>BNJU01003128.1_pt1 | contig 205804 bp, 225 predicted proteins | sample 8539281 | NCBI WGS metagenome assembly BNJU01 (sample SAMD00202456, study PRJDB9452) | human saliva metagenome | isolation source: human saliva | place: Japan | reverse complement strand
CACACACAACAAACAAAAAGCCCACCATGCGCAGCCCCCAGGACCAAATGGCATAAAAAAACATGACACACTATCGAGTTCTCAAACAACACCCACTGGAAATTCCTCGAAAGACTTCGGTCTCTCGCTTCCCTTTCCAGAAGCGCCTGAAAACTTTAGCGAGCCGCTTTATCTGAGTCAAACGATTGGTCGGTGACCCTCGTCTCTCATTCGGCTCTTTTCAGTTCTCAGGTCCCGGCCGGTCTGAGAAATTCATCCTCCCGTTTCGGGCCGGAGAGAACATTACGCACCTGCCGCAAGCCGTCAAACTGAAAAGCGGTGACGGTGCCCTGAAAAGCACCGTCACCGCTCTACGGCCTGGTCGCGGACCAGGAGGATTCGTGGATTGCACCTATATGGTGCGCCCGACAGCCAGGTTCCGCCGTCCTTTACGAACCAGAACGACTCCGCCTGCGAGCAGGTGCTCCGGGCCGACAACCGTGGCCTCGTCCTCCACCTTGACGTTGTTGAGGTAGGCCCCGCCTCCGGCGATGGTTTTCCGTGCGGCGTTGCGGCCTCGCTCCAGTCCCGTACTGACGAGCAAGTCGACGATCGTGGTCTCCCCGACCACCACATCGCCGGAGGCAAGATCGGATGTGGCCGCCAGGATCGTCACCTCATCGATGTCAGCGAGGTCTCCGCGCCCCCACAGAGCGGAGGTCGCAGCCTCGGCCTGAACCGTGGCCTCGGCTCCATGCACCCAGGTGGTGACTTCATGCGCCAGGACGCGCTGGGCCTCGCGTGCCTTCGGGTTCTCAGCGGTCGCCGCCTCAAGACGCTCGATCTCCTCGCGCTCCAGGAAGGTGAAGACCTTGAGGAAGCGCACCACGTCGACGTCGTCGACCTGCAGCCAGAACTGGTAGAAGGCGTAGGGGCTGAGCATCTCGGGGTTGAGCCAGATGGCCCCGCCCTCGGACTTGCCGAACTTGGTGCCGTCGGCCTTGGTGATGAGCGGGTTGGTCATGACGTGGACCGACGCGCCCTCGACCTTGTGGATGAGGTCCATCCCGCCCACAAGGTTGCCCCACTGGTCGTTGCCGCCGATCTCCAGGGTGCATCCGTAGCGCCGGTAGAGCTCGAGGTAGTCGTTGGCCTGGAGGACCTGGTAGCTGAACTCGGTGTAGGAGATTCCCTCCTCGCTGGCCAGGCGTCGGGCAACGATGTCCTTGGAGAGCATTGTGCCCATGCGGAAGTGCTTACCCAGGTCCCGCAGGAAGTCGATGGCGCTCATCGCCTGGGTCCAGTCCAGGTTGTTGACGATGCGCGCCGGGTTGTCCCCGCTGAAGTCGAGAAGGTTCTCAAGCTGCTCCTGCAGGCTGGCCGCCCACCCGGCCACCACGTCCTTGGTGTTGAGGCTGCGCTCGCCCTTGGCGCGTGGGTCGCCAATGAGCCCGGTCGCCCCACCAACCAGTGCCAGAGGGCGGTGGCCGGCCAGCTGAAGGTGACGCATGACCTTGACGGCCACGAGGTGCCCGTGGTGAAGGCTCGGTGCTGTGGGGTCGAACCCGCAATAGAAGGTGACGGCCCCGTCGGCGAGCGACGCTCGCAGCGCGTCGATGTCGGTGTGCTGGGCGATGAGCCCGCGCCACTGCAGTTCGTCCAGGATGTCCGTCACTGTCCAGTCGCCTTCCATGGGTTGTCGTGCTTCCCGCACGCGTTATCCCGGCGCGTCACGCTCGGGTCCGGCTGATACCTCCGGCGCAGATAGTCTGCCATGCCACGGCCCGGCTTCCGCGACGAGGCGGGATCGCAGAGCTGTGAGCCGGATGCGGGGAATCGTTCACAGGACCTTCATCGGGCGGTCCCACATGAGGGTGTATCGGTAGTAGAAGCGCCGTCGGATCCTGGCCTCGGGAAGGATCCGGGATGCCGCTGCACGAATCTCGGCCAGGGACTCTCTTGGAGGACGCGTGACCGCACCGATGTCGCGCGTCTCCCGGTGCAGGGCACCGACCACGCGCAGAGGTAGGACAGCCAGTGCGGACAGCATCCAGTCCCACAGACTCTTGTTGGCGGCCAGGCCGACGACGATGAGTCGCCCACTGGGCGCCACCAGCTCGCTCAGCCTCGCCAGGGCGGGTTCCAGCGGGAGGTGGTGCAGCGTGGCCACGCAGCTGACCGTCTCGAAGGTGCCGATGCGCTGAGGCAGTCGGGCTCCATGACGTCGTCGAGGAGGACCTCGGCCTGCGGGATCTGCTTCAGGCGGCCACGTGCTCGAGCAACCGCCTGCTCATCGGGATCAAGTCCCGACGACGCGGCGGCACACCGTTGCCAGGCGCTCGAGCAGGAGCCCGTCACCGCATCCGACATCGAGCGCGCCGCCACCGCGCCGCGCCGCGTCCATCACGATGCGCCGGTGGAAAGCGACGTTGTGGTTCCAGTAGCCATTGGTCACTGAGACTTCCTCACGGAGCAGCCACCATGGTCGGACCGGCCGTGTCGCCAGGGGTCTTGGGACTCGTGCTCTGGCCGAAGGACGCATCGGTCGCCTCGCCGTGGTGCGCCGCTGGTCCGCACACCACGGCACCGGCGTCGCGCAGCAACGCGTCGCGCAGGTGGGGCATGGTGGCGAAGTACGCCTCATCGGCATCCTCCACAAGACGCGTTGCCCGGGCCCCGACATCTCGCCCTGCCGCCGTCGTTGTCACGATTCGGGCGCGAGCGTCCTTGGGATCCTGCCGGCGCAGGACAAGGCCGGCCTGCTCCAGCCTGCGCAGCACCTGACTGGCGGTTTTCACGTCCATTCCCGCCTGGGCCGCGATCATGACCTGGCTGGCACCGTCTCCCTGCTCCTCGAGCCACTGCGTGCAGGACAGGAGGACGTACTGCGAGTGCGTCAGCGCGACGGGCTCCAGAGCAGCCGCGATGTCGCGCTGCCAGGCCAGCGCGGTCCTCCACATGAGGAAGCCGGGACTCGCCTCCGGCCCCTGGAACCGTGTCTTCACATATCGACCCTAGCAGCCTCGATGAGTGAGTCGATGGCCTGCGGAAAGTCCTCGGCGATTCTCGGACCGATCGCCGGTCCGGCATCGTCGGCACCGGGGCCGTCGACGTCGAGGCGGGTGACAACAACGCTCTTCCCCTGTGTCTGCGTGGGCATGAAGGAGTGTGTGAAGGTCAGCTCCACTCCCCCATAGGAGACCCGGTCCGCCTGGACATGAGGCGGCTCCCAGCGAGTCACCGTGATCTCGACGCTGTCCTGCCCAGCCGGTGTCATTGTGATCGATGCTCCGGGACCCACTGGCTCGCGTGGTTCGTAGCGGTCTCCCTGCGGGAGCTCGATCTCACCGGAGAGCACCTTGATCCAGGTCTCCCAGAGGACCTCCACCGGGAGATCCGCCGTCCGTTCACACTCGGTCGACCACATTGCTTGTCCTTCCTGCGCGGTTACACGATCACGATGATCTCTACAGAGATCATCTGTGTACCTATTATTAGGTGATGCAAGCACTCAGGGCAAGCCGGCATCCGGCAGCATGAGGGTCAGTCCTGACGACGACGCCTGGGCGAGGCCGGTCTGTACGGTGAGACAGTCGGCTCATCGTGGAGCCAGAAGCGCCAGGGGAAGGACCTACCGTCTCCTCCAGGGCCAGCGACCCCGGTGCGTGGCCCGCTCCGAATGCGCGCGGGATCCGGCGCCCGCCGCGCCTCCGGCAGCGTCAGGCTGATGCGCGATCCCGGGCCGCCCAGCAACGCACCGTCGTCGGATCGGTCCAGCCCGAGCGCCGAGCACAACCGGGCCGGACCGCGGGCCAGATCGCGATCAGTGCGCGCGGCGGGGCGACGCTCTCTGGCCAGCTCAGTCCCGTCCACCACCTCTCCCCCGCGCAGGAGCACCGCTCGCGAGATCCCCGCCGGTCCGGTGACGATGTTGAGGCAGTGATGCATGCCGTAGGTGAAGTAGACGTAGACGCACCCGCCGGCCTCGAACATGGAGGCGTTGCGGGCCGTGCGCCCCCGAAAGGCGTGGGAGCCCGGATCCTCCTCGCCTCGATATGCCTCCACCTCCGTCAGCCTGATCGCGACGCGTCCTTGCGGGCCGGCAACGGAGATGATGGCGCCCAGCAGCGCCGGGGCCGCGTCCAGGCTGTCACGGCTCAGGATCGAGGCGACTTCGGGACTCAGCTCCGTCGTGGGCTCCCCCATGACATCGTCCTCGCGAGCAGGCTCAGTCCTGCTCCGCCTCAGCGTCCGTCCCAGTCCCGCCGTCCGCGTCCTCGTCATCAGACTCCCCGGCTCGAGGCCACTGAGGACCCGCAGGTCCGTCCAGCAGGGAGCCCTCCCAGGCGAAGACCCTCAGCTCGGCGCTGCGGGCGATGGCCCGGGCGAGCTGCTCGACGACTCGCACCGGCGCGGTGCCGCCGTGCCCGGTGCGGGCGGACACCGACCCTTCGGCTGAGAGGACCTCCCGCACGCCCGGGGTGAGCCGCTCATCGATGGCGGTGAAGTCGTCGTCGGACAGCTCCCACAGCTCAATGCCGCGACTCTCGCACTCGCGCACGCAGGCACCGGAGATCTCGTGGGCATGGCGGAAGGGCACGCCGTTCTTGACCAGCCACTCCGCGATATCGGTGGCAAGGGAGAACCCCTGAGGAGCCAAAGCGGCCATGCGCTCGTAGTGGAGGGTCATGGTGGACACCATGCCGCTGACGGCCGGCAGGAGGATGGCCAGGGTATCGACGGCGTCGAAGACGGGCTCCTTGTCCTCCTGGAGGTCCCGGTTGTAGGCCAGGGGCAGGGCCTTGAGGGTGGCGAGCAACCCGGTCAGGGTCGCCGATGAGGGCGTCCGGCCTTGCCCCAGGGCCAGCTCGGCCACGTCCGGGTTCTTCTTCTGCGGCATGATGGATGAGCCCGTGGGTAGGAGTCGTCGAGGTGACGAAGTCGAACTCGCTTGGTGTTCCAGACGATGATCTCCTCGCTCAGGGCGCGAGACGTCCACCGCGATCATCGCGAGGACGAAAGCTCAGCTCGGCGACGACGTCGCGGGCGGCCGTGCCGTCGATGGAGTTCTCCACGGCCGCCTCGAAGCCGAGGTCGGCGGCCACGGCGTCGGGATCCATCCCGAGCGTGTTGCCGGCCAGCGCGCCGGAACCGTAGGGACTCACGGCGGCGCGGGCGTCCCAGTCCTCGAGGCGCTCGACATCGCGCATAAGCGGCCAGGCGTGGGCGAGCAGCTGGTGGGCGACGAGGACCGGCTGGGCGTGCTGCATGTGGGTGCGTCCGGGCATGATGGCGTCGGAGGCCCGGGCGGCCTGGTCAATGAGGGCCGTCGACGACGTCGAGGACGAGGCCGGCGACATGGCGCGCCTGGTCGCGCAGGTACATGCGGATAAGGGTGGCGATCTGATCGTTGCGGCTGCGCCCGGCGCGCAGGCGTCCCCCCAGGTCGTCGCCGGCGCGCTCGATGAGACCGCGCTCCAGGGCGGTGTGGACGTCCTCGTCGGAGACCTCAGGGGCGAAGATGCCGGCGACGACGTCGGCCTCGAGGCGGTCCAGGGCGTCCAGCATGCTGGACAGCTGGTCCGAGTCCAGCAGGCCGGCCTGCGCCGAGGGACGCGGGCGTGGGCTCGGGGAGCCTGCAATGTCGTAGCGGGCCGGGCGCCAGTCGAAGTGGGTGCTGACCGACAGGGCGGCCAGCGCGTCGGCGGGTCCTCCGGAGAAACGCCCTCCCCACAGGCTGACGCCCACAGGCTGCGAGGACTGCTGCGAGTGAGAGGGGGCGATCCGATCGACGGAGGCGTGGGACTGGCTGGAGGACTGACTCATGCCCCCATCATGACCCATGCAGCCGCCCGGGTGCCTTAACGATCCATGCGGAACCACTCCGTGGTGGCTCACTGGCGAAGAGGTAGGCCTGTCTTGAGGAAGGCCCGAGCACGGGAGGTCGGCCGGGCGGCGCCGACCGCCGACCAAACGGGAAGGAAGAAAGGCCTGCCCTCTGACTCAGCCCTCATGTCATGATGAGCCAATGCCCGCCGAACAAGACACCCTTTTCCCAGGCAAGCAGTTCATCTCCACCGTGCTCGAGGCCTTGGAGACCAAGACCCGGATGACCGGGACCATCGCTCACCGCTACCTCATGCGTGCGGCCATGGCCGGCATGATCGTGGCGGTCTTCTACGTCGTCAACTACGCCATCGTCGGCGTCTTCGACGGCCTGCGCGTCGGGGACACCTCGCTCGCAGGGGTCGGCAAGATGCTCGGAGCCCTGTCCTTCGGGCCCGCTCTCGTCTTCATCTACTACACGAAGTCCGAGCTGCTCACCAGCAACATGATGGTGGTGGTCATCGGCTACTACTACAAGCGCATCTCGGCGTGGAGGACCCTGAGGGTGCTGTTCATGTGCCTGGCCGGCAATTTCATCGGCGGGCTCGTCTTCGCCGTCATGTACCACTTCTCCACGCTCGTAGACGGAGCCACCGGCGAGCAGGCCGTGCACTCGGTGGAGGGCAAGCTCCATTACCTGTCATCGGCCTCCGGGGTCGCTGACCTCTTCGTGCGGGCGATCCTGTGCAACTTCATGATCAACCTGGCGATGCTCCTCATCTACAACGGCTTCATCCACGAGGACTGGTCCAAGATCTTCTCGATGATCATCGCTGTGTTCGTCTTCGCCTTCCTCGGCTTCGAGCACTCGGTGGCCAACACCGTCCTGTTCACCGTCGTGGGGCTGACGCACGGCATCGACGTCCTACCGGCCCTGGGCAACGTGGCCGTGGCGCTGCTGGGTAACTTCGTGGGCGGCGGTCTGCTCATCGGCGGCTACTACGCCTACGCCAACGACGACTCCCGCTGGCTGCGCCGCCGGCCCCACGAGGACGAGTTGCGGGCCTCCGAGCCGGCCGAGTGAACCGAGGTCGACGACTCCCGGACACCGACCGCTGCCGCACCGGTGGGCCGGCACAGTACGACTGAACCGGTTGCCTCCGCCCTACTCCACGGAGGCAACCGGTTCACCATGTCCAGCCAGGCTGAGTCGGGCCCGCTCCGGAAGAATCGGTGACGGGCCGGAGCCTTGTGTCAAAGATCCCCGTCAGAATCCCTGGCCGTTACCGGCGCGGACGTCACGGGCGGCAGCGAGCTTGGACTGCATGCCGTAGATCTCGATGAACCCTCGCGAGGAGGACTGGTCGAAGGTGTCCCCACTCTCGTAGGTGGCCAGGTTGAAGTCGTACAGGCCGGTCTCGGAAGCGGCGTCCGGTGACGGTCGCACGGCCACCGTGCAGAACCATACGGATGTCGCCACTGACGTAGCGCTGAGTGTCCTCGATGAAGGCGTCCATGGAACGCTTGAGCGGGGAGTACCACTGGGCCTCGTAGACGAGCTCGGCCCAGGTCTGCTCCATGCTCCGCTTGTAGCGGCTTTGCATGCGCTCCAGGGTGACGGCCTCGAGCGCCCGGTGCGCCTCGATGAGGGCGACGGCCCCGGGGGCCTCGTAGATCTCACGGGACTTGATGCCCACGAGCCGGTTCTCCACCATGTCGATACGCCCCACGCCCTGGGCCCCGGCCCGGCGGTTGAGCTCCTGGATGGCCTCCAGCGGGGTGACCTCCCTGCCGTCGATGGCCACCGGGATGCCCTCCTTGAAGGTGAGGGTCACCTCGTCGGGCAGCGGCGGGTAGGTGGGGTCATCGGTGTAGACGTAGACGTCCTTGGTGGGCGCGTTCCACAGGTCCTCCAGGTAGCCGGTCTCGATGGCGCGGCCCCACACGTTCTGGTCGATGGAGAACGGGTTGTGCTTGGTGGTCTCGATCGGCAGGTTGTGCTTCTCGGCGTAGTCGATGGCGACGTCGCGAGTCAGCGCCAGGTCTCGCACCGGGGAGATGCAGTCCATGTCGGGAGCCATCGAGGTGATGGAGACCTCGAAGCGGACCTGGTCGTTACCCTTGCCGGTGCAGCCGTGCGCCACCGTGTGGGCACCGAACTCGCGGGCCGCCTTGACCAGGTGACGGGCGATGACGGGCCGGGAGAGCGCCGAGACGAGCGGGTAGGGTTCCCTCGTGAGGGCGTTGGCCTTGAGAGCGGGCATGCAGTAGTCGTTGGCGAACTCATCGCGGGCGTCGGTGACGTAGGCCTCGACGGCGCCGCAGTCGAGGGCTCGCTGACGGATCACCTCGAGGTCCTCGCCGCCCTGGCCGACGTCAACGGCGACGGCGACGACCTCTCGGCCGGTGGCCTCGCCGATCCAGCCGATGGCAACAGACGTGTCCAGGCCTCCGGAGTAGGCCAGGACGACACGGTCCTGATGAGTGCTCATGGGATCTCTCTCCTCTTCTTGATGGCACTAGCGAACCAGTGGTGAGGTGATGGAGGTATGAAGGCTCTGGGGAGAAGTCAGGTTCGGGTCGAGGGGTCGGCCAGCGCGAGCAGGTGCCCGGCCACCTCGGCGGCGACCTGGGGACTGCGGGTGATGACCAGGACGGTGTCGTCTCCGGCGATGCAGCCCAGGACCCCGGGCATCATGGCGTCGTCGACGGCTCCGGCGAGCAGCTGAGCGGCTCCGGCCGGAGTTCGCAGCACAAGCTGGGACCCGGCCCCACTCAGCGGTGACGAGCAGCTCGGCGCACCACCGGGCCAGGCGAGGAGTCGTGTGTGCGGGCAGGGAATCGTCAGTCTCCTCACCCCCGGCGAAGCCGCCGGCGTGGACCTGACCGGGGGCCCCGGCCTCGGGCATCGAGTAGATGAGCTCTCCGCCCGGGGCACGGATCTTCGTGGCCCGCAGCTCCACCAGGTCCCGCGAGAGCGTCGCCTGAGTGGTGCTGATGCCGCGCAGAGCCAGGGCCTTGCGCAGCTGGGCCTGCGAGCGGATGCGCTCACGGGAGAGGATCTGGACGATGCAGGCGTGCCGGGCGGTCTTGGTCGCGGGCGCCAATGGTGCCGCAGTTGCTAAGTCGCGCTGGGAGACCTCGATGGCGGCACTCATGAGCCGGCTTTCTCTGACAGCGCCCGAGCAAGGACCTCGGACAATGTGGTGGTGAAGGCGCTCGCGTCGTCGTCGGACAGGATGAAGGGCGGTGCCAGGCGGATCGTGTCGGGACGCGGGGCGTTGACGATGAAACCGTGTTCAGCCAGGGTGGCGGCGATCTCGCCGGCGGGCGGGAGACCCGCGGCCAGGCCGACGCCGATGAGCAGGCCTCGACCGCGCACCTCGTCGACGCCGTCGACGGCCAGCAGCTCGCGGGCCCAGGCCGAGCCGAGTCGCTCGACCCGGCCGAGCAGGTCCTGTCCGCGGATGGTGTCGATGACGGCGAGCGCGGCCGCGCAGGCCACCGGGTTACCGCCGAAGGTGGTGCCGTGCTGGCCAGGCCCCAGAAGGCTTGCGGCCTCACCTGTGGCGACAACTGCGCCGATGGGGATGCCGCCGCCCAGGCCCTTGGCGAGGGTGACGACGTCGGGCACGACGCCGGGGGCCAACAGGTGGTGCGCCATCCAGGCGCCGGAGCGGCCCATTCCGGTCTGGACCTCGTCGACGATGAGCAGTGCGCCGGCGGTCCTGGTCAGCTCACGAGCGGCCTCCAGGTATCCGGCCGGCAGCTCACGAACCCCAGCCTCGCCCTGGACGGGTTCGACGATGAGTGCCGCCACGTCCGGTCCCAGCGCGTTGCGCAGCGCCTCGGTATCACCGGCCGGGATGAACTCAACGCCGCCGGGCAGGGGCTCGAAGGGTTCCCGGTAGGCGGCCTTGTGGGTCAGGGCCAGGGCCCCCATGGTCCGCCCGTGAAAGGCGTCCTGAAGAGCCAGGACGCGAGGACGGCCGGCGCCGCCGTGCCGGCGGGCGATCTTGAAGGCGGCCTCGTTGGCCTCGGTCCCGGAGTTGGCCAGGAAGACTCGGGAGTCGTGTGCGGGCCGGCCCGGGAAGGTCAGGGAGATGAGCTCCTCGGCGAGACGGACCTGTGCGGGGGTGGTGAAGAAGTTCGAGACGTGTCCGAGGGTGGAGATCTGGGTGGACACGGCCTCGACGATTGCCGGATGAGCGTGCCCCAGGCAGTTGACGGCGATCCCGGCCAGCAGATCGGTGTACTCCTTGCCGTCGGCGTCCCAGAGGTGGGCCCCCTGCCCGCGCACCAGGACCCGGCCGGGGGTGCCGAAGGTGTTCATGACGGCGTCGGTGTAGCGGTCCAGCCAGGCGGCGCCGGCCCTGTCTGCGGCGGGAGCCGGTGCTGGCGAGCCCGGTTCTGAGAGGTCGGTCATAGGCTCTTTCCTCCGTTCAGTGGCGGTACCGGGGCGTCCCCGGGGTGGATGACGGTGCCGACTCCCTGGTCGGTGACGATCTCCAGGAGCATGCTGTGGGCCTGACGCCCGTCGACGACGTGGGCCTGTGCGACTCCCCCGTAGACGGCTCGCAGGCAGGCCTCCATCTTGGGGATCATTCCCGACTCCAGCGTGGGCAGGAGCTCCTCGAGCGCGGCTGCGCTGATGAAGGGCACCAGGGAGTCACGGTCGGGCCAGGCGGAGTAGAGCCCCTCGACGTCGGTGAGCATGAGCAGGGTGCGAGCCTTGAGCGCCACGGCGATCGCGGCGGCGGCCGTGTCCGCGTTGACGTTCAGGACGGTCTCGGAGTCCGTCGTCAACGGGGCGACCGAGGAGATGACGGGGATACGGCCCTGGTTGAGCAGGTCGATGATGGGCTGAGGGCTGACGTCGACGACGTCGCCAACCAGCCCCACGTCGACGCTGCGCCCGTCTACTGTGGCCAGTCGCTGACGGGCCCGCAGAAGTCCGCCGTCCTCACCGCTGATACCAACGGCGGCGGAGCCGTCGATGTTGAGCAAAGAGACGAGCTCGCGCTGCACGGAGCCGGTGAGGACCATGCGGACCACGTCCATGACCTCGGGCGTGGTCACGCGCAGGCCGCCGCGGAACTCCGAGCTGATGCCCAGTCGCTTGAGCATGGCGTTGATCTGGGGCCCTCCGCCGTGGACGACGACGGGGCGCACCCCGACCTGGTGGAGGAAGAGGACGTCCTGGGCGAAGGCACGTTTGAGCTCGTCGTTCACCATGGCGTTGCCGCCGTACTTGATGACCATGGTGGCGCCCTTGTAGGTGCGCAGCCATGGCACGGCCTCCAGCAGGACGGAGGCCTTGATCTGAGGGTGGAGAGGTGTCCGGTTCATGTCGTGTAGTCCGCGTTGATGGTGACGTATCCGTGGGTGAGGTCGTTGGTCCACACAGTGGCCTCGGCCTGCCCCGCTGACAGGGCGATATCGATGCGGGTCTCACGCGGACTCATGTCCACCGAGTCCCGGTCCTGATCGGGGGCGCCGTGTCGGAAGATCGTCACGCCGTTGATGGTCACGTCGACCTCGTCAGGGTTGAAGGGGCAGACGTCCTCGGGCACGGTTCCCAGCTGTGACAGGACGCGTCCCCAGTTCGGATCGGCCCCGGCGACGGCGCACTTGAGAAGGTTGGAGGAGCTCACGGTGCGGGCCGCGGCCTCCGCGGCGGCCTCGCTGACGGCGCCGGAGACGGTGATGGCGATGTCGTGGGTGGCGCCCTCGGCATCGGCCACGAGACGCCGTCCGAGCCTGCCCATCACATCGGTCAGCGCCTCGTCGAACTCGGCTCGGGAGGGTGTGACGCCGGAGGCCCCGGAGGCCAGCAGGAGAACCGTGTCGTTAGTGGACATGCAGCCGTCGGAGTTGATCCGGTTGACGGTCCGCGCCGTGACAGACGCCAGGGGCGTCCTGCGCCTCCCGAGGGGTGAGGACGGCGTCGGTGGTGATGACGGCCAGCATCGTGGCCAGTCCCGGCGCCAGCATGCCCACCCCCTTGATCATGCCGCCGATGGTCCAGCCCTTCTCGCCGGTACCGACCGTGAGGACGTCCTCCTTGGAGACGGTGTCGGTCGTCATGATGGCGGTGGCCGCGTCGGTCCCGGCCCGGGGCGTGTCGGCCAGGGCGAGGGCCGCGACGTCGATCCCTTCCAGGAGGACGGGCATGTCGATGCGCTCCCCGATGACTCCGGTGGAGCAGACCAGGACCTGGCCCGGCTCGGTCCTCAGCAGCCCCGCCGCACGGGCCGCTGTGGCCTCGGTGTCGCGGAGGCCTTGTTCTCCGGTGCAGGCGTTGGCGCTTCCGGAGTTGAGGACGACGGCGCGGGCGTGGCCCGGTCGGCCACCCTCCTGACCGGCCAGGAGCCGGCGTGACCAGACAACGGGGGCGGCGACAACCCGGTTGGTGGTGAACACCCCGGCAGCGGTATCGAGCGGGCCGTCGTTGACGACGAGGGCGAGGTCGGGTTTGCCGGAGGCCTTGAGGCCGGCGCGCACGCCGGCGGCGCGGAAGCCCCGGGCTGCTGTCACGCTCACGGTGCGACTCCTTGAGTGGTGATGGCGGTGGTCTCCTCCAGCCCAAGAGCCAGGTTGAAGGACTGCACGGCGGCACCGGCGGTGCCCTTGCCGAGGTTGTCGATGGCGCACATGGCGACGACGGCGTCAGCGCTGCGGTCCACCGCGACCTGGACGGTGGCGGTTCCGGTACCGAGGACGGCGCCTGTCGTGGGCCAGGCGCCTTCAGGCAGGAGGTGGATGAGGGGCTCACCACGTCCGACCGCCCCGTAGGCGCTCTCCCATGCCTTCCGCAGCGCCGCCTGCGGGTCGGCGAGCTCACGCAGGGTGGGACTCAGCGGGGCGGTGACAGTGGCGAGGATGCCGCGACTCATGGGGACCAGGACCGGGGTGAAGGACAGGTGCGTGGCCCCGGCATCGGCTCCGGCGACCTCCAGGTTCTGGATGATCTCGGGGATGTGCCGGTGGGTGCCGCCGACGGCGTAGGGCTGGGCGGATCCCAAGGCCTCAGCGGCGGTGAGGTGCGGCATGAGCGCCTTGCCGGCGCCGGAGTAGCCGACCGCCAGGACCGCGGTCAGCCGAGAGGGATCGATGATCCCGGCTGTCACTCCCGGCTGGAGGGCCAGGGTGACGGCGGTGACGTTGCAGCCGGGGACCGCGATACGCCTGGCGACCGCCAGCTCGTCGCGCTGTGCACGGGCCCGCGACTCTCCGTCGTGCAGGAGCTCGGGCATGCCGTAGGTCCAGGCTCCGGCATAGTCCGAGCCGTAGAAGGCCTCCCATGCCTGCCTGCTGGTCAGGCGATGGTCCGCACCGCAGTCGATGAGGACGGGAGTGTGACCGCTGACGGTTCCGAGCTCTTCAAGGGCGGCCGTGATGGCACCGGAGGCGCCGTGAGGCAGGGCCAGGAAGACGACGTCATGCTCGGCGAGGATCTCCGCCTCGGTCGGTTGGACGATCCTGTCAACCAGTGACAGCAGGTGCGGGTGGTGGTCTCCGAGGCGACTGCCGGCCGACGACGCCGCGGTCAGTGCACCGATCTCCACCTCGGGGTGGGCCGTGAGCAGGCGCAGGACCTCACCGCCGGCGTATCCGGTGGCTCCAGCAACAGCAACTGTCCAAGTCATGCAGCAACCATACATCCAACTGCATAGAAATACAGTCGCATGCGGTTACTGTGACTTTTCTCGTCACTCCTGCGTCAGCCGTTACCTCGGCGAGCGGTGAGGGTGTCGTCGTGAAGCGAGGTGGCAATGGCGTCGGCCCACTGACGCGCTGGTCCCAGTCTCGGTAGTCACCCTCGAGGCGCCCCCCAGCCTGGCGATGGAGCGTTCCCGCAGGCTGAGCTTGGAGGGGTCGAAACGACCTGGGAAGGTCACATGGTCCTCCGGGTCGATGGCCAGCAGCACCGGCCCGATACGCATGGGGTCGGAGACCTTGCCCTTCGGCAGACCGGACAGCCCCACGGAGAAGGCCCACACGGGCCTGGCCTTGAGGGACTCGTGGAAGCGCTCAGTGAAGTCGACCGCCTCCGGCGTCCACTTGGTCATGTAGACGGCACTGCCCAGGATGAAGGCGTCATAGCCGTCGACGACGTCGACGTCCTCGGGGCGCTTGATGTCAACATCGATCTTCGCGGCTTGGAGGCGTTCGGCGATCACCGCAGCCACCTCATCGGTGGAACCGTGGCGGGAGGACGAGGTAAGCAGAATCTTCATGCCGCCTAGTATTACGGAGACCACACTCACTGTCTGGGACCCGCTGCCCGACGAAGGTGCCAAAGAGGCACCGGCAGCCATGATGTGCATCACACCATGACTGCCGGTGGAGATGAGGAAGCCTGTGCGGCTCAGCTGCGCAGCTCAGCCCCGAGCAGCTTGGCGGCTCGTTTGACCACGCGCTTACGCACGCCGGCGGTCTCCTCGGCGGTCAGCGTGCGGTCGGGGGCGCGCAGCACCAGGGAGACGGCCAGCGACTTCTTGCCCTCGCCGAGCTGGGCGCCACGGAAGACGTCGAAAAGGCGAACCTCCTCGGCCAGGTCCCCGGCGGCCTGCCTGACCAGGTCCTCGACCTGCGCGGCGGTGATGGCCTCGTCGACGACAAGAGCGATGTCCTCCTTGGCGGCCGGGAAGGTGGAGACGGGCTTGACCTGCAGCGCTCCGACGCTGCGAACAGCCTCCAGCAGCGGGTCGAGGTCGATCTCGACGGCACAAGCCCGCTCCGGCAGTCCCAGAGCGCGGACCACCCGGGGATGAAGCTCGCCGGCGTGGGCGACGAGCGTCCCGGGCTCGATCTCCTTGCCCCGGCGACGTCCGGGCAGGCGGATCTCCGCGGTGCGACCGGGGTGCCAGGGAGCGTGGGGCTGCTCCGGGGCGGCGACAACGATCTCCACCCCGAGCGCACCGGCCACTGTGCGGACCACCTCAACGGCGTCGGCCCAGTCCCAGGGGCGGCCGGTCCCGAGGACTCCGGTGCGCTCGTGCTCACCGGTCATGACGGCGCCGACGTGAGTGGGCTGAGCGGGAATACCCGCCCTCAGGGCCGCCAGCTCGGCGTCACTGGGCCGGTTGCCGGTTCCGGGGATCGGTGCGGGCACCGTGCCGGCCGGATGGGTGACTGAGCCGACCTCGAAGACGGCCACGTCGGTCAGGCCGCGGGAGACGTTGCGCCGGGCGACCTCCACCAGGGAGTCCAGGACACTGGTGCGCAGGTAGGGGGCGTCCTCGGCCAGCGGGTTGGCCAGGCGGACCGTCTGGCGGCGGGGGTCGGCATCGGAGATCTCGAGCAGGTCGTGGACGTCACCGATGAAGGGGTAGGACAGGACCTGGGTGAGTCCGACGTCGACCAGGGCGCGCACGACGTCGCGGCGGGCCCTCTGATCAACGCTCAGCCCCGTGCCGGCGGGGGCCGTAGGCACGATGACCGGGATGGAGTCGTAGCCGTCGAGGCGGGCGATCTCCTCGACCAGATGTGCGGGTCCGGTGAGGTCCGGCCGCCAGGTCGGCGGCGTGACGGTCAGAAGCGGGGTTCCCGTCCTCGGCGGAGCCACTGCGCTCCACGGTGCAGCCGATGGTGGTGAGTAGCTCGGTGGCACGGTCGGTGCCGTAGGCGACACCGGTGAGGCGCTCGGCGGCGTCGGAACGCATGGTGATGGCCTCAGGGGCCCGGGTGCGGTTGACGTCGGTGGCCACGGGCTCGGCGCTGCCGCCGCCGTACTCGACGAGCAGGGTCGACGGCGCGCTGGGCGGCGATGGGGGCCAGCTCGGTGTCCACGCCGCGCTCGTTGCGCTTGGACGACTCGGTGGGAAGCTTGTGGCGCCGGGAGGAGCGGGCCACGGAGACCGGGTCGAAGTGGGCGGCCTCGATGAGGACGTCGCGGGTATCGGCATCGACCTCGCTCAGGGCCCCGCCGAATACTCCGGCCAGGACCAGTGCCCGTGAGCCCTCTGCCTCCGGGGAGTCGGAGATGACCAGGTCCTCGGGGTCGAGGGTGCGGGTGACGTCGTCGAGGAAGGTGAGACGCTCACCCTCATGAGCGCGTCGCACGACGATGGGGGCGGCGAGCTTGCCGGCGTCGAAGGCGTGCAGCGGCTGGCCCAGGTCGAGCATGACGTAGTTGGTGACGTCGACGGCCAGGGAGATGGGCCGCATACCTGCGGCGGTGAGGCGGTCCTGCATCCAGGCAGGGGACGGGGCTGCCGGGTCGATGCCGCGCACGAGGCGGGCGACGTAGCGGTCGCAGCCCGGGCGCCCGTGGATGGGGCGGGGGTCCTCGGGGACGACGACGTCGAAGCCGCCTTCGCCGGCCGGCGCCAGCCCGTTGGGGTAGAGCCCTGTGTCGGTGGCATCGGCGGGGTCGGTGAAACGGGCACCGGTGGAGTGGGAGTACTCGCGGGCCACACCGCGCATGGAGAAGCAGTAGCCGCGGTCCGGGGTCACGTTGATCTCCAGGACCTCCTCCCCCAGGCCGAGGATGCCGATCGCGTCGGTTCCGGGGGCTGGCGGTTCCTCGCCCTCGTGGCCGTGCTCGGCCAACCACTGCTGGAGCACGATGATGCCGGAGTGGTCCTCCCCGATGCCGAGCTCACGGGCGGAGCAGATCATGCCGTCGGAGACGTGGCCGTAGTCTTGCGCGCGGCGATGCGGAAGTCACCGGGAAGGACGGCTCCGGGCAGGCAGACCACGACGTAGTCACCGACGTCGAAGTTGTGGGCGCCGCAGACGATGCCGCGGCTGGGCAGCTCGGAGGGCTCCTTGCCGGTGCCGGGGGCATCATTGTGCTCGGGTCCGACGTCGACGCGGCAGTAGTTGATGACCTTGCCGTTGGACTGCTCCTTGGCCTCGCGGGTGAGGACCTTGCCGACGACGAGCGGACCGGTGACGGCCGGGGGAACGATGCGCTCCTCCTCCAGGCCCACCCGGACGAGGTCGGCGGCGAGCTGCTCGGCACTCAGGCCGGCGGGAACGTCGACGTGCTCGCGCAGCCATTCAATGGGGACGTAGGGCATGTCAGTTTCCCTTTCCGGTGGTGCCGAACTGCTGGGAGAAGCGGATGTCGCCCTCGACGATGTCGTGCATGTCGGCGATGCCGTGGCGCAGCATGAGGGTGCGCTCCAGGCCCATGCCGAAGGCGAAGCCGGTGTAGACCTCGGGGTCGATGCCGCAGGCCGTGAGCACGTTGGGGTTGACCATGCCGCAGCCTCCCCACTCGATCCAGCCGGCGCCGCCCTTCTTCTGGGGGAACCACAGGTCCATCTCGGCGCTGGGCTCGGTGAAGGGGAAGAAGGAGGGACGCAGGCGGGTGCGCGCCTCGGGACCGAACATGGCCTTGGCGAAGTGGTCGAGGACGCCCTTGAGGTGCGCCATCGTCAGGCCCTTGTCCACGGCCAGGCCCTCGACCTGGTGGAAGACGGGGGTGTGGGTCTGATCGAGTTCGTCGGAGCGGAAGACCTTGCCGGGGCAGGCCACGTAGATCGGGGGCTGCTGATCGAGCATGACCCGGGCCTGGACCGGGGATGTGTGGGTGCGCAGCACAAGGTTGGCCGCCTTCCCCTCGGCCGCCCCGAGGCTGGAGCCGTCGATGTAGAAGGTGTCCTGCATCTGGCGGGCGGGGTGATCGGCGTCGAAGTTGAGGGCGTCGAAGTCGAACCACTCGTGCTCGACCTCCGGACCCTCGGCGATGGCCCAGCCCATGGCGACGAACAGGTCGGTGACCTCGTCGACCAGGACGTCGAGAGGGTGGCGCGCGCCCGTCACCGTCCGAGATGTGGGGACGGTGACGTCGACGGCCTCGGTACGCAGCATCTCCTCCTCGGCGGCGGTCTCGAGGGTCTCCTGCCTGGCGGCCAGAGCCTTGGCGATGCGCCCGCGAGCGCCTCCCAGGAGCTTGCCGGCCGTGGGCTTGTCCGCCTTGTCCAGGGTGCCGATGAGCCGGTTGGCCAGCGTCAGGGACGAGGCGTCGCCGGTGTGGGCCAGGCGGGCCTCCTTGAGCTCGGCGAGGGTGCCGGCTGCGGCGAAGGCGGCCAGGGCCTCCTCGACGGCGGCATTGATGCCGGCCTCGTCCAGGGGCGAGAGCGCGCCGGGAGCGTCAGTCATATGCGGTGCCTTCCACCAGGTGTTTCCGGGGTTGTCCGCCCTTAAGGGTAGTCCGCGCCGTCGCGAGGGTGTAAATCGTCCCGTCATCGGGGTGGCGCGGTGAATCCTTCCCCGCCCTGTCATGCGGTCCGGTCAGGTTGCCGCCACCTGGGACTTGACGGTGACGTTACGTCACCTGCTGAGATGGATTCATGCACGTCAAGGAGCTCGCCCGGATCGCCGGCACCACGCCGAGGGCGGTGCGCTACTACCACCACCTGGGTCTACTGGAGATCCCGCCCACGGTGCGGGGGCGGCGCGAGTACGGCGTCGAGCACGTGGCCCGTCTGCTGCGTATCCGGTGGCTGGCCGACGGCGGACTGTCGCTGACTCAGGTGGCTGAGATGCTCGCCTCGGACACGATCGGCACCGATCAGGACTCCCGCCGTGAGGCGGTGCTGCGTGACCTGCGGGCCACTCGGGGCACGATCGAGGCACAGCAACGCAGCCTGGCCGAGCAGGCCTCCCGTGTCGATGAGCTCATCGCCCGGGTGGAGCGCGGTGAGGGCCTGTCCCCCGCCCCCAGCGCCCTGACGCGTTTCTACGACGACATGGAGGCCAGGATCGCCCACCTGGGCGGCAGCATGCGAGGGCTGCGGGCCGAGCGCCAGATGATGGTGGTACTCGCCTCGCTGGGCATGGTGCCCGACAGTGCGATCCCCTTCATCGAGGGACTGGATGAGGCCGATCGGGAGCTGGCCGCCCAGCAGATCGCGGACTTCACCCGGCTGTCCACATTGCCGGAGAAGGAGGGCCGGGCCGAGGCGCACCGGCTCGTGCACAACAGCTGGGGGCTGGCGTGCCGCCACAAGGGAGCACGCCCTGGCCGTCCTGGACGACCTGCCCTCGGGCGCTGTGGGGCGCGCCATGTGGCGACTCACCCACGTGCTGACCACCTCCAGCTACCCTCACCCGGCTCAGCAGGCCTTCGTGGCTGAGCTCATGGAGCTCATGCTCGCCGATCCGGACTTCGCCGCAACTATCCGCCGCTCGGCGGGAGAGGAGCCAGTGCTGTGAGAGCCAAGGCAAAGAAGGCAACAAGGACGTCAGCAGCAACATCCCGTACGGACGCGGCTCAGCCCACCACGGATTCCCCTCCCGCCGCGGTCCGTGACCTGACAGCCGGCCCTGAGTCACCGGTGCACGTGCGCGGTCTGGTCAAGCGCTTCGGACGCTTCAGGGCACTGGACCACCTCGACCTGGAGGTGGAGGCGGGCAGCGTCCACGGCTTCCTCGGCCCCAACGGTGCGGGTAAGTCCACAACCATCCGAGTGCTGCTGGGGCTCTACCGGCCCAACGAGGGAAGCGTGAGCGTGCTGGGCCGCGAGCCGTGGAGGGATGCCGCGCTCATCAACCGGCAGGTATCCTATGTTCCCGGTGATGTGGCGCTGTGGCCGGCCCTGACCGGCGGACAGGTGCTCGATGCCCTGGCCGACTGCGCGGATCGCGCGACACCGATCGGGAGGCCGAGCTCATCGAGCGGTTCGAACTCGATCCGACCAAGCGGGTACGGACCTACTCCAAGGGGAATCGTCAAAAGGTGGCGCTCGTGGCCGCCCTGGCCGCACCGACACGGCTGCTCGTGCTCGACGAGCCCACCAGCGGCCTGGATCCTCTCATGGAGCGGGTCTTCACCGAGGAGGTCGCCAGGGCCGCCGGCGAGGGCCGCACGGTTCTGCTCTCCAGCCATATCCTGGCCGAGGTCCAACGCCTGTGCAGCGCGGTGACGATCATCAAGAACGGCCATGTCGTCGAGCACGGTGATCTGGGAACCCTGCGGCGTCTGTCACGCACCCGTATCGAGCTGGGCGTTCCGACCGACGAGCTCGCCACCATCTCGCAGGAACTGGAGACCATGGATCTCGACGTCGTCGAGGACAGTGGCCGCCTCAGCCTTGAGGTGCCGGCAGAGCGGGTGCCGGCGGTGCTGAGCCTGGCGGGCGAGCACCGGATCCAGGACGTCACCTGCGAGCCGGCCAGTCTGGAGGATCTCTTCCTGCGTCACTACGAGGAGGCCTGATGAGTGTCAGCGCAGCGCATCGAGCGCCGACAGCGTGCAGCGACGGTGCCCGGCAGGCATGGTGCGGGACAGCGTGGCGCCCTGGCCGGATGGAGTACCTGCCTGCGGATTCTGCTGCAGGCGTTTCCGGGTTCAGGTCGCCGCTTGGCTGGTACCCCTGTGGCTGTTAGTCGGCGTCACCGCGCCGAGCTACGAGAGCATCTACCCCTCGCTGGAGACCCGGACGGTGCTCATCGAGCAGATGCGCAAGTCTCCGGGAACCCAGCTGCTCTACGGCTACGTCCCCGACTGCCCGGCCGGCTCGGTCAGCTCCTGCAATGGGAGACCGGGACCTTCCTGCTCGTGTGCACCTCACTCATGGCGATCCTGCTGACCTGCCGGATGCTGCGGGGAGACGAGGACGAGGGACTCACCGAGGTCCTGCGCTCCACGGGCACCGGCAGGGCGGTTCCTCTTGTTGTTCCGTTGACAGTCGTCTGGATGATCATCGGCGGCCTGTCTGCGGGAGTCGGGGGCATTCTGACCTGGCAGACCAGGAGCATTGAGGAGCTGACGGTCTCCGGCGCCTGGGCACTGGCCGGGACGATCTGCGTGACCGGATGGGCGTTCTCGGCCGTCGCGGCGGTGGCCTCCCAGCTGGGACGGCAGGTCGGTCAGGCTCGGAGCCTGTCCATGATCGTGCTCGCGATCGCCTTCGTGATGCGAGTGAGCGCCGACCAGATCTCGGACGGCAGACGCTCGGACTGGCTCAGGTGGATGACTCCCCTGGGCTGGCGCGACCTCGTGCGTCCTTACACCGATGACCGGTTCACGGTGCTCGCAGTGTGCTGCACCGTTGCCATCGCCCTGGCACTCAGCGCCGTGGCGCTCGCCGCGCGCCGTGAGTACCTGGACGGCTATCTGCCCGACCGCAGCTCGTCTCAGCAGCAGGTGGAGGATGCGCGGGCCACATGGATCTGCTCGCGCGCCTGTCCCTGGCGCGGGTCTCGTCGGGCTGGGCTCCTGGCCTCGACGGGTCTTGCGCTCCTGTACGGCTCCGTGTCGGGCAGCGTCAACGATCTTCTCGCCCCGGACTCTCCGACGGCGTCCTATGTCGGCAAGATGGCCTCGGGGTCCGCAGTGGAGCAGTTCATGTCCCTGCTGACGGTGGTAACGGTGCTGCTCGTGGCCGTGGCGGCGGTGCGACGGGTGAACCGGTTGGCGGGTCTGGAGCGCGCGGGCCTGATGGAGATCGAGCTCGCTGCTGGAGTCAGTCGTGGACGCGTGTTCCTCTCCCAGGTCCTGTAGCGCGCTGATCGAGTCGATAGTCCTGCTGCTCGTCTCGGCGACCGTCCTTGCGGCGACGACGGCGACTCAGCTCACGGACGACCATGCCGTGGCGCGGTCCTTCGTGTTCACGGTGAGCCAGCTGCCCGGTATGGTGGCGGCCATCGGGATCGCGGCGGCCCTGGTGGGACTGGCGCCGAGACTGATCGGCATGTCCTGGGCGGTCATCGCCTGGAGCGGCTTCGCCCAGTTCTTCGGCGGACTCGTGGAGCTCAAGGACTGGGCCAAGGACCTCAGTGTGCTCGGACACCATCTCGACGTCGTCGGTTCCCCTGACTGGAAGCCCTTGGCCGTCCAGACCGTGGTTGGCCTCATCGGCATCATGATCGGCGTGGTCGCCTACACCCGCCGCGACCTGCCCTCTTGACACGACTTGCTGTTCTTGCAGTCTTTTTAATCCGACACACATGACCACCAAGGGCATCATGAATAAAACAAACACCTTTATCAGACAGTGGGACACACATGAATCAGGCGTTATCACTTTCCCTTCCGGTGCGCGAATAAGGGGGCGACCTATCCACTACTACAAAACATGCAGGAACTCGCCGGACCACATTCTTATCTTGTCATGTTTTTACCCACGCCATCCACCTAAAGCGGAAGTTCACTGGATCAAGTGGCCGGACTTCTGCCTCCCAGTCAACACCTCAAAACACGTCACGCACTGGAACTAACTCTCGAGCGAGCAACATATTCCCGAGTCGACATAGCCTGCCGCGGGGGTGTGGGACGAACAGGCACCGCGCTAGCCTGCATTGCGATACTTGACGGAATGGACCCGGCCAGCGCACTGAAGTTCATCCGAGACACATACCACCCGCGGGCAGCAGAGACGCCCTGGCAGCGGTGGTACATCTCAAATTTTGCACCTACACCCTCATAGCAGGTAAGTCACACTGGTCAGATGGAGAACGGCAACAGCAGGAGGAAACATCACCATTCCCGGTACGCGGTGCACCACGCCGATAGCGACGTCTCCGAGCTGAGCGGCCGCCGCGGCAGCAAGGACAAGAAAGGTCGACTGTTGTGCAGGTGCTAGCCAGACGACGACGGCGACCAGCAGCCCGAGCGGGACGCTCCGGGCCGCATACATCGCCGGATAGAAACGCCTTCCGGGACTCGCCGCCCCGGAAGGGTCGAGTGTCTGTGGACGGATCACCGCGACGACTCCGAACCCGGCTGAGACGACTCCCAGTGACGAGTTCAGCAGCGAGAGCCACCATGGCATGAGGATCACTCCCTCATATCATTCAGAACTGAATCATTCCGTAGTGTACCGTTGACGTCATGGGAAGAGAAGACGGTCGCGCGATCCTGTCCTCGACGTGTTCCAGCTCGGTATCGCAGGAGCACAGATCACCCGATCGTTCTCACTGCTCATCCAGCACACCGGCCTGACCCACAAGCAGGTGGGCCTGCTTGCCGTCGTCGACGCCGACCAAGCAAGTTCTCAACGAGAGATCGCCGCACAGCTCGGTGTCACTCCGAGCCTGGTGGTATCACTGGTCGACCAGCTCGCCAACATCGGCGCTGTGCGCAGGACGCGCAGTCGAACCGACCGTCGGGTACAGGTCATCGAGATCACCGACGAGGGGCGCGGGCTGCTACGGCTCGCCGCCGACGTCGTCGAGACGCTCGACATCGACCTGCGCAAGCACCTCTCCCCCGGCGACCAGCAGGACCTGGACAGACTCCTGCCTCTCCTCCTCCAGTCCTCCGCGACAGCGGGCAGGGACAGGGCGTAGCACCGAGCCCACTCGCCGGCCTCACTGCGCGAGGACGACGCGTTTTCCGGCAGCCGACAGGTTCTCGGCGTCACGATGCGCCTCCGCAATTCGATCGAGTGGGTAAGTCGCGGCGAGGATCGGCTTGAGCTCGCCGGTGTTGACCTTCGCAGCGAGCCAGGCCAGATCCTTGGCATTCGGCTTTCCCGATACCATGCGAATGACCGGCCCTGGCGAGAGCACGGACTTCAGAATGTCCCAGAAGGCTCCGGGGGCGATGGCCGCCATACGCCCTCCAGGCCTGAGGAGCCCCCGATACGCAGACGCGTCAGTACCTGCAGTGTCGACAACGACGTCGTAGCGACCGGGTATGTCCGAGGGTTTCCAGATCGTGGTAGTCGAACACCTGCTGCGCGCCAGCACCGGCGGCCACGCCACCACGGACACCGACCACGGCATCCACATCCGCTCCCATGATGCGGGCGACCTGAACCACCGTGGAACCGACGCCACCGTTTCCGCCCACCACAAGCACACGATCTCCCCGGCGGACCTTGAGAGGACGAAGGGCCTGCACAGCAGTCAGGCCAGCAAGAGGAAGGGCCGCGGCTTCAGTAAGGGTGACCGCACTGGGAGCAGAGGCGACCCGATCGGCACGGACTCGCACGTACTGCGCCCCCGCAGCCGCCCGCCCCGGAGGTTTCATCCCGAGGTATCCCCAGACTCGCGCCCCTACCCTACTCCCCCGACTCGATCGCCGACTTCATGCACGAGTCCAGCGAAGTCCACACCCGTCCCCTTCGGAAACCCCATTCCGTCGAACAGACGCATCTTTCCTCGTCTCGTCTGAAGGTCGACGGCATTGATGCTGAACGCGGCAACCTCGACAACAACGTCCTTGGGGCCCGGACTCGGCATCGTGGCCGTTCCCACCTCAAGCACCTCCGGAGAGCCGTAGGAGCGGAACTGCACCGCCCACATCGCATCCTGCGTGTTCATCATTCCTCCTCGTGTTGCGCTACGCTACGTAGCGTAGCGCAACACGAGGAGGACAGCCATGGGAAAGCCCGTGTCCATGGTTCAGCTTCTCTGAACGGCTCCCAGTAGCGTCAGGAGGACCTCTGACAGCTCCCTGCGCAGAGAGTCGGGCCGCACGTGGCCAAGAAGATGCACATGCACGTACGGGACGCCGAGCAGTGCAGCGTACAGATCGTCGACGTCGATGCTCCCCTCCACTTCACCCCGGGATACCGCGCGATCGATCATCGCCACGATGTCGGCGCGCACGGCCGAGACGACGCTCTGCTGCAGTCGTGAGGTGAGGTCAGGGTCACCGGCCATATCGGCCAGCAGACCGGGGAGCGCGCTTCTGCCCGGTTCGACGGCGATGAGCTCAACCACTCGCCCAGCAAGCGTCTCAATGTCTCCGGAAAGGGACCCGGAGTCGGTGATCCCCTCAGTGCCACCACGATGAATGACCAGGTCGAACACCATCTCCGCCTTCGACTGCCAACGCCGGTAGATCGTCGTCTTGGCCACACCGGATTGCCTGGCAACGCCCTCGATCGTCAGTCCCTGATAGCCGCGAGAGCTCAGTTGCTCAAGAACCGCTGCGGACACTCTGGCATCGGTGTCGGCTCGACGCCGCGGAACAGGACTGTCCTCCTGCACGGCCTTGGACATGGAGCGCCTCCTTCGATTCACGAGGACGGGTGCCTGCCCCTCCTCGCCTCAACGTTAGGTCATCAGGCGCTGTCATCCTGGTACCGCTCAAGCGTGCGCTCCAGGTATTCAACGAAGTCCTGACGCAGGGAAACGGGTGCGATGACACGGGCGTCCGGGCCGAGCCGGAGAAGAATCGTCATGGCATGGAGGTGGTCCATGAACTCCAGCTGGGAAACAGGTCCATCCGTCATCTCCGGGGCGCTCGTCATCTTCATCGGTCGTCGTTGCGCGCAACGTCCACTCCTGCACGTCGCTCCAGCGCTCATCCCGCACCCAGGCGGTGGCGGTGATGGCCTCGAACCTCTCGAGAAACTCCTCACGCTGCTTCTGCCATGCCGTGGCCATGTCGAAGCCGGAGTCATCGGAGCACGCCTCAGTAAGTACATCAGCCTCCTCGATCCGAGAGAGCTTGGTGAATCGAACCTCGGCGCCGTGTGAGGCGCACAGGTACCAGCTGCGACTGGCGGCAACCATTCCGTGCGGATCGACGACCTCCTGCGTCGTCGTCCTTGACTTGTCACGGAAGACCATACGCAGCCGATGGCGCGTCAAGACCGCTTCCTGAACGGCGCGGAAGACGGCGTCGGCCCGCTCGCTCTCGGGAAGGGGAAGCCATCCCTGAGGATCAACCACGACGCGCGATGCAATGCTCATGGACCGGCTGCGATGGTTGTCGGGGACGGCGGCAAGCAGTTTGCGAGCGGCGGAGGCGAGGGCATCACCAAGGCCCAGATGCGCAGCGCCCCAACTGGTGAGACCGGCGAAGAGGGCTCGGCTCTCCTCACGGTTCAGTCCTGTCACGTCAATGCGAAAGCCGGGGTCAATTCTCACGCCACCGTGAGGTCCCCGCTCGCACCATACCGGCACTCCCGCAGCCGACAGCGCCTCGACGTCCCGCAGCACGGTACGCCGTGAGACCTCTAGCCGCTGCGCCAGGTCCGAGGCAGGCAGACTGCCGTGGGCACGCAGCAGCCAGATCATGGACAGCAAGCGGTCGGCACGCACCGACTCATCCTCGCACGTACGTGACACAAGGTGGCGCAAATAGTCTCTAACCTCGATGCCGTCCACCCGGGTTGTGTCCCCGTGAAGATCCTAGGAGCATCACTATGACTGCCTTCGTTCCCAACAGCGTCATCCTCTACGTCTCCGACGTCGAGGCGAGCACCGCTTTCTACCGCAGGATTCTCGGGCACGGACCGATTGAGACCTATCCAGGATTCAGCGTCTTCGCATTGTCCGACGACGTCACTCTCGGCCTGCAGGCGGCCGACGAGATTGAACCCGCCGCGGAACCGTGTGTGGGCGGAAGCGAGCTGAGCCTGAGCGACGTCGAGCACGTCGATGTCGACCGCCTTTACGCGCAATGGAAGGCCCTGGGCATTCCCATGATCCTGGAGCCGACCGTGCTCGAGTTCGGTTACACCTTCGTGGCTACCGACCCCGATGGGCACCGCCTGCGTGTGTGCGCCACCGACACCTCAGGCTTCAGCTGACCGGCTCCATTCCTTGGGAAGAAGCGGACAGCGCCGGCCCGCCCTCACCGGGTACGTGACTCGATGTACCTCGCCAGCGCCCCCAGGGCCCAGTTCACGATGACGTAGAGGACGGCGATGATGATGTAGGTCTGGAAGAAGACGGATAAGTGAACTTCCTTCTTGGCTTGACCGATCATCTGGGAGCCTCGGTACATGAGGTCGGGGTAGGAGAGCACGTAGGCGAGCGTGGTGCCCTTGATGATGGTGACCATCTGCGTGATGAGGGTCGGGAGCATGAGACGCAGGGCCTGCGGCGCCAGGATGAGACGCATCGTCAGAGACCGACTCATCCCCAGGGCCAGGGAGGCCTCCGTCTGACCTCGATCCAGCGCCCGGACGCCGGAGCGGAAGACCTCCGCCGTCGTCGCCGAGGTGCACATGACGATAGGAAGGGCCAGCTTCCAGAAATCCGAGACGCCCACGAACCGAGGAACGACCAGCAGGAAGAAGTAGACGAGCAGCAGCATCGGTACCGCTCGCATGGCGTCGATCCACAGGCCCACCAGCCACCGCACGGGGCGGTTATCCAGCATGCGGAGCCAGCCCAGGACGATTCCCAGCGGGAAGGTGAGGACGGCCGCGACAGCACCTAGGGACAGAGTGTTGCCGGCCGCATCCAGGAGCTGGCTGACGACGGAGCGTCCCAGGAAGTAGCGCCACTCGGGGTAGTCGAGCTGACCCGCGAGGTCCAGCCGGTAGAGGACCGCGCCCAGCAGCGCCGCGATTCCGAGAACCGCGAAGACCGATCCGACGGCGATCATGATGCGCCCACGCGGCCCCGGCTCATCGAAGAGCAGCGCCGCGTCCGTCGCCCCGGCCCTTTTGCCTCGCTTGGCGGGACGGGGGTCCGTCATGGGCGTGATGCGTGAGCTCATGCTCGCTCCTTCCCCATGAACTCGAGGCGTCTCTCAAGGAGCCCGCCGAGCTTCGTGGCGGCGAAGGCGATCGCCAGGTAGGTCAGCCCTGAGGTGAGGAAGGTGATGACGCCCTCGGCTCGATCCTGGTTGATTCTCTGCGTGACCGCCGTCAGCTCGACGACGCCGACCGCGGCGGCGAGCGAGGAACCGATGAGGCAGGCGATGAAGATGTTGACCAGCGGCTGAATCGTGCGCGCCAGCGCCTGGGGCAGGACGATGCCGCGAATGATGAGCCCGAAGGGCATCCCCAGAGCGCGGGCGGCCTCGATCTGTCCCTTCGACACCGAGTTGATTCCGCTGCGCACTGTCTCGCACACGAATCCGGACGAGGAGAAGATCAGCGCGACGATCACCGACCAGAACAGGGGGATCCTGATGCCGATGTTGGGAAGCGCCAGGCCGATGAGCACCATGAGGCACAGGTTGGGGATATTGCAGGCCACCGTCACCCACGCCGCGCCCAGTGCCCGCAGCGGAGGAATGGGGCCGACCCGGAAGATGGCCATGAGCGATCCCAGGACCAGGCCACCCAGGTAGGACAGGACAGAGATCATCAGCGTGACCAGCAGCCCCGAACCGATATCAGCCAGATTGTCGGTAATGGCACTCACAAGTCGCCTCCTTGAAAGATACGGGTCGTCACCATGACGCGAACGCTGCCGGCTTCTCACTTCGCCGTCCCGGCGGGGGCACCGCTAGGTCGACGACGTGACGAGCCGGCGGGCAACGAGCTCGTTCAGGACTCCTTCGAAGCCGCCCCGGAGCTCTGCTCGGAGGCCGGGGCGGAACCTCCCTCTGAGGCGGAAGTCTGCTGAGCACCGTCGACACCGGCGGTCGAGGACCCGGGAACCGAGCCAATGGCCGGCGGCTGAGGGGCGTCGCCACCGAGGGACTTGCCGATCGTCGCATCCCAGATCCTCTTCCAGGTGCCGTCCGCCTCGATCGTCTTCAGGAAGGTGTTGACGAAGGCCTGTGCGCCGGAGTCCTTGGGAAGTCCGATGCCGTAGGGGTCCTCGGCAAAGGTGTCACCGACGATCTTGACCTTGTCGTTGGACAGGACCTCGCTCTTGAGCAGGGACTGGTCCACGACGTAGGGCCTTGACCTGGCCGCTCTCGACGGCGGCGACGCACTTGGCCTGGGTGTCGAAGGGCTTGGCGGTGGCCTTGGGGGCGTGCTTCTTCAGTGCAGCAGCCGATGAGGAGCTGGACTGGACCGCGACGTCCCCGGTCAGAGTGTCCACACCGGTGATGTCCTGGTTGTCGGCCTTGACCAGGATGGCCTGGCTGGAGGCGTAGTACGGGGCCGGCGAAGTCGATCTTCTTGGCCCGCTCTGGGGTTGATCGTGTACGTGGCCACGACCGCCTTGACCGTGCCATTGACCAGCACGGTCTCACGCGTGTCGGAGGTGACCTGCTGAACCTCCAGGAGGGAGCGGGCATCGTCACCGCCGATGATGTAGCGGGCCAGCGCCTGGGCGATGGCCGCGTCGAAGCCGGAGATCTTCTTCGTCTTGGAGTCCTCCCAGGAGAAGACCTCCGAGGTCTTGGTCCCACCGGTCACAAGCTTGCCCGCCTGCTTCACGGCAGCGGCCCAGGTGGAGGCGGCCACGACGTCGTCGGCGGCCACCGGCCCGGAGTTGATGGCCTTGTCGTAGTCGGCGTCGGAGGCCGACGACGAGGCGACGGCCTTCCCGTCGGCGCCCGTATCGGCGCAGGCAGCCAACACGCCGGCCAGGGAGACGGCGCCGGTGGTGGCCAGGAGACCGCGGCGAGAGAGAGTGGTCATGGTGTTCCTTTCGTTCGGACGGGGACGGACCGTCCCAGGCTCGGGGCCTGCTGTGGTGGCCGCGCCCGGGAGAAGGCGCGGTTCGGAGCTCAGTGGCTGAGCACCTTGGAGAGGAAGTCACGGGCACGCTCGGTGCGCGGAGAGGAGAAGAACTCATCCGGGCTGCCGGCCTCGACGATCTGTCCGCCATCCATGAAGACGACGCTGTCGGCGACGGAACGGGCGAATCCCATCTCATGGGTGACGACGAGCATCGTCATGCCGGAGGAGGCCAGGTCCTTGATGACGTCGAGAACCTCGTTGATCATCTCCGGGTCCAGGGCGCTGGTGGGCTCATCGAAGAGCATGACCTTGGGGTCCATGGCCAGGGCGCGAGCAATGGCGACCCTTTGCTGCTGACCTCCCGAGAGCTGGGCGGGGCGCTTGTCTGCCTGGTCCTCCAGGCCGACCCGGGCGAGCAGCTCGTGCGCCCGCTCCTCGGCCTGCCCTCGGGGGATTCCGCGCACCTTGATGGGTGCCAGGGTGATGTTGTCCAGCACCGTTCGGTGCGGGAAGAGATTGAAGGACTGGAAGACCATCCCCCCACCTCGGCTCGCAGCTGTGCGAGCGCTCTTCCCTCCTGGGGCAGCGGAATCCCGTCGATCTCGATCTCACCCTCCTGGATCGGCTCCAGGCGGTTGACGGTACGGCACAGGGTCGACTTGCCCGAGCCGGAGGCACCGATGACTGCAACGACCTCGCCACGGTGGATGTCGAGCGAGACGTCGTCGAGAGCCTTGAAGCGGCCGTAGTACTTGGTGACGCGGCTGATGCGCACCAATACATCGCCGTCAATGGTGCGCTCGACGTCGTCCGTCGCGTCTGCGGCTGCCTGGCCCGGAGAAGGTGCGGATGTGGTCACGAGTACCTCGTCTCAACGTGGATATAGGAGCGATATCTGTCTCAGCGACAGCAACAGCAACACATCCACATGCGCACTACATTCCTCCTCAGCTCACGTCGGCCTCAGCCTTGAGAAAATCGGGTCAAAATCCCTACGCCTCCCGCAATCCCCTCACTTCCCGCGATAAGGACTCGTGGATAGCAGGCCGTCGCAGTTCTGACCTTTCGTCAGGAAGAGTAGCACCGCCCACATCCAGGACGTCAACCAAGTCTCACCACCGCTCCCCTACTGGGATCATGGTCACACGCCGCGCAGAGCGCCTAACCGCGCAAGTCGACCATCCGGTCGTAGTCTCATGCGCATGAGCCCCGCGAATACAGCCGATCCGCGTCGCCGACTCCAGCCCGAGCAGCGTCGGGAGGAGCTGGTGAGAGTCGGGGTCGAGCTGTTCGCAGAAGGAACGCTCGACCGCACCCACGTCAACGAGATCATCAAGCGGGCCGGCGTCTCACGCACGCTCTTCTACCACTACTTCCCCTCCAAGATCGCCTTCGCCCGAGCCATCGTGGAGCACGAGATCCTTCACCTTCACGGCCTGGTCGAGCAGCAGGTCGAGCCGACACCAGAGGCTGCGATCTTCACCTTCGCGGGCTATGTGAAGGCCAGGCCGAACAGCTTTCGAGCCCTGCACACCGGCGGCCTCGACCAGGACCCGGAGATCGCGGCCGCCCTGGCCACCAGCTTCGAGCGATACGGGCGCCTCGTCCTCATGCTAATGGGGGTCACGGAGCCTGATGAGCGCGCCATGTTCGCGACCAAGGTGTGGATCAGCACGATGATCGCTCTGTGCCTGGCCTGGTTGGACCACCCGGAGATCAGCCAGGAAACCATCACGAACATGTCCGCTCAGGCGCTGCGAAGCCTGGTCTCGCAGGCGCTGCAGGGCGATGCCCAGCCCCCGGAGCACACCTCGGCACACCCTCTGGAGCGATCTGACGAGTAGCCACTGCGGACGTGCGTCGACCGCCGCCGAGGCCCCCTCCGAAGCAGCCCGCCCCACAGCACCTGTCCATCCAATCCACCTTGCATGCATTTTTCCGGCATTCCAACCGCATCGTAAGAATGGCATCTGTGTAAGAATAAACGTGCTAACCTCTCCTCCAGTTGTACGCGACGTGCAATAAGAGACGATGAGGGACCCTCTCACTGAGGCACCCCTCGCCCTTAGAGGGGGAGCTGATCATGCCTGAAGGCACTACTGGGTGCGCGGTGGCTGTAGGTAAGAGCACGTCGCGGGTTCTCTTCGCTCCAGAGACCTTCAACTTCGCCGAGGTGACCCGCGCCATTGAGGTGGCGCGCCGGATGCCTTCGACCGTGGAGTGCGTCTTTGCGGGATTCTCGCGGCGCAACTCCGAGTACATCAAAGCGGCAGGCTTTGACTTCCGCCTGCTCACTCCGCACCTCAGCGACGAGGAGGGCCGGCTGGCGCTGGAATTCGACCAGGGGCGCAGCCTGCGCCACCCGTTCACCGAGCCGATGCTCGCCCAGAGAGTCGCGAGCGAGCGAGTGCTACTGCGTTGCCTGCGTCCGGACGCCGTCGTTATCGGAGTAACTCCCAGCCAGTTTATTTCGGCCCGGGCCGAGTGCGTGCCACTGGTTTTCGTACGGCCCTTCGCCTACTCGCTGGCCCACTTTGGAGGCTGCCCGCAAGGTGGGCGCCACCGGCTTTCTGCCCCGTACCACCCCCGAGGAGTGCCTGGTCGACAACGCGGCCGCCCACCTGCTCCACACGGTTGGAACCCGAGTGCCCCTGTCACGCACCTCCACCGAGTGGCCAAGGCCAACGGAGTGTCCCTGCCCCAGGGGCTGTTCGCCGGGCTCACCGCGGACCTCAACCTCATCGCCAGTGCTCCGCACCTCCTGCCCCGGTGGTTGGAGATGCCTGACGGGCACCAGGTGGTGGGACCGGTGTACGCCAACCTGCCCGGAGAGGTTCCCGAGTTCGTCACCGACCTGGCCGCCGGCCCCAAGCCCCTGGTGTACTTCGCAGTGGGCTCATCGGGGAACCGTGAGCTCGTCCTTGACGTACTCAGAGGCCTGGGACGGGCGGACTGCCAGGTGCTGGCTCCCGGTGCGCTCCCACCTCCACCAGGAGGACCTCGAGACGCTACCCCTCAACATCCATGTCACTGACTGGATCCCGACCCATCAGCTGGGCGACGCCGTCGACCTGGCCATCACCCACGGCGGAGAGGGAACGGTACAGACCAGCTGCGTGCAGGGGTGGCCCTTCATCGGGATCCCGTTGCAGCTCGAGCAGCGCTTCAATGTCCAGCGCTGCGTGGCCTTCGGCTCGGCTCGGCTCGTTTCCCAGAAGGAGGCTCGCAGGGCCGACTGGGCCGCCCTGGTGCGCGAGGCCCTGGCCGACGACGTCATGCGTTCTCGTGCTCGGCGCGTGGCCGAGCTCATGAAGGGCCTGGACGGCCCGGGCCGGGCGGCCGAGGCGATCTGCAAGCTGCTCTGAGTCAGCTGCGTCTGTCTGCTGCGGTCCGCCGGCCTGCGTCCTACGCCTGTACCCGGGCGCTGGCGTAGAGACAGACGGCTGCGGCGGCCGCGACGTTGAGCGACTCCGCCTTGCCGTAGATGGGAATGGAGACGACGGCGTCGGCCCGGCTCAGCGCCTCTGCGGGCAGCCCGCGGGCCTCGTTGCCGAGCAGCCAGGCGCTGGGCGCCTCCAGGAGAGACTCGGCCTCGAAGAGGTCGAAGTCCCCGCGTCCGTCGGCCGCCAGGACGGTGAGTCCGGCCTCGTGAAGGGCGGCCACGGCGTCGTCCAGGGCCACACCGGTGACGACGGGCAGGTGGAAGAGGCTTCCGGCGGTGGAGCGCACGACCTTCGGCGCGGTGGGATCCACGCTGCCCCGCACAAGGACGACGGCGTCGGCTCCTGCGGCATCGGCGGCTCGGATGATGGCGCCGGCGTTTCCAGGGTCCTGGGCCTGGGTGAGGACGGCAACGAGCCTGGCCCCGTCCAGGGCGGTGGCCAGCGCCTCGGAGCCGGAGGCCTCCTCGACGGCGACGACGGCGAGGACGCCCTGGGCATCGGTGCTCATGGCGTCCATGACCTGCTCACTGGTGACGTGCACGTAGAGCTCGGCCGCCACCGCCTCATCCCAGATCTCGCTGTAACGCTCGACGGCGGGCTCGGTGAGGTAGACGTCGAGCACGCGCTCAGAAGCATGACGGATGGCCTCACGCACGCCCTGGGGGCCTTCGACGAGGAAGCGGCGGTGCTTGGTCCGCACGTTTCGGCGGGACAGGCCCGCCACACGGGAGATACGGGCCGAGGCCGGGTTGTTCAGCACCTCGTGGCCGGTGGCCGGCCCCTCGCTGACGGTGCGCCGCCGCGGCCCGCGGGCAACAGGCCTCTCGGCAGTGTCATCTAGAAGTTCGTCAGGGTCCGGGGAGACGGTATGGCTCATGGCATGAGCCTACGGCGAATGACGGGGGAAACATCACTATTCCCCAGACGATCACAGCAAAAGAGTCTCATCCACCGGAACAAGATACCGAACCAAGTCACTGTAAAGTGGCCTTCATCTCATTATTATCACAACATGACCCACAGCACCCTTCAGCCCCCATCCCTCGACATCACCTTGCCAGCACCTTCACCCAGCGTTCTCGACATCTTCGTTATCTGGCACCCAGAAGATAAGGAGGGGGCAAGTATCTGCGACGCACTATTTGAGCACTACCACTCCGACGCCTTTGCTGGACTTGCGGGAAGCGCAGTGGAGGTCTACGGAAGATCGTGCGCACTGCCCGGAAACAACGAACTCCCCGCCCCCATCGTCACTGTTGATGGAGTCGTCGGTAACGGGGAACGGACCTCAAACGCCAACGCAGCTCAGCACTCCGTCATCCTTCCATTCATTGATGAGCACCTCGTACGCGCATCTATCAACGAATCCTCCGAATGGCGAAAATATCTTAGCGGCATCGCAATTTTACAAGACAAATGCAACCAGCCAAACTGCCACACATTGGTTCTCCCTATACTGCCTAAGGTAATTCCAGACTATTCAAACTCCCCCACCATCGCTAGCCTTATGAACAAGCAGGGAGTGAAACAAGGGAACATTGGGAACCTGAGCGTCCCCAAAAAGAGACATTCCACCGTAGCTGAAGGTGAACTAACCAGGGACCTTGGACAGGCTATCATACAAACTCTTCTGCGAGACCCTAAGAAACAGGAACGACTGCGCATATTCATCAGTCATTCGAGATACGACATTCCCGAGAAAGACAAAAACGACATCAACCCGACAGGAGTCGTATCAAAAGTCCGCTCATGGATAGAAAAAACCAAACTCGCCGACTTTGTCGACATTCACGATATCCAGCCTGGGGATGACTGGAATAAAGAAATCGTAAAACAAGTTCAGTCCGGCGCACTACTCATGGTTCGCACTGATCACTACAGCAGTCGGGAATGGACGCAACGGGAAGTTTTAGAAGCGAAAAAGGCCGAGATACCGGTCGTCTGCCTCAGCGCCCTCACAGAAGGCGAACAACGAGGCTCTTTTCTTCTCGACCACGTTCCAACAGTGGCCTACCCTACCTCCACTGGGCACAACAACCAACACAAGAAGAAAGACCCGCAAGGAAAAGCCATAGTATCTGCCATTAATAGACTTATCGACGAAGCACTCAGGCAATCACTGTGGCACCACCAAGAAATACCTCAGTCGGTTAACCAAACACAGGAGAAAGAAAAAGGAGCCCCAAAAGAAGAACCTGATAGCACACACCAAAATGACAACCATGGTTTTGACGTAGCGCCAGCACACGCCCCCGAGCCGCTCATGCTTACGAGATTTTTATCCGAGCACAAAAACAAGTACCCCAATGACACCCATTTGTGGCTAATTCACCCAGATCCACCTCTCCTTCCTCCCGAGCACGAGATAATGGTAGATCTGTGCGCTCTCGCTTCATACGAGCGTAGTCAGGTTCATCTTCTCACCCCACGTACATTCTTTGCTGCTGGAGGGTCGTACGGTCAAGGAGAGCCAAAACTCAGCATTTCAAATCTCGCACTAAACCGCCCTCTATCAGAGTTCACTCTCGGGGTCTCTATGTCCCAAAATGAGGATATCGAAGCGTTAGGACTACGTACAAAACATCTTGAACTTGTCGTGGCGGAGGTGGCGCAGATGATGCTATTATCTGGCGGCTGCATTACCTATGCCGGAGCAATCGGAACTCACATTCCAGACCTTACCGCCGCAGTCCTCAAAGTGATCAGAAAGTACATTGAAGAGACCAAACTAGAACAGCACCGACTAAAATACGACAATAATAACGCACCCCAAACCCCAATCCATTCAGGAGACATGTTTAAATTGACTGTCCCTTGCATCAGCATCCGCAATAAGAAGACACTCAAAACGCTCATCGATACCGCGAAAACATTCGCGTCGACAGGAACCATTCAGTTGTTCGACGAAAATGGGATCATACAGCCAATTCGAGACGCCAAACCTTGGAAAAATAAGACTCACGAACAGACCTCTACGGCATTGAACAAATCCGCAAAGAACTACCTCGGTATTGTGACGCGCGTTTAGTCATTGGAGGGAAAACTATCCCGGCTGCGATTGATCCTCACAACGGCTATCTTGGCGACTTTCCAGGCATCATTGAAGAGAGTCTTTACACGGTCCGGAATAAGCAGCCGTTGTTCATAGCAGGAGGTTTCGGCGGAGCGGCAGCCATACTCGCACACCTGTTAGGAATATCCGACAATATTCCCATTACCGCAGAAGCCACAGCAGCTATCGAGATCAACCGCAGATACAAAAACGCCATTACAGAAATCAGAGACCTTTACGATAGGCGATTGTCGGGACTTGATGATGAAGATCTAAGACGGTTGACGACGACTCAACGAGCTTCCGAACTCGCCGGACTCGTCATTAAAGGGATTGCTGCCAACAAGTAAGGAAATAACTCTCGTCATCACATATTTTCCATTCTCGAGGAGCAGCAATGTCGTCACTTAAGGTATTTCTTAGCTATAACGAAAGCGAGGCAGGTGAACAAACTGCGACAGAACTAAAGGAGGCGCTTTCGGCCGTGCACATTGATGCTGTTATGGCCAGGCATAGCATTGCGCCAGGAGCCGAGTGGGAACCAACAATCCGTCACTATCTCGAAGAGAGTAGTGCTCTGCTGTGCGTTGCCACCCCAGGGTTCTCTACCCGCCCCTGGTGCCAGCAGGAGGTCGGCTGGGCACTCGGTCGCCACGCACCCATTCTATGGATTCAATATGAAGCCAAGGAGGTGCCTTGTGGATTCCTTGCTTCACAGCAGGCGCTCATACCTGATGACCCTAATAACCAATCTCAAGTTGCTCTCTCTATTTTGGAGTGGCTAGCTGAAAACAGTAATACCAGGGATGATCTTGCAGATACGCTGCTAGACGCACTGGAAAATGCCAAGCGTTACGACGACGCTCGTTCAACAGCAGAATTGCTTGCCATTTTGAAGAGTCTCAGTGCCCAGGAGTGGGACCGCGTCGAACGTGCTGCAGACAAGAACAATCAAGTTGGCAATGCCCACGTTTGGACAGGTAACCATTTCGTTCCGATGGAGCAGCAACCCACAGTTTTGCAGTGGTTGAAGGAGAAACTCAAGACTTCGAATGTCACAGGATAGAACGCAGGCCTACGTTGATGGTGGTGCCGTCACCCCCGGTCAGGGGTGGCGGCACCACCATCGTCAGATTCTGTTCAGCAGGCCATCGGCCCACTGATGTATGTCAGGCCTTGGGGGCGTTGACGTCCTCGGGGAGGGCCTTGCGAGCGACCTCCACAAGAGCCTTGAAACCCTCGGGCTCGTTGACGGCCAGCTCGGCGAGCATGCGTCGGTCGATCTCCACGCCGGCCAGGCCGAGCCCCTGGATGAAGCGGTTGTAGGTCAGGCCCTCGGCGCGGGCGGCAGCGTTGATGCGCTGGATCCACAGGCGACGGAAGTCGCCCTTGCGGGCGCGACGGTCGCGGAACGCGTAGACGCCGGAGTGGGTGACCTGCTCCTTGGCCTTGCGGTAGAGGCGCGAGCGCTGGCCGCGGTAGCCCGAGGCCTTCTCGAGAACGGAACGACGCTTCTTCTGGGCGTTAACAGCCCGCTTCACACGTGCCATGGTGAGACTCCTTGGTGGGTTGGGCGGTCAGCGACCGAGCAGCTTCTTGACCTGGCGGACGTCGGCCGGGGCGACCGGCTGGTCCTGGGACAGCTTGCGCTTGCGGCGGGAGGACTTGACCTCCAGCAGGTGGCGCTTGTTGGCCTGCTCGCGCATGAGCTTGCCGCTGCCGGTGACCCGGGAAGCGCTTCTTGGCACCGGAGTGCGTCTTGTTCTTCGGCATGGGTAATTTCCTCTTCTCGGTCCCTGGAAGACGGATGGTCGCCGGGACTGCGGACCCCGCTCACGGTGGCGAGGGGGTGGGTCGTTGGGTGTCAGGTGAGTGTCGAGACCGCCGTCGGGCGTTCTCAGGCGTTCTCGCTGGCAGGTTCCCTGTCTGAGGCCTTGGCGCCCTTGGGCGCCCGTCCCGCGTGCTTCTCGGCACGGCGGGCGGCACGGGCCTCCTCGCGACGGCGGCGCTGATCGGACTTGACCTCGGCCTTCTTGCGAACCGGGGCCAGGACCATGACCATGTTGCGGCCGTCCTGGCGGGGGTGGGACTCGATGGTGCCCAGCTCGGCCATCTCCTCGGCCAGGCCCTGGAGGAGCCTGATTCCGAGCTCGGGCCGGGACTGCTCACGGCCACGGAAGCGGACGATGCACTTGACCTTGTCCCCGCCCTTGAGGAATCGCTCGACGTGGCCGCGCTTGGTGGCGTAGTCGTGCTCATCGATCTTGGGGCGGAACTGGATCTCCTTGAGCTGGGTGTTTGCCTGGTTGCGTCGCGCGTCGCGTGCCTTCATGGCCGACTCGTACTTGAACTTGCCGTAGTCCATGAGCTTGCACACCGGAGGGCGAGCGTCGGGAGCCACCTCGACCAGGTCGAGATCGGCCTCCTCAGCCAGACGCAGGGCGTCCTCCACACGGACGACGCCGACCTGCTCGCCGCTGGGGCCGACGAGACGCACTTCGGGAACGCGGATCCGTTCGTTGATACGGGGCTCGCTGATGTCGGTTCCTCACTCTGAGTCACGGATGATTGCGGAACGAGGAAAGGCCCCCGTCCCTGCTGCGCAGGTCGGAGGCCTCGAGTTGAGCACGGCTGCCTCTCGGCCAGGGGCTGAGAGGTGACCGTGAAGGACTTACTGTCCTTGCATGAACCCGATTCCCGTGAAGGAACCCAGGTGGGATCACTCCGCTTGCGCACCGGGGCGAACCCCGGTTGGTCAGTGAGGAATACTACCAGGACACAGGTAGGCATTCCCAAGCATCTCCACCCCTACTTGACGTGAGTCCTCCCACGTATGCGGCGGATACAAGGCGGATGAGGACGTCAGGAGGCCCTTCTGTTCGTTCGGACGCCCCACAGGATGACGACTGCGCCGGCAGCGGCCTGTATCCCGAGCACCGTCGTCGTCGGCACCGCGATTCCGCAGGCGACGAGCGCAGTGGCCAGCGCTCCCACGAGCGCCGCATCAGGCCCTTCGACCAGCATCTGCACCAGTCCCGGCGGCAGCGACCCCACGGGAGAGGTCACGAGTCCAGCAGCGAAGTCGGGCATCGCCCTGAACCCGGAGCGCAGTGCCGCTCCTGCCCAAGCCCATCCGCTCACGAGCGCCAGGGCCGCCACTACCCCGAGGGCCTTCCATGCCCCCGCAGCGCCCAGGGACGTCATAGCGGGCGCCAGGCTCAGCAGGGACCACGTACTCATGAAGAGCCCCGGCACGAGGAGGTGCCCCACCCGCACCAGCCAGGGCGACACCGGCCATGAGGCGTCAGGAGCCCCGTCGAACCATGCCTGACGGGCCGGCTCGGCGACGGCCAGGGTCGCGATCCAGCCACCGGCGAGGTAGGCCAGGGCGCGCATCGGGATGCCGACAGACTCCGACAGGAGAGGCAGTACCGCAACGGCCAGACCTGCACCGATCTGAAGCAGTCGCCGGGGCTGGCGGCGCAGTAGGATCCAGTCAGCCTGAGCCACCCCCGTCAGCACTCTGACAGACCGAGGCAGCCGGCGCCCGATCCGGGCCAATCGCAGTGGTGAAGGGGCTGCCGGCCGAGGCGGCGCCGGCGACAGCAGCCGCCCTACGGCTCTGGTGTCCAAAGACAGCAATGAGACGTGGGCACCGAAGGATCGGGCGACGACGGTAAGAAGCCCTTCGTCCCGCACCTGCCCCAAGATGAGTCGTGCCTGCCTCCAGCGCAGAGTCCCAGCGACGACCAGCATCCCGGCCAGAGTCGCCACCACCACGTTCCCGGTCATCGAGCGCGGGAAGGGGAAAGTCGTCCCCGCCAAGCAGGCTGCCGCCCCGAGCAGGATCAGGAACCGGCGCAGACGCGTTACCCCTCGGCCCTGGACCTGCGCCGTAATGAGCTCGGAGAGCACCAGGCAGGTCCCGGCCGCGATCAGGACCGACCACGCCACGGCGGCACCCCATCCGCCTGCGGAGGCCAGTGCTGGAAGCACTCCCATCACCGCGCCCGCAGTGGCTGCGATGAGGTACTCGACGCGGGCCACGGGCACCAGGAGGGTGCCCCGGTCCCCAGGCATCGGCAGCCACCAGGCGGCCTCGTGGGGGCGCAGGAAGAGCGGACCGAGCCGACTGAGCGGACCGATCCCGAGTGCCAGCAGCATCATCGTCAGGGCCAGCACCAGCCACCCCGGGTCAAGATCGAGCGCTCCGAGCCCGGTAGCTTCCTGGCTCGACGACGAGGGCCGGGCAGCAACCAGCCGGCTCAGGTGAGGGACCAGGATCGTTCCGACGACGACAATCGTCAGAAGCCCGGAGTAGATGTCACCCACGAGCGCCCACACACCGCGGCGGTGCCTGCGAGTGCGTCTCCTGGTCCATCGCCGCAGCTCGGCCCCGTCGGGGAAGGCGGCCACCCCCGACCGGGCCGAGACTGCCTCACCTGAGGATCCCATCTGCGTCACTGGAGCCCATCCTCGATGGCGCGTACGCCATCGGCCACGTTCAGCAGCCGGGTGCTGCGTCCCACGAGGAGAACCTGGGTGGCGGCCTCCTCCACGATCTCGAGATCGTGGGAGACCATGAGCACTCCCCCACCGCAGTCGCGCTCCTCGATGAGACGGTCGGCCAGAAGCAGACGGGTCACCCGGTCCAGCCGCTGCTCCGGCTCATCGAGGATCAGCAGCCTGCGAGGCCGGGCCAGAACCGACGCCAGCGCCAGACGACGCCGCTGCCCCGAGGAGAGCTCCTCGGGCAGGTGCCCCGCCACTCGGGTCAGATCCAGATCCTCCAGCAGGTCACCAACGACGTCGTCGGCGTCGGCGACACCATGACCGAAGCACACCAGACGCAGGTGCTCGGCGACGGTCAGTGTGGGGAAGAAGGACTCCTGTCCCAGGTCGGTGGCAACGGCGGCGCGCTGAGCGCCCGAGCGGGGGTCGGGAACGTGCCCAAGAACCCGAACCTCACCTCGAAGCGGGTGCAGGAGCCCGCAGCATGTGCGCAGGATCGTCGACTTCCCCGCCCCATTGACCCCGACCAGGGCAAGGACCTGACCAGGCAGCAGGTTGAAGGTCGCCGGAGCACAGACCGGCTCATCGCTGTAGCCGACACTGAGATCGTGGGCGCTCACCAAGGGCTCGGGAGGCGCCTGAGGGCTCCCGGCCCCACCCATCGAGGTCATCTCCCCCCAAGGGTGGCACTGGCCACGTCCTCAACGGAATCGGGCCGAGATACGGGTCCGGGGGCGCTGCTCGCGCGGAAACGAGATGCAGTGGTCATTAGCACTATTCCAACACACGTTTTTTTCGGTGGTCTGGTCAAAACGGATGCCCTACGCTCCGATCCCATGGAATGGAACAGTGTGAGGACCTCGCCCCCTCACGGCGAGACCGATGGCGATCTCTCTACCTCCCGTCAGGCGGGTGCGGACTGGAGCACCACCAGGGACCCGGGTCCTGGCCGGGTGACGGTCTCCACCCGGGATCTCGCCCAGGTTCGCGCGATCGCGGAGGCCTCCGCCCGAATCGCCCAGAACGACGGGAGGGAAGAGGACGCCCTGGCTCTGCGCGATATCGTCGCCCGCTTCGACCAGGTGGCCGGCCCCATGAAGGACCACTACGGTCAGGTCGAGCAGTGGAGCACCGTGATTCTGGGGCGTCCCTGAGTCATCTGACCGGAGTCACCCGGCCGCGCCTGCAGTCGCGGCAAGAAGTGCTTCAGGCCGGGAGCGGGCACAGCTCCACGGTGTCGATGAGATCCCCCCAGGCCGGGTTGACCATGACGTACTGGCAGTCCTCCAGGCTCCGGGCCACACCGGACCGGCCGCCCGCGGCATCGATGCGGATGAAGACCCTCAGCTCGGCGTCCTCTCCGGGACCGAAGGCCACGCCGGTGACGCCGTCGACGGCCTCGAGCTGAGCACGTACCTCGGCCTGAACCGGCTCATTGCGCCACGACGGCACCCACGGCTCTCCCCCGGCCAGAGCCACCACGGCAGGACGCGGCAGGCGTAGATCCTGACTACCGGGGTCGAGCACCCACAGCTGGTCGGTAGACAGGCACGCGACCTGGGCCGCCCGTTCGGGCGCAACAGGCACGGGGCGCACGTCGCTGCGCCACCGGCTCATCGCCTCGGCGCTGGTGAACACCGGCAGGGCGATGTGCCCATCGGGCAGGCTCACCGCCAGGGTCGCCGCGTCCTGGCAGGCGTCGGCAGTATGCACCTCGTGGGTCGGGACCTCGGGCGCGATGCCGTGCGACAGGTCGACGCGCTGGAGGCCCTCGCTTCTCCGGGAGACCCCTGGCAAGGCGTGGGCGGCAACCGGGACGATGAGACGTCCGTCCACGAGCGCTGACCACAACCGGTCGAGGTACTCGTGGCGTGCCAGGTCCGTGGCCGCCAAGGCCGCCTCAACCTCTGGACGGACTGTCCCATCATCTCCGGCGAAGGGTGAGGGCGCGGCGAGAGCCGCTCCAGCTTCGCCCTGGCCGCCATAGCAGCAGCCACCTGGGGCGCCGCCTCGGGCCGAGGAGTCGGCAGTGGGTTATCCGAAGACCTGCTCATAACGCTCACCGTAGCGCGTCCGGGCCCTGGGGATTACTCCCCAGGGCCTTCCGGTCCAACCACGCACCTTCGAGATCTCGGGGTCGATAGCCTGTTTCGGTGGCATCGCTCTACTCGTTGAAGTACTGGTACACCCGCCGCTTTGGGGGTCATCATCCAGGCCTCGGTGCGCCGCGGCATCTCCCCTGACGTATGGACCGCCATCGGCGTCATCGCCGCCGCACTGGGCTGCGGGGCACTGGTCATGGGCTGGTGGCTCCTGGCATTCATCCTGCTGGCCGCCCGGCTCGGGGGCGCGAATCTGGACGGCGCCGTGGCTCGGGCGCGAGGCGTGTCGAGGCCCTTCGGCTTCGTTCTCAACGAGATCGGGGACCGGGTCTCCGACCTGTTCATCATGGCCGGTCTGGTGGGTCTCGCCCTGCGCACCGGTTCATCGACCACCACGGTCTACCTGACTCTGGTCTCTCTGGCAGCGGCAACGCTACCGACCTTCATCTCCCTGGCCGCCGCGGGTGCTGGCGCCGCCAGGCTCAACGGCGGGCCGTTCGGCAAGACCGAGCGGTGCCTGGCAGCGGTCGTAGCCGCCGCCCTGCCCCAGTACCTGGCGATGATCGCCTGGGTCATCATCGTGGGCTCGGCGGTGACGGCCTGCGTACGGCTGGCGCGCACAGCCGCCGCGCTCGCCGGGCGCACCGGTCCGGCCCTGGCCGACACCATGGCGCCGCCACCGCCGCAGGACATCACCCGTATCGGCCGCAGTGTCCCTGAGGACGAGGCTGCTCCGGGAGCCCAGTCGTGAACACCGGTATCAGCGCCTGGGCGGGTCATGGGGCGACCGGCGGAGTGATCGACTGGATCGTGGGCGGAAGCCGCTCGTGGACCGTGACAGTTCCCGGGCCGGGGTGGGTCCTCACTGGTCGAGCGGTGTTCCTCGCGGCCACGGCCGTGGCGATCCTGCTCCTGGCCGGCATCGGTGTGGCCCTGTCCCGCAAGGCGGAGCTGCGCCATCGCTGGACCACCTGGGCCATCATCATCCCGGCGGTCGGTATCCCTATCTGGGTCGGACGGGGGACGACGGCGCTGCTCGCCGCCGCCCTCGGGCTGCAGTCGGTTCGTGAGCTCTCCCGGCTCACTCGGCTGCCCAGGGTGGAGACCCTGGTGCTGGCGTCACTGGCGGTGATCTATCCGTTGGCCGCTTGGATGCGTCCGGGCCTCATGGCACTCGCTCCGCTCACGGTGCTCGTGTGCGCCGTGCCCGCAGTCCCTGTCCGGCGACGTCGAGCACGGCCTGAGGAGGGCGACGATTGCCGGTTTCGCCTCGATCTGGATTCCCTGGTCCCTGGCGCACCTCGTAGTGCTGTGGCACGACGCGTTCCTCATCGCCTTCGCGGCTGCGGCCGCCGATGTGGCCGCGTGGGCCGGCGGTACCTTCCTGCGTCCAATGGCGTGGGCGCGCCGTCCGTTGTCCCCCTTGTCCCCGAACAAGACGCTCGGTGGACTGGCGGGAGCCGTCATCGGGGCCGTCCCTCATCCTCACCCCTGCTGGGCCACATCACCCCCGGCCTGGTGATCGCCGTCGGCCTGGGCGGCGTCCTGGGCGACCTTCTGGAGTCGCTCGTCAAGCGCACCGCCGGGGTCAAGGACGCCGGCACCTGGCTACCGGGTTTCGGAGGCCTCCTGGACCGCGTCGACTCCCTGCTCCTGGTCCCTGCCTCTGGCCGCCGTTCTGGGATGAGTGGACCAGTCCTCCCGATGTCCGTCCCAGCCCGTCCCTGTTCTCTCCGGTTCCGAATCGCCTCCCATCGTCTGCACAACCCACGGAAAGGTAGCCCGATGCCCCTTCAGATACCCTCGATGCCAGGTTCGGCCGAGATCGCCTCGGCGGGACACCGCCTGCGATCGATTGTGCAAACACCCCAGAAGGTCACCTGGCGCGCGGTGCTGCGTCAGCGTTTCTGGTCCGCCGTCATCGCTCCGTTCGGAGGCGTGCGGGTCGAGGGCGAGTTCGATGCCGACGGCCCCTACGTCGTCGTCGCCAACCATGGTTCCCATGCCGACACGATCGCCATGATGAGCGCCTCCCCCACCCTCATGCGAGTAGTCACGGTCGCTGCCCAGGACTACTGGTTCACCCGTCGCTCTCGTCGCCTCGTGGCCAGGGGACTGCTGGGCGCCTACCCGGTACGGCGCGACGGCGAGGGGGCCTACGAGGAGCTGCGAGGAACGCTGGCCAACCGGGTGGCGGAGTCGATGAGCATTCTCATCTTCCCCGAGGGCACCCGCTCCACGGACGGGAGGATGAGCCGCTTCCACTCCGGGGCCGCCCGGCTCGCCCGTGACTTCGGCATCCCCGTGCTACCGGTCGCGCTGGTGGGGACGCGGGAGATGATGCCCAAGAAGGGCGGCCTGCCCCGTTACTCCCCCCGTCGAGGTCCGTGTCGGCGAGCCGATCGCCCCCAGCGACAACGTGGAGGGCGTCAGCGATCTGGCGCGCGAGCAGATCATGGAGATGCTCCAGCGCCCCCGCAGACCCGAGCCGGTCTCAGACGTCTTCACCATCCTGCACACCGCGATGGAAGGCGGCCGCGGAGACGCCGTGATGTTCGTCTGGGGCATGGCCGAGGCCATCTCCTTCCCGATCATGGCGGAGATGAGCCAGGTGTGGCTGGGGCTGACCCACCCTGAGCGGATGTGGCGGCGCGCAGCGATGATCGTGGCGGGATCGGTCACCGGAGTGGCTGTCACGCACCTGCTGACCCGGGGCGGACACCAGCCTCCCGCGCCGTGGACCACACCGGAGATGAGGACGGCGACCTCCCGTTACCTGAGTCAAGGCCCCCGCGGATACTGGAAGCAGGCACTGACCGGGATCCCGGTGAAGCTCTTCGCCGCCGAGTCCGGGCGCCGTGACCTGCCCCTGCCTTCAGTCGTCATTCACGCGGCCGGCGAGCGTGCCGTGCGCATGGCGGCCTCCACCGCCATCGTCAAGACGCTGGGCAAGCCGCTGGGACCGATCACCCGGCAGCACTATGGCCCCTACCTGGCGGCCACTGGCGTCGTGTTCGCCACCGCGCTTCGACATGTCATCAGGCACTGGCAGCGCCCGAAGCGTCCTGGACGTCCGTAGTGGCTGCACAGCATCCGCGGCGCGATCGGGCGGCGCCAGGCAAGGGTTCAGGCACGTTCCTTCGACGGCTCGCGCAGCTCCTCGTCACCGGCCACGGCCAGCGCCTCCTGGAGCGTGAAGTTGCCGTTGTAGAGTGCCTTGCCGACGATGGCGCCCTCCAGCCCCAGCGGGGTCAGGCGCCGCAGGGCGACCAGGTCATCGAGGTGGGCGATGCCGCCCGAGGCGACCACCGGTGCAGGGCTGCGCTGGCAGACCTCGGTGAGCAGTGTGGTGTTGGGACCGCTCAGAGTGCCGTCACGAGTGACGTCGGTGACGACGTAGCGTGCGCATCCGGCGGCGTTGAGCCGCTCAAGGGTCTCCCACAGGTCACCACCCTCCTTGGTCCAGCCGCGGGCGGCCAGAGTCGTTCCGCGGACATCGAGGCCGACGGCGATCTTGTCGCCGTGCTCGGCGATGACGCGTTCGGTCCACTCAGGATCCTCCAGGGCCGCCGTGCCCAGGTTGACCCGGGCGGCACCAGCGGCCAGCGCCCGAGCCAGTGAGGCGTCATCGCGGATACCCCCGGAGAGCTCCACCTTGATGCCGACCTCACCGACAATGCGCGAGAGCAGCTCGGAGTTGGAGCCCCGCCCGAAGGCCGCATCGAGGTCCACCAGGTGAATCCACTCGGCCCCAGCCCGCACCCAGTCTCGGGCGGCGTCGACGGGGCTGCCATAGTCCGTCTCCGAGCCGACCTCTCCCCTGGAGGAGCCGGACGGCCTTGCCATCGGCGACGTCGACGGCGGGAAGTAGGGTGAGCATGACTTTCTCCTACGGTGGTCGTGGGTTGGTTCGAGCGTGGATCGGGTGGTTCACAGAGTTGTCATCCAGTTGCGCAGGAGCTGCGCCCCCCGCGTCGCCGGACTTCTCGGGATGGAACTGTGTGGCGCACAGGACTCCGTTCTCGACGGCGGCGAGGAAGTCCTGCCCATGAGTCGCCCAGGTGGCCCGGGGCAGCCGGGTCGGGCCGGGAGCGAGCAGCTCCGCGGGGTCCTGGGCGGCCGCGTAGGAGTGGACGAAGTAGAAGCGCTCGTCGGCGACGCCGTCGAACAGTACCGAGTCCTGGGGCGGGCGGACCTGGCTCCATCCCATATGAGGGACGACGTCGGCATGCAGCCTGGTCACCGTTCCGGGCCACTGCCCAAGGCCCTCCTCGGTGGTGCCGTGCTCCTCGGATCGCTCGAACATGACCTGCATGCCCACACAGATTCCCAGGACCGGGCGTCCGCCGGCCAGGCGCTGCTCGATAAGGCGGGGAGCATCAACCGCCCGCAACTGGTCCATGACCGCGCCGAAGGCACCGACACCGGGAACCACCAGGCCGTCGGCCTCGGTGACCTCGTGGGGGTCGTTGGACAGGGAGACCTGCGCTCCGACGCGTTCCAGGGCACGCACCGCCGAACGGACATTGCCGGATCCGTAGGACAAGACAGTGACTCGGGGCGCTTGCATGTGACATACCCTACCGTCCCGGCAGATCGTTCTGGGGCCTCCTCCACACTCTGAAACAACCACTGACATGCGCAGACCCGGTACCTGCAGTGTCTGCGCAACAGTTTCGGCGCGCTCCGGACAGGTCATGACGGTCCTCAGCCGGTCGGTTGAAGACCGCGCCGAGCACCCGATCCGACACTGGGCAGCCGGTTTCCTTTCGCTAACCTCCAACATGGGCGAAGATTTGTCCGTGAGCATGCAGTTCCCACCCGGTGAGGCGCCCCCGTCTTCGCACACGCCTTCGTCGGCGCCGCCGCCAGTTCCTCCATCGCCCTCGGCGAGCCACTCCTCAGGGGCGGCTAGCACAGGTACACGCGGATCTGGTGAGTCCCGCAGCGCTGCACCGTTCTCCATCCCTGGGGTGCGGATCACCTCGGTGCTGGGGCGAGGAGGCTTCGCCACGGTCTATGCCGGTGTGCAGGACTCCCTGGAGCGTCCGGTCGCCGTCAAGGTCGACTCCCGCCCTCTGGACGATCCGCGCAATGAGAGGCGGTTCATGCGCGAGGTGCAGGCGGCCTCACGGATCTCGGGGCATCCGCACGTGGTCTCTCTGGTGGACACCGGTAAGCTGCCCGACCTACGCCCTTACCTGGTCATGGAGCTGTGCGCCGGCGGCAGCCTCTACGACCTCGTATCACGCGGACCGACACCCGCATCGGACGCCGTGGCACTGGTGGAGGCCGCGGCCTCGGCGCTCGGGGCGGCTCACACGGCCGGCGTCATGCACCGGGATGTCAAGCCCGCCAATATCCTTCTGGACTCCTACGGCTCACCGCGGCTCTCGGACTTCGGCATCGCCTCGGTCCAGCGCGAGGGACAGGACCCCACCGTCACCCTGGAGTGCCTGACTCCCGACTTCGCCGCGCCGGAGGCCTTCATGCTGACCAGTCCCGGCCCCGAGGGGGATGTGTGGTCCATGGGGGCGGTCCTCTTCTCCCTGCTGACGGGGAGGGGGCCCAGACGCGGACCCGACGGCGTGCAGCGAAGCCTGCCCGAGATCGTCCGATCCCTCGATGCCCCCCTCAACCTCAGTGACCCGAACGTTCCCGAGATCCTGCTTCCTGTGCTGAGCAAGGCCATGGCGCCGGATCCGGCAGACCGTTACCGCAACGGCACCGAGCTCACTGGTGCCCTGGGGCAGGTTCGCGAACAGCTCGGGACGGGAAACCTGGCCGTCGGCGGCCCCGTGACCTCCTTGCAGCTGGTCGAGGCAGGCCTAGCACCTCCACCTGGTCGCAACGTCTCGGCACAGTCCGCCCGCTCGGCGCAGTCCGCACCGTCGCCCCTGTCCGGCCAGCTGGAGTACTACGAGCAGTCGTCGATGCCGGTGTCCTCGCCGGACTCCTTGAACGCCTCTCTGAGTGGGGCAGGAGTGACGGGCGCGGGCAGGTCCATCAGGATCACCAAGCGCGAGCGTCGTCAGATCGGGCTGCGCGCCGGGATCGTGGGAGCGGTTGTCGGTCTCGTCATCGGGCTGGTCGCCGGCTGGATGGCGGGTACCTGGCTGGCTCCCGCTGTCTCAACAGCCAGGACGGGCGCGTCTGCCGGGGCCTCGGGAGCGGCGTCCGGCGCTGGGGCGTCCCACTCCTCACCATCGGGCCAGGACACCCCTCGACCCCGCCGCATCCGGTCGGTACCTGTCTGGCCGGCACCACGTCCGTCTCGGGGCAGACCACGGCCAGGAAGGTGGACTGCAACGAGCCCCATTCCTGGGAGGTCTATGAGGTGGGGACGCTGGCGGAGAGCACCACGGGCTCCAGTGACGACGATCTGGCCGCCGATCCCAACGTGCAGAACACCTGCACCTCGCAGGCCGCCAAGCAGTACGGCGCGGCCAATCCGAGCACATCGGTGCTGGGCCCGGGCGAGGCGGGTTGGAACGCCGGGCGGCGTGGTTTCTCATGCATCGCCTCGGACCTGAAGGGCGGGCAGCGGACGAGCTCGTACGCCGGCTAGGAGCGGTAGGCGGCTCTCAGGGAAGCGGTGGTTCCGATCCTCACTGCGGGGGACGGCGCAGCCCGCGGCCGAACCAACGCATCGCCCGAGGCGCCTTGATCTCCGAGGACCTCACGGCACCGGGGACGTCGTCGGCGTCGATGACGCCCAGAAGCACGTCCTCGACGACCTGGTCCATGGAGGCCAGGAGGAGCCCCGCCGATGCCTCCTCACCAGGCTGACCGTTGGTGAAGTGACGCGCGGTGATCGTTCCGGACAGGCCGGACTCGATACCGACGTCGGTGGCCAGGTCGGCGGTCATGAGCACCGCGCCGGCTCGTGACAGGCGGGAGAGCTGGGCGGCCAGCTCGGCGGCCTCTGCCGGTTCGGAGTCGGATCCGCCCAGGAGCTCGGCCACGTCCCAGTCCGAGTGGGCCGAGACGAACTGCTTGACCGCGAAGGCTCCGCTGGAGGAGGGCACCACGGTGCAGTCGAGGTCCAGGAGGGAGCACATGCCCGCCAGCCCGTCAGCCCGGTTCACCGGCGTCATGACGACCGCGACCTTGACCGCCCTCGGGGCCTGATCGCCGGACTCACCGGATCCGTAGGAGCTCAAGGAGTCGGCCGCCGCGGCGATCTGCGCCTCCTGTGCGTCGGTGAGCCGCGAGGAGCCGTCAGGGGCCTGCACTCCCCCGTCCGCCTCACTGAGAGGGTGGTAGGTGTTATGAGGGACATCGTGAGGACTCACTCCCTGAGGACCTGCCTGCTCCGGATCGGCGACTGAGGCGGGGCCATCCTCATTCGAGCCGTCCCGGTCCTGCCCGCTGCGGGTGCCCTCAGGCGCCTCAAGGTCGTCAACCGCCGAGAGGTCGTCGGGAATCTCGACATCGTCCATGAGTGCGGCGAACTCGGCGTCCAGATCGCGCTGGCCGTCCTGGTTCCCATCAGGGTCGGGGGTCTGAGCCATTACAGGCTTCCCTTCGTGGACGGGATGGTCTCGACACGAGGATCGTCCTCCACGGCGGCGCGCAGGGCTCGAGCCAGGGCCTTGAACTCGGCCTCGGCGATGTGGTGGGGGTCGCGCCCGGACAGCACGCGCACGTGCAGGCAGATGCCGGCGTGGTAGGCGATGGCCTCCAGGACGTGACGCACCATCGAGCCAGTGAAGTGGCCCCCGATGAGGTGGTGGACGAATGCCTCGGACTCGCCCTCGTGCACCAGGAAGGGACGCCCGGAGATGTCGACGACCGCATGGGCCAGGGCCTCGTCCAGGGGGACACTGGCCTCACCGAAGCGACGGATGCCGCGCTTGTCACCCAGCGCGACACGCAGGGCCTCGCCGATACAGATAGCGGTGTCCTCCACGGTGTGGTGCACGTCGATCTCGGTGTCACCGGTGGCGCGCACCGTGATGTCGATGAGGGAGTGACGCCCCAGAGCGGTGAGCATGTGGTCGTAGAAGGGGACAGTGGTGGAGATGTCGGTCTGGCCCGTGCCGTCGAGGTTGATCTCGACGACGACGCTGGACTCACTCGTGGCTCGTCGATGCGCGCGGTACGGCTCATGTGTGCTTCCTCAGCATCGTGTGTCGTGCTTTTTCAGCGGTACTGGTTCCTAGGTATATCAACCGGTAGCAACCCTACCGGTCCTCGGCTCCGTCCGCGTGCGTCATCGGCGCTCACCCCCGATGACCATGGCCAGGGCACTGCGCAGCCGCTCCATCTCCTCAGGCGTGCCGATGCTGGCCCGCAGGAAGCCCTCGGGGCCGACGACGCGGATGAGGACCCCGGCGTCGAGCAGGGCCTGCCAGACGGCCTCGCGGTCGGGGAACGGGCCGAACAGGACGAAGTTGGCATCCGACTCGTGGGCGGTCAGACCCCGGCCTCGCAGCCAGGCCACCAGGGCGTCGCGCTCGTCCCGCAGGGAGGCGACCTGGGCCATGAGCTCATCACGGTGGGACAGGGCGGCCAGGGCGGCGGCCTGGGTGACGGCGGAGAGGTGATAGGGCAGGCGCACGACGCGCAGGGCGTCGACCAGGGCGCGGTCGGCGGCCAGGTAGCCCAGGCGCAGGCCGGCGGCTCCGAAGGCCTTGGACATGGTGCGGGTGACAGCCAGGTGCGGGTGGGCCGGCCCTAGCATCTCCAGGGCGCTGGGCACGCCCGGGCGGCGGAACTCGGCGTAGGCCTCATCGATGACGACGACGCAGTCGCCGGCCCGGGCCGGCGAGCCGATCTCGGCTCCGAGCATGGGGCCGTGGCCGCGGGCCGCCTCAAGGATCCGGTCAATGTCCTCCAGCGGCAGAGCCGTCCCGGTCGGATTGTTGGGACTGGCCAGGATGACGACGGCCGGTCGCAGCTCGCTGATCGCGGCCACGGCGGTCTCGACGTCGAGCGTGAAGTCCTCGCGGCGCGGGCGGGTGACGTAGTCGGTCAGGGTGTCGCGGGCGTACTCGGGGTACATCGAGTACGTGGGGGTGAAGGTCAGGCAGGTGCGCCCGGGGCCGCCGAAGGCCTGGAGCACGTGGAGCATGACCTCGTTGGAGCCGTTGGCGGCCCAGATCTGCTCAGGGGTCAGGTGCACGCCGGACTCGGCCTCGAGGTAGTCCGCGAGCGCCTCCCGCAGCCGGGGGAAGTCGCGCTCCGGGTAGCGGTTGAGGCCCTGGGCGGCCCGAGCCACGGCGGTGGCGATCGACTCGATGACTGCCGTCGAGGGCGGGTAGGGGTTCTCGTTGACGTTCAGCCGCACAGGGACGTCGATCTCAGGGGCGCCGTAGGGCGCCTCGCCCTCCAGGTCGGGTCTCAGGGGCAGGTTCGCGCTCACGGGTTGGAGTCTACGGCCCCGTCTCCGGGCATGGTCGGGATCCGTCACCGGATGGGACACCACTGGGAGGAGGATCCGCTCAGTTCGTCAGTGGGGCTCGCTGGTCAGCATGATCTCCTGGAAGTCGAGGCGGTCCAGGGCGTGCTCCAGTGAGTCTGCCGAGTACAGCCCCTCGTCACCGGCGTCCAGAAGGGCCTCGCGCTGAGCGCGGATCATGTCCAGGGCGCGCTCTCGCATCGGGGCGAGCTCGTCGTGCCGCCACGTGGGGTCGGTCCATGCCCGGGCGACTGCGGCCGGTGAGAGAACGATGTCCGTGCCTTCGCGCCGCAGCAGGGCGTGCTGATCGAGCGTTGGGCTGAGGTTCTCGCCATCTTGAGCACAGGTCGAGGACGTGCCCGGCTCCGCCTTCGCCTCGAAGGCGGCAGGCTCCTCGAGGACAGCCGTCCCTTCGGCCTGCGGTGCGGGACGCGAGACCTCAGCAACCGGTTCGGCGCTGGTGGCGACGGCCTCGTGGACGCCGCGGCCGGTGAGATCGTGGCCATCGCCGACGACGTCACGGGCGGCGTTGACCAGCAGCGAGATGACGGCTGCCCTCTCCTCCTCGTCGGCGGAACCGGCCATCGCGGGCCTGGACACGCGCACCAGCGCTGGCAGCGTCAGCCCCTGAAGCGTCAAGGAGCCGGCCGCCACCAGCATGGCCACCAGGAGGAGGAAGGGCCGGTGCGGCGCCGTGGTCGGTAGAGTCTGGGCCGCAGCCAGGGTGATGGCGCCGCGCATACCCGCCCAGACGATGACGGCGCCCTCACGGGAACGCAGGGGATCTGCGGCGAAGTAGTCCAGGTCAGCCCCTCGACGTCGGGCCCGGCTGGAGATCCGGCGGGCGCGCCGCGCGATGCTCTCGTGGCTGGGGTCTCGACGGAGCTTGCGCTGGACCTGGACGAAGCGGCGGCGGTCCCACGGGACCTGAGGCATTTCCGCCTCACCGCGCACAATGGCCGCGCAGCGGTTCTGGAACTGCTGGATGGCCTCCTCGTTCTCCTCCCAGTGGACCGCCCAGCGCGCCGTGCGGTGGCTGAGGAGCTTGAGCATCGGGGCGACGACGAGAGCCCGGACGACGACGGTCAGTGCTCCGGCGAGGACAGCAACCCCGACGGCCCGGCGAACGCCGAGATCCGAGGCGTCCACCTTCTCAACGATGCCGAAGAACTCCAGCCCCATGAACAGGAAGATGAGTCCTTCCAGCGTGAGCTCGACGGTGTGCCAGTTGGTGCGTGAGGCCACCCGGTGGGCCGGCGGAAGCATCCGCGGGCCACGGTGACCGGTGATGAGTCCGGCGACGACAGCGGCCACCAGGCCTGAGCCATGCATGTGCTCGGCCGGGATCGCTGCCAGGAAGGGAACGGTGAAGGACACGACCGTGTCCACGGTGGGGTCGGTGATGTGGGAGCGCACCCGCAGGCTCACCTCGCCGACGAGCCAGCCCACCCCCAGGGCCACGAGGACGGCCAGGGCGAAACCGCCCAGCACGCCTCCGATGCTGATACCTCCCGACGTGGCCGCGGAGACGGCCGAGGACAGAAGCACCAGGGCGGTGGCGTCGTTGAGGAGCCCCTCCCCCTCCAGGACGGTGATGATGCGCTGTGAGACTCCCAGCCGGCGCGCGATGGAGATGGCCACGGCGTCGGTGGGGCTGAGGATCGCTCCCATCGCGATCGCCCAGGCCAGGGAGAGTCCCGGGACCACGAGGGCCAGGGCTACACCGATCACCGCGGCGGACAGGGCCACCAGCAGGATGGCCAGTACCGCCACCGGAGCGAGCTCGCGACGGAAGTTGATCGTCGAGATGCTCACCGCCGTGGAGAACAGCAACGGAGGAAGAACTCCTTCCAGGACCACCTGGGGGTCCAGCTCGATCGCCGGGATGAAGGGCAGGAAACCGACCGCCGTACCGCCCGCCAGAAGGATCAGCGCCGGGGCGACACCGATGCGGTCACTGAGCTGCGAGGCCGCAGCAATGGCCAGGATGCCCAGCACGGCGATGATGAGGAGGTCCATGGGCCCAAGGGTATCCAAGGCCTGACCTCTGCGATCACCGGCGTTACCGTGGGACCATGACGATCCCGGGCACTGAGGACCCGCAGCGCACCGAGCGCTCGCAGCCACTCGCCTCGCCGCTGCGTGAGCGCGCCGAGGCCGTCCTGCGCGAGCTCGTGGGCCGCAGCGATGCGCACCTGCGCGAGGACCAGTGGCGGGCGATCGAGGCGTTGGTTCTCGCCCACCGCCGGGTTCTGGTGGTCCAGCGCACTGGCTGGGGAAAATCGGCGGTGTACTTCGTGGCGACGGTGCTGCTGCGTGAGGGCTGGGGGGACTGGCGACCCGGCACACCGCCGCCCGTATCCGGCACTCGCAGCCGGTCCGGAGTCGTCGGGACGAGCGTCATCATCTCGCCGCTGCTTGCCCTGATGCGCGACCAGGTCGCCGCCGCTGAGCGTGCCGGGATCCGGGCCGTGACCATGAACTCGGCCAACGTCACCCAGTGGGAGGAGATCGAGACCCGGGTGCGTGCAGGCGAGGTGGATGTCCTGCTGGTCTCCCCCGAGCGACTCAACAACCCTGTGTTCCGTGACGAGATCCTGCCGCACCTGGCGGCCGGAGCCGCACTGGTGGTCATCGACGAGGCCCACTGCATCTCGGACTGGGGGCACGACTTCCGCCCGGACTATCGGCGCATTCGCACATTGCTGGCCGGTCTGCCACCGCGCACCCCGGTCCTGGCGACCACGGCGACCGCGAACGCCCGGGTCAGTGCCGACGTCGCCGAGCAGCTGGGGGCGTCCCTGAGCGCGACCGGAGCCGATGGCTCGGACGACTCCCCGGTCCTGGTGCTGCGCGGCTCCCTGGAACGCCGCTCCCTGCACCTGGGGGTCAAGGTCCTGCCGGACTCGGCCACCCGCCTGGCATGGCTTGCCGGCTACCTCAGGCACGCCCCTGGAAGTGGCATCGTCTACTGCTTGACCGTCTCGGCGACGCTGGAGGTTGCCGAGTACCTGCGCACCGCGGGTGTGGGGGTAGCCGCCTACACGGGGCAGACCGACGCCGCCGAGCGTGAGCGCCTCGAGGAGGATCTCAAGGCCAACCGGGTCAGGGCGCTGGTGGCGACCTCGGCCCTGGGCATGGGCTTTGACAAGCCGGATCTGGCCTTCGTGGTGCACGTGGGGGCACCGTCCTCGCCAGTGAGCTACTACCAGCAGGTGGGGCGCGCCGGTCGTGGCGTGGAGCGGGCCGAGGTGGTCCTGCTGCCGGGGGACGAGGACCGCGCCATCTGGGAGTGGTTCGGCTCCCAGGGCTTCCCTCCCGAGGACCAGGTTCGTACGGTCCTGGCCGGACTGGACAAGCAGCGGGAGTCGGGGGCCGGGCCGATGTCGACGGCGGTGCTGGAGACAGTGACCTCGTTGCGGCGCACCCGGTTGGAGTCCATGCTCAAGGTCCTTGACGTCGACGGCGCCGTGCGCCGGGTACGCGGTGGCTGGGAGTCCACCGGTCAGCCCTGGTCCTATGACGCCCAGCGTTATGCCAGAGTCGATGCCGCACGCCTGGCCGAGCAGGAGGCGATGATCGCCTATGAGCGGCTCGGCGCCGATGCCGGTCCCGCGACGACTGTCGTCCCCTGCCGGATGGCATTCCTGAGGTCGGCGCTCGATGATCCGCACCTCGACCGGGAATGGCGCTGCGGAGCCTGCGACCTGTGCGGAGGCCTGGAGCTGCCCGACGCCCCGGATGAGAAGCAGGTCAGTGCCGCTCGACAGGCACTCGGTCGCGCCGGGTTCGAGCTACGAGCGCGCCGTCAGTGGCCCACCGGGATGGAGAGGCTGGGGCTGGGCCGCCTCAAGGGTCGTATCAGTGCCGAGCAGCAGGCGGCGACCGGTCTGGCTGTGGGGCGGTTGGATGGCTTGGGACCCTCGGCAGCGCTGCGTGAGCTGGTGACCTCCGACTCCGACGGCGAGGTCCCGGTGCATGTCAGGCCACTGGTGCTTGAGGCGGTGGACCGGCTCGGCGAGATCATCCAGGGCGATCAGGACCCCGTTCGCACCGAAACGCTGAGCAGGCCGATCGTCGTCGTCATTGTGGACTCTCGTTCCCGCCCCCACCTGGTTCGCCAGCTGGGGCGCGCCGTGGCCACGCGCTTGGGCGCCAGGCCGCTGGGGATCGTCGGGCATACCGACCAGGATCCCCCGCGCCACGACGTGGGCTCTGCGTTCCGCCTGGCGCAGGTGGCCCGTGACCTGACGCTTCAGGGGTGGCCGGCGCAGGCGCTTGAGGAGCTTCGGGGCAGCGTCGTCGTCCTGGTGGATGACTGGAGCGACTCCGGCTGGACACTCACGGTGGCGGCCCGCCTCCTGCGAGAGGCGGGGGCGGCAGCGGTTCACCCCTTCGTCCTGGCGCAGCGGTAGAGCCGGGTGGGCGCTGCAGAGGTGCGTCCAGCGCCCACCCGGCTCCGAGGTGCTAGAACCCGTTGGAGGCGGCGGCCAGCGCCGGAGCCACCTTGCCCCCCGGAGTTCCGACCTGATCCTCGAGGTAGTACCACCAGAATGGTGCTCCCCAGGCATCGGATCGGCCCAGTGCGGCGCCGGTGACGTGCTCGGCGACGGCGGTGCGAGCCACCACGGGGTCGGAGGCCGAACCGAACCACCAGGGGCCGGCGTTGAGGTCCTCGGCCCCGTAGCCCAGCTCGGTGACGGCGATCCGGGAGGACGGGAAGGCAGTGTCCAGGGCGCTCAGGACCCGGTCTGCAGCTGTTCCCAGCGGGTGAAGCTGGGGGTAGACGGATAGTCCGATGACGTCGACCATCTCCCTGATCGACTGGGGGACCTCCCTGGCGGCATAGCTGAACAGGGAGTAGGCCGGGTCCGCCTGACCGAGCTGGTAGTACAGGGTCAGTACCGTCGTGGCGCTGGTGCGCTCACGCACCGCCTTGGCCGCGCGCTGGGCCTTGGCCACCGGGCCGGTGCCCAGCCAGTCCCCTCCGATCTCGTTGCCGATCTCCCAGGCATCGACATTGGGAAGCGCCTTGATGAGGGCATCGACCCGGGCGTCCCAGGCGGCGTCAGTCAGGGCTGCCACATCGTGGGAGTCGCAGATCTGGGCCAGGGCCAGACCTCCCTGCGCGTGCAGGGACTCCACCGTGGTGCGCCAGCCGGCCATCTCCTGGGCGTCGCCGGGATCACCGATCACCAGGCGGGCCGACACCTTCCGCTTCCCGCCTCCCGGCCCGTTGGAGGCCAGGGCGGCGACGACCTCGGCGGCTGTGGGCACCCGGGTGAAGGTGACCCCGATGATCGCGTCCTGCGGCGCCTGGGCCACCAGTGCCCGGTCCAGGGCCAGCTGCGCCCCGGCGGCGGACTCCAGCGCAGAGTTCGCCAGGCGGCCTCTGTCGGCCCAGGACTGGGCCGTGGCACAGGCGTCCAGGGACTGCTGAGCAGAGTCCCGCAGCGTGACCGCCTCGTCAGCGCCCTTGAGACCCTGCGCGGTGGCCTGCTGGTAGCGCTCGGCCTGCCGCTCGTGGAGGGTCCGGGCCGCCAGCTCCAGGAGGTCGTGCTCGCCGGAGGCGGGCAGATCCGCCATGAGGGCCGAGTACCCATGACTGGTGGGCCACGACATGGTCAGCGTGCAGTCACGCCCGGTGGGCACATCGATACCGATGGCGCCGTTCTCATCCTGATAGAGCGGCCCGACGGCGATGACCTCCAGGGTCTTGGCGTCCAGCAGGGCGTCGTCGTAACCGGGCTCGCCCTTACCGTTGGACTGGATGCGACGCAGCGCCTCCAGGTTGAGGACACCGCCCTGCGCGTCACTGACGTAGAGGCTCAGGTGGGTGGTTGCCCCGTCGCCCACAGCCGGTGGCGTAGTCACATGTCCGTGACCGCAGGAGGACACTGACGCTCCCAGAACCCCGGCCCCCAGGAGCGCCAGCGCCCTTCTACGGTTCGTCTCAAGAGTCATGGGGCCATTATTCCCGTCTCTTGAGAGCTCTCCCGACCGAACGGTTCCACAGTGGTGGGGCCGAAACGGTTCAGGGCTGTACCCAGCGCCCTCGTCACTTCAGCTCCGAGGCCGGAACGAAGGTGTACCCCTCGGCCTTGATGCCGGCGACGATCTTCTTCAGCTCGGGCAGCGGGTAGTAGGGGTGGAAGAAGAAGCTGGCGGTGGCGTGGGTGTTCACCAGGTTGAGCTTGGCCGCGTCGACGACCTCCTGTGCCAGGCGCGGCGGGTGCTGGTTGATCTCATTGGGCTCGAAGTTGCCAAGGTTCTCCGGCAGGACATGGGCCCCGTAGGGGTCGTTGACCGCGTAGGGGAAGAACTGCCCGTAGTAGTCGTGGGGACCGGCCTGGGTGTTGGTCAGAGTACCGGCGTAGAGGAGCTCGCGCTCATAGCGCACCGAGTACTGCTCGCCGATGCCGTAGTAGGCCTCGCGGGTGGCCGAGTAGTGCGGGGTCTCGAAGATCTCCGGAGTCGGCAGCCCGACCTCGTCGAAGATCTTGCGCCCCTGCTCCACACGCTCCGCGGCCCACGCCTGGGAGGTGCCCGGGAGGGCGCCTCCGATCTGCACGTAGGACTTGTCCTCGCAGTCGACGGCGGGAGCCTTGGTGTCGTTCGTGGTGGAGCACCACGAACGGATGAACTCGAAGTCGTCGGCGGAGACGGCGTTGTACGGGTTGTCCAGGGTTCCGAACTGGTGGGTGGTGCCGTGCTGGACGATCGTTCCGCCCTTGCTCACGGCGTCCTGGAGGACGGCCACCAGCTCCGGGGAGTCCTTCAGGGTGAGCTCCTTGGGCGTGCCGTTGTTCTCGGTGCCCTTGGGGTCGACGTACTTGGGCACCACCGCCATCTGGAAGGGCACCTTCTCGCTGTGGAGGTAGTCGACGATCGCCTGCAGCTCCTCGGGGTCACTGTCAGGGGTCACGTCCTCCAGGCGCACGGCGGCCTGACGGTACTGCTGAGCATTGGGCTGAAGCGTGTCCAGGAGGATGTCGGCGGCAGCGATGTAGCGGTCCTGCTCACCCAGGTAGGTCAGGGGGGATCTCACCGATGAAGGTCAGTCCGGAGGAGCTGACCGCCCAGGGGAAGGAGCTGGTGCCGGACTGGGCGACGGAGGCGCAGGCGGTGGCCGCACCGTCGGGCTTGGAGCACTCGGCGCGCCCCAGGACCTTGACGTCCTTCTCGCGGGTGATGTGCGGGGCGGTGATCCCACCGGTGTTGAGCTCATTGCGCTTCAGGGAGGCGCCGTTGTAGCTGATCTTGGTGACCCGGTCGGTGGAGTCGATGTAGGAGGTGGCGGCGTCCCAGCCGTAGCGCTGGGTGAAGGCGGCGCGGTCGGCGTCGGTCTTGGCCAGCTGCCAGATGTTGAAGCCGGACCACATCACCGGGACGTTGCCGGTCAGGGCGTCGTCGATGAAGGCCCGCGGCAGGGGCTCGTCGTAGGTCGAACCGATGTAGACCACGTTGGTGAAGCGGCCGGCCAGACCGGCGACATAGTCCTTGACGGGAAGGGTGGTCACGGTTCCGGAGTGGCTGGCCAGGGTGCCCATGCTCAGGGCGTAGTACTCCCCCAGCTTGGCGTAGTCACCGGTCGTGTCGAACAGGACCAGGGTCGAGGCCGGTCCCGCGTCCTGGTTGGAGAAGCTCACCGCACCGGCAGGAACGTCGGGCGCATTCTTCTTCAGGTCGCGGATCTGGACCTGCCCCGCAGCGGGCGCGGGCTTGTTCAGATCAACACCGGCCTGCTTATCGCCCTTGAGGGGGAGCTCCTTCTTGGCCGCGGCAGCCGGCTCGGGCGGAGCCGGAAGCGGGTTCTTGGCCGGATCCGCGTCATTGGCCTGTGCGCCGTCCGCAGGCTTGGCCGCGGCGGCCCGGGCCACGATGGGGGCCTGCACGCCGGCGGCCGGCGTGGCCTGGGCGGGGCCCGCGGAGCCGATCGAGGCGCCCAGGCACACCGCGATGGCGGCCAGTGCGCAGCGACGCCGTCGAGCGGAGCAAGAGTCGGGGAAATCATGAATCCTCCTTGGATGAGTTGGGAACAGGATCGAACTCAGGAAGGGGGACACCACGGCCGAACAGAGCGGCGGTGGCGGCCAGGATGCGTTTGCAGGCGTGTCCGTCGCCGTAGGGGATTGGCGGCCTGCGCCATGGCCGCGTAAGCCGTCTCGTCGGTCAGCAGGGTGGAGACCCGCTCGACGATGCGGTCCTCGTCGGTTCCGACCAGCTCGGCCACCCCGAAGGCGACCGCCTCGGGGCGCTCGGTGTTGTCACGCATGACCAGGACCGGCTTGGACAGCGCGGGAGCCTCCTCCTGGACACCCCCGGAATCGGTCAGGACGACGTCGGAGCGGTTGATGAGCGCGCAGAAGGCGCCGTACTCCAGAGGGTCGCACCAGATGACGTTGCCGTGGCCCTCGATCTGCGGCAGGAGGTCCTCGCGGACCTTGGGGTTGCGGTGAACCGGCAGCACGAAGAGCACCTCGGGGTGCTGCCCGGCCAGGCGGGCGACGGCACGTCCGATAGCCCGCATCGGCTCCCCCCAGGACTCGCGGCGGTGGGCGGTCACCAGCACGACCCGCCGGGAGGTGTCGGCCAGGGCTGCTGCCAGGTCCTCGTCGGGTGGCGGGACCCGGCGGTCGACGGCCACCAGGAGGGCGTCGATGACCGTGTTTCCGGTGACACGGACGATCTGGGGATCGGTGCTCTCTCGCAGGAGGTTGTCCCGGCTGCTGGTGGTCGGACACAGGTGCAGCGCGGTCACCTGGCTGATGAGACGCCGGTTGGCCTCCTCGGGGAAGGGAGAGGAGATGTCGCCGGTGCGCAGGCCGGCCTCAACGTGAAGAACCGGGATCTCGTGGTAGAAGGCGGCCAGCGCCGCGGCGAAGGCGGAGGTGGTATCTCCCTGGACCACGACGGCGTCGGGCCGGTGGGCCTCGATCGCCCGCCCCACCCCTTGCAAGGAGCGGTTGGTGATCTGGGTGAGGGTCTGTCCCGGAGAGTGGATGTCGAGGTCGTCGTCCGGCACGATGCCGAAGAAGTCGTGGACCTGGTCGAGCATCTCGCGGTGCTGTCCGGTGACGACCACGATCGGGTTGAAGCGCTCGTCGTCGCGCATGGCGGTCACCAGGGGAGCAAGCTTGATCGCCTCCGGGCGGGTGCCGTAGACGAGCATGACCCGAAGGGGGCCGCCCGTTGGGGTGGAGTCTGTTGTCATGAGTTCTCCTGCTCAGGTGCGTTGGGGAGGGAGAGGGCGGAGCCGACCGGCGGTCAGGCCAGGTGATGGCTGCCGCGAACCGGTCTCACTGGTCCTCGGTAATCGGTGTGAAGGTGACGTCGGAGTCCTCGCAGTAGGCCGCTACGGCACCTGATCGGTAGGGGGACTCGGAGTCGGTGACCTTTCCGAGCTCCTGGCCGTCCACCGTGACGACGAAGGTGGCCGCTGCGGGGTTGGTGGTGTCAATAGTGACGGTGACGTTGTGGCTCGTCCCGGGCGGGTAGACCGGCGTGTTGCCCGAGGCCAGGAATCGCTGGGCCCCGTCGTAGTTGGTGTCCTGCTTGGAGACCTCCCAGCCGTTGGGCTTGAGCGCCAGGGCGTAGAAGTGGTTGTTGTCGGAGTAGTTCCACAGGAGCCAGGCGACCTCCCATGCGTTGGGGCTGCCGTCCTGGCGGAGCTGGCCGACAGTGGTCATCGTGGTGTGGACCGTGTGGACACTGCCTGACTCGATCTCGACCGTGGTGGACTTCGCCAGTCCTGCGTGGGTCTTGTCCTGAGAGTTGGCAGATGTCGGCTTCAGACGCAGCAGGCCGTCGGAGCATGAGGCCTCGCCGTAGCCGTCGAAGACGATCTCCCACTGCGAGCACTTCTGGGCGTCGGTCTCTCTGGCGTGACAGTACACAGTGATTCCTAGGATCAGGGCCAGGACGCAGCCCACCAGCACTACGCGGCGCAGGATCCTGCTGTGACCGGATCCGTCGAGTGCTCCTGCGCGCTGAGGCGCGTTGGTGGCTGTCATCTCATCTCCTCGTTGTTCAGGTTGCTGACTGCACGGTGAGTGCGACGCCCCACGACGGCCGGGTGACCCAGCGAGGATCCGGCCGGAGCGGCGCTACCGGCCCTCATGGTCCCGGGTGCCGGGATAGGAGCCCTCCTAACGGCCTCATGGAGCGGAGGCTGACTGCCCAGCGCCGGCGGTCCCGTGGGTACCGGCCCGCCGGGGGCGGCGGGGGCAGCGGCCTGGAAGGGTTGTGCGACCTGAGTCGGCTCCGCCTCCCGAGCGGTCTTGGCCCACCCGGTGCGTCCGGTCAGCTCCCTGGCCAAGGCGCGCCAGCCGTAGAGGCTGGGCAGGAGCCCGTACAGGACGAACAGATGGGCGTAGCCCACGGCCTTGATCAGGTTCAGGCCCTCACGGCGCTCGATGCGCCAGTAGATCCAGGCGTAGATGAGCGCCGGCCCGAAGGCGATGACGTAGGCCCCGACAAGCCATATCCATGACTGCTCCCACCGCAGTACCGCAGCCACGGCGGCGGTCACCATGGTGATGAGGAAGGACAGGGTCAGCAGCGATCCGGTCAGAAGCAGGTAGGGCGTGAGAATCTGCCAGAGCGTGTCGGCGCGCCCCAGCCCCCGCTGTTCCCGGGCCACGGAGCGCAGGAGGTGAAGCGCCTGAAGGTTCCCCTGGAACCACCTCGTGCGCTGACGCAGAAGGCGCCGCATATTGGTCACGCCCTGCTGGTGGACGGAGGCCGAGGGCCAGAACTCGTTGGTCCAGCTGGTGGCGTTGAGCCTGATCCCCAGATCGAAGTCCTCGGTCAGGGACCGGGTCCAGGGCCGGGGCCCCAGGGCGTCGAGCGCACTGAGACGGACGAACTGGGCGTTTCCACCCATACCGACACTGCGCACCCGACGCCGTCCCCGCTGGAAGACCTCGGTGAAGATAACGAACTCCATATCCTGCATCCGGGCGAGCAGGGAACCGAAGCGGTTGTTGATGCGCACCCCCATCTGGACGGCACCGACCTCCTGCGGGGCGAAGGCCTTGCGGACCTCGCCGATGGCGTGGGGGTCGAGCCTGCCGTCGGCGTCCATCACTCCGACGACCACTCGAGGAGGACACTGCGGTGCAGCGGGAACGCACGATCGACAACGCGTCGTTGAGCGCCTCCCCTTGCCCAAACGGGCGTGGGGCGGCCGGCGGCGGACCACCTCGACGCGCTGGTCCCCGGCCTGGGCGGCCGCCTGAGCGGTGTCGTCGTCGGAGCCGTCATCGATGACCATGATGCGCAGCCCCGGGTCCGGGATCGAGGTGAGTCGCCTGACACTGGCACCGATCACCTCCGCCTCGTTGAGGCAGGGCATGAGGATGACGACGAGAAGTGGCGCGTCCGGGTGCGAGGGTCCGCCGTGACGCGGGGCGCCTCGGGAGACGAGCAGCATGAAGAGCGTGTAGACGAGGGCGATAGCGATCATTCCCAGAGCGCCCCACCAGCCCACCCGGTCGAGGATTCCCAGAAGGCTTGAAGGACCAAGCTCCATACGCATGAAAGGGGCCTGCGTACTCATCACGCCCGCAGACTCATCATGCCGCTGCGCCGTTGGGCATGGCGTCCGCCGCTGCGCCGTGAGCGCGGGATGAGGCCGCTTGCCGCGCCGTAGAGATTGGTCAGCAGGAAGAAGACCAGAATAGCGACGAAGAACAGTCCGGCCAGGTCGATGAGGAAACGGGCAACGAGGGCGGGAGGGAGCCTGCCGGGGCGACGTACCACGACGAACAATCCGGTTCCGGCAGCGAATGGGGAGTAGTGCATAAGGCCATCCATCTGGATCCAAGGGGTAGGGGCCGGTACCGACCGGCATCACTGGCTGCAGCAAACCGGGGACAGCAAGCAGAGCCAGCCGGCACCAACGCCTCGGTGCGGCGTGCCCGGGGGTGACGGGATGTGGGAACTCAGCCCGTCGGGCACGGCACACCGTGCGTCGAAACCAAATATAACAAACGAATAACGTCTCGCAACACTGTGTCAATCACCTACCCGATCGGCAAAGATCTTAGAGGAAGACTCAGAGCCTCCTCAATCCCCGCCATTTCAACGCTTGAAACATCAAGGAGGGGGTGCCCCGCGATCGGCACCCCCTCCTTGACGGACCGGAGAGATGGTCACAAGAGATAACAGAATGATCTCAGATGGCCTGCTCAGCCAACTTTTTCACCCCTGGCGGGCCCGGGCCGCCTCACCGTGGGCGGGCAGGTCCTCGCACCTCGCCAGGACCTCCAGCGCAGGCGTCATCGCCTCCAGCGCGCTCGCGTTGTACTCGATGAGCTGGACTGGTTTGAGGAAGGCCATCACACTCAGCCCGGCGGCGAAACGGGCGGTGCCGCCGGTGGGCAGCACATGGTTGGAACCGGCCAGGTAGTCCCCCAGGGGAACCGGGCTGTAGGGGCCGATGAAGACGGCACCGGCATTGCGGATGCGACGGGCGACCGCGGGAGCATCGGCGGTGTGGATCTCCAGGTGCTCAGCGGCGTAGGCGTCGGCGACCTCGATGGCCTGATCGAGGTCGCGCACCAGCACGGTCCCTGACTGCGGACCGGTCAGGGCGGCCGCCGCCCGAGCCCGGTGACGGGTCGCACTGAGCCTGCGCTCGAGCGCGGCGTCGACGGCGTCGGCCAGCTCCGGGGAGTCGGTGATGAGGACACTGCCCGCGTTGGGATCGTGCTCGGCCTGGGAGAGCAGGTCGGCAGCCACGTACTCGGGGTTGGCGCCCGCGTCGGCCAGGACGGCGATCTCGGTGGGGCCGGCCTCGGCGTCGATACCCACCACCCCCATGACGGCGCGCTTGGCGGCGGCCACGTAGACGTTGCCAGGGCCGGTGATGACATCAACCTGCTGGCACAGGACCTCTCCCCCGACGTCAGCACGGTCGGTGTCGTCCTGGGCATGAGCCCCGTACGCGAGCATCGCGATGGCCTGGGCGCCTCCGACGGCGTAGACCTCGGTCAGGCCCAGCAGGGCGCAGGCCGCCAGGATCGTGGGGTGGGGCAGTCCGCCGAACTCGGCCTGGGGCGGGCTGGCCAGGGCGATCTGCTCGACACCGGCGACCTGGGCGGCCACGGCGTTCATGACCACGCTGGAGGGGTAGACGGCCAGTCCTCCGGGGACATAGAGCCCGACGCGCCTGACCGGCACCCAGCGCTGGGCGACGGTGCCGCCGGAACGATCTGGGTCGCGCGCTCGGTGGGCACCTGAGCGGCGTGCCCGGCACGGTTGTGGGCGATGGACATCTCCAGGGCCTCGCGCACCGCAGGGTCCAGGTCGCCGAGTGCCTGGTCGATGGCCTGGGCGGGCACGCGGAGGTGAACGGGGCGTACGCCGTCGAAGCGCTCGGCAGCGTCGCGCAGGGCGGCCGCGCCCCGGGAGCGGACGTCCTCAATCAACGGAGCCACAGCGGCCTGAGCGGTGGTCACATCGAGGGTGGCCCGGGGAAGAGCCTGTGCCAGCTCGCGGGGGCCGAGTCGGGAGCTGCGCAGATCAGTACGGGTGAGCATGCGTGCAAGCCTACCGGCCACACACGCAGCCGCCCGGGCCACCTATGTGATGGCGCGCTTGAATGCGGCCTCCGCCGACCACGTACGAGGCGGCCTGGGAGGAACGTCCTCTCCCAGGCCGCCTGAGACGTCTCGATCCGTGTCAGCGCCTACAGGGACTCACGCACAGCGCGGGCGGCGCTCACGAGACTGGTCAGGCTCGCCTCGGTCTCGGCGTAGGCGCGGGTCTTGAGGCCACAGTCGGGATTGACCCAGACCTTCTCCGCCCCCAGGGCGTCGACGGCCCGCTGGAGCAGCTCGGTGCACTCGGCCTGGCTGGGAACGCGCGGGGAGTGGATGTCCCACACACCCGGGCCGAGCTGACGCTCGAAGCCGTGCTCAGCCACGGCGGGAAGAATGTCCATGCGCGAGCGGGATGCCTCGATGGAGGTCACGTCAGCGTCGAGGTGGTCGACCGCGTCGATGACGACGTCGAACTCCGAGTAGCACAGGTGGGTGTGGACCTGGGTCGCCGGCGCGGCACCCCCCGGTGGCCAGGCGGAAGGAGCCGACGGACCACTCCAGGTAGGCGGGGCGGTCGGCACGACGCAGTGGAAGGGTCTCACGGATGGCGGGCTCGTCGACCTGGATGACGCCGATACCGGCGGCCTCGAGGTCTGCCACCTCCTCACGCAGGGCCAGGCCCAGCTGGTCGGCGACCTGGGCGCGCGGGACGTCATCACGCACGAAGGACCATGCCATGATCGTCACCGGGCCGGTGAGCATGCCCTTGAGGGGCTTGTCGGTCAGTGACTGAGCGTAGGCCGACCAGGTCACCGTCATCGGCTCGGGGCGGACGACGTCCCCCCACAGGATGGAGGGGCGGGTGCAGCGCGACCCGTAGGACTGGACCCATCCGTGCTCGGTGGTCACGAAGCCGTCGAGCAGCTCGGCGAAGTACTGGACCATGTCGTTGCGCTCGGCCTCGCCGTGCACCAGTACATCCAGGCCGAGGCGCTCCTGGAGGGCGACGACGCTGGCGATCTCGGCGCGCATGGCGGCGTCGTAGGCGGCGTCGTCGATCTCGCCCTTGCGCCAGGCGGCCCGGGCCTTGCGGATCTCAGCGGTCTGAGGGAAGGACCCGATGGTGGTGGTGGGCAGCTCCGGCAGGCCCAGACGCGCCTCCTGAGCGGCCTTGCGCTCGGCGTAGGGAGCGCGGGTGCGGTCGCCCTCGGTGACGGCGGCGACGGCGGTGCGCACCTCGTCGCGGTGCACGCCCGGGTGGGCGGCGCGCTGGTTGCGCAGGTCGGTGTCCTGAGCGAGCTCGGCGGCGATGGCCTCGCGCCCCTCAGCCAGACCCTTGGCCAGGGTGATGACCTCGCCGACCTTCTGGTCCGCGAAGGCGAGCCAGGAGCGGATCTGCGGGTCGATGGCGGTCTCCCGCTCGACGTCGTGCGGGACGTGCTGCAGGGAGGTGGACGTGGCCACGGTGATGGGAGTGCCCTCGGTCAGGCGCTCGCGCAGCTGCTCGAGCGTCGTCAGCGCCGCATCCAGGTCAGTGCGCCAGATGTTACGTCCCGAGACGACACCGGCGACGACGGCCTTGCCCGCCAGGGCGGCCAGGTCACCGGTCTCGGGAAGGCAGCCCGCGACGAGGTCGAGGCCGACGGCCTCGATCGGGGCCAGCCCGAGGACCGGAAGGGCGTCGCCCAGTGAGCCGTAGGTTCCGGCCACGAGGATCTGGGGCCGCTCCACGATCGCTCCCAGCCAGGTGTAGGCGTCGCGCACCGCATCGAGGATGCGCCCGCGATCGACGTTCCAGGAGTCGGAGACCAGGGCGGGCTCGTCGAGCTGGACCCAGGTGGCACCGGCCTTCTGCAGGTCCATGAGCAGGTGGCCGTAGGCGTGCAGGACGTCGCTGAGCCGGTCCAGGGGGTGGAAGCCCTCGGGTGCCTCGTCAGAGGGCTTGGCCATCAGCAGGTAGCTGACCGGTCCCACGACGACGGGACGCACCTCCACCCCGGCGGCCCTGGCCTCGCGGACCTGGTCGGCGATGGCGGTGTCGACGTAGTCGATGGGCGTGGAGGCGTCGATCTCAGGAACCAGGTAGTGGTAGTTGGAGTCGAGCCACTTGGTCATCTCCAGGGCCGGACGGGCGCCCTCTCCACGGGCCAGCGTGAAGTAGCCCTCGATGTCCAGGGCGCCGTCGGCGTCCAGCAGGTCACGGAAACGGGCGGGGGCCGCCCCCAGGGTGGCGGTCACCTGGAGGACCTGGTCGTAGAGGGTGAAGTCGGCGGGCACCGAGGCGGGCTGAGTCAGCCCCAGGTCCGCCAGGCGCGAGCGCGTCGCCCCGCGCAGCTCGGAAGCTGCGTGGCGCAGCTCGTCGGCGTTCAGGTTTCCCTTCCAGAAGGACTCGACAGCGCGTTTGAGCTCGCGGTCCCTGCCGATGCGGGGGTAGCCCAGGATGGTGGCCCCCGGCAGAGGGGTCGAGGGGACCTGCGACTCGGTCACGGCGATCTCCGCCGGTGAGGCGATGGGGGCCGACTCGGGGGTGGCGCTCATGCGTTCTCCTTGGTGATGGTGTTGTGGGGCTGGACGGGGTGGCGGGGGAGGCTGCTGCGCCCGGGGAGCCGCTGCGCAGGAAGGAGGGGCCACGCCCAGGGGTGGCCTGAAGGTAGCCGCGATCGACGGCGTCACGCACCTCCCGGTCAGGGGCGGCCCCAGCCAGGATGCCGCCCAGACGCAGATGACTGATGACGTCGAGGGCGGGCCGGGTCCGATTGAAGGTGTACAGGTGCAGTCCGGGCGCCCCGGCGCGCAACAGCGCCGTGGCCAGGTCGAGTGTCGCACCGATGCCGCGCTCCACGAGCGTGGCACCGCTGGCGGATCCCAGCGAGGATCGCAGGGCGTCAGGCACCCTGACACCGGTGAGTGCCTCGAGCCGGGTGAGCCGGCGCAGGTCGGTCAGCGGAATGACCCCGGGAAGGATCGGGATGCTCACGCCGGCGTAGGAGGCCGCGTTGGTCAGCGCCACGTAGTCGGCCGGGTCGTAGAAGACCTGGGTGATGGCCAGGTCCGCACCGGCGGCCTGCTTGGCGGCCAGGACCTCGATGGCCTCGATGTGATCGTTCGTGGCCGGGTAGGCGGCCACGGCGATCGTGACATGGCGCTTGCCGTCACCGAAGAAGTCGGCCTCGACCTCCCGGATGACCCGAACGAGGTCGTCAGCGTGGCGCAGCTCCCCGGCGACCTCGTCGGCCCGGGCACCGGCAGGGGGATCGCCGCGCAGCGCCAGGAAGCGCCGCACGCCCATACGCAGAAAACGTGTGACGATGTCGACGGCCTCCTGCTTGCAGTAACCGATACAGGTCAGGTGAGCCATCAGCGGGATGGTGCTGGACTCCAGCACGTGGGCGAGCACACCCTCGGAGGGGTTGGCCTCCTCCTGGACCACGCGCACGCGAGGAAGGCACTCCTGATCCGCCCCACTCCTCCTGCCGGTTCCAGGGACAGGCTCGGTGACGAAGGTGGGGCGGTAGGTCACCGAGACGAAGTCGGGGCCGGTGGCCAGGAGCCTGTCGATTCGCCCCCAGGTCGCTGAGGCGGCCTTACCGGGCCGAGGGGGGAAGAGCTCCAGACTGACAGTGGGCAATGACCGTCCTGCTTCGCGCCTGGCACTACCCGCGTCATCGCCGCTGCTCCCGGGCACGGAGGCGGACTCAGTGGGCTCGTTGTCTAGCACGTCGTCTCCATCGATCCTGGCTGAAGCACCCGCGCACCGGGTTGCTGCGGCGTCATCGAACCAGGTCTCTCGGCCGCTCTGGATGGTCGAGCGTATCAAACCATGCCCGATCCCCACTCCTGCCAACATCCCAGATAGTGAGAACCTAACTTCCATCCAGCAAGTTTTCTGGCGGCCTGCCCCGGGCAGGACGCTGGCCGAGAGGTCATGTCACAAGGTGCCGGGACAACGGGGTTGTACGAGGGGCAACCACCACGAACAGGATCGCGCCGCCGCCTCAGGACAGTCACACCTCCTGCTGACACGATCCTTCCAGCACTCCCCCCGCCCCACCTCGCCCAGCAGGCAAGACGCTCAGGCGGGGCCCAGCTCTCGTCCCGGGTACCGACCTCACCGGTGGCGGCCGACACCACCAGGGAGGCCAGACTCGGCTCCCCTCGAGCAGCGCAGTCATGGCCGATCATGGAGAGCAACGGCCCCATATGACGCGGCAGCACGCTCCGCCCGATCGACTCGCTCAGCTCGCCGTAGGTGATGACCTCACGGTGCTCTGCGATATCGAGAAGGACGGAGCGTGCTGCGATGGTGGACTCAGCCAGCCTCGGGGTGAGCCGGTAGAGCCTCTCCCCTACCGGGAAACGGTCACCGACAGTGATGGCAAGCGGTTGTGACACAAGGCAATAGTCCGAGATATCCGGTGCTCGTCACAAGAGCCCGCCACGCCTCGCCCCGAGGCCGGTACTGATCAGCTGGACATACGACGACGTACCAGGATGAATCCGCCCCCCATGGCGATGGCGGCCACCGCCAGCACCATGGCGGCCATGCTGGCTCCGGTCAGCGGCAGCCGGCCACCACCGGCAGCCGCTGCGGCAGCAGCGTCCTGCCCTTGTCCGGCCGCGGCGTTGGCGCCGGGCTTGGCGACGTGGGAGTTCTTCTGTCCAGCACCCGCCTTGGAGTTTGAGGGGCTGGCGCTCTGGGCACTCTGGCCGGCAGTGCCGCTAGCGGTCTCACCAGTGGTGGAGCCGCTGCCGTCCTGGGGAGCCGCGGTGGAGGGCTGGTTGCCGGCGTTGTTGTTGGCACCACCGCCGTTGTTGTTACCGGCATTGTTGTTGGCACCACCGCCGTTGTTGTTACCGGCATTGTTGTTGGCACCACCGCCGTTGTTGTTACCGGCATTGTTGTTGGCACCACCGCAGTTGTTGTTACCGGCATTGTTGTTGGCACCACCGCCGTTGTTGTTACCGGCATTGTTGTTGGCACCACCGGCATTGTTGTTGCCAGCGTTGTTGTTGGCACCACCAGCATTGTTGTTACCGGCGTTGTCACCGGCTCCTGGGACGGCTCCCCCACCCCAGGCAACATTGACCAGCGCACCGCGGTCCACGGCGACGTTGGCGTTGACACCGAGAGACTTGGCGACATCCTCAGGCAGGGCGTGGCCGGAGCCGGAGGCGGGGCTGCCCTCCTTGAGGTGGAAGTCAGAGGTCTTATCCATCGGGTTGGCGGACTCCTTGACGAAGAACGGGTTGTTCTCCGGGGATCCGTGCAGGTCCAGGCCGTTGGACTCCTTACCGGCGGCCTTCACGTTCGAGTTGGCCGTGAAGTCAGAGAGCTTCTCGGCATTGACCGACTGAGTCTTTGCGGTCGGCGCCGTAGTTCCACAGGACCGTGGTGGACAGGGTCTGGGGGTTCTCGTGGCGGTAGTAGACGTCGTAGTCAATGGTGGAGACCATCTCATTGGCGTAGACCGCACCGGAGCCGTCATCGTTGGCCCCGCCGAGAACCTGGACCATGGCCGAGTAGCGCCACTCGTCGCCGGGCTTGGGGGTGGTCTGCTCGGAGGAGAAGATGTTGTTCATCACCGTCGTGTTGGTGGTGTCCCAGCTCAGTCCGTGCTCGGCGCTCCACTTCTGCACCTGGGTGCACGCACCCTGGGCGTTACGGGCGTTGCAGCCGTCGGACCGGGTGTCCTCCTGGATCCACAGGCTGGTGAGCGCGTGGGAGACGGTGTTGTTCCACACCCGGGTGTCGTTGGAGCCGGAGACGTGGATGCCGATGCCGGCCCCGGCCACGATGTTGGAGGCGATGAGGTTGTTGGCGGAGACCTCGTTGAAGATCGCCACCGGGACGTTGACGAAGTAGTTGCCAACGATCTCGGAGTCCATCACGCCCTCGTCGAACCAGATGCCCGCGCCGCGGTTCTGGTCATAGGCGTTGGGATCTGAGATGTCCACGCCAGTGGCCGAGTAGTCCACGGTGTTGTTGGCGAAGCGAATGTTCTTGGAGTGGGTGATCTTGGTGTCCGCCAAGGTGCAGTAGGCACCGCAGTCCTTGGTGATGAAGCCGGAGGTGTTGTTGTTCCTCCACAGGTTGTTCTCGACCTTGGCCCCGCTGGAGTCGTTGATACCAAAGGCGTTGGAGCCGTTGCTCTCGAACAGGTTGTTGGACACGACGGCGTTGGTCGAGTCGATGACCTGCAGCGCACCGGCGGTCGAGGAGTAGCGGAAGGTGGAGTTCTCAATGCGCGGAGCACCGTGAGCGGCCACGACCATTCCACCACCGGAGATGGTGCCGATCTCAGGGTCCGGGTAGTCCCAGCGCTGGACTGCGGAGTACTTCTCCACCGTCAGCCCGGACAGCGTGATGTTGTCGGTGTTGAAGGACAGGGCCCGAGAGTGCTGAACCACCTCGACCTGGTGCTGGCTGGGGTCGACGCCGATGACGTAGGAGGTGCCCCGGTGGGGCTTGGCGTTGTAGCCGGCCTGGTTGTTGTTCGGGTTCTTCAGGGTGACCGGATCAGGATCGTCAACGTAGAAGGTGGACGCGGTGACCTCATCACGGCTGAGCACCTGGGTCAGGGGCTTGCCGTCGACGAACACCTGCTCGGGGTGAGCGGCAACGCCCTCCTTGGCGGGGTCGGCGTTGATGGTGCAGACCGTGCAGAAACGGACCATGTCCTTACCTGTGGACCACTTTCCGTCACCCCCCCCGCACTCCAGTTGGTGGGAACCTCGGCACCGGTGAGGACCGGCTTGGCCCCCTCGGCCGCCTTGATGGTCACGCCCTTGTCCACGGCGAGCTCACCCTCACGGTAGGTGCCGTTGGCCAGCTCGATGGTGTCACCGTTGCCGACCTTCTTGAGGGCCGCCTTGATGGTCTGGAAGGGCTTCGCAGCGGATCCGTCTCCCGCGTCCGAGCCTCCTTCGGCTGAGACATGGATGGTGCTGCCGTCCGCAGCAGCGGCTTCTGGCGCGTGCGTGACGGCCAGAACAGGCGCCGACAGCGATAGAGCGAGTATCGCCATCTGGGCGACGATTCGACGCTTCATGGTGTCTCCGTCTCCGTAGTGTTATCAGAACGCCGTTACCCTACCGTGATAAATTTTGTTTAGCATCCGTTATATCCGCTTACTTCCGAGAGAGGCTTCTCTCACCGACATCACAGTCACAGGCCTGTCTCAGGTGCTACCTGGCCCGACGTGCGCTCCACACCCCCCTTTCTGGAAGGATCAACCTATGACGCACGCAACATCCCCGAACACATCGCGGTATCCGAATGTCTCAGTGTCTGGAAGCATCAAGCTCGGCCAGTTCCTCAAGCTGGCCGGCCTGGTGGAGGACGGCGCCGAGGCACGCATCGCCATCCAGTCCGGGGACGTCACGGTCAATGGCGCCACAGAGATGCGTCGTGGGCACCATCTTTCCGGCGGCGATGTGGTCGTCGTCGATCACCCCGCCGGCCAGGTCGGCGCCGTTGTCGAACAGACGGGGCCCGAGGACTGACCCCGGACCCCATCTATGGCGACGACTACCTGCTCTGCTCCCCGTCGGAGTCGGCAGCACCACCATCAGCGCTGCCGTCGACGTCGGGAACCGGTTCCCGCCCGACGTCGCCACAACCGCCCTGCTTGTCCTCACTGGCAGAGGTGGAGGACAAGGTGGTGTGCAGCTCGATGGCCTCGACCTCATGAGGCTCGTCGGCAGCCGTGACCGCAGTGGTCACCGAGTCGACCAGGACCTGGTTGGCCAGCGAGTGCCGCAGCAGCATGGGGTCATTGTTGAGGTCCTTGTAGAGCGAGACGCATAGCAGCAGCATGACGAAGACGAAGGGCAGAGCCGAGACGATCGTGATGTCCCGCAAACCAGTGAGCACCTCTGCAGGATCGTCTCCTCCGGCGAGCAACATGGCGGAGGCCACGCCACCGGTGGCCACGCCCCAGAAGACAACCGTGAAACGGCTCGGCTCAATCGCACCCTTCTCCGAGAGCCCTCCCATGACAATGGAGGCCGAGTCCGCACCGGTGACGAAGAAGATCGCCACCAGGACGACTGCTAAGACCATGAGCACGATGAGGACCACCCTGTGCACCGGCATGGCGTTGAGCAGGTCGAACAGGACGGTGTCGAAGTTCACGTCAGGTGTGCCGTCAGCCTTGAGATGGACAAGGGCGTCTGCCGTCCTCCCGGCCCGCTCGGCCCGCTCCTGGAGGCCGATGGCACCGCCGCCGAAGATGGCGAACCAGATGAGGGAGACGACCGAGGGGACGAACATGACCCCGGTAACGAATTGCCGGATGGTGCGGCCGCGCGAGATGCGGGCGATGAACATGCCCACGAAGGGCGTCCAGGAGATCCACCAGGCCCAGTAGAAGATCGTCCAGGAGGACAGCCACTCGGACATGTCCTTGTTCCCGACTGCCGCGGTGCGTGAGGCCATGGCAGCAGCTCATCGATGAAGTCACCGATTGCCGAGGGGATGATGTTGAGGATGAACAGGGTGGGCCCTCCGACGAAGACGATGATTGCCAGAAGCACCGCCAGCACCATGTTGATGTTCGACAGCCACTGGATGCCCTTCTCGATACCGGAGATGGCCGAGGCGACGAAGCAGGCGGTCAGGACCGCGATAATGGCGACGAGCATCCCCGAGCTCACCTTGTCGACGAGATTGGTCGACACCATGCCTCCCCCGATCTGCAGGCCCCCAGCCCCAGGGAGCAGGCGGAACCGAACAGGGTGGCGACGATCGCCAGAATATTGATGATGCGCCCACCGACCCCATCAATGGCCTGCCGCCCGAACAGGGAGGTGAACATCGCGGAGAAGAGCTGAGAGCGTCCCAGGCGGTAGGTTCCGTAGGCCATTCCGAGCCCTACCAAGGCGTACATCGCCCACGGGTAGATGGTCCAGTGGAACAGCGCGGTGCCCATCGCCGTGCTGGCGGCCTTGGCCGTCTGAGGATCGACGGTGTCCGGCGGGGGCGACATGTAGAAGTAGAGCGGCTCACCGACTCCATAAAAAATCAGGCCGATCCCCATTCCGGTGGCAAACATCATGGAGACCCAGGAGCCGGTGGAGTACTCGGGCTCCTCGGCGTCCCCGCCCAGTGGGATCTTGCCGAACCGGGAGGCTGCGACGAAGACGATGAACACGACGAACAGGGTTGATGACAGGACGAATAGCCAGCCGAAGTTGCTGATCGTTCCACCCAGGGCCCACTTGGAGACTCGCCCCAGCCCGTGCGGATCGACGAAGCCCCACACCACAAACGCAATGGTTGCGGTCGCGGCGACGCCGAAGACCACCTTGTCCATTCCCTCACCGATGTCATGAGGCTGGCGGGAGACCGATCTTCTCAGGCGCTCGAGCAGATGACGCTGCCTCCGTTTCACCGTTGCCGGCGACGTCTGGAAGGCCGGCGTGGTGGTCGACTCCGGGGACGATGCTCCGTCCGACGGGGAGCCTTCCTGCTCCTGCGTCAACGTTGGAGGATTCAGATCCGCGTCACTCATTAAATTACCTCGTAGACAATACAGTCACTGACTGCTTTAGGACATTACGAGAGTATCAAGACGTTAACGGACCGCGACCTGAGAGCAGGCTGATACAGGTTTCGAGGCACCCCAGAATGCAGCGCCAAAGCCCGCCCCGGCCCTCCTGGTAATCAGCTGGGACCGCTTCTGACCTGCTGCTTGTCAAGCACTGACGAGGATACGGCGAGTTACGACCGACCTGTCGGAAGAGGACGCCGGCCGACCGGTGTGAGTTCGGCTGCATCAGGGCGATGCAGCCGCCTGCAGGCACGTAGTGCCAGGCGGCCGCGCAAACCGACGCGCAGTGACGCGTAGCTAGTGGCGCAGGCAACCCGGCCCGAGCAGGGCCTTGATGTCGGAGTAGAAGGCCGGCGAGGCCTCCACCCGCAGCGAGGCGTCCAGCTGGGTGCGCACCTCACGCCCTGGGCTGGTGAGCGTCAGACGCACCGTCGATCCACCGGGGTGCTTGGTGAGCACGTCCTTGAACTGCTCCACCAGTGGCCCGGTGCACCGGTTGGTGGGCAGAGTGATGAGAACCGCCTCGTGAGCGGCGCTGGAGATGTCAGGAATCGTCATTTCCTGGGCGTACAGGGCGACCTGGCCGTCACGTCGGTTGAGACGGCCACGCACCGTGACCACCGTGTCCGGGGCGAGCATGGTGGAGACGGTCTGATAGGTCTGGGGGAAGAAGAGCACCTCGATGCTTCCGGCCAGGTCCTCGATCTGGGCGATGGCCCACAGATTGCCCTGCTTGGTGGTCTTGCGTGTCAGTGAGGTGATGAGGCCGGCGATGGTGACCATGGCGCCGTCGGGCAGCTCATCGTTCTCGTGGAGCTCGGAGATCTCCTTGTCCGCAAGCTTGCCGAGCAGTCCCTCCAGGCCCATGAGGGGATGATCGGAGACGTAGAGTCCCAGCATGTCGCGCTCGTAAGCGAGCTTGTCCTTCTTGTCCCACTCCGGCAGGTTGGGAACGTCGGAGGAGAAGACGGGGCCGTTGCCGAAGGGCGAGCCCTCGGCGTCGTCGCCACTACCCATGAGGGAGGCGAAGAGGTCGAACTGACCGGCGGCCTCGTTGCGCTTGACACCGATGACCTCGTCGACGAAGTCCTCGTGGCAGGCCTGCAAGGAGCGTCGGGTGTGGCCCAGGGAGTCGAAGGCCCCGGCCTTGATGAGGGAGTCGATAGTGCGCTTGTTGCACACGACAGCAGGAACCTTGTCGAGGAAGTCCTCGAAGGAGGTGAACTCGCCCTTCTCCTCCCTGGCGGCCACAATCGCGTCGACGACGTTGATGCCGACGTTGCGCACCGCGGACAGACCGAATCGCACGTCCTCGTCGACAGCGGAGAACTGGGCCCGCGAGGCGTTGACGTCCGGGGGCAGGACGGTGATGCCCATGTGACGGCACTCCCCCAGGTAGACGGCCAGCTTGTCCTTGTTGTCCTTCTGGCTGGTGAGCAGGGCCGCCATGTACTCGGTGGGGTAGTGCGCCTTGAGGTAGGCCGTCCAGTAGGACACGACCCCGTAGGCCGCCGAGTGGGCCTTGTTGAAGGCGTACTTGGCGAAGGGCACCACGACGTCCCACAGGGTCTTGACGCTCTCCTTGGAGAACCCCGCCTGGACCATGCCGGCCTCGAACTCGACGAACATCTTGGCCAGGATGTCCATCTTCTTCTTACCCATGGCCTTGCGCAGCGCGTCGGCCTACCCATCGAGAAGCCCGCCAGGTCCGTGGCGATCTTCATGACCTGCTCCTGGTACACGATGAGGCCGTGCGTGGTTCCCAGGATCGGCTCAAGGGCATCCTTGAGCTCGGGGTGGATCGGAACGACCTCCTGCAGGCCGTTCTTGCGCAGCGCGTAGTTGGTGTGAGACTCCGCCCCCATGGGGCCGGGCCGGTAGAGGGCGCCGACGGCGGAGATGTCCTCGAAGTTGTCGGGCTTCATCAGGCGCAGCAGCGTGCGCATCCCACCGCCGTCGAGCTGGAAGACGCCCAGAGTCTCACCGCGTGAGAGCAGCTCGTAGGTGCCGCGGTCATCGAGCTCGACGTGGTCGATGTCCAGGGCGGGCTTTCCGTTGGCGACGATGTTGTCCAAGGCGTCGGAGATGACCGTGAGGTTGCGCAGTCCCAGGAAGTCCATCTTGAGCAGGCCCAGGTGCTCACAGGTGGGATAGTCGAACTGGGTGATGACTGCGCCGTCCTGAAGGCGCTGCATCATGGGGATGATGTCGGTCAGCGTTGCCGAGGACATGATGACCGCGCAGGCGTGAACGCCCCACTGACGGGTCATCCCCTCCAGGCCCTTGGCCAGCTCCACGATCTTCTGGGCATCGGGGTCCTCGGCGTGCAGCCTGCGGAACTCCTCGGCCTCCCCGTAGCGCTCGTCGTCGGGGTTGAAGATGCCCTTGATGGAGATGTCCTTGCCCTGGACCGAGGGGGCATGGCCTTGGTGAGCCGGTCACCGACGGCGTAGGGGTAGCCCATGACTCGGCTGGAGTCCTTCAGGGACTGCTTGGCCTTGATGACGCCGTAGGTGACGACCTGACTGATACGGTCGGCGCCGTACTTCTCGCGCACGTACTCGATGACCTCGTCGCGCCGGCGCTCGTCGAAGTCGACGTCGATATCGGGCATGGAGATGCGCTCGGGGTTGAGGAAGCGCTCGAAGATGAGTCCGTGGCGCAGCGGGTTGAGCTCGGTGATGCCCATGGCGTAGGCCACCATGGATCCGGCGCCCGAGCCTCGCCCCGGTCCCACCCGGATGCCGTGGGACTTGGCCCAGTTGATGTAGTCGGCCACGACGAGGAAGTAGCCGGGGAATCCCATCTGGGTGATGACGCTGATCTCGTACTCGGCCTGCTTGCGGCAGTCCTCGGGAATGTCACCGTTGAACCGGCGGTCCATGCCGCGCCAGCACTCCTTGATGAACCAGGACTCATCCGTCTCGCCCTCGGGGACGGGGAAGGCCGGCATGAAGGAGGCGCCCTCGTCCACGGTGCGGAAGTGCACGTCGCACTGCTCGGCCACGAGCAGGGTGTTGTCGCAGGCCTGGGGCATCTCGGAGAAGAGGCGGCGCATCTCGGAGCCGGGGCGCAGGTAGTAGGTGTCGCCGTCGAACTTGAAACGGTCGGGGTCGGAAAGCACTGAGCCGGAGTTGATGCACAGCATCGCGTCCTGGATGGTGCGGTCCTCGGGACGCACGTAGTGGGAGTCGTTGGTGGCCAGCAGCGGGGCGTCGAGCTTCTGGGCCAGGCGCAGCAGGTCCTTTGGTGACGCGCTGCTCGATCTCCAGGCCGTGGTCCATGAGCTCGACGTAGAAGAACTCCTTGCCGAAGATGTCCTGCAGCTCCCCGGCGGTACGCAGGGCCTCGTCCCACTGGCCCAGGCGCAGGCGGGTCTGGACCTCCGACGACGGGCAGCCGGTGGAACCGATGAGGCCGGCCCCGTAGCGGGAGAGCAGCTCTCGGTCGATGCGCGGCGCCTTGCCCCACTGGCCCTCCAGGGAGGCGAAGGAGTCCATGCGCATGAGGTTGTGCAGGCCCTCGTTGTTGCGTGAGAGCAGCGTCATGTGCGTGTAGGCGCCGCGGGCGGAGACGTCGTCGCTTCTCTGAGACTCATCGCCCCAGAAGACACGGGTCTTGTCGAAGCGCGAGGTGCCCGGCGTCATGTAGGCCTCCACCCCGATGATCGGCTTGATGCCGGCCGCCTTGGCGGCCGCGTAGAACTCGTAGACGCCGAACATGTAGCCGTGGTCGGTGATCGCCAGGGCGGGCTGGCCCAGGCGCTTGGCCTCGGCCACGTAGTCCTTGATCTTTCCGGCACCGTCCAGCATGGAGTAGTCGGTGTGGACGTGAAGGTGGACGAAGTCGTCCTTTGGGGGCTGCCTCTTCCTGACCGGTCGTCTGCGCCATGGAACCATCCTAGGCCCGCGGGGTGCCCCGTCTCCGGGAGGCCGCTCGCGGCGATGTCGCCGCGAAAGCGTTGCAATGACTGGGCAGTCCCGCTTTCGGTCGGCAGGTGCGTGTGAGAAATCCGCTCCGAGTGGACGTCGCCACCGAGCCCGTCGGTATGCCTGTCCGGTGCGGGATCACTGTCGGCCCCGGGCACGGGCCTCTCTCGGGGCCAGGACGGCGTGAGCGAGGTCGAGAACAGGGGTTGCCACCCCCTGTGTCGTCTCCGGCACGGCACACGGAACCGACCTGGGCGTCGAGCTCGCTGGGCAGCCCGGCGGCGATGTCGCGTTGCATCGAGGTGGTGGCGCCGGCGGGCTGGGCATCAGCCAGGGCCAGGACGGCGGTGACCGGATCGGAGGCGGCGTCGGTGGCCAGGTCGTGCCCCAGCGCGGCCGCAACCTCGACCACCTCGCCCACGGCAGCGGTGAAGACGTCGCGCAACTCGCTGCGCAGGACGCCGATGGGCGCGTTCGCGGCGGCACCGAGTGCCCCCTGGACGGCGACGAAGGAGACCTTGCGCCACAGCTCGGCCCAGATCGAGTCGGGAACCCAGGCGCGGATGCCGGCCGCCTCCAGGACCCCGACGGCGCCGGCGGTCAGGGCGGAGGCCGCACCGTCCCACTCCCCCAGGGCCAGGGAGCCGGCGCTGCCGATGGTGCGGACGTTTCCGGGCGAGACGACGGCCGAGTAGACCCGGGCCACACCGGGCAGGACGTGCTCCGTCCCGACGGCGCCGGCGAGCATTCCGGGTGCGCTGATCCCGTTCTGAGTGGAGACGACGCCGGTGCCGGGGCCGATCAGGCGTCTGAGCGCAGGGGCCAGCCCGGGCAGCGCATCGACCTTCGTGGTCACGAACACCAGGTCCGGGTGCCCACCCAGGGCGTCGACAAGGGTACCCGGATCCTGGCTCACCAGCGGCTCATCGATGCGGGCGGTCACAGTGCCGGGCTCGCCGCCGGAGCCGTCGAGCAGCGTCAGTCCTTCCGAGCGCAGTGCCTCCAGGGTGCCTCCGTGAACGAGGAACCCGACCTGCTGGCCGGTCGAGGCCAGCCGGGCACCGAGCCAGCCGCCGATGCCTCCGGCGCCGATGACGACGATCCGCATGCCTGTCTCCTCTCGGTTCTGCTTCTCCCCGTTCCTCTGCCTGCCCGCGCCTGGCGCGGGTAGCAGATGCCTGCCTCAGGTGGCGCTGCTGGCACTGGCCGTGGAGTTGACGGTGCTGACGGTTCGTGCCATGTCCTGGTGCCAGATGCCGGCGTCGAGATAGCGGCGCCCGCCTAGGACCCGGTATCCGCAGCGCTCGTAGAATCTCATAGCCCGCTCCTGGGCGGAGAGAACCACCTCCACGCTGGAGCGACCGGAGTGGCTCAGCGCGGTCTGCTCAAGGGCCGCGACCACACGGGCCCCGAGCCCCCTCCCGCGAGCAATGCTGCGGACGGCCAGACGGCCGAGGTGGACCCGAGCGGGGTTCTCGGGCTCCAGCAGAATCCGCCCGGCACCCAGGGGTGTGCCATCGGCTCCGCCGGCCAGCAGGTGGATCGTGGTGGACTCGTCGTCGCGGGCATCCATCTCCTGGATGAAGGGGACCGACTGCTCCCCCACGAAGACCTCGAGGCGAACATCGGCCACGGCCTTGCGTAACCGCTCGGCCTCGGCCCCGCTCTGGTCGCCGCGTGCGGTGGTAAAGCTGAGGGGCTCCTGGACCGACGTGGCGGGACGGATCTCGAGGACGGGGGCTCCCGGGACCGCCTCGTCCCCGCTCGGCCTCGCCGTCGGGTCCATGGTCGGTTGATGCAGGCAATCAGTCACTGTGCTCGTTCACCTCCACGGCATCCTGTTCAGGGCAGGCGCAGGGCGTCGAGGGCGTGGACGAGGTCGTCGGGGTAGTCGGAGGTGAAGACCAAGTGCTCCCCGGTGATGGGGTGGGCGATACCGAGCTCGCGGGCGTGAAGCCACTGGCGAATGAGCCCGGTGCGCGCAGTCATGGCCGGGTCGGCGCCGTAGGTGGCGTCTCCAACGCAGGGGTGGCCGACAGCGGCCATGTGGACGCGGATCTGGTGGGTGCGTCCGGTCTCCAGGTGGATCTCGGCCAGGCAGGCCCCTGGCATCACTTCGATGACGTCGTAATGGGTGATGGACTCCCGCCCGCCCTCGATGATGGCCATCTTCCACTCCCGGCTGGGATGACGGCCGATGGGGGCGTCGATCGTGCCGCTGGACGGATCAAGGTGCCCCTGGACCAGGGCGTGGTAGACCTTGTTCACCGTGTGCTCACGGAAGGCGCGTTTGAGCACGGAGTAGGCCCGCTCCCCCTCTTGGCCACGATCATGACGCCGGAGGTGCCCACGTCCAGGCGCGAGACGATGCCCTGACGCTCGGCCGCCCCGGAGGTGGCCACCCGAACGTGCATCGCCTTGAGGGCGCCCAGCACATCGGGGCCGTCCCAGCCCATGGAGGGATGGGCAGCCACACCTGCCGGCTTGTCGACGACGACGATGTCCTCGTCCTCATAGAGCAGCTCCATCCCCTCAACGGGGGTGGGAACGGGCTCGATGGGACGCGGATCGGGCAAATCGACCTCAAGAAGATCACCGGCCTGAACGCGAGCGGACTTGGGGAGCCCCTCACCGTTCCTGCGCACATCGCCGCTCTCGCACAGGTCACCGATCCGGCTGCGGGACAGGCCCGTCATGCGAGCCAGGGTGGCATCGACGCGCTCGCCGTCGAATCCGTCGGGGACGGGCAGCAGACGCAGGCTCATTCCGGCTCCGCAGGCCCGGCCGGCGCAGAGGACCCTGGAGCCTCTGCGGACTGTGAGGACGTGGCGTCGTCGTTGCCTCGACGCTCCTCAGAGCCCGGGTCCCGATCGGACGAGGATGTCGTCCCCTTGGTCTTCTCGGACTGCGAGGCATCTTGGGATCCGGCGCGCGTTCCGTCGATCTCCCAGCCTCCCAGGGACAGACGATGATGCCCACGGCGGCGAGCACGATCGCGATGTCTGCGACGTTACCCACGAAGTAGCCGCCGTAGTCGATGAAGTCGATGACGTGGCCGCGCAGGAACCCGGGCTCTCGAAGGAGGCGGTCGATCAGGTTGCCAACGGCGCCGCCGAGCACCAGGCCAAGGGCCACCGCCCATGATCGCGATGCCAGATTCCGGGAGACGCGGATGATGATCAGCACCACGAACAGGGCGATGATCGCGAAGATCCAGGTCTGTCCGGTGGCGAAGGAGAAAGCGGCACCGGGGTTTCGCACTAGGACGAGTCCCAACGCCCGTCCGATCAGGGCCGTGTGCCGTCCGTCTGACAGGGCCGAGAGCGCCCACTGCTTGCTGATCTGGTCGACGACGACGATGACGACCGCCATCACCCACAGCACGGTCACGGGTATACGCCGAGCGCGATGCCCCTTTCCGTCATCACCGCTCTGCGGTCCCAGGGTCTTCTCCATGACTGCGAACGGGGTGTCGGCAGGAGGTGAAATGGTGTTGTCAGTGGCCTCCTGAGAGGAGGCGACGGGATCGACGTGGTCTGGCATGGGTGTTTCTCGCATTGTGTTCAGAAGAGAACAGGTGACGGGTGGGCGTGCGAACCGAGCGAAGGGCGGCGACCCGCGCGGGTCGCCGCCCTTCGTAGAAGGCCGTGTCAGAGACGACTGAAGAAGCCGGACCATCCTCGGCAGGTGGGAGCCACAGCACTCAGAGGGCCAGTGCTCTCAGTGCTGAGGAGTTGGCGTCGGGAGACGATCACGGCAGAGGGGATCCTTGACAGGATCACAAGCCGGAGATGGAGCTCTCGCCACCATCCTCGACGTTGGTCAGCAGGTTCTGCAGGTAGCTCTTGAGACGGGTGCGGTAGTCGGACTCGAAGCGCCGCAGCTCGTCGATCTTCTGCTCGAGGGCGGAACGCTCCTTCTCCAGCTGGGCCAGGGTACGGTTGCGCTGGTCCTCTGCCTCACGCACGATCTGCTCACCGGTGGAGCGGGCCTCGGTGACGATGCGCTCGCCCTCGGCCTTGCCGTTGGCGACGTGCTCGTCGTGGAGACGCTGAGCCAGCTCGAGCATGCCGGAGGCAGCGGCCGGCCCCTGGCCACCGGACTCGCCGGAGACGGCCGGCATCGAAACGGCAGGCTCGGCCTGAACCGGAGAGACGGGAGAAGCGGGGGCGGCGGGGATGGAAGCTCCCTCGCCGAGCTGCGCCACTCGCCGGTTGGCGGCCTCGAGCTTGGCCTTGAGGTCGGCGTTCTCAGCCTCCAGCTGACGCATGGCCTCGACTACCTCGTCGAGGAACTCGTCGACCTCGTCCTGCTCGTAGCCCTCACGGAACTTGGTCGCCTGGAACTTTTTGTTGAGGACGTCGTCTGCTGTCAGCAGCGTCATGGGTCGTCACCTCGGTGTCGTTACGGATAAGGTCACGAGCACCGGGCATCCGGTCACTCATGCGGACAGAGTACCTGAACTCGAGGTTCAGGCCACATCAAGCGCGCTATCTCACGCTGACGTGAGGACAGCACTCTAGCGGTTCATTCACGACTTGACACCCGATCAGGTGAGAAGGCTGACGAGAAGTCTGAGGAACCACTGGATGATCCAGATCCCGAAGACCAGGACCAGAAAACTCAGGTCGATACCGACCCCTCCCAGGCGTGCCATGGGAACCCACCGACGGATCAGTCGCAGAGGCGGATCCGTCAGCGCGTAGACGAAGTTGGCCAGCACCAGGACGACTCCCTGAGGACGCCACTGGCGGGCGAAGACCTGAATCCAGTCGAGCACGACCCTGACCAGGAGGATGAGGAAGTACAGGCTCAGAATGCTCGACAGGATCGAGGCCAGCAAAGAGACAAGGGTCACGTCTCAGTCAACTCAGCTCTGATTGAAGAAGCGGCCGCGAGCCTCGGCGACCTCACCACCGTCGATCTCGACACTGGCAGGGGTCAGCAGGAACACCCGCGGGGTGACTCGCTCGATGGCGCCGTGCAGACCGAAGACCAGGCCGGCGGAGAAGTCAACCATGCGACGTGCGTCCGACTCGCTCATGCCGGTGAGATTGATGATGACGGGAACGCCGTCACGGAAGGACTCGCCGATGATCCTGGCCTCGTTGTAGGTCGATGGGTGCACCGTGACGATACGGCGAAGGTCAGGGGCGGCGGCGACGGGCTCGGGCGCAGCCGGGGCGGAGAAATCCTCGTACCCCTCGTCGACGAAGTCCTGCTCGTGCTCCTGCACGGCGTAACCCGCGTCGGCAGCCTCATAGCTGTCCTCGTAGGTCTCCTCCTCCGGCTCCGAGTAGCCGAGGAAACTGGTCATACTGCGCAGCGCGCCCATTTATCGCTCCTTGGTTCGTCCGGTCCCCTGCGTTCCGGATGTGCTGCGACGGTATCCGTCACCGCAACATCGCACGGGGACCTCAGCCCGGCGTGTCCCCCACCTCAGGCTTCAAGAAGGTCACGCCCAGGAAGTATTCAGTCGTCTGGACGTCATCTCGGGACCACGACGCCGGCCAGTCGCCCGGTCGTTCCGTCCCGTCGAAAGGAGTAGAAGCGCGGGTCCTCGTAGGTACACCAATGGCCCGCGCTGATATGTCCGACTCCAGCGCGCTCGAGCTGCGCCAGGACGCCTGCCGCGACATCAAGGCCGGGGGTGCCCCATGACGTTCGTGAGGCGCAGGCCGTTCGCGCTGCGCGGACAGCGCGCGCATGTCATCGGGGACCTCGTAGCAGGAGCCGCAGATCGACGGCCCGACGGCGGCCCAGAGGTCAGCAGGATCCACCCCGGCGCCCTGCAGGGCGTTGATCGTTGCGGGGACGATGCCGTCAAGCATGCCTCGACGCCCGGCATGGACAGCCGCCACCAGGCTGCCGTCTCGGGAGGACAGGAGGAGCGGCACGCAGTCGGCCACGAGGACGCAGCATCCGGCGGGAGCTCCGGCTACCCGAGAGTCCAGGACGAGCGCGTCCGCTGTGGGGACCTGCTCCGCCCGGGCCGCGGCCACGACGCTGGAGTGGACCTGATTCATCCAGGCCAGGTGCTGGTCCCTGTCGAGCTCGAGGAGATCCTCCAGCCGTCTGCGGTGACGATGAACGCGCTGCGGGTCGTCTCCGACATGGAGAGCCAGATTCCATCCCTCGAAGACGCTCGCCTCGCGCCCGTCAAGGTTCCAAGCCCGCGCGTCACCATTATCTCCGCCGAGGGGCGAGGTCCCCCGCAGGCCGCGGGTGGTGAAGTACCCGCGAGCTCCAGGACCCAGATCCACCTCGATCAGGTCAGAGACCTGATCGAGGCTCGCGTCACGCATGTCTGAGCGTCCTCAACGCTCGCATCACTCAGCGCAGGAAATCGGGGAGGTCAATGCCATCGTCATCGGCGTCGACACCAATGACCTGGGGAACCTCGAGATCAGGGACCGACTGCTGGGCCGGCACGGAACCGTAGGAGCCGTAGGAGTCATCCACGTAGGCCGGCATGCTTCCGGAGGACAGCGCCTCAGCCGCACTCACCTCCGACAGGTGAGCGGCAACCGCCGGCGAGGACGGCGCCGGAGCCAGCGGGACCGGACGGGTGACGGGGTTCTGCGCAGCATGAGCCCCGCCGCGAGGAGCGGGGGCCGGCGGCAGGTCATCGACCGGGGAGGAGGGAACCGGAGGAACCGCAGCCCGGGACAGGCGGGTCACAGGATCGGCCAGGCCCCCCACTACCGGCTCGGAGTCGAAGCCGGCAGCGATAACCGTCACCCGGACCTCGTCGCCCAGAGCACCGTCGACAACGTTTCCGACGATGATGTTCGCCTCAGGGTGGACGGCCTCGCGAACGAGGTTGGCGGCCTCGTTCATCTCGAACAGCCCCAGGTCGGATCCGCCCTGGAAGAAGAGCAGCACACCGTGGGCGCCGTCGATCGAGGTCTCCAGCAGCGGCGACGCGATGGCCTCCTCGGTGGCCGTGATCGCACGTCCCTCGCCGGTGGCCGAGCCGATACCCATGAGCGCACTGCCGGCGCCTGCATGACGGACTTGACGTCGTTGAAGTCGACGTTGATGAGACCGGGGGTGGTGATGAGCTCGGTGATGCCCTGAACGCCCTGAAGAAGGACCTGGTCCGCCTGCTTGAAGGCGTCCACGACGGAGATGTTCTTGTCGGCGATCTGCAGGAGGCGGTCGTTGGGGATGACGATGAGGGTATCGACTTCCTCACGCAGGGCCTGGACACCGTCCTCGGCCTGAGCCGAGCGGCGACGCCCCTCGAACGAGAAGGGACGAGTCACCACGCCGATGGTCAGCGCGCCGATGCTCTTGGCCAGGCGAGCGACCACGGGCGCGGCCCCGGTACCGGTGCCGCCGCCCTCGCCCGCGGTGACGAAGACCATGTCCGACCCATCAAGGGCCTCGCGGATCTCGGACTCGTGATCCTCTGCGGCCTTGCGGCCGATGGCCGGGTCGGCTCCGGCCCCCAGTCCTCGAGTCAGATCACGTCCGACATCAAGCTTGACGTCGGCGTCGGACATGAGCAGCGCCTGGGCGTCGGTGTTCACGGCGATGAACTCGACGCCACGCAGATCGGCCTCGATCATTCGGTTGACGGCGTTGACGCCGCCACCACCGACGCCGACGACCTTGATCTCTGCCTGGTAGTGCTGTGCGTCGTCCACAGCCATGCTCTCGACCACTGGCGTCCCCCTCCGCGAGTTTCGTCATGAGCCCTCTGGCGAGGACTCCCCTCGAACCTCAACCTAAAGTTAAGGTCTATACTTATGTCATTCTTTGAATGACTGGCTTAACGCTATGAGACTTCCGCGACCTCGAGACGCATTGAAGCCCGGCGTGTTCGTGTGCAGTTGCCTGCGGATTTCCTGCTATATCACTGCAACTTGCCTGCAATTAACCTGAAGACCGGCGATGTGCGGCCCCGTCTCCGTAGCCGGGCGCCCGGCGGAACCGCCGAGCCGCCGGGGCGCTCAGGACGCCTGCGGTGTCGTCGCCGACGCCGCGCCGTCCGCGGATCGTGTGGTGGGGCGGTGCGGCGAGGAGACATCGTAGATGGACGCGCTGGTGGTCATGAGGGTCGCCAGAACCCGCGCCTTGAGCTCGTTGTCCTGGGTGTCCCCCCACACCACGCTGGCGCCGTTGGACATGGTGAGCGTGACCTGTCCGGCCTCGGTAGCACTCCCGCTGGCAACCTGGGCAAGAGTCTGCGGCGTGAGCGACCCCACCACCTGGGTGACGGCCGCGACCTGCTTGGCTGAGATCGTCTGCGACCCGGACGCCCCGTCGGTCTTGTCAGGCACGATGGTCACCAGACCCGACGGCGCCTCGGGGACCCGTTCAAAGGACCACGGCCTCGTTGTCGAGGACCTGGTAGCCGTCCGCTCCCTGAACGGTGGCCACCGGCACCCTCATCGTCAGCTGCACCCGTAGTCCGCGAGGCCAGGACCTGGTCACCTGCGCCTGACGCACCCGGACCAGCTTGTCGCTCACCTGGGTGGAGAGCCGCCCGGTGTCCAGACGCAGTAACGAGTCACCCGTATAGGGCGCCAGGACATCGCGAACCTGCTTGTCCGAGACACTGCCGTCCGATCCAGCGACGGAGATCCTCTGGGGCTGCAGCCCCAGAAGGGGTGAGAGGAGCAGGGCCCAGGTCGCCAGAGCGACGACGAGCACGACGATGGCGGCGGTCGTCACTCGGCGCAGACGCAGCCGGCGCAGAGCCTGCTGACGCTCCTTGAGACGGTCGGCGAGCCCGGTGGAGACGACCCGGTCATCTCCACGAGGCAGTGCGACCTGCCGACGGCCGAAGACGGTCAGCTCGGCGCCGGGCGCGCTCTCGGGGCTCCGGCTCGACTTGGACGAGGCATCGGGCGAGTCACCACCGGTCCGCTTCCCGGAGACGGCTGGGCGTGCGCCCCCCTTGGAGGAAGCCGTTCTCGCCGTACCCCTGGGAGAGCTCGCTGTCGCACCGGCTCCCGGCGCTCGAGGTCGCCGGGCCGGGCCGACCGCCCCAGTCGGCTCGGTCTCCCGCTGAGCCTGTGGGCCCTGCGGGGATCTCCTCGCGCTATTCTGCCCGGCCCCGCCCTGCCCTGAGCGAGCAGGACGCGCGCGCCGGTTGCCTGAGCGGCGCGGAGGAATGCTGGCCGGGGTCCCCTCAGAACGGTTGGACGGCTCGGGGCGCGGCGCCGAGGGCTTTCTCATGCGTGCCCACCTCGCCGCGTGGGCGAACCAGGTGCACCACCCTCGCGGGTCGCCAAGTCGGACAGGACGGTGGTAGCGAGCTCGGTGACGTCACCGGCACCGACCGTCAGCAGCAGGTCGCCGGGACGGGCCTGCGCGGCCAGCGCGTGGGCGGCCTCCAGACGATCCGCGACGAAGGTGGCTCTGCCACCGGGAACCCGCTGGACGACCGTGTCCCCGGTGACGTCGGGGAAGTCCGCCTGGATCTCCCTGGCCGGATAGACGTCTGCGACGACGACGGTGTCGGCCAGGCCCAGTGCCTGCCCGAAGCGGTCGGCGAAGGCCCTGGTGCGGGAGAACAGGTGCGGTTGGAAGAGCACCAGGACCCGGCCACCGCGCTCCTGGGCGACCTCTCGCGCCGTGCGCAGCAGCGCCTCGATCTCGGTGGGGTGGTGGGCGTAGTCGTCAATGACGCGGACGCCGTCGGCTTGTCCCCGGTCCTCGAAGCGCCGCCCCGTCCCCCCGAAGGAGCCCAGGGCACGGGCCATCTCAGCCGGTTCGACACCGAGCTCGATGCCAGCGGCCCAGGCGCCGGCGGCGTCGAGGGCCACGTGGTCACCGGGCACGGCCAGCACCAGCTCGACCTGGCTCTGGACCTGTTCCCCCGCGCGGGCGCCGCCGCTGCGCTCCGGCTCCGCCGCCCTGATCAGGGTCAGCCGTGCACGGGTGGAGGCCGCGCCGCGTTCCTGGATCGCCAGGTGGACGTGCCCCTCCCCCACCAGCATCCCGTCAGGCAGGGTGTCGAGGCCTCCGAAGGAGTAGGTGACTACGCGCAGCCCTTCCGCGGCCGCGGTGCGTGCCAGGCGCAGCGAGCCGGGGTCGGCGGCGCAGGCGACCAGGAGCCCCCCGGGGACCAGGCGGTGGGCGAAGTCGACGAAGGCCGCCTCGAAGGCCTCGGTGGTGCCGTAGGTGTCGAGGTGGTCGGGCTCGACGTTGGTGACGATCTCCACGCGGGGCGTGTAGTTGAGAAAGGAGCGGTCGGACTCGTCGGCCTCAGCCACCAGGGAGGAGCCACCGCCCAGGTGGGCCCCGGTGCCCAGGGCCCGCACGACCCCGCCGATGGCAAAGGAGGGATCGGCCCCGGCGTCCGTCAGGGCCTCAGCGAGCATGCCCGAGGTCGTCGTCTTGCCGTGCGCACCGGCCACGGCGACGAAGTCCAGCCCCTGGGCGGCCAGGGCAAGGGCTTGCGAGCGATGGATGACCTCCTGGTCCCGGCGACGGGCCTCAGCGAGCTCGGGGTTGGTCCCCTTGATCGCGGTGGAGACCACGACGGTGCTCCCTGCGGGAACATTCGCGGCGTCATGGCCCAGGTGGGTCGTGATGCCCAGGTCGGAGAGGTGGTCGAAGGCGGGTGAGCCGTGGGCGTCCGACCCCGATACCCGGGCCCCGCGAGCGGCGAGAAGCTGGGCGACGACGCTCATACCCGCTCCCCCCGATGCCGATGAGGTGGAATGACCTGTCGGTGAGCGTGTGGCGGTCGGCACCGGTCTGCTGAGAGCCGGTGCGGGAGGTGGGCTGCTGTGTCGGGGCGGTCATGCCGCGTTCTCCTCGTCGGTGGGAGTGTTGTTGGTGGAGGCGCACTGCTGGATGAGGGCGCCCAATCGGGCCGCCGCGTCCTGGACGCCGGTGGAGGCGGCAGCCCGGGCCATGGCAGCCTGACGCGCGGGGTTGGAGACGAGCACCGTGAAGTCGAGGATGTCGGAGGGCTTGAGGTCGGCATCGAGCACCATGCGCCCGCCCCCGGAGGCCAGGACGTCAGCGGCGTTGAGGCGCTGCTCGCCGTTTCCGATCGGGAGGGGCACGTAGAGCGCCGGCAGTCCCAGGGCGGTGATCTCCGCAACCGTTCCGGCTCCGGAGCGGCACAGGACCCCGTCGGCGCAGGCGTAGGCCTGTTCCATCGTGGTCAGATAGTCCAGCACGTGATAGCGCTCGGTCAGATCCTCCGGTGCGCCGGCGGCAACCGCCGCCTCCAGGGCGGCGCGCACGGGGACGTCCTTGTCCTTGCCGGTCAGGTGCAGCACCTGCAGGCCAGCGGGCAGGGAGTCCAAAGGACTCGCTGAGGACCTCGTTGAGGTGCTGGGCTCCCAGAGAGCCGCCCGTCACCAGGAGCGTGGGCATGTCGGGGTCGAGTCCCAGCGCCTGGGCGCCGTCGACGCGGGCACGATGAGTCCCCTCAGTGGTGGAGCGCTGCGTCACCAGGTCGGCGATGGCCGGGCGCAGTGGCAGCCCGGTCACCTCGGTACGCCCCTTGGAGGCCTTGAGGCGGGTCGATGCGAAGGTCAACGCCACCGCTTGGGCCCAGGACGCCCCCAGGCGGTTGGCCAGGCCGGGGCGGGCGTTCTGCTCGTGGATGACGACCGGCACGCCGGCCTTCCGGGCGGCCAGGTAGGCGGGGGTGGAGACGTATCCGCCGAAGCCGACGACGACGTCGGCCTTCACGGCCTCGATGGCCTCGGTGGCTGCGCTGATCGCTTTTCCCAGCCGGTGCGGCAGACGCAGCAGGTCCCCGCTGGGGCGTCGAGGCAGGGGGACCCGGGGAACCAGGGCCAGCTCGAAGCCGGCCTCGGGAACCAGGCGGTTCTCCAGCCCCTCGGCGGTCCCCAGGACGAGGATCTGCGTGCGGGGGTCACCTCCCAGCGCCGGGTCCTGCAGGGCCGCGGCCGTGGCCAGCAACGGGTTGACGTGGCCGGCGGTGCCTCCACCGGCCAGCAGCACCCGCAGGGGGCCGGGGGCGCTCCTGCCGGCTCGGCTGCATCTGGCTGGGAGAGCCTGCGGTCTCACTTGTCTCGGGCACGGTTCCTCCTTGGGACAATGACTGCCAGGGAACGACGCAGCGCCCCGGGACTCGTGGACAGGGCCTCCTGCGCGCCGGGTTCGTGGCGGGCGAAGGCGAGAAGCACTCCAATGGCCAGGAGGACCGAGACCAGGGCGGTTCCTCCACGGCTGACGAGAGGGAGCGGGACGCCCAGCACCGGCAGCGCACCGGTGACGACCCCCATGTTGATGATCGCCTGCCCCACGATCCACGCACCGATGGCCGAGGACGTGGCCACGACGTAGGTGGAGGTGTGACGCCTCATCAGACGTAGGCAGCAGGCGCCGATGGCGGCGAACAGGGCAATGACGACGAGGGTGCCCACCAGCCCGAACTCCTCACCGAGCACGGCGAAGATGTAGTCGGAGTCGGCCTGGGTGAGGTAGCCCCACTTCTGACGCGAGGAGCCGGGGCCCACACCGAACCATCCGCCGGTTCCCAGCGCCCACATGCCGTGCTTGGGCTGGTAACCCACACCTGTGGGGTCCGCCCCCTCGGGATGGATCCAGGCGACGATGCGAGCGCGTCGGTTGGCGCTGAGCATCGAGGCCCCGGCAAACATGACCATACCGAGCGCCCCCAGGAGGGCGAACCATCGTTTCCTCAGGCCCCCCACCCACAGAGCACCCGCAACGATGAGGACCAGGATGATGACGGTTCCCAGGTCCTGGCCTCCGAATACGGCCAGGATCGCGATACCGACGCCGGCCCAGCCCGCCGACACGGTCCGGTCCCGGCGCCCGGCCGTGTACCAGGTCACCAGCGTGCCCAGTACCAGGGCGAGGGCCACCTTGATGAACTCCGAGGGCTGAGCCGTACCGACTCCTGGAACCAGGATCCAGTTGCGATTGCCGTAGACGTTGACGCCGATGGGGGTGAAGACCAGGCACTGCATGGCGATCGTCAGTCCCAGCACCGCCCAGGCGATACGGCGGAACCAGGACAGTGGCATGCGGGAGACCCCCACCATGCCCAGGGTCCCCACGACGGCGAAGACGAGGTACTTGGCGAAGTCGGTGAAGGCGTTGCCCCCATTGGCGGCTACTGTCACCGACTGCACGGAGAAGACCATGATGAGTCCGAAGGTCTCCAGCACCAGGGTGGAGATGAGCAGGCAGTAGTAGGTCAGAGTGACCTGCTCGGAGCTCTGGGCGGAGTCGGCGGCACCGTCCGACCGACGCCGGCGGACCCCTTGTGAGGCGCCGTCGGGCTCGGAGTCAGTGGCGCCGTCCCAGGGGCGGGAGAGACGCTCGCCCCAGCTCGCCAGGCGCTTGCTCCAGGCCGCACGCATCCGACCGATCCGGCCGGTGGCCTGCGATCCGATGGCCTTCGACGGGGTCCTCGATGAGGCCGGCGAGGAGGACTGGGACGAGGCGGTGCCTGTCCGTCGTCTCGGCGAACTCGACGACGGCTGAGACCTGGCCGAGCGCGATGCGGGCTGCTTACCGGCTCCTGCCTGTTTCCGCGCCTGCTTCCCAGACTTCTTGGAGGGCCTGGCCGAAGCGTCCCGAGCCCTGGCCTGGTCCCGCTTGCGGCCGGTCTTGTGACCGCTTCCAGACTGTTGTGGCGCACGCCCGGAGACCGCCGAGGAGCCTGACGAGGAGGGCATCGACGAGCGAGGGGCTGTGGCCGAGGGGGACCCGGTCTTCACAGCTTCTCCTGGACGCCGGAGGCGTCCGTGGTCTCGGGGGAGAGCCGCCGCCGGCGTAGGCCCTGGCGGCGGTGGCGAACAGGTCGCCGCGCTGGGCGTAGGAGGTGAACTGGTCCCAGGAGGCGCAGGCCGGAGCCAGCATGACGGTGTCGCCGCTGCGGGCCATGGTTCCGGCTGCCTCCACCGCCGCGGCACTGACCTGCTCAGGCGCGGCGTGGCTGATACGGGTGACTGCCAGTCCCGGTGCCTCCTTCTCCAGGGCGGCCAGGATGTCGCTCTGGTCCTTGCCGATGACGACGGCACCGCGCAGGTGGGGTCTCACTGTGCGCACCAGGTCGAAGAACTGGGCGCCCTTGGTGTCACCACCGCAGATCCAGACGCCGGTTCCCTGCGGCAGAGAGGTCAGCGCGGCCTCGGCGGAGTGCGGGTTGGTGGCCTTGGAGTCGTCGACCCAGGTGACGCCGCCCGCCTCGGCGACGGTGACGATCCGGTGGGCTCCGGGGCTGTAGTGGCGCAGGCCCGATGCGACCGCCTCGGCGTCGACCCCGGCCGCGCGGGCCAGAGCGGCTGCAGCCAGGGCGTCGGCGAGCAGGTGAGCGGGCAGGTTCTCGGCGCGACCCCCCGGCGCCAGGTGCGCCAGGTCAGCGGTGGTGGCGAGCTCGACGCCGCTGGAGCGGCGCTCGGCGTGGAAGGCCCGATCCACCAGCAGGTCCTCGACCATGCCGACCTGTCCCAGCCCCGGCGTGGTCAGGTGAAGCCGACAGCCCGACAGCCCTCGACGACATCGGCCTGACGGACCATGTCCTCGGTGGCGCTGTCGGCGAGGTTGTAGACGGCGGCGAGCCGGGTGCGGGCATAGACACGGGCCTTGTCCGCGGCGTAGGCCTCCAGGCCCCCGTGCCAGTCGAGGTGATCGGCGGCCAGGTTGAGGCAGACCGAGGCCAGGGGCGACAGGGTGCGGGTGGTGTGGAGCTGGAAGCTGGACAGCTCCACGGCCAGGGCGTCAGCGCTGCCCGCCAGTACCGTCTCGATGACGGGGGTGCCGATGTTGCCGACGGCGGGGGCAGTGAGCCCTCTGGGCCTGAAGGATGGCCGAGAGCATGCTCACCGTCGTGGTCTTGCCGTCCGTGCCGGTCAGCGCGAGCCAGGGGACGTCCGGGCGGGAGGAGTCCCGCTGAAGTCTCCAGGCCAGCTCGATCTCGCTCCAGGTCTCGATACCGGCCGCCTCAGCGGTGCGCAGGACCGGACCGGTGGCCGGGACCCCGGGCGAGACGATCAGGAGCCGCGCCGGGGAGTCCGCCAGGGCGGCCGCGGTCGCCTCGCTGCCGGCCACGGTGGCTGAGACCACGGAGGTGGCCAGGATGCCGTGGGCAGAGGCGTCCAGTGCCTCGATGGAGGCCTCCTGGCTGTCGAAGAGGTGGAGGCGTGCCCCCAGGGTGGCCAGGGCCTCGGCGACGGCGCGCCCGGTGCGTCCGAGCCCGACGACGGCCACGTGGGCGCCGTCGAGCTGGTCGCTCAGGGACCCGGCGGAGCCGGTAACGGCGCCGCCGGTCGGTTCACCGGGGACTTCAGTCAGACTGGTCACGGTGCGGGTTCACGCTCCTGGTTCTTCACTGCTTCTCGCCGGATCCCCGGCGGGAAGGCTCTGCATCAATGGTTCCTCGGTCCTGACGGCCCGGATCATCCGAAGATGAGCTGACGCAGGTACTCGGCGTAGAAGAGCCCGAGTCCCGCGATGACGCACAGGCCTGCGATGATCCAGAAGCGGATCACCACGTTGACCTCGGTCCATCCTCCCAGTTCGAAGTGGTGATGCAGTGGAGCCATGCGGAAGACGCGTCGGCCTGTCGACTTGAACGAGACGATCTGGATGATGTCACTCATGACCTCGGCCAGGAAGAGCCCGCCCAGGATAACGGCGAGGAACTCGGTACGGGTCAGGATCGACAGCCCCCGCGACCGCCCCTCCCAGGGCCAGGGAACCGGTGTCCCCCATGAAGATCTTGGCCGGTGATGCGTTCCACCACAGAAACCCGAAGCAGGCCCCCATGAGGGCGGCGGCGATCATCGCCAGGTCACGGGGATCCCGGACCTGGTAGCAGGTGGTGGGAACCATGGTGTCGTGGCCGTAGTTGCAGGACTGGTTGGTCTGCCACACGCCGATGAGCGTGTAGGCGCCGAAGACCATGGCCGATGCCCCCGCGGCCAGCCCATCAAGGCCGTCGGTGAGGTTGACGGCGTTGGACCAGGCGGTGATGAGGAAGTTCGCCCACAGAATGAACAGGATGAGTCCGACGACGCTGCCGGCGAAGGCCAGGTTGATCGCCGAGTCCCGGGCGAAGGAGATCCGGGTGGAGCCGGGGGTGAGCCCGTTGCGGTCCGCGAAGTGCAGCGCCGCCACCGAGAAGCCGACGCCGATGAGCGCCTGCCCGACGATCTTCTGCCAGGCCCGCAGCCCCAGGGAGCGCTGCTTTGGAGATCTTCTCGAAGTCGTCCAGGAAGCCGATGAGTCCGAGCCCGACGACGAGGAAGAGCAGCAGGACCCCGGAGGCGCGCGGCGTGCGCAGCTGGCTGAGGTTGGCCAGGGTGTATCCCAGGACGGTGGAGATGATGATGACGAGGCCGCCCATGGTCGGCGTACCGCGCTTGGTGAAGTGACCCTGGGGGCCGTCCTGGCGGATGAACTGCCCGTACTCCTTGGCGTGGAGGTAGCGGATGAGCAGCGGGGTTCCCAGCAGGGTGCCCACCAGTCCGACCACGCCGGAGATGAGGATGGCGGTCATCGGGGACGTACCTCCTTGAGGTGGTCGGCCAAGCGCCAGGCGCCTGATCCGTTGGAGCCCTTGACCAGGACGGCGTCGCCGTCGGACAGGAGCGCGTCGATCTGGGAGATGGCGGTCGCGGAGTCCTCAAAGCCGACGACCTCGACCCCTCGGGCCCGGGCTGCGTCGAGCGCCTCCTGGGTGGAGCCGATGCCGATGAGCATAGCGGCTCCGGCCTGGGCCGCTAGCTCCCCGGTACGAGCGTGGTCGGCGGCGGAGGACTCCCCCAGCTCGAGCATCTCGGAAACCACGACGACGCGGCGCCGACTGCCGGCCAGAGCCGGCAGCGCGGCCAGCGCGGCCGTCATGGAGTCGATGTTGGCGTTGTAGGAGTCGTCGATAAGGAGAAGATCGCCACTGAGCTCCGACACGTCCATGCGGTGGGGGCTCTCAATGCTGACGGAGCCGAGCCGTTCGGCGATGAGCTCGGGCTCCAGCCCCGCGGCCAGAGCCAGCCCCGCGGCAGCCAGGGCGTTGGCCACGTTGTGGGCGCCGGCCACGGCCAGCTGGACGCGCCGGGGGGCGTCGAGCCCGGGCAGGTGGAGGTCGAAGGCCGCGCAGGCGGCCTCATCGAGGACGACGTTCTCGGCCTGCAGGTCGGCGGGCTCACCCTGGGCGGAGAAGGTGAGGACCCGCGCCGGTGCGAGCTTGGCCATCGCGGCGCAACGGGCGTCGTCGGCGTTGAGGATGGCGGTCCCCTCAGGCAGCAGGCCCGCGATGATCTCCGCCTTGGCGGCGGCCACCCCCTCGATGGAGCCGAACCCGCCCATGTGGGCATGGCCGATCATGAGGACCGCGGCCGCGTCCAGGGGCGCGATGTCGGTGAGGTAGGCGATGTGCCCGGCTCCGGAGGCGCCCATCTCCAGGACGAGGTAGCGGGTGGACTCGTCGGCCTCCAGCACGGTCAGCGGCAGGCCGATCTCGTTGTTGAAGCTGGCCCTGGGGGCCACTGTGGGGCCGGAGGCGGCCAGGAGCTGACGAGTGAGGTCCTTGGTGGTGGTCTTGCCCACCGAGCCGGTCATCGCCACCACGGTGAGCCTCTCACCGCGATCCACGGCGCCCTGGCGCAGACCGGCCAGGTGGGTGCGGGCCAGCGCTCCCAGGGCGACGACGGTGTCCTCCACGAGGACGAGTCCCCATGGGCAGGTCCTCAGCCTCCGCAGCCTCCGCAGGCTCCTCGGACAGCCCGGTCCGGGCGGCCTTCAGGTCGGAGACGATGGCTCCGACGGCGCCCAGGGCGCCGGCGGAGCCCAGGTGGGCGTGGCCGTCGGTGCGTTCGCCGTGGACGGCGACGAACAGCGCTCCTGGGGAGGCTTGACGGGAGTCGGTGACGACGGGGCCGGTCACGGTCGCGTCCGGGCCGATGAGTCTGCCGCCGACGGCGGCTGCGATCTGACTCAGGCTGAGGTTCATCCCCGTCCCCACTTCTGCTCGACGGCCTCGGCCATCACGGGAGCGTCGTTGTAGCGGATGAACTCACCGGCCGCCTCCAGGAAGGGCTCGTGGCCCTTGCCGGTGACGATGACGGTGTCCTGGGGTCCGCACAGCTCGACCCCGCGGCGTACGGCGTCGCCGCGCCAGGTCGTGATCTCTTCGACGTCCTGCAGATCCGGGCGGACGCTGCGCACCCCCCTCCAGAATGGCGTTGCGGATGAGCTGGGGGTCCTCGCTGCGGGGGTTCTCGTCAGTGACGACCAGGACGTCCGCCAGGCGGGCGCACACCTCCCCCAGCATCGGCCGCTTGCCCTGGTCGCGATCGCCGTCGGAGCCGAAGACCACGATGAGGCGTCCCGGAGTGATGGGCCGCACGGCCTTGAGGGCCAGCTCCATGGCCTCGGGGGTGTGAGCGAAGTCGACGATGCACAGGCCCCGCTGCCCGTCTCGCTGGCTGATGCGCTGCATGCGGCCCGGGATGTTGTGGGCCCCTGCCAGGGCGGCGGTGGCCGTGGCGGCGGGGACGCCCGCTCGGATGGCCATGACCAGGGCCAGGGCGGCGTTCTGGACGTTGACCAGCCCGGGCAGGGGGCAGGAGGCCTCGATCTGCTCGCCGTCGGGTCCGTGGAGGGTGAAGGTGGTGGCGGAGTCGGTCAGGGAGACGGTGGCGTCGCTGACCCACCAGTCGGCGGGGGTGTCGCCAGGGTAGGCGCGCACGCGGTCGATCTCGATGGGCGCCTCGTCGGCGAGGGCCGCGCCCCACCGGTCGTCGACGCACACGACGCCGCGACGGGCGTGCTCGGGGGTGAACAGCTGCGCCTTGGCCTTCAGGTAGCCCTCCATGGTCTTGTGGAAGTCGAGGTGGTCACGCTGGAGGTTGGTGAAGCCGGCGACATCGACGACGAGGCCGTCGAGGCGGTGCAGGACGATGGCGTGACTGGAGGCCTCCAGGGAGGCGGCGCCGACCCGGTCCTCCACGGCCAGGGCCATCATCCGCTGCAGGACGGGGGCCTCGACGGTGGTGCGCGGGGACTCCACGGAGCGCTCCCCCACGCGCAGCTCGACGGTCCCGGCGACCATGCATCCACCGACGTGTGCCGACAGGATCGCGTCGAGGAAGTAGGAGGTGGTCGTCTTGCCATTGGTGCCGGTGACGGCGGTGGAGATGAGGCCGCGTGCCGGGTGGTGGTAGACCTCGGCGCTCAGGGGCCCGACGACGGCGCGAGGGTCGTCGTGGACGAGGGCGGGGGTGCCGGGGGCGAGCTCGTGGACGATCTGGGCACCATCGGAGTCGGTCAGGACCGCGACGGCACCGGAGGCGACGGCCTCGGCGGCGAAACGGGCGCCGTGGGCGGTGAAGCCGGGCAGCCCCACGAAGAGCTCACCCGGGGAGGTGTCTCCAGAGTCGACGCTGACCCCCAGAACACTCAGGTCGTTGAGGGCGGTGGAGTCATCAGCTGAAGCGGGAACCAGGGAGAAGCGCTCGCACAGAGTACTGATGGGTATGGGACCATTGGAGCTCGGCCGTAGGGCGGCGGCCGACTCGTAGGCGTGGTTGCTCATAGTTCCTCAATCTATCGCGACCTTCCACTGTCGATCTTCCACAAGAGCCCCTCCGGCACACTTCGCCGGGGTGCTGGTGGTCACGCTCATCTACCTCATGCGCCACCTCATTGGCTCGCGTCCCGTTCCCCGCCGGCGCCGTTGCGCGCGGCCTGGGCCGCCACGACATTCGGGTCGGGGGCGATGTTGAGGGCCTGCATGGCGGCCAGTGCCACCTCCCGGAAGACGGGGGCGGCGACGGTGCCTCCGAAGATGCCCTCGGGCCGGTTGACGATGACGGCGATGGCCAGCGCCGGATTGCGCGCGGGAAGGAAACCGACGAAGGAGGCCACGGTGGAGTCGTCGGTGAGGATCTCGGTGGTTCCGGTCTTGCCGGCCACCAGGTAGCCGTTGATGGAGGCGGACTCGGCGGTACCACCCTCCTGGGTGACGCCGATGAGCATCTCAGTCAGGGTCTTGGCGGTGGCCTCGGAGATCACACGAACGCCCTCGGGGCGGGTCTGGGGGGGTCTCCTTGCCGTCGGCGTCGATCCAGGCGTCGATGATGCGCGGGGCCACGCGCACGCCCTTGTTGGCGACGGTGGCCAGCACCTGGAGGGACTGGAGGGTGGTTCCGGCCACGCCCTGTCCGAACATCGTGGTGTAGCGGGTGCGGTCGTCCCAGGAGCTCGGCGGGTAGATGATCCCCTCGGACTCGGCCGGCATCTCGATGCCCGTGGCCTCGCCCCAGCCGAAGCGCTTCATGTAGTCGTAGCGGATGTCGTCGGAGACCTTCTCGCCGATCTGGACGGTGCCGACGTTGGAGGACTCCGCCAGGACGCCTGCGGTGGTCATCGACTGGGTCTCGTGCTCGTGGGAGTCCCTGAAGGTCTGCCCGCTGGCCGAGGTCCAGGTGTAGGGGACGTTCCAGGTGTCCTCGGGCTTGACCGCGCCCTCGTCCAGGGCGGTGGCGAAGGTGACGACCTTGCCGACGCTTCCGGGCTCGAAGACGGCCTGGACACTGCGGGCGGTGCGGTTCTCCTCGGAGGTGGCCGAGGGGTCGGAGGGGTCGACGGAGTTGGAGTCGGCCAGGACGACGACCTTGCCGGTGCTCGGCTCCATGGCCATGACGATGCCCCAGTCGGCGTGCTGGGCTGCCACCGTGCGGTCGATGGTCTCCTGGGCGATGGACTGCAGGTCCGGATTGAGGGTGGTGCGCACGGTGGCACCCGCCCTGGCGGGCTGATCCTTCTGCTCACCGGTGGGGATGATGACGCCGCTGCGCCCGATCTCCTCGCTGCCCTTGCCGTCGACGCCGGTGAGGACCTTGTTCTGGGTCAGCTCCAGGCCGGCGGCCCCGATGAGCTCGCGGTTGTGCTCACCCTCGTGGGTGAAGCCCAGGACGTTGCCCGCCACGGTCCCGGCCGGGTAGGTGCGACGGGTGCGCTGGTCGGGCTCGACGCCCGGGATGTCGAGGGCCTTGATCTTACGCCAGGTGTCAGGAGCGACCTCTTGGGCGATGACCTCGTAGCTCCGATCACCCACGAGCTTGGCCCCGAGCTCGAGGGGATCGACGTTGAGGATCGGGGCGAGCTGGGCGGCGACCGCCGCCGCCCCGTAGCCGACGACGACCTTCTCATTGACGCCGGTGGACTCGTTGAGGCGCATCTCGGTGCGCTCGTACTGGGCGATGAGCGGCTGGTTGACGCCGATGTCGTAGCTGACTGCCGACGAGGCCAGGACCGTGCCGTCCCGTCCCTGATGTCTCCCCGGGGAGCCCGGTTGACCCAGGAGACCGTGCGCTCGGCCTTGGCCTTGGCGGCCAGCTTGGGCCCGTTGATCGCCTGGACGTAGACGGTGCGCCCGGACAGGGCCGTGAAGAGCAGCAGGCCTCCGGCCTGGAGCATCTGACGACGCGAGGGGTTCACCGACGCCTACCTCCCAGTCTGGCCGGTCTTGGGAGCGTGGGCCGGGGTGCCCTCGGTGAGCTGGCCCTTGTCGACGTCGACGACGCCGGGCGCGGCGGCGGGCACCATACCAAGATCCTTGGCACGGTCAGCCAGGGCGTCGGGCGCCGAGGCCTCCTGCACCTGGGTACGGAGGGTCTCGACGTGGTCCTCGGCGACGTTGAGCTCGACCTGCTTCTCCTTCATCCGGTAGGCGGTGTCGGCCATCTTGGCGTTGAGGAGCATTGAGGCGATGAGAGCGCCGGCCAGCACCAGGATGATGAGCGTGAGGAAGGGCAGGGAGGACGAGGTCGCCGTCGAGGCGCCGCTGATGACGCGCAGCTGGGGCCGGGAGACGGAGCCGGCCTCGGTGCGTCCCTGGGTGCCGGTGGAACCACTTGCCTGGGCGGTACGCCGCGTCGTGATCGGGCGGGTGACTCGAGCAGTGGCGGTGGCGCTCATCGATGTGCCTTCCCTGTGGTGTGTCTGGACTGGTGCGGTTGAAGAAGTAGTGAGAGATGAGGTTGAGGTTGAGACTTGCGGTGACGGACGGTCGCCGCGTGAGGGCCGAGGTGGCCGCTATCTGGCTCGGTCCCGGTGGGCACGACGCCCGGCTCGACGGCCGGAGCGGCCCGGGCCGCCCGAGGAGGGATGCTCTTCCGGCGCAGGGGCCTGGTCGGCGGGACGCAGACGCACGGCCGCGCGCAGCCGTACCGGTGCTGAGCGGGGGTTGTGGTCGAGCTCGCGGGCGTCGGCCTTCTCGGCGCCGTTGGTGAGCAGCTCGAGGTAGGGGCGGTCCGCCTCGGGCACGACCGGCAGGTCCTGCGGCGCCCGGGAGGTGGCTCCGTGGTTCAGAACGCGTTTGACGACGCGGTCCTCCAGGGACTGGTAGGACTCGACCACCAGTCGTCCCCCGACCCGCAGACTGTTGAGCGCCCGGGGCACGGCCCGCTCCAGGACGTCGAGCTCGGCGTTGACCGCGATGCGCAGTGCCTGGAAGGTCCGTTTGGCCGGGTGCCCGCCGCTGCGACGAGCCGGCGCCGGCACGGCCTGACGGACGAGCTCGGCCAGGTCCTGGGTCGTGGTGACCGGCTGGCCGGCCTCACGGCGGCGCACGACGGCGGCGGCGATGCGGGAGGCGAATCGCTCCTCGCCGTAGGCGCGCAGGATGTGGGCGAGCTCGGCGGCGTCGGCGGACTCCAGCAGCTCCTGGGCGGTAGAGCCCGAGCCCTGATCCATGCGCATGTCGAGGGGCGCTGGGCGGGCGTAGGAGAAGCCTCGTGAGACCTCGTCGAGCTGGAGGGAGGAGACGCCCAGGTCCATGAGGATCGCGTCCACCGTTCCCTCGCCATTGACGGAGTGCTCCTGGGCGACTCGGCTCACGGCGTCGTAGGTGGTCTGAACCGCGATGAAGCGGTCTCCGAATCGCTCCAGGCGCGCTGAGGCCAGCGCGATCGCCTCGGGGTCACGGTCAATACCCACGACGCTCAGAGCCGGGAAGCGTTCGAGCGCCGCCTCACTGTGCCCACCCATCCCCAGGGTGCAGTCGATCATGACCGCTCCGGCAGCGGCCCCCTCAGAGGATCGCCCGCCTACGCCCTCGACCGCGGGTGCGAGCAGGTCCAGACACCGTTGCAGGAGCACCGGCTCGTGCCGGCCGGCGGCGTCGGTGGCGGTTGCCTGAGCCTGAGGGCTGGTCATACGGCGTTCTCCTTCCTGGTGACGACCCGACGCAGGGCCGGGAGCTGGGCTGGTTGCTGGGGCTGAGGATCGTTCAGCAGGTCACCGCCGCGGCTCCGCAGAGGGGTGGTCAAACGCGCTGCCGACGTCGGCTCGAGGACCGGGGACGGCCATCCCACCAGGACTCCTCCCGTGGTTCCGGCGCCGGGGAAGAGACGTCGGACGCAACATCGGGCGGAGACCTCACGAGATGGTTCGTCAGAGCCCTGATGGCATCTGCGTGCGGTCCACAGCTTCAGCGTGGTGTTCAGTTGTCGGTCGCTCGGCGGTGCCGGCATACGGTTCGGCTCAGAAGAAGCCGGGGATGATCTCCTCGGCCGTGTCGGCGAAGACCTGTTCCTGAGCCGCCAGGTAGGTGCTCCAGGACTCGGCGTCCCAGATCTCCACCCGCGCCCCGGCTCCGATCACGGCCAGATCCTTCTTCAGGCCCGCATAGGCCCTCAACGGTGCCGGCAACGTGATGCGCCCCTGCTTGTCCGGGATCTGCGAGTCCGCGCCCGAGAGCATGACGCGCACATAGTCACGCGCCTGCTTCTGAGCGAGGGGCGCCTCACGCAGCTGGGCGTACATGCGCTCGAACTCGACAGCGGTGAAGGCATACAGGCAGTGCTCCTGACCTCTGGTCAGAACCACTCCGCCCGCAAGTTCCTCACGGAACTTCGCCGGGAGGATGAGGCGACCCTTCTCGTCCAGCTTGGGTGCATGCGTCCCCAGGAACATGAGCCACCTCCTTCCCCTCGACGACCCAGTGAGCCCCACCCTACTCCACTTCCCTCCCTTTTCTCCCACCCCTATCCCGCGAGCGCATCACAACTGCGCATCTTCAGCGCGACCCCAGGTCCACCCCACCACCACCTTTCGTTGGCACGACAGTCATCTCTGGAAGAGACGAAGATGGTGGAGGAAGGTGGAGGGAGGCATTCACCACGACTCTCTCGGCGTGGTGGGCATCCAGGACAAAAGCAGACTTCACTCGGTCTGCACGCAGGTTTCAGGCGATGGGGCGCACGACGTGGAGGCCCCCTGGAAGCTTCCTGGATTCTCTTGGAACTCCCTGAGATTCTGCGAGTCCTGGCGGGATCTGGAGGGGATTGGACGACGTCAGGTCCTGTCCCGAGCAGGTGAGCATCGGGACAGGACCTGTGAAACCGGGGCCTGTGGTGGGAGGTGGAGGTGGAGGGAAGTGGGAGCGGTGGAGGGAAGTGGGGATCCAGCCTGGGGCGACACCCTCGAAGACGGCGATGGTGTCAGATGGAGCCGGGTGAAGGCGGTCAGTCCTCTGAGTTGCGGCGACGGTCCCAGCGCTCGGACTGGCGGTCCATGAAGGAGGAGCGCCTTCCCCCACCACTCTTGCCGCGAGACGGTTTGCCGCCACGGGGGGTGAACTGGCGCGACCCCGAGGCGCTCTCGACCCGGGTCAGGGCCAGGGCCACTCCGCCGACGGCGACGAGAAAGCCCGCCACTCCCAGCAAAATGGAGACGAGGTTGTGGCGCACCGAGACCCCGGCGATGAGAAGGGCCAGACCGATGAGGACCAGGGCAACGCCCCCGCCGATGTGACGGGGAGAGGGCCGGGATAGCCGACGCTCCTCGCGTTGGAGCGTCTGAGCCAGGTCAGGGTCGTCCTGGTGGAGCTGCGACTCCAGGTCCCGCAGGACCTGCTGCTCTCGCTCTGACAGTGCCATCATGCTCCTTGCTTCCGGACGGGGCCGGGGATCTGCGCCGTAGTTGCCAGGATAGGCGCTGTGGGGGCTCAGGAGAAACTCACTGGAGCAGGTTGGTCAAGATTGACCGGGATGGGCCCAGATGGCTCAGCCGAGGCCGGAATCAACCGGGGCCGGTCCGGCTCGCCGCTCTATCTGCCCTCCTCATCTTCGCGTCCTGGCTGCCTCACCTCGCCCCGCGGTGCTCGGGCGGCCCCGGTCCCGCCTCCCAGGAGGCTGGCCGGGGCCAGCGCGCTGCTGCCCCACCTGCGCCGCACGGCATCGGCCGCCCGCTCCGAGGCACCGCGCCGGGGGTCCTCCCCCAGAAGGAGCTGGACGCCGTCGTCGGGGCGCAGCAGGCCCTCGACCCGCACCCCCAGCAGACGGAAGCCGCCTGCCGGTGTGGGCAGGGCGGAGTAGAGCGAGGAGACGGTCTCCCAGATGTCATGGGCGAGGTCGGTGGGAACCGACAGTGTGCGTGAGCGGGTGACGGTGGTGAAGTCAGCACCTCGAGCCTTGAGGACCACGACGCGGCACCGCAGGTCGCTCGCACGCAGTCGGGCGGCGCACTGGTGGGTCTGGTCCAGCAGGACCACCCGGGCGTGCTCGCGATCGGTGACTGTGTCGAAGAAGGTCGTCTCAGTGCCCACCGACTTCTCCTCGCGTACCGGCTCCACCCGGCGGGGGTCGACGCCGTGGGACAGCTCGTGCAGGTGACGCCCGGCGGCCCGGCCGAGGATCTTCTCCAGGTGGCGCACGTCAGTGTCCGCCAACGTACGCACGTCCTTGATCCCCCACCTGGCCAGGACCTCCTGAGTCCGTGCGCCCACGCCCCACAGGGCCCCGACCGGCAGCAGGTTGAGGAAGTCCTGCGTGGCGCCGGCCGGCACAAGAAGCAGCCCGTCGGGCTTGGCGTGGGACGAGGCGAGCTTGGCGACGAACTTGGTGGAGGCGATGCCCACCGAGGCCGGAACGCCCACACGACGACGGATCTCGGCACGGATCCACCTGCCGATGGTCACTGGCGAGCCCATGCGGCGCCGTGCCCCGGCAACGTCCAGGAAGGCCTCGTCGATGCTCACCTTCTCCAGAACCGGGGTGACCTCCGCCAGGACGGACATGACCTGCGCGGAGACCTGGGAGTAGAGGCCGTGGCGCACGGGCAGACCACGGCCTGGGGGCAGCGTCGGGAGGCCTCGGCCATGGACATCGCCGAGGAGACGCCGAAGGCGCGGGCCTCATAGGAGGCCGCTGAGACGACGCCCCGACCATCGCGGCCACCAACGATGACCGGACAGCCGGCCAGCTCGGGGTGCTCGAGCAGCTCGACCGAGGCGAAGAACGCGTCCATGTCGACGTGGACGATGGGGGTGGCGGAGTCGTCGTTCCCCCAGGACCGGCGCACGGCCTGGGAGCGAGGCGCCCTGCTCATCTCCACCTCCTCAACGAGTACGACGGGCTCACCGAGTGAGCCCCTGGCGTGCTGCGGGCGCACGGTGGCATCGCCCGCAGTCATGGTCGGCAGTAGTCGGCAGTAGTCGACAGCATCCGGCTCAAGACCGGTTGAGTCCCTCTGCGCCCCTAACAGGTTACCGTGGGGCTGTGACACGTAGACGCAGGGCCTCCGGCGCCCCGGAGCTCGCCGACCTGCCCTCAGGCCCGGTGCGAACCTCCTTCGCCACCGCCGAGCTCGTGGCGCGAGACACCGGGGTCCTCCTCATGCTGGACGGCGCCGAGTCCTCCTTCCTGGACCTGCGCGATCCGGCGCACCTGGACTTCGAGTACCACCAGCAGATGGACGCGGCGCTGACGGCGCTGCGCGGCGAGGGCGGCCCCGTCAGGGCTCTCCACCTGGGTGGGGCGGGCTGCGCCCTGGCCAGGGCGTGGGACGTCACCCGTCCCGGCTCCCAGCAGGTCGCCGTCGAGATCGACGAGGTACTGGCGGCCCGGGTCCGCACCTGGTTCGACCTGCCCCGCTCCCCCAGGCTGCGCATCCGGGTCGGCGACGCCGCCGAGGTGGTCGAAGGGCTGCGGCCCGGACAGTGGGACGTCATCGTGCGGGACGTGTTCAACGGTGGCAGCGTGCCGGCCTCCTGCAGGAGTGGGGCGTTCATGGCCTCGTGCCTGGAGGCGCTCGCGCCCGGCGGGCTGCTGCTGGTCAACACCTCCTCCGTGCCCCGGTCCCAGGCCGGAGCCGAGATCCAGGCGCTGCGAGAAGCCCTGGAGGGGAAGGCCTCAGGCCTGGTGATCGTCGCCGATCCGGCTGCGATGCGCGGCCGCCGTCGGGGGAACCTGGTGCTGGTGGCCCGCCCCGATCCCTTCACAGCCGGAGAGCTCGAGGAGGTCGAGCGCGCGGTGCGTCGCCTGCCGCTGCCGGTGCGCACCTGGTCCCCCGACGACGCCGCGGTACCGCGCCCCCGAGGGCGTCCTGCCCCGTTAGAGACGGCAGGCCGACAGGCCCCGCCCGGGGTCGTCAGCCCCTGCGGCCGGGGTTCCAGCCCTGAGTTCCCAGGTCCCCGGAGTCATTGGCCTCCAGGAAGGCCTCCAGGCGGGCGCCGATCTCATCGGCGCTGGGCAGGTTGATGACGGGTGCAGCGGTGTCCGCCTCACCAGTGGCGATCCGGGGTGCCATGGCGTCGTACTGAGCCTCCAGGGCGGAGACGACGGCGCTGACCTCCGGCTGCTGGGCGGCCTCGGCGTTGATCTCGGCGCGGTTGATGTTGGCGGCGGCCTCCAGGTCCCCCACCGGCAGGGCCAGGCCGGTGGCGTGCACGACGGCGGTCAGCAGCGCCGAGGCCCCCTGCGGGAACTCGTCGCGGGCCACGTAGTGCGGGATCGCCGCAGACACCCCTCGGGAGTCCAAGCCCAGCTCACCTAGCCGCAGCTCGAGGTAGGCCGACATCGAGCCGGGAAGCTCGACGTGGCCGAAGAGCTCGGGCTGATGGGGCAGCAGGTCGGGCTGACTGCCGTGGTGGTGCACGTAGGTCGGGCGAGTGTGGGCACGGCCATGGGGATGCCACTCATGCCGACGGCCTGGCTCACTCCCATGGAGACTGCCAGGTGGGCCACGGCTCCGACGAACTCGTCCCACCGATAGTCCGGCTCGCTGCCGTGGAGCAGCAGGAGGTCCTCGCCGTTGTCGTCGTGGAGGAGGTCCAGGACCAGCTCGGGCATGGCGACTGAGGAGTAGGTGTTGTGGACGAAGGTCATCGCGGGGCGTCGGGCGCGGTAGTCCACGAGAGCGTCGATGTCGAAGGTGGCCAGACGCTCGCTGGGCAACGTCATCAGCAGCTGGTCGACGGCCAGGGCGCCGGCGTTCCCGGCGTCCATGGCGCCCTCGAAGTAGTGGATGAGGACCCTCGGGGAGATCGGCTGATCCGCGGGGTGCTGGATGGTGAACAGTGGTCTCACGAACCCGTCTCCTCCTGTCTGGTCTGGTCCGTCCTCCCTGGCGCGAGCCGGTTCGCACCATCGCCGCCCTGCTGCGGGGGCGGGTGGGGCCGACGGCGTCGGGGAGGGTCATGTATGTATCGTGCAATGGTCTCAGCTCGGTACTCGGCGTGATCCCGCCTCGGTCGAGTGACGCCGACTCGGGGACGAGATTCGGCGTTTTACCAGGATTCGTCCGGGTAAGTGCCCGGGAACAGCGGATAGCGTCCTCGGCACTCCTGCCAACACCTTCTGGCTTGTCGATGTTCCCGCCCGCGCCGGGCCCGGGCGACGTGTTCGCCCTCGGCGTCCCCACCGAGGCTTCAGCAGGAGAATAATGGGTCGACCGTACTGAAGCCATCACCGACCCCAGTACCCGTCAGTGTCAATCAGCGCCAGTCAGTGCCGGCGCGTGCCAGCCGGCCAGAACCAGAACCGATGCGAGGCCTTGTGAGTCAGACGATCCCCTCCCACTCGCCGCAGTCTCAGCGGGAAACACGTGAGCGGGCACAGGACGACGCGGGAGACGATGCGGGCAGAGTCCGCGAGCGCGAGATACATGGTGAGCAGGAGGTCGTCGACCTCGCCTACAGCGAGCTGGACCGTCAGCTGGCCCAGGCCCGCCGCTCCCTGGCACGAACCGAGGCCCAGGGTGTCAGCGGAACCCACCAGTCGCGCGGGGAGCGGGACGCCTACGCCGTGCACTACTCGTCGCTGGTCTCCTCCCTGGAGGGAGTCGAGGACCGGTTGGTCTTCGGACGGATGGACATGTGCCGCGCGCCCGACGACGCCGCTGGAGCATCCGGATCCGGAAACGACTCTGCACCCTCCCCCGGATCGGGCCGGGGCGTGGGCAGCTCCTCCCCGGTCACGGACGGGGGAAGGCGCCACTACGTGGGCCGTATCGGCCTGCAGGACGCTCAGCACCGTGAGGTGATCCTGGACTGGCGCGCCCCCCTGGCCCGGGCCTTCTACCAGGCCACGGCCTCCCATCCCATGGGGCTGGTGCGCCGTCGGCACATCGATACCCGGGCCCGCCAGGTGCTCGGGGTGGAGGACGAGGTCCTGGACCTTTCCGCCCTGGGATCCGAGGGAGCCCCGGAGGGGTCCTCCGCCGCCACCGTGGCCGCCGGCGAGCTGCAGGGCGAGGGGGCCCTCATCGCCGCGATGTCCACGGCCCGTGACGGCCGGATGGGCGACATCGTGGCCACGATCCAGGCCGAGCAGGACCGGATCGTCACCTCCTCAGGCCGGGGCGTGCTCGTGGTCCAGGGCGGCCCGGGGACGGGTAAGACGGCGGTGGCTCTGCACCGGGTGGCCTACCTGTTCTACTCCGAGCGCGAGCGCCTGGAGCGCTCGGGCGTGCTGCTGGTGGGACCGTCACGCACCTTCCTGCGCTACGTGGAGCAGGTCCTGCCCTCCCTGGGTGAGACGGGCGTGGTCTCCACGACGATCGGCGACCTGGTTCCCGGGATTCGGGCGACGGCGCAGGAGGACGCCCGCGTCGCCGAGGTCAAGGGGCGCTCCTTGTGGGTCAAGGCCCTCGAGCGCGCGGTGCGCGGTCTGCAGCGGGTCCCCGAGGCTCCGCGCGTGATCGAGATCCAGGGGGTGCGTCTGACACTGGAACCCAGCGATGTGCGAGAGGCGGCCTCACGGGCCCGCCGGGGCGGCAAGCCCCACAACCTGGCCCGGGAGGCCTTCGTGATCTGGCTCCTGGAGCGCCTGACCGACCAGTACGCTGCGGCCACGAACCAGGACGCCTCGGACGCCGACACGCGGGCCTGGATCCGCGAGGACATCCGTACCGCCCGCGACGCCCGCCGGGAGATCAACCTGTGCTGGATGCCGACGACGCCCCAGGGGCTGCTGGAGCGGCTGTGGAGCCGGCCCGCGCTCCTGGAGCAGGTAGCACCTTCCCTGAGCGATCAGGAGCGGCGGCTGCTGCGCCGGGAACCGGGAAGCCCCCCTCACCTCCGCGGACATCCCACTCATTGACGAGCTGGCCGAGCTGCTGGGTCCCAGCGAGGACGCCCAGGCCCGGCGCTCCCGGCTGGAGGCCCGACGCCGTGAGGACCTGGTGGCCTACGCGGCCCAGGCGATCGAGGCCCAGGACCTGGGTGACGGCATGGTCAGTGCCGAGATGCTCGCCGACCGGGTCTCCCAGGGCGGCCCCACTCTCACCCTGGCCGAGCGGGCCCGGGCGGATCGGACGTGGACCTACGGGCACGTCGTCGTCGATGAGGCCCAGGAGCTCGGCGCCATGGCCTGGCGGGCACTGGCGCGCCGCTGCCCGGTGCGCTCCTTCACGGTGGTGGGCGACCTGGCCCAGTACTCGGGCCCCACGCTCCTGACAGCTGGGGCGAGGTGCTCTCCGCCCTGGGGACGGCTTCCGCCGAGGACGCTGCCGGCCAGTCCCGGTCCCAGTCCCGTCACCGGGCCCGTTCGCGCTCGCGGCGGAGCAAGCAGTCGGGACGCTCGCGCGGCGGGTCGACCCCGCTGCGCGAGGAGGCGCTCAGCGTCTGCTACCGCACTCCGGCCACGATCATGGAGGTGGCCGAGGAGACGGTGACGCAGCTGGGCCATCCCCCGGTCTACCCGGTGCGCTCGGTGCGCGACCTGCCCGAGTGCCTCGAGATCACTGAGGTCACTGAGGCGGGGAGTGTTCCTGCCGCGCCGGTGCAGGCCCCGGAGGACTCGACCGACGAGGGCTCCGGCGCCTGGGGGCGGGCTCTGCGCGAGGCGGTGACACAGGAGGCGGCTCGTCTTGATCAGGAGGTGGGCACCGGCGTCGGACGCATCGCGGTCATCTCGCCCTCGCCTCGCCGCACCGAGTCGCTGCTGCGCGAGGACCCGGGCCTGGCCGCCGCGATGGAGGCACCGGGCGGGGACGTGCTGCGCTCACGGCTGCTGGTGGTCAGCCCGGTACTGTCCAAGGGACTGGAGTTCGACGTCGTCGTGCTGGTGGACCCGGCCGACATCGGTGAGCGCAGCGCAGGCGACCTGTACGTGGCGATGACCCGACCCACACGCCGTCTGCGGGTGGTCAGCCGCCTGCCCCTGCCCGGAGGGCTCGAGGCGCGCCCCGGCGCCCGGTGAGCGCCATCGCACACGATCATCGGCAGCACCGCCCAGGCAGGTTACGCCACCGTAGGTTACGGTTGCTCCTGACCTCTCGCCGTCGCGCCGTGTGACACCCGCGGCGGGCGGGACCTTCCCGACAGGGGAGGCTCACGGCAGACAAGGGGGGAAGACCCATGAGTGCTTCACGCGCGTCGGCGCCCACGCAGACCGACGACAGCGTAGCCGCGACCGGTTCAGGCGCCTCCCGGGACGAGGTCCTCGACGCCGTCTACCGGGAGGCCGGGGTTCCTTCCGCGATCCCCGCGGTGAGCGAGCCCCTGTCCTGCATGCTGCGCGACGCCGCCCGGGACTTCCCGGAACGGGTCGCCCTGGACTTCCTGGGCGCCACCACCACCTACTCCCAGCTGGAGACCCAGGTGGCGCGGGCCGCCGAGGCCCTGCGGGGCCTGGGGGTCGGGCGCGGGGACGTCGTCGGGCTCATTCTCCCCAACTGCCCCCAGCACGTGGTGCTGGCCTATGCGGCCTGGCGCATCGGGGCGATCGTGGCCGAGCACAACCCGCTGGCTCCCGCCGCCCAGCTGCGCGAGCAGTTCCACATCCACCGCGGGCGCGTCATCATCGCCTGGGAGAAGACCCTCGAGCGCCTCGAGGCGGCAGTGGGCTCCCTGGAGGCGGCAGGCCTGGGGGGCCTGAGCGTGTACTCGGTGGACCTGTCCCGTCACCTGCCGCTGCGCAGCCGCCTGGCCCTGAGGCTGCCGGTTGCCGCCGCCCGCACCCAGCGCCGCGAGCTGCGCGGCAAGGTGCCGGCCGGGGTGCGCTCCTGGGACGACCTGGCCGCCTCGGCCGCTCCCCTGGCGACGGGATTCCCCCTGCCAGGCGTCTCTGAGACGGCCGCGCTGCTGTACACCGGCGGGACGACGGGCACGCCCAAGGCGGTCTGCCTCAGCCACGAGAACCTGCGCGCCAACGCCGAGATGTCGCTGGCCTGGGCCTCACGCACCACGAGCCCGGGCAAGGAGACCTTCTACGCCGTCCTGCCCTTCTTCCACGCCTTCGGCATGTCCCTGTCGCTGCTGTGCGCGGTGGGGCTGGCCGCCACCCAGGTGGTGCTGCCCAAGTTCGGGGCGGACCTGGTACTGGCCGCCTGGAAGCGGCGCCCAGCCACCTTCTTCCCCGGGGTCCCGGTCATGTTCGACCGTCTGGCGACCCGGGCACGGGCGACGGGCGCGAACCTGTCCTCCTGCAAGATCGCCGTGTGTGGGGCCGCCCCCAACCCATTGGCCGTGGCCCAGGCCTGGGAGGAGGCCACCGGCGGCACCATCATCGAGGGCTACGGCATGACCGAGTCCTCCCCCATCATCCTGGGCAACCCGATCTCGCCGGCGCGCCGGCCCGGCACCCTGGGGGTGCCCTACCCCTCCACGCAGGTGCGGCTGGTGGACCCCGAGGACGTCGAGCGCGAGGTGGCTCCCGGTGAGATCGGCGAGCTGGTGGCCCGAGGCCCGCAGGTCTTCACCGGCTACTGGGACAACCCCGAGGAGAGCGCCGAGGCGATGCTGGACGGGGGCTGGTTGCGCACGGGAGACCTGGTGCGTCAGGAGGAGGACGGCTTCTACGTCATCGCCGACCGCCGCAAGGAGCTCATCATCTCCGGGGGCTTCAACATCTACCCCACGGAGGTGGAGGCCGCGGTCCGCTCAATGCCGCAGGTGGAGGACGTCGCCGTCGTCGGGCTGCCGGCCGAGGCCGGTAACGAGTCCGTCGTCGCCGCGATCTGCCCAAGGAGGGCCAGACGGTCACCCTGGAGCAGGTGCGCGAGTGGGCGGCCAAGAACCTGTCCAACTACGCGCTGCCGCGTCAGATCGCGATCCTCACCGAGATGCCCCGCTCCCAGATCGGCAAGGTGCTGCGACGCGTCGTGCGAGACGAGCTCCTGGCCGCCCGGGAGGCGGCCTCCGGGGCCGCGACGGCGGCGGCCGTCTCGATCGTCGAGCACTTCCCCGGCAGGGGCGAGCGCAAGGACGACGGTCAGCACGACAGCGAAGATGACAAGGCGTCTCACTGAGCCCTGCCCCTGTCACCACCGCCCGCCCATCTCCCCCAGCGACAGCCCTATCCGACCCCACAGACATGAGCAGCAGCACCATCGACGCCGGAGCCTCACCGCAGCAGGCCACCGAGGACTACCACCACTACCTGCGCCCTCACTACCAGCCCGGGATCCCCGCGGCGATCGAGGTTCCCGACGCGCCTCTGAGCGATCTGCTGGAGACGGCGGCGCGCTTCTACCCCGACCGGGTCGCCATTGACTTCCTGGGCGCCACGTTGACCTACCGCGAGCTGCTGGAGGCCTCGGAGCGGGCGGCGCAGGTGCTGCGGACCTCGGGGGTGCACAAGGGCGACCGGGTGGCTCTCATCATGCCGAACTGTCCGCAGCACGCCGTCGCGCTCTACGGGGCGCTGCGCATCGGCGCGGTCGTGGCCGAGCACAACCCGCTGGCGCCCGCCGAGGAGATCCGCTCCCAGCTGGATGCGCACGGGGCGCAGGTTGTCATCGCGTGGGAGAAGGGCATCGATCTCATCACGGATTCCGCCGCCGATCCACGGGCCGGCGGCGATCCGCTCAAGGGCCGCACGGTCTTCAGCGTGGACCTCTCAGCGGCGATGCCGGTGCGCCTGCGCGCCGCGCTGCGCCTCCCGGTGGAGCGGGCCCGCCAGCAGCGGGCCGCCTTGAAGGCCGAGCGGCTTCCCGCCGGTGTGCGCTCCTGGGACAAGGAGGTGACCGGTGCTCACCGGATCCCCTCACGCTTCCCCTACCCGGCCGGCTCCGACGTCGCGGTCCTGCTGCACACCGGTGGGACGACCGGCACGCCCAAGGCGGCGATGCTCACGCACACCAACCTGCGGGCCAACGCCAACCAGGCCATCGCCTGGGTGCCGATGCTGCACGAGGGCGGGGAGAACTTCCTGTGCCTGCTGCCCTTCTTCCACGCCTTCGGACTGACCTTCAACCTCTTCTGCGCGGTGCAGAAGGCCGCCACCCAGGTGATGCTGCCCAAGTTCTCGGTGGATCAGGTGCTCGCCGCGCACGAACGGCGTCCCTTCACCTTCTTCGTCGGCGTGCCGGTCATGTTCGAGCGGATCCTCGACGGCGCACAGAAGCGGGGCACGAGTCTTGGCACCCTGCGCTACGGGGTGTGCGGGGCGGCCCCGATGCCGCCGGAGATCGGGGCCCGGTGGGAGAAGGCGACCGGCGGCTTCTTCGTCGAGGGCTACGGCATGACCGAGACGAGTCCGATCGTCGCGGGCACACCCCATGGGGCCCTCGCGCCGCCTGGGGGCGCTGGGACTGCCCTTCCCGTCCACGGACGTGCGCGTCGTGGACCCCGAGGAGCCGGACCCCGACCGGGAGGTGCCCGACGGCGAGCCGGGCGAGCTGCTGGTGCGCGGCCCGCAGGTCTTCGCCGGCTACTGGGAGGATGAGGCGGCCACGCAGGCCGCGATGCTGCCGGGTGGGTGGCTGCGCACGGGCGACATCGTGCGCAGGGAGGACTCCTTCCTGTGGATGGCCGACCGCAAGCGCGAGCTGATCCTCACCGGTGGCTTCAACGTCTACCCCAGTCAGGTCGAGGCCGCGATCCGCTCCCTGGAGGGCGTGGCCGACGTCGCCGTGGTGGGTCTACCCGACGGCGCCAGAGGCGAGCTCGTGTGCGCCGCCGTGGTTCTCGCCGAGGGAACCGCGCCGGACTCCCTGACTCTTGAGGCGGTGCGGGAGCACGCCGAGCGGACGGTCCCGCGTTACGCGCTGCCGCACCGCCTGGAGGTCATCGAGGAGATGCCGCGCTCCCAGATCGGCAAGATCCTGCGCCGCGTCGTGCGCGAGCGGGTGCTTGCCGGAGACGAGTAGCCCCGCGGCTCCTCTGACGCTACGGAGCCAGCGCCCGTTCCCAGGGCTCGACGTCGCCGGGGACGACCCGGAAGATCGGGTGCACCTCAAGCCGCTCGGGCAGGGGCAGGAGCTCGGGGGCACGCCCGGCCAGCTTGGCCTCAAGGTGCCTACGCTCCAGATCCATCTGCCCCTCGGTCACCGTCAGGCCGACGCCCGTGCACTCCGCCTCGGGAACGTCGATACGGGTGGCGTCGAAGCGGTAGCCGCGCCGGACGGCCTCCTCGCGCAGCCCCCACAGGTAGGCGCCCACCGCTACCGCCGGGGTGACCGGATCGGGGGCGGCGCGGAAGCGCTCGAGCTGGGGGTGGTTGCGGTAGCCGCGGGTGCGTCCGGCCAGGACCGCCTGGGCCAGCAGCGACTCACGCCAGCAGGCCACCAGGCCCGCGCGGTCCAGATGGCACGGGTGCAGCGACCACATGCGCATGGCGGGAGTGCCCTACCGGTTCTTAGAGCAGCCCGGAGGCGGCCAGGACCTCGCGCAGGGCCGCCACCTCGGCCTCCTCGGCGCGCACGAGGGGCAGGCGCAGGGTGGGGCTGGGCAGGCGCCCCTGGAGGTGCAGGGCCTCCTTAGCCATGACGGCCCCCTGCCCGCCGCCCATGATGGCGTGCACGAGGGGACGCAGACTCCGGGCGAGGGTGCGGGCGCTGGCCAGGTCACCGGCGTCGACGGCAGCGATCATCTGGCGCCAGGAGTGGGCGTCGGCGTGGGCGGCCACGGAGATGACACCGGAGGCGCCGTGGGTGAGCCAGGCGAAGTTGAGGCCGTCGTCGCCGGAGTAGTACTCCAGGCCGGTGGACTCCATGCGCCTGAAGCCCTGCTCGACGTCGCCGGTGGCGTCCTTGACGGCCTTGACGCGGGGGTTCTCCGCCAGGCGCGCCAGGGTGTCCTCGGTGATCTTCACGCCGGTGCGCCCAGGGATGTCATAGACCATGACGGGCAGGTCGGTGGCCTCGACGACGGCGTTGATGTGCCGGTAGACCCCCTCCTGGCTGGGGCGGTTGTAGTAGGGAGCGTTGATGAGCAGGCCCTCGGCACCGGCCTCCTGGGAGGCCACACCGATGCGCACCGCGTGGGCCGTGTCGTTGGAGCCGGCGCCGGCCATGACCATGGCGCGTCCGGCCAGGGCGTCCTTGACCTGGTGGATCAGCTCCTGCTTCTCGGGAGTGTGGGTGGTCGGGGACTCACCGGTGGTGCCCGACAGGAGGATCAGGTCGGCGCCGTCGTCGACCAGGCTGACCGCCAGGGCGCGGGCGGCGTCGAAGTCGACCTCCCCACTGGGCGTGAAGGGGGTGACCATGGCGACGCCGACGGAACCGAAGCTGCGGGAGGGGGCTGCGCTCATGGTGCCAACCCTAACGTGCACCCGGCCCGCAGAGGATCCGTTCTCATGATCTGTTGCATAGGTGCCTACATCCCCAGCTGCGCCCAGGGACCCGGCAGGCCCGTCACTTAGGCTCGGTCCATGACCTCATCGCCCTCATCCCCCTCCGGCAGCCGGGACGGCTCCTTCCTGAACGCCGACCCGCTGGCCGGGCTCAGCCCAGAACTGGATGCACGCGCCCCGCACCAGCACTCCCACGGCGCTCACGACCCGCATGACCATGACGGCCCCCAGGTATCAGGGGGGTTCGTGCGCCCGGCTCGGTTGGGGGGATCTGGCGGCGATCGGGCAGGTCCAGTCAGCGACCATGCTCGCCTCTCTGGAGGCCGGGCACACCGCAGAGCACCACGCACCGCTGCCCGAGGGCGTGCGGGCGATGATCGCGGCCCCCGTCATCGCGGCGGGCTGGGAGGCGGCCGTGGCCGAGCCGCCCTCGCCCGAGCACCACGTCCTGGTGGCGACCACCGCCGAGGCAGACGCTGCTAACCGGACGGTAGTGGGCCTGCTGGGTCTGGCTCCCACCCGGTCCATGGACGCCGAGGGACACGTTGACGAGACCGGCGTGCAGGCCGTGGAGGTCACGGCCCTCGGGGTGGAACCCGACAGCCAGCGCCGGGGACACGGATCCAGACTCCTGGCCGCGGCCGTCGACCTGGCCCGTCAGGATGGGGCCGAGGCACTGGTGGCCTGGGCCGTACGCGGGGACGAGTCGGTGAGCCGGCTCCTGGCCTCGGTCGGCATGGCCCCCACCGGGGCCCACCGGGTACTCGGCGTCGGCGAGGGCATCACCGAGGACTGCTGGGCGGCCTCGCTGTAGACCCCTGACCGGCTCCCGGCCGGTTCCCGCCTACTCCCCCGTCTCAGAGGTCGAGCAGGGCGTCCAGGCCGATGGTCAGGCCGGGGTGGCTGGAGACCTGCCGGACGGCGAGGACCACGCCGGGCATGAAGGAGGCCCGGTCGAAGGAGTCGGTGCGGATGGTCAGCTGCTCGCCGGGGTTGCCGAGCACGACCTCCTCGTGGGCGGTCAGCCCCCGCAGGCGCACGGCGTGGACGTGGACGCCGTCGACGACGGCCCCGCGGGCGCCGTCGGGGTCGGTCTGCGTGGCATCCGGCATGGCGCCCAGGCCGGCCTCGGCGCGGGCGGCGGCGATGCCCTGGGCGGTGGCGACCGCGGTGCCCGAGGGCGCGTCGACCTTGTTCGGGTGGTGGAGCTCGATGACCTCGGCGGACTCGAAGTAGGGGGCGGCCTTCGCGGCGAAGCTCATGGCCAGCACGGCGGACAGGGCGAAGTTCGGGGCGATGAGGACGCTGCGACCGGCGGCCTCGGGCCGGGCCAGGTGCTCGCGGACGCGCCCGTAGGACTCCTCGTTCCAGCCAGTGGTACCGACGACGACATCCACCCCGGCGTCGAGGAGGGCATGGACATTGGACTCGGTGACGCTGGGGACGGTGAAGTCGACGGCGACGTCGGCGCCCGCCAGGTGCTCGGCGTCAAGGGTGTCCCCCACGTCCAGGCGGGCCACGAGCTCGAGGCCCTCAGCGTCCTGGACCGCCTGGCAGACGGTCGATCCCATGCGCCCGGCGGCGCCCACAACAGCTACGCGAATCGTCATGGCTCCACCCTAGCGACTCTCCCGTCCACCGCGGGGGCCGTCCTACCCGCCGTGCCCCAGCAGACCGGGGCGGATGAGCTCGAGCCAGCGCCGACGGACCTCGGGAGAGCCGTCGCCGGGGTAGAAGACCATGAGGACGTAGAGGTCGGAGACGGTGAGGTCGGAGCGCAGCCGCCCGCTGGCCCGTCCCTCCTCGATGAGGCGTCCCAGCGCCTCAGTGGCGCGAGTCTCCGGCTCGGCGTACTCCACCTCCGCCCCCAGCGCCCTGAGCAACGGTCTTGGCGGCATGGCTCCGGGAGATCATCTCCAGGGCCCGCTCCAGGAAACCCAGGAGCTCCTGGGCGGCGTCGGAACGGCCGGCCTCGACGCGCGCCCAGGCGTCCTGAGCGTCATCGGCCAGGGCCTCGACATACTCGTTGACGACCGCCGCAAGCAGGTCCGTCTTGTTGGGGAAGTGGCGGTAGAGCGTGCCCACGGCGACGCCGGCCGCCCGAGCGATCTCCCCCATGGCGACCTCAGTGCCCTGCTCAGCGACCAGCCGTCTGGCGGCCTCCAGGATGGAGGCCCGGTTGCGCACCGCATCGGCACGCCTTGACGAGCGCGCTGAGGTGATGCCGCTCGCCTCCGTCACCGTCCCGGTCCGCTCAACCGCGTCATGGGTAACCCGAGCCATCCTTTTCCCTTTCCTCAGGCCTGCTCAATAGCGTGCCGAGCATCTCACTTGCACAAACATGAATCTACATTCACGATAGTACCTGAACGACGATTCATGTTAACGAGAGGACACCGCAGACGATGACCACCACGCCGGCCCAGGCCCTCACGACCTCCACCGAGAGCTCTTCGGAGAACGCCGCAGACCACGGTGCGACCCGCACCGCCCTCGTCACCGGCGCCTCCTCCGGCATCGGTGAGGACACCGCCCGCAAGCTCCAGGCACTGGGCTACATCGTCTACGGTGCGGCCCGCCGTACCGACCGCCTCCAGGCCCTGACCGCCGACGGCATCCGCCCACTGGCCATGGACGTCACCGACGACGCCTCCATGACCACCGGTGTGAACCGCATCCTGGAGGAGACCGGCCGCATCGACGTCCTGGTCAACAACGCCGGCTACGGCTCCTACGGGGCCATCGAGGACGTCCCGATCGACGAGGCCCGCCGCCAGTTCGAGGTCAACGTCTTCGGCCTGGGCCGCCTCACCCAGCTCGTGACCCCCCACATGCGCACCCAGGGCTCGGGCACCATCATCAACATCTCCTCCATGGGCGGGAAGCTGACCACGCCGCTGGGCGGCTGGTACCACGCCACGAAGTACGCCGTCGAGGCCCTGAGCGACGCCCTGCGCATGGAGCTGCGCCCCTTCGGGATCGACGTCGTCGTGGTCGAGCCCGGCGGCATCCGCACCGAGTGGGCATCAATCGCCGCCGACCACCTCGAGGCCACGGCCGAGGGCAGCGCCTACGCCAATCAGATCCGGGCCGTGGCCGGAGCCATGCGCAGCGAGTCGAACAATCGGCGCTACTCCCCGCCGGAGGTCATCGCCCGTACCGTCGGCAAGATCGTCACCGCCCGCCACCCCCGGACCCGCTACGCCGTGGGCTTCATGGCAAAGCCGCTCATTGCCGCGCGCCGGGTCCTGCCGGACCGCGCCTTCGATCAGCTCATCGGTGCCGCCTTCGGCTTCCGTCGCTGAGCGACGGGCCCACGTAACCCCCGCCAGCACCTGGGGCCGACGACTGGAATCCGCCTGTTGGTGTCCAAATCGGAGACAAAGGGCCTCCACCTCTTAGAGCGCAGGCTGGAGAACCTTGGAATCATGCGGTTGCTCATCGGCTGGATGAGAGCGATCCGCGCCTTTGTCACCGATTTGGACACTCAGCCCCCTCTTCTGGCTCCGGCGGTACTCGATGAACGGGTGTGATGTCTCGGGACATGGGTGACGGTTCTGTGTCAGGACTTCGGTGACGTTTGGTGTGTCGGGACATGGGTGACAGTTAGGGTCTCTTGCGGCCGCGGCCTCCGCGTTGGTTGGTGGGGTCGGGTGGGTGGTGGGAGACGTAGGTGGTGCCTTGGGGCGGCCAGGTGTACTGGATCAGGACCTCGCCGTGGGTGTCGGCGAAGGTGATGGTGCTGGTGTCCCAGATCGCGATGACCGTGGAGGCGGCCAGGTGGCGGTTGACCAGGAACGCGATGCCACCGATGTGGACGGTGCCGTTGCGGGTGATGGTCAGCTCGCGCTGGCCGGTGGCACCGATGGGCTTGTGCCGATGCACCCGGCGCCGTGCGGTGGTGTGCTGCTGAGGGTCTGGGCCTCCTGGGGTGATGGGGGCGGTGTCGTGGTCCGGTCGGGGTGCCTGGGCCACCTCGGTGGCGTCCCATGCCTGCTGCGGGGTGATGCGCCCGGGCAGGCCCTGGTGGGGGCGCTGGGTGTTGTACACGAGGTCGAAGCGGTCTACCTGATCCTGAAGTTCGGCGATGGAGGCGGCCAGGGGCTGCTGGTCCAGGTAGCGGAACAGGGTCTGGTGGAAGCGCTCGTTCTTGCCCTGGGTGGTGGGGTGGTAGGGCTTGGAGGTGATGGGCTCGACCCCCAGAGAGCGCACGTGCTCCACCAGGCGTCCGGTACAGCCTCTTCGGCTGGGGTTAAGAGCGATGCCGTTGTCGGTCAGCAGACGCTGGGGCACACCCCGGGCGGCTACGCCTTTGTCGAAGACGTCGATGGCGGCCTGGCTGGTCTCGCTCGAGGCGACCAGGGAGGCCACCGCCAGGCGGGAGTGGTCGTCCTGGAGCTGGAAGATGACCACCTTGCGTCCTTGGGTGATGACGTACTCGGTGGCGTCGAGCTGCCAGCAGGCGTTGGGGGCAGGGGTAAACGAACCGTCTCCAGGTCGCCCGTGGTCTCTTGGACGGCTCGGGCAGAGCCACCCCTGGTCGCGGAAGAGCCGGGCCAGCCACGCCGGTGAGGGTGCCTTCAGCCCCATGGAGGCCATCTTGTCGTGCACACTGATCGGGCCGTGGTCCAGGCCTGAGCGCTCCAGGGCCGCCCGCACCTCCAGGGCCTGGGAGCGCACCGCCTCAGGGCAGACGGGCCGGGCTGGAGCGTGGGCGACGCGACCGGGGCTCAGCACCGCCGCCGGCCCCTCCAGGCGGGCTCGGCGCCGCAGGACGTAGAACGTCTTGCGTGAGATGGAGTGCTCAGCGCAGAACGTCGTCACCGCCCCACGAGGCGCGTCATCAGGCCACTGAGCGATCGCCAGACGGACACGAGGATCAACACAACGGTTCTTATCAGAGCTCACCACTCAATCTCAGACCACAAGTGTCACCCCCAGAACCCACCGAAGTGTCACCAATGTCCTGACACAGAACCGTCACCCAAGTCCAAAGACATAACATACTCGATGAACGGGTCCATGGGCCCCGTTTGTAGTCGGCAGGCGTCAGTCGACCGGGCCCACGAGGATGCGGGCGCGTTTCTGCTCCACCAGCCAGGCAGCCATCTCCCGGACCTCCTCGGGGGTGACAGCCTCCAGGCGGCGCAGGTTCTCCTCCATGGAGCGCAGGCGCCCGGTGACGACCTCGGCCCGCCCCAGGCGCCCCATGCGCGCCAGGGAGTCCTCTCCCCCGAGGACCATGGCCCCGCGCAGCTGGCCGCGGGCGCGCATCATCTCCCGTTCGGTGACGCCGTGCTCGGCGAGCTTCTCGAACTCGCCGATCATGACGGCGCACACCTCATCGACGTCGCCGGGAGCGCAGCCCGCGTAGAGCCCGAAGGCTCCGGCACCGGCGTAGGAGGTGTCGAAGGCATAGGTGGTGTAGGCCAGGCCGCGCTTCTCACGCACTTCCTGGAACAGGCGCGAGGACATGCCACCGCCCAGGATGGTGGTGAGTACGCTCATGGCCCAGCGCCGCTCGTCACGCACGGCGATGCCCTGGCACGTCAGGTACAGGTGGGTCTGCTCGCTCTCACGCGGGACGGTGATGTCGTGAACGTCCAGGGCCGCGAAGGGCTCGATCTCGAAGCGGCGCTCGCGCGGGGCGGCGTCGGGCGAGGCGTCCCAGCCGGCCGCGGCCAGATCGGCCAGGACCCGTTCGCAGACCTCGTCGTGGTCGACGGCGCCGGCGGCCGCCACCACGAGGGTGTCGGAGGCGTAGGTGCGCTTGTAGTGCTCCCACACGGCGTCGCGCGGAACCGCGGTGACGGTCTCGTTGGTGCCGCCGATGGGTCGGCCCAGCGGCGTGTCCTCACCGAAGGCGGCCCGGGCGAAGGCCTCCTGGGCGACGTCGGCGGGGTCATCGGCGGCATCGGCCAGCTCGGAGACGATGACGCCGCGCTCGGTCTCGACGTCGGTCGGCTCCAGGAGAGAGGAGGTCACCATGTCGGCGAGCACGTCGAGGGCCGCCATGCCGTCGGGGGCGAGCACGCGGGCGTAGTAGGAGGTGTGCTCCTTGGACGTGGCGGCGTTGGACTCCCCGCCGATCATGTCGAAGGCCTCGGCAATGTCGTGGGCGTCGCGTGTGGCGGTGCCCTTGAAGAGCAGGTGCTCCAGGAAGTGGGTGGAGCCCTCCTGGCCGGGCTCCTCGTCGCGGCTCCCGACGCCGAACCACATGCCGATCGAGGCCGAGCGCAGGCCCGGCACGGACTCGGTGATGACCCGCACCCCACCGGGCAGGACGGAGCGGCGGGTGAGCGCACCGTCGTCGTGCAGGGTGAGCTCGGTGCCGTCGCGGCCGGGACGGCCCCGCCGCAGCTCCACCTCGGAGTAGTCGGTCGGGCTCGAGGACTCCCCGGTCATAAGGGTCGAAGGGAGGGCTGTCGAGGGCGCGGAGGCCGCCGGCCCCGCTGAGCCGGCTAGCATGTCTGGGTTGGTCACCCGCGAAGACTAACGGGCAGGTGGGCCCGCTGTCGTTCCCGCCACCCAGCGCACTCTGCCGCGCGCAGCGAACGCACTCCCCGGACGACGGTGTCCCCGTTCGGTCCATCGGACCGAACGGGGACACCGTGAATACGCGTCAGTCGGCTAGCGCCGCTGAACGGGTCTCACTCCTCCTCGGAGGACTCGGCGCTGCGCATGCGACGACGGCGCGGGCGGCGCTCACGGCGCGGCTGCTCGCCCTCGCCGTCCTTGCCCTCACGGCTCTCACGGCGCGAACCGTTCTCGCGAGATGCCTTGCGAGCCGCCTCACCCTCGGCCTCAGCGGCGAGCTGCTCGTCGGTGAGGACCGCGTGCAGGCTCAGCTTGCCGCGCTGGTCGATCTCGGCCAGCTCGACCTGGACCTTGTCGCCCACGCCCAGGACGTCCTCGACGTTCTCCACGCGCTTGCCGCCGACGAGCCGGCGGATCTGGGAGATGTGGAGCAGGCCGTCCTTGCCGGGGGTCAGCGAGACGAAGGCGCCGAAGGTCGTGGTCTTGACCACGGTGCCCACGAAGCGCTCGCCGATCTCGGGCATCTGCGGGTTGGCGATGGCGTTGACGGCGTCGCGGGCCGCCTCGGCCGAGGGGCCGTCGGAGGCACCGATATAGACGGTGCCGTCGTCCTCGACCGTAAGGTCCGCGCCGGTGTCCTCCTGGATCTGGTTGATCATCTTGCCCTTGGGGCCGATGACCTCACCGATCTTGTCCACCGGGATGCGCACGGCCAGAACGCGCGGGGCCGTGGGGGCCATCTCGTCGGGGGCGTCGATGGCCTGGGCCAGGACGTCGAGGATGAACAGGCGGGCGTCACGGGCCTGGCCGAGCGCGCCGGCCAGGACCTCGGAGGGCAGACCGTCGAGCTTGGTGTCCAGCTGGAGCGCCGTGATGAAGTCACGGGTTCCGGCGACCTTGAAGTCCATGTCCCCGAAGGCGTCCTCGGAGCCGAGGATGTCGGTGAGGGTGGCCCACTTGGTCTCGCCGTCGATGACCTCGTGCATGAGACCCATGGCGATACCGGCCACGGGGGCGCGCAGTGGCACACCGGCGTTGAGCAGGGACAGGGTGGAGGCGCACACCGAGCCCATGGAGGTCGAGCCGTTGGAGCCCAGGGCCTCGGAGACCTGGCGGATCGCGTAGGGGAAGTCCTCGCGGGTGGGCAGGACGGGCACGAGGGCCCGCTCGGCCAGGTTGCCGTGGCCGATCTCGCGGCGCTTGGGGGCGCCCACGCGGCCGGTCTCGCCGGTGGAGAAGGGCGGGAAGTTGTAGTTGTGCATGTAGCGCTTGTGGGTGACCGGGGAGAGGTCGTCCACCTGCTGCTCCATGCGCAGCATGTTGAGAGTGGTCACGCCCAGGATCTGGGTCTCGCCGCGCTCGAAGATGGCAGAGCCGTGCACGCGGGGCAGGACCTCGACCTCGGCGGCCAGGGTGCGGATGTCCTTCAGGCCGCGACCGTCCATGCGCACGCCCTCGGTGAGGGTGCGGTGGCGCACGATCTTCTTGGTCACGGAGCGGAAGGCGGCCTTGAGGGCCTTGGTGTCCTCCTCGGTGGGGAAGGCCTCGGCGAGCTCGGCCAGGACCTCGTCGCGCACGGCATCGGTGGCCAGGTCACGGGCCTGCTTGCCCTCGGTGGCGATGGCGCCGGCCAGGCCGTGGGCCTCGGCGGCCTTCTCGACGGCGTCGTACTGCTCGTCGGAGTAGTCCAGGTAGAGGGGGGAACTCGGCGGTGGGCTTCGAGGCGTGCTGGGCGACCTCGAGCTGGGCCTCGCACAGGGCCTTGATGTGAGGCTTGGCGGCCTCCAGGCCCTCGGCGACGACGGCCTCGGTGGGGGCCACGGCCCCGGCGTTGATGAGCTCCCAGGCGTGCTCGGTGGCACCGGCCTCGACCATCATGATGGCGACGTCGCCGGACTCCAGGACGCGGCCGGCCACAACCATCTGGAAGGTGGCGCGCTGCTGCTCGGAGTAGCGGGGGAAGGCCACCCAGTGCCCGTCGATGAGGGCCAGGCGGGTGCCGGCCACGGGCCCGGAGAAGGGCAGGCCGGCGATCTGGGTGGACATGGAGGCGGCATTGATGGCCAGGACGTCGTAGTCGTCGTCGGGGTGGATGGCCAGGACGGTCTCAACGACCTGGACCTCGTTGCGCAGGCCCTTGACGAAGGAGGGGCGCAGCGGGCGGTCGATGAGGCGGCAGGCCAGGATGGCTGCGGTTCCGGCGCGGCCCTCGCGGCGGAAGAAGGAGCCGGGGATGCGGCCGGCCGCGTACTGGCGCTCCTCGACGTCCACGGTCAGGGGGAAGAAGTCGAACTGGTCCTTGGGGTGCTTACCCACGGTGGTGGCGGACAGACGGCGGTCTCGCCGTCGAGGTAGGCCATGGCGCTTCCTGCTGCCTGCTTGGCCAGGCGGCCCGTCTCGAAGCGCACCACGCGCTTGCCGAAGGAGCCGTTGTCGATCACTGCCTCGGCGGCGGTGACCTCGGGGTCGTCAATGAACATGAAGTCTCTTTCTCGCGATCGTCGTGCCGGTCCGTGGCCTTCGATCGAGGCCCACGGAGCCAAGTCCTGCCACACGCAGATCTCCATGATCCGACGGCGCGAGCGCGGTTCCGGAGGCCACCACCGAAAACCGACGGGGCCGGCCGCTCCCCGGGTCTCTTCCCGGAGGCGGACTACGGCTCCTCCGTACTCCTGGCCGGCTCACACGCTGGGAGAGCATCGAAGAGCCGTGGCGAGTACCCGAGGGCGCAGCCGCGCAGATTCTATCGTGCGCGGCCTCATGATGCCGATCAGCACCACCGGATGCCACGTGAGATGGGACGCGCGGAACCTTGGACTGTCTGGACCGGGCTCGCTTGATCATGACAAAGTGGTGGCCAACGGCAGGACGGAGCAGTCCTGTCCCCCTCTCTTCTCAGGAGTGTCAACGATGACCCACCGCATGATCTTCAACCAGACCGGCTACTTCGGCAGGGGCGCGATCGCCCATATCGCCCCCGAGATCGCCCGCCGGGGCCTGACCAAGGCCTTCATCGTCACCGACCCGGTCCTGGCCGACAACGGCACCGCCGCCCGCATCACAGATCTGCTCGACGAAGCCGGCATCGGCTGGGAGGTCTTCTCCGACGTCGCCCCCAACCCGCCGATCGAGAAGGTCCAGGCCGGCCTGGCCGCCTTCCGCACCTCGGGCGCCGACGTGCTCATCGGCCTGGGCGGGGGCTCGCCCCAGGACACGTGCAAGGCGATCTCGGTCATCGCCACCAACCCCGACTTCGAGGACGTGCTGAGCCTGGAGGGCCTGTCCCCCACCACCCGTCCGGGCGTGCCGATCATCGGCGTGCCCACCACCGCGGGCACGGCCAGCGAGACCACCATCAACTACGTCATCACCGACACCGCCAAGCAGCGTAAGTTCGTGTGCGTCGACCCCCACGACATCCCGGTCCTGGCCATCGTGGACCCCGACCTCATGGACGGCATGCCCCGCTCGCTCAAGGTCGCCACCGGGCTGGACGCCCTCACCCACGCCATCGAGGCTACATCACGCCGGGCGCGTGGGAGCTCTCCGACGCCCTGTGCCTGCGCTCCATCCAGATGATCGCGGCGAACCTGCGGGCCGCTGCCGACGGGGACGCCGACGCCGTCGAGCAGATGGGCCTGGCCGCCTACATCAACGGCATGGCCTACTCCAACGTCGGGCTCGGCCTGGTCCACGGCATGGCCCACCCGCTGGGCGGGCGCTACAACGCCCCGCACGGGGTGGCCAACGGGATCCTCCTGGCACCGGTCATGGCCTTCAACGCCGAGCACACCGGGGAGAAGTACCGCGATATCGCCGAGGCCTTCGGGGTCGAGGGCGCCCGAACGATGCCGCTGGAGGAGGCGCGCACCGCCGCCGTGGAGGCCGTGGCCCAGCTGACGCGGGACCTGGGCAACCCCACCCGGATCTCCGAGGTCGGGGTGGAGGCCGACGGCGTCGAGGCCCTGACCGATGACGCCTTCGCCGACGTGTGCACGCCGGGCAACCCGCGCCCCGCGACCCGTGAGGACATCAAGGCGCTCTACACCTCGCTGCTCTGAGCGTGGGCGAAGCGCTCCCGGAAACGCCGTGCGGCCCGGCTCCCGTCCCATGGGGAGCCGGGCCGCACGGCTCGAGGCTGTCAGCGCGCTCAGCGGCGGATGCCGAGGCGGGCGATGAGGGCACGGTAGCGCTCGATGTCCTCCTTCATGAGGTAGTCGAGCAGGCGGCGGCGCTTACCGATGAGCAGGTAGAGGCCGCGACGCGAGTGGTGGTCGTGGGTGTGGCCCTTGAAGTGCTCGGTGAGGTTGGAGATGCGCTCGGTGAGGATGGCGACCTGGACCTCCGGGGAGCCCGTGTCACCCTCGTGGGTGGCGTACTCGGCGATGATCTCTTGCTTGCGCTCTGCGGTAACCGACATGCGGACTCCTTCGGGTCTCGTTGCACGGAGCGCCGGGGCAGGTTCTCCCGGGCATGAGGTATCCGTGGCCGATCGACGGCCCGCCAACCATACCAGCGCCGCCGCCCACCAACCGCACCGGTCTTTGTGCGAACCGGCACAATCCCGGGGCAGAGCCGGGGGCGCCGCTCCCTCGGCTCCCCACGTCGGCGCCGGAGCGCTCCCCCGCACCCTCCGGCGCGGCGGCAGCGGCTACTGCGCGGTGACGTCCTCGGGACGGATCGGCTCGGGCACCGGGACCTCCAGGATCCGGGCGGTGTCCTCGATGTCGGCGCGCATCTGGACCAGGAGCGGGTCCAGTCCGTCGAAGGCCAGCATGGGGCGCAGACGCTCGACGAGCTCGATCCCGATCTCCTCGCCGTAGAGGTTGAGGTCGGCTCGCCCCAGGACATGGGCCTCGACCGTGCGCTGGGGGACGTCGTCGAAGGTGGGGTTGGTGCCGATCGAGATGGCGGCGGGCAGTCGCTGGCCACCGACCTCGGCGCTACTGCCTCGAACCAGCCAGCCGGCGTAGACGCCGTCCGGCGGCACGACGCCGGCGGTGGCGGCCTCCAGGTTGGCAGTGGGGAACCCGAGCTCGCGCCCACGGCGCAGCCCCCGCACGACGACGCCGCGCAGCCGGTGGGGACGGCCCAGAACCTGGCTGGCCCGCCCCATGTCTCCGTCCTTGAGGCACTGGCGGATCCAGGTCGATGACCAGCGCCGACCCTCGTCCGAGCGGATCTTGGAGACGATCTCGACCTCGAAGCCGTCATCGCGGCCGATCTGTTCCAGGGTGGTGGCGTCGCCGGAGTTGCGGCAGCCGAAGCGCACGTCATCACCGACGACGACCGCTCGCGCCCCGAGCAGCCCCTCCAGCCAGGTGCGCACGAAGTCCTGCGGGCTCTGGGCGGCGAAGTCGAGGGTGTAGGTGATGACCAGGACCGCGTCGAGACCGAGGTCCTTGAGGGAGGCCAGGCGGTCGGTCAAGGAGGTGATGAGGGGCAGGTCCACCTCCGGCTGGTGGACGCTGCGGGGATGCGGGTCGAAGGTGACCGCGACAGCCAGTGGCCGCTCGCCGTCGCAGGCGAGCTCACGGGAGAGCTCGACGACGCGTCCTAGGACCGCTTGGTGTCCGCGGTGGACGCCGTCGAAGATCCCCATGGTGACCACGGAACCCACTCCGCCCGGCGCGCTCAGGCTCGCTGGCACCTGCTCGGCGCCGTACCAGACCTCCACTGCCGCTATCCCTGCTCTCGTCTCCTCGAGGGACGCGTCGCGTCCCCGCCTGCATCCTTACCTGCACCCTTGTCCGCACGTTCCCGAACTGCACAGACAGTCGGGGAAGGTTGCTTGTGCGGGACAACCCTGCCACGGTCGCACCTTCGGGCGCGACCTCATCACCGCAGACCCGCCTTGACGTGAACCGACCGTCGGTCTATTCTCGATATCGACCGACGGTCGGTTCACCTCGAAACCGTTCACGTGACCGAGAAAAGAGACACAGAGACCGGAGAGAAAGACTCAAGGAGGCCGCTGCCATGCTGACGCGACTGCTCAAGGCCGACCTGGCGCGCGGCGCCGTCGTGGCCGCCACCCTGACCGCCCTCATCGCCCTGGCGGCCACGCTGATGTCGGCCGGGACGTCCCTGATCGTGGACAGCCTGTCGGCAACGAGCCGGCTGTCCACCCAGGCCAAGCTGCCGGATCTGGTCCAGATGCACACCGGGACAGTGGACTCCGAGACCATTAACCAGTGGGCCGCGACGCGCAGCGACATCGCCGATCACGAGGTCATCAAGACCCTGCCGGTACCGCGCCAAGAGCTGACGATCAACGGCCGCAACCAGAGCGAGTCCTACAGTGAGCCCGCCTTCGTCACCTCCCCCAAGCGCCTCGACCTGCTGCTCGATGATCAAGGCAACCCCGTGGACCCGAGGCCGGGCGAGGTGGTTCTGCCGATCCACTACCGGGCGATCGAGGCCGCCGACGTCGGTGACACCGTCACCGTCACCGCCGGGGGCAGGACGACGACGCTGAAAGTGGTGGGTTTCGCACGCGACGCGCAGATGAATGCCGCCATGATCACTTCCAAGCGCCTCGTGGTCTCACTAAGGACTTCTCCGCCCTGGAGCAGCAGATCAGCGAGCCCGAGTACCTCATCGAGTTCACCCTGGCCGGCTCCGCCCGCCCCGGAACCGTCATCAGCAGCTATAAGGAAGCGGGCCTGCCCAGCAACGGCATCAACATCAGCGCCTCGATGATTCAGCTCATGAACTCCCTGAACACCATGCTCATCGTGGCCGTGGCCCTGGTGGTGGCGATCGTGCTGGCCGTGGTCGCCATCCTCGCCCTGCGCTACACAGTGCTGGCGGCCATCGAGTCGGACCTGGCCCAGATCGCCGTGCTCAAGGCCATCGGAGCACCTCACAGCCGGATACGCAGCCTCTACGTGATCAAGTACCTGGCCCTGTCAGCGGTGGGAGCGATCATCGGCTACGCAGCGGGCCAGCCCCTGGCGGCACAGCTGGAGGCCCCCACGACCCTCTACCTGGGCACGCCGCCCAGGACCGTCTGGAGCGTGGGGATCCCCATCCTCGCGGTGCTGGTTCTGGCCGCGATCATCGTCGGCTTCACGTGGCTGTCCCTGCGACGCGTCGGACGCATCTCGACGATCGAGGCCCTGCACAGCAGCACCAGCGCCTCCCTGCGCCCGCGCCGTCAGCGGTGGAGGCTCAGTAGCGTGCGTCGTCTTCCGGTCCAGGTATGGCTCGGCGCGCGTGAGGCGCTACGCCCCTCCAACGCACTGCTGCTCGGCGTCCTGGCGCTGTGCACCTTCACCATGGTGCTGCCGACCAATGTCTCCACCACCCTGAGCAATCCGCAGATCGCCACCTATCTGGGAGTCGGCCAGGCGGATCTGCGCATCGACGTGCGCACCGGGGTCCAGGACCTGGCCACGGTGGACAAGGAGGTCGACTCCGACCCCCGTATCACCCGGCACACCACGGTACTGCGCCGCAGCTACAAGATGTCCACGAGCAGTGGCGGCTGGGAGCCGGTGATCATCGATATCGGAAATCACGAGGCCTTCCCCATGAAGTACATCTCCGGACATGGTCCCACCACGGACGACGAGGTCTCCCTGTCCTACAGCCAGGCCGAGGCCACGGGCGCGAAGGAGGGATCCACGGTCACCGTGCAGACCGCCGACGGGGACAAGGACCTCACGGTCACGGGCGTCTACCAGGACATCACCAACAACGGGAAGACCGCCAAGGCCACCTTCGACGACGGCGCTCCCGCGCTGTGGCAGGTCATCTACGCCGATGCCCACTCCCCGGACCAGGCCAGCGCCTTCGCCCGTGACCTGAACGAGAAGTACCCGGGCGTCCAGGCGATCGGCATGAACCAGTACGCCTCCCAGTTCTTCGGGGCCACCGGCTCCCAGGTTCACCGCATCACCATGATGGCCTGCGCCATCGCACTGGGACTGTCCTTCCTCATCACCGTCCTGTTCACCGTCCTGGTCGTGTCGAGGGAGAGGCCCCAGCTGGGCGTCCTCCTCGCACTGGGCTGCACCAGGGGCGCCATCGCCCGTCAGTACCTCATCCGTTTCGGCGTCCTGGCCCTGACCGGTATCGCCTTGGGGCTGCTGGGCTCCTTCACACTGGGAGCCTCCGCGATCGGGGCTGCCATGTCCTCTCGAGGAGCGCCCGATCTTCAGCTTCTCCCCAACCCGTGGCTGGTGGGACTGCTCCTGCCGGGTGCGCTGCTGGCCACCGTCATCGGCGCGGTCGCCCTGGCACTCAGACGCCTTCGCACCATGTCCCTGTCCACTGCTCTGACCACCGGCGAATGAGAGAGAAACGATGAACACCTCGATCCCCACCAACGCCCGCCTGAACACTGCGAGCACGACACCGGCCGGGACCACGGGTCCCGCCCTGAGTGCCCGGGGCCTGTCGAAGAGCTACCAGAGCCCCGTTCTGACGAAGCTGGACCTGGATATCGAGCAGGGGCAGTTCGTCGCCATCATGGGCCCCTCCGGATCCGGGAAGTCCACCCTCCTGCACTGCCTGAGCGGCATGGACCGGCCCACTGACGGCTCAGTGCTCCTGGGAGACACAGAAATGACGACCTTGAGCGAGAAGGAGCTGGCGGCGCTACGGCTGACGCGCTTCGGATTCGTCTTCCAGCAGGCCCACCTCATGGCCACTCTGTGCCTGCTGGACAACATCGTCCTGCCCGGGTTCCTGGCGGGTCTGCGTCCGCGCCCCGAGGTCACGGCGCGCGGAGAGGAGCTCATGGAACGCATGGGGATCGCCGAGCTGGCCGCCAGCAGCGTCACCGAGGTCTCCGGAGGCCAGCTCCAACGAGCCGGCATCTGCCGGGCCCTGATCAATGATCCCGGAATCGTGTTCGCCGACGAGCCCACCGGCGCGCTCAACTCAGCCACCGCGCTGCAGATCCTCGACCTGCTCGGTCAGGTGCACGCCTCGGGAACGACTCTCGTCATGGTCACCCACGACGCCCAGGTGGCGGTCCGGGCGGACCGGGTCCTGGTGCTCGTGGACGGACGAATCGTGGAGGACCTCTCCCTGGGGCGCTATGAGGAGGCTGAGGCGCCCTCACGCCTGACGACGGTCACCGAGGCCCTTCAGCGCCGCAGCGTGTGACGGCACCGGACTCAGTGACCGCCACAGCCGCAACCGCCGCCGCTCGAGGCAGACGCGGAGACGTCACGCAGGCCCAGCAGGTTGCCGGTCTTGTGTCCGGGAGTGACGCCCTGCGGGGCCGCCGCCCCCAGCGCAGTCGTCACCGCTGTGGCGACGGCGACGGCGTCCACGTCCTCCGGCGATGTCTGCACGGGCTGGGGCCGGTAGCCCTCACCCAGGGGCTGGGCAACCTCGGGAGCGGTCGCCCGCTCGTCCCGCTCGCTCTGCTTGGCGTGACCGCCGCATCCGCAGCTGCACCCACCGGTCTGGCTCATCAGATCTCCTCAGATAAAGGCACTCATCATGTCTGCTCACGCCGGACGAGCCGGCGGCTCGACTCCCGAGCCCGTCTCAGGCCGGGTCGAGGACCAGCACCGGACGCGTGCGCGAGCCTTGATGCCTCAACAGTGCCACGAGCCGCCCGTCAGGAGCGAATCCGGCCACGACGCGCTGCCTGGAGATCCCCTTGGAGGCCACTTCCCCCAACCGGCCCTCGGGCGCCTCGGCCCGTTCCAGGACCGCGGCGTCGAGCGGCTGACCGTGGCGCAGTCCGCGAGCCTCGGGCTCTGTGAGGGCGAGCCGCTCGAAGCAGCGCCTGGCCACCTCCTCCAACGGGACTGTGGCGGCTCCGCGCGGGTCAGGGGTGACGGCGTCGGTCTCGACCTGCTTGGACAGCTCGATCAGGGTGCTGGCCTGACCGACGTCGAAGGGGCCGACCCCGGTGCGCCGCAGCGCGGTCAGGTGCGCACCGCACCCCAGGGCCTGGCCCAGGTCACGGGCCAGGGCTCGCACGTAGGTGCCCGACGAGCAGGAGACCACGACATCAAGGTCCACGACCTGGACCTCGCCCTCGGCTCCGTCCGTCTCGGCGCCCGTTGAGACTCCCCCTGCCGCAGTACCGGCGAGGTCGACACCGGCCTGACGGGGCTCTCCGGTCAGCCGCAGCTCGTGGATGGTGACGGGCCTGGCCTCCAGCTCGACGTCCTGCCCGTCGCGAACCCGTTTGTAGGCACGCACGCCGTCGACCTTGATGGCCGAGACGGCGCTGGGCACCTGCTGGATCTGTCCGGTCAGGCCGGCCAGTGCCTTCTGGAGGCGGTCCCCGGACAGGTCGTCGATCCGGCAGCCGTGGGCTGCGGTGACCTCGCCCTCGGCGTCCTCGGTAGTGGTCTCCAGCCCGAGGCGGATGGTGGCCGCGTAGGTCTTGTCCGCTCCCACCAGGTAGGTGAGGAATCGGGTGGCGCGTCCGACGCCCAGGAGCAGCAGGCCGGTGGCCATGGGGTCGAGGGTGCCGGCGTGCCCCACCTTGCGGGTGGCGGCCAGGCGCCGCGTGGCACCGACGACGTCGTGGCTGGTCAGCCCCTGGGGCTTGTCCACCAGGAGGATCCCGTCGGAGGCTGGGACGGCTCCGCGAGGGACGTCGGGGCGGCGCCGACGCGCACGGTGGTGGTGGTCGTTATCGCCACCGGCCCGCTCCACCGGCTCGGCCTGATCGGAGACGCTCACAGGCCCTCTGCGTCCCGAGCCGGCCCCTGATCGGCCGTCTGCTCATCATCCTCGTCGGCCTCGCCCGTGTCCTCGTCGTCGTGGCGGTAGGGGTCGGCCTCTCCCGCATAGGTGGCGCCCTCGGCGGCCTTGGCGATCTGGGCGTCGCGCACGCGGGCCTGAGCCAGAGCGTCCTCGAGGGTCTTGGCGGTCGTGGGCAGGGCGTCGAGCTGGAAGGTCAGGGACGGGGTGAGACGGATCCCCAGGGCCTTGCCGACCTCTGAGCGGATGAGGCCCTTGGCCGAGCGCAGTGCCTTGGCCGTCTCCTCGCGCTCCTCGTCGCTGCCGTAGACGGTGTAGAAGATGGTCGCCTGCTGCAGGTCGCCGGTGACACGGACGTCGGTGACGGTGACGAAGCCCAGGCGCGGATCCTTGATACGCCCCTGAAGGAGGCGGGCGACGGTCTCATGAATGCGGTCGGCGACCTTGCGGGCGCGGGCGGCGTCGGCCATGGCGGGGCTCCTTCACGTGCGGGGGCCGGGTCTGTGAGGCCCGGGGCTGAGCGATCGGGACCGATCGGCGCGCCGTCCTCGCCCGCGAAAGAGCGAGCCCTTCCGAGGCGGTCCAGTGCGCCTCACTATGCTACGTGGAGCGGCGACGCGGTCACCGCCGCCATCCCCGAGCGCGAACGGATCAGGAACAGATCACAATGAGCTCCTCCCCCCGGTGCATCCTCCTTGGAACCCGAACCCTCCGCGACGCCGGGCTCTCCGTCAGGCGCCCGAGGGCCGGCGTCGGCCTCCGGGGCGCTCGACGGTACCGGGATGGCCCTGGTCATCGGCTGCTACACCCTGTGGGGCGTCTTCCCCCCTCTACTTCCACCTGTTGTCCGCGGCCGGGAGTGTGGAGATCATCGGTCACCGGATCGTGTGGACCCTGGGCACCTGCCTGGCGCTCATTGCCGCGCGCCGCCGTTGGGCGAGCCTTGCCCGCGTCTGCCGCACGCCCCGACTGCTGGGGGCGCTGACCGTCTGTGGACTCCTGGTCTCGGTCAACTGGCTCGTCTACGTCTACGGTGTCAACACCGCACGCACGGCCGACGCCGCCCTGGGCTACTTCATCAACCCGTTGGTGACGGTGGCCCTGGCCTCGCTGGTCCTGCGCGAGCGGCTGCGCCCCGTCCACCGGGTCTCGATCGTGCTGGCGAGCGCCGCCGTCGCGCTCCTGGTGGTGCTCCAGGGCTCGCTGCCGTGGATCTCCCTGGCCCTGGCCTTCTCCTTCGCCCTCTACGGGCTGGTCAAGAAGCGGATCGGGCCTGACGTGGATGCCCTGACCGGACTGACGGTGGAGAGCGCCGTCGTGGCGCCTATCGCCCTTGCCTACCTGAGCTGCCTGGCCTGGCAGGGGCAGTCGGCCTGGCAGTCCCCCGACCAGGGCTGGCAGATCATGGCGCTGCTCGTGGTGGCCGGTCCGGTCACGGCCGTGCCCCTGCTGCTCTTCGCCGCAGGGACCAGGCGGGTACCGCTGTCGGTGGTGGGGATGAGTCAGTACATCGCCCCGACCATCCAGTTCCTTCTGGCCTGGGCCGTCTTCCATGAGCAGATCCCGCCGGCGCGCTGGGCGGCCATGGTGCTGGTGTGGGCGGCGGTCGCGGTCTTCATCGGCGACGCCGTGCACCAGCTCATTCGCCGTCCTCATCCGCGTCCGGCAAACCGGCCTCGGCCCTGAAACGCTCCAGGAGCGGACCGATGATGTCCATCGGGAGGGGGGGAAGACGACTGTGGAGTTCTGGTCGGCGCCGAGCTCCAGGAGGGTCTGCAGGTAGCGCAGCTGGAGGGAGGCCGGTGACTTCGAGAGCGTGTCCGCCGCCTGGCGCAGCTCCTCGGAGGCCTGAAGCTCACCGCGGGCATTGATGATCTTGGCACGGCGCTCGCGCTCGGCCTCGGCACCACGGGCCATGGCCCGCTGCATCTGCTCGGGGATCTCGACGTCCTTGATCTCGACGACGCTGACCTCCACACCCCAGGGCTCGGTGAGCTTCTCGATGATGTCGCGCAGGTCGGCGTTCAGGGCGCTGCGGTGGGCGAGCACGGTGTCCAGGTCGACCCGCCCGAGGACGGATCTCAGTGTGGTCTGCGCGATCTGGGAGGTGGCGATCGCGTAGTTCTCCACCGCCATGACGGCTTTGACCGGGTCGGTGACGTTGAACAGGACGACGGCGTTGACGCGCGCCGGCACGTTGTCCTCCGTGATGACCTCCTGTGGCGGGATGGTCAGGGTGACCACTCGGGTGTCGACCCGTACCAGGCGCTCGAGGAAGGGGACGACCAGGTGCAGACCGGGCTCGTAGACGGGCCGCAGGCGCCCCAGCCTGAAGACGATGCCCCGCTCGTACTGGGTGATGATCTTCAGCGAGAGCGCCAGGGCGAGCAGCACGAGGACGGCGAGCGCCACGACGGCGGAGACGGAAGTAGTCATGAAGGGTCCTTCAGGAAGGTGGGTCGAAGCGGGTCAGGGCCGGGGCCGGATCATCTGGTTGTGGTGTCGGTGGCCTCGTTCCACGCCGAGGACCATGAGCGCCGAGCTCCGCCACGGGCACCATCACGAACACCGTCCGAGCCGAGCTCGGCACCGGCGACCGGTACTCGTCTGCGGGTGCGCAGGGCAGTGACACGGCGCAGCTCGGGCTCTGCGGAGGCGGCAGTCCCGCCGTCCGCCTTCCCGACGCCGTCGGACTCGGCGACGAAGGAGACGTGCACGGACCGCCCCGACGCCGCCGCACGCGCCTGAGCGGCGGCGATCGCCTCGGCCGCCTCGCGCACCGAGCGGTAGCCCGAGGGGCGAGAGCCGATCGTCACCGGCACGGGTCCGGCTGGGGCGCTCGCCGCCAAGCGACGGGACTCCTCGGCCTCCCGGTACTCCTGGGAGCCGACGTGGGGCAGGTGTGCCGGTGCGTTGTCAGGAGTGCTCCACAGGTGGCGGGCCAGCGGCAGGACTCCGGTGACAATGACGACAACGGCCGTTGTGCCCAGGACGATGAGGTCGCCGACGGCGTGAAAGGCCATCATGAGCAGCAGCGGGATGAAGACGCCGACGCAGGCGATGACCAGGCCCACACCGCGATGGAAGCGTCCGGCGTCGGAGTAGGGCCACGGGTCAACGGGCCGGGTGATCTCCCGCGGGCCGGGAGTCGGTGAGCAGCTGTCCTTGGACGGGCAGCGCCCGCAGATCGCGTGGGCCCCCTCGTAGCGGATGACGCGCTTGTCCGGGTCGAAGGCGGTGGGCCACAGCCACTGGTCCTCGTGGCACCTCCAGCCGTCGACGTCGTCGTGGTAGACGAAGTCCGAGTGGCGCCAGGACATCGAGTGCCGGGCGCTGCGTGAGCCGAGGACGTCCACGACCCACGCGGCGGCCAGCATGATGAGCGCGTAGGCGGAGATGAGCCACACGCTCAGGTCGGGTGAGCCCATCAGTCGTTCAGCTCCGCGCGCTCACCGCGCCAGGCCTTGCGCCCGCCCTTGATCTCCTCGTAGAGGGCGTCCTCGGCGAAGGTGTCCACCGTCCGTCCGCGACGCCAGTTCCTCAGTCCCAGGAAGGCGATGTAGAGGTAGGGCAGGGACTCCGCCGATGATGAAGATGAGGTCTCGGGCATCCGTCCCCACTCGATGATCGTGTTGACCGAGTTGGTGACGTAGGTGAGCTGGCGGGCCTCGAAGTAGCCAGTGCCCACCGAGTAGCGCAGCTGGAGGATGCCCAGCGGCAGCAGGGTGGCGAAGCACATCCAGGCCAGGCCGATGTTGAGGCTCCAGAAGGAGGTCTTGGCGAGCTTCTCGGGCCACTTGTCGACCGGTACCAGGTAGCGCAGGGCGAACATTCCCAGTGCCAGCGCCATGAAGCCGTAGACCCCCATCATGGAGGCGTGGGCGTGGTTGGCCGTCAGCGCGGTGCCGATCTCGTAGTAGGACACGATGGGCAGGTTGACCAGGAAGCCGAAGACACCGGCACCCAGGAAGTTCCAGAAGCCGACGGCCATGAGGAACATGACGGCCCAGCGGTGCGGGAAGGGCCCCGCCTCCTTGCCGTGACGGTTGGCGCCCAGCTGCATGAAGGCCCAGGCCTCCACCGTCAGGAAGGTCAGGGGGATCACCTCGGCGGCTGAGAAGAAGGCGCCCAGGGCCATGTGCTCCACCGGCGTGCCGGAGAAGTAGAGGTGGTGCATGGTCCCGATGACGCCACCGGCGGAGTACAGGATGATGTCCATGAAGATGATGCCCAGCGCGATCCTCTCCCGGACGACGCCCAGGAGGACGAACACGTAGGCGACCATGACGGTGGTGAACAGCTCGAGGAAGTCCTCGACCCACAGGTGCACCACCCAGAAGCGCCAGAACTCGGCGACGGTGACATGGGTACCGGTGCGGGCCATCATCCCCACGGCGTAGAAGGCCGGGATCGCCAGCGCGGCGAACATGAACAGCCAGGGCATGTTGGCCACGTGCTCGTTGCTCAGGCGCCGGCGCATGGCGCGCCAGATGATGAACACCCAGACGAACAGGGCCACGGTGAGCAGGGACCTGGAAGACGAAGGGCAGGTCGAGGTACTCCCACTGCTGGGAGAACAGCGGCCCCTTGGCCCAGCTCAGACCGTGCTGGCTGGCCCCTCGGCCAGGCAGGACAGAACGACGACGACCGTGGCCGCGATGAACAGGGTCCATACCAGGACGTGCTGCCTCCTCGGCTCGCGCCTGGCGATGAAAGGCGTCAGGAACAGGCCGGCCGCGAGCAGCCCGATGGCGGTCCAGAACAAGGAGAGCTGGACGTGCCAGGTGCGGGCCAGTGAGAAGGGCAGGAGCCTGCCCAGGTCGAGGCCGAAGAAGGACAGCACGTCGGCCCGGTAGTGCTCGGCCAGGGCGCCCAGGAGCGTCTGCACGAGGAACAGGGCGGCGATGGTGAAGACGTACCAGGCCACCACCCTCTGCGACTTGGTCAGTCCGATCTCCTCGGGTTGTCGGAAGGACAGGGCCGGGGCCTCCTCCGAGTGCCAGCCGATCTTCTGGCTCCAGCGGCCGTAGATGGCGAACATGACCCCGGTTCCGCCGATGAGGACGATCAGCGACAGGACCGACCAGATCATGAGGTCTCCCGTGGGCGCGTTGCCGACCAGGGACTCCGGGGGCCAGTTGTTCGTGTATGAGTAGTCGTGACCCGGGCGCTGCGCAGACGAGCCCCAAGCGGTCCAGCCGAAGAAGGCCGTCACCTGCTTGACCTGGACGGGATCAGTGATGAGATCCGGTTTAAGACCATGGCTGTGGGCATCGGGCCCGAACATCTTGGTGTAGTGACCGACGGCGTCGTTGTAGGCCTTGACCTGCTCATCGGTCCACACCAGGGTCCCCGTGGAGGGATCGTAGCGGTTGGTCCGCAGCATCTCCTTGGTGGCGGCGGCCGGGTCGTCGACGCCCTGGGAGGCGAGCTGCTCCTTGACGCTCGTGGCCTCCATGCGGAGGTACTCGGCGGTGAAGTCGGGGCCGAGGTAGCCGCCGTGCCCCAGGATGGAGCCGTACTCCATGAGGCCTCTGGCCTGGAAGAGCTTCTGCCCCCTCGGTGATGTCCTGCGTCGTGAAGAGGGTCTCGCCGCTCTCTGTGACAACCCTCTCCGGTTGAGGCATGGAGTTGGTGTAGGTGCGATAGGCCAGCAGGCCCATGACGGTGAATCCGAAGAGCATGACCAGGGCGACGCCCTGGATCCACCCCTTGCCAATGAGGCGAGCGCGTCGGGAGGTCGCCCCCTCAGCCGTGGCAGCGGATGACATGAGAGTACCTCCGTGTATCTCAGGAGACGGCGGATGTCTTCCGCGTCTGGCAGCCACCGTACAAGCACCACGCTGTCCACTTACGGAGCAATCCGGTACTACTCCGTCAGCCCACCGACCGATCGGCCCCATTTCATCAGAAATGAACCATATATATTCAACGTGTCGAATCGGCCGACGGCCGAGGTGTCGATCATTTTAACAACAACATACTTTGTTATTTAGGTAAGGCATTCTTGGGTTACAGCTCTCACCCCGCAGAGCTGATCGAAACACACCGTCACAAAGCCCTGCATAAAACCGATAATCAGCAGTACAATCGTTTGTACGGCAAGTGTTTTCATCCCGTTTTGTTAGGCACGACGATGTCCCTTCTGCCTCTAGCCGCACAGACCGCCAACGACGTCGCCCAGCAGTGCGTCGACACCGAGACCTTTCCACTGTGGCTGCGCGTCACCCACTTCATCAACTTTCTCCTCATGGGCGTCCTCATCCGCTCAGGTATCGAGATCATCGCCTCGCACCCGCGCTTCTACTTCAAGGACCAGTGCGAGCCCGGTTCCGAGTGGATCCGGTTCACCAAGGACAAGGTGCCCCTCGAGGAGGGCGCCTTCACCGCTCGGGACGACCAGCGCGACCTCTCCCCACTCATCTCGCTGCCCGGCCGGGCCAAGATCGGGTTAGGACGTGCCTGGCACGGAGTAGCCACAAGCTTCTGGCTGCTCAACGGCGTCGTGTATGTCGCCTTCCTCGTGGGCACCGGGGCGTGGCAGCGCCTGGTTCCGACCACCTGGCGGATCCTGCCCGACGCCTGGGACTCATTACTGACCTACGCGCACCTGCGCACCCCGTCCCTGTGCGACTTCACCCCCTACGACAGCCTTCAGCAGCTGGGGTACTTCTTCATCGTCTTCATCGCCGCCCCGCTGATGATCGTGACGGGCCCGGTCATGTCTCCGGCCGTCGTCGGGCGCTTCCCCTGGTACGCCAAGATGTTCGGTGGACGCCAGGCCGCCCGCTCCCTGCACCTGATCGGCATGTTCACCTACCTGGGCTTCGCCGTCGTCCACGTGGGCCTGGTGTTCATCGTGCACGCGCCCCACAACCTCACCCACATCGTCTTCGGTTACTACGACCCCAGCCGTGTGGGTCAGGCCTACGTCACCGTGATCGCGACGATCATCGTCGTCGTGGCACTGTGGATCGCCATGTCCTACTGGACGCTGACGGACACGCGCCGCAGCCAGCGGATCCTGTGGGACGCCACGCGGGGGGATCCGCCACGTCACGGTGGACCGCTTCAACTCCCAGCAGGCGGCCAAGAGGCCGTGGACGGAGAAGGACATCTCCAAGTTCCACTGGGTCAACACCCGCACCCCTTCGCGTGAGGAGTCCCCGGAGTACCAGGAGCTGGCGGCGAACGACTTCGCCGACTTCCGCCTCGAAGTAGGTGGCATGGTCTCGGAGCCGGCGTCCTTCTCCCTCGAAGAGCTCAAGGCGATCGCCAGCCAGTCCCAGATCACCATGCACACCTGCATGCAGGGATGGACGGGTATCGCCAAGTGGACGGGGATCCGGGTGCGGGATCTGCTCGAGCAGGTCGGCCAGGTCGACCCCGAGGCCGGATGGGTGATGTTCGAGTCCTTCGGCATGGCCCAGCACATGCACGACGGGCGCCCGGTCGAGCCGTACTACACGTGCCTCTCACTGGACATGGCCCTCGAGGATGACACGATCCTGGCCTGGGACCGCAATGACGAGCCGCTCTCGGGCATGTTCGGCGCCCCACTGCGACTGCGCTGCGAAACGAGCCACGGGTACAAGATGATCAAGTGGGTCCGGTCAGTGACGGTGATCCGTCACTACAGCGAGGTCGGTGACGGCATGGGCGTACCCGCGAGGACTCCGGATACCAGGACGTCAACGCACGCATCTGACGACATCACACCGACCGATCTCAGGGCAGTCTGATGACGCCGGCGGGCCGGCCACCGAGTGGGTGGGCCGGCCCGCCGTTGTTGCTGAGGCGGCAGCGCTCAGTCTCGAGGCTTCTCGCGCATCTCCCAGGTCTCGATGACGTCGCCCTCGGCGATGTCCTTGAAGCCCAGGTTGATACCGCACTCGTAGCCCTCGCGGACCTCGGTGACGTCGTCCTTCTCGCGGCGCAGTGTCTCGATGGACAGATCGCCGTTGATGACGACGCCGTCACGCACCAGGCGGGCCTTGGTACCCCGCTTGATGACGCCCGAGCGGACGATGGAGCCGGCGATGGAGCCGAACTTCGAGGAGCGGAAGATCTGCCGGATCTCGGCCGTACCGAGCTCGACCTCCTCGTAGACGGGCTTGAGCATGCCCTTCATGGCGGCCTCGACGTCCTCGATCGCGTTGTAGATGACCGAGTAGAACTTCATGTCGACGCCCTCGCGGTCGGCGATCTCCGAGACCCGCTCGGCCGGCCGGACGTTGAAGCCGATGATGACGGCGGAGTCCACCGTGGCCAGGTTGACGTCGTTCTGCGTGATGGCACCCACACCACGGTGGATGACGCGCAGGGCGACCTCCTCGCCGACATCGATCTTGAGCAGGGAGTCCTCCAGGGCCTCGACCGCACCCGAGCTGTCACCCTTGAGGATGAGGTTGAGGGTGTCGACCTTGCCCTCCTTGAGGACGTCGCTGAGGTTCTCAAGGGACACGCGCTTGCGACGCTTGGCCAGCAGGGCGGCGCGCTCGGCGGCCTCACGCTTGTCGGCGATCTGACGGGCCGTGCGGTCGTCGGGGGCGACGATGAAGGAGTCGCCGGCGCTGGGCACGTTCGTCAGTCCCAGGACCAGGGCCGGACGGGCGGGCCCGGCCTCGGTGAGGTTCTCCCCGTGCTCGTTGAACATCGCCCGCACGCGCCCGTAGGCGCTTCCGGCCACGATCGGGTCACCGACCCGCAGCGTGCCGCGCTCGACCAGGATGGTGCTCACGGCACCGCGGCCCTTGTCGAGCTTGGCCTCGATGGTGACGCCGCGGGCCTCGGTCTCCGGGTTGGCCCGCAGGTCCAGGGCGGCATCCGCTGTGAGCAGGACGGCCTCGAGGAGCTCGTCGATGTGGAGACGCTGCTTGGCGGAGATGTCCACGAACATCGTCTCGCCGCCGTACTCCTCGGGAACCAGACCGTACTCGGTGAGCTGGCCGCGGATCTTGTCCGGGTTGGCGCCCTCCTTGTCGATCTTGTTGACCGCCACGACGATCGGCACATTGGCCGCCTGGGCGTGGTTGAGGGCCTCAACGGTCTGGGGCATGACGCCGTCGTCGGCGGCCACCACCAGGATGGCGATGTCGGTCACCTCGGCACCGCGGGCACGCATGGCCGTGAAGGCCTCGTGACCGGGGGTGTCGATGAAGGTGATCGAACGATCCTCGTCGTTCAGGTTGACGCGGACCTGGTAGGCACCGATGGACTGGGTGATGCCCCCGGCCTCGCCGGCGACGACGTCGGTGGAGCGGATCGCGTCCAGCAGCTTGGTCTTACCATGGTCGACGTGTCCCATGACCGTGACCACCGGGGGCCGCGGCACGAGGTTGGCGTCGTCCTCATCGGGCTCGAGGTCGATGTCGAAGGACTCCAGCAGCTCTCGGTCCTCGTCCTCAGGGCGAGACGATCTGGACGTTGTAGCCCAGCTCGGCGCCCAGGAGGGCGAAGGTGTCCTCGTCGAGGGACTGGGTGGCCGTGGCCATCTCACCGAGGTGGAACAGCACGGTCACCAGGGCCGCGGGGTTGGCGTTGATCTTCTCGGCCAGGTCGGTGAGCGTCGCGCCCTGGCGCACACGCACCGGGGTGGAGCCGTCACCGCGCGGGACAATGACACCGCCGATCGACGGCGCGCTCTGCTGCTCGAACTCCTGGCGCTTGGCCCGCTTGGACTTGCGTCCCCGCGGGGCGCCACCGCCACGTCCGAAGGCGCCCTGGGTGGAGCCGCGGCCACCGCGACCACCGCGAGGCCCGCCGAAACCGCCTCCGGGACGACCACCGCCGCCTCCGGGACGGCCGCCACCACCGGGACGCGAGCCGCGGCCACCGCCGCCGGCACCGCCACGCGCCGGGGCGCCGGGACGGCCGATGGAGGACTGGCCGGGCATCATGCCCGGATTGGGACGCGGACCGCCCGGGCGCGGGGCACCGGAACGACCGGCTCCCTGAGGGCCGTGCACCGCCCTGAGGACGGGGGCCGCCGGGGCGCAGGGCCGCCCTGGGGACGGGGACCGCCCGAGCCGCCCGGGCGGGGCATGCCCTGGGAGGTGGCGAAGGGGTTGTTGCCGGGACGCGGCGCACCCGAGCGTGACTGGCCCGAGCGCTGGCCGCCTCGGCCTCCTGGCCACCCTGACGGGGCATGCCCTGGGAGGTGGCGAAGGGGTTGTTGCCGGGACGCGGAGCCCCGGGACGCGGCCCCGGCGTCGGGGCGTTGCGGCGAGGACCGGGCGTGGGCGCTCCGGATGCAGCCGCCGGCCTAGGAGCACCGGCACCGGGCCTGGATGCCTTGGGGGCGTCGTCGGGGGTGGAGGCACCACCCTGGGTCCCGGGCTTCGCGGCACCCGCTCCGGCCGGAGCACTGCCACCGGGCTTGGGAGCCGAGGCTGCGGGCTTGGGGCCGGCCGCCGGGGCGCCGGGCTTGGGAGCACCGGCGCCCGTCCTGGGAGCGGCGGAGCTAGCCGTCGCGTCCGTAGCACCGGCTGCGGGTTTCGGCTTGGCGGCCTGAGCCGCTCCGGGCTTAGGGGCGGCCTTGCCCGGCTTGGGAGCCGGGGAGGCGGCCTTGGCCGGATGGTCGGCCTGAGTGTCCGCCGGTGCCTCCTGCACCTGGGCGGCGAAGTGCTCGCGAACCCGGCGAGCGACGGGGGGCTCGACCGCGGAGGAGGCCGCCTTGACGAACTCTCCCTGGTCCTTGAGCCAGGCCAGGATCACCTTCGAGGTGACCTTCTTGCCAGTGGGGTCGAGCTCCTTGGCGAGCTCATGAACGCGTGGTTTAGCCACTTTTCTCCTGTCCGGTTTCCCACCCCGGACAGGGGTGGGTGCTTCTAGAGGCAGCTCATCGCTGGGTACTCATCGGGTGCCCATCGGCTTCCTACCCGCCTTCGCTATCGGTGGTCCGCTCACCCGGTCGGGCAGCGGGGACCTCGCCGTCATTGATCATCCTCCGCTCCAGGAACCCGCGGACCCGGGCCACGTCCAGTGGCCCGCCGGTGCGCAGGGGCACGCGAAGCGGCGCGTCGTCGTTCAGCGAGGGTGAGGCACTCCGGGATCCGGGTGGATCCAGGCACCGCGCCCGGGTCTGACGGCGGGCATCGACGTCGAGCTCGCCGCTCGGCGTCAGCACGAGACGCAGCAGCTGCGCCCGCAGGGGCCCTTTGCCGACAGCCGATGCAGGTGCGCTCGGGCACGTGAGGGGTGGTCGCCACCGTCCGTCGGTGTCCTTCCGCTGCTCTGCAACCGCTGACGCGGGAGCTACAACCGGGACGTCCCGGCGTAGGACCCGCAAAGGTCCGCCGGAAAGTCTACATCCCCGGGCAGGCCGGTTCAGTCGCCCAGCCCTGAGGCACCTGTCACGTCGTCGGACTGGGAGCCCTGGCCGGGGGTGATCTCACCGGACTCGGCGTCGGCGTGGATATCGATCTTCCACCCGGTCAGGCGAGCGGCCAGGCGGGCGTTCTGCCCCTCCTTGCCGATGGCCAGCGAGAGCTGGAAGTCGGGGACGATGGCGCGGGCGGTGCGCTCCTCGGCGTCGATGACACCCACGGCCGCCACACGGGCCGGCGACAGAGCGTTGGCGATGAAACGCGCCGGGTCCTCCGAGTAGTCCACGATGTCGATCTTCTCTCCACCGAGCTCGGTCATGACCGCGCGCACCCGCTGCCCCATGGGACCGATGCAGGCACCCTTGGCGTTCACACCGCGAATCTTGGAGCGCACGGCCATCTTCGTACGGTGCCCGGCCTCGCGGGCCACCGAGACGATCTCGACGTCGCCGGAGGAGATCTCGGGGACCTCGCGCTCGAAGAGCTTGCGCACCAGACCCGGGGTGAGTGCGCGACAGGATGATCTGGGCCCCGCGGGTGCCGCGCGAGACGTCGGTGACGTAGGCGCGCACACGGTCACCATGGCGGTAGCGCTCACCGGGAACCTGCTCATGGGGAGGCATGATGCCCTCGTGCTCCTCGTCCAGACGCACGTAGACGATGCGGGGTCCCGGCCCTGCTCGACGGTGCCGGAGATCAGCTCACCGGTCTTGTCCTTGAAGGCCCCCAGGACCTCGAAGTCACGGCGGTCCTGGATGCGCTGGACGATGACGCTGCGGGCCGTCGCCTGGGCGATGCGGCCGAAGTCGTCAGGGGTGTCGTCGAAGTACTCCCCCGTGGGCTGATCGTCCTCATCGACCTCCGGAGCCAGGACGCTCATGTGCCCGGAACGGCGGTCGATCTCGACGTGGGCGCCCCGGATCGCTCCGGGGACCTTGGAGTAGGCACCCAGGATGGCGTCCTCGATAGCGGGAAGCAGGTTGTCCAGGTCAATGCCCAGCTCGTCAGCAGCACCTCGCAGCTCCGGCATATTGATGTCCATGGGTCCTTGGGTCCTCTCTGGTCCGCTAGGCGGGTGTGCGCTGGGCTCTCCGACGACGTTAGCCCGTGACGGGCCGGGTGGTCCATACACGTCTTCCCGGGTCGGTCCATCAACCTATCAGTTATCAGGTCATACATTATTCCCGGAGGCTATCCGCAGCAGGCATCTTATAATCCTTCGGCCTGTTGCAACGGATCTAGAGCCCGGTCACCACCATCTGCGCCTCGGAGATCTCCCTCAGAGCGATGCGGTGCTCGACGCCGTCGACCTCGATGCTGACCAGGCCGTCGCCATCACCCTCACCGTCGTCACTGTCAGCGTCGGCCGCCGTGACGACGCCGGTGAGCTCCTCACCGGCGGCACGCAGGCGGGCACTATGACCAACGGCACGTCTGAAGTGACGCAGGGTGCTCAGCTCGCGCTCGGCTCCGGGAGTGGAGACCTCAAAGGGTGTACTGACCCTTGACAGGGTCGGCCTCATCGAGGGCCTGTGAGACGGCTGCGGTCACCGGTCCCAGGGCGTCCAGGTCGAGGTCACCCGGGCCGTCGGCCAGGTCCACGAAGACGCGCACAACCGAGTACTTGCCCGCCCGGGTGGTCTCCACTCCCTCGAGGTGGAGCCCGGTGTCGGCGACGACAGGAGCAAGCAGGTCGGTGAGGCTGCGGGCCAGAGCATCAGCCCTCTGACGAGGGTCGTGGGCTGCCATAGTCGTTCTTCCTCCCGTACGGGCCCGAGCGGACGGCTCGAGCGAAACGTGGTCGATGTGGTCGAGGCCTGGTCAAGGTCGGGATCATGCTACCCGTCGTCTGTGGGAGGATTCCCGAGTGAAGACTCCTCGCTCCGCCCACCCCACCCAGACGAACGGCCTCCAGGTACCCACCGGCTCCGACGACGCAGCCTCAGGCCGCCGCATGACGCGCCGCGCCGCGGTACTCGCCCTGGGCTCATCGGCCGTGGTCGCACTGGGGGGGATGCGGACTGCGCCTGGGGAAGGGCTCACCGGCATCCCTGCCGACCGCCTCGCCCGCAGAGACCGCTCGTGACGGTCTGGCACGCCAGGCGGCCCCTGATCTCCTCCACCGCGGGCGTGGTCGCGCAGAGCGGCGGCACGGAGGGCACGACGGTCTCACTGGCCGAGGGCGTCAAGCAGACCGCCGATGCCCAGCTCGAGACGCTGGGCGGAGTGTGGCAGCCGTGGCCCTCGCAGGTGCCGTCCTCCTACCCCACGGTCGCTCCGGTTCCGTCGGCCTCGGCAGGCGCCTCCGCGCAGGACCTGGCCACAGCCCTGGCCGACGGCTCAACCATGGCCCGCCGGGCGGCGATCGGCGCTGCTTCGGAGCAGGATGCCCGGCTCTTCACCTCGCTGACGGTGGCCTGGAGCCTTCAGCACGATCTCTTCGCCCAGGCCGGCTCGGCGGACACACCACGTGTGGACGTGGCCCAGGGCAGCAAGATCAGCGCAGGCCTCCTGACCTCCTATGACGCCGCCCGCTACGCCATGGAGGAGATCGCGGCGCGAAGTGATGAGCCCCAGCGCAAGCAGGCGACCGAGGACGCCAAGGCCGCGACCGCCGTCGTCAACACCGCTGTCGCCGCAGGCAGTGAGGACGCCCGACTGGCCGCATACGCCTCCCCGACCGAGTCCTCCGACCCCAGTGTGAGCGTGCAGGTGTCCTGGGCCCGGCAGGTGTGGTCCGCCGTCGTGTCGTCAGAGGTGCAGGAGGCCGGCTCCGCCAAGGCCTCCACGCCGGCCCGCGAGGCGGCCGTCACCGGCGCGGTCGACGCCGCCCGCCGCGCCACCGCCTGGGGCGCGGACTTCTCCTCCCTACCCGGCTACGCCGCCTGACGTGCGCCTCCTCGTAGCGGTCCTGGTCCTCATGGCCGCCCTGGCGTCCGTGGACCAGCTCTTCTTGTGGATGGAGCGCCGTGGCTGGATCTACTGGCGGCGTCGCAAGCCCGACCCGCGCGGAGCCGTCCTGGGTCCCATCGACAATGTCTTCAACCCGGCCCACGAGCACGTGGTTGAGCAGCAGGAGACCGAGGAGCGCCTGGCCGACATCCAGGCAGACACGGCCCCGAGGCGCAGCCGTACAGCGGAGTGACCTCCGACGACAGCACCAGCGCGCCCCGCTCCGATGGAGATCTCGTAGGACTCGTCGTCCTGCATGTGGCGGTAACGCGTCACACCTGCAGCACCGGATCGTTGGGGCCTCCGGCCCAGCGGCATCCTGACCCTTCCGTCTTTTGAGGGTGCTCGGCCAGTCCGCCGGTCAACCGGGGCGATGGGGCTACTCCGCGAGGTTCAGCTCCAACGGCCTGAGAGTCAACCGCGCGGTGTTGTCTCATGGCTTCTGAGGGCTCCGGACGTCATGGCGTCTCAAGACACCGGTGGAGCAGGTTTCCCGGGCGCGAGAGTCGTTGCTCGCCCTGCCGGCAGGGGCGGGCTCGGTTACTTGGGCGGTGCCTGGCGTGCACTGCACAAGGGTCGGGGACTGCTGGGCAGGGGGCGGGTGTACTCCATGAGGTGTGAGGGGCTCGTGCAGTACGCACCCCCTTGGTCAGTACACCCCGACCCCCGTGCAGTAGGGCGCCCCGAGGAAGGGGCTCGAGCCAAAGCCAGCGTTGAGGCAGTGCCATCGGGACCCAGCACAGGAGCCAGGAGGGGCAGCCGCGTCCGAGGTGTTCGCCTCTCACGCCCTGCGCTGATACCGGCGCCGCCTCTCACAGGCTCTCAGCGGCCTCCAAGGCGGCGCGGACGGTGGCGCTGAGCTCGGCCGCAGCGGCGTCGGCGGGAACGGAGCGACGCTCGCCGGTGCGACGGTCACGAATCTCCACGGTCCCCTCCTTGGCCAGGTCCCGGCCGACGACCAGTGTGTAGGGCAGGCCGAGGAGCTCGGCGTCGGCGAACTTCACGCCGGCGGAGACCTTGCGGCGGTCGTCGTAGAGGACCTCGACGCCGTCGGTGTCCAGGGACGAGGCGATCTGCTCGGCGACGTCGAAGACCGCCTGGTCCTTACCGGTGGCCAGGACCTGCACGTGGTAGGGGGCGATCTGTACCGGCCAGGACAGCCCCTTGTCGTCGTGGTTGGCCTCGGCCAGCGCTGCCATGACGCGGCTGACGCCAATGCCGTAGGAGCCCATGGTGACCACGCGGGCCTTGCCGTTCTCATCCAGGACGGTCAGCCCCAGGGCCTGGGAGTACTTGCGTCCCAGCTCGAAGATGTGTCCGATCTCGATGCCGCGGGCCAGGTGGAGGGGGCCGGAGCCGTCGGGGGCAGGGGTCGCCCTCGCGGACCTCGGCGGCCTCGATGGTGCCGTCGGCGGTGAAGTCGCGCCCCATGACCAGGTCGAGGACGTGCTTCTTGTCGGTGTTGGCACCGGTGACCCAGCTGGTTCCCTCAACGATCCTGGGGTCGACCAGGTAGCGCACGGAGCCGGTGAGGACCTCGGTCCCGTCGTCGAGCCTCTCCACCCGCCGCAGCGGTGAGTTGGGGCCGATGGCGGTGGGGCCGATGTAGCCGCGCACGAGCTCGGGGTGGGTCTCGAAGTCGGTGTCGCCGGCCATCTCGACCTCGGCGGGGGCGACGGCGGCCTCCAGGCGCTTCATGTCGACGTCGCGGTCCCCGGGCACGCCAACGACCAGCAGCTCACGCTCACCATCTGGGTGGATGAGGGTGACGACGACGTTCTTGAGCGTGTCGGCGGCCGTCAGGCCCGCCCGTCCGACCGCGGGTGAGGCCTCGTTGCGGGTCGACCAGGGAGTCGATGGTCGGGGTGTCGGGGGTGTCGACGACGCGCGCCGGGCCGATGCCGGAGGCGTCCACGGGATCGGGGACCACGGTGGTGACGGCCTCGGCGTTGGCCGCGTAGCCGCTTGAGGAGCGCACAAAGGTGTCCTCGCCGATCTCGCAGGGGTACAGGAACTCCTCGGAGTGCGAGCCGCCCATGGCACCGGCCATGGCGTTGACGATGACGTGGTCCAGCCCCAGGCGGGCGAAGATCCGCTCGTAGGGTGTCACGGTGGGCCTGGTAGGGCGGCGGCCAGCCCTGGCGTCGTCGATGTCGAAGGAGTAGGAGTCCTTCGCTGACGAACTCGCGTCCGCGGATGATGCCGGCGCGGGGGCGGGCCTCGTCGCGGTACTTGGTCTGGATCTGGTAGACGATGGCCGGCAGGTCCTTGTACGAGGAGTAGAGGTCCTTGACCGCGAGGGTGAACATCTCCTCGTGGGTGGGAGCCAACAGGTAGTCCCCGTCCTTGCGGTCGTGGAGCTTGAACAGGGTGGGGCCGTAGTCGTTCCAGCGTCCGGTGGCCTGGTAGGGCTCGGCCGGCAGGGAGAGCCGGGAAGTGGACCTCCTGGCCGCCCATGGCATCCATCCCCTGGCGCACGATGTCCTCGATCTTTCGCAGCGTCCTCAGGGCCCAGCGGCAGCCAGGTGTACACCCCGGGGGCGGCCCGGCGGATGTAGCAGGCGCGTACGAGCAGGCGGTGGCTGGCGACCTCGGCGTCGGCCGGGTCCTCGCGCAGGGTTCGGATGAAGGAGGTGGAGAGTCTGTGCAGCACGGGGTGATCCTACGGGGTCTGACGCCACGGCCCCAACGGAGCCCGCCCGACCGTACGAGATCACGCGATTCGGGACCGGCTGACCAACGACGCCGCACCGGGCGAACCGGAGGCCTTGACGCTGGTCGGGGACGACTGCGGCCCTCGAGAAGGGCCCGATACGCTCCATCCCATCGGAGGGTTCGTCGACCCTCTTATCCTGAATTCGGCCCGCGTCCGTCCCCTGCTCGCGGGCCACAGGCAAGGAAGCATATGGACAGGCACTCCTCCCTGCGCGAGGGACACGGCCAGACGTGGGCGAAGGCCATTCTTCTGGGTGAGCACTCCGTGGTCTACGGCCACCCCGCCGTCGCCGTACCGCTGCAGGACCTGCGGATGCGAGCCACTGCGAGACCGACCTCAGGCGCCTCCACGCTGACCAGCCTGGACTACTCAGGGCCCCCTGACGCAGGCCGGACCCCGGTTCGCCAGCGTGGCGCGAGCCTTCGAGGTGGCCCGGGAGTTCTCCGGGTGCCTGGACCAGGCCCTTGAGATCACCACCGTCAGCGACTTCCCCCATGAGCGCGGGCTCGGTTCGTCGGCCGCGGCGGCCGGCGCGATCATCCGTGCGGTTCTGGACGCCTGCGGGCGCGAGGCCGACGCGGACGAGCTGTTCGCCCTGACGCAGATGGCCGAGCAGATCGCTCACGGCAAGCCCTCGGGGCTCGACGCCGCCGCCACCTGCTCCCCATGCCCCATCCGGTTCCAGGGAGGGCAGATGCGACCCCTGAGCCAGCGCATTGAGAACGCCTCCCTCATCATCGCCGACTCCGGGATCCACGGCTCCACCCGAGAGGCCGTTGGAGGCCTGCGCCGGCGCTACGAGAACGATCCGGACAACATCGGTCCGCGCATCAACCGCCTGGGGGCACTCACCCAGAACGCGATCATGGCCCTGGACCAGGCCGACGCCCCCACCCTCAGGTCGCCATGGACGAGGCGCACGCGGTGCTGACCGAGCTCAGCCTGAGCCTGCCGGTCCTCGACGATCTCGCCGAGGCCGCCCGCGCCGCCGGGGCACTGGGCGCCAAGCTCACCGGCGGAGGACTCGGCGGCTGCGTCATCGCCCTGGTCACCGGCGAGTCCGCCACGCGCCGGGTGCGTGCCGCCCTGGGAACAGGCCGGCGCACTGGAGACATGGAGCTATCGGATGCGCATCAGCGAGGTGGATGAGTGACCACCGTACCCCCTGGAGCCGCTACCGGCTCCTCCCCGTCCGCCATCGCGACCGCGACGGCCAGCGCGAACACCAACATCGCGCTCATCAAGTACTGGGGCAAGGTCGATGAGGCACAGGCGATGCCCGCCACCTCGAGCCTGTCCCTCACCCTCGGCGGCACCCGGACGACGACGACGGTCTCCTTCGACGGCGGGGACGGCGCCGCAGACTCGGTGACGATCAACGGGGCCTCCCCCAGCGCCGTGGAGCTGGGGCGAGTGACCCGGTTCCTCGACCTGGTGCGCGCCCGCTCAGGCGTCACCGCCCCGGCAACCGTCACCTCCCGGGCCTCGGTCCCGCTGGCGGCCGGCCTGGCGAGCTCGGCGGCGGGCTTCGCGGCGCTTGCGGCGGCGGCCTCCCGGGCCGCCGGCATGGATCTCGACGGCAGGGAGCTCTCCAGACTGGCCCGACGCGGCTCGGGCTCGGCGACCCGCTCCGTCTTCGGCGGGCTGGTCCTGTGGAACGCGGGCCACGACGACGCCTCCTCCTACGCCGAGCCGGTCGCCTGCGAGATGGACCTGGCAATGGTCGTCATCGTGCTCTCGCAGCGTTACAAGCCCATCAGCTCGACCCGGGCCATGCGGGCCACCATGTCGTCCTCCCCTCTCTTCCCCGCCTGGGTCGAGGCCAGCGGGAGGGACCTTCAGGTGGCGCTGGAAGCGGTCCGGGCGGGCGACCTGGCACGGCTCGGGGAGATCGTCGAGGGCAACGCCCTGGGCATGCACGCCACGATGATCGCGGCCCGCCCGGGCATCATCTACTGGCTGCCGCCGACCGTGGCGGCACTGCAAGCGATCCGCGCCATGCGCGAGGAGGGGCTGCCCGTCTGGGCAACGATCGATGCCGGCCCCAACGTCAAGGTCCTCACCGAGGGCGCCCGCGCCGAGAGGTCGCCGCCGCGCTGCGGGACCGTCTGACCGGCACCACCGTCTCGGTGAGGCGTCCCGGCGGCGGGGTGCGTATCGAGGAGGGCCCATGCCCCTGACCTCTCACGGCGGCGATGTCGTCTCCAGGGCGCCGGGCAAGCTCTACATCGCCGGAGAGTACGCCGTCGTCGAGCCCGGCCACCGAGCGGTCCTGGTCGCCGTCGACCGATTCATCACCGTACGCATCACGCCCTGCTCCCCCGCCGGCGAGTACGCGGGCACGATCAGCTCACGGCTCTACGCCAACGGCTCCAGGTCCTGGCGCCGCCGACCGCAGGACGGCCAGGCCGAGGCAGTCGGAGGAGAGGACGACTACATCATCTCGGCGATCCGAGTCGTTGAGGCGCTGGTGACCCAGGGTGGCGACCGGCCACGCTCCTTCGACCTGAGCGTCTCCAGCGAGCTGGAGGAGGACGACGGGCGCAAGCTGGGACTGGGCTCATCATCAGCGGTGACGGTGGCGACGGTGCGCGCCGTCGCGACGTTCTACGGCGTGGCCGCCGACGACCTGACCGTCTACAAGCTGGCGATGCTGGCCAGTGACACGGTCCAGCCGATCGGCTCAGGAGGAGACATCGCCGCGAGCGCCATGACCGGGTGGGTGGCCTACACCTCCCCCGACCGCGCGTGGCTGCGCCGGGCCCGGCAGCGAGCCGGGGCCGGTGGCATGAAACGATCTCGTGGAGGCGGACTGGCCGGGTCTGAGCGTCCGCCGCCTGCCGTCTCCCTCATTGCGGCTTCAGGTGGGTTGGACCGGTGCGCCCGCCTCACCCCGGCCCTGGTCGCCGACGTCCAGACCCGATCCCACGGGGCCGATGACTACGCCGTCTTCCTGCGCGACAGCCAGGACTGCCTGGCTCGTCTCATCACCGCGATCGAGGATGATGACGCCGCCCGGATCATGCGCCAGATCGCGCGCAACAGGGCTCTTCTGGCCGGGCTCCAGCCGGATCGGCGACCGGACCATCGAGACCGCCGAGCTGGCGAGACTGGTCGAGATCGCGCTCGACCACGGGGCCGCAGCTAGAGCTCTGGCGCCGGGGGCGGGACTGCGGAATCGCCCTGTGCCCACCGGCCACGGACCTGGTTGCACTGCGAGCCGCGTGGGAGACGGCCGGGATACGCCCTCTGGACCTGTCGGTCTACAGCCAGGACTCATCCGCTGCCTGCGCAGCCGACCCCGCTGAGGCACGTGCTGATTCCTCGACCGCCTCCCCCGTTAAGGTCACCCCGCGAGGCCAGGGCCCCTCACCTCGCAACGGGCCTCCCGTAAGGACGAGCACCTGGAGCTGGCGATGCGTCTGCACGGTCAGGACCGCGCCGGCGCCTTCGACGACGTCTCCTTCATCCATCACAGCCTGCCGGGGGTCAGCGCCGAGCAGGTCGATATCGGCACCACCGTCCTGGGCTGCCGCTGGGAGGTCCCGTTCTACATCAACGCCATGACCGGCGGAACGCAGGCAACAGCGGCTATCAATGCCGGTCTGGCCGAGGCGGCCGCTGAGGCGGGAGTCGCGATCGCCTGCGGTTCCCAGCACGTGGCCCTGCGTGACCCCGAGCGGGCGGACGGCTTCCACGTCATCCGACACCGGGCCCCGGGCGCCTTCGTCCTGGCCAATGTCGGACCGACCGTCAGCCCTCAGGAGGCACTGCAGGCCGTGGAGATGTTGGAGGCCAACGCCCTGCAGATCCACCTCAACGCGGCCCAGGAGCTGGTCATGCCCGAGGGCGACCGCGACTTCACCGGCTGGAGCGAGGCGATCGCCGGCATCGTTGCGGCCGTGCCCGTCCCGGTGGTGGTCAAGGAGGTGGGCTTCGGGCTCTCATTCCGGACGATCGAGGCCCTGGCGCGCACCGGCGTCGCGGCCGTCGACGTGGCCGGGGCCGGAGGCACGGACTTCATCGCCATTGAGAACGAGCGCCGACCGCAGCGCGACCTGTCCTACCTCATCGGCTGGGGCCAGTCGACGGCGCTGTGCCTGCTGGGTCGCTGAGCGGCTCGGAGCCGGTCAGCCTGCCGGTACTGGCCTCCGGCGGCGTGCGCAACCCGCTCGACGTCGTCCGGTCGCTGGCCCTGGGCGCCTGCGCCGTCGGCGCCTCCGGGCACGTCCTGCGCACCCTGATCAGGAGGGCCCCGGGCCCTGCGCCAAGAGCTGCGCACCTGGAGCGAGCACGTGCGCACGCTCGCTGACCCTGCTGGGGAGCTGCCGATGTCTCTCAGCTGCGTCGCACCGATGTTCTCGTCACCGGGGCACCGCTGAGCAGGGCCCGGCTGCTCGGCGTCGATCTGACCGGTCTGGCGCACCGCAGCGATACCTAACCGTCACCAGGTGCTTCCGTCAAGGGGATCGTCCCTCTGCCCCAAACTCAGACTGACTCATAGAGTGCTGGTATCAGGACTCAGCATCGGAGTCTCGCGTGACCGATCGCAGCAGACGTGCGGCGAGGCCGGTCCCTCAACCTCCGCCGCATCCCGCGAGAAGGAGATCAGGCCAGAGCGGCCAGGGGCCTTGACGATGCCGGGGAGCCGCGTAAAGGGACATGAACTGGACGCCGTAGGGAAACCCCCAGTCGGTTGAGCGACCCGCACGCGATTCCCACAAGCAGGACCCCGAAGACATTGGCCAGGCCTGCCTTCTGGTCGGCGTCGATGTAGGGCCAGCAGGAGGACGAAGGCGACGAACAGCGCCAGCACCGCCTCGTGGGGAATGCGACGCATGACGAAGTAGGGTGATCTGCGAGGACCAGCGCACGGCGATGACGTACGTGATCGCAACCGCGGCAAAGAGCCCCGATGGTCACGGTGATGATGAATCCGGGCAGGTCCAGCAGGTGATGCAGGTTGTGCTGCTTGGTGTAGACCGAGCCCGCATTGAACAGCGGACCGGCGGGGCCGACGGACACACCGGAGATCGGGACCCCGAGCGCCACCAGCGGAATGATGACGCCGGCCAGGTAGGTCGAGTGGGTCAGGGCGCTCATGACGGTCACTGCACGTTGCGCGCGGGGGACCCGGTCCTCCTTCTGGCGGGCCACGGAGGCCTCACCCAGCAGGAAGGTCAGGCCCACCGGGCTGAGAATGAACAGCGGGGTGGAGACGGCGGCCATGGCGGCACTCCACCAGCCCTCGGACCTCGTGATGAGCCGCCCCGGCCACAACGCCTGTCGCTCGAAACCGGATCGCAGCAGCTCGGCCTTGGTGCGATTGCCGTGCGGCAGTGCCTCCCGACGCTTGGCATTGAGCAGCTCCAGGAGGGTCAGGAGCATAGGCCCCACGGTGATCCCGAGGAAGAAGGAGGTATTGACACTGGCCTTCTCAGGGATAATCCCCGCCCCTCGGTAGAGCGCCGGAAGCGCCTGGAACAGAAGTGCCATGGGAAGAATCGATACCAGGGAGAGAATTCGGTTCTTTCCGAGCAGGGCCAGAATCACGGCTCCGGCAGCCAGGACGATATCGGAGTTGGACTTGATCCAGTCGGCCATGGGCAGCAGCAGACCGGCAAGGAGGAAGCTCAGGGGAATGGAGATGAGGGTTCCGATGGCCGACCCAACCGCCATCTTCCGGATCGTGTCTGAGGCCAGGCCCTTGTTGCGCAGCACCATGGCGTGATCCATGAGCGGAGCGGACGCGAGCTCCGCCGGGCGGTCCCACCAGCGCCGTCGGGATCCCGTTCATGAGGTTGAGCGTGACCACGGCGGAGATGAAGAAGGCGAGCACTACGTGCGGTGGTGCCCCAGCCAGGATGATCGCCAGAGTGACGGGGGCCAGCACCCCGGTCTCATCGGTCCCGGGGATGAAACCGATGAAGGTGTAGAGGACCACGGCAGCCAGGATGGCGGCCACCATCATGAGGAGAAGGCTCACGAGTCACCGGTCTCCCCTTCACTCGCCCCGACGTTCAGCTCATCGACAATGGTGACCTCACGTTTAGGAGTCACAAGGAAGCAGCAGGCGATAAAACCGATGGTGGAGGCCCCAGCCCCCAGAACAGCGGCGCTCCGAGATAAACGGAGAACAGCACCGCCGCGACGACGCATATCACCGATATCAGGAGACAGACAATCAAGTCTCTGGGTGATACGGGTCATTCCATACCTCGATATTGTTCTGACGCTCCGTGTTCTCGGGTCGACGTCATCAGTACTGCGCACGATTGGTGATCGTAGGGCGAGCCGCCCTAAGACGCTCCATATGTTGTTCACCATGACTTTTGCAGGCGCCGTGTAACAAAAACAGCATCGTCCTTGCGGTCCCACCGGGAACATTCACAGGAGCACGGTGGCGAACAGACCCACCTGCACGAACCCCAGAGACCGGTAGAGCGCCAGGGGCGGGGGCGTTGTAGTCGTTGACGTGAGGGCTGACAACGCCGTCGGCTCCCGACATGATCGCGACGTACGGCGTCACGACGCTGGCCAGAGCCGCCGCCCCGACTCCTCGCCCGCGCAGGTCGGGGCGCGTCCCACCCGGTCAGCTGGGCGACGCAACCGGCCGGGGAGCGCCACAGGGCCCCGACATCAGCCTTGAAGGCCACGGCCCGAGGCGAGCCGGGTTGAACCGGGTGACCGGCACCGTCATCGAGCACGATGTAGCTGCGTCCCTGCTCGATGAGCCAGCTGACGTGGCGGCCGTAACCGGGACCGTCCACGGTGGGGTCGTAGCCGAGCTCCCCGCTGAACATGTCCACCGAGGCGGGCAGCACCAGTCCGTCCTCATCAGGACGGGCGAGACGGACCGACCGCCCCACCCAGGCCAGGGACGGACGACGACGCAGGTGCGCACTCCCAGCCCCCGCCCACCCGGGGGCGCGGTCAGGACCGGCTGCTTCCAGCGCTCATGGCGGGCACGCGCTCCTGCTCGCTGAGGCCCACCCCAGATCGCGGCGACGTCTCGAGCCGGTCCCGACACGGAGCCGCGCCTGGAGAGGCGAGGGGCGGGCGTGCTCGGCCAGCGCCCAGATCTCACCGGCATCCGCGGCTCGCAGACCGTGCTCTGGGCGTCCGGCCAGGCCGAAGAGCATGAGAGAACCCACCGACCAGGCCGCGGCGACAGGGACGGGCCAGTCCTCCCAGAGCGACGACGTCGCCGCGTCCCCTAACGAGACCAGCGCTGCATCTGCTGGACCAGGCTCACGGCGCTGACCGGATCGAGTGCGCACAGCGACGCGACGCCCGAGACCCGGTCGGCGGGGACCGGTGTCAGGCGATCGGCGCGACGCTGATCGCGTTCGTGATCACGGTGCCGTAGGGAAGCCCATGTCCGTCAGGCCCGGGCGGGGCTCTGCGCTTCCCGCCCTCACCGGTCCTCAACCGGCGGCGGAGACCATGGGAGCGGTGCCGGCCAGTGCATCCTCACCGAGGCTCCTCGGCCATCTCAGCAGCCATGACCTCGGCGTGCTGAGGAGGGTCTCAACGACCTGGTCCTCGGGGACGGTCTCAACCACCTGGCCACGCACGAAGATCTGCCCCTTGCCGTTGCCCGAGGCGCAGCCCAGGTCTGCCTCACGGGCCTCGCCGGGGCCGTTGACGACACAGCCCATGACGGCCACGCGCAACGGCGCGGTGACCTTCTTGAGTCCCGCCTCCACCTCCTCGGCAAGGGTCCACACATCCACCTGAGCCCGACCGCAGGAGGGACGGGAGACGATCTCGAGCTGGCGCTGACGCAGACCCATGAACTCTAAGAGCTTGGTGCCCACCTTGACCTCCTCAACCGGAGGCGCCGACAGGGAGACGCGGATGGTGTCGCCGATGCCCTCTGCGAGCAGGGTGCCGAAGGCGGCGCAGGACTTGATCGTGCCCTGGAAGGCGGGGCCGGCCTCGGTCACGCCCAGGTGAAGGGGCCACTGGCCGGCCTCGGACAGGAGCCGGTAGGCCTGCACCATGGTGACGACGTCGTGGTGCTTGACGGAGATCTTGAAGTCGTGGAAGTCGTTCTCCTCGAACAGTCCGGCCTCCCAGGTGGCGGACTCCACGAGCGCCTCGGGGGTGGCCTTGCCGTACTTCTTGAGCAGGCGCTTGTCGAGGCTTCCGGCGTTGACGCCGATGCGTAGGGAGACACCGGCGTCGGAGGCGGCCTTGCAGATGTCGGCGACCTGGTCGTCGAACTTGCGGATGTTGCCGGGATTGACGCGCACGGCGCCGCAGCCGGCCTCGATGGCGGCGAAGACGTACTTGGGGTTGAAGTGGATGTCCGCGATGACGGGGATGCGCGACTGCTTGGCGATGATCGGCAGCGCCTCGGCGTCCTTGTCGGTGGGGCAGGCCACGCGCACGATGTCGCAGCCCGAGGCCGTCAGCTCGGCGATCTGCTGGAGCGTGGCACCGATGTCGTGCGTCTTGGTAGTGGTCATGGACTGCACTGTGATGGGCGCGTCTCCGCCGACGTTGAGGCTGCCGACCTTGATCTTGCGAGTTGGTCGGCGCGGCGCCAGGACCGGGGCCTGGGCACGCATGGTGGGGATGCCAAGAGCGATCGCTTCAGTCACCCGACCAGTATGTCATCCACCCTGCCCGGCCCTGTACCGCGGGCGTGTGGCATCGCTCCCGCCGGCACCGGAGCACCCCGCCATCATGGACCTCACAGCGGAGCGGCGATATCCACCCACACCAGGACCAGGGCCATGACGATGAGCAGGCCGAAGCCGACCTGCCCCCACCGGGATCATCTTGGCCGTGTCCACCGGTCCCGGATCAGGCTTCCCCTGCGCCTTGGCGATCATGCGCCGGATGCCCTCCCAGCAGGCGCCGGCCACGTGCCCGCCGTCAAGGGGCAGCAGGGGCACCAGGTTGAAGGCGAACAGCGCCAGGTTGAGGCTGCCCAGCAGCACGAGCATGCTGCTGACACGCATCGACAGGGGAACCTGCCCGCCTCCGGTCGCACCGCCACTGGTGGCCTGCCCGGCCATGCGCCCCATGCCCACCAGGCCGACGACGCCGCTGTCGGCACTGCGCTGCTCCATGCCCAGTCCGGCCTGGACGGCGTGGTAGAGCCCGACCGGGAGGGTGGCGATGGCCTTGACCGTGCCGCCGACGGCCTGTGCGATGAGGCCCGGTATCTTGGCCGGGCTCTGCGGAATGGTTCCCAGGGAGGGGGCGATCCCCACGTAGGGGCGGGCCTCGGTCCGCACGGCACCGGTGGCGTCCTTGACCGGGGCGCCCTGGGAGTCGCGAACGGTCCGCTGGGCCTCAACCGCTGTGACACTGACGGTACGCGGAGCACCGTCGCGCTCGATGACGACCTGGGTGGGGTTGGTCCCGCCGGCTGCGATCCGGGCCTGGAGCTCCTCCCAGGTGGAGACCTCGACCCCGCCCCAGGAGACGACCCGGTCGCCGGCCTTGATACCGGCGGCGCTGGCGGGGCCGGCCGGGTCGGAGTCCTGGCAGGGGACGTTCTCATCAACGTTGGACGAGACGCAGGGCTCCACCTTCGACAGCGTGGTCGTGCGCCCCGGGATGCCGACCGCGCCGATGGCGATTGCCAGAAGAAGGATTCCCAGGACCAGGTTGGTGAGGATCCCCCCGGCCATGACGATGAGCTTCTTGGGGACGCTGAGGCTGTAGAAGGCGCGGTGCTCCTCGCCTGGCCCGATCTCCTCGAGGGCCTCGGCACGCGCCTCACCCACCATGCCCAGGCTGCCGTCCTTGCGGCGCCGGTCCGGCTTTCCGGGTTTGGCCGGCGGCAGCATGCCGACGAGTTTGACGTAGCCGCCCAGCCAGATGGCCTTGACTCCGTACTCGGTCTCGCCGCGTCTGACCGACCAGATCCTCGGTCCGAAGCCGATGAAGTACTCGGGTACCTTCCGCCGAACCTCTTGGCCGGGATCATGTGCCCGAGCTCGTGGAGGCCACCGAGACTCCGATCCCGATGATGAGGATGACGATGCCCAGGATGTAGGCCAGGGTGGTACTCACGAGTGCGTTCCTCCGTTTCGTGCCGCGATGAGCTCGTCGGCGCGGGTGCGGGCCCAGGTCTCCACGGCCAGGACGTCGTCGAGGCCCGGAGCGGACAGCCCCTCGTGCTCGCCGACGACGGCCGCGTCGATCTCGACGATGTCCAGCCACTCGAGCCCGCCGCCCAGGAAGGCGGCGACGGCCTGCTCGTTGGCGGCGTTGAGGACGGCCGGGTGGGTGGCCGATGCGGCCACGGCGCTGCGGGCCAGGTCGACGGCGGGGAAGGCCTCACCATCCAGGGGCTCGAAGGTCCAGCTGACCGGATCACGCCAGTCGTTGGGTGTCACGAGGCCGGACAGGTCGGGACGCTCGGGCCAGGTCAGCCCCAGGGCGATGGGCAGGCGCATGTCGGGTGGGGAGGCCTGGGCGATGGTGGCGCCGTCGGTGAACTCGACCATGGGTGGATGACCGACTGAGGGGTGGACGACGACGTCGATCTGCTCGGGGACCACGTCGAACAGGGAGGTGGGCCTCGATGAGCTCGAGGCCCTTGTTGATGAGGGTCGAGGTTGACGGTCACCACCGGTCCCATGTCCCAGGTGGGGTGCTTGAGGGCGGCGGCGGCGCTGGTCAGTGAGACTCTCCCGGCTCCGACCGCGGAAGGGGCCGCCGGATGCAGTCAGGACCAGCCTGCGCACCTCGCTGTGCCCACTGACGACAGGGACTGGTCAGACCCTTCTCGTGACGGCCGCTGGCCAGGGCCTGGGCGATGGCGGAGTGCTCGGAGTCCACGGGGACGACCTGGCCGGGCCGGGTGAGCGCCTCGCGGACCAGGGCGCCTCCGACGACGAGGGACTCCTTGTTGGCCAGGGCCAGGCGGGCGCCGCTGCGCAGGGCCGCCAGCGTGGGCAGCAGGCCCACGGAGCCCGTGATGCCGTTGACCACCGTGTCATCGGGCCCGAGCCCTGCGGTCTCGACTGCCGTGGTCGCTGCATCGGGGCCGGTGAGGATCGTGGTGACCGGGTCGGGGCGACCGGCCTGGGCGGCTGCGATCGCGAGTGCCTCGCGCAGATGCTCGGCGAGCTCCTCTCCCCCGCCGGTGATGGCCAGGACGGGGACGTCCCAGGCCAGGGCCTGTCGGGCCAGGAGCTCCAGGCGGCCTCCACCGGCGGCCAGAGCGACCACCCGGGGGAGGCCTGGCCCAGACGGGCGAGGGCCTCAAGGGTCTGGGTACCGATCGATCCGGTGGATCCGAGCAGGACCAGTCGGCGAGGGGACTGCGGGGAACAGGAACGTGACGGTGCGTGGCCGGTCATGGGGCGGCGGGATTCCTCAGAACGTACTCGATCTACTCGACTTACTCGGTTCACTCAACAGACAGGAGGACCTCGACGACGCGCGCCAGGTAGCGATCGACGCTGGGCTCCCCGTAGGCCTTGTTCCCCCGGGCACGGCGGAAGACCGCTCCACGCACCTCGCTGGAGGTCAGGGTGGTGTCGGAGTCGAAGTAGCCGGCGATGCGGTCCATGAGGGCATCGACATCGGTCTTGTCATACCCCTGCCCGGAGGCCGGGGCGAAGCGCTCACCGGCCGGACGCAGGAGGCGCGGGTAGAGGGTGGTGGCGAGCTGGGTGACCTGGTCCATCCAGGCCTGGCGGCCCTTCTTGGCCACGAAGGCGGCACGACGGCGCTGAAGGAAGGCGACCTCGAGGCGGTCGAGGGCCGCGTCGACGGCCTGGGGCTGGTAGCCGCGCAGGACCACGTCGAAGGCGACGGTGCGCACGCCCTCGGAGTCCATCTCGTCGAGATCGCCGGAGTCGTAGATCTCGTGAGCCGTCTCGAAGTAGCGATCGACCTGCTCGGGGCGGTAGCCCGGTCGCAGGAGCGCTGACTTGGGGAACATGTCGCTCATGTCGTCTTGGCCCTCTCCTGGTTGAGTACCTCGGTCGCGAGCTGACCGCAGGCACCATCGATGTCGCTGCCTCGAGTGTCTCGCACTGTCGTGGTAATTCCGGCACGTCGAAGCGTGTCAACGAACATATCCTGAACCGCAACCTCCGAGCAGGGTCAGATGGAGCCCGAGGTCGGGTTGAGAGGGATGGGGTTGACGTGGGCCCATCCGGTGTCCCTGCGGTTGAGCTCGTCGGCGAGCATCTGAGCGCGCCAGGCGTGGTCGTTCATGTCCTTGATGAGCGCGTACTCGATGGACACGCGCCGGCCGGTGGCCAGGAAGTAGTCGTGGGCGGCGTCGAGGCAGCTCGCCGACCTTCCACTTGGAGTTGACGGGGATGAGCTCGTCTCGCAGGCTCGTCGTCGGGGGCGTGCAGCGAGACGGCCAGGGGTCACAGGCAGCCCCTCGCCGGCCAGCCGGCGGATGAGAGAACGAGCCCCACCGTGGAGACGGTGATGCCGCGAGCCGACATGCCGAAAGCCCTCCGGGGCCGGGTCAATGAGCCGATGGAGGGCACCGACGACGTTCTTGTAGTTGACCATCGGCTCGCCCATCCCCATGAAGACCACGTTGGACAGCCGCGCCGGTCCCCCGGTCAGCTCGCCAGCTGCGGAGGCCTGGGCCGCGTGGCGCACCTGCTCGACGATCTCCGCGGTGGACAGGTTGCGGGTCAGGCCCATCTGGCCGGTGGCGCAGAAGGGGCAGGCCATGCCGCAGCCGGCCTGGGAGGAGACGCACAAGGTGGTGCGGTCCTTGTAGCGCATGAGGACGCTCTCCACCCGGACGCCGTCGTGCAGCTCCCACAGGTGCTTGATGGTGCGTCCGCCGTCGGCTCGCAGAGCGCGCACCGGGGCGATGAGCTCGGGCAGCAGCTCGGCGCACAGCTGCTCGCGCTGGGAGGCGGGCAGGTCGGTCATGTCGGCGCTGTCGCGGGTGAAGTGCGTGAAGTAGTGCCGTGAGAGCTGGTCGGCCCGGAAGGAGGGCAGGCCCGAGCTCTTGCAGGCGGCCTTGCGACCGCTCAGGTCGAGGTCGGCCAGGTGACGGGGGGCCTTGCCCCGCGCCGCCGGTACGGCGAAGGACAGGCGCGGCCTGGCATCGGGACTGGTGGCGCCCTCGGGCGGCTGGTCGGTGGGCATGACCTGGACCTGGCCGTCGCGCGGCCGTCCGGTGATGCTGACGGGCTGCGGGCGCCGGGGGCGCTGTACTCGCGAAAGACTCACGCTCGTGCTCCTCGTGTCCCGGGGCTGGGGAGGGCCGGGCTGGTCGATAGGGGTGGGTGCGGCATGCAGTCCCTATTTCACCAGGAGGGTGAAGGCGTAGACAAGTGGAGCGGCCACGAGGATGGAGTCGAGACGGTCCATGATTCCTCCGTGCCCGGGCAGGAGCGTGCCCATGTCCTTGAGCCCCAGGTCGCGTTTGAGCAGGGACTCGCGCAGGTCACCCAGGGTGGAGACGATCACGGTGCAGGCCCCCAGCGCGGCCCCGGTCCACCAGGGGCCGCCGATGGCCCAGACGCAGCCGGCCCCCGTGGCGACGGCTGCGATGAGGGAGCCCATGAGACCCTCCCAGGACTTCTTGGGCGAGACCGACGGAGCCAGGGGGTGACGGCCGAAGGTGATGCCCGCCAGCCACCCACCGGTGTCGTTGGCGGCTGCCAGGGCGATGAGCATCATGACTTTTCCCACTCCGTGATCCTGGACCAGGAGCAGCACGGCGAAGCCGGCCAGGTAGGGCAGGTAGGTCGCGGCGAAGACCGAGGCGGCAGCGGCGCTGGAACGCGAGCGGCGGACCTCGTCGTGCGCCTCGGTGCGGGGGATGTCGTGGCCGGCCTGCTCCAGGACGGTGCCAGTCTCCGCCTCGGCATGGTCCATGAAGCTCCACAGGACGCAGGCGCCGGTGGTGGCCACGTAGGCCCCGAAGGCCGCCTCCGCCCCCAGCTCCCAGGCGCATACGGAGATGCCCAGGGTTCCGAGCCACAGGGGTGCCAGCGGCAGGCGGATGCTCTTGCGGGCGAAAGCCGCCGCCAGCTCCCAGCGCCCCGCACGGCCAGCGACGACGCCCACGAAGACGACCTTGTGAAGGCCAGGGACCCCAGGACCACGGCGATGAGCACGACCGCCACCCCGACGGCGGCGGGCAGGTTTCGCCCTGCCCGCCCGGTGGCGGGCAGGGGGTCGTGGTTGCGCGTGGGGCGCGGGTTCAACAGAGTCGTCACGGGGCTCACAGGGGGTCGGCGGGACAGGGGCGGGAACCGGCGTTCGCAGGGGCCGCCGGCCCCGGGATCGGTCGGGTCAGACCTCGAGGAGCTCGCTCTCCTTGGCGCTCAGGGCGGCGTCGATCTGCTCGACGAAGCGCTTGGTGAAGCCGTCGAGCTCGTGCTCGGCGCGCTTGACGTCGTCCTCGCCGGCCTCGCCGTCCTTCTTGATGGCCTCGAGCTCCTTCTTGGCCTTGCCGCGGATACCGCGCACCTGGACGCGGGAGTCCTCGGCCCGGGAGCGGGCGAGCTTGACGTAGTCCTTGCGACGCTCCTCGGTCAGTGCCGGCAGGGTGACGCGGATGACGGTGCCGTCGTCAGTGGGGTTGACACCGAGGTCGGACTCGCGGATGGCGGTGACGATGTCCTTCATCGCCGAGCGGTCGAAGGGGCTGACCAGGACGGTGCGGGCCTCGGGGATCGTCAGGGAGGCGAGCTGCTGGAGCGGGGTGGGGGGCGCCGTAGTAGTCCACGACGATCCCGTTGAACATCGAGGGGTTGGCGCGGCCGGTGCGGATGGAGGCGAGCTCGCTCTTGGCGGCCTGGAGGGCCTTGTCCATCTTGTCCTCGGCCTCGAGCATGACGTCGTCGATCATGGTGCTTCCTTTGCTGGGCGGTCGTGGGTTCTTAAGGTCGTGAGCGGCCATCGCGGGGATGGCGCGGGGTTTGCGAGGATGCGCCGGTCGTCCGTGCGGGAACGGGCGAGGGGCCCGCGCCGGTCCGTCGTCGGTCCCGCTGGGCCCGCAGCCGGCTCAGCCGCAGCTGACGAGTGTCCCGATTCTCTCACCCAGCAGGGCCCGGGTGATATTGCCGGGCGCTCCCATGCCGAAGACCCGCATGGTCAGCCCGTTGTCACGGCACAGGGCGAAGGCGGAGGCGTCGACCACCTGGAGGCCGTCGGCCAGGGCCCGTTCGTAGGTGAGGTTGTCGAGACGCTTGGCGTCGGGGTTCTTGCGGGGGTCGGCGGTGTAGACGCCGTCGACCCCGTTCTTGCCCACGAGCAGCTCGTCGCAGTGGGTCTCCAGGGCGCGCTGGGCCGAGACCGTGTCCGTGGAGAAGTAGGGCAGGCCGGCGCCGGCGCCGAAGACGACCACGCGGTTCTTCTCCATGTGGCGGATGGCGCGCAGGGGATGTAGGGACTCGGCGACCTGTCCCATGGCGATGGCGGTCTGGACGCGGGCGGGCACCCCGGCCTTCTCGATGAAGTCCTGCAGGGCCAGGGGCGTTCATGACGGTTCCCAGCATGCCCATGTAGTCGGCGCGGGCGCGGTCCATGCCGCGCGAGGAGAGCTCGGCACCACGGAAGAAGTTCCCGCCTCCGACGACGACGGAAACCTGGACGCCGGCGCGTACGGCGTCGGCGATCTGACGGGCGGCGTCGGAGACGACGTCGGGATCCAGACCTATCGATCCGCCGCCGAAGACCTCACCGGAGAGCTTGAGCAGAACACGTCTGGGGTGCGTGCCGTGGGCCACGCGGTCGTCACGAGCCGGTTCCTGACTCATTGCGTTATGTCTCCTGGGTTCGGTGGGCAGGCTTCGCACAGCCTACCCCGTCGAGACGGCACCGGGCCCCGATGAGAGTCACCCCCGGCGGTCAGACACGCCATGCGACTATGCCCTACGACATGCCGGACCGGCCGTCGACGAATCGGGGGACGAGACGGGGCGGGGTCACGAGCATCGTGCTCGTGACCCGGCCCCGTCAGTCTCCGACCGACCCGACAACACCGGCTGCTCTCCGGCGAGCCGGCCCGGCGGTACCCGGATCAGGCTCCGACGCGGAAGCGGACGAAGCCGGTCAGCTCGCCGCCGGTGGCCTCAACGACCTTGCCGACCGTGGTCTTGGGGTCCTTGGCGAAGGCCTGATCGACCAGGACGTTCTCCTTGAAGAAGCCGCTGAGGCGCCCCTCGACGATCTTGGGGATGGCCTTCTCGGGCTTGCCCTCGGCGCGGGTCGTCTCCTCGGCGATGGCGCGCTCCTTGTCCACGACCTCGGCCGGGACGTCGTCGCGGGTGGCGTATTCCGGGGAGTAGGCGGCGATGTGCATGGCGACGTCGTGAGCCACCTCGGCGGCCTTGGCGTCGGTGCCCACCAGGACGCCGACCTGGGCGGGCAGGTCGGGGTTGGTGCGGTGCAGGTAGAGCTCGATCTTGTCGGCCTCGAGGCGGCCGACGCGACGCACGACGATCTTCTCGCCGATGACGGCCTGCATGCCGTCGGTGAGCTCCTTGACGGTGGAGCCGTCGACCTCGACCTCGGCCAGGGCATCGGCGTCGGTGGCGCCGGAGTCGAGGGCGGCGGTGAGGACCTGCTCGGCGTAGTCGAGGAACTTCTGGTTCTTGGCCACGAAGTCGGTCTCGGCGTTGATCTCGACGAGGACGCCGACCTGGCCGTCGCCGGAGTCGACGACCTTGGCGGCGATGAGGCCGGCGGAGGCGGCGCGGCCCTCGCGCTTGGCAATGCCCTTGAGACCCTTGACGCGAATGATCTCGATGGCCTTCTCGGCGTCGCCCTCGGCCTCGTCGAGGGCCTTCTTGACGTCGAGCATGCCGGCGCCGGTCTTCTCGCGCAGCGCCTTGATGTCAGCAGTGGTGTAGTTCGCCATGAATGTCTCCTGGTCAGTCAGTGACTAATAGACGTGTGAAAAAACGTGTGAAAGGTGTTCACAGCGCGTGGACGCCGCGCTGTGAACAAAAAGCGTGGGCGCGCGCTCAGGCCTGCTCAGCGGCAGGAGCCTCGGCAGCGGCCTCGGCGACCTCGGAGGTCGGCGCGTCAGCCTCGGCGCCGGCGAGGAGCTGGGCCTCCCACTCGGGCAGCGGCTCGGCGTCGGCAGAGACGACCTCGGCCTCCTCACCGGTGCGGGCGCGGCCACCGGGCAGGGCCAGCAGGCCCTCGGCGGTGGCATCGGCGACGACGCGGGTGAGCAGGGTGACGGCGCGGATGGCGTCATCGTTGCCGGGGATGCCGTAGGTGGCCTCGTCCGGATCGCAGTTGGTGTCCAGGATGGCGATGACCGGGATCCCGAGCTTCTGGGCCTCGGAGATGGCCAGGTGCTCCTTCTTGGTGTCCACGACCCACACGGCCGCGGGGAGCTTGCTCATGTCGCGGATACCGCCCAGGGTGCGCTGGAGCTTGTCCTTCTCACGGCGCATCATGAGCAGCTCCTTCTTGGTGCGGCCGGAGCCGGCCACGTCGTCGAAAGTCGATCTGCTCGAGGCTCCTTCATGCGGTCAGGCGGGCGCGCACGGTGGAGAAGTTGGTGAGCATGCCGCCCAGCCAGCGCTGGTTGACGTAGGGCATGCCGACACGCTGGGCCTGCTCGGCCACGGCGGCCTGGGCCTGCTTCTTGGTCCCGACGAACAGGATGTTGCCGCCGCGAGCGACGATCTCCCTGACGAAGTCGTAGGCGGTGTTGATGCCCTCGATGGACTGCTGGAGGTCGATGATGTAGATGCCGTTGCGCTCGGTGAGGATGAAGCGCTTCATCTTGGGGTTCCAGCGACGGGTCTGGTGCCCGAAGTGGACACCGCTATCAAGGAGCTGGCGCATGGTGACGACGGCCATGACGGTCCTTCCGTGTGTGCCGAGAGGTTGCTCGACGCACGATCATTTCGGGGGACGGCCAAGCAGTGCGCTCGGGCACGTCCCGGGGTGTTTCTCTGGGTTGTTCCCCTGTGATTCCGCGCGCTTGAGGGCGCGCACCGAACCGGTGACCGGCGAGTGAGCCGGCGCGGATGGGGCCTGGCGCCTGCGACGCACGGCCACCCGTTCACCATGGCGAACCGTGATGACCGGGACCGCGACCGTGTCGCCCGGAGGGACGTCCCGAGGTGCTCGGGTGCAGGCACGCGAAGTCAGCACCCTGGGCCCATCTCCCACTGACGCCGGAGCGATCCGCAGAATGCTGCGGAGGCGAGGTTACCACAGGGCTGCCCCCGCTGCCGAGGCCGATTCATTGGAATGCAGAGTCATTCCGGTCACCACAGGCTGCTTCCTGGGAGGGTTTCCCACAGGGCCGACGACGTCCTCAGCGACCAAGGCCGATCGGCGCGCACTCTGAGGGCATGCACCCAGAACATCCCCCGCAAACCCGGCAATCCCGAGCACAACGCACGTTTTCCCCATCTCCCCGTCCCCTGCCCGCCGCCTCACCGCGCTGGCAACGACCCTGGTCGTCTGCGGACTGCTCGCCGCGCTCCCAGGTACGCAACCGGCTCATGGCATGAGCACAGTCGCCAGCACTGCCGTGACCGCGGTCTCCGGGACCCGGCGTTTCCCGAGCTGATGGGTACTCCCTCCGGGCCGGCCGGAGCAGCGCCCTCACTGACCTCGTTGACCTCACTCTTCACGAGTGCCAGCCTCATCGCCCGGTTCGCAGAGGAGGCGGGGACGAGCACTCAGGAGGGCGTGGGCCAGTCTCCGGGGCCCCTGCGCCCGCGGGGACGCTACCAGTGGCCGACCGGCGCACCGGCCACCGTGGTGGAGGCTTTCGATCCGCCTGCCGTCGTGTGGGGACGCGGGCACCGGGGAGTCGATCTCGCGGCCGCCGAAGGCTCACAGATCCGCAGCGCCGCAGCCGGGACAGTCGTCTTCGCCGGCATGGTGGCCGGGCGCCCAGTGGTCTCCGTCGACCACGGCGATGGGATCCGTACCACCTATGAACCGGTGGAACCGAACGTCAGCGCGGGTGAGGCGGTCGGTGCGGGGCAGGTCATCGGCACCTTGCTGCCCGGGCACCGTTCGGACGGGGTCTGCGCCCTGCACTGGGGCGCGCGCACCGGCCCTAAGACGTACATCAACCCGCTGCGCCTGCTGCAACCGGCCGTCATCCGCCTCAAGCCGGTCCGGGAGAGTCGGTGATCGGCGCTTGATCTCGCCACCACTCCTTCCGATGATGGAACGTCGTGGACAGTGGTGAGCTTTCGGGCACAACCCCTTCAAAGACATCTCGTTGAGAGAGGCGGAGACATGAGGCCCTCCGAGTCCCTCCAGCACTGGTTCGAGACCTCCCTGCGGCCCAGGCTGCAGAGGATGGTCGCAAAGCGACGCCCAGACCTGCCGGCCCCGCAGGTGCTCATCATCGCCCCGGGGGTGAGGTTCTCCTTCGGTGAGATCGACCGGCCTTTCCATACCGCGAGCGCAGGAAAACCCTTCGTGGCGGTCGCGGCGGCACGCCTGGCCCAGCAGGGACTGCTGTCCCTGGATGCGCCGATCGGCGAGCTCGCCCCGGGCATCGATCTGTCCGCGCTACCCGCCGCTCCCGGCGTCATTCTGTCCCGGGAGCTGACCCTGAGCCGTCTGCTCAGCCACCGCTCAGGACTGCCCGACCCGGTGCAGCCACCTCGAGGACGGTCCACCGAGTGCTCGCTGGACCGCCTCATGCGCCAACCCGATCGCCGGTGGGACCTGGCCGAGGTGGTAGCGCAGTGCGCGGGGCTGCCGTCCCTGGGCCGTCCTGGTCAGAGCTTCGCCTACGGGGACACCAACTACGCCCTGGCTCAGTGCGTGCTCCAGGAGGTCACCGGCCTGTCCGCCCACGAGGTGCTGCGCACCCAGGTGTTCCAACCCGCGGGGATGACGCGCACGGGTCAGCCGCACTCCACGGCCACCGATGAGGAGCTGGCAGGTCTGAAGATCGCTCCGGTCTGGGTCAAGGGTGCGGAGATCAGCCATGCCAGGGCGCTGTCCGTCGGGTCCGCTGACGGCGGCGCGGTGACAACCCTGGAGGACATGGTGCGGTTCCAGGAGGCCCTGCATGAGGGAGACCTGCTCGACCGGGATCTGCTGGCGCGCCTGGCCCGGCCCCGCTCCCGCCTGCGCGCGGGCCTCCACTACGGGACGGGCCTGGCCACGATCCGCTTCGGTGAGTTCATACCCTTGGTCCTGCGGGGCCTTCCCGAGCCGGTGGGAGGCCTGGGCCTGTGGGCGGTACACAGCTTCTTCTACCCGCACCAGCGCGTCCATGTCGTCATGAACCTCCACAGCACTGCGCAGATGCAGCGCAGCTTCGCGCTGCACATCGCGATCGCCCGTCGCCTGGCCCGCTTGTCCTGAGCCGCACTCCCCCACTGGCGGGCCCTCGGATCGGGCGCGCATTGGGGTGTCCGTGGGGCCCAGACCTCACACGGCGTCAGCCCGCCACGGTGCCGTCGGATGGACGTGCTCGCCGTCTCAGGCGCGGGGAAAGGCCTGCTCGTAGACGCTGCGCAACCGCTCGGCCGAGACATGGGTGTAGCGCTGGGTGGTAGCCAGAGAGGAGTGGCCGAGCAGCTCCTGGACGCTGCGCAGGTCCGCTCCCCCACTCAGCACGTGGGTGGCTGCGCTGTGGCGCAGTCCGTGCGGGCCGAGATCGGGGACCTGGGCGGCGGCGCACAGGCGGTGGACGACGTCGCGCACCGCGCGGGGATCGATGCGTCGTCCTCGCATCCCCAGGAAGAGCGCCGCTGCGGCGTCGGGAGCGCAGATCTCTGCGCGCCGGCTCAGCCAGCCCTCCAGGGCCCTGGCGGCGGGCAGCCCGTAGGGGACGGTTCGTTCCTTGCGCCCCTTGCCCAGGACGCGCAGCGTTCGCTGAGAGTGGTCGAGGTCGGTGACGTCGAGGCCGACGAGCTCGGAGACGCGCACGCCGGTTGCGTAGAGCGTCTCGATGATGGCCAGGTCGCGTGCGGCCAGGGCGTTCCCGTCCGCGGCGAGTTCTGCAGCAACCTTGAGGAAGCTGTGCGGCCTGCTGGGCCGTCAGGACTCCCGGCAGGCGGTTGTCGACGCGGGGCGCACGCAGGCGCGCGGCGACGTCGGAGGTGAGCACGCCCTCCTCGAAGGCCCAGGTGGAGAAGGTCCTCACCGAGGCCGAGCGGCGAGCCAGGGTGGCGCGCGAGTGCCCGCTCGCGGCCTGCGCGGCGAGCCAGTCCCGCAGGTCCGCCAGATCGAGGGTGGCCAGGGCCGCCTCGACGGGCTCGGCATCGCCCCCACCGACGCCAAGGAAGCTCAGGAGGTCGCCGATGTCGACGAGATAGGCTCGCACGGTGTGCTCAGACAGGTCCCGCTGCAGGGCCAGGTACCCGCGGTAGGAGGCGAGGAGATCGGCGCGCGTCCTTGGCATGGCAGACTCCCTTTGATGGCGGTTGTCGCAAGCGAATGAAATGGGGAGATGAGTTATATCAGCGTGGCGACCTGTGAGCGGACCTCGGCAATACGCGTCTCATTGCGTTTGTAGTGGGTCCATTTCCCAATACGCGTAGAGGTCACCAGCCCTTCACGCTCCAAGGCGCGCATAAAGGCCGATACGGTCGACTGGGCAAGCCCAACCTTGTCAGTGATCTGCTTGATGCAGACCCCGTACTCATCAGGGTCCGCGATCCCCTGCTCAATGGGGAACTCCGCCCTAGGGTCGCGGAGCCACTGAAGGATCTGAAGGCGCACCGGGTGAGCGAGAACCTTGAGAGCGTCCACCATCCCGCCCAGGTCAACACGTTCCGAACGACCTTCCAAATGGCTTTGTGCGTTCTCCGGCATCTCCCTCCTTCCGCCGCCGCTCGAGCTCCGGCGAGCATATCACCCGCTCGGAATCCGACGTTCTGACGCCGAGATACATCACGAACCGAGGACGATCCTGGCCCAGTAGATGCTGACGATGAGGATCACCACGCCGAGGAGCTGAGAGAGCGTCAGGGCCTCTGAGAAGAGGAGATAGGCATAGACGGCTGCGGCCACGGGCTGGAGCAGGGCGAACAGCGACCCGAGCTGCAGCGACATGAAGTGCATGGCGTGCGCCATGAGGGTCTGCCCGAGTATCTGAGATGTAAGCGCCAGGGCAACGAGCAGCAGCCAGCCGGTCACGGAGTGCGGAAGCAGACTCTCTCCACGCAGTATCGCCACCACGAGACACACCGCAGCGCACCAGAGACTGAGTACCGCCATGATGCGCAGCGCGGGGTACCGCCTTCGCAGTCCCTGGACGACAACCAGAAATCCCGTGTAGAAGAATGCCGTGGTCAAGGCCATCACATTTCCGAGCAGGTGGCGCGGGTCCGTATGAACGCCGACCGGAGTCAGGAGCAGTAGTCCCCCAATCGCCAGGATCGCCGGAAGAACGAGCCTGACGTCTGGAACATCCCTGAAGAGCACCCACCCGTAGATCGCCGCGGCGAAGGGAACAAGATTCGCCAGGAGATTGGACTCCGCCAGCGTGGTGTAGAAGAACGACACGTTCCACAGACACAGTCGATCGCCAGGAGGGCTCCACCCAGAGCAATGGTGATATGGTCACGAAAAGGCATGCGTTCCTGCTGTTGGGTGCCGCGCCGGAGACCGGCACCGATATCGAGCAGGAACAGCATGGGGGCGGAGATCAGGGACCGGAAGCCGCCGGTTGCGATCGGCCCTGCCTCACTGAGCCGAACAAACACTCCCCCGAGCGCCAGACATCCCACCGCGAGCACCGCGCACGCGATCGCTCCTCCTGTCGCCCGACCACCGGCAGCACGGCTCAGATGCTGCACCATCTTGCCCCCTTCCTCTTACCTCTCATTGCTTCTGACACCGACCGCACCGGCCTCAGGAGGCTGGTGCCCGCATCCAGCCCGGCGACGCACCTCGCACCAGCACCATAACCCATACATCGACAATATGCGATAGATCGATCTTTCGGGGTCGCTAACAGGGTGAGCGCCAGCCGTCAATAGGTAGCAAGCCCTTTCTACCGTTCGGACGGTCGTGGCATTCTGACAGTGAGGATGTCGCCGCCCTTCGCGACCGTTCCCAGGCATCCAGGACCGTCTGACATTGACATCTGAAGGAGTAACGACGATGAGTGGAGAGCCTCTGCTCCTCGACTTCGTTGGCGAGCTGTTTCGGATCACGCCTGAAGTCCCCTTCCAGATCGGCCGAGAGGGCGATCTCGTGCTTTGATGAGGACAACCTCTTCCTCCATCGGCGCTTCCTCATCATCGAGCACGACGCCGGTCTGTGGTGGGTGGCCAACATCGGCTCCCGGATCGGTGCCACCATCACCGAACGCTCCGGTACCTCCCGCTCGTGGGTGGCTCCCGGTTCCAGGGTCCCCCTGGTCTTTCCGGACATGGCAATCGTCTTCACTGCAGGTTCCACGACCTACGAGATCCTCCTGCAGTCCCCTTCCCCGGCTACGAGCTCTCCCAGAGCAGGGACGTGCCGCTCGGCGACGGCCAGACCACCGTGGGCATGGTGAATCTGACCCGAAACCAGCACCTGGTGACACTGGCCCTGGCCGAGCCCTGGCTGCGACGCACCGGCACCGGCCCCGTCGACCTGCCTCGCAACGCCGACGCGGCTGCCCGCCTGGGCTGGAAGATCACCCGTTTCAACCGGGCGCTGGACAACGTCTGCGACAAGCTCGACCGCATCGGAGTCAAGGGCATGCGGGGCGGCCCACGCATGCACGCCTCCTACAGGCGCACTGCCCTGGTCGACTACGCGCTGACGGCCCGGCTCGTGACCATCGAGGACCTTCCGCTACTGGACCAGGAGGCCCAACGGTCCCGTCAGGAGCTCTTGGCGTCCTCCAGGACCGCCTTCTGATGACGTGCACCCGGTTGGCACCGACGAGTAGCCACCGGCGCCGGCACCGGTTTCCAAAGACTAACGACGTCGCCGCCAGCCGGCGGAAGTGCGTTCTGCCTTCCCCATGAGCTCCAGGACCCCCAGGGCCGCAGTGGTCTCCTTCGAAGACAGGCCCGAGGAGCGGGTAATGGCCTCGGTGGTCGCCGAGGCTCGGGCCGGCATGGCGTCCAGGACAATGGAGGCGGCCGGGTCCAGTCCGTCCAGCAGCCCGTCTCCCGCCAGCCTGGGATCCTGCTCCTTGGCGGCATCGGCATCGACGGTGCCAAGCGGTGTCAGGAGCTCGAGGGCGTCATCGGTATCGGTGATGCAGACCGCCCCCTTGCGCAGGAGGCGGTGGCAACCGACCGAGGACATGGAGGTCACCGGTCCGGGAACCGCGCCGACCTGTCTGCCCAGCTCGAGAGCGCGGTGCGCGGTGGACAGGGCTCCCGAGCGCCAGGCCGCCTCCACCACGATCGTCGCCCCGGAGATCGCCGCGATGACACGGTTGCGCGAGACGAACCGGTGACGGCCGGGCTGACAGCCGGGCGGAACCTCCGCCACCAGCGCCCCGGCAGCAATGACCGCCTCCAGCACCTCGGTATTCCCGACCGGGTACAGGCGGTCCACTCCCCCGGCGGAGACCGACACGGTGGGGCCCTTCTGCAGCGCCCCGCGGTGAGCGCAGGCGTCGATACCGAAGGCACCCCCGGAGACGATGAGACCACCCTTGGCCGTCACTCCCGAGGCCAGGGACGCAGCCACCCCCTCACCGTACCGGGTGGAGGCTCGGGCCCCCACCAGAGCCAGACACAGCCCGCTGGCAGGCCCTGTCGGCATCCGGTGCTCACGCACAGGCCGGCCGGCACTCGAGGTTCTCTGAGCGTCGTCGTCCTCAACGATCCTGTCCCCGTCTCCCCGAGACGTCCTTGTCCTCCAGCTCCTTGCCACTGACCAGCAGCGACGGGTCACCACGCACCCACAGGCAGAAGGGCGGCTGCTCCAGCTCATCGAGCCCCGGAGGCCACCAGGCGTCTCCTGGAAGGACGAGGCTCCCCCCGAGGCGGTCGAGCACGTCCAGCTCGCGACGGATGTCGAGTCCTTCCAGACGCGGCGCCCACCGCGCGGCCACCTGCGCCCAGTGGGCGCCGGCGCTTCCGTTGCGGGAGGCACCCGGGGGTGGTTCCGGCACCGGCGGGCGCGGAGCGCTGCGCACACGCCCAGAGGAGTCGATGGCCTCCTCCAGCAGCCACCTCAGGGCGGCGCTCGGCCCGAGCCGGTCCACCAGCATCGTCGCGGCGGCACTGGCGGGCTCGGCCAGGCGGGACCAGGTGGCGCGGACCAGCGCCGGGTCATCGATGTCATAGGGCAGGCTGCTGGTGAGTCTGAGAGTCACGGTCGTACTCCTGAGGTCCTCAGGGCCAGAGCGGTTCCGATATGGGTGAGGGTGAGCGCCTCGGCACCCTCGAGGTCGGCGAGGGTCCAGGCCAGTCGGAGGACCCGGTCCACCCCGCGCAGGGAGAGGTCCCCACGCTCCAGGGCGCTCATGAGCCGGCGGCTGAGCGGTGCACTCAGTCCGCCGTCGGGTCCCCTGAGGAAGGAGCCCGGCACCTCGGCATTGAGCCGCCAGGGAGTACCCGCCAGTCGGCGCTCCGCGGCACGCCGGGCCCGCAGCACCCGCTGCGCCACCACGGCGCTGGACTCGCCGCTCGCCGGGCAGGCGAGATCCGTGGCACTGACCGCTGCCACCTCGACCTGGATGTCCACCCGGTCCAGCAGCGGTCCGGACAGCCGCGAGAAGTAGCGCCTCCGTTGCAGGGACGTGCAGGTGCACTCCAGTCCCCGGCCACCGGCCTTGCCGCACGGGCAGGGGTTGGCTGCCAGAACGAGCTGGAAGGCGGCTGGGTAGCTGGCCCGTCCTCCCACACGGTCAATGGTGACCGTCCCGGACTCCAGGGGCTGACGCAGACAGTCCAGGACCCCGGCACTGAACTCGGGGGCCTCGTCGAGGAACAGCACGCCGCGGTGGGCCAGGGAGACGTCCCCGGGGCGCGGTAGGCCAGATCCGCCTCCGACGACGGCGGCCCGGGTGGCGGTGTGGTGCGGAGCGCGCAGCGGCGGCCGGGTGATGAGGCCGTGGGCGGGGTTGAAGGTTCCGGCCACGGAGTGGATGGAGGTGACGGTGACGGCGTCGGACTGCTCCAGGGGCGGCAGGATCGAGGGGAGGCGCTCGGCGAGCATGGTCTTTCCCGTCCCCGGCGGCCCCACCATGATGAGGTGATGGCCCCCGGCCGCCGCGACCTCAAGGGCCTGGCGGGCCTCCGTCTGCCCGACGACGTCGGCCAGGTCCGGCGGCTCGTCATCCCGGGCCAGGGCCGCAGGGGCGTCCCTCCCGGCCTCGGAGATCTGCTCCACCGCGGCGGCCACGCCTTCACTCAGGCGCCCTCCGTAGCGCTCCACGAGCTGACCGATGTGGCTGATGGCGCTCACCCGAGCATCAGGAACGAGCTCGGCCTCGGCGGCGGCCTCCTGGCCGATGACGATCTCCCCACCCGGCTGCTACCGCCGCCTGGACGGAGGGCAGGATGCCGCGCACCGAGTGCACCGAGCCATCCAGACCGAGCTCGCCGATATACACGGTGCGCCCAAGGACCTCGGCCGCTGACCGTCCGAGCCGGCCGCGAGCCCCCAGCACGGCCAGCGCCAGCGCCAGGTCCAGCCCGGTTCCGGTCTTGCGCAGGTCCGCCGGGGAGAGGTTGACGGTCAGGCGTTGCTCGCCCCAGGTGACGCCGCACGTGCTCAAGGCGGCTCGGACACGTTCACGGGACTCGCGCACAGCCGCGTCGGGCAGACCGACGAGGGTGAATCCGGGCAGGCCCTGGGTGGCGTGGGCCTCGACGTCGACGATGTGTCCGGTCAACCCGGTCAGGGTGACCGCGAGCGTGCGTGCTAGCCCCATGACGCGCCCACCGCCCGATGGTGGCGCAGCAGCGCAGGACGCGCGTCGCGCAGGAGGATGGAGATGACGTCGAGGCGCAGGCCGGCGCGGGGAGCCTCGTGGGTGGCGACCCAGGCGGCCGTCAGGGCTCGAAGCCGGGCGAGCTTGCGGGGGTCGACCGCAGCGGCCGGCGGTCCTTGACGCAGGGAGCTGCGGGTCTTGACCTCCACGACGACCAGCGTCGATCGCACCGACGTCCGCGTCATCTGCTCCGAGCCGATGGATTCGTCTCCTGGCTCCCGGCCACCGGGGGCTGGTTCGAGGGCGATGATGTCGAGCTCTCCGCGCAGCCCGTGCTCCGGGCGCCAGTTGCGCTCCAGGACCTTCCAGCCGATGTCCTCCAGGTAGGTGGCGGCCAGATCCTCTCCGTAGCGTCCGGTGCGCAGGCGGGACGACGGACCGGCCGCGGCTCCTGGGGCTCTTGGGGCTCCTGCGGGTCCTCGGTTCCCGGTGGGCTCGGCGGGCACGGCGGGGAGGGCGGCGCTGGAGCGCGCGGCGATCACCGTTCTGCCTGCTGCGACTGCTGTGACCGGTTCGGCCATGCGGATCACCTCCGCCACTAGCCTGAGGCCGGATCCGCCGGTCTGCGCAGCGGACCCATCAGGTCTGTGGAGGGCGCTGGCAGAAGCCCTCCTGTGGCCCCCTGGGCGCCCTGCTGCTCAGCGGACAGGGCTCAACGAGAGCCGGGGTGTGGTGCTAGGAGGAGGGGATGTCCATCTCGAGCTTGGTGAGCTCCTCGACGTTGACGTCCTTGAAGGTGACGACGTGGACGGACTTCACGAACCGGGAGGCGCGGTAGATGTCCCAGACCCACGCGTCCTCGAGGGTGAGCTCGAAGAAGACCTCCCCACCGCTGGTGCGTACCTGGACGTCGACGGCGTTGGCCAGGTAGAAACGTCGTTCGGTCTCCACGACGTAGGAGAACAGAGAGGCCACGTCGCGGTACTCACGGTACAGCGAGAGCTCCAGCTCGTTCTCATAGGACTCGAGGTCTTCTGCGCTCACCGGGCCATCATGCCTGCCGACGGCGCCTGGACTCGGCAGGCCGCGGGGGCGAGTCGGCCTGCCCCGGCCATGTCTGCCCGAGGCGTCAGCCGTGATGCTGGTCCAGTCCTGGCAGGTGCCAGCTGCGCCTGTGCTGGTCGCTGGCCCCCAGGTCGGCCAGGCCCTTGATGTGGGCCGGTGAGGCGTAGCCCTTGTTGGAGGCCCATCCGTAACCGGGATCGGCGAGGTCGATCATGAGCGAGTCTCGCTCGACCTTGGCCAGGACACTGGCTGCGGCGACAACGGCGCAGCGGGCGTCGGCCTTGACCTCCATACGCACCGGCGGCGTAAGAGAATCCGCGGCGGGACCGGGTGCCGTCGATGCCGGCCGTGCTTCCAGGGCGGTGAGCAGGTCCGGCTGGGGGACGGTGAGCCAGTCGGCGACGCCGTCAAGGATGATGACGCCAGGGGCGTGACCGCGCTCGGCAACGCGCTGCAGGGCTCGCAGACCCGCCAACCGCAGGGCGCCGACGATGCCGTGCTCATCGATTTCGGCGGGCGAGGCGTGGGCAACGGCGGAGTCCACCAGCCAGTCGCGCACGGGGTCGACCAGGCCTGTGCGCGCACGGGCCGTCAGCTGCTTGGGAGTCGGCCAGTCCTTCGGGGAAGTCGTCGTCGGTGCAGCGTCCTACGATCGCCAGTCCTACACTGACCGGCCCGGCGAGCGCCCCACGACCGACCTCGTCCAGTCCGCCGACGTACTCATGGGTCTGGAGCATATCCTTCTCCAGGCACCGGTCGGGACGGGGACGGGACCGGGGGCTCACCACGTCCGTTCCAGATCTGTCCCCGATTCCGAGTCGATCCGGCCCGGTCCGGTGCGCTCGGAGCCGTTCGTCGCCTCACCGGTGTCGCCCTGCGAGTCGTCCGGGACCGTGCCGTCCTCGACCTCGGGGTCGGAGGGCGTCGTCTCCTCAGACGCCGTCCGACCGTCGTCTGACGCGGGGCTGGTCTGGGACGAGGATGAGGAGGGCGCAGAGGTGTCCTGAGCCGGTACCTGTGAGAAGGCCTGCTCCCCGCCCTGCAGCCACCCCCACCGGCTCGGGTTCGTCCACTGGTAGACCACCTTGGCCACCCCGACGACATTCTTCAGGGGCACGAAACCACCGTGGGCGTCATCGCGGTGGTAGCGCGAGTCGGCTGAGTTGCCGCGGTTGTCCCCCATGACCCATACGTATCCCTGGGGAACCGTGACGTCGAAGGACGTCAGGGACGGGGACTGGCCGTCCTTGACGTAGGGCTCCTTGATCACGACGCCGTTGACGCTCAGCGTTCCCTTCCCGTCGGCGACCACGTGGTCGCCTCCCACACCGATCACCCGTTTAACGAGGTGGTGACCGGTGTGCTCGGGCAGGAGGCTCACGGAGACCATGACCTTCTGGATGGCGCCACGCAGTCCCGTCGGCTCCTCGACGTGGAGCCAGTCGTCGGGGTCGGTGAAGACGACGACGTCGCCCCGGTCGATGCGGTCGGAGTCGAACATCGTGACCGCAACCTTGTCCCCGTCACGCAGGGTGCGTTCCATGGACCCCGAGGGGATCTCGTAGGTCTGGACGACGAAGGCCTTGAACAGGGCGGGGACCAGGAGGATGACTGCCAGGACGAGCAGCGCCCGCGTCAGCCGCTGCCCCAGGGAGCTGGTCTCAGGCGGAGGGATGGCGGGGGCCACGTGCCGACGAGGCTGGATCGAGGGAGGCAGATCCACGGGCTCGTCGTCGGGTTCGGGGTCGGCATCGGGATCGATGAACGGGTCGTAGTCCCACTCCTCGCTGTCATCGAACAGTTCCGGCTTCGAGGGCGCGTCCTCCGGTTCCGCAGACTCACCGCCCTCCTGGGGAGAGTCTGCGGACGGGGCGCTGCAGGAAGGGGTGATGGCGGACCTGGAGGCCCGGCCGATCTGCGAGGGATCGGCCTGTTTCAGGTCCAGTCCGACGTCGTCGGCCTCATCCTGCGCCGGTCTCACCGTGCTCCTTCCCTGTCAGTCGATATACGCGATGTACGTTATTCGCCGCCATACGGCGGTCAGAGATGACGAGCGCCCGGAGCCCGTAGGCTCCGGGCGCCGTCTTGAGAGCGCGGGCGCTCAGTCCTCGCGACGCTCCTTGATCTTGGCGGCCTTACCGCGCAGGTCGCGCAGGTAGTAGAGCTTTGGCGCGACGCACCTGACCGCGGGTGACGACCTCGATCTTCTCGATGGAGGGCGTGTGGACGGGGAAGGTGCGCTCGACGCCGACGCCGAAGGAGACCTTACGGATGGTGAAGGTCTCCGAGACGCCGCCGCCCTGGCGCGCGATGACAACGCCCTGGAAGACCTGGACGCGGGTACGGGATCCCTCAACGACCTTGACGTGGACCTTGAGGGTGTCCCCGGGACGGAAGGAGGGGATGTCGTCGCGCAGTGATGCGGCGTTGATCTCGTCGATCAGGTTCATGTTTCTCTCCACACCCGTGCCACTGGTCAGGAGTGCTGGTTCGGCGGCGCCGCGCCGTTCGGGGCAGCGCCGGAGGTGGACGCCCCTGAGCTCCTTCGAAGCGATTTCCTCCCCAGTGGCAGAGGAGCCGCAGGACCCAGGTGCCCGCTCAGTTTGCCACAGGCTCGCGTCCCGGACGAGCGTGCTACCCCAGTCGTGCCTGAGTTCACGCGTTCCTCACGTTCCGGAGCATGTCTATCGGTCATCCGCCGGAGCCCGCCAGCGTGCTTGCCGGTGCCGGCTCGGCCGGATCGGTGGGGAGCGCCGTCGGAGTGGATGTCGGTTGGGGAACCTGAGAGAAGACCTGGCGGCCAGAACTCAGGCCGGACCAGTGGGAGTAGGGCCACACGACGTGCTTGGCGACGCCGACCACGTTACCCATGGGCACGAAGCCGTGGTGGGCGTCGTTCTGGTGGTAGCGGGAGTCCGAGGAGTTGGATCGGTTGTCACCCATGACCCAGATGTAGCCCTCCGGCACGGTGACGTCGAAGGCGAGGTCTGAGGCCGATCGCCCGGGCTTGAGGTAGTCCTCGTGGAGCTCGACGCCGTTGACGCTCAGGGACCCGTTCCCGTCGGCGACGATGTGGTCTCCGGGCATGCCGATAACGCGTTTGATGAGGTGGTGACCGGCGTTCTGGGGAAGATGCGGATCGCGACGAGGAAGTCCTGGGCCACGCCCTGCAGACCCGTGGGCTCCTGCGTCATCAGCCAGTGATCAGGATCGGTGAAGACGACGACGTCGCCTCGCTCCACGGTGTTGGAGTCGTACATGGTCACAGTGACGCGGTCGCCCTCGTTGAGGGTGTCCTCCATGGATCCCGACGGGATGGTGAAGCTCTGGATGACGAAGGTGCGGATGAGGGCGATGATCACCACGGCGACCACCAGGTAGGACAAGGTGATGCCCCACTGCTTGAGGCGGTAGGCGATCCGCCTACCCACAGAGGCGGACTCTGCCGCTCCACCGTTGTCCCCTCGAGCGGCTCTGTCGCCCCGACCGTTTCCCTTGCCCTCACCGTCACTCGGGCGCTGGGAGCCGGCCCTGGGTGACAGGGTCACCGGCACTGTCGGCCGTGTCCTGAAGATTCTGATCGTTGTGACTGCTCATAGGCCTTCTCCTGTCCGCCGGGTCATGACGACGTCGTGAGCATCCTGGCCTCCGACGTTGTAGGTGCGAGTCCCGACCTGGCGGAAGCCGGCCCGCTTGTAGGCCTTCTGGGCGCGCTTGTTGGTGATGTGGGTGCCGAGCCAGAGCAGGCTCGCCCCGCGGGCGGCGGCCTGCCGTGTCACGGCGCTGATGAGCGCCGGGGTGAGTCCCGAGCCTCGCATGGCGGAGTCGACGTAGACCTTGGACAGCTCACCGACGACCTGTCCCGGACGAGCCCGGACACAGGCAGGACGAGGATCGATCCCGGGGGGAGGTTCACCTGCTGCGTCGTGCTCCTCCCGCAGTACGGCGGCGTAGCCCACCAGGTTGGGACCTCCTGACGTCTCGGTGGTCTCCGTTTCACCGGATGTTCGTATGCCGGGCAACGGGGCAAGCAGCTCGGCGACGACGAGGTCGACGCGCTCGTCGCCGGCCCAGGTGGAGAACAGCTCGGGAACCAGGTTCGTGGCGATGTGCCGGGTGATGGACTCGGGGGCGATGACATGCTCGCAGGCATCGGGGAAGGTGCGGGCGGCCAGGTCTGCCAGCGCCTCGGCGTCGCGCGCGGTGGCGGGCCGGATGCGCACCGGCACCGGATGAGCCGCCCCGACCGGCGTCGCCCATCCCAGGGCCGCCAAGGTGGCACGGTCCTCGTGGTCCAGGAGCGCGGCGTCCAGGCGCGTGATCATGTCGGGGCGACGACTGACGGTTCTGGCAATGGCCTGGTCCCGCCGGCTGCGGGCGATGCGGGCGTGGTCGCCGGACAGCAGGACGGGGTCCACGTCCAGGTCGCGCCACCGGGTGGGGCGGGTGTGGACGGGGTACTCCAGCAGGCCCGCGGCTCCGTGGGACTCCTCGACCAGTGACTGGGGGTTGCCCAGGACACCGGGCAGGAGGCGGGCGATCGCCTCGATCATGACGACGGCGGCGACCTCTCCCCCGTTGAGGACGTAGTCGCCGATGCTCAGCTCACGCACCTCGACACCGCGAGAGGCGTAGTGCTCGGGAACGCGCGCGTCGATGCCCTCGTAGCGGCCGCAGGCGAAGACCAGGGAGTCGGCACCGGCCAGGTCCTCGGCGGTGCGCTGGCTGAAGACCTCACCCGAGGGGGTGGGGATGATGAGGACCTGACGACCGGCGGTGGCGGCATCCCCGGCGAGCACGTCATCGAGGGCCTCGCCCCACACGTCGGGCTTCATCACCATGCCAGCGCCGCCGCCCAGGGGTGTGTCGTCGACGGTGCGGTGACGGTCATGGGCGTGGTCACGCAGGTCGTGGACGCGTAGGTCGAGGTCGCCTCGGTCGGCAGCCCTCCCGATGAGGGAGAGGTCCAGAACCTTGAGGTAGTCGGGGAAGATGGTGACGACGTCGATCCTCACCGGGCCTCCTCCACCTCACCGAGTCCGGGGAACAGCCCACCGGGCGGGTCCAGGGTCACGGTGCCGGCCTCCGGGTCGATGGCCGGCACGAGCGCGGCGACGAAGGGAACGGCCACGTCATCGCCCTCGGGGGTGGTGACCACGAGTCGGTCCTGGGCAACGCCCGGCTCCAGGTCCGTGACCTCTCCCAGCAACTCGCCGGAGACGCTGAGCGCTCGCAGCCCGACGAGCTCGTGGCGGTACCAGGACTCATCCTCCTCCTCCGAGCTCATGGCGTCGTCGGAGGCGTCGTCGGTCTCGACCAGGAGCCGGACTCCCCGCAGGGCCTCGGCGGCTGTACGGTCGCGCGCCTGCTCGAAGGCGGCGAACCAGCGCGAACCGTCGAAGCGTAGACGACTGACCGTGAGGGGCCCGGCCTGGACCGGTTCGGTGGGGACAGTGGTTCCGGGCGCGAGGCGCCCCTCGGGGTCATCGGTACGGATCTCGAGACGCACCTCGCCCTTGAGGGCATGGGCGGGACCGATGACGGCGAGGGTGAGCAGCACCTGTCCTCCTGGGATCGGGACGTGGAACGGTTGGCAAGGGATCTGGATGTCTGACGCCAACCTACCGCGCCCCGGCTGACGTTCCCATCGGCCACAGGGATGAGGTGGAGCACCGATGGCGTGAGGTTGAACGCCCCCGCCCAGGTCTGTCTCCTACCTGCTCCGCCGACCGGACAGATCAGCCGGGGCTTAAGGACGCAGATCAGCCGCCGAAAGGCGACGGTGCCCGGCCCCCTCATGGGAACCGGGCACTCGTGTCGATCGGTCAGACCTGCCGAGACCGACACGGTCAGCTGTGCCGACCTGAAGACCCTGCGTTCAGCGACGGTCGGTGTCGACGACGTCGACGCGCACTGACGAGTCCGCCAGCGCTCCCACCACTGTGCGCAGCGCTCGAGCAGTACGGCCCGAGCGGCCGATGACTCGGCCGAGGTCCTCGGGGTTGACCCGCACCTCCAGCAGGTCGCCGCGGCGCAGCGACCGAGAGGTGACGGTGACGTCGTCGGGATTGTCGACAATGCCCCGTACGAGGTGCTCGAGGGCGTCGGCCAGCATCTCAGACCTCCTCAGCGGCGGCCTCGGCGGTCTCCTCAGCCCCGGTGGCCTCAGCAGCCTCGGCCGCCGCAGCGGCCTCCTGCTCGGCCTTGGCCTTGGCGGCGGCTGCCTTACGCTTCTCGGCGTCGTCGGCAGCGGCCTTGACCGCAGCCTCCTTGGCGACCGTCGCGGCGTCGGCGTCCTTGACCTTGAGGGTGCTCTCGACACCCTTGAGGCCCTTGAACTGGTGATAGTCGCCGGTGATCTTGATCAACTTGTAGACGGCGTCGGAGGGCTGGGCGCCCACACCGAGCCAGTACTGGACACGCTCGGAGTCGATGCGGATGAGCGAGGGCTCCTGCATCGGGTCGTAGACACCGATCTCCTCGATGACACGACCATCGCGCTTCTTGCGGGAGTCGAGGACGACGACCCGGTAGAAGGGGCAAACTTCTTACCCATGCGCTTGAGGCGAATCTTGACTGCCACTTGGTTGAACTCCTGGTTCTGGATGGTTTGGCGCGCGCTGGTCCCCGGTGGGGTCAAGCAACGGTTTCCGGCGTGAGCCGAGACGCGACCGGGGCCGGGAGAGGGACCGACGTCCAATCGAGTACAGCCGGACATTCTGCCAGAGCGTCCGACGGCGTCGCCAGTCCGAGCCAGGGGCACCGCCCACCACTCGGTGCGAGATCGCCCACAGAGCAACACCGGCTCCGAGCGGCACATGCCGCTTCACTGGGTCCCCACCGGTGAGAATATCCGCATCACACCCGGCCATCTGACGAGCAACGAGGCTGAGAGGAAACCGCACCCGCAGAGCAGATTCTCTTGGAGGATCCGCCCTCCTGGCGCTCCGACGTCGATCCACCCTCCCAGCACCCCTCGACGGACGGACTGCACCCGCCCACCCGCCACGAGGCGGCACGACCGGACCGAAGCACCCCGGTACACCCCAAGGACCCAGACCGGAATCGCGCGGGCCGGCAAAGCCCCGCCGCACAGCACGGCTTTGGCCAGTGGTCCTTCTTGGAGTCATCTGCGTGGTGTCACTGGCCATTGTGGGACGGGTGGTCGTGAACTCCACCTCACATTTTGCGCCGAGCGCTACCCTTTCACCCCCGCCTGCTTCCTGCGAGATGAAGGGAAACCAGGAGAATGGCTCTTCATGGAAAGAGACATGGAGCCTTGACACCGGCCTTCCTGTATGGGAGAACGATTTTACGTGGGACACGTACACGTGCGGAAACTATGTGGTTGTCATTCACCGCAAGAACAATGACACGGCGGACCTGACGGGCTACTACATAGAAGGCAGTAAACCTAGGAAGATCTGGACGACGTCACTCGGATACACATCCACCACCGGCTATCGCCACTGGTGGGGAGGGCACCTGCTACTGAACAATCAGGTCCTTGACCCAGTAACAGGGAAAACCAGCAAACCCCCGCAGGACTTCCAGTCCTCAAGCTTCGTCGCCAATGATGATACTGCCGTCTCATGCAGCTCCTCACTCTCGGACGAGAGCAGCACCTGCACGGGTTGGGACTGGAATGATGGAGAGCCGACTCAGCGCTGGCAGCAGACCTATGAGTTCACGTCGATCCATCCACTCTGGCACCATGCCGATGGGACACCGGCATCAGACTCGATCGCGGTATCCGTTCAAGGCACCGCCGAGAGCTCTTCCCGCATCGGAGTTCTTTCGACGAGCGACGGTTCTCTTCTGACCCTCTCACCGGAGAAGAACGATCAAGGACACTCTGTCCAGCTGCTTTCCGCCAGGGACGGTTGGGTCATCATCGATCCAGACAGCCCTACAGCGTCCACCTTCTCCAAGAAGGGGGCCCCTGCGGAGTCCTTCACCCTCAAGGGCTCCGATGCGGCCCTCCTTATCAAGGATGGCCAGCAACCCACGCTGTCCCAGTTCAAGGCCGCTTACGAGTCGGGAGACGAGCTGGGCCGATACCGACATCACCTGCACCGAAACTTCGCATTGCAGTTTTAATGGGACCCCGTTAACACTGTCTGAAGGAATAGCCACATGGGACACGCCGGCTCGCGCGCAGTTCCAGAGCTCCTGGAAACTGAGCTCCAACAAGCGCACGCTCACCATACGCGGCCGCTCCGCCAGCAGTGAGATCGGTGCCGTGTTCGCGATTGACACGGCGTCGAAGACACCCCTGGACCCCTACCCATCACATCCAGTGGCGCATTCATCCCCGTCTGGCGCCATGACCTTATTGTCGCTATCGACGGCTCCACGTTGGTCGGCTACGCACCACGGTCCTGAGGACGATGGTTCCCCATACAGCCCGCTGCTGCGCGACAACTGTCATGCAGCAGCGAGTGATCTGTCGCTCGGTACCGGGAGCCGCGGGTCGGCGGGAGCCCTGGGGCCATGACCCGAACCATCACAGCCCCCGTCACTCACTCCCCGGGATCCTGCCCTCAGGTCGGGCGCACAGCTCCAGCCCCCGCGATTGACTCCCGTGGCCTGCGCAAGCTCTTCGGCAGCCTCGTCGCCGTCGACAACCTCGACCTGACTATCCGGCCCGGAGAGGTGGTCGCCTTCCTGGGCCCCAATGGCGCGGGCAAGTCCACCACCCTCGACATGCTCCTGGGACTGACCCGGCCCGACGCAGGGACGATCGAGCTTCTGGGGACCTCTCCCAACCAGGCGGTCCAGGCAGGTCGCGTTGGTGTCATCTTCCAGGACGGCGGTCTCCTGGACGACTTCACCGTCGGGGAGACCCTGCGGGTCGTGGCCTCGATGCAGCCCCGGCACTGCGACGGCGTCTCGCGCGCTTCCAGGCTCGACGACGTCGTCAACCAGGCGCATCTTGGCCAGGTCCTCACCCGCAGAGTGAGCCGCTGCTCGGGAGGCGAGCGCCAGCGCCTGCGCCTGGCCCTTGCTCTGCTGCCAGATCCCGACCTTCTCGTCATGGACGAGCCCACCGCCGGAATGGATGTCGGCGCCCGGATCGTCTTCGGGAGAGCGATGCGCACCCAGACCGCCGCGGCCGCACCGTCCTGTTCGCCACCCACTACCTGGAGGAGGCGGCCTCTTTCGCCGACCGCATCGTCATCATCGCCCATGGTCGCCTGGTCGCCGACGGCAGCGTCGATGAGATCCGAGCCCTGGGCGATGGCGCCCTGGTCACCGCCACCTGGCCCGGGATCTCCGAGGAATCTTTGGGGCAGCACCTGGCCGACTGTCCCGCGGCCAGCAGCATCCTGCACGCGGTCGTCCACGGTGAGCACGTGGAGCTGCGCACGACGGACTCCGACGCCGTCGCCCGCTGGCTGCTGAGTACCACCCCCGCCGAGCACCTGGGCATCGGCGCCGCGAGCCTCAACGAGGTCTTCACCGCTCTGACCTCCGACGGCTCTGACGGCGCAGCCCCGTCGACGCCTTAGCCCACCCATCACCCCTGACCACCATCACCACATGCATTGAGGCCGCATCAGCGACCGCGACGTCCCAGACATCCTCTGACTCCCCAGTATCCGACTCCCTGTCGATCCCGACGCGGGCAGGGCACACAGATCGATCACTTCGTCCGGGAGGGCTCAGGCCCGCACGCCCTCTCCTGACCTACCTCTGGCTCGACCTCTTTCCGGGAGCCTGCGCGAGCCGGCCAACCTCTTCTTCGTTGTCGCCTTCCCTCTGGCGATGTACCTCGTCTTCGGTCGGCTGAACGCGTCCGCCGGGGACTACGGTCCGCACGCCCACGGCAACGTCTCGGCCTCGGTAATGCTCGCCATGGCCTCCTTCAGTGCCTGCCTGGGTGCCACCAGCGCCTCGGCGACGGCCGCTGTCGAGCAGTCTGCGGGCTGGGGCCGGCAGATGGCCGTCACCGGTGGCGGTCTGCGTGGCTACCTGGTGGTCAAGACCGGAACCGCAGTGGGAACAGCAGCTCTTCCGGTCATCGTGGTCCTCACCGCCGGGGCACTGACGGACTCGCAGATGGAGGGCTGGGTCTGGGCCGCCAGTCCCCTCATCTGCCTGATCGGGGTCCTGCCCTTCGTCCTGTGGGGGCTGGCCGCCGGGATGTGGTTGCCGTCCTCGGCATCGATCGGTATCGCGACCTCCTTGGTCTCCTTGTTCGCCTTCATCGGCAACACCTTCATGCCGCTGAACCACACGCTGCTGACGATCAGCCGCTTCACCCCGATGTACGGGTCGACGGCGCTGGCCCGGTGGCCGCTGGGCGAGGGGATGGACCCTACGTACCGGATCGACCGGCGGGTATCCAGGACCCGCTGTGGATGCCGTTGGCTAACCTGGTGGCGTGGACACTCATCTTCGGGCTGCTCGTGATCGGGGCCCGACGCCGGGCGACCAGGCGCCAATGAGCTCGGTGACGACAACGATGACGACATCACAACCCTCTCACAACGATGCTGCCGTGGAGACCTCGGCATCGCAGAAGGAAGGACCCCGTTCCCGCTCCTGGCACCGCTATCGCCGTCATATCGTCTGGGACGCCACGGTGTGGGTGTTCCTCCTGGTCATCCCCTCGTCCACTCTTCTCCTCGGCTCCTTCGCCCCCGTGGCAGCGCTGCTGGGAATCGCCGGAGTCATGGGGTTCATCGTCGCCCTACGTCTGGGCCTTCTCACACAGGACACCCGCGCGGTACGGGCAGGGGATCCTCTGCCTGATCTCCCGATTCGCGTCCTTGTGGGCAAGCTGGCGGCCCTGATTCTCTTCAGCGTGCTGGCACTGCCGGCTCTGGGCTGGTGGACCGCCTACTTCTTCCCCTTCTTCTGCTCATTGGTCCTGTTCTCCACAACGCTGCGTCGGGGAATCCAACCGTCATCACCGCGGTCGCCCTCTTGATTGCCGTCTCTCTAGCGTGGAACACGCATCCGGAGTCGCGCTGGATGGTGCTGGGCGCCGCACTATCGGGACTGACCATCATCATCGCCCGCATCGCGGTGGAGCTCAGGAGCGCAGAACATCCGCCGAGCGCGAGCTCGCCCTCATCTCGCAGCGGAGGCAGTGGGGCGCGATGTCCACGACATCCTGGGGCACTCCTGACGGTCCTCACCCTCAAGGCCGAGGTCGCCCGCCGGCTCATCGAGCGCGACCCGGCCGCCGCCTCCAGGGAGCTCGACGAGGTCATCACCCTGGCCCGCGGGGCCCCTCGCCGACGTGCGCTCCACGGTGACGCGCCTGCGGTCCCCGGACCTGGCCAATCAGGTGGAGGCCACGCGTACCGCCCTGAGCGCCGCCCAGATCGATGTGGAGATGGTCGGTAGCGCCCAGGACATTCCTGAGCGTCAGCGGGCACTTCTGGCCTGGGCCCTGCGCGAGGCCACCACGAATGTCGTCCGGCACGCGCGCGCCACCAACGTCACCGTGCACCTGGCACCGGGGATACTGCGGGTGAGCGACGACGGCGTCGGTCTGGCCGGTGACAAACCCGGGCAACGGGCTGGAGGGCCTGCGCTCCCGCATTGAGCAGGAGGGCGGTTCCCTCACCATGACCAGTCCGATCACCCGTCGCACTGACTCATCCAGCGCCGTCGAGAGAGACTCCGCTGACGTGCCGTCCGGCGGAACCAGACTAGAGGTGAGGCTGCCGTGAACCCGATCCGCGTGCTCATCGCCGATGACCAGGCCCTCGTGCGTGGAGCGCTGGCGACGCTTCTGGGACTGGAAAGCGATCTGAGGTGGTGGCCCAGGTGGGGCGGGGCGACGAGGTCCTGGACGCGGTACGCCAGCACGCCGTGGATGTGGCCCTGATGGATATCGACATGCCGGGGCGCGACGGACTGGCGGCCACCGCGGAGGTCGTCGCCTCCGGGGCATCGTGCAGGTGCCTCATCGTGACGACCTTCGGTCGCCCGGGCTACCTCTCACGGGGCATGGAGGCAGGGGCGGCGGGCTTCATCGTCAAGGACACCCCGCCCGAGGCGCTGGCTGAGGCGATCCGCAAGGTCCATGCCGGCCTGCGGGTCATCGACCCCGAGCTCGCCCAGGAGTCGGTCCTGCTCGGGCCGAACCCTCTGACCGAGCGGGAGAAGGAGGTTCTGCAGGCTGCAGCCACGGGCGCGGGACGCCCGAGATCGCGACGCGGCTGCGCCTGGGCGAGGGCACGGTGCGCAACTACTCGTCCTCGGCGATCGCCAAGACCCACGCCCGCAACCGCACCGAGGCGGCCCGCACCGCCGAGACCAACGGCTGGCTTTAGCCCAGTCACGTCCAAGCCGTCGACGTCGCGACGAGAGGTAAGGGATGGAGAGCTCATCACAGCGGCATGAACTGATCCGACGAGAACCGATCTTCCACCACCCGGAGCTGATCTGGGACGCCGGCTCCTTCGATGAGCAGATCGCGGAGGACTTCAACGAGATCGGCGCCTCGGGACGACGTTACAGCCGCAGCGAGGTCAAGGAGATCGTCCTGGGACGCTTGGAGGGAACTCATGCGGACTCCCTCGCCGATGGATACAGAATCGAGGAGGCGGAGTCCCGCATCCTTGCCGACGACGTCGTCCAGGTCCTCTACACCTTACGTACGCCGAGTCGCGTCACCCGCAGATCCACGCTCTACCGTCGCCGGGACTCGATCTGGCAAGCGGTATTCCACCAGGGCACCGTCATCGAGGGTGCGACTGCCCTGTCTCCTGACGACTGACCCGCCTCCGGCGGATCCGATGACGTCCGAGCCCGCGGCTCGGTTCCCAGGCGCCGCGGGCCGTTGAGCCTACAGCCCGAGGTGGCGGCGCAGGTCCTCGGGCAGGGCGCCCATGGCATCGGCGACGTCGTCGCCCGAGGGCTGCGCACCGGGTCTGAGCCTGCTGCTGGGCCTGGGGCATGATCCCGTAGCCGGAGGCGCCGGCCTGGCCGCCGCCGAGCTCGAAGGAGGAGCCGGCTGCTGGCGCGGCGCTCTGCCCGGCCTCGATCTTGGCCTGCTTGGCGGCTGCGGCCTCCTTGGCCTGACGGGCGCCTTGGCGGGGTTGCCGCTGCGGCCCTTCTTACCGCCCTTGCCGCGTTTTGGCCTTGGGGGCCTGACGGGCCTTGAGTGCTTGCCCATGCCGGGCAGCGACCCCATGCCGGGCATGGGACCGCCCTCACCGGGTCCGCCCATGCCTCCGCCGGAGGCCATGGCCTCCATCATCTTCTTGGCCTGCTCGAAGCGGTCCACCAGCTCATTGACGGCCTGGACGGTGGTGCCCGATCCCCTGGGCGATGCGGCTGCGGCGCGAGCCGTTGAGGATGGACAGGTCCTGCGCTCGGCCGGAGTCATGGAGCACACGATCGCCCTCGATGCGGTCGACCTCGCGCTCGTCGAAGTTCTCCAGGGCCTCACGCATCTGCCCCATGCCGGGCATCATGCCCAGGAGCTTCTTCATGGAGCCCATCTTGCGGATCTGGCGCAGCTGGCCCAGGAAGTCGTCGAGGGTGAAGGTGCCCTGGCGAGCTTGGCGGCGGCGTCCTCGGCCTCCTGGCGGTCCAGGGTCCGCTCGGCCTGCTCGATGAGGGTGAGCAGGTCACCCATGTCCAGGATGCGCGAGGCCATGCGGTCGGCGTGGAAGCGCTCGAAGTCGGTCAGGCCCTCGCCGGTGGAGGAGAACAGGACCGGGGCACCGGTGACGCCGCGCACGGACAGGGCCGCACCGCCGCGGGCGTCGCCGTCGAGCTTGGAGAGGACCACGCCGGTGAAGCCGACGCCGTCGCGGAATGCGACCGAGGTGTTGACGGCGTCCTGACCGACCATGGCGTCCAGGACGAAGAGGATCTCGTGGGGGACGACGGCGTCGCGGATGCGGATCGCCTGGTCCATCATCTCGGCGTCCACGCCCAGGCGGCCGGCGGTGTCCACGACGACGACGTCGTAACCGTTAGTGCGTGCCTGCTCGACGCCGGAGCGGGCCACGGCCACCGGGTCACCCACGCCGTTACCGGGCTCGGGCGCCCACACGTGCACCCCGGCGCGCTCGGCGACGACGCTCAGCTGCGTGACGGCGTTGGGGCGCTGGAGGTCGGAGGCCACCAGCAGGACGCGCTTGCCCTGGTCGCGCAGCCAGCGGCCGAGCTTCCCGGCCAGGGTGGTCTTACCGGCGCCCTGGAGACCGGCGAGCATGATGATCGTGGGGCCGCGGTCGGCCCAGTTGATCTCCCGGGTCTCGCCGCCCAGGACCTCGATGAGTTCCTCGTTGACGATCTTGACGACCTGCTGGCCCGGGTTGAGGGCCTGGGAGCGGGCGGCGTCGACCGCCTTCTCCCGCACCGCGGAGGTGAAGGCGCGCACCACGGGCAGGGCGACGTCGGCCTCCAGGAGGGCGCGGCGGATCTCGGTGACCGTGGCGTTGACGTCGGCCTCGGTGAGACGACCTTTGCCGCGCAGCTGGTTGAAGGAGGCGGTGATGCGATCGGAGAGGTTGCCGAACACGCGATGGTCCTTCCTGGCGCCGTCGGGCGCGTTGGTCGGGAGACTGTGGGCGGATGAGGGTGGAACGTCCATGTCCGTGGTCCATGGCGATCACCTCGACTGTGCCCCAGGATAGCGGCAAGCGGGGCCCGCCCTCTCCCCCGCGCCCGGACCGGGACTGAGCCCACACTCACCAGCCGGCAGCCTCCGCCACGTCACACCTCTGGGCCCCGGCTCCCCCTGACGCCCTCTCCCACTCCGAACGCGGGTTTTCTCCCGACATCCTGCGGTATTTCACCATCTGGCTACCCCTGAGATATGTCGCGAGCAAGTAGTGACCGATGAGCCATGGACCGCAGCCGACGTGGGACGAGTCTTGAGCCATGAGCACAACAACGACCCGGTCCGCCCAGGAGCCCTCACTCCGGGAGGTTCCCATGACGACTCCCGCGGCAGAGCCCGCAGACGCCGTCAGGCTGACCGCCCTGCACAAGTCCTTCGGAGACGTCATCGCCGTCGACGGAATCGACCTGACCATCCGCCCAGGCGAGGTCGTCGCCCTCCTGGGGCCCAACGGCGCCGGCAAGACGACGACGATTGACATGATCCTGGGACTCAGTCGCCCCACCGGCGGAGAGGTGAGCACCTTCGGGATGAGCCCGCGCCAGGCGGTCGACCGAGGCCTGGTCACAGCCGTCATGCAGACCGCCGGGCTCCTGCCCGACATCACTCGTGCGCGAGACGGTGGAGCTGACGGCGAGCCTCTTCTCCCACCGGATCGATACCGAGGAGGCCATGCGGCGCGCGGGCGTCACCGACTTCGCCTCACGCATCGTCAAGAAGTGCTCAGGAGGCCAGCAGCAGCGCCTGCGCTTCGCCATGGCGCTGGTGAGCGACCCGGCTCTGCTCATCCTCGATGAGCCGACCACCGGCATGGACGTCGAGGGGCGCCGCAGCTTCTGGGAGGCCATCCACGCTGACGCCGCGCACGGACGCACGATCATCTTCGCCACGCACTACCTTGAGGAGGCCGACGCCTTCGCCGATCGGATCATCCTGATGCGTCATGGGCGCATCATCGCCGACGGCACCGCGGCCGAGATCCGCACCTCTGTGAGCGGTCGCTGCCTGCGAGCCACCCTGACCTGCACAGCCGAGCAGCTACGCAGCGCTCTGACCGATCTGCAGGCCCGTGGCCGGGTCCACGACATCGAGGTCCTGGGCAGCGCACTCACTCTGAGCTCGACCGACACCGACGCCGTTGCCGCACTCCTCCTCAGCGATCACCTGGCCAAGGACCTGGAGATCACCAGCCGTGGCCTGGAGGACGCCTTCGTGGCCCTGACCAGCGACGGCGCCGCAGCTCCCACTCTGGGAGCGTCAGCATGAAACGCACCAGCAGCACCGACACCCTTTCTCCCACGCTTTCCCACCGGAACCGCAATGTCTTCTTCATCTGAGTCCTCCTCCGCCTTGTCAGCAGTCGACCGCCTCGATCTCTCCTCCCGCGCCGCACCGCCCCTGGGCGGATTGAGCCTGACCCTGCTGTCACTCGAGGCACGCCGGCGCCTGCGCAACCGCCGGGCCATGATCTTCTCCGTCCTGCTGCCAGTGGCCTTCTTCCTCATGTTCACCACCACTGACTACTCCTCAACGCCCCTACGGCAACGGCAACGTCGTGGCGAACATGATGATCGGCATGGCACTGTACGGCGCGCTCATGACCACCACCGGGGCAGGGGCGGCCGTGAGCACCGAGCGGGCCTCGGGCTGGAGCCGTCAGCTGCGCCTGACGCCGCTGAAGCCCATCGCCTACATCGCCGCCAAGGTGATCGTCGGGAATGCTCATCAGCGCCCTGGCCATCGGCGCCGTCTACGCCTGCGGTCCCCTAGCGTCACGCTCACATGCCCGTGAGCGCCTGGATCGCCTCGGCGCTCATCATCTGGCTGGGCTCCCTGGTCTTCGTCGCCTTCGGACTGTTCGTCGGCTACCTCCTTCCCTCGGACAACGCCATGCAGGTGGTCGGGCCCGCTCATGGCCCTGCTCTGCCTTCCTCGGGGGCATGTTCATCCCTGTTGACGCCGGGCTCCACCATGGATCGCATCGGCAGCCTCACCCCCATGTACGGGCTGCACAACCTGGCGCTGTGGCCCATGGGTGCAGAGAGCTTCTCCTGGTGGTGGGTGGTCAACGTCCTGACCTGGCTCGCCGTCTTCCTGGGCGGGGCCGCCTGGAGGATGAGCCGGGACACCGCCCGGGTGTGAGCTCGTGAGTACCATCAGGGTCATGAAAGCCCGCGCCTCCTCCCTGTCCGAGGCGCGGGCGCGCCGCACCCGCGTCTGTGGCAGTCGGCTGGGGGATCGTGAGCCGCCTCCATGGTTCCGGTCGTCCGTGCCGGCGTGGCACGAGGGTCCAACGGAGGAATCTGGGGCACAGTCAGTGCCATCGTCTCCTGCGCATGCCTGTATACCGCCTGCTCGCTCAGTATGAGGCGGATCCGGCAAGGGCTGACCTGGCCTAGCCGCCTGGGCCTGTCGCTCATCATCATCGGCGCACTCACAGCGAGCGGGGCCGCCCTCGGTGTGGGATCGCCGGGCCTGCAGCTGGTGGTCTTCCTGGCCGTCGTCCTGGCCTTCTCACTGCCTTGGCAGGCGGCCATCGGGCCTATCGCGATCCTGACTGGCACCCTGTTCCTCATTCCCAGGATGATTCCGTCCTGGTCCGCGAGCGAAGACGCGTGGATCGCTCTGCTCGTCGCGGGCGGCGCTTGCACCTTCGGGCGCTACATCATGGAGCAGCGGCGTGTGGCCCGCATTCTGGAGCAGCGCACTCACGAGCTGGAGATCAACGAGGAGCGCAACCGCATGGCCCGGGACATGCACGACATCCTGGGGCACTCGCTGACGGTCATCGCTCTGAAGTCGGAGCTCGCCGCCCGACTCGTCGACGTCGCTCCCGATCAGACCAGGGCGGAGCTGGACGAGGTGCAGTCCCTGGCGCGCTCCGCCCTGGCCGACGTGCGCGCCACCGTCAACAGCTACCGCGAGCTGAGCCTGGCGGGCGAGCTGGCCCTGGGCCACGGGCGTCCTGACCTCGGCCGGTATCCGCGCCGACCTTCCGCTGACCGTCGAGGCCGTCGACCCTGAGCTGCGCGAGCTCTTCGCCTGGGTGGTGCGCGAGGGCGTCACCAACATCGTGCGCCACGCCCACGCCTCACTCTGCAAGGTGGAGCTGACCACCGACTCCATTGAGGTGGCCGACGACGGTATCGGACTCGACTCGACCGGCGCCGGCGACGGTCACGGGTTGGAGGGCTGCGCCAGCGCTGTCAGGACAACGGCGCCGACCTCACCATCGAGGCACCCCTCCGAGCGGCAGCGGCACCGTCCTGAGGGTGAGCGCCCGCCGTCTATCCTCCCGTGATGTACGACGCGACCGAGTGACCCGGTCGCCCGCACCCCGAACTCCGGCGAGCACCCAATGTCGTCGGTCCCTGAGGAACCTTGAGTAACGGAGCTGAGCGATGATCCGAGTGATGCTGGCCGACGACCAGGCCATGGTGCGCGGGGCGCTCGGCTGCGCTGCTCGCCCTGGAGACCGATATCGAGGTCGTCGCCCAGGTCGGAAACGGGGACGATGTCCTACCCGTCGCACTCGAGCACCGGCCCGATGTCGTTCTCATGGACGTCGACATGCCCGGCACCGACGGGCTGAGCGCGACCGCGAGGCTCCTGGAGCGACTGCCGGCCACGAGGGTCCTCATCGTCACGACCTTCGGGCGCCCCGGATTCCTGCGGCGCGCCATCCAGTCCGGGGCCCACGGCTTCGTCGTCAGGATGCTCCGGCCACCGAGCTGGCCGAGTCAGTGCGTCGGGTCCATGCGGGGATGCGCGTCGTCGACCCGGCGCTGGCTGCCGACTCGCTCGTCTTCGGGGACTCCCCGCTGACCGCCCGGGAGACCGAGGTGCTTCAGGCCGCCGCCGACGGCGCCACCGTCTCCGAGGTCGCCCGGCGGGTCCATCTCTCGGAGGGAACCACCCGTAACCACCTGTCCCAGGCCATGGCCAAGACCGGTGCACCCACCCGCGCCGCAGCGGTGCACATCGCCGCCCAGAAGGGGTGGATCATTGAGTAGCACTGGCTAAGACGAGGGCACGGAAGACTCGTTCGACCGGCCCGAACGTCCCCCGGCCACCCGCGCTCTGAGACAGAGGCGGGTGCCGGGGACGTGTGTGCGACGGTTCGCTCGGCTCATCAGCCCGGCGGCTCAGCCCAGCAGCGCGTCGACGAAGCCCTCCGGGTCGAAGGGGGCCAGGTCGTCGGCGCCCTCCCCCAGGCCCACGAGCTTGACGGGCACGCCCAGCTCCTTCTGAACCGTGACGACGATGCCGCCCTTGGCAGTGCCGTCGAGCTTGGTGAGCACGATGCCGGTGATGCCCACGGCCTCGGAGAAGACCTGGGCCTGGCGCATGCCGTTCTGGCCTGTGGTGGCGTCCAGGACCAGGAGGATCTCTCCGACCGGGGCGATCTTCTCCATGACGCGCTTGATCTTGCCCAGCTCGTCCATGAGGCCGGCCTTGTTCTGCAGGCGCCCGGCGGTATCGACGACGACGACGTCCGTCTCCTGGTCGGCCGCCCGGCGAGCGGCGTCGTAGGCGACGGAGGCGGGGTCGGCACCCTCCTTCTCGGAGCGCACGACGTCGACGCCCACACGCTCGCCCCAGGTGCTCAGCTGCTCGGCGGCCGCGGCCCGGAAGGTGTCGGCCGCACCCAGGACGACGGTCTTGTCCTGGGCCACTAGGACGCGGGCGAGCTTGCCGCAGGTGGTGGTCTTGCCGGTGCCGTTGACACCCACCATGAGGATGGCGGCCGCGGGCGTTCCCTGGGCGCCGTCGGCCGGAGTGGGACGCTCCAGGTTGAGGGAGCGGTCCAGGCTGGGGTCGACGAGCTTGAGCAGCTCGGCGCGCAGGACGGTGCGCACGGCCTCGGGGTCGGAGGTTCCCAGGACCTTGGCCTGGGTACGCAGATCGTCCATGAGGGAGGTGGTGACCTCGATACCGAGGTCGGAGGTGAGCAGGGTGTCCTCGATCTCCTCCCAGTCCTCCTCGGTCAGGTCACCGCGGGACAGGACGGACAGGACCGCCTTGCCGAAGCCGCCGGCACCGGCCAGGCGGGCGCGCAGACGCTGCATGCGACCGGGGATGGACTCGGGCGACTCCAGCGTCGCGGCCGGCGCCGTGCTCGCTTCAGCCTCTGCAGCACCCCTCCCCGCAGGCTCCTCGTCCTCTCTCCTCAGAGGGCAGGGAGGTCCTCGACGGACATGGGCTTGTGGGCGCTGACCTCGTCGGGGACCTGGCCCCGCCGCCTGCCCGCATAGAGCCACAGACCTCCGCCGACGACGATGATCAGGATGATGCCGAGAACGATGAGGATCGGTTCCATAGGCCCATCATGCCCGATAGCGGACCTGCTGCGGCAGGGTTGTTCTCCCCGACCATCTCTCAGCGGCACGACCTCACGGGAATCACCGACGTGATGCGACGCCGAGTCGTGACACTAGAAAACCTGCGCACACCGATTGGCGTACCGCAGGCGGAGGACCGAGGCCCTCCATATCAATGCGCGCAAAGGCGTTATCTGTTCACGTCAGGGCATGCAGTCAAGACGCAAGAGGCAGGTGCAGTCAATACCGGGATGACGACCTCTCGGGGCCGGGACTATATCCAGAGGTTGCCACCTCAAACCCGATGAGTCGTGAAAATGAATGCAGGGCATAGTTTTCACGAACCGGGCCGGAGAAGCTCACCCCTGCGGCTGCGACAGCCCGCTGGCCGCCGGCTCGTGCACCTGGCCGCGACGCCGCGAGCCGACGGAGCCCCCGAGTCCTCCGCACCGTCCATCGCCTTCTCGAAAACGCCACCGGGCCGCCGAAGGAGCAGTACCCACGTAGGGGCGCAGGACCCTCACGCGTCATGAGGTCGGAGAGGCGGGCCTCCTGAGGCACGACCTCAACCTCGACATCCTGCTCCTCCTGACGCACCTCCTGCGCATTGCGCACCAGACTGCGAATGCGTGAGGGCCAGGAGCGGATCGGGAAGCGCTCAGCACAGACCATGCCGAGCACAAGCAGGCCGGCAACCAGCACTGACGACGAGAGGAAGAATCATGGCACCCATGGCTGGGATTCTGCCTTGCGAAAATGCGATCTGACTAGACTTCGCACGCATTTGTCGTCCAATCGACAACAAAACCTGATAACTCCCTGACACAACAATGAGCGACTCTGAAAACGAGTGTCATACTGTAAGGCCGCTACCACTCCCCTCATGATTCACTCAGGCATCAGGAGTCACAGCCGTACCACGGTCGGACTGGGCCAGCCGCTGCGACACCGCCTTGGTGATCCCGTCACGCATGGTGATGCCGTAGAGCGCGTCGGCCACCTCCATGGTCCGCTTCTGGTGGGTGATGATGATGAGCTGACTGGACCGACGCAGCTCGGTAAAAATCTCCAGCAGCCGGCCCAGGTTGGTGTCATCCAGGGCCGCCTCCACTCGTCCATGACGTAGAAGGGCGAGGGCGCGCTCTGAAGATCGCCACCAGCAGGGCGACGGCGGCCAGTGAGCGCTCCCGCCCGAGAGCAGTGAGCCGCTTTGACCTTCTTGCCGCCGGGCGCGCCTCGATCTCGATGCCGGTGGTGAGCATGTCGTCGGGATCGGTGAGCACCAGGCGCCCTCGCCACCCGGGAAGAGCCGGTCGAAGACGGAGGCGAACTGACGAGCGGTGTCCTCGTAGGCCTGGGCGAAGACCTCCTGGACCCGAGCATCGATCTCCTCGACGATACTGAGCAGGTCGTCTCGCGAGCGCTTGAGGTCGGCGAGCTGCTCAGCCAGGAACTGGTGCCGCTGTTCCAGTGCGGCGTGCTCCTCCAGGGCGAGCGGGTTGACCTTGCCGAGGCGGGCAAGGTCGCGCGAGGCCTTGGCCAGGCGCTTCTCCTGCTCGGAACGCACGTAGGGATGGCCCGCCTGTCGGGCCCTGGCCCGGGTGTGGTCACCGGTCCGGTCGTCGGCCGGTTCCGCGTCCGCGCCGGGGGCGGTATCGGGCTCCTCGACGACCTCGGGGACGAGCATGTGCGGTCCGTACTCCTCAACGAGGGGTTCCAGCTCGAGACCGAGCTCACTCATGGCCCGCTCGGCCAGGGACTCCAGGCGCATCCGCTGCTCCGCCGGGCCACTTCCTCTCGATGGGCGGCGTCGGTGAGGGCTGCCGAGCTCCTGGTGAGCTGGTCGATCTCCTCGCGAACCTCATTGGTTGCGGCCAGGGCCTCGGCCCGCTCGGCCTCGATGGTGGCACGCTCGTCAGCCGCCTGCTGGACGCAGGCTCTGGCCGTCTCGGCGGCGGCGCGAGCCTGGTCCCGCACTGCGTGGCGACGGCGAGCTGGGCGCTGCGGCGCTGCTGAGCCCGTTCGGCGGCGGCGCGTGCTCCCGCTCACGGCGCGCGGCAGCTCGCAGGGAGTCGGCACGCCCTCGGCTGGAGCGCTCGCGCTCTCGGCCGTGCGCAGCGCCAGTCGGGCGTCGGTCTCGGCGCCGCGGGCCTCGCGCGCAGCCTCCGCCGCCCCCTCCGCTCCTGTCGGGCGCGCTCCAGCGCCCTGCTCAAGATGGTCAGGGGCCATGACCTCCCTGCGTCGCCCACCGCATCCACGCCGTCGGCGGACTCGCCCTCGACCTCGGCCAGCGCAGCCGTGGCGGCGGCGAGCCTCAGCGGTGCGCTGGACGGACTCCGCCTCAGCCCGATCCAGGACCCGGCGGGCCGGCCAGTCTCCTCGGTGGCGGCGTGGACCGCTGAAAGCCAAGCGGGCCATGGTCTCAGCGGCCCAGGCCGCCTCGGCGTCGGCCTGACGCAGGGCGGTCAGCGCCTCACTGAGAGCCTGGCGCGCGACCTCCTCCCGCGACGCGCCTCCTCCAGCGCGGCGTCGGCCGAGGTCTCCGCCTGTGCTGCGGCGGCGGCCTCGGCCTCGGCCTCCTCGTGAGCGGCGCTGGGCTCGAGAACCGAGGAGGACCCGCGCCCCGCCCGGCGACCCAGCCGGGAGCCAGGACGTCGCCACTGCGAGTGGACACGACGGCGTCGGGCAGCGTTGCACGCAGGGCCCGAGCGGTCTCGATATCCTCACGACCCAGCAGTCGCCAGAGCAGCCCGTCAGGACCCTCCTGAGGGCTCCGTGCTCCTGCCGCTGACACTCACGAGCTCGCGGGCCACCAGCACGCCGTCGACGGGGCCGGCACCGCCTGTCATCGGCGTCATGCTCGACGCCCATCGACGGTTCACTGGCCAGAACCAGCCGCACGGCCCCACGTCCTGCCGCGAGCGCTCTCCAGCCCGGCCAGGGCCGCCCGGCGTCGACGGCGAGCCCGGCCTCGGCGAGCATCCCCCAGGAGCGCGGCGACGGCGTTCTCCCAGCCGCGCTCGACGCTGATGTGCTCCGCCAGCGGACCGAGGAGGCCCCTCGACCCCGGCCTGGAGCAGTGCAGCCGTCCCGTCCTGGCTGCGCAGGGGACATGGCCAGGGTGTCAGTCTGGCCGTCCAGGTGGCCTGTCGAGGCCGCCTCCCGGCGGGCGTCGGTGGCAGCGGGAGACGGCCTCGCGAGCCTCGGCCAGACGGCGGGTCGCCTCCCTCGTGGACGGCAGCGGCCCGGGACGCCGCCTCGGCCGCACCGGCCTCAGCGGCCGTCCCCGCACCGCTCCTTTCCCGGCGACTGCCGTTGCGTCGTCCTGATCCTCCCGCTCTCCCCCGGCCTCGGCCCAGCGCGTCTCGAGCACGCTCTCGCGCGTCTCGGCGGCCTGAAGGCGCTGCGGGCCTGCTCGAGGGCGGCCAGACTGGCCTCGTGACGACTGCGGGCGGAGGGCGACGCGTCCACCGGCGCGAGCGATCGTCTCGCGTCGCTCCGAGACCCGAGCTGCGCGGCCGAGGCTCCTGGTCTGCGAGCCTCAGCGGTCTCCGCGTCCGTGCGCACCCGGTGGCGTCACTGGGCGCCGTGCGGGCCGTCTCGACGGCGTCGAGGAGCTCGGCCTCCTCCCGGCCAGCGGCCTCGGCCCGCCGTTCGAGCTCCTCGGGGTCGGTGCCGTGGCTCGCGGTGGGCGCTGAGCCAGGAGCCGGATCCGTTCTCCGGCCACGTCCGCGAGCGCACCGAGGGACTGGGCCACCCGGTGAGCTCCTCCCAGACGCCACCGGCTCGCGAGGCGCTGGGCGGAGGTGGTCTCGACAGCAGCCAGCTCACTCAAGCGTGCCCGGGCGACGCGCTCGGCCTCCTCGACTGAGCGGCGCGCTTGGCCAGGGCCTCCTTGTCCCTCATCGCCGGCCTCCAGGAGGGACTGGGCCTGGACGACATCGTCGGCCAGCAGCCGGGCGGTGGCGTCACGGACCTCGACCTGGATGGCCCGGGCGCGCGGGCGACGGCGGCCTGCCGGGCCAGGGGCCGAGCTGGCGACGCAGCTCCTGGGCGAGGTCGGAGACCCGCGCCAGGTCGGCGGCCATGGACTCGAGCTTGCGCAGGCGCGCTCCCTTGCGCTTGCGGTGCTTGAGGACCTCGGCGGCCTCCTCGATGAAGCCGCGTCGGTCGTCGGGGTGGCGCTCAGGGACGGCGTCGAGGCTGGCCCTGCCCGGCGATGACGTGCATCTGGCGCCCCAGGCCCGTGTCACTGAGGAGCTCTTGAACGTCGAGGAGACGCGCAGGGGTGCCGTTGATCTGGTACCTCGAGCGCCCCCGCGGAACAGGGTGCGCGAGATGGTGACCTCGGTGTAAGTCGATCGGTAGGGGCACCGTCGGTGTTGTCGATGGTCAAGGAGACCTCGGCTCGTCCGAGCGCCGGGCGGAAAGCCGGCGCCGGCGAAGATGACGTCGGCCATGGAGCCGCCGCGCAGGTTCTGGCGCCCTGCTCCCCATGACCCAGGTCAGGGCGCGACGACGTTGGACTTGCCGGAGCTGTTGGGACCGACCACGGCGGTGATGCCGGGCTCCAGACGAAGGGTGGTTGACGAGGGCGAAGGACTTGAATCCTTGATCGTCAACGTCTTGAGGGTGCACGGGCGCCACTCTAACAGCGCGAACGACCCGCGCAACGACAGAAACGACAAAGACGCTGACATCAACGTCTTGGACAAGCAAACTTTCCATGCCAAGGGAGCTGGATACGCCGTCGAACCCTCCGAACGCAGACCCTGCTCCTCCCTCATCACCCGTCGCCCAAACCACCCCTCGCCTCCGAGACCCAGGAGCCACGATGCTCACCCTGTCCAACCTCTCCAAACGCTTCGGGAGCCTGCAGGCCCTCGACCGCCTCTCCCTGTCGCTGGAAGCTGGCGAGATCGTCAGCTTCGTCGGAGCTCAACGGGCTGGCAAGTCCACCACGATGCGCATCGCTCATGGGCGTGCTCGCCGCCGACCGCGGCACTGTGACCTGGAAGGGCTCCCCGTGGACGCCGCCACCCGGCGAGCCATCGGTTACATGCCCGAGGAACGCGGCCCTCTACCCCGGATGAAGGTGGCCGAGCAGCTCGTCTACCTGGCCCGCCTCCACGCTGTCCGCCTCTCCGCCAAGGCTGCCGCGAACCAGTGGACCGAGCGCCTGGGCCTGGAGGAACGACGCGGCGACGAGGTGCAGAGCCTGTCGCTGGGCAACCAGCAGCGCGTCCAGCTGGCCGCCGCACTCGTGAGCGACCGAGCTGCTCATCCTCGATGAGCCCTTCTCCGACCTGGACCCGGTGGCTGCTGACGCCGCGAGCCAGGTGCTCCTGGAACGGGCGGCCGCGGTGTGCCCACGCTCTTCTCCTCCCACCAGCTCGACGTCGTCGAGCGCCTGTGCGACCGGGTGGTCATCATCCGCTCAGGCCGGCTCGTGGCCGACGGCACGGTTCCCGAGCTGCAGGCCACCGAGACGCCCCTGCTGGCGAGTGGTCGTCGAGCCACCGCTCGACGCCGCCCCGCTGGAGGCGGACTCCCTGAGCACGCTGACCACGCCGGACGTGCAGCTCGATGACCAGGGGCCGTCTGGTCATCACCGCCGCGGGCACTGATGAGCAGGCACTGCTGAGCACTGCCCAGCGACTGGGGACGGTGCGCGAGCTCGGCCCGGTGCGCCACCCGCTTACCGAGATCTTCCGGGATGTCCTCACCGCTACCTCTCACCAGGGACCACAGACACCAACAAGACGAGAGGAGGCGCACCGATGAGCGCCCAGACCAGCCCCATCACTCGCCATCAGGAGATCGCCCTGGTCACCGGCCGCGAGCTGCGGGCGCACCTGATGAAGAAGTCGACCATCATCCTGACCCTGGTGCTGCTCGTCGCCGCCATCGGCAGCATCATCGGCATCAAGCTCTCACTCCTCGGGTCGAGGATCAGGCCTACCGGGTCGGACCTCAAGGGCGTGACGGTTGCCCAGGCCGCAGGCTGGACAAGGTGCCGCCTCCAACGGGGAGACGATCGAGCTCGTTGACGTCTCCGCGCACCAGGCGAAGGACGTCCTGGCGACGACGCCCCTCAAGGCACGCCGCACGCGGACATGGTCCTCGACGTCTCCGGCTCCGCCCCCACCATCACTGTGGAGAAGTCGGCCGACGACGCGGTCGTCTCAGGGGTCACGGCCTTCCTCCAGCAGGCGGCCCTGGGCCAGCAGATCGCAACACTGGGTGGGGACCCCGCTCAGGTGGCCTCTCAGCTCAGCGCCGCCAGCCGGAGGTCACGGTACTCAACGCTCCCCAGCGCGATTCCGCCGACTTCGGCTCGCGCTACGCCATCCTCGCGACGATCGACGTCCTGCTGCTGTTCGCCATCATGGGCGGCGGTCAGTTCATCGCCCAGGGGTGGTGGAGGAGAAGTCAGAGCCGGATCGTGGAGATCCTCCTGGCCTGCGTGCGAGCCCAGCTCGCTGCTGGCCGGCAAGATCCTGGGGATCGGCATCGCCTCGGTCCTGACCACCGAGTCGTCGCCGTCGCCGGGGTCGTCACCGCGAAGGCGACGAGTCAGCCGCGACATCGGTCTCAGACCTGGACAGTGTGCTCGTCGCGATGATCGGTGGATGATCGTGGGCTACGCGATCTTCGCAGTCGCCTTCGGTGCCGCGGCCTCACTCGTGAGCCGGCAGGAGGACGTCACCAGTGAGCATGCCCCTGGTCATGCTCTCGATGATCCCCTACGTTCTGAGCCTTCTTGATGGCCACCGGGGACACCAACAGCATGACCTTCCGGGTCCTGTCCTTCCTGCCGCCCTTCGCGCCCTTCATGATGCCGGCGCGCCTGGTGCTCGGAGTCTCCTCCTGGACCGAGCAGGCGATCGCTCTCGGGGATCGCGCCTCGTCTTCCTGCTGCTGGTACGCGGGGCGGCCGCATTCTACACCCGCCGTCACCCGCACCGGCGCCCAGAGTGCCGCTCAAGGAGGTCCCTCAGGAGAGGGCGGAGCGGGCCTGACCACGATTTCCTACTGAGTGACGGTGCGCCTCCCCGTGCGGGAGGCGCACCGTCGTCGAGTCAAAGGGGTTCAGTCGGCCAGCTCGGGGAACCAGATGGCGATCTCACGGGCTGCGGACTCATCGCTGTCCGAGCCGTGGACGAGGTTGAGGATGGCAGGTGCCCGCAGTCGCGCCCCAGGTCGCCGCGGATGGTGCCGGGGGCGGCCGTGGTGGGGTCGGTGGGACCCGCGAGGCTGCGCACGCCCTCGACGACGCGCTGCCCTCGGCAACCGCGGCCACCACGTTGCCGGAGGTCATGTACCCACGACGCCGGGGTAGAAGGGCTTGTCCACGTGCTCGGCGTAGTGCTCGGCAAGGATCTCCTCGGTGGGGGCGAGAACCTTCAGGGCCGTCAGCACATCAGCCCTTGGCCTCGATACGGCGCAGGATCTCGCCGGTCAGACGGCGCTCGACGGCGTCGGGCTTTGATGAGAACGAGGATGCGACCGGTCTGGGACGTGGTGGCCATGGGAGCTCTTTGCTGGGTTGCTGGTGAGGACCGAGTGACCATAACGGGTCTGACCTCAAGGCCATGGCAGTGCCCGACTCAGGCCTGCTCTGACCACCAGGAACGGGTCGGAGGAGCGGTCGCGGGCGAGTCGGCGGCGGCCTGAGAATGAGACGAGACTGAGAGCGCCGGGGTCGCGGTGCCCGCAGGAGTGTTCCCCCAGGAAGGCCCAGGCCCACACGGCCTGGAGCGGCTCGGTGTCCCGGGCTGGCGGCGGCCTGGGCGGCCGCGGCAAGGACCTGATCTCATCCTCGATCTCGCCGCCTCATGGCGGCTACCGCCCGCAGGCCGCCAGGCGTCAGCTATGGTCTTGTCCCCACTGGTGGCATGTCCTCTGGCCTCCAGGCCCGAGGTGGCCCTCCAGAGCCCGGACCAGCTCCTGAGTCCCCCAGGCGGAGGCGTCGCTGGAGCGAGCGGCCCTGAGGAAGGCGGTGCCCAGCAGCGGGCCCCGGCACCTCCGACGGTGGCCACGAGGGTGGTGGCGACGACCTTGAGGACTCCCCGCGTGGCCGGGAGGTTTCCGGTCTCCTGGGCGGCATCGAGCCTGGTGACCACGGCCCTCATTCCGCGATCAAGGTTGTCCCCGTGGTCCGGCGTCTCCGATGGCTCGGTCCAGCTCCGGTCAGCCTGGGCGCGGTTCTCGGTGGCCAGCAGGGCGCGCGCGACGAGCCCAGTCGAGGAGCCCAGGCGCATCCAAGGACATGGTGCTTCCTTCGGGTCTTGGCAGGTGTTGGTTCCGGGCTGACCGCCATGCACCCGAGGGTGAAGGACGACCATGTGGCTGTGATCGGGCCCTGCGCGGACCTGATGGGTCCCGCGCTATCCTGGGAACGTCCGTGGGACGCGCCGGGAGCAGGCCGGACGAGGTGCTCACACTGCTCCACTCGCGTTTCGGCCTCCTCACGCGCCCGATGACCTCGCTCGTTGGGACGGGAGGAAATGAAGCGTTTGACCAGCACGAACGAACACGTT
>BNJU01000130.1_pt1 | contig 205945 bp, 305 predicted proteins | sample 8539281 | NCBI WGS metagenome assembly BNJU01 (sample SAMD00202456, study PRJDB9452) | human saliva metagenome | isolation source: human saliva | place: Japan | reverse complement strand
AAACCAAATATAGCGGTGATCTAGGGGATAAGAGAGAAGGTAAAATCCCTTTTACTGTTTTTCCACTAATTCCAATAAAGAGATGGACTATTAAACCGATACTATTAAGATAAATAAATAAATCTGCAAATCTTTTTATTGTCATCCTTGCCCTCAGACAAGTCTAGGAACCAATAGTCAAATAATCGATATACCAGACAAAAAGATTTATATATAGTGGAAAACTATAGTTGATATCTCTGTATGGGCGACGGAATAGGAAGACTTTCAAAAATTAGATTCAAACTTAGTCCTATTGCTAGGATAATACCGAGGATCAAGAAGAATCCTAAAAATTTATGAGAATCTAGCCAAGATGAAAACTTTCTTTCATTGAGAGATTCTTTTTGTATTTGAATTTCTTTTATTCATTTTTACCGTTTTCTTCATAATATAGACAACTGACAGAATGACATAGCAATTTGGCTAATTAAACTAGACTGAAGAGTCTACTCAATCCAAGGCCTTGACTTCCAACATCATATCACGAATCTGAGCTGCGAGTTCAAAGTCAAGCACTTCGACGGCTTCTTGTATTTGTTTTTCCAGTTTCTTAACAAGTTCTTTACGTTCTTGTTTGTTAAGGCTATTGATATCGACTTCTTTGTCTTCTTCCTTAGCCACAGCTTTTGTGACAGAAATAAGGTCACGGATTTCCTTTTTAATAGTTTGTGGAACAATGCCGTGTTCTTCATTATAAGCCATTTGGATTTTTCCGACGTCGAGCTGTTTCATCAATGGCACGTTGCATAGACTGGGTAATCGTGTCCGCATACATGATGACATGCCCTACCAAAAAGTCATAACCAGACCAGCGATTCTTTTCAGGGAGCAATACTGTATGACCACGCGCTGGGTTTCTATGTCTTCCAATCAGACAAATGTTTTGTTAAAATCGTTAATTAGGAACGGGACATAAATTTACTCGCTTTCTAGAAAATTTAAATATTGAAATCAATTATTTCTATATCATCAAAAAGTGTCATAATCTAAGTCATAAATAAATGATATTTCAAAAGTGCCATCTAATTCGATGACTCATATTCAAATTCGGCATCTCCAAGTTCTTCGTAGAAAGAGCTCTTGGTAACAATACTAAAGTCTATATTCACATCAATGCTTGCTGTACACCCTAATTTCATAAAAAGTCATCTTCAAATGTGTATTCTTCAATCTCCACTCCTGTAATCGTTACGTATTCAAATTCTCCCAACCTAAATCACCATAGTCATTTTCAAAATTCATGTTTGGCAGTTCAGTTTTTAAAGTAATCTCTATTACTTCACTAATTTTATAATTATTTTCTACAATTTTTAATAATTCAGAAACATCTGTGACTTTTTCTTCTTTTAATTACGGATGTTTTACCGCTTACTGATTGAGAAGATGATCTTACTAAAGGTTTTACTGTATTATCATTTAGAAAGTAGATACTATTTTCTAGCAAAATCTAGTAGTGTGTCATTAATAGATTTTGCTACTTGAGATATACTTTCTCTTGTGAGAATTGTTTTCATAAATTCTAATTCATCCATTAAATAAAAATCTGCATCAGTCTGATTTTTCATTTCCTCAATAAGTTCAATTCTTGGACCGATAATATGATATTTATCCTTACCATCACCATCCTTTTCCAATATAAACTTTTATAGCTTAAATCTGTTTTACTATCTCGTTTACCATCAGAGGTCACAAAAAATAACATTTTTAATTTTATCTTCCTTTGCTTTTCTAATTATATCCTTCCAAATAATTAAATCACCAAACTTCTGTTGGTACTTTATACCTTTATAACATCTCGATTCTTTTTGAACTGTCATTAAAAACCTGGTGGTGTATTATTGTATATCTTTTTCTCCATCTTTTTCGACTTCTTTAATCCACTCTTGAGTGTATTTTTCTCAGTTTTACTCTCCATAATTTGAATCAAAACTTCAAAGGTATTGATTATCGCTAATTGATGAAATCTTTTCAATAAGTTTGGATTCTTATATCAAGTTTATCGGAATTCAATAAATTTGATAAGAATGTGAGTTAATTCGTTTTGGTGTAAATCATTTCTAAAGGCGAGACTTGAAAAATAACTTTTTGGCTGCATCCGACTTCACCTTATTCCAATTCTTGCTGAAATCATTTTTTTAAACTTTGTCACATTTTATTTCATTCAATAACAACGTTTCGGATTTATGAAAGTGGAATTCTAAAGCCACAAGATATGGAATATAAATTTTATCTTGTATACTTTGAATTATCTCAAAATATTCTTTTGATGCTTCTGGTGTAAATCTAAATACATTAAGTAATGAGTTGGTATCAAACACAATAATTGTATTCTCACTTGTCATATTTTCTTTATTAAATTCTTTCTCTGTAAAAACCAGAAAAATTCTTCTTTATAGTTCATATTTTTCCTTTCTTTCCTACCCCAACGCCTTGACTTCCAACATCATATCACGGATTTGAGCTGCTAGTTCAAAAGTCAAGCACTTCGACGGCTTCTTGCATTTGTTTTTTTCCAGTTTCTTGACCAGTTCTTTGCGTTCTTGTTTGTTAAGGCTATTGATATCGACTTCCTTGTCCTCTTCCTTAGCCACAGCTTTTGTGACAGAAATCAGGTCACGGATTTCCTTTCTTGATGGTTTGTGGGACAATACCGTGTTCTTCATTATAAGCCATCTGGATTTTACGACGACGAGGCTGTTTCATCGATAGCTTTGTTTGCATAGACTGAGTCATAGTATCAGCATACATGATGACATGCCCCTTCACTATTACGGGCTGCACGACCGATGGTCTGGATGAGTCCACGTTCATTACGGAGGAAAGCCTTCCTTTATCGGCATCGAGAATGGCAACTAAACTTACTTCAGGTACGTCAATCCCTTCACGAAGGAGGTTAATTCCAACCAAGACATCAAAGACTCCTAAACGCAGGTCACGGATAATCTCTGTTCGCTCTAAAGTCTTGATATCCGAGTGCATATACTTGACCTTGATACCCATTTCCTTGAAGTAATCCGTCAAATCTTCAGCCATTTTCTTGGTCAAGGTTGTAATAAAGGTACGTCTCATTCTTTTCAACACGGGCATTGATTTCACCCAAAAGGATCATCAATCTGTCCCATAGTTGGACGCACTTCCACTTCTGGATCCAAAAGACCAGTCGGACGAATGATTTGCTCAATCACGGTGTCCGTTTGTTCCATCTCATAATCACCCAGGTGTCGCTGAAACGTAGACAATCTGATGAACATGACTTTCAAATTCTTCACGACGAAGAGGACGGTTATCCAAGGCAGACGGCAAACGAAAACCATAGTTAACCAACATTTCCTTACGTGAACGGTCTCCATTGTACATCCCCTTGATTTGTCCCATGGTCATGTGACTCTCATCAATCATAATCAAGAAATCATCAGGGAAGAAATCAAGAAGAGTATAAGGAGGCTCTCCTTCACTTCGACCATCCATGTGACGGGAGTAGTTTTCAACCCCGTTTGTATAGCCCATCTCACGCAGCATCTCGATATCGTATTCTGTCCGTTGTTTCAAAGCGTTGCGCTTCGAGGAGCTTACCTTCCTTCTCAAAGATAGCTAACTGCTCCTCCAACTCAGCCTCAATCTTAGCAATAGCTACTTCCATGTGGTCGTCATTGGTCACAAAGTGAGTGGCTGGGAAAATCGCCAAATGATCCACTTCGCCCAGAACTTGACCAGTTAGAGCTTCGACTTCACGGATACGGTCAATTTCGTCCCCGAAGAACTCAACACGAAAAGGCATGCTCATCACGAGAGGCTGGGAAAAATCTCACCACATCCCCACGTACACGGAATCTTCCACGCTGAAAATCAATGTCATTGCGTTCGAACTGAATGTCAACCAAATCATTGAGCAGTTTATCGCGAGAAATCTCAAGACCCGGACGCAGACTTACCACACTATCAGCGTATTCTTTAGGGGAACCCAAACCATAGATACAAGAAACAGATGCAACAATGATAACATCATTACGCTCCAAGAGAGCTGATGTTGCTGAGTGGCGAAGTTTATCAATCTCATCATTGACTGAACTATCTTTTTTTCTATATAAGTATCGCTTGAAGGCACATAAGCTTCTGGCTGGTAGTAATCATAGTAAGATACGAAATACTCAACCGCATTTTCAGGGAAAAAAATTCCTTTGAAACTCCCCATAGAGCTGGCCTGCCAGAGTCTTGTTGTGGGCAATGACCAGGGTTGGCTTATTAACTTGCGCAATCACTTGACTCATGGTATAGGTCTTCCCTGTACCAGTCGCTCCCATCAGAATTTGAGCCTTTTCTCCACCCTCAATATTATCCACCAACTGCTCAATGGCCTGCGGTTGGTCTCCAGACGGGTTGGTATTTGGATACGAGTTTAAATTTGTTGTCTGTAATTCGATTTATCATAATAGCCTCATACACATTTTTCTATCCTTCTATTTTACCATAAAAAAGGAAAGACTTTCTGATTTCTCAAATATTTACTACCTCCCTTGTCTCTATGTTATATCTTCTAACATCAAAATATAAAAATATTTGCCGGATTCAATTTTTCTGCTATAATTTGAAAAATACCCTGAAAGGAGACATAACATGAAGAAAAATACTAGCATGTTTGCTTATTTTATTTCCTATTTTTTTCACTAGGACTAGTAAAAGCTGATACTAGAAAAACCAAGTATGTCATTGCCAGTGACTCGTCATTTTTGCACCATTTGTTTTCCAGGACTCAAGCAACCAATACACTGGTATCGATATGGATCTAATCAAGGCTATCGCTGAAGACCAAGGCTTTTGAAATCGAGATTACCAATCCCTGGTTTTGATGCTGCTATTAACGCAGTCCAATCTGGACAAGCAGATGGTATCATTGCAGGTATGTCAGTGACTGATGCTCGTAAAGAAACTTTTGATTTCTCTGATTCTTACTATACAGCAAATACTATTCTTGGTGTTAAGGAATCAAGTACCATTTCTTCTTATGAAGATTTGAACGGTAAAGACTGTAGGTGTGAAAAAATGGTACTGCTTCACAAACCTTCTTAAACGAGAATCAAAGCAAATACGGTTACAAAGATCAAAACCTTTTTCAGATGCTGCATCTATGTATGATAGCTTTAAACACTGGTTCAATTGATGCCGTTATGGACGACGAACCTGTTATTAAATACTCTATCAGTCAAGGACAAAAGTTAAAAAAACACCAATCGCAGGTACACCAATTGGTGAAACTGCTTTTTGCAGTAAAAAAAGGAAGCAATCCAGAATTGCTAGAGAAAGTTTAACAAAGGGCTTGCAAACCTTAAAGCAAATGGAGAATTCCAAAAGATTCTTGATAAAGTATTTAGCTAGCGATTCTACTACCACAACTTCAACTGCTGATGAAACAACTATCTGGGGCTTGTTGAAAAACAACTACAAACAACTTCTCAGCGGACTTGGAATTACTCTCTCATTAGCACTTATTTCATTTGTAATTGCGATTTTTCATCGGAATTATCTTTGGTATGTTTTAGCGTCAGCCCTATAAATCACTTCGTTTTGATTTCAGAGATTTTTCGTTGACGTTATCCGTGGTATTCCATTGATGATTCTTGCAGCCTTTCATTTTCTGGGGAATTCCTAACTTTATCGAATCTCTTACAGGGTCAACAAAGTCCAATCAACGACTTTTGTCGCTGGTACAATGCACTCTCTCTAAACTCAGCAGCCTACATCGCTGAAATTGTTCGTGGTGGTATCAAGGCCGTTCCTGTTGGGCAAATGGAAGCTAGTCGAAGTCTTGGGTATTTCATATGGAAAAAAACCATGCGTAAGATTGTCTTGCCACAAAGCAACCAAACTCATGCTTCCAAACTTCGTTAACCAATTTGTTATCGCTATTGAAAAGATACAACGATCGTATCTGCAATCGGTCTTGTAGAACTCTTCCAAACTGGTAAAGATTATCATTGCTCGTAACTACCAAAGTTTCAAAATGTATGCAATTCTCGCAGTCTTCTACCTTGTGATTATCACTCTTCTAACTAGACTAGCAAAAACGCTTAGAAAAGAGGATTCAATAATGGCAAAATTAAAAATTGATGTCGATAATTTACATAAACAATATGGAAAAAAACAAGGTTCTAAAAGGAATCTCTGTGAAAATTCTACGAAGGGAGATGTTGTTTGTATCATTGGACCTTCTGGTTCAGGTAAGTCAACTTTCTTGCGTAGCTTGAATCTCCTTGAGGAAGGTACAAAAGGTCATATCACAGTTAATGGTTATGATTTGACGGATAAAGCAACCAACGTGGACCATGTTCGTGAAAAATGTCGGAATGGTGTTCCAGCACTTCAATCTCTTTTCCACATATGACTGTCTTGGAAAATATCACTTTTCGCTCCTATCGAGCATAAGTTAATGACTAAGCCGAAGCTGAAAAAAATTGGGGATGGAACTCCTTGAAAAAGTTGGACTTGCTGATAAGGCAAATGCTAATCCTGACAGTTTATCAGGTGGACAAAAAACAACGTGTGGCTATCGCTCGCGGTTTTAGCAATGAATCCCTGATATCATGCTCTTTGACGAGCCAACTTCTGCCCTTGACCCTGAGATGGTTGGAGACGTTCTTAACGTTATGAAAGGAATTGGCTGAACAAGGCATGACCATGATCATCGTAACCCACGAAATGGGATTTGCTCGTAAGGTTGCCAATCGAGTTATCTTTACAGCAGACGGTGAATTCCTAGAAGATGGAACCCCTGATCAAATCTTTGACAACCCACAACACCCTCGTCTAAAAGAATTTTTTTGGACAAAGGTCCTCAACGCTTAAAAACTGCAAGGTTTACCTTGCAGTTTTTTTCTTACTTGTATTGGAATTTTTGGATTTTTTTAGAAAATTATGATAAAATAAAGGGATATGAAAAATGGGGTTTCCTCATGCCTAGTTGGACTAGGAAACAAAAATAGAAATTAGGTAGCTGGATGTCATCTAAAGTTATTGTTACAATTTTTCGGTGCAAGTGGAGATTTGGCTAAACGCAAAGCTCTACCCTTCACTCTTTAGACTTTATAAATCAGGTAATCTTTCTGATCATTTTGCTGTTATTGGAACTGCTCGTAGACCTTGGAGTAAAGAGTATTTCGAATCTGTTGTTGTCGAATCTATTTTTGGACTTGGCAGATAGCGCAGAAGAGGCTCAAGCATTTGCTAGTCATTTTTACTATCAAAGTCACGATGTTAATGACACTGAGCACTATATCGAATTACGTAAAGCTTCAGGCTGAGTTAAATGAAAAAGTATCAAACTGAACACAACAAAGCTTTTCTTCCTCTCAATGGCACCTCAGTTCTTTGGTACCATCGCCAAAACACCTCAAGTCTGAGCAAATCGTTGACGGTAAAGGGCTTTTGAACGTTTGATTGTTGAGAAAACCTTTCGGTACAGACTATGAAACTGCAAGCAAACTAAACGAAGAACTTCTAGCTACTTTTAACGAAGAGCAAATCTATCGTATCGACCACTATCTTGGTAAGGAAATGATTCAAAGCATTTTTGCTATCCGATTTTGCCAATATGATTTTTGAAAATGTTTGGAATCGTGAGCACATTGATAATGTTCAGATTACCTTTTGCAGAACGTCTAGGTGTTGAAGAGCGTGGTGGCTACTATGATGAGTCTGGTGCCCTTCGTGATATGGTTCAAAACCACACACTTCAGCTTCTGTCACTCCTTGCTATGGACAAAGCCTGCAAGCTTTTACCAAAGGATGACATTCGCGCAGAAAAAATCAAGGTCTTCAAGAACCTTTACCACCCTACAGATGAGGAACTTAAAGAGCACTTCATCCGTGGTCAATATCGTTCTGGTAAAGTTGATGGCATGAAATATATTTCTTACCGCAGCGAACCAAATGTCAACCCTGAATCTATGACAGAAACCTTTGCTTCAGGTGCCTTCTTTGTCGATACTGATCGCTTCCGTGATGTACCTTTCTTCTTCCGTACAGGTAAACGCCTCACTGAAAAGGGAACACACGTAAACATTGTCTTCAAACAAATGGATTCCATTTTCGGTGAACCCCTAGCACCGAATGTGCTTACTATCTATATCCAACCTACTGAAGGATTCTCTCTTAGCCTTAACGGTAAAAAGGTGGGTGAAGAGTTTAGCCTTGCGCCAAATTCTCTTGACTATCGAACAGATGCGACTGCTACAGGTGCTTCACCAGACCCATATGAAAAAAACTGATCTACGATGTTTTTGAACAATAACTCAACAAACTTTAGTCACTGGGATGAAGTGAGTGCATCATGGAAATTGATTGACCGTATTGAGAAGCTTTGGGCTGAAAACGGTGCTCCACTTCATGACTACAAGGCTGGTAGCATGGGACCTCAAGCTAGCTTTTGATCTCCTTGAAAAAAATACGGTGCTCAGATGGACCTGGCAACCAGATATCGCCTATCGTAAAGATGGTCGTTTAGAATAATCAAAAACAATCCTGCAAGAATTCTTGCAGGATTTTTCTTCTATATCAAACCTTCTAGAAGGCCCTTCATAAAAGTTTTCAGAGTTGAAACTCACCGATATCATCGATTTTTTTCACCAAAACCAATCAACTTAACAGGGATATTGAGTTCTTCACGGATAGCAAGAACGACACCACCTCGAGCAGTTCCATCAATCTTGGTTAAGACAATACCTGTCAACAGGAGTAATTTTTGAAAAACTCTTTTAGCTTGTACAAGAGCATTTTTGACCAGTTGAGGCATCAAGAGCTAGGAAGGTTTCATGAGGTGCTTCTGGCACTAACACGTTTGATGATACGACCAATCTTTTTCCAACTCTGCCATCAAGTTTTCTTTGTTTTGCAAACGTCCAGCTGTATCAATCATCAGAATATCAATACCTTCTGCTACTGCTCGTTCCATTCCCATCAAAAGACAACACTGGCTGGATCAGCTTTTCTCTGGACCCGTTACGACAGGAACATCGACACGACGACCCCCATTCTGCTAACTGAGCTACCGCACCAGCACGGAAGGTATCCGCAGCAACCAGCATAACTTTCTTACCAGCTTGTTTGTAGCGATGTAGCTAATTTACCGATTGAAGTTGTTTTTCCCGACACCATTAACTCCTACAAAAGAGCATAACAGTCAAACCATCTTGGAAGTTAATACTTTTCATTGTATTGCCCATCCTTTTTCGTATAGCTCCACCAATTTTTTTCGATGATAACACGACGAAGGGCTTCAGGTTTCTTGGCATTTTCAAGCTTGGCTTCATAACGCAATTCTTCCGTTAGATTTGAAGCTACCTGCACACCAACGTCACTCATGATTAAGAGTTCTTCTAGTTCTTCAAAGAAATTCTTCATCAACTGAGCGGAAATTTAGCAAAGAAAGGCATTCAAACGAGCACCCAAATCCCTGTACGAGTTTTCTTGAGACTGCGGTCATATTTTTCCTGTACAGTCTCTTGAACTTGAGGAGTTTCTTCGATTACTAGATCTTCTTCCACTTCCTCAGTGATTTCTGGCTCTGTTTCGTCTGATTGAGGTTGAACAATTTCTTCCTCGTCACTATCATTTGAAGTGATCTCTTCAACATGAGTCGATTCCTCTTGAGGACTATCTGCTTCTTGACTTTGATTTGACTCTTCTTGAGAAACTTCACTTCGTCAACTGGTTCGACAGATAGCTTTCTTCGTCAACCTCTGCTTCAGGTAAGTCTTCATCTGTTTCTTCCTGAGCTTCTGACAGTCACATCTTGCTCTGGTTCTGTCACTTCGATATTTTCAGATTCCAGCGTCTCAGTTTTGCTCGCTATCATCCGATAAATCAATGTTTTCTAGAGCTTCTTTGACAACATCTTCAATTTTTAGGTTCTTCTATTTTTCCCAAATAAACGGTCAAATAATCCCATTCTTTAATTCTCCTTCAGTACATATTTTTTTCAATTGCCCAGGCGACAGCTTCTTCGTCATTGGTCATTGGTGTTACCACATTTGCCACAGCCTTAACTGCTGGCACAGCATTTTGCATAGCGACACCAAGACCTGCCCATTCAATCATCGAAAGGTCATTAGCTTCATCTCCACAAGCCATGACTTGACTTTCGGTCAATTCCTAAAGTGCTCAATTAACTTTAGCTAGTCCTGTCGCCTTTATGAACATTCTTTGGTGACCATTCTAGCAAGAGTTCACGTGATTTAAAAATTTCATATTTGGTCAAACAATTCAGGAGAAATCTTTTGAATAGCTGCATCCAAAGGGTTCCTGAGGAAAAGGCAGTGACACATTTATTGTAAGTAATCTGACTAGACAAATCTTCAAAAGCAGTTGGAATAAAGGTTAGAGCTGGGTTAAACTGAGCATATAAACTTTCTTGGTCAGATTGAATCTGATAAACGATGCCTTCTGAAATAGCATCTAATGGAATATTTAGTTTTTCAGTTTCTTCATAAATACGGCTCACATCATCAATTGAAAAAGACTGTCTTATCAAGAATTTCACCCTGTATTTTTTTCTGAACCAAATCCACCATTAAAAGTAATAGTATACTCATCCTCATGACCATCTGTTCCAAGTTCTTTGAGGAAGAAATCCATAGCCTTTAGGGGACGTCCAGTTGTTAGGACTACCTTGACTCCTTGTTCACGCGCAGCCCTCAACGTTGCCTTGGTACGATCAGTCAATTTCTTGTCTGTCGTCAGCAAAGTTCCATCTAAGTCCAAAGGGCAATTAATTTAATATCTGCCATTACAATCCCCTCCATATAAGCGATAACTGATTGGTCTTTGTGGTGTCCAATAACTGTTTCAGCTAGTTCTAAAATCTCTGGACGAGCATTTTTCAGGTGCGACCGGATGTCCTACAACCTGCATCATGTGAAGGTCATTGAGATTATCACCAAAAGCCATCACTTGGTCCATATCCAGATTTAATTTTTTTGCTATCTCGACAATCGCAACTCCCTTGTCAACATAATCTAGAACAATATCGATGGATTCAAAACCAGTAGTCATAGCCTTAACACCAGGCACATGTTCATTGACCCAAGCTTCCCCGGCTTCTACTGTCTCTTCAGTAAAGTTCGTTGTGAATTTAAAAATCTCATCGGTAATATCTTCGAGACTGGCTACCTTTTGGATGTTCTCATTGTAATGATGGCTAAACATGAGATAGGGTTTCATCCACCGTATCTAAAGACATACAAGCTTCTTTACCAGTCAAGAGCATCTTCTTCTCATCAAAATATGGTGAAGTCTTTAGTTTTTCAAAAGTTGACAGGTAAAAATCACGTGGCATGGTTGCTTCATAGAGGTCTTGTCCATGAAAACGAACCAGACTACCATTTTCAGCTATGAAAATAATCTCATCTTTGACATCCGCAAAATGCTTTTCAAGCGACAAAAGACCACGTCCCGATGCGACAGCAAAATAGATACCTCTCTCTTTGTATGATGAGAGAAGAGCTTTTTAAAGCGCTCCATATCAAATTGGCCAGCTTCATCCAGAAAAAGTCCCGTCCATATCAGTTGCGACTAGTTTAATCATAAATACTTATATTCTCCAGTTATAAATCTATCTTCTATTATACCATAGAAAAAGCAAATAGCGCCTAATCCATACGAGATTAGACGCCTGATATAAAATATATCAAGTCTCGACTTTATCTCATCAGTTCAAGGTTCTCTTATCCATATTTGGCAAAAGAGCTTAAACTTAATAATACAGAGTCGAATCACAAAACCGACAATTGAGAGAATGATAAAAGGCAGTGATTCTTGGGAAAAGTGAAGGACAAAGGCCAACCAGTAATAAATAACGCCAATTACAAAAGATAAAAGGGCATAGATGTCCTCTTTTAGAACACTTGGGACTTCGTTAATCAAGAGGTCTCGGATGATACCGCCACCTGCTCCCGTTAAACAGGCCAAAATCCCTGCAGACATCAAAGTTCAATTTACTATCAGCTAAAGCTGTAGCTCCAATCAGAGAAAAGATAATTAAGCCAATCGAATCAAAAGATGAGATAGCTTCTCTCAACCACTTATAGAATTTTTTTTTCTTGACTAGCATTGGCTTGTTTTGAAGTCACAAAGGCATACATAATAACAGCTACAAGAATAGAGACATAAATCGGTCCAGGATCTGCGAGAGCGGAAGGAAAACGACTGATAATAGAATCTCTTAAAATACCTCCACCTACTGCCGTTACAATTGCCAATAAACTAATTCCAAAAATATCTAAACGTTTACCAAATCCTTTGATGGCTCCTGACGCCGCAAAGGCTATAGTCCCAATATAATTACAAATCATTAGGAATAGGTCAAAATCCATGTAAGCTCCTCAATTTATTTTTGTAACCTTTCCGACTTCTTGAAGGTCATTCTACATGCTCTAGCTTGAAATGTTATATTGAAAACAAACTAAGCATCCATATTTTCTAAATCTTTTAGTTTAACAGAGACAATCTTAGAAACACCAGATTCTTGCATGGTTACCCCATAAATAGAGTCTGCTGCTGCCATGGTTCCCTTACGGTGGGTAACAACGATAAACTGGCTATCCTTGTCAAATCGGTTGAGATAATCCCCAAAGCGTTTAACGTTAGCTTCATCGAGTGCAGCCTCTACTTCATCCAAAATAACAAATGGAATGGTCTTGACACGAATGATTGAGAAGAGCAAAGCAAGAGCTGACAAGGCCTTCTCTCCACCACTCATGAGGTTGAGAGATTGGATTTTCTTACCTGGCGGTTGAACAGAGATTTCAACACCTGCTGTCAATAAATCTCCCTCGGTCAGGATTAGGTCCGCTTGACCACCACCAAACATCTGCTTGAAGGTCACTTTGAAGGATTCACGAATAGCTTCAAAGGTTGATTTAAATCGTTCCTTCACTTCATCGTTCATCTCTGTAATGGTTTCAAGAAGTAAGTTTTTAGCAGAAAGAATGTCATCACGCTGACTATTCAAGAATTCCAAGCGTTCATGAACTTCGTCAAACTGTTCAATAGCATCCAAATTGACTGGACCAAGTGAACGGATCGATTTTTCCAAATCCTTGACCTCTTGTTCAGCGACAGCCAAATCTTCTAACTGGATTGGCTTGTTCTAAAGCTTCCGTATAACTAATCTGGTATTCTTCAGTCAGTTGACCTTGAAGATAACGAAGGCGGTCCGTAATCTTCTCTTTGGTCGCTTCTGCTCGTGTTTGCTTACGAATCCATTCTTCATTTTGCTGACGAGCTTGTTCTAAATGACTAGCAATATCATCCAACTGACCTTCGATATCATCTAGTTCAAACTGCTTACGAATGAGGCCTTGTTGAATGCCTTCCTTCTGACTCTTGGCTTCTGTTTCCTGCTTGGTCAACAGTTCCGTGTCAACTTTTTCAAGATTGTCTACCTTTTTCTTGCAAAAGACGTTCAATCTCTTCTTGCTCGATATTGAGGTTCTCAAGTTCTTTGTTGATCCGCTCAATATCTGCAACTTCGTAACGTTTTTGTCCTAACATTTCTGTCTTATGGAGACGTGCTTGAGAAAGTTTTTCCTGCAAGCTCTGGTAACGTTCCTGAATCGCATTTTTTTATTGGACTTGATTTCTTCAATCTCAGACTCCAGCTTTTTGCTTTTCAGTTGCAAATAATTGCAAAGACGTTCTTGGCATTTTTTTCTTTTTCAGCTTTGCCAATCTCCACCTCTGAGGTTGTTTAATTCTTTTTCCTGAAGTTCTAAAAGTGTTTCGAGTTCTTCGACTTGTTGGCAAGTTTGTTGATAAGCTAGGTACAAGCCTTGTTCCTGAATACGAGCTTGCTCTCCCTTGAATTTAATAGTTTCCAAAGTTTGACTAAGTTCATTCAAGGCTACTTGAACTGACTTTCAGATTTTCTTCCTCTTGACGAAGAGTTTTTCTTCTTGAGCAATCTCTTTTTGCAACTGCTCCAATTCAGGCTTGATGAAAATGCTGTTATTTTGACGATTGGCACCACCAGCATAAGAACCACCTGTTCGCAATTCTGTACCATCTAGCGTTACCATCCGAACTTGATAGCGCACCTTACGAGCTGCATCACGCGCATGCTCTACCGTATCAAAGATTGCTGTTGTAGCTAGCAGATTTTTAAAAGATAGCTTCATGCTTGGCATCAAAAGGTAACCAATTCATCTGCCATGCCAAGAAAAACCTGGACTTGAGGCAATCACATCTTGGTTTTGACCTGAAATGTTACGAGCCTTAATGGTTGTCAAAGGTAGGAAAGTCGCACGACCGGCTCGATTTCGCTTAAGGAAATCGATAGCTTTAGTCGCTGCCTGTTCATCTTCAACGATGATGTGTTGGCTACTTGCACCGAGGGCAATTTCAAGAGCTGTCTGATAACGAACATCAAAAGGTTAAATGTTCACTGACTGCTCCGACAATACCACCCAGGCGATTTTTTTCTTGTAGAACACTTTTAACACCCGCATAAAAATTACTATGGTTTTTAAGAATGTTTTCCAAACTTTGCGCCTTGGCCTGTTTGTTTTTCAGGCTATCCAAACGGTCAAAAAGTTGATTTTGTTGACTTTGATAAGCCTGCTTTTTGTTCTTCTTCTTGTTTAGCATTGGTCTGATAGTCAGCAAGTAAGCTCTGTACTTCTTCTTTTAGCTGATTTTAAGGGCAGTTTCTTGCTCACTAGCCTTAGACTTGGCAGAAGCCAATTGTTCCTTCAAGGACTCCAATTGTTCTTCTTGCTTTTTGAGTCTGTTGGCGACTATTTTTCAAGGTCATTTCTCAATCCGTGTCAACTGGTTAGAGACATCCGCTTCTTCCTGTAAGAAAGCAACGAAACGTTCACGCAGTTGCTCAATCATTTGATCTGGATCATCAGAAAAAGCTAATAACTCTGCTTCTAAACGATTGAGTTCCTTCGTATTGACCGCTAAATTTTCTTCTAACTGACTGAGATTTGCTTCTTTTTCTTCCTTCTCCTGAATGAGAGCATTTCTCTTTTCGTCCAAACTAGCCAAACGAGCTTGAGCTTCTTGTTGATTGAGAGCGACTTGCTCTGTCTCCAGTTTTAGACAAGGCTAACTTTACGTTCTAAATTCACTGATTAGAGCAGTCAAATCCATCAGTGTGGACTGGTCTTTTGACATCTCAGCTTGCAAATCATGACGTCTTCTTTTTGAGAGTTTGATTTTCTTCTTCTAACTCTTCACGTTTTCTGATAGTAGCTCGTCAAAAGTTCTTGAACCTGGTTTAATTCTTCTTCTGTTAGATCCAATTCAGCTTTACTTGCTTGAATTTGTGCAACCAAAACATCCAAGTAAATCGCCTTACGCTGACCATCTAATTCTATAAATTTGACGAGCTGTTGCTGCTTGCTTTTCTAAGGGCTTGATTTGATTATCTAACTCATAGATGATATCTTCCAAAGCGGTCTAAATTGTCTTGAGTTTGTTGGAGTTTGCTTTCTGTCTCTTTGCGACGAGTTTTATATTTCAAAACTCCGGCAGCTTCTTCAAAAATAGCGCGACGTTCCTCAGGTTTAGAGTTAAAGATTTCTTCGACCTTCCCTTGGGAAATAATAGAGAAGGAATCGCGTCCAAGTCCAGTATCTAAGAAAAGGTCATGAATATCACGAAGACGGACTTTTTTTCCGTCAATCTTGTATTCACTATCTCCCAGTACGATAGATGTGACGCTCCACCTTGATTTCTTGGCCTGCATCCTTGATAAAGCCGTCCTGGTTATCTAGGGTAACAACCACAGAAGCATAGTTTAAAGGTTTTCTACTTTCTGTTCCTGCAAAAGATAACATCAGGCATCTTCCCACCACGTAAGACTTTTTACACTAGATTCACCAAGTGCCCAACGCAGACTTTCCGTGATGTTTGATTTTCCAGAACCATTAGGGTCCTACAACTGCTGTAACTCCCTGGTCAAAAACAACCTTGGTCTTGTCAGCAAAGGACTTAAAACCCCTGAATCTCAATTTCCTTTTAAATACATGAATCCAGCCCTTCCTCAACTGCATTTTTTTAGCGGCTTCCTGCTCTGCTAATTTTTTTGAACGTCCTTGACCAGTACCAAGACTTTTTCCCTCAACAAGGACTTCCACCTCAAACATCTTATCATGGGCAGGTCCAATTTTCCGAAATCACCTGATAACGAATATCGACATCACCATTGACTTGGAGTAATTCTTGGAGGTGAGTCTTGTAGTCTTTAATCATTTCAAAATCACCAGCTTCAACCTTTGGAATCATGACTTGATAGATAAATTCTTTTACACGTAGTCAGATCCCTTATCTAAAAGGAGAGCACCCAAAAAGGCTTCAAAGGCATCTCCCAAGATGGTATCACGATTGCGGCCACCTGATTTTTTTCTTCTCCTTTACCTAGCTTTGATAAACTGATCAAACTGGCAATCACGGGCAAAACCAGCCAAACTCTCTTCACGTACAATCATGGCACGGAGTTTAGATAGATCACCTTCTGGTTTTTTTAGGATATTTTTTGTACAGATATTCTGAAATCAATAATTGCAGAACAGCGTCTCCTAAAAAAATTCCAAGCGTTCATTGTGTGAAATTTTTTTAAGAGGCGGTGCTCATTGCATAACTAGTGTGAGTAAAAAGCTGTTTCAAGTAATTGTTTATCTGAAAAAAACAAGCTCAAAACGTTGCTCTAACACGGTTTCTAATTCTTTCATAAGAACCTCTTTCTAAAACATTATAATACACTCCATTATACCAAAAAAAGGATTCATAGTCAGAAAAATAACCGTTAAAAACGACTTTTTCTCACTTGTGTCTAAAAATCAATCCATTACTAGCAGTTCAGGCTATTTTTTTGGTATAATAAATCTTATGGAAATTGAAAAAAACCAATCGAATGAATGCTCTGTTTGAATTTTTATGCAGCCCTTTTGACTGATAAAGCAGATGAACTATATCGAACTCTACTATGCAGACGACTATAGTTTAGCTGAAATCGCTGAAGAGTTCGGTGTTAGTCGTCAGGCTGTTTATGATAATATCAAACGAACAGAAAAAGATACTGGAAGATTATGAGATGAAGCTTCATATGTACTCTGACTACATTGTTCGCAGTCAGATTTTTTTGATCAGATCTTTGAGCGCTATCCAGAAGATGCTTTTCTACAAGAGCAAAGTTGAGATTTTAACAAGTATTGACAATCGGGAGTAATCATGGGCAGTCTCGTCATTTATCAAGGAATACCTTGCAAACTATTAGCAGCTGAGGAACCATTTTCCTACTCGACTACAGATTATCTCGCCCTAATGATATCTCCAAAGCTATGCAAATAGGTTTTTAGCTGTTGGGGATATCCAAATGAAATCATGAAAGAAGTCACACCCGAAGAACTAGAGTGTTTGCAACATTTCGGACGATTTCCACTGAATTGAATAAATAGGAGAAAAATATGGCATTTGAAAATTTAACAGAACGTTTGCAGAACGTCTTTAAAAAAATCTACGTAAAAAAAGGGAAAAAAATCACCGAGAGTGATATCCAAGAAGCAACCAAGGAAATTCGTCTGGCTCTTTTTAGAAGCCGACGTTGCTTTTGCCAGTGGTTAAGGACTTTTATCAAAAAAAGTTCGTGAACGTGCGATTGGGCATGAAGTCATTGATACCCTCAATCCAGCTCAACAAATCATCAAGATTGTTAATGAAGAGTTGACGGAAATTCTTGGTTCTGATACAGCTGAGATTATCAAGTCTCCAAAAGATCCCAACCATTATCATGATGGTTGGTTTGCAGGGTGCTGGTAAAACAACCTTCGCTGGAAAACTTGCTAACAAACTCAAAAAGGAAGAGGATGCTCGTCCTCTGATGATTGCAGCCGACATCTATCGTCCTGCAGCTATTGACCAGCTTAAAACACTGGGACAACAAATTGATGTTCCTGTCTTTGCTCTTGGCACTGAAGTTCCTGCGGTTGAGATTGTTCGCCAAGGTTTGGAGCAAGCTAAAGCCAACCATAACGACTATGTCTTAATTGATACAGCCGGACGTTTACAAATCGACGAACTTCTCATGAATGAGCTCCGTGATGTTAAAGCTCTTGCTCAACCAAATGAAATCCTTCTCGTCATCGATGCCATGATTGGTCAAGAAGCTGCTAACGTTGCGCGTGAATTTAACGCTCAATTAGAAGTTACTGGGTGTCATCCTTACCAAGATTGACGGGGATACTCGTGGTGGTGCGGCCCTTTCTGTTCGTCACATCACTGGAAAACCAATCAAATTCACTGGTACTGGTGAAAAGATTACTGATATTGAAACCTTCCACCCTGACCGTATGGCCAGCCGTATTCTCGGTATGGGAGATATGCTGACTCTGATTGAGAAAGCTTCCCAAGAATACGATGAGCAAAAAAAGCCCTTGAAATGGCTGAAAAAGATGCGAGAAAACACCTTTGATTTCAACGATTTCATCGATCAGTTGGATCAGGTGCAAAAATATGGGGACCAATGGAAGATTTGCTCAAGATGATTCCTGGTATGGCCAACAATCCCTGCCCTTCAAAAATATGAAGGTGGATGAAAAAAACAAATTGCTCGCAAACGTGCCATCGTCTCATCTATGACTCCTGAAGAACGTGAAAAATCCAGATTTGCTCACTCCAAGCCGTCGTCGTCGTATCGCTGCTGGTTCTGGTAATACCTTTTATCGATGTCAACAAGTTCATCAAAGACTTTAACCAAGCCAAACAACTCATGCAAGGTGTCATGTCTGGTGACATGAACAAGATGATGAAAGCAAATGGGCATCAACCCTAACAACCTTCCTAAAAAAATATGCCTGGTGGCATGGATATGTCAGCCCTTGAAGGTATGATGGGACAAGGTGGTATGCCGGATATGTCTGCTCTTGGAGGAGCCGGAATGCCGGATATGAGCCAGATGCTTGGTGGAGGCCTCAAGGGTAAAATCGGTGAATTTGCGATGAAGCAATCCATGAAACGCATGGCTAACAAAATGAAAAAAAGCTAAGAAAAAAACGCAAATAAAAAGGGACTCAGTTTGAGTCCTTTTTTTATTGTTCATTTTCTAAGTTTCTCCAAAGTCTCTTTAAAATATTTCTGGAATATCTGAAGTAAATTCCATGCGTTTCACCCAGTTCTTGGATGGGTAAAATCCTAGCGTCTTGGCATGGAGAAATTGCCCATGTCCCTTTAGGGTTTTACGAGGACCATAAACCTCATCACCAGCGACAGGATGACCGATATAAGCCATGTGCACACGGATTTGATGAGTTCGTCCTGTTTCCAGTTGCAATTCCAGTAAAGTATAATCACCAAAGCGTTCTAAGACTTGGAAACGTGTCACTGCTGGTTTCCCTTTGGCAGTCACCGCTTGTTTCTTACGGTCTTTTTCACTACGTCCAATGGGTGCCTCAATAACTCCACGGTCATTTGGGAAGATTTCCATGAACGATAGCCCAATATTTTCGAAGAGATTTCTTGTCTTTCAATTCTTGAGCGAGCGCCATGTGAGCTTCATCGTTTTTAGCAATCATCAAGAGACCTGATGTATCCTTATCAATACGATGGACAATCCCTGGACGCAATACACCATTGATGCCTGATAGGTCCTTGATATGGTACATGAGGGCGTTTACTAAGGTACCACTGGTATGACCAGCACTTGGATGAACGACCATTCCTTGAGGTTTGTTGACTACTGCTACATCCTCATCTTGATAAATGATTTCTAAAGGAATATCTTCAGCTACATACTCTAAAACTTCTGGTTCTGGAACTTGATAAGTGATAACATCCCCCTCTTGGACCGTATACTTGGCTTTCTTAACCTGGCCGTTGACCAAGACTTGACCAGACTTGATTTGTTCATTGGCGAGACTACGAGACAATTCTGTCAAATCTGACAAAGCCTTATCTAGGCGTATCCCGCCTCTTTCAATTTTAATTTCCATTCATTTCCTCTTTTAGCATTGCAAGCAATAACACAACGACCCCTACTGTTAGATAACTATCAGCCACATTGAAAATCGCAAAATTGATAAAGTCTAAGTGAAACATATCCACGACAAATCCTTGACTGATGCGATCGATAAAGTTTCCCAGACCACCTGCAATAATTAGAACCAATCCAAAGACTGTCCAGAGGGAATCCTCTATATGCTTATGCAAATACCAAATAGCTCCCACCATAACTACTAGTGTTATAACTGCAAAAAACCACTGTTGATCTTGTAGCATGGAAAAGGCAGCCCCTCTATTTTGCAGATAGGTTAAACTAACTAGATTTGGGATCCATGATTTGATTTCACCAAGAGCAATATTCTGAACGACATAAGCCTTTACCAATTGATCTAAAACAATCAAGGCTGCTATAATCCCTGCTACTATTCCTCTTTTTTTCATGCTTTCCTCTTCTGATCAAAATACTCTTGCATAACCTCTACAAATAAAGTCCCTGCTTGACTCAAGTCTACTTCTTCACGTTTCACATAAACCATGCGATTATTGAGATTATCATTTAGTGGAATAACGGTGATTCCGTTCACACTATCGCTATCTAAGAATCCAGAACCAGTCGCATAAGCATTTGTTCTTTCAAGAATTCCATTTAAAGTAGCGCGGTCTGTTACGTTAAACATCTGAGAGCTGGCACTTGTATCCACAAAGTTTTCTGAGTAATAGAGATATTCATCTTTTTCCTGTGTGAATCGAACTGTTGGTAAATCTGCCAAATCCTCCATAACCAACTCTTTTTTCTTGGCTAAAGGATGTCCTTCACGCAGATAGATATGCGTTTGGAAAGGAATCAACTCAATCACTTCAAGCCCTAACTTTTCAACTCGTTGCATGATTCCCTTTTGGTTTTGATTGTTAAGGTAAATAATCCCAATCTCACTATGACCTTGGGCTACTTCATCCAAAATCTGAACAGTTGTAGATTCAAAAATACGGAAATTTTTATAGTCTGGGTACCGTTGAGAAAAAGTTGTGATAGTCGGTGGCAAGAAATCATAGTGCTGGCTGGCTATTGAAAACTCATCCTTTTCCTCTTCAGGATTGGCATACTGGTTCTGGAAAATATCAAATCCTTTAACCAACTCTTGGGCCTTTTCATAAAATTCCATTCCACGACGAGTAAGAAAGGTACCCGAACTAGTTCTGCGGAAAATCTTGAATCCTAGCTCTTTCTCCAGATCTCTTACAGAAATAGATAGACTGGGTTGGCTAACGTACATTTTCTCAGCCGCTTCACGAAAAGTACCACTATTTGCAATAGCAACAACGTAGCGTAATTGTTGAATATTCATGATTTCTCCTTCGTTTTCTATCTTATCATTATACCATAAATCAAAGCCTATCCAACAAAGGAAAAATCATGAGACAGTTACTTCTAAAAAAAGGAAACAAAAAACACCTTTAAAGCTAGACCCAAAATCCAACTAAAAAGGGGTGTTATCAAATGCGATTATTTAGCTGCTGCGTAAAGCTCGTCTACTTTGTTCCAGTTGATAACTGAGAAGAAAGCTTTGATGTAGTCAGGACGCACGTTGCGGTATTTCACGTAGTAGGCATGTTCCCAAACGTCCAAGCCCAAGATTGGTTTTTTTACCTTCTGAGATTGGTGTATCTTGGTTTGCTGTTGAAGTCACTTCAAGTTTACCTTCTTTGTTAACAACCAACCATGCCCATCCAGAACCGAAAACGAGTAGTTGCTGCTGCAGTAAAGCTGCTTGGAATTCTTCGAATGAACCAAAATGTTGCATCGATTGCTGCTGCAAGTTCTGCTGAAGGAGCTGTCTTTTTCAGGAGTCATCAATTCCCAGAAAAGAGCGTGGTTCAAGTGTCCACCACCATTATTGATAAGAGCTTGACGGATATCAGCTGGGATAGATTCAACATCTGCAAGCAAATGCTTCGAGGTCTTCACCAATTTCAGGGTGTTTTTTTCAAGAGCTGCATTTGCGTTGTTTACATATGTTTGGTGATGTTTGTCATGGTGCAAAGTGCATTGTTTCAGCATCAATGTATGGTTCCAAGGCGTCGTAAGCGTATGGAAGATCTGGTAAGATAATAGCCATCTGTAATACCTCTTTTTCTTTTCTATAAAAAATGATAACGCAAACAACCTTTTTTTTCAAGTTATTTGCTCAATTTGACTGGCTCGCAATCTGCAATAAAGCCTTCTCAAATAAGTACCCTTTTTCGTAAACACCAGTCTTAATTTGATAATCTGCCTGAATGAGATAACGAATAGAATCTTGCAGGAACTTCAGGGACAATCCTCGCGTGTCACGAAGAGCAAATTTGATTTGATAGGGATTCGGATTGCGACCAAGATAATGACCCAAACTGCTGACCATCTGTGATTCTGTCTGACCAGACTCTTGCAATATTTTTACCTGTGTATAGAGTCTAAACTGCCCCAGCATAATGGCAATCAGTTTAATCTCATCTTCTCCCTGTAAGGTCAAGTCCTTGACTAAATCACGTGCCTGATCGATTTTCTTCCCTAAAATCAATTGGGTTAAATCAAAGATATTATCCTGCAAAGTCTTTGGTATGGCTTCAACAATGTCTTCTTCTGTAATGTCACCATTATCCTTGTAGGCCTGTAAGAAGAGTAGATTTTTCTGAATTTCACTGAACTGAAAACCAGATTTGATAAGCAACTGTTCAAAGGAATTTCCATCAAAAGTAAGTCCTTGTTCCTGAGCCCACTTTTGAAAATAAGCTCGCAATCTCTTGCTCTTTTAGGGTTCAAGAGCTTCAAAATACTGTCGCATCACGCTTGAGTAATTTGACCAAACGTCTCTTACTATCTAACTTTGCCTTCAGCAAAAGATTACTAATTTACTTGAAGGGTACAGGATTTTTCCAGATAGTCTTCAAAAGGCCTTGAGCTCATCATCAGTTAGATAGCGTTTTTTAGCAGTTGTAATATCGAGAAAATGATCTAAAATAACAATTTTTTCATCCGCAAAGAAAGGAAGACTGACCAACTCTAGTTCCAAGCTTTTGTAGTCTACTTCTTTCATGTCAAAATAAGCAAAGTTCAAATCTGCAGGATCGTATCCGATTTGCTTTAGAACCTGAGTTTTCATGATGTCGTACTGTCCTTGATCAGCCCCTGTAAACAGGGTCAAACTAGGAAAGGTTCGCTAAGGATAGCTTTTCGACTTTCTTCTATGGCTAGCATTTATTCTCCTTTCTTGTTAGTTTAGCTTCTATTTAATCCATATAATTCAATTTCCCACGGAAATCCTCTAAGCTTTCGTAACCTTTTTCCACCATGATTTCTTTGAGTTCCTTGGTAATACGCTCAAAAGCACCGACTCCTTCTTTATGAAGGGTAGTTCCTACTTGCACCATGCTGGCACCACATAGGATATGTTCAAAAGGCATCACGTCCCTGTTAAGACTCCACCAGTTCCGATGATTTGAATTTCAGGATTTAAAGCGTTGATAAAAAGGCATGGACATTAGCAAGGGCAGTTGGTTTGATGTATTCTCCACCAATTCCCACCAAAAGCCATTCTTAGGGACGAATCACGACAGACTCATCTTCTATATAAAGACCATTTCAATAGAGTTTGACACAGTTGACAAACTTTGAGTGGGATATTTGTTAAAAAAATAGCTGCTGCTTGGTCAAAAGTGAACAATATCAAAATAAGGTGGAAGTTTAATCCCAAGAGGTTTTGTAAAATACTCAAAAACTTCTGACAAGATACGGTCTGTTGTTTCAAAATCATAGGCAATCTGAGGCTTACCTGGAACATTTGGACATGAGAGATTGAGTTCAGTTAGACCACGAAAATCACTTTCTTGAACCTTTTTCAAGATGGTATGAGTTTCCTCTGGAGACATTCCAACTAAAGATAGAAAGAAAGTACGATTTGGTTCCTTTTTCTTGCAATTCCAAAAGGTAGTTCAAGTAATAGTCTAAACCATTATTTGGCAGACCCCATAGAGTTAATAGAACCAAGTGGAACATCTTGATAGCGTGGTTCAGGATTTCCCTGACGAAATTCCAAGGTTGCAGTCTTAGTGACAAAGGTTCCTGCTGCTGAATTTTTGACACCTTCTAACTCTTCAATCGTCATACAAGCAACACCTGCTGCATTCATCAAGCAATTGTCAAACTCAAAACCAGCGATCTGTGTTTTAGTTGATACCATGATTCTATTCCTCCGAATTCCTTTATATCTCTACTATTATACCATACTTTGACAGGAGCCCTTTTAATAAAACTAACCCTATAAAAAAAGGTTTCTAATTCAACTAATAAAACTAGCTGATTCAAATTGAAAGAATTTTTAGAAAATTTATGTTTTTTTCTTTACACTGAAAAATTTTTTTCTGCTATAATGTCTCATGTAATAAAATATGACAACAAATAAAGGAGAACGATATGACATCTGCTAAAGAATATATCCAAAGCGTGTTTGAAACTGTAAAAAGCTCGTAACGGGCATGAGGCTGAATTTCTCCAGGCGGTTGAAGAATTCTTCAGCACTTTGGAACCTGTCTTTGAAAAAAACACCCTGAGTATATCGAAGAAAATATCTTGGCACGTATCACTGAGCCTGAGCGCGTAATTTCTTTCCGTGTTCCTTGGGTTGACCGTGATGGAAAAGTTCAAGTTAACCGTGGTTATCGTGTTCAATTTAACTCAGCTGTTGGACCATATAAAGGCGGACTTCGTTTCCACCCAACTGTAAACCAAGGGATCTTTGAAATTCCTCGGCTTCGAACAAATCTTTTAAAAAACGTTTTGACTGGACTTCCAATCGGTGGAGGTAAAGGTGGATCAGACTTCGATCCCAAAGGCAAGACTGATGCTGAAGTGATGCGCTTCTGCCAAAGCTTCATGACTGAATTGCAAAAATACATCGGACCATCTCTTGACGTACCTGCTGGTGATATCGGTGTTGGTGGACGTGAGATTGGTTACCTTTACGGACAATACAAACGCCTCAACCAATTTGATGCTGGTGTCTTGACTGGTAAACCTCTTGGTTTCGGTGGTAGCTTGATTCGTCCAGAAGCAACTGGTTACGGATTTGGTTTACTACACTGAAGAAATGCTTAAAAGCTAAACGGCAACAGCTTTTGCTGGTAAGAAAGTTGTGATTTCAGGTTCTGGTAACGTAGCTCAATACGCTCTTCAAAAAGCAACTGAACTTGGTGCAACTGTTATCTCTGTATCTGACTCAAATGGTTATGTCATCGACGAAAATGGTATCGACTTTTCGACCTTTCTGTACAGATGTTAAAAGACAACGTCGTGCTCGTTTGACTGAGTACGCTGCAGAAAAACCAACTGCTACATACTACGAAGGTTCTGTATGGACTTATACTGGTAACTACGATATCGCTCTTCCATGTGCGACTCAAAACGAGATCAACGGTGAAGCTGCGAAACGTTTGGTTGCTCAAGGTGTTATCTGTGTATCTGAAGGTGCTAACATGCCTAGCGACCTTGAAGCTATCAAAGTCTACAAGGAAAATGGAATCCTTTACGGACCTGCTAAAGCTGCCAATGCTGGTGGTGTAGCTGTATCAGCTCTTGAAATGAGCCAAAACAGCCTTCGTCTTTCATGGACACGTGAAGAAGTTGATGGTCGTTTGAAAGATATCATGACTAACATCTTCAACACTGCTAAAACAACTGCAGAAACATACGGTCTTGGTACTGACTACCTTGCAGGTGCAAATATTGCAGCCTTTGAAAATGTAGCAAATGCTATGATTGCTCAAGGGATTGTTTAATTCCTAGTAACTACAAAACTCCTCACTCCTGTGAGGAGTTTTTTCTTATACATAAAAAAAGACCTACCCTACTGGATAGATCTTTACTTTTCTTACAATTTACCTGCTACGGCATCCAACAATTCTTGGATTTTCGCTTGGTTGCTTCCTCCTGCCATGGCCATGTCTGGTTTACCACCACCACGTCCATCAACGATTGGAGCCAATTCTTTAACCAAGTTACCTGCGTGGACATCTTTTGTCTTGCTGGCTACAAGAAGGTTGACCTTGTCACCGATGGCTGCGACAAGAACAAGGACATCAGAGTAGTCTTTTTGTTTCCAGTTATCCGCAAAGGTACGAAGGGCACCTGCATCTGATACAGAAACTTGGCTAGCAATGTAACGGTGTCCGTTTGCTTCTTGAACATTCTTGAAGACATCGCCTGCTGCCGCTGCTGCCGCTTTTTCCTTCAATTCTGCATTTTCTTTTTGCAATTGACGGAGTTGTTCTTGAAGTCCTTCGACTTTGTGAGGTACTTCCTTTGAGTTGAGGAGCTTTCAAGGTTGCTGCGACTGCTTTCAGTGCATCTTCTTGTTCACGATAAGCTTCAAAGGCTTCCTTACCAGTCACTGCCAAGATACGACGAGTTCCTGATCCGATCCCTTCTTCTTTGACAATCTTGAAGAGACCGATTTCAGAAGTATTGCCAACGTGAGTACCACCACAGAGTTCCACTGAGTAGTCACCCGATGGTGACAACGCGAACTTCCTTACCGTATTTCTCACCAAAGAGGGCCATAGCTCCCATTTCTTTAGCGGTATCAATGTCTGTCTCAACAGTTTCCACTGCGATGGCTTCCCAAATCTTCTCATTGACTTGTTGCTCAATAGCACGCAACTCTTCTGGAGTCACAGCTTGGAAGTGAGTGAAGTCAAAGCGAAGGAATTCTACTTCATTAAGTGAACCTGCTTGAGTTGCATGGTGGCCAAGGATATTATGAAGAGCTGCATGGAGCAAGTGAGTGGCTGTGTGGTTCTTCATGACACGGTGACGACGATTGCTATCGATAGCCAAAGTGTATTCTTGGTTCAAAGCAAGTGGCGCAAGAACTTCAACGGTATGAAGTGGTTGGCCATTTGGTGCTTTTTGTACATCTGTTACAGTCGCTACGACATTTCCTGCAGCATCCAAGATTTGACCGTGGTCCGCAACCTGTCCACCCATTTCAGCGTAGAATGGTGTTTCTGCAAAGATCAGTGATGCAGTTCCTTCTGATACAGCTTCTACTTCTGCATTATCTGCTACGATAGCCACCAACTTAGAAGACAATTGGCTAGCATTGTAGTTGAAGACACTTTCAACTGTGATGTTTTGAAGGGTTTCATTTTGCATCCCCATAGATCCGCCTTTGACAGCAGATGCACGCGCACGTTCTTGTTGTTCCTTCATGGCTGCTTCAAAACCTTCACGGTCTACAGTCATTCCAGCTTCTTCAGCAATTTCTTCTGTCAACTCTACTGGGAATCCGTATGTATCGTAGAGTTTGAAGACATCTTGACCAGCGATAACCGTTTGACCTTTTTCTTTCAAGTCTGCTACGATGGTTTCTGCAAAGTGTTGACCTGAGTGAAGGGTACGAGCAAATGACTCTTCTTCGCTCTTCACGATTTTTTCGATAAAGTCACGTTTTTCAAGCACTTCTGGGTAGTAGCTTTCCATGATTTTTCCAACAGTTGGAACGAGTTTGTAAAGGAAAGGCTCATTGATACCCAATTTTTGACCATGCATAGAGGCACGACGGAGAAGACGACGAAGGACATAACCACGACCTTCATTTCCAGGAAGGGCACCATCACCCATAGCAAATGAAAGAGAACGGATGTGGTCTGCAATGACCTTGAAGCTCATGTTGTCGCCATCTTGGTCGTAAACCTTACCAGACAATTTCTCAACTTCACGAATGATTGGCATGAAGAGGTCTGTTTCAAAGTTTGTCTTAGCCCCTTGGATAACCGCTACCAAACGCTCCAAACCAGCGCCCGTATCAATGTTCTTGTGTGGCAATTCCTTTGTACTCGCTACGAGGAACCGCTGGGTCTGCGTTAAATTGTGACAATACAATGTTCCAGATTTCGATGTAACGGTCGTTTTCGATATCTTCTGCAAGAAGACGAAGACCGATATTTTCTGGGTCAAAGGCTTCCCCACGGTCAAAGAAGATTTCTGTATCAGGTCCAGAAGGTCCAGCACCGATTTCCCAGAAGTTGTCTTCGATTGGAATCAAGTGACTTGGATCCACGCCCACTTCAATCCAGCGGTTGTAAGAATCTGTATCATCTGGGTAGTAGGTCATGTAGAGTTTTGTCTTTAGGGAAGTCAAACCACTCAGGACTTGTCAAAAGTTCATAAGCCCAGGTAATGGCTTCGTCACGGAAGTAATCCCCGATTGAGAAGTTCCCCAACATTTCAAACATAGTGTGGTGACGAGCAGTCTTCCCTACGTTTTCGATATCGTTGGTACGGATGGCTTTTTGCGCATTGGTAATACGTGGGTTTTCAGGAATGATAGTTCCGTCAAAGTATTTCTTAAGAGTAGCAACCCCTGAGTTGATCCACAAAAGTGTTGGATCGTTTACTGGAACCAAGCTAACGGATGGTTCTACTGAGTGGCCTTTTGTAGCCCAGAAATCAAGCCACATTTGGCGGACTTGTGCACTAGATAATTGTTTCATATGTATCTCCTTTTTACTAATTTGATTGGCTTTCTAGCATTTCCACATAGTCGATAGCGACACAGAGGGAAATGACTAGGTCTGCATAAGATTCGTCATAGACTGTTACAGTATAGGTAGAGGTTAAATGGAAAAGTTCCTTGGCAATCTCCGCAATCACTTGGTCACGATCGTCCAGCAATTTAAAATTCAAATCCCAGACATTTCCTTCGATACGAAGACCGAGATTGTCAAACTCATACTTATCTCTTCAAAGAAAGTCAACTTCTTTCGGATATAAAAAAACTGATCTCCATTACTGAGTTGAATCTCAAAAGCGAGGGCAGGAAAGGTTAAGACTTTCTTTACTAATCTCACTGACCTGTTCACCAACTGCATCATAGATGGTAAAGGTCTTTGGAATCTTTAAAAAAATGAACCTTCAACCTGATAGGCGACATTGCCCATTTCATCCTTGATATCAAAGCGTTCACCACCTAGGCGAAATTTTTGTTTGACAAGAAAACTTCTCATAAGCACCTCCAAAAATAAAAGACAAATTCATATCACGAAGGGCGAAAAACCGCGGTACCACCTTCATTCAATGAACTTGTCATTCTTTGATTCTTATGCAATTGTTACAATCGAGTAGCATGATTTTCTATCTTAGATGGCTCGCAGCACCGCCATTTCTCTGAACTAAGATGGAGAGAAAACCAATTCTCAACATTCCTATTATACTGTTTTTTCGTGTTTGAGTCAACCGGGAATAATCCCCATTTAAATAACCAAATCCCTATATCTCTGATTACTTTTTTTCAGGATATATTTTTTTCTTACTGCCATTTTTCTTTTTTTATCCCAACTTTTTATTCCAAGTTTTCGAATTGCTAAAGATAGATACGAAAAATATTTGCAAATATAAAGAACCCTATCACCAAATGTATGGAATCAGTTGTTAGATATTGCCGATCCAAGCCATCCTTTTAAATGAAATAGTATAATTGTTTCGTTAACAATTAAAAAGGTTGGCCAGTAACTTTTTGAAAAAAAGTAGACATTTTTCATGATTTGTTACCGCTTTCTATTCATGATAAGATTAGTATACTACTAGGAAATAAAAATAAGCAAATAGGATAGTAAAAAAATAAACAGTTATACAAATTACGATCTATTCAAAAAACGAACCAGATTTACTGATTCGTTTTTATTTTATATACTTCTACTTCCGATACATCTTAAACTGTAGGAAGAGGTCACTGTAGATTCCTGTCCATTTATGGTCAAATTTTTCATAAACTTCTAGGTGTTTCATTGTATCTGCATCGGGATAGAAGGACTTGTCCTCTTTTGTCTCCTCTGGGAGCATTTCCTTAGCAGCATTGTTTGGTGTTGAATAGCCCGACATACTCTGCATTTTTTAGAGCATTTTCAGGATTCAACATAAAATTGATAAAGGCATAGGCTGCATCCTGGTTCTTGACAGTTTTAGGAATAACCATGTTGTCAAACCAGAGGTTACTTGCTTCTGTCGGCACGACATATTTGAGGTTAGGATTCTTTTCCAACATCTGGCTAGCTTCCCCTGAGAAAGTCACACCGATAGCAGCATTGTTCTGAATCATGTAACCCTTCATCTCATCGGCTACAATAGCCTTGATATTAGGAGTTAGCTCATACAGTTTATCAACCGTTTGTGATAGTTGTTGAGGATCTTTTGAGTTAAGGCTATAGCCTAGTGAGTTAAGACCTAAACCAAGCACTTCACGCGCCCCATCAAAGAGCATGATCGAATCCTTGTATTCTGGTTTCCAGAGGTCGTCCCAATGTTCAGGCGCTTCTTCCACCATGGTTTCATTGTAGACAATTCCCAAAGTTCCCCAAAAGTATGGAATAGAGTACTCATTGTTTGGGTCAAAGGACTGGTTGAGAAATTCTGGACCAATATTCTCAATTCCCTCAATTTTACTATAATCCAGTGGAACTAAGAGGTCTTCATCCTTCATCTTTGTTAATCATGTACTCACTTGGGATGGCAATATCATAGGTTGTCCCACCCTGCTTGATTTTCGTGTACATGGCTTCGTTAGAGTCAAAGGTTTCGTACTGGACTTGGATTCCTGTTTCTTCTGTAAATTTCTCCAGAAGTTCAGGATCGATATAGTCTCCCCAGTTGTAGATAACCAGTTTTTGGCTATCGCGACTATTGATTTTACTATCAAGATGATAGGAAATTCCCCACAAGACAAGGATAATCGCTAAAATTCCTGCTAAAAATGAATAGAGTCGTTTCATGCTTTCTCCTCCTTCTCACGTGAAATGAAGTAATATCCAACAACTAGGATAATACTAAAGAGAAAGACCAAGGCTGAAAGAGCATTGATTTCCAGCGAAATTCCCTTACGAGCCCGAGAGTAAATCTCAACTGAGAGGGTTGAAAATCCATTCCCCGTTACAAAGAAGGTCACGGCAAAGTCATCTAAGGAATAGGTGAAAGCCATAAAGTAACCTGCAATGATAGACGGCGTTAAGTAAGGAAGCATAATTTCCTTAAACATCTGGAACTGACTAGCTCCAAGGTCATAGGCTGCATGGATCATATCTCCATTCATCTCTTTTCAATCGTGGCAAGACCATGAGCACTACGATTGGAATCGAGAAGGCCACGTGACTGGACAACACTGTCAGAAAACCAAGTGAAAACTTGAGTTGGGTAAAGAGAATCAAGAAGCTGGCACCAATCATAACGTCAGGAGCAACCATCAAAATGTTATTGAGTGATAGAAAGGCTTCTTGGTATTTTTTACGTGATTGATAAATGTAAATAGCACCGAAAGTCCCAATAACAGTCGCAATCAAGGCTGATAGAAAGGCTAGTAAAAAGGTCTGAACCAAGATGAGCATGAGTCTTCCATCTCCAAACATGGTTTCAAAGTGAGACAAACTAAAGCCTGTAAAGCTATTCATATCATCCCCGGCATTGAAGGCATATCCGATCAGGTAAAAGATTGGCAAATAAAGGACGATAAAGACAAAGGCTAGGTAAAGATTCGATAATTTTTTCATCGTTCTCTCCTTTCCTTAGTCACCCACATAGTGATAAACATAGTCAGGATAAGAACAACACCGATAGTTGAACCCATACCGTAGTTGTCATTGGTCAAGAAGTTCTGCTCGATGGCAGTCCCCAAGGTAATCACTCGGTTCCCCCCAATCAAACGGGTCAACATGAAGAGACTCAAACTTGGGATAAAGACAGATTGAACTCCACTTCGCACTCCATTCATAGACAGAGGGAAAGATGACATGGCGGAAGGTTTCCCACTTGGTCGCACCGAGGTCATAGCTGGCATTGATGAGATTATTATCCATATCATCCAAGACATTGAAGATGGGCAAAATCATAAATGGAAGCTCGATGTAGCTTGCGACAAAGATAAATGAGAAATCTGTAAATAGCAACTGCTGAGAACCGATTCCGATAAATTCTAGGAATTGATTAATAGAGCCATTTTGACCAAAAATCCCGATAAAGGCATATGCCTTAAGGAGAAGATTGATCCAGGTTGGCAAGATAATTAGCATGAGCCAGAGTTGACGGTGTTTGAGACGAGTCAAAAAGAGGGCTGTTGGATAACTGATCAGAAGCGTCACTAGAGTCACAATCCCTGCATAGAGAACAGAGTTGAAGCTCATTTTGAGATAGGTCAAGTTTTGTGACGCAAAATAGGATTTATAGTTTTCTAAACTAAACTGACCTTCGATGTTGAAAAATGATTGTCCAAAAATCAAGACCAAGGGTGCCAATACAAAGAGTGCAATCCAAAGCATGTAGGGCACTACAAAGAGTTTAGAGGTTGTTTTCTTCATCTCTTTCCTCCTCAATAGCGTTAATCAAACCTGCTTCTTGCTCTTCGATTTCTACGTATTCTTCGATACGAGCATCGAACTCTTCTTCTGTTTCATTGAGACGCATGATGTGGATGTCTTCTGGTTCAAAGTCCAGACCGATTTCCTCACCAACGATGGCCTTACGAGTTGAGTGAATCATCCATTCGTTGCCAAGTTCATCATAGGCGATAATCTCATAGTGAACCCCACGGAAGAGCTGCGTATCGACCTTAACTTGAAGTTTTCCTTCTTCTGGAAGAGTAATACGCAAGTCCTCTGGACGAATGACGACTTCGACTGGTTCATTTGGCTTCATCCCACCGTCAACCGCTTCAAATCGTTTGCCATTAAACTCGACCAAGTAGTCCTCAATCATGGTTCCTGGCAAGATGTTTGATTCACCAATAAAAGTTGCAACAAAGTGGTTGATTGGCTCATCGTAGATGTCCACTGGTGTACCTGACTGAACAATTTCACCGTCATTCATGACAAAAATCCAGTCGCTCATGGCCAAGGCTTCTTCCTGATCATGGGTAACAAAGACAAAGGTGATACCCAAACGTTGTTGCAGTTCACGGAGTTCGTACTGCATGTCTGTCCGCAACTTCAAGTCAAGTGCTGACAAAGGCTCATCCAAGAGTACCACACGTGGCTGGTTTATAATCGCACGCGCAATAGCTACACGCTGACGTTGTCCTCCAGATAACCTACGGATAGAACGTTTTTCATAGCCTTCAAGCTGTACCATCTTGAGAACTTCTAAGACACGTTGTTCGATTTCTTTTTTATCGACCTTTCGCAATCGCAATGGAAAGGCAACATTTTCAAAGACATTCATGTGCGGGAACAAGGCGTAAGATTGGAAGACCGTATGAACATCGCGCTTATTGGTCGGGATGTCATTGATACGAACACCGTCTAGCAAAATATCACCCGTCGTTGCGTCTAGCAAACCTGCAATGATATTTAGGATGGTTGATTTTCCTGAACCAGAAGCTCCTAGCAGTGTATAAAATTTTCCTTCTTCCAACTCAAAGTTAATATCCTTGAGAACCTTAGTGTCACTATCTTCAAAAACTTTAGAAACGTTTCTGAATTCGATAATTGGTTTTTTCAATTCCTCTAAATTCCTTTTTCTTCGTAAATTAACAGATTGGGACCTTGTAAAAATGCTAGCAATAACTGTAAGGAATTGACCCAAACCATATCTAGCGATAAAATCCCAATCTTTGTATAATGTTTAATAATAATGTTATTCGTGTTCACCCAAGATACGAACCTCTCGCTCTAAGGTAACACCTGAATGTTCTTTAACTTTTTCAATGACAGACTCAATTAAGTCTTCATAGTCTCTTGCTGTCCCATCAGCCACGTTTATCATAAAGCCTGCATGCTTTTCTGAGACTTCGACACCACCGATACGGTAGCCCTTTAAACCAGCTTCTGAAATCAATTGTCCTGCAAAATGCCCGACTGGACGTTTAAAGACAGAACCACATGATGGATATTCCAAAGGTTGTTTGAGTTCTCGAAGGTGGGTCAAACGTTCCATTTCTTGATTAATAGTCTCATAATTCCCTGGAGATAGTGCAAATTTAGCTGATAAGACTACTGCTCCAGAATCTTGAATAGCTGAATGACGATAACCAAAGGCTAAGTCTTTGGCTGATAAAGTCTCGATTTCACCCATCCTTGGTTAAAGACTTTGACACGACTGCAAAGATATGAGCAATCTCACCTCCATAAGCACCAGCGTTCATAAAGACAGCTCCACCGACGCTTCCTGGAATTCCACAGGCAAACTCAAAATCCTGTCAAACTATGACGTAGAGCAATACGAGTGGTCTCAATCAAGTTAGCTCCCAGCTTCTGCCTCAATTGTATAACCATCGACTGAGACATTATTTGAGCTTGTCACACATAATGACAAAAGCCACGAATTCCACCCTTCTCGGACGATAATATTACTGGCATTTCCCAAGAACCATCCATGGGATATTTTCTTGATTAGCAAACTTTAACGACACGAGCCATCTCATAATGATTGCGAGGAAAAAGCTAAGTAATCTGCCTTTCCTCCGACTTTTGGTATAGGTATAAGTTTTCAATGGCTCATCGAATCGAATATCAATTCCTTCTAAGGGTTTCTTTTTAATTTATCTAATACAGTCATCTTTCTTATCCTTTTATAAAAATTCATTCCATTATACCATTTTTTTAGCGATTTTTTTTCGATGATTTGATAAAAGCTTTTTTTATTCATACAAGTAAAAAAGAGGTCAGACCTCTTTTGCATGATTATTTTTTTATACAAGATGGTTTTTTTGTAAAGTATACAAATAGAACAACTTCCACTGCTAACAATCCTTCGACAAGAAGCGGATTTGAAATCCAACCAACCTGAGATAGACTCGGAGCCAGATCAAAGAAGGCATGTAAACCATAAGCAGTTACTAGATAAATCCAATTCTTTTGACGAACTGCTTGATAAACCCAGAAAGAGAGACCGATTTGCATCACCAGAGCAAGCACACGCTCAACACCGAGTAAATAAACCTGCCATCCAGATAGAGATTGAACTGTTTCAAGTGTAGTTTTTTTGGGAAGGAGATTTGCCACATCTGGGATTTGAAGACTCTAATAACGAAAAAGAGGATCAAAAAGACTAATCAAAGCTTCCCATTCCGAGGTAGAGCAATTCCAAGCCACCATGACCAAGTCCATAGGCGAGGGCATCCGAATCTTTCAAAGCTCTCTTCTTCTCTAACCATTTAAAGAAGACAAGTCGAGCTGTTTCTTCAAAGAAAGCAGCCATACAGATTCCATAAATCACATATAGAAAAGGGATTTCTCCGTCATGAGCGGAACTGTCCCATCCTTTTTGTGGATGAAGAACTATAAGGTGAACAATTTTTCTCAAGACTTGAGATGAGACAAAAGAATGCAACTGCCCCAAGTCCCTAAAAACTGAAAAGGTTAATCTTGTACTTTCTTTTTTTGAGAACCAAATGGCAGCTATGAGAAATTACAAACTAAAAGCTATCATTGTGATTATTACATGAATTTTCATACTTTTCTCCTTTTATTCAGCCTGATCGATATCTTTTTTCATCTCATCAACATTGAACTTAGCAAAGAGGTACTGACGATCCTGGACAGGGAAACGTTGATCCAACTGATCGACAGCTCCAACCTCTACGATTCCTTCCTTGATGACAAAGTCCATAACGTGACCACCAAAGGTTAGGTCATCTGAAATAAAGTGCAAATGATAGCCTGCGACACTGACACCATGGAAAATTTCAGGTGTCCAGAATCCAACGATAGTCCCAGAGACATTTTCGCAACTATATTCAGGCTGATGAGTCGCAACCTCAGCAAATTTCGTTTCGCTTGTTGATTTTGGAATCATGCGAACATGCATGTGTTTAAAATCACCATGAATCTTAATCGAACGGAAAAGATTTTCTCCATCATAGTAGGACTCAATACGTTTTTCTAGTTCCTGATCAGTCATTTCAAAACGCTGGCGGAAAATAACTTCTGCCTGGTGAGGGTACAACTGCTGCATAGGGAATCAGCGCGTCTGGTGAAACTTCAACGATTTCAGGCTTCTCACCTGAACCCTTAGCTTGATAGGCTTTACCATCTAAGACAATTAACTCCCCATCAATAGAGTCCAAGGTTCCTAGCCCTAAATCTCCATGTTCAAGTAACTCACCAACGGTCATGGTCCCGCCGTAAAGTCCTGCCATCAAGGCTCCCAAAGTATTATATTGGAATAATTTAACTGGTTCTTGCACCTTTATCATCTCACTCTTCTTTGAAAATTTACTTACTAAGTATATCACATTTCTGATTAGAATTGAATGCTAGACTGCCTTTTAAATACTCAATGAAAATCAAAAGAGCAAACCAGGAAACTAGCTGCAGGTTGCTCAAAAACACTGTTTTGAGGTTGTGGATAGAACTGACGTAGTCAGCTCAAAAACACTGTTTTGAGGTTGTAGATAGAACTGACGAAGTCAGTGACATATATACAGCAAGGCGACGTTGACGCGGTTTGAAGAGATTTTCGAAGAGTATAACATTGCCAAACAACTAAAAAAAGGGTACAATGTAACAAAATCAAGAGAGGTCTGGAATGAAGCAAGAAAGTAAGTACGAACAAATTGTTCACTATCTAAAAGAAGAGATTGAATCAGGAAAAACTTCAAACAGGAAGTCGTCTACCTTCTATCCGAAAACTCAGTCAAGACTTCCACTGTAGTAAAGATACTGTGCAGCGTGCACTTTTGGAACTCCGATACGAGAAATACATTTACTCCAAACCTCAAAGTGGCTATTATGTTTTAGAACAACAAGCTAGCCACGAAGACCTCGTTATCTCGGTCAATGACGAACATGCTGCTGCCTATGATGATTTTCGTCTTTGTGTCAATGAAAGCTTGATTGGTCGAGAAAATTATCTCTACAACTACTATGAACACCAAGAGGGTTTAGAAGAATTACGAAAGTCTGTTCAGAAACTACTGTTTGACCAAGCTATCTATAGTAAACCCGATCAATTAGTCATGACAACTGGAACCCAGCAAGCACTGTTTATTCTTTCTCAAATTGACTTTCCAGGTAAGGGCCAAGAAATACTGGTCGAACAACCAACCTATCACCGAATGAACCAACTTCTGCTGGCTCAAAATATTCCCTATCAAACCATTGAACGTCGCGTGGATGGCATTGACCTGAAAGAACTTGAGAAACATTTTAAAAGTGGTAACATTAAATTTTTCTACACCATTCCTCGATTCCACTATCCGCTGGGTCATTCATATTCTGAAGAGGAGAAACGTGCTATCCTTGATCTAGCAGCCAAATATCAAATTTATATCGTTGAAGATGATTATCTGGGAGATCTAGATCCTAAAATGGGACAAACCTTTCATTATCTGGACCAAAATGATTTGGTCATCTACATCAAGTCTTTTTCAACAAGTATTTTCCCTGCACTTCGAATCACTGCTCTCATACTTCCAAATGTTATGAAAGATGCTTTTGTCTCTTATAAAAACATTCTGGACTATGATAACAACCTCATTATGCAAAAGGCTTTATCACTCTATATTGATAGTCAACTCTTTGAAAAAAATAGAGTAGCAAGATTGGCACTGCAAGAGAAAAGTCAAGACTTCATTCATAAGCTATTAAAATCTTATCCCCTTTCCCTACCAAACTATCCTCTCCATGATGGACTTTTGCTTGATCTCAGGAACTATCCTAAGATTGCAAGCCTCAAACATAGCTCTTTAAATCTAGACTTTTTCGAATCGTCCTACATTGAGACTTGCCCTTATCAATTTGCTAAGGTTCCTTTAGAAAATCTTGAAACAACATTAAATTACTTAAAAACAGAGAGTGGGACAGAAATCGGTAATTCGTTAGAATTCGATTTCGTCGTCCCACCTCCGCACAGTTGAGTAAGGCTGTAAAAGCTGATGAAATCAGCGTAGTAGAGCCCACTCAACCACTGCGTCTTGCTTGATAATCCAATGACAATTGAGAGGCTAGGACTTTTGTCCCAGCCTCTGTTATTTTTTATTGCTCTACTTCTGTTAGCTTGGCAGCTTTTTCAAGATATGTTTGATAAGTACCGTCATCTTTCAGTTTTTTTGAATAACCTTATCAACTACTTCCTTCAAATCTGAATTGCCTTTCTTGATAGCAACTGCATTTTCTTCGCCTTCTTTCATAGTTAAGCTTACTGTTGCGACAGCCAAGTCAGCATTTTTTGTTGCATAGCTGAGAGCTACTGGCTCGTCCATATGAACAGCATCAACCTTACCTGATTGAAGTTCATTAACAGCTTCACCCATATTTGTCAATGAAGTCAACTGCGCTTTAGGAAGTTGCTCTTTGACCATAGATTCAGGGACAGTTCCTTTTTGAGCTGCAATATTTGCACTTGCTAGAGAATCCAAATCTTTGTATTTTTCAAGATCAGTTTTTCTGATTAGGAAGCTAATTTTGTTTTCATAGTAAGGAATTGAGAAATCAAAGACTTCTTTTCTTTCTTCAGTTGCACTGATTCCCGCAATGGCCAAATCTGCTTTTCCCTGTTTGAAGACTGGTCAAGACATTATCAAAACTCATGCTTGAAACTTCCAATTTCACTCCAAGTTCATCAGCGATAGCTTGTGCCATATCAATATCAGCACCGACGACTTGGTTCTTGCCATCCACAAGTGCTTGAAACTCAAATGGTGCATAGTCTGGGCTAGTTGCGACCACTAATTTACCTTTTTGTTTGATTGCCTCTACTGCAGACTGTGAGCTTGAGCTAGATGATTGGCAAGCAACTAAAAAGAAACTTGCAAGAAAACTACATAAGACAAATATCCATTTTTTAAATTTCATAAATAAACAACCTCTCTGTCAATTTTGTATAATTATAACTCAGCAAACCTCGTTTGTCAAGTATAAATTTTAATATTTATTTATTTTTTTCATTTTCTTAAACAAAAAAGAAGCTTTTATTCATTATTAGCTCCTTTTTCTGTATATTTAATCAATTTTTACAATTCGACAATCTTACCTGTTTCAAAGTAAACAACCCATTCACAGATATTTTTAGCATAGTCACCGATGCGCTCCAAGTATGAAATCACTTGGAAGTAATCACGACCTGTGACAATAGCATCTGGATTCTTTCTGATTTCTTCAGTTGCCAGATCACGAATATTTTCAAAGTAATGGTTGATTTTTTCATCCATGGTTGCAACTTCATAGGCCTTATCAACGGATCCGTTTAGATAAAGTTCGAGGGTTGTTTCTACGAAATCTTTAACATCACGTCCCATCTTTTTGATTTCTTCTTCGACTGCTGGGATGCGTTGTTCACCCTTCATACGAATGGTTGCCTCAGCAATGGATACAGCATGGTCTCCCATACGTTCCAAGTCTGAAACAGCCTTTAGAACTGTTAGAACTGTACGTAAGTCTTGTGATACTGGTTGTTGAAGGGCAATGATTTCAAATGATTTCTTTTCAAGTTTCAATTCGTATTCATTGACTTCTGCGTCTTGCTCGATGACTTCTTTAGCCAAGTCACGGTCATGGGTGACAAAAGCACGTACAGTACGATTGATTTGGGAAAGAACTTCTTGTCCCATGGCGTAGAATTGGTTATGCAATTTCTCTAAATCTTCTTCAAATTGAGATCGTAACATCTTTTTCTCCTTATCCAAATTTACCTGAAATGTAATCTTCTGTTTCCTTATGTTGTGGATAGAGGAACATTTCCTTGGTATCGTTAAATTCAATCAAATCTCCATTGAGGAAAAAGCCTGTTTTATCAGAGATTCGAGATGCTTGCTGCATGGAACGAGTAACCAATAGCATGGTGTACTTGTCCTTGAGACTATATAGGGTTTCTTCGATTTTTCCAGCTGAGATAGGGTCTAAGGCTGAGGTCGGCTCATCCAAGAGGATAATCTTTGGACTAGTCGCCAAAACACGGGCGACACAGACACGTTGTTGTTGTCCACCTGATAGACCAATTGCTGAATCATGCAAGCGATCCTTGACCTCATCCCAGATTGAAGCACGCTGTAAAGCTTTCTCCACAGCTTCGTCCAAGACTTGCTTGTCTTTCTCTCCATTAATGCTGAGACCATAAACAACATTTTCGTAGATAGACATTGGGAATGGATTGGGTTGTTGGAAAACCATTCCGATTTCCTTACGTAACTCAACAGTATCAGTACGCGGACTATAGATATTGTGACCATTATAAACCACTGAACCAGTTGTCGTCACTTCAGGATTAAAGGTCACCCATTCGGTTAATAGCCTTTAGAAGTGTTGATTTCCCAGATCCAGAGGGACCGATAAGGGCGGTAATTTCCTTGGGTTGGAATGATAAGGAAACACTATTCAAGGCCTTCTTTTTGTTGTAATAAACAGACAGGTCTTTAACCTGCAAAATCGGTTCTGTCATACTGTTTCCTTTCTAACCAAAGTGTCCAGTTACATAGTCATTGGTAGACTGTAGCTTGGCATTTTGGAAAATATTTGACGTTTTATCGTACTCAATCAAATCACCCAAGTAGAAAAATCCAGTGTAGTCACTCGCACGCGCAGCCTGTTGCATACTGTGGGTCACGATAATAATGGTAAAAGTCCTTCTTCAACTCAAGCATAGTTTCCTCGAGCTGAGCTGTCGCAATCGGATCCAAGGCTGATGCCGGCTCATCCATTAAGAGGATGTCTGGTTTTACAGAAATAGCACGAGCGATACAGAGACGTTGCTGTTGACCACCTGAAAGCGTCAAGGCAGACTTATGAAGGTCATCTTTGACCTGGTCCCAGAGGGCGGCCTGACGAAGAGAGGTTTCTACAATTTCATCAAGAACTTTCTTGTCCTTAACTCCTGCACGTTCATGTGCAAAGGTGATGTTGCGGTAGATTGATTTAGCAAATGGGTTTGGACGTTGGAACACCATTCCGATATGTTTACGCATTTCATAAACATTGATTTCAGGACGGTTAACGTCAATTCCCTGATAGAGAATTTGTCCTGTAACCTTAGCAATATCAATGGTATCATTCATACGATTGAGACTGCGTAGGTAGGTTGATTTCCCAGAACCTGACGGACCAATCAAGGCCGTAATTTTATTTTTTTCGAATTGCATATCCACGCCCTTGATGGATTCATTCTTACCGTAGTAAACATGTAAATCCTTCGTAGAGAGTGCCACTTTTTCTTCTGGAAAAGTAATGATATGCCTTTTCATCCCAATTATATTTTGACATGGCTTCTCCTTTAGGCTGCGGTTAATTTCTTATGTAGATAGCTTCCGAGTTTACGTGCTCCAAAGTTAAAGATTAAGATAAAGATTAGGAGCACTGCAGCAGAACCTGCTGAAACAAGTGTTCCATCAGGAATAGTTCCTTCACTGTTGACTTTCCAGATATGAACAGCCAAGGTTTCTGCTTGACGGAAGATTGAGATTGGACTACTTACGCTGAGAACATTCCAGTTAGACCAGTCAAGAGCTGGTGCAGATTGTCCTGCTGTGTAGATAAGAGCCGCAGCTTCACCAAAGATACGACCTGATGCAAGCACGATCCCTGTTACAATTCCAGGAAGAGCTTCAGGAATAACGACATGAAGGACTGTTTCCCAACGAGAAAGTCCAAGCGCCAAACCAGCTTCACGTTGCGTATGGTGAACGTGTTTCAAACTGTCTTCAACATTACGAGTCATCTGTGGAAGATTAAAGACGGTCAAAGCCAAGGCACCAGAAATAATGGAAAATCCATACTCAAACTGGACTACAAAGATGAGGTAACCAAAGAGTCCTACAACTACGGATGGTAGAGAAGACAAGATTTCAATACAGGTACGAACGAAATTGGTAATACGACCTTTTTTAGCATACTCTGCTAGGAAAATTCCAGCTCCCATTGATAGAGGCACAGAGATGAATAAGGTAATCACCAAAAGGAAAAAGGAATTATAGAGCTGAATTCCAATACCGCCACCTGCTTGATATGAGGATGATTTTCCTGTCAAGAAATGACCAAGAAACATGAGGTAAAGCCTCGAACCAAAATATAAAGAATCAAGGAAGCTAGAATGGTCACAATGATTCCTGCGATGGTGTAGAGGACAGCTGTTGCAAGTTTATCTAATTTCTTAGCGTGCATAGTTTTTCTTTCCTCTCTCTTTTGTAATCAATTTAATCACACTGTTAAAGGCCAAGCTCATCAAGAGCAATACTAAGGCCAGTGACCAAAGAACATTATTATCAACAGTTCCCATAACGGTATTACCAATTCCCATGGTCAATACAGATGTGAGAGTCGCTGCTGGTGTCGTCAATGAAGTTGGAACAACTGCTGAGTTACCAACAACCATCTGAATCGCAAGGGCTTCACCAAAGCACGCGCCATTCCGAAAGACTACTGCCGTAAAAATACCTGAACGAGCAGCCTTCAAGGTTACACGCCAGATGGTTTGCCAACGAGTAGCTCCCATAGCTAAACTAGCTTCACGGTAGTGACGAGGAACTGCACGTAGACTATCAGTTGTCATGAAGGTTACAGTCGGCAAGATCATAACAAAGAGAACGAAAATTCCTGATAAAATACCGAAAACCTGTTCCACCAAAGACAGTACGTACAAAATGGTACCACGACCTGCAAACCGATAAATCCATAAACTACTGAAGGAATCCCAACTAAGAGTTCAATAGCAGGTTGCAAAATCTTAGCTCCTTTTGGAGACACTTCTGTCATAAAGACTGCTGCACCAATGGCAAATGGTGTTGCAATAAGAGCTGACAGGATGGTAACAATAAAGGAACCTAAAATCATTGGAAGGGCACCAAATTGTTTACCTGATGGATTCCAAGTTGCACCAAAAAGAAAATCAAAGATATTCACACCATTGACAAAGAAGGTCGATAAAGCCTTTTTGGGCTACAAAAGATCAAAAATCATAGCAACAATGATAACAATCAAAGATAGGCAGGCAAAGGTTAGCCCTTTTCCTAATTTCTCAAGACGAGAGTTTTTTGAAGGAGAGAGCAATTTTTTTGATAATTCTTCTTGATTCATTATTGGCTCCCTTCTATCGCTGTCACAGTACCTGCAGCATCTTTTTCGACCTTCATTTCCTTAACAGAAATATAGCCCATTCCTTTTACGATTCCATTCTGAGCTTCATCTGAAAGGACAAAGTTTAGGAATTCGGCAACCAATTCATTTGGCTCACCAAGTGTATACATATGTTCATAAGACCACAAAGGCCAGTTATTCGTTGTTACATTTTCTGAGATTGGCTCATAACCATTGAGCTTGATGGTCCCAACCGAATCATCAACATAAGCAAAGGCAAGGTAGGAAATAGCTCCAGGGGTTTGAGAAACAATGGACTTCACCATACCGTTTGAATCTTGCTCCTGACTTTGTACCGCTGACTGACCATTCATAATCACACTGTCAAAGGTAGCACGAGAACCTGAGCTAGCAGCTCGGTTGATAATAGAGATAGCTAAATCCTTACCGCCGACTTCCTTCCAGTTGGTAATTTCACCTGTAAAAATTTTGCGAAGTTGTTCTGTCGTAAGATTATCAACATCGACTTCTTTGTTGATGATAACAGCTATTCCCGCAACAGCTACCTTGTGGTCAACTAAGGCAGATGCATCGATTCCGTCTTTTTCCTCGGCAAATACATCCGAGTTACCGACGTCTACCGCTCCAGACTGGACTTGAGACAGACCTGTACCTGAACCACCGCCTTGAACATTGACTGTTTTACCAACGTGTGCGGACGCAAATTCATCTGCTGCCGCCTCGACTAAAGGTTGAAGAGCAGTTGAACCGACAGCCGTCATAGACTCCCCACGATCAATCCAACTTGCACATCCTGCTAGCGAACCAGCAAGTAAAAGAGTTGCAAGAGAGATGGTGAGTTTTTTAAATTTTTTCACTATTTGTCTCCTTGAAAATAATGATGAATAGCTTGAATTTTTGCCCTTATTTTCTATTGTTTTCAGGGAAAATCCATACTTCCACTATAACATAGAATACTAGTTTTTTTGACTAGTTTTTCACCTGAAACCTCAAGCCCTTGGGAAAATAATTCTTCAAGGTATTTCCGGTTACTTTTGCAAAACCTAGACCATTTCCACCAACCAAAACTTGGTACCAACCATTTGGAAGAGTTTCAGCTAATTGGACCGTTTCACCAGCCACATATTTGACAAAGTCTTCTTGATGAATTTCGATTCCTTGCTTGACTTGGCTTGGTTTTAAAGCTAAGCCAAGAGCAAAACTTGGTTCAAAACGTTTTTTCTTAAAAGTTCCAAGATGAAGACCATTACGAGCTATCTTGAGTTTTCCTATATCAGGTAGGACTTCTGGCAAGAGATAAAGCTGGTCTCCAAAAACTTGTAGGACACCGGTCAGTTTTTCTTTAAGATGTTTTTTCTCAAAATCCTGCCATAAGGAAATCTGTTCACGAGATAGGTTGGATTTAGAAGGTTTGAACTTCCCAGCCTTGTTTTGACCTTTAAACTGAAGATGGGCCACGAACTGACCTTCTCCCTTAAAGTGATGAGGGTACATTCTAGCTGTTTCAGGTAAATCAATCCCAGGTACCATTCCATTGATGTGTTGGACTGGAATCAATTCAAAATGATAGCTATCCAGTAACCATTGGACGATTTCTTCGTTTTCTTCTGGCGCCCAGGTACAGGTTGAATAGACTAGTCGACCACCATCAGCCAACATAGTAACTGCATCTGCTAAAATCTCACGTTGTAAACTAGCGCACTGACTAGGATAATCGACACTCCAATAATCCATAGCGTCAGGTTGTTTACGAAACATCCCTTCTCCTGAGCAAGGTGCATCTAAAACGATCAGGTCAAAATAGCCTTTAAAAACCTTGGCTAAACGGTCTGCTGATTCATTGGTCACAACGACATTAGTCGCACCAAAGCGTTCCATATTTTCAACTAAAATCTTTGACCGTTTGCTTGAAATCTCATTTGAAACAAGAAGACCGTCTCCTGCAAGATAGGAGGCCAGTTGAGTGGATTTCCCACCGGGAGCCGCTGCCAAGTCTAAGACCTTCATACCTGGCTTTGGCTGGGCTACTTGAGCGACCATTTGTGCGGCAGGTTCTTGTGAATAGACCAAGCCAGTTACATGTTCTGGTGATTTCCCTGAAACCTTCCCATAGTAGCCCCAGGGTGTATTGGGAATAGCATCTGAAAAAGAAAAGCTGTCTTTCTTTTAAAGGGTTGATACGAAAAGCAGAAACAGCCTCATCATCAAAAGAGGCAAGAAAAGCTCTTGCCTCATCTCCCAATATTGTTTCGTATTTTTTTACAAATCCATCTGGAAATTGCATGTAGGTTTATTTCCTTTCATAGATATAGGATTGAATCTCATCTTTCATCTCGACTGGCACCATCATAACGGCCTGTCGTGTTTGAAAATCGACTTCCTCACCAGCAATCGTAAAAACCTTATAACCCAAACTCTCACCTAGGATACTTGCAGCCGCATAATCCCAAGGTTGTAAATAAGTGATATAAGTTAAAAGTCGACCTGATAGCACCTTGGCAAAACTAATAGCGGCGCTGCCATAAACTCGTGTACCAAGTGCAGCGTTTCCCAAATCTGCTAAGCCCCATTCGTTAGTCGCTAGCATTCCAGAATTACCAGACACCAAAAATTCTCTCAAGGGTTTCTTTTTAAAGAGTGGCAAAGGTTCGTCATTGCGACAGGGCGGGAAGTCTCCTCCACCATGGTAACAATCACCTTTCATGACATCATAAATAATACCAAACTTACCAACACCATCCTCAAAATAGGCCAGCATAACGGCAAAATCTTCACCTTGTGCTACGAAGTTGTTGGTTCCATCAATAGGATCAATAATCCATACAGAACCTTGTCCTACTGCTGCACGCATGCAGCCTTCTTCTGCACAAAATAGATCATCTGGATAGCGAGAACGGATTTTTTTAATAAGTAAGTCTTGAACTTCTTTATCTAACTTAGTTACCAAATCTGTAGGGGAAGACTTTCTCTCAACATGGAGATCTTCTTTCATATGCTGGAGAATGTATTCCCCAGCTTCCCTGACAATTTCTTTGGCAAATGTAAATTTATTTTCCAAGTGAAATCTTCCCTTCTCCTTTTTCTTTTGCCAACTGGACTGCACGGTAGAAAGAATATCCACTAACTGATTCAAACTCACGTCCCAAACGTTTTTCTTCGCTCTTGCTAGGCACAACTGACTTGAATACCTTGTAGGAATCTAATAGTTTCTTAGCATCTACCTGTGTCTCATAGGCAGCTTCAACATCATTAAAAAAAGAAAGCACTGAAGCAAGTTCTTCAGTGCTCCACGACAAATCTAGTGGGTAACTATACTGTTTATTCATCTAATTAATACCAGCTCTTAATGTAGCTTCTTTCAATTCTTGCTTACGATAACTACGAGGAAGAAATGCACGAATCTCATCTTCATTAAAGCCAATCTGCATACGTTTATCATCAATGATGATTGGACGACGCAAAAGACTAGGATATTGCTCAATTAAATTAAGCAACTCTGTCACCGAGATACTTTCCACATCGATATTTAACTTTTGGAAAATTTTTGAACGAGTTGAAATAATGTCATCGGTACCGTTTTCGGTCAAGGAAAGAATGTGTTGTAATTCTTTTCTTGATAAAGGACTGGTCATAATGTTGTGCTCTTGGAAAGGCACTTTATGATTATCAAGCCAGGCCTTTGCCTTACGACATGATGTACAACTCGGTGATAAAAATAGTGTAATCATGCTATTCTCTTCTTTGCATACTTTTCTAACTCTATTATACAAAAAAATAAAGCGCTTGACTAGTTATTTCCGTAAAAAAACCTACTTTTTTTAAAGAAAAAAATAGGTTTTTCGTACAATTTTTAAAAACATTTTTATGCATTTATTCTCTTTTTCGGTAATTTTTTTCCAACTTAGTAGATAAACGAATCCAAAAATTAACTCATACAAGCAGAAAAATAGGAGAAAGGCATGCAGGAAAAAATCCTCTGGTAGAATGAGAATGACTGGATCTTTAGCGGGATCAAAAAGCCAGGTATCATCACCTACAAATAGAATCTGATGAAACAAGGTAAAGAATTGTTCAAAACCCAATGAAGACGCCAACTAAACCAAGAACCAAAGGTAAAGACAGCATAATCAAGAGACCTCTGCGATATAGAGACAGAAAACCTTTCTGAATGACTTGCTTCCAAAAAAGGTAGAAAATCGGTAGAGTTACGATTGCTACTCCTTGCGCTAGGTGAAAGAGTCCCTTTACAACCACAAAGTGGTGAATTCCAGAGGCAGACGAAGGAAAATCTGGCATTGCTAATACCTGACTCAATGGATTGGTCAAATAATCCATCAAAACATTAAAGTTATGTTGGATGGTCTGAGGTTGGACATGAACACGACTAGTCAAGTTTAACCAAGAAATTTCCAGAGGGTAAACCAACCAAGACAGGTAGATGGTCAATAAAATTGCAAGCGAGAGGAGAAAGAGAAGACTTCCTACAAAAGTAAATTTAGTTTTCATCGAAATTCCACTCCGCTAGACTTGAGAGGACATGGGTTGGGGCGATTGGTAAATCCGCTACTTCTTCAGGTTTTGTAAATCCTGTCGTCACCAAAAGGCTAGGGATCCCATTGTCAATACCAGCTCGAATATCAGTCAGATAATTATCCCCCACCATGACAATTTCTTGGCGTTCAAGTCCTAGGTGTTCAACAGCCTTATCCATAATAATCGCGTTTGGTTTTCCAATATAAACTGGTTTTACGCGAGTTGCTGCTTCAAGAAGAGTAATCAGTGAACCAGCACCAGGTAAAAGTCCACGTTCTGTTGGAATATTTAAATCTGGATTGGTGCCGATAAAATGAGCACCTTTATGGATAGCTAGGGTTGCAGTAGCAAATTTTTCATAGTCAACTTGCCAGTCCAAACCTACAACCACATAGGCTGGATTTTCTTTATCTTCAACATAACCAGCTGCTTGAATAGCTTCCTTGAGCCCTGCTTCTCCAATCACATAAACGGTCTTTTCAAGTCCCAGGTCATTCATGTAATCAATGGTCGCTAAGGTTGCAGTATAGATTGTCGATACAGGCGTGTCAATATTAAACTGATTGGCCAACATCTCTTGGACACTTTCAGGTGTACGAGTAGTGTTGTTTGTTACAAAAAGATAAGGAATTCTCTTTTCTGCAGCTCATGAACAAAAGCTTCTCCCGCTGGAATTCTATCTTTTCCTTTATAAATTGTACCGTCTAAATCAATTAAATAGCCTTTATAAGTCATATATTTCTTTCTAATCTTTGTTAATTTCTTGCCAAAGTTATCTTTTGCCTGAGCATTGATATCGCCATCACTTGTGACTTGGTGATTGCTTTCTAGTCCATTCAATTCGTAACTAGAAGTAATCATTCCACCTGGTCGAACTTCCTTGACATATTTGAGGTTGATTTTTTTAGGAATATGATTGGTTAAGAAATCTGCCCCCATAACTTCAAAAAACCAGTCCAGATATTTGCTGTTATTGACGTGGCCATTCATATCCAAGTCATAAAAACGAACATGGTAATCTTTGCTAATCGCTTCTTCCAGCTCTGCGTATTTTGGCCCGCGAAGGAGTTTCTTAGAAAACTCAGATTGATAAGGGAGCGACAATTTCTGGTTCTACAGGGTGGACCTTCCGACTATCACGATCCATAAGGACAAAGGTAGCTACCATGCGAATGATTTCTTGACCATCTTCATCATAAATAGTAAATCGGCGGTAGCAAAATAGACGATTGTAAGTCAAGGCTTCTGTTTCGATGGTGATTTCCTCAGCAAATTGAGGTAAACGTACCACATCGATATCGTAATCTGTGATAATCCAGACTAGATTATACTGTTCTAAAACATCCTTGTCACTCACTCCCTAGATTCAATTGATTGCATTCCCTGATACTTGCAGGGACAACAAAGATAACATCTGGCAGCTTGATATGGCCATTCATATCAGCCATATCAAAAGGAATTTTCATCTTCATTTGATAAGTTAAGCCCATAATTCTACTCCAATATAAATCGTTCTGCTACTGTATCTCCTAAAAAGAGACCTTTTTTTGTCATTCGTATTTGTTGACCTTCTACTTGTAAAAGACCTTGATGACACAAATCTCTTACAACTTGACCATATAAATTCTTCAAAAGATGTGCCAAATTTTTCTTCGAATCTTGCTTTTGAAACTCCTGTCTTCTTGCGAAGTCCAAGAAACATCTCTTCTTCCATTTGTTCCCTTAGACTCAGGTGTTCCTCATTGATGCGAGCATTGCCTTCTTCTACTGCCTTTAGATAATGGCGGATAGGCCCATGGTTTTTATAGCGAACACCGTTTACATAGCCAGACGCACCTGCACCTATACCATAATACTCAGCATTATCCCAGTACATAAGATTGTGACGACTTTCAAAGCCTGGTTTTGAAAAATTTGAAATTTCATAATGCTCAAAACCAGCTCGTTCTAGTTCTGCAATGATATATTCAAACATTTCAGCTTCTAATTCTTCCTTGGGAAGTGGTAATTTCCCACGACGCATACGATTCATAAAGACCGTATGGTTTTCCAAAAATCAAAGCTATAGAGACTCATATGAGGGATGTCCAAAGCGATGGCCTTTGGCAACATTGTCCTTGACCTGGTCCATAGTCTGACCAGGAAGAGCGTAGATCAAGTCAATGGAAATATTATCAAATCCCTGCTAACTTGAGACGATCAATATTTTCATAGATATCTTTCTCCAAATGACTACGACCAATCTTTTTCAGCATTTTATCATCAAAGGTTTGGACACCCTAATGAAACACGGTTGACTGCTGAATTTTTTTCAAAACTGCAATCTTATCCTCATCCAAATCGCCAGGATTGGCCTCTATGGTTAACTCTTCTAAAACAGACAAATCCAGTTTCTTAGTCAAACCATCTAGCAAAACTTCCAATTGTGACGCAGACAAGGCTGTCGGTGTCCCTCCTCCAATATAGAGAGTACGCAACTTCTGAATATCATAAGAATGAAATTCTTGCAGTAGATGTTCTAGATAGCTGTCTACAGGCTGATTTTTGATAAAAGCTTTTGAAAAGTCACAATAATAACAGATTTGTGTACAAAATGGAATGTGTACATAAGCGGATGTTGGTTTCTTCTGCATAGTATTTATTATACCACAAAGACTTGCCTCAAGAAAAAAATCACCATCTCCGACACTAAAGGAATCAAAAATGGTGATTTCTATTTTAATCTTCTTCGATTTCGATGATGATTTCTTGACCATCTTCTTGGTCTTCAACAACTACTTTTTCTTCCAATTGTTCCTTGAGATTGTTCAAGGTCTCTTTTGAAGCTTCAGTCGCTTGTTGAGCTAAAGATTTAGATTTTTCAAGAACTGAATCCAAGGTAATTTCGCCTGATTCTACTTGTTCTTTTGTCTTTAGAACAAAATCTCTGGTTTGTTCTTTGACTTCTGTCAATTTTTCGATAGCTTGTTCCTTAGCATATTCTGGATCTTCTCTCAGATCTTCAATAAAGTCTTGTGCCTGACTAGTAACACGTTTCCCTTTTTCACTTGTTAGAAACAAGGCAACAGCAACACCTGAAACAGTTCCTAAAAGGATTGATGATAATTTACCCATGAGTTATCTCCTTTTTTTATTTTTTTAAAAAAATTTACTTGCAACACGAACGGCAGATAAACCTGCACTAGTCTTTAATGTTTTTTTGAACCTGCAGATGATGCTTTTTTTTACTCAAGACACGAGCCTGCTCATTTAAAGTCAGAGACAGAAACAGAAAGGTCTGCAACTGCTGTAAAGAGTGGATCAATGGTTGCAACTTTGATATTGATATCATCAGCAAGAACATTGACCTTGGCAAGAAGTTCGTTTGTGTGATGTAGAGTAACATTTACATCTGAAGTTAGCGTTTTAACAGTATTTTTCTGTTTCATCGATTACACGTCCAACTTTTTTTGAAGGGTAATAATCAAATAAACAATAAATACAATCAAGGCAATAGCCACAAAAATATAAGCAACTTCTAACATTTTAATTCTCCTTTTTTACATTATAAAATGGTGCTTTTTTCCGATTTTGATAAACGATAATATAAATACCAAGTCCAATTAATAGAACAGACAACCACTGAGATACTCGAAGTCCAAAGAACATGAGACTATCTGTACGCATACCCTCAATAATCATACGTCCAAAACCATACCAAATTAAGTAAAAGGCTGTGATATGACCACGACGAATGCCATTTAATCGGCGTCTAAAAATAACAATTAAAGCTAAAAACCAATCAGGTTCCAGATAGATTCGTACAGGAAGGTTGGTTGTCGATATGAGCCATCAATATACATCTGATTTTTAATGAAAGCTAGGCAAGTAGTCAAGACTCTCTACAACTGCTCCGTAAGCTTCTTGGTTAAAGAAGTTTCCCCAACGTCCTAGACTCTGAGCAATCATAACGCTCGGAGCTGCAATATCCAAGAAATCCCAGGTATTGATTAATTTACGGTCTGCGAAAATATAAAGTACAATCGCTCCAGTAATTAGACCGCCATAAATCGCAAGACCACCATTCCAGACAGCAAATATCTCCCCTAAATGTTGGCTATAATAGTCAAATTTAAAAATAACATAGTAAAGTCTCGCGCCGATGATTGACAAAGGGAAAGCCACTAAGATAAAGTCCAGAATATCTTCTGATAAGATTTTCTTTTTAGGAGCTTCTTTACTTGCCAAATATACCGCTAAGATAAGGCCGGAAACGATACAAAGTGCATACCATCTAATGGCAAATGGACCTATTTGAAAAGCAACTGGATCAATCATTTTGCACCTCGTTCTTTTCAATTAATTCGTCAATCTTTCTTCAAAGAGACGTGTCGCATCAAAGCCCATTTCCTTAGAACGATAGTTCATGGCAGCAGCTTCGATGACCACAGAAATATTGCGACCTGTTTTTACAGGAATCCGAATACGCGGAATAGAAACACCTGAAATTTCCAACTCTTCAGCATTGTTCCCCAAGCGGTCAAAGACCTTATTTGTATCGTAATTTTCTAGATAGACAGCCAACTGGACCTGTGAAGAATCCTTAACAGCACTAGCTCCATAAAGACTCATGACATCAATGATACCAACTCCACGAATTTCTAACAAATGTTTCAAAATTTCAGCAGGTTCTCCCCAAAGTGTCATCTCGTCCTTAGAATAGATATCTACACGATCATCTGCGACTAAACGATGTCCACGTTTTACAAGCTCAAGACCAGTCTCACTCTTACCAATACCACTATCACCTTGAATGAGAACACCCATACCATAGATATCCATTAGAACACCATGCACGCTTGCACGTTCAGCTAAGCGGGAGTCCAGATAACTAGACAGTTCTCCAGAAAGACGACTTGTAGCTGTGCGACTTGTTAAAATTGCGATTTTACATTCTCTAGCTGCCTTTAACATTTCCTCAGGAACAACTAGACCACGCGCAACAATAACTGCTGGTGTTTCTGGTAGGAACATTTTTTTCAAAACAGTATAACGGTTGTGAGAAGACATACTGATCAGATAAGACCATTCCTTCATCCCCAACAATTGAATACGCTCTGGAGTATAGTAATCAAAATAGCCTGTCATTTCGAGACCAGGTCGCGTTATATCTGCAGTATTAATTTCCTTTTCAAGTAATTCAGGCTCCCCATAGACAATGTCTAATCTAAGCTTCTCAATTACTTCTTTTACTGAAACCGACATATATTTCTCCTTAAATCGAGTTCTCTTACTATTATATCAGATTGTAGCTGGAAGTTTATATTTTTTTACAGTGTTTATGGTATTTATTTGAAAAAGAAAAAAAGACTAGACAAGTCTAGCCTTTCATTTCAAATTAGAATTTTTTTACGTTTACGAGCTGCTTCTGATTTACGTTTACGTTTTACAGAAGGTTTTTCATAGAATTCACGTTTGCGTGTTTCTTGAAGAGTACCAGCTTTAGTAACCGCACGTTTGAAACGACGAAGTGCATCGTCAAGAGATTCATTCTTACGTACTACTGTTTTAGACATTTTTTTCACTCCCTTCAAGTTCAAGATCTATTCTATTCTACATGGAATGAAGAAAATTGTCAAGAGGAAACTAAGTTTTTTTATTCTTCATAATGATTAATAATATAGTTCACCATCTCCTCCATATCTGCTTCAGATAAAGGTAGTTCCCAGTTTGTTGTTTCCATTTTAAAAATATCATCACTGACTTTCAGTTCATTATCTGGTTTTCCATCTTTATCATCTGATTCCTCATTTTTATTATCTGTTTCCTCATCTTTTCCAAATTTGATACCTATTCGATCATATAAGACATGAAGATTATGACTATTTGGATCAATATCAAAAGACTGTAAAAGAGATTAGTACATCATTTCCTTTTATAAGACAAATCAATCCACATATGATTTGATAAATCATATGGTCTAGATAATCTACTACCTGAGGTGTACTTTTGATCTCCTCTGCCTCCTAAATATTGATTTCTTGTGGTATATGGTTTTATCTTTTTGACTTAGTAAAAAGATAATTCCTTCCTTATCTTTCTTCTTTGTAATGAAGTCTATTATACTTTTTCTTTCTTCCGTTCTAGCGTTCTTATACGCTTCTTTTATTTTTAGAAATTCTTCTTTGTTATTCATGTGGCCCCCTAACGTAATGTTGAAGTTATATATGTCTAAAACCACTCACCCAAAAGAGTAAGTGGTTGCGAATTTATTTTTCAAGTAAGCTTAGCGCCTCAGCATCCGCGATAATTGTCACATCAGGGTGATTTTGTAGGCTACTTGCTGGAAGACTTTCAGTAACTGGACCTTCAACAGTTCCAGCGATAGCTTCTGCTTTTGACTCTCCATAAGCAAATAGAAGGATAGACTTAGCGTCTAAAATGTTCTTAATGCCCATTGAGATAGCCTGTGTTGGGACATCTTCAATCTTATCAAAGAAGCGAGCATTTGCTTCAATAGTAGACTGATCAAGATCTACAAGATGCGTTTGACTATCAAATGGAGTTCCTGGTTCATTAAAGCCGATGTGACCATTTCGACCAATTCCCAAAATTTGCAAATCAACTGGATGAGCAGCAAGAATTTGATTATAGCGTTCTACTTCTTCTTCTGCATTATCTTTGACACCATGAGGTAAAAAACTTTCCTTAAATGGCTTTTTATTAAATAGATGTTCTTGCATGAAGTAACGGTAAGATTGAGGGTTATCCCCATCAAGTCCTACGTATTCATCTAGGTTCACACTTGTTAGGCTTGAAAAATCAAGATCGCTCTCAACGATTTGTTGGTAAAATTCCAGAGGGCTACTTCCTGTTGCAAGACCCAGTGTTTTAGCACCATTTGCTAATTTTTCTTTTAAGATATCAAAAGCAACTTTTCCACCCTCAATTGGATTTTTCCACTTGAATAACTTTCATAATTTTTGTCCTCCATATTCTTTATTTTATTATATGGTATAGACCAATTTTTGTCAAGTGAAAACGGTTTATTTTTTTAAGAAGAGATTTTTATTTACTTGAATCCATAATGAAATAGAAAGAATGAATGAATCAAAAAGAGAGCAATTAAGCCCTCTCCATTTTCTTGAATAAGAATAAGAATAAGAATAAGAATAAGAATCAGAAACTTAACCAATCTTAAAAAGGTATTCGTTTAAACTTCATCTTCTTTTACGTTTTGGTAACCAACCCAAGACCAAATAGTCCAAGAACTGCACCAATAGCCGCAACAACTGTAGTTGATTTTTTTCACCAGTATTTGGCAACTCACGACCTTTAGGTTTTTCAGGAGTTGGTGGCGTTACTGGCAGGGTTGGTGGTGTCACCGGTGGGGTTGGCGGCGTTACCGGCGGGGTCGGTGGTGTCACCGGTGGGGTCGGTGGTGTTACCGGTGGGGTTGGTGGTGTTACCGGTGGGGTTGGTGGTGTTACCGGCGGGGTTGGCGGCGTTACCGGCGGGGTCGGTGGTGTCACCGGTGGGGTTGGCGGCGTTACCGGCGGGGTCGGTGGTGTTACCGGTGGGGTTGGTGGTGTCACCGGTGGGGTTGGCGGCGTTACCGGCGGGGTCGGTGGTGTCACCGGTGGGGTTGGTGGTGTTACCGGCGGGGTCGGTGGTGTCACCGGTGGGGTTGGTGGTGTCACCGGTGGAGTTGGTGGTGTTACCGGCGGGGTCGGTGGTGTTACCGGTGGGGTTGGCGGCGTTACCGGCGGGGTCGGTGGTGTCACCTTGTTATTGAACTCGGTATCTTCTGGCATTTGTGTTGTTAGGGTCAACACTTTTCCATCCTTGGTTACTGTAACATTTACAGTAGCAACCATACCATCGTATTCCATACCAGTCTCAGTACCTTTTACTTCTTCTACGTGATAGAGGTGTGTACCCTCTTCACCACTTTTGAATTCAAGGGCGGAGAACTTGATTTTACCTTCAGCATCATTGCTTACAGTTTCAATCACTTTTCCATCCTTATCTTTCAGTACAAAAGTAAATTCACCAGCCTTCAATTCACGGCCTTCTAATCTCTTAGTGAAACTGAACTCAACTTTAACCGGAATATTAACAACACGTTTTTCAGTTGGTTTCTCTGGTTTTTCAACTGTTTTCTTAGTTGGATCGTATTGGTGAACGATTTGAGAAGCTGTATTTTCAATATCTACACCTTCTTTGGCAGTCTCTTTGATACGAGCTGGAATATCAAACTTGTAGTAACGTCCAAATGCTAGCTTAGCAGTGTCGATTACTTGTGTATTCTCTGCATCTCCAAGTGACTTAGTCAATTCAGCCTTAGACGTAGCAGTAATGACACCATCTACAATTGAGATATCAAACTTAGCGGTTACATCTTCACCAGTTACTGAATCGTAAGCCTTGATAGCTGAAGCGTCTACATCAACCTTCGTTTCATCGAAGTCATCAGAAATACTTACTGATTGGATGTTATCCTTGTTGTTAGCGTCGAACTTAGTTGTATCAAGCCATACTTGATAAACCAATTTAGCGCTACGTTTAACAGTCTTGGTATTCAAGTTTTCTGCTTCGTTGTTGTCAGTCTTATCTGCGTATGGGTTAGCGTTGGTTTCTGCGTATTTGTCAGTTAATTCTTTATCATCGTCAACAAGTTTGTTTCCTGTGATATCGAATTTCTCTGTGTTTACAACATATTTTTCAGGCTGGAACTTAGGCTCTTCTGGTGGAGTCACAGTGTTGTTAAACTCTGTATCTGGAGCGTCTGTCACTGTCTTCACAAGTGCTTTAGATTTTCCATTGTGTTCAACTTCTACTGTGATTTCAGCCTTCATGGTATCGTAAGTGACTGTAGTGTCAGATCCTTTAACTTCTTCTACAGTGTACTTATGAGTTCCAACTTGAGCCTTAGTGAATTCAAGTTTAGCGAATTTCACCTTACCATCTTTATCGTTCTGAACTGTTTCGATTTCAGTACCTTTAGAGTCTTTCAATACGAAGCTGAACTCACCAGCTTTCAACTCACGGCCTTCCAATTTCTTAGTGAAGTTGAATTCGACTTCAATTGGAACTGAGTTGACACGTTTTTCAGTTGGTTTTTCTGGTTTTTCAACTTTCTTCGTAGTTGGATTGTAGTAGTTTACTACTTGAGCCGCTGTATTTTCAATATCTACTCCACCTTCAACGTCTGTTTTAACAGTGGCTGGGATATCGAATTTATAGTAGCGACCAAACTCGAATTTAGTTGTGTCGATGATTTGAGTATTTTCTGCATCTCCAAGTGATTTCGTGAAGCCAGCTTTAAGGGTTGCAGTCATGACACCATTTTCGATCTTGATGTCGAACTTGTCCGTTACATCATCACCAGTTACTGAATCATAAGCCTTGATTGCGGATGCATCTACATCAACCTTCGTTTCATCGAAGTCATCAGAGATACTTACTGATTGGATGTTATCCTTGTTGTTAGCGTCGAACTCAGTTGTATCCAACCATACTTGGTAAACCAATTTATCGCCACGTTTAACAGTCTTCGTATTCAAGTTTTCTGCTTCGTTGTTATCAGTTTTATCTACATATGGATTTGTATTTGTTTCACCATATTTATCAGTCAACTCAGAATCATCATCAAGAAGCTTATCGCCTGTGATATCGAATTTCTCTTCAGAAACAACGTATTTCTCTGGTTGGAACTTAGGCTCTTCTGGAGGAGTTACGACGTTGTTGAACTCTTTGTCTGGAGCGTCTGTCACTGTCTTCACAAGTGCTTTAGCTTTTCCATTGTGTTCCACTACAACTGTTACTTCAGCCTTCATTGAGTCATATGTAACTGTCGCATCAGATCCTTTAACTTCTTCTACGGTGTACTTATGAGTTCCAACTTGGGCTTTAGTGAATTCAAGTTTAGTGAATTTCACCTTACCATCTTTATCGTTCTGAACCGTTTCGATTTCAGTACCTTTAGAGTCTTTCAATACGAAGCTGAACTCACCAGCTTTCAATTCACGACCTTCGAGTTTCTTAGTGAAGTTGAATTCGACTTCAATTGGAACACTGTTGACACGTTTTTCAGTTGGTTTGTTTGGTTTTTCAACAGTCTTGCTTACTGGGTTGTAGTAGTTAACGACTTGTGCTGCCTTGTTTTCAATATCTGCACCAGCTACGACATCATCTTTCACTGTTGCTGGGATATCGAACTTGTAGTAACGTCCGAATTTGAATTTAGTTGTATCGATCACTTGTGTGTTTTCAGCGTCGCCAAGTGACTTCGTGAAGCCATCTTTCAGGTTAGCTGTCAGAACACCATTGTTATCAGAGATATCGAATTTCGTCGTAACATCTGCACCAGTAACGGAATCGTAAACCTTGATATCTGAAGCATTAACAGTCAATTTATCCTTGTCGTAGTTATCTGTGATTCCTACTGTTTGGATATTATCTTTGTTGTTTGCGTCAAATTTAGTTGTATCCAACCATACTTGATAGTAAAGTTTTTGACCACGTTCAACTGGTTTCGTATTCAAATTTTCATCTTCGTTGTTGTTAGTTGTATCCACATATGGGTTTGTATTTGTTTCACCATATTTATCTGTCAACTCAGAATCGTCATCAGCGAGCTTATCACCAGTGATATCATATTTCTCTTTAGAAACAACGTATTTCTCTGGTTGGAACTTAGGTTCTTCTGGAGGAGTAACTGTATTGTTGAACTCTTTATCAGCAGCATCTGTTACGTTGGCAACAATTGCCTTTGCTGTACCATCATGTGATACAACTACTTTAACAGTAGCAACCATTGTGTCGTATTTGACAGTTGCATCTGTACCAGGAGTTTCTTCTACTGTGTAGTTGTAAGTCTTACCAAGATCATCACGACCGAACTCAAGAGTCTTGAAGACAATCTTACCAGCAGCGTCATTCTTCACGCGTTCAACTTCAACGCCGTCTTTCTTCAATACGAATTCGAATTCGTTGGCTTGAAGTTTACGACCTTCCAAACGTTTAGTGAAGTTCATTTCCACTGGAACTGGAACGCTGTTGACACGTTTTTGTGTTGGTTTTTCAGGTTTTTCAACTGTCTTGCTTACTGGGTTGTAAACGTGAACTGTTTGGTTGGCTGTATTTTCAATATCAGCACCAGCTTTAACAGATTCTTTCACAGTTGCTGGAATATCAAATTTATAGTAACGTTCAAACTCGAACTTAGTTGTATCGATAACAGGAGCATTTACTTTATCTTTGATAAATTCATCTTTAGAAGTTGCAGTGATTTTACCATTTTCAACTTTGATGTCGAATTTATTGGTTACTTCTGCACCAGTTACTGAATCATATGCTTTGATGTCCGCTGCATTGACGTCCAATTTATCAGCGTCGTATGTATCAGATACACCAACGTATTGGATGTTGTTCGCTTCAGTGAATTTAGTCGTATCAAGCCATACTTGGTAAACCAATTTAGAACCACGTTTAACTGTCTTGGTATTCAAGTTTTCTGGTTCGTTGTTAGTTGTCTTGTCTACATATGGATCCGCATTTGTTTCAGTGTATTCATTTGTCAACTCATCGTCGTCATCCATCAACTTGTTACCAGTGATGTCATATTTCTCTTTAGAAACGACAAATTTTTCTGGTTGGAATTCTGGAGTTTCTGGAGGAGTAACTTTGTTGTTGAATTCTTTATCTGCAGTACCATCAGTAGCCTTACCGTTGGCATCTTTACCACCAGTTGATGTAACGTTTGTAACAGTTGTCAATGAGTGACCGTTCTTGGCAACTTCAACTGTAACAGTTGCTTTCATTTGGTCGTAAGTCATTCCAAATTCTTTATCTGCAGGAATCACTTCTTCTACAGTATATGTGTGGGTACCAACTTTTGTATTGTCGAATGACAGTTCTGAGAAAGTTACGTTACCAGCAGCATCATTTTTCACTGTTTCAACTTCGTGACCAGCAGCATCTTTCAATACGAAGCTGAATTCACCGGCTTTCAATTCACGTCCAGCCAACTTCTTAGTGAAGTCAAATTTCGTTACAACTGGAGAAACCACATAGTTATTGAAGATTTTATCATCATTACTTGCGCTATATCCACCTTCTGAACTGTATTTAACTGTAGCTTCCAAGTCACCCTGAGTGTTCTCAGTTACATTGACAGTCATGGTAACTGTCATTGAATCATAATCTACATTTGCATCAGAGCCCTTTTGTTCAGTGATCTTGTATTTATAAGTACCAACTTTGTTAAAGGAAAGCTTGCTGAATGTAGCTTTTCCATCTTTATTGCTAACTGTTTCTTCATGTTTGTCAGGTGTACTTTTCTCTTCTGTTAATTTGAATGTAAACTCACCGTCTGTCAAGACACGTCCGTCCAATTGTTTTTCAACTTCCGGAGTCACTTCAACTGGATTTTGTTTGACGTAGTAATAAATTGGTTGTTTGTATGGTGTTAATGAGTTGAGCAAGTCAACGTTTGTACCGATTCCATTAATTCCACTTTCCAATTGATAATTTGGAGAAAGATGACCGATCTTATCTCCCAAGAATGGTACGAATACAGTTTTCTTAGGTGTGAATCCTGGTGCTGTTTGGAAGTCAAATGGAAGTTCTCTACCATTTGGATATTCTGTTTTTGCTCCAGTAAAATAATCTGTTACTGTGTGCGGAATAGTTGTAAGATGTGATATCTTAAATACTAAATCTTCTTTATTATAATCACCTGGTTTAATCGGTTTTGTTTCTGCAAGCAACATGTAACCGTCTGTACTTAATGAACCATCAGAACGTTTGCTTTGTTGTTTTGGATCAAGAAGATAAACACGAACGACTACAGTTCCATCTTCGCCGACGATTTCTTTAATACGTTTAATTCCTGCACGCTCAGCGTCCATAAATTTAGTACCGACTTTGTATGGGCGACTTACATAGCCTGATTTATCGTTTGCATCAGCTGTTTGATACAACTTGTAGCCATCAAATTGACGCTCACCTGATGCTGTAAAGCTTTGTCCTTCCATAGCTTAAGAGTATATCTAGCTAGGTCTACTTCATTACCATTTGGTACATAGTCTTGAACAGTTTTATCTGTCTTATTTGCGTTGAATGTCGGATTGTTTTTATCAACTACTCTATAGTAAGTTGTTTTTTCAACTGCTTCTGGGATTTTTGCATTTGAATCGGTAACTGTACGACCGTTATAAACTGGTTCTAAAACGTTTAAAATATCTGTTGTCGTACGAGCGTTATAAACCGCAGTATAAAGATCTTGTTCAGCAGGTGTAATGTTATGACCTGGTGCGACTAAATCTGTGATGCTCTTTCCAACTTCATAACCATTTTGAATAAATGGCTGAGTTGTTTTACCTTTTTCAGCAGTACCAACTTGATAATCTACTTGGAACGTTAATTGACTATTAGACGCTGTTGTGGTAGTTGTGAATTTTTGAACACCACTTGTAGCTGTTACTGTTTTTGTTTCTACGACATTACCAGTTGTTTTATCAATCAATTCAACTGTTGTATCTGTAGATTCATCAAATCTCTTATAAGCACGTGCATAGTATTTTGTACCATAACGATTATTGAATTCAGTTAAATCCCAAATAGCGTATGTATACCAATCTCCTTCTTTTCTCGCGTAACCAGCTGGTACAGTTTGAGAACTTACAGTTGCACCATTTGGGTTCTGTATAGTTGGATCGACAGTTTCACCATCTTTTAGATATGTACTGACACTTACTGGCTTAGTGTTGTGATCTCCCGAAACTGCATCTTCCGTAGTTGCACGGCGATTACGTACTCTTGGTTTGTTTGACTCATCTGTTGCTGGTTTAGCTTCAGCAGCTGGTTTTGCTTCAGCTGCTTTTTCTGAAGTTGCAGCTGGACTTTCCGCTACTGCTTTTGCTTCAGTTATTGCTGGTTTTACTTCCTCAGCTTTTTCTGAAGACACTGGTTCAGATTTAACCTCTTCTGTTTTAGCCTCAGAAGCTGGTTTTTGACTTCTTCAACCTTATTTGTCTCAGCAATCTCAGCAGTTGCAACATTTGCTACAACATCTTGTTCCTTTTTAGAGGAATCCTCACTGCTGACATCCTTTTTCACCAACTCAGTTTTTTCTTCAGAAGCTGATTGTGTAGGAAGCTCAGAAGCTTGAACTGCACCACCATTAGACATCAAAAAGCTAAGAGTTGTCCCTAAAAATACAGATGCAACACCTACCTTATATTTTCTCAAAGAAAAAAACGTTGTTGTTCCTTTCTTATCATATGGATAAGTTCTCCTTTTATATATTTACTAACAGAAGGTAGTATTTCTACAAATCTTGTACCCTTTTGCACAATAATTGAAAGCTAGAATCCACCCATTTTAGCATTTCCATCATATCAAAAAAATCAAAATTAATTCAAATTAATTATATACTCTAGAAAAACGCTTTCTTATGGATTTTAACAGTGTTTTTTAGCTATCTATAATTTATAATATATATTTAAATGCATGCATAAATCAGTCCTTATATACAAGATTTTTATTTAACAATCTTTTAATTTATATTATATTTCTTTTTTTCTAAATATTTCAATTTGATTAAATTTTAATGATTGTGAAAAACCTTATCATTGTTTTCATAAATAAAAAGATTCTCAAAGAGAATCTTATTTTTTTAAATTGCCTCTGTGACAAAACTTCTGCTTTCTAATACTTTTAGCATGGCATCTGCTGTGTCTAGAGCTGTAAATAGAGGAACTCCATGTTCAATTGCTGAACGTCTGATTTGCTCACCATCTTCATCAGCTGTCCGTTTGGTACCAACTGTATTGATGATTGCTTGAATTTTTCCTTTGCGGACATAGCTTGGAATATCGTGTTCATCATCACCAATCTTTCCAACGAGTTGTGCCTGCAATCCATGACTTGCAAAGAACTCTGCAGTTCCTTCAGTAGCAAGGATTCCGTAGCCAATATTTTGGAAACGACGTGCCAAATCTAGTGCTTCTTCTTTTGCATCATCTGCGATAGTGAAGACAACATTACCAAAGGTTGGCAAGTGAAGGTATGAAGCTTCAAAAGCTTTATAGAGCGCTTTTTCAAGAGTGGTATCAGAACCCATGACTTCCCCAGTCGATTTCATTTCGGGACCAAGCAAGCTGTCTACTTTCGCTAGCTTGGTAAAGGAGAAGACTGGCGCTTTGATATGAACTCGTGTACTTTCAGGGTAAAGTCCATCTTGGTAACCAAGTTCTTCGAGACTTTGACCAAGAATCAACTTAGTCGCTACCTGTGCCATAGGGATATTGGTTACTTTTGATAGGAATGGTACGGTACGGCTAGCACGAGGGTTAACTTCAATGACGTAGACTTTTTCATCCTTGATAACAAACTGAATGTTCATCATACCAAGACAGTTGAGGCCGATTGCTAGGCGTTTTGTGTAGTCCGCAATGGTTTCTTGAACTTTTTGAGACAAGGTTTGTGGAGGATAAACGGCCATGGAGTCCCCTGAATGGACACCGGCTCGTTCGATATGCTCCATGATACCTGGAATAAGTACATTTTTCCCGTCTGAAATGGCATCAACTTCGCACTCTTGCCCAACGATATAAGAGTCGACAAGAACAGGGTGGTCAGGACTTGCCTTAACCGCAGTACGCATGTAAGAGCGAAGATCATCTTCATTCTCAACGATTTCCCATGGCACGTCCACCCAAAACATATGAAGGGCGAACGAGAACTGGGAAACCAATCTTACGAGCAGCAAGCACTGCTTCTTCTTCATTGGTTGCTGTTTGTCCAGGAGGTTGTGGAATATCCAAGTCTTTGAGGGCTTGTTCGAAGAGGTCACGGTCTTCCGCACGGTCCAAGTCCGCAACTTGAGTACCAAGGATAGTCACCCCAGCTTTTGCTAATGGCTCCGCAAGGTTGATAGCTGTTTGACCACCGAACTGAACAATAACGCCTTTTGGTTGCTCCAAATCGATGACATTCATCACATCTTCAAAAGTCAATGGTTCAAAGTAAAGTTTATCTGATACAGAGAAGTCTGTTGAAACTGTCTCTGGGTTTGAGTTCATAATGATGGCTTCATAGCCAGCAGCTTGGATTGCCTTAACAGAGTGAACAGTTGCGTAGTCAAACTCCACACCTTGACCGATACGGATTGGACCAGAACCTAGGACAAGTACAGATTTCTTATCAGATTTGATAGACTCATTTTCCCATCCATATGTTGAGTAGAAGTATGGAGTTTCTGATTCAAATTCTGCGCACAAGTATCTACCATCTTGTAAACTGGGACAATTTTGTTTTCTAAACGAAGTTGGCGAACTTTATCAGCTGTAGTTCCCCAGAGTTCAGCAATTTTACGATCTGAGAAACCATTGAGTTTTGCTGTTTTCAGGACATCGACATCCTGAGGATGTGCGCCCAATTCTTGTTCAATCTCAAAGATATGCAAGAGTTTATCAAGGTAGAAAATATCAATCTTAGTTAATTCAGCAATCTCTTCTGGTGTATAACCACGACGAATAGCTTCTGATACGTAGAAGAGACGGTCATCTTGAGCCTTGACAACTTTTTCAATTAAGGCATCATCTGAAACATCTGTAAGCTCAGGCATTTCATTATGATGGACACCAATTTCTAGAGAGCGACAAGCTTTAAGGAGAGATTCCTCGATGTTCCGACCGATGGCCATAACTTCTCCAGTTGCCTTCATCTGGGTACCAAGACGACGTTCCCCTTTTTCAAACTTGTCAAATGGGAAACGTGGAATCTTAGCCACCACATAGTCAAGGGCTGGTTCAAACATAGCATAGGTTGAACCTGTAACTGGGTTAATAACTTCATCCAAGGTCAACCCTACCGCAATCTTAGCCGCCAATTTGGCGATTGGGTAACCTGTTGCTTTAGAAGCAAGGGCTGAAGAACGAGATACACGAGGATTTACTTCGATGACATAGTACTTAAAGCTGTGTGGATCAAGCGCAAGCTGAACGTTACATCCGCCTTCAATCTTGAGAGCGCGGATAATGCTCAAACTAGCATCACGAAGCATTTGGTTTTCATAGTCGGACATGGTTTGCGCAGGGGCAAATACGATAGAGTCCCCTGTGTGAATCCCAACAGGGTCAAAGTTTTCCATGTTACAAACAACAAGGGCATTATCAGCTGAGTCACGCATGACTTCATACTCAATTTCCTTGAAACCGGCAATGGAACGTTCAATCAAACACTGGGTAACTGGTGACAACTTCAAACCATTTTCAGCAATTTCACGCAGTTCTTCCTCATTGGCATACATACCACCACCAGTACCACCTAGAGTAAAGGCTGGGCGGACGATAACTGGATAGCCAATAGTTGCTGCAAAGGCAACTGCTTCCTCTACTGTGTTGACAATTTCTGATTCTGGAATTGGTTGCTTGAGTTCTTCCATCAATTGTTTAAAGAGATCGCGGTCCTCTGCTTGGTCGATAGCAGACAATTTAGTCCCGAGAAGTTCTACTCCAAGCTCATCTAAGATACCATTTTTAGACAATTCCATGGCCATGTTAAGCCCTGTTTGACCTCCAAGAGTTGGAAGCAAAGCATCTGGACGTTCCTTACGGAGAATACGAGTCACAAACTCAAGTGTGATTGGTTCGATGTAAACCTTGTCTGCAATTTCCTTATCAGTCATGATGGTTGCAGGATTTGAGTTTACCAAGACAACCTCGTAACCTTCCTCTTTCAAAGACAAGCAAGCCTGGGTTCCAGCGTAGTCAAACTCAGCAGCCTGACCAATAATAATCGGACCAGAACCAATCACCATAATTTTTTGAATATCAGTACGTTTAGGCATTTATAAGATATTAAGGGCATCAAGCGGACAAAGCTAAAATAGGAGTTATGACGAAGAACTGCTAGTTCTAGGAATAACTATCTTTTTAGCACCGTCCGTAGCCCGTATTCAGTTCAGCAAATACGGACCACCCTTCTCCTTTCTATTCGTCGCCTCACAGAGCGACATTAAATAAATTCTCCGACGATTTCTCACTCGTCTTTAATTTGATTGTTTAAAGGCTTCCATCATCTCGATAAACTCGTCAAATAGATAACTTGCATCGTGGGGGCCAGGAGCTGCGTCTGGGTGGAATTGTACAGAGAAACCTGGTTGGTATCTGTGACGTACACCTTCAACTGACTTGTCATTGATTTCTTCGTGGGTAATAATCAAGTGATCTGGTAAGTCCTCACGACTAACGGCATAACCATGGTTTTGACTAGTGAAGTCCACGCGCCCAGTTGCAATTTCACGAACTGCATGGTTGAAACCACGGTGACCAAACTTCATCTTGTAAGTCTTTGCACCATTTGCCATGGCAAAGAGTTGGTGTCCCATACAAATCCCAAAAATCGGAATTTTGCCTTGAACTCCACGAATCATGTCCAAGGCTTCTGGAACATCTTCAGGATTTCCTGGACCATTTGATAACATAACGCCATCTGGATTCAAATGTAGGATTTCTTCAGCTGTTGTTGTATAAGGAACCACTGTTACGTTACATTCTCTCTTGGATAATTCTCTTAAGATAGAATGCTTAAGTCCAAAGTCTACTAAAACAACACTCAAACCAACTCCTGGTGCAGGATAAGAAGTCTTGGTAGAAACTTGTCTGATATTATCAGTCGGTAAAACAGTCGCTTTAAGTTGATCCGTAATGTGGTCAATACTATCTCCAGCGTGTGTTAGAGTTGCTCGCATGGTTCCATGTTTACGGATAATCTTTGTGAGAGCACGGGTATCAATCCCTGAAATACCAGGAATTTTCTTAGCCTTCAAGAATTCATCCAGCGTCATTTGATTCCGCCAGTTACTTGCTCTACGTGCCTCTTCGAAGACTACAACACCCTTACAGGTTGGGCTAATAGATTCGTAATCATCACGGTTAATCCCATAATTCCCCACCAATGGATAAGTGAAGGTTAAAATTTGTCCATTATAAGACTGGTCTGTAATGGATTCTTGATAGCCTGTCATCCCTGTATTAAAGACGATTTCCCCTGTTACATCAATATCTGCACCGAAGGCTTTACCTTCAAAAACTGTGCCATCTTCTAAAACTAGAAGTCTTTTTGTCATATTTTCACCTCTCGTGGACGCTCACTGGCGTCTTTTAACGTTTTGTGTCTTATTTGGCTTTTCTACTTGCCAATACGGATTCTAAGATTGCCATTCGAACAAAGACTCCATTGGTCATTTGTTGAACAATGCGTGATTTTGGAGCTTCAACCAAGTGGTCAGAAATTTCCACATCTCGATTCACTGGAGCTGGATGCATAATGATTGCTTCCTCTTTAAGCGATTGTAGCGCTCTTGGTTCAAACCATGTTGAGCATGATAGCCTTCTTTTGAGAAGACCGCTCCACTTTCGTGACGTTCATGTTGAACTCGAAGCAACATCAGAACATCCACCTGATCAACAATCTCATCAATGGTTACAAACTGACCATAGTCAGCAAATTCTTGACTTCTCCATTCCTCAGGTCCTGCAAAGTAAAGTTCAGCTCCCAAGCGCTTCAGAATTTGCATATTGGACTTGGCAACACGTGAATGGTCCAAGTCACCAGCAATGGCAACCTTGAGCCCTTCAAAACGGCCAAATTCTTGGTAAATTGTCATCAAATCCAGCAAGCTCTGGCTAGGATGTTGCCCTGAGCCATCACCACCATTGATAATCGATGTCGTAATGGTTGGACTCGCAATCAATTCTCTGTAGTAATCAACCTCAGGGTGACGAATCACACAGACATCCACTCCTAAGGCAGACAGAGTTAGGATGGTATCATAGAGTGTCTCACCCTTGTTGACTGAACTTGTCTTTACATCAAAATCAAGTCGTTCCAATCCTAGTTTGATCTCAGCAACTTCGAACGATTTATGCGTTCTTGTCGAATTTTCAAAGAAAAGATTGGAAACAATGGGATGGTCTTCGTAAGGTAACTGAGCACCGTTTTTAAATTCAATCCCTCGTTTAATCAATTTCATAACCTGATCCACAGTGAGATCTTCCATGGACACTACATGTTTGAGTGCTTGTTGATTTTCCGACATGGCTACTCCTTTAGCTTTTAAGCTTCTTCAGTAATCAAAACTCTATCTTGGCCATCAAGTTCTGTCATCTCAACGATGATTTCTTCAGAACGACTGGTTGGGATATTTTTACCTACATAGTCTGGACGGATTGGTAACTCTCGGTGGCCACGGTCAACCAGCACAGCTAAGCTTACACGAGCAGGGCGACCCTTACTGACAATATTATCAATAGCAGCACGAATGGTACGACCAGTGTAAAGAACATCATCAACCAAAACAACTTCTCGATCTGTCACATCTACAGAAATCAAGGAAGTATCTTCACCGCTTTTAACATCATCTCGGTAGGGCTTAGTATCTAATTCTACAACAGGAACTGATAGATTTTCCAATTGTTCCAAACGTTCTTGAATACGGCGAGCAATAAACACACCTCTAGTTTTAATCCCAGCTAGAACGATTTTATTTAAATCTTTATTGCGTTCAATAATCTCGTAAGTAATGCGAGTAATGGCACGCTTAACAGTTAATTCATCAACTACTTCTTTTGTCTTCATGACAAACCTCCAAAAAGAAAAGTCTCCTTCACCAAGGAGACTTCAGAATGTATAGTTAAGCTAGCCCTCCCAAAAAGGATAGACTTGTGCTTCTACTTGCTGTGGCTCCTTGCCTGCCTCACGGGACAGGATTAAAGGAATATTTAATTGCTACTAATATATCACAAAGGGGTTAGCATTGCAAGAAAAAAACCATGTAAAAAATTTATAAGGAATTAAAAGTCATACAACTGTGGATATTGATCACACTCAGGATTTTTGGGATGACAGATAGCACGACCAAAAGTAAATCATGGCCTGGTGAGCCGCAAGCCATTCTTCTGGTGGCAAGACCTCCATGACACGTTTTTTTCAACCTCTAGTGGTGTAGCTGATTTTTTTAACAATATCATGGTGTTTACAAATCCGCTCAACATGAGTATCTACCGCAAAAAGCCGGAATTCCAAATCCAACACTCATGACGACATTAGCTGTTTTACGACCAACACCAGCTAAGCTTTCTAATTCTTCCCTGGTCTGAGGAACTTGACCGCCAAAATCATCCAGAAGTTGTTGGGCACATTTTTTGAGGAATTTTGCTTTGTTTCGATAGAGACCTAGACGAGAAATATGTTTAGCAATGTCACTCTCACTTGCATCCGCCATGGCTTGCGGTGTAGGGAAGGCTTCAAAAAGAGCTGGAGTCGCCTTGTTTACTGCCGCATCTGTCGTCTGAGCAGACAACATAACTGCAACTAAGAGTTCAAAATGATTGCGAAAATCTAGACTAGGTTTTGCATCTGGAAAAAGAGCTATGATTTCTTCTAGCACCTTGCGTGCTCGTTTTTTGGACAAGACCATTATTCATCTCCGTCAAATAATCCTTGCAAGCCAGCAAAAGGACTATTTTCTTCTTTCTTGACTGTTTGTTGAGCTTGGTACTCTTCCTCAGTCATGATTTGCCAGTCATTTCCAGAAACAAATCCCTGACCTGCTTCTTCTTCTGCCGTTAAGACCTTGATTGGAATATTGAGCAAAATGTTATCTGAAACACTCTCAGTCAGGTCGATTTCACCATTTTCGATAGGTAAAACCAAGTCATCATCTAGAACTTCTTGGTCCAGTTGATTAGTAGCACCTTCCATAAAGACTTCTGTCACTGGATAAGACTCTTTCAATTCTACAGGTTCCATACTACGGCTAGAAGCAAGAACGATAGTGTAAGATAGTTGATAATCTAAGAAATACATACGGTCTTCGTACTGTACTTTCCCAACCGCTAGAATATCTTTTACGTCTAAAAATTTCTTGGTTACGCTCACGTAAGTCAGCTGACAAGTCTAGAGGTTGCTCAAAATACAAACCCTCAGGCTGCTTACGGATTTCTTGAATATTTAATTTCATACTTCCTCCATAAAGATTTACTCCCTTGATTATACCATGAAAGGAGGTCAAGTAAAACCTCTAAACTTTTTAAAACATCTTTCTGTATTTTTTTGATATATTTATTATGACAATTTTATTTTTTTGTGCTATACTATAGGCATCAATACATGAGCAAAGGAGGAGGATGCTCATATGGAAGACAAAGTTCTTTTAGCTGAAGCCTATCAGCTCGTTTCAGAATTAAAGCAAACAATACAAAGATGTAAACAGGGGTTACCTGATGATCTACGCTTACAGCAAAATATAGACGAAATTCTCAGAGCACTTAAAAAAGCTGAGAAATTAGACAATGCTATCTTAATTGAACTGGAAAGCTTTTACCAACGGACTAGTCTTTTGATTGGACTTGGCTCACTAAAACTAAACGATCAAGCTCGCACTGCTTGGAGAAACTATGACAAGTTCCACTTCGATCACGTTAAACATACATTGACACTTTACGGACCTGTTTTTGGTCTTTAATAAAAAGAAGATTTTCTGGCTTAATCTTGACAATTTTTCTCAAAAGGAGTATGATGATTTCAACAATACTCGGAGGTAAGGGAGACATGAACAACTAAGTCTATCAAATAAAGAACCTTTATTTAGTAGATCTTGTTTCTGTCTCTTTTTTGTGTGCTCTTTTTTTGCTGGATTTTCAGTCCTTTTAAAAGAGTCTTTTTGACATAGACGATTGGCTCTACTAGGTAAAGTAGAGCTTTTTGTTATGCAATATGAACATTCTAGAAAGGGCAATAATATGATAAAAATCAGTCATCTGACCATCACACAAAACAAAGATTTAAGAGACCTTGTTTCCAATTTAAACATTACCATCCAAGACGGAGAAAAGGTCGCTATTATAGGCGAAGAAGGAAATGGAAAATCAACCTTACTTCGAATTTTAATGGGAGAAAAATTAGCTGATTTCTCTATCAGGGGAGAAATCCAGTCTGACCTTCAGTCCCTGGCCTACATTCCCCAATATCTCCCTGAAGAACTGAAGAAAAAATCTCTACAGGACTACTTCTTTTTAGAGTCTACAGATTTGGACTACAGCATTCTCTATCGCTTGTCTGAGGAATTACACTTTGACAGCAATCGTTTTGCAAGCGATCAAGAGATTGGTAGCCTATCGGGTGGCGAAGCTTTGAAAATTCAGCTCATCCATGAATTGGCCAAACCCTTTGAGATTCTATTTTTAGATGAACCTTCAAATGACCTGGACCTTGAGACAGTTGAATGGCTAAAAAAACAGATTCAAAAGATGAGGCAAACCGTTATTTTCATTTCTCATGATGAAGATTTTCTCTCTCAAACGGCAGACACCATTATCCACTTGCGACTGGTCAAGCACCGGAAAGAAGCTGAAACCCTAGTAGAGCATTTAGACTACGATAGCTATAGTGACCAGAGAAAGGCTAATTTTGCCAGACAAAGCCAGCAAGCTGCCAACGACCAGAGAGCCTATGATAAGACAATGGAAAAACATCGCCGAGTCAAGCAAAGCGTAGAAACTGCCTTACGAAATACTAAAGATAGTACTGCTGGTCGCCTATTAGCTAAAAAGATGAAAACTATTCTCTCTCAAGAAAAACGCTACGAAAAAGCAGCTCAATCAATGATCCAAAAACCACTTGAAGAGGAACAAATCCAACTTTTCTTTTCAGATATAGAGCCATTAGCGGCTTCAAAAGTCTTAGTTCGACTGGAAAAGGAAAATTTGTCCATTGGTGAGCGTGTTTTAGCTCAGGAGTTACAATTAACTATCCGTGGTCAATATAAAATCGGCATTATCGGTCCCAATGGCGTTGGCAAATCCACACTTTTAGCAAAGTTACATCAACTACTAAGCGGCAAAAGAGAGATTTCGCTTGGTTTTATGCCACAAAATTACCAAGAAACACTGCAATTGGATCTATCCCCAGTAGAATTTCTCAGCCAAACTGGACACAAAGAGGAAATACAGAAAATCCAATCTCACTTAGCCAGTCTTAATTTCAGCTATCCAGAGATGCACCACCAAATCCACTCCTTATCTGGAGGTCAACAAGGTAAACTCCTTCTTTTGAATTTAGTTCTGCGAAAACCAAACTTTCTCCTTCTGGATGAACCCACACGAAATTTTTCTCCAACTTCTCAACCAGAAATCAGAAAACTCTTTGCCAATTATTCTGGTGGTCTTGTCACTGTTTCGCATGATCGACGTTTCTTAAAAGAAGTCTGTACGAGTATCTATAGTCTGACAGAGCATGGTTTAGAAGTAGTTGATTTACAAGATCTTTAACTTTTGGAAATAAAACATCCAGAGGAAAACCTCTGGATATTTTTTACATATGTTTCAAACGCTCAATCCGTTCTGAAATAGGTGGATGCGTATAAAATAGTTTTTTCAAGAAACCTGGTTTTTGAGGATCATTGATATAAAGCGCACTACTAGCATCATCCACATGATGAGTCATTGGTTGACTATTTTCTAGCTTAAGGAGAGCATTGATCATCCCTTGAGGATTACGAGTTAATTCTACGCTTGAAGCATCTGCTAGAAATTCTCGTTGGCGAGAAATGGCTAACTGTACCAAAGTTGCTGCAAGAGGTGCCAAGACTATGGCTAGGAGAGAAATAACTAACATAATCACTTCAAGTCCCCCACTGTCACGGTCACTATTCCTTCTACTACGTGATGCTCCACCCCACCACATCATACGACCAGCCATACTTGATAAAAGGGTGATGGCACTGGCAAGAGCAACAGCAATGGTAGAGATTCGAATATCTAAGTTGCGAATATGACTAACTTCATGCCCAATTACCGCTTCTAACTCCTCACGATTCATGATCTCTAGAAGTCCTGATGTCGCTGCAACAGCAGCATTTTGAGGATTCGAACCCGTAGCAAAAGCATTTAAGCCAGCATCATCAATGACATAAACTCGTGGCGTAGGAATCTGCGCCACCATTGCCATATCCTCAACAACATGATAGAGAACAGGTTCTTCATTCCTATCAACTTCACGAGCACCATTCATACTCATGACAATCTCTGTAGATTGAAATATCATGGTCAAGGCATAGATGAAACCGATAATCATAGCTACGGTCACGCCCCAGATACCTGAGTTCATGAAAAGATATCCAACTGCATAACCAACTATGGCTAGCAAAAGAAAGAAAAACAATTAAAAAGAACCCATGTTTTACGTTTATTACTTGCAATTTTGTTTGTACAGCATCTTACTCACCTAGACTACTAAAATCAACCTTAGGGACCGATTTTTCTTCTTCTGGAGTTTGAAGGAAATCCGCTGCCTTGAAGCCAAATATAGCTGCAACCAGATTACTTGGGAAAGTTTCTAATTTAACATTGTAGTTGCTAACGACACTGTTATAAAGTTGACGAGAGTATGATATTTTATTTTCTGTATTAGTCAATTCTTCTTGTAAGTGAGCAAAATTGCTACTAGCCTTCAAGTCAGGATAGTTCTCTGCAACCGCAAAGATACCAGATATCTGACGAGTCAGTGCATCACTCGCTTTCATGGCTTCTGCAGGTGTTGTTGCTGCTGCTACTTGTGTTCGAAGCTGAGTAACTTTTTCCAGAGTAGAGTTTTCATATTTCGCATAACCTTTAACTGTTTCAATTAAGTTAGGCAAGAGGTCATTTCGACGCTTCAACTGAACATCAATCTGACTCCAAGCTTCCTTGGTTTGCATACGATTTTTTACCAAACCATTGTAGCTAACAATGACAAAAATAACAATCAGAGTAAGGACTCCAAAAATAATCCAATTCATTTGATGTTTCCTTTCATATTTAGATTAGTTCCAGTATATCAAATTTCCATATTTTTGTGGTAAAATAAGATGATATACAAGAAGGATACAACTATGAAAACCAGAAACATTTTACAGATTACTCGCTGAACAAAAATATTGTTCTTACTGACCAGCAAAAAGCACAATTTGAGCGTTATTTTGAACTCTTAGTTGAGTGGAATGAAAAAAATCAATCTAACTGCTATTACTGAAAAGGAAGAAGTCTACCTCAAACATTTTTATGATTCCATCGCTCCCATCCTACAAGGGCTGATTGCAAACCAAGAAATTAAGTTACTGGATATTGGAGCAGGAGCAGGATTTCCTAGTATTCCTATGAAGATTCTCTATCCTCAGCTAGAAGTCACCATCATTGATTCTCTGAACAAACGCATTAACTTCCTCCAGCTTTTGTCTGAGGAACTTGGCTTAGAAGGTGTTCATTTCTACCATGGGCGCGCAGAAGATTTTGCTCAAGACAAGAACTTTCGTGCCCAATTTGATATTGTGACAGCTCGTGCAGTTGCTCGCATGCAGGTCTTGTCTGAATTAACGATTCCTTATCTAAAGGTAGGAGGAAAACTTTTGGCCCTTAAGGCAAGTAATGCTCCTGAGGAATTAACAGAAGCCCAAAATGCCCTTAACCTGCTCTTTAGTAAAGTTGAAGACAACATCAGCTACACACTTCCTAACGGAGACCCTCGCTACATCACCATTGTAGAAAAGAGAAAGGAAACTCCAAACAAATATCCACGTAAGGCTGGCATGCCAAATAAACGCCCACTTTAAGATATTTAAAAAGATACTTACAAAGTCAACCTCTCATATTTGTTTCTCAGATCAGGGAAAAGGGAGGGACAGAAATCGATTATCATTTACAATAACGATTTCGTCGTCCCTCCCCGCAAAGATGAAAGTAGGGTCCATCAAAGCTAGAATCAAAGCGTAAGATGGGCCACTCAACCACTGCGTCTATCATTCAACTCTATCCTGATACAAAATATATTCCATAGTGAATCATACCTCGCTCTCCTATTTCTAGGGCTCAGGAAAAATTCGTTTACAAAACGAATTTTTTTCTGCTATCTATCACAAGCAATGGTTTTTAATGTCATCCCGTGAGGTGACGAAGACGCAGATATATATATATGAAATTCTTTAAATATTGGGATAACCATGTTTTTAAAGATGTCTTACTCTGAGAGCCTATTGCTGTAAATAAAGGGCTCTTTTTTTGATGCCCAAAAAGTGAGGTATTTATGAAACAAGAATCAACTGTTGATTTATTACTCGACGTTGACCAACGTCCTTCTTTTGGTAAGGGAATTCTACTCAGCTTCCAGCACGTGTTTGCCATGTTTGGTGCTACCATCTTGGTGCCACTGATTTTGGGGATGCCTGTATCTGTTGCCCTTTTTGCATCGGGTGTCGGAACACTGATTTACATGGTATGTACTGGCTTTAAAGTTCCAGTCTATCTCGGTTCTTCTTTTGCCTTCATCACTGCAATGTCTCTTGCTATGAAGGAATTGGGTGGCGATGTTTCTGCTGCTCAAACAGGGGTTATCTTGACTGGTTTAATCTACGTTCTTGTTTCAACTAGTATCCGCTTTGCTGGTACAAAATGGATTGATAAACTCTTGCCTCCAATCATTATTGGTCCTATGATTATCGTTATCGGTCTTGGGCTTGCTGGTTCTGCCGTAACCAATGCTGGTCTTGTAGCTGACGGCAACTGGAAAAATGCTCTTGTAGCCGTTGTTACTTTCTTGATTGCTGCTTTTATCAATACAAAAGGAAAGGGATTCCTTCGTATTATTCCTTTCCTCTTTGCCATTATTGGTGGATATCTCTTTGCGCTAGTGCTCGGCTTGGTTGACTTCACTCCTGTTCTTCAAGCTAACTGGATTGAAATTCCTGGCTTCTTCTACCTACCATTCAATACAGGTGGTGCCTTCAAACAATACAACCTTTACTTTGGTCCTGAAACAATCGCCATCTTACCAATCGCTATCGTAACCATTTCTGAACATATCGGTGACCACACCGTTCTAAGTCAAATCTGTGGACGCCAATTCTTGAAAGATCCAGGTCTTCACCGCACCCTTCTCGGTGATGGTATCGCAACTTCTGTTTCTGCCTTCCTTGGTGGACCAGCAAATACAACTTACGGTGAAAATACAGGGGTTATTGGTATGACTCGCATCGCTTCTGTCTCTGTTATCCGTAACGCTGCTTTATCGCTATCGCCCTTAGCTTCCTTGGTAAATTTACTGCCTTGATTTCTACAATTCCAAACGCTGTACTTGGTGGTATGTCAATCCTTCTATACGGGGTTATCGCAAGCAACGGTTTGAAAGTCTTGATCAAGGAACGTGTTGATTTTGGTCAAATGCGTAACCTAATCATCGCAAGTGCGATGTTGGTACTTGGACTTGGTGGAGCAATCCTTAAACTTGGACCTGTTACACTTTCTGGTACTGCTCTCTCAGCTATGACAGGTATTCTTTTTAAACTTGATTCTGCCATACGAAAATAAAAGATTAAATAATTAGTCATTATAAAAAAACTAATCAAAAAATTAAACAATCCATATATTCAAAGGACCTAGATCTGTACAATACAGAACTAGGCCCTTTAATTTTCATTACTATAAGACTATCTCAATTCATGAACTATTTGATAATCCCCACTAGCATATACCCAAAAATATTTTCCTATCTGAACTTTGGAGTGTTATCTAAACAAATATTTTTACCTATTCTTACGTTTAGATGGTGTTGAGATAGCTATCTTGACTTCAAAAATCGTTCCATTTGGTTTGTTGTCCTTAACGTTGATAGTTCCCTTTAAGAGCATCAACGATTTGCTTAGCTAATGACAAACCAAGACCAAAACCTCCTTTTTGACGTGTACGAGCCTTATCAACACGGTAAAAATCGATCAAAGATTTTCTTTTTATCTGCTGCAGAGATGCCAATTCCATTATCTGCTACCGTTAAATATAGACTGCGTTCTGTCGTTGAAATCTCAAAATAAATATCTCCTTCTTCTTCTGTATACTTGACCGCATTGTCAAACAGAATGGTCATCAATTGCTTGAGGAGGAGTTTATCTGTGATAATAGTGCGATGAACACGATTTTGAAAACAAAAGACACGATTATTCTCGGACGCAATCATCTCATAGTTAGTAAAGGTTGTATTAAAGAAGTCTGGTTCTACTTCTCCAAGCTCAGGCTTGATTCCATCATCTCTACGTGCCAGATTGAGAAGGTTAGTCGTTAGAAACTTCATATTTCGAACTTCTTCCAAACTAGAAGCGATACTCTCACTTGACTCCATAATAGTCGCCTCTGGTTTTCTAAAAAGAGTTTCCAGACGGTTCTGAAGAACTGCCAACGGAGTCCGTAATTCATGACTGGCATTTTCCACAAAGCTTTTCTGCTTTTGCATACTTTCAAGTAAGGGTTTAACACTGACACGTGCAAGATAGAGACTGGCTAAGATAGATAGAATCCAAAAACTTACCATCACCACCACGATTAACTGCTCGTGGTTTTGACTAATTTGCTCTAGTTGGCTTGTGTTAATCAGGATAGCAGCATACTTAATATTGGTCGAAACAGAATCAATATTCATTTCCGTTAAGATCACCCGATAAATCTCATCCTGACCGTAGCTATTCACAACATGAAGTTGTCGGATATGGTTTAAATCTTTTTTATTGAAGGTGATTCTGTCTAATCCTAAAAAGCGATTGCCAGTCACTAATTGATTGAGATTCGAATCTAGCAAAATCACTTCAGTATTGGAACTTACATTTGGTTTTTTTATCAGATGCTGGAGCGACATTCCCACCATCTAAATCCTTTACGTCTTCAGTCGCACGATTTGACCGCTAATTGAATAATGTCCTGAGGGATTTGTTTGCTCAGTGATAGAGTTTTTCATCCACTGACGTATAGAGACTGGAGTGCATAACCTGCAAGATAATCAAGGTCATGGCAGAGAAAATCAGCGTGAAAACTCCAAAATTACGGATAAAGTAGCTAAAATCTTCTGCGTACCAATTCTTTTTTAATTTCTTAAACATGTTTTAAAATATACCCAACACTACGCAAAGTTTGGAGATTTTCAGCAAAGGCTGAGCCCTTTAATTTCTTACGAACTTTTGATACATAGACTTCTACAACGGAAATGGTTGTGTCACTGTCAAATCCCCATAATCGATCAAAGATTTGAGTTTTTAGGTAAGATGACATTTTGGTTTTGGAGGAAATAAACCAAGAGTTCAAATTCTTTACCAAGCAACTCCACAGAAGCATCATGTACCTTAACTTCATTGGTAGACAGATTGACTGTCAAATCACCGTACGTTAAGGTATTTTCGTTAAATTTCCCAGAACGTTTGAGAAGGGCCTGAATACGCATTTTGAGTTCTTCTAGATAGAAAGGTTTGGTCAGATAATCATCTGCCCCAAGTTCAAAAGCCATGTCCCTTTTGTCATCCAAAGACTTTCCTTGGCTGTCATGATGAGAACTGGAGTTGAAATACCTTTTTTTCACGTAGTTCTTTTAAGACTTGGAAACCATTTTTTTCTCTGGTAACATCAAAGTCCAAATAGAATTAAAGTCATAGACGCCACTTTCAGCCTCATAGAGACCTTCTTCGCCATCAAATACCTGCATGACATCTGCAAAAATCATCCAAAAAAATCAAAGACTGAATTTGACAGGCCTAGGTCATCTTCCACTAATAGAATTTTAATCATCAAAAATTCCTCCTTATTATATCCATTATAGCAAAATTATCTTAAAAAAACTCAACTTTCCTTGTTTTTCTAAGAGAAAGTTGAGTTTTTATAATTTATTTAAAATCAAATATTTTTAAGCCTTGCCATATTGTGAAACAACTGCTTCAACTGCTGCTTTCTCACGTTTAATCAATTCAACGCGAGCCGCGATATCCTTGATACCCATACGGATGTTACGGCTAAGAGCGAGGTCAGAAAGTTGTGGTTCAAAGAAGGCCTTATACTCTGCCAAACGTTGTTCTGTTTTAAAGATGTGTGATGGGAAGATAACAAAGCTATCAAAGCTCATATCTCCACCAAGGGCTGCCTTGATCCAATCCCAGTTTTCACGCGCCCAAACCCAAACAGTTTCTTGGGTAGCTTGGTGTCCAAGGAATTGGAGATACCATGCTGAAAGGTCTTGTGGTTTCACGACAAATTTGTCCTTCCAAGTTGCAAGAAGAGTTTGGATGTTTTCTGAATCTGTACTGTATGCAAGCGCAGCTGCTAATTGACGTTTGAAAACTGCATCTGTTGCATGAGTGTATAGATCCAGATAAGTCGCCACCAATTCCTTAGTTTCGTGATGTTTGATCTCATTGATAAGAACTTGAGAACGAATGGCTGCTGGAAGACCTGCAAGATTTTCTTTATGGGCTGCAAAGATTTGACTTGCTACCTGACTAGCTTCTTCATCATTTGAACGAATCATCATAGAAATGGTCAATTGACGAACCAACTCATCCTCATCTGATTCTCCGTCTTTCGCTTCAAAACCAAGTCGCTCATAATTGTGACGAGCCAATTTAGCAACCAGAGTGTTAAAGGCTTTCTCAGCTTCTGTTCCTTCATCGATAAAACGCTCAAGGGCAGAAATAACTTGAGAAACTGCAGCAACAACCAGGTAAGACTCTTCCTTGGCAAGTTTATCAAGTACTGGCAACAAGTCTGCATATGATACATGTCCTGCTTCAGCAAGCAAACGACGTTCTTGGACGATTTGAAGCTTACTTGTGTTATCAAGTTCAACTAATTCTGAAAGGATAGCATCCAGTAATTCACCTTGATAGTCAGTAATGTAGTGGGCGGTATTTTCAGTGTTGAGACGAAGAGCAGTTTTGTTTTCAGCAAGCAAAGCAGCATATCCAGGAATCTCGATACTTTCAGTTTCAAGAGTATCTGGCAACCCTTTCCAGTTGCTGTTCAGTGGCACTACCCAGAGACGATTCTTATCTTCGTGCTCACCGATGAAGAATTGTTTTTGTGAGATCTTCAAAACATCATTTTCAACTGTAGCAGTCAAAACTGGATAACCAGGTTGCTCCAACCAAGAATCCATAAAGGCTGCTACATCACGACCTGATGCATGTCCGAGGGCATTCCAAAGGTCACGACCAATGGTATTTCCGTATTGGTGTTTTTCAAAGTAGGCGTGCAAACCTTTAGCAAAATCAGCATCTCCTAGCCAACGACGAAGCATGTGCATGAGACGGCTTCCTTTAGCATAAACGATAGCAGAGTCAAAGAGTGTATTGATTTCATCTGGATGTTTAACTTCAACGTGAACAGACTGAACACCATCAGTCGCATCACGTTTAAGAGCGGCTGGCACTCCACTTGTTTGGAAATCTTCAAAAATATTCCAGCTTGGCTCAATCGCATCCACACAGACGTATTCCATCATGTTGGCGAAGCTTTCGTTGAGCCAGAGGTCATCCCACCATTTCATAGTTACTAGGTTACCGAACCATTGGTGAGCAAGCTCGTGGGCAATGACGAGGGCTACTTGTTGACGGCTGGCAAATGTAGAATTCTCATCCACAACCAAGTAGACTTCACGGTAGGTTACGAGACCCCAGTTTTCCATAGCACCTGCTGAGAAGTCAGGAAGGGCGATGTGAAGAGATTGAGGGATTGGATACTTAACTCCGTAGTAATCTTCGTAAAATTCGATAGAACGAACAGCGATGTCTAATGAGAAATCAAGATTTGAAAGTGGATGGGCCTTGGTTGAGTAAACACCAACGAGAGTACCGTTTTTAGTTGTAGCAGTAATTCCTTGCAAATCACCAGCCACAAAAGCTAACAAGTAAGAAGACATGCGAGGTGTTGTCTCAAACTTCCAGATACCTGTTTCTTTGCGGTTTTCAACGTCAATCTCAGGCATGTTTGACAGGCCAATTCGCCTTCAGCTTGGTCAAAGCGAAGGGCTAGGTCAAAGGTTGCTTTAGCTTCTGGCTCATCCACACATGGGAAGGCTTCGCGGGCAAAGTGGCTCTCAAACTGAGTCGACAAGACTTCCTTCTTAAGTCCATCAACTGTGTAGTATGATGGATAGATTCCTGTCATGTTGTCTGTGATTTTACCTGAAAAAGCAATAACCATTTCAACTGAACCAGCTTCCGCAAGCTCAATATGAAGGGCTTCATTTTCGTTATCAAGAGTGAATGGACGAGCTTGTCCTACTACTTCAACTGAAGCAATTTCCAAGTCCTTTTGGTGAAGGGAAATACGGTCACTTTTAGCTTGACCAGTAATGGTTACTTTTCCTGAAAAAGTCTTGGTCTCACGACTCAAGTCTAAAAACAAATCATAATGTTCAGGAACAAATTTTTCAATATAATGTTCTACTGCTTTGCATCATATTCTCCTATTCTAAATTTCTGAGCGAACGCTCTAGTTCAAACATACTTATTATAACATGTTTTTTTAGATAGAAAAGAATGATTGGAATGAGTTTTTAAAGATTTTTTTATTTTTTTATAATGATTATTACGTACCATTTAATAAAAAAATTTAATTTTTTTATAGAAAGAAAAAAACGTTAAATAAAATTTCTTCTAACAATTATATTTCAATAAAAATTAATTATATAAATCTTATCATATTATTTGACGATTAAATATAATAATGATGCAATCAAAATGTTTGGTATATTAATACTTAATCTATGACAATCATTATATTTTTTAATACATTGCACTTCTATTATTAGTTTTCTTCAGAAGCGAATCCATGAAATAAACTAGCAGAAAAAATCCCTTTTATGTCCAATAATTACTCTAAATATAAAATAGTTGATAACATACGGAGTCTCATCTTCAATGGAGCTGGAGTAAACTGCAATAAAGAAAGGATTTTTCGTCAGAATAGGACTGTCAATTTTATTAAATAATATAAATCAACATTTTGGGTGTTATTACCAAACAAGAAGATTTTCATGGAAGAAAGGAACGGAGGAACAAGTGAAAACTTTCTATAAAAAATTATTCGCGTTTGTAGCAATGTTCAGTGTAGTTGCTCTTGGTTTGTCAATCATCAAGCCAGTTTCTGCAGCAACTGTCACTCCCACTATTACAAACCTTAAAGCAGATACATCTGGTCAAAAGGTCACATTTTCTTTTGACTGGGACTTAACAGGGTAAATCTGTTAAAGAAGGAGATACTTTTACCATCGACGCTCCCGAAGGTTTAAATATCACAGAACTCGCAACGCAATCACTTCAAGCCAACGGTGCTGAAGTAGCTACCTTGTCAATGACAAACAAGAAGATTACTTTTACTTTTAAAAAAGCAATCGAAGCCATGAACCAAAATGTTAAGGGTGGATTCCAATACCGAGCAGTGTGGGATAGTACTCCAGGAAATCCTGGTAACAAAACAGCTACTTCAAAAGTAGGTTCTGAATCAGTTATCATCACACGTCCTGACGGTCCTGGCGTATTTGAATCAGTCCTGAATAAATACAACCTTACAGGTGACTATGTATCTAAGACATTCAAATTGGATGTTTCTGAAAACTATGCTTGGATGAATGTTGGAGATGACTACTATCTAACAAAATGGTTTATCCGTATCAATGGAGATGGTAAAAAACAAGCCATCACAAACCCTGTTGTATCAGATAAAATCCAAGCTCCAGCCGTCGATTACTCAAAAATCACTTTTGCTCCTGCTGCAAACCACGCTGCAAATGAATTCTTTGTAGGAACTTACTTGAAACCATCATTCACATTGAGAAAAGGTGGACAAGTGGTTGCTTCAGGATGGGACTTCTGGAAACATGTTAAATTTGATGCAGACGGAAATGGATTTACTGTTAATTTATCAGATGTCAGTGATGTATTCAAAACAGCTACAGACGATGAATTAATCGTTGAATACCAAACATTAATTCCTAAAACAACTATCCGTATCGATAACAACGCTACCTTGACTTCAGATGAAATCACAACACCTCAAACAGATCCAGCCTTCTGGAACAACAATGAGTTGAAATTCTGGGTTTCTGGTGACACAACTGTGACCGTTCAAAAAGAATGGGTTGGTGACGAAGAAGCTGACCGTAAAGATATTACTGTTCAATTGTATGCTGACGGTAAAGCATTGGAAGGGTTGACACAAACTCTTACAAAAGCTTCTGGTTGGCAAGCAGCATTTACGAATTTGCCAGGTATCAAAGACGGTAAGAAGATTGAGTACTCAGTAGTGGAAACAAACACACCTGAAGGTTACACTTCAAAAGTTGAAAAAATTGATGATGCTAACGTGATTAAGGTCATCAACACATCAAACAAACCAACTACAACAACGACTACTTCTACAACTACAACAACAACAGAAGAGCCAACAACGACTACTTCTACAACTACAACAACAGAAGAGCCAACTACGACTACTTCTACAACAACTACAACAACAGAAGAGCCAACAACTACTTCTACAACAACAACAACAGAAGAGCCAACTACGACTACTTCTACAACAACTACAACATAAGAGCCAACGACTACTTCAACAACAACGACTGAAGAGCCAACGACTACTTCAACAACAACAGAAGAGCCAACAACTACTTCTACAACAACAACGACTGAAGAGCCAACTACGACTACTTCTACAACTACAACAACAGAAGAGTCAACTACAACTGTAGAAACTACAGTTCCAACTCCTTCTGAAACTACAACTACAGAAGACAAACCAGGTCTTCCAAATACTGGTGAAACAGTAGGAACAGGTTTGGTATTGGCAGGAGTAGTAATCTTGTCAGGTACTGTAGTCTTGAAACGTAAATTTTCTAAATAATATTAGATAATTTTCTATAAAAAAATAATCAAGCAATATAGAAGTGACTGAATAGGGATTCAAAAGATAAACATCTTTGAAATACTTTATCTACAACTTCACTTGATAGATTCAAAAAAAGCGGACATGATTGTCCGCTTTTTGTTTGCTCGTTTTGTCATTTAAAGTCAGAAAAAAAGCTTTGGACAGTGATTTCCAAAACTTTCTTCCTTCTAGTAGTCTACAGAGGGTAGACCTTGCGAAATTCTTCTAAAACAACCTTGCTGTCAGGTGTAAAAGTCAGTCCCGCTTCTCCTAAGCAGTCTTTGAAAAAGTCCTCATGAACCTGACGCCAATAGGCTAAGGATTTGTCCCCTTCACCTTCCTTGAAGGCATGGTCAGCTGAAACTTGATGAAAAGGCTGAACGGAAACTTTTGTAATTTCGACAATGCAGACAGCCTGATCTTGGCTATCTAAAATGATATCAAAGGTTCCTTCTTGGGGAAGGGGCTCCTCATCCACTGCATAAAGGTCATAGGCTGAAGCCGTAGCTGTCTTCTCACCTTTTAAAACCAAGTCTGCTAAGAGATCAGCTTCCACTCCAAAAAGCCCAAGCGTCTATCTCATCACCGATAGAGGGATTGGTTTTCTTGTATGCATTCCACATTTCTTGAGGTGTCATGGGTTCTCCTTTGTAATTTTTTACTTTCTTCTTTTATATGTTTAAGATGGTCTGGATGGTCAATTTCTAAATCAAAAATCTCTGGAATAGAACTGTAATGGATAATACACTTGATACCCATCTGATTCATTTTTTGTATGAAAGAAGCATTCAGATAGCCTGCTACAGCAAAGTCAATCTTTTTCATCCTTGCTTTATCCTGCATATCTCTCAGCATTTCTAACATAATGGGACTTTCTATATCATGCCATTGACTATTTCTCACAGTCGCAAAAACAAAAGAAGTCAAATCATTCATTCCAACTACAATCTTTGAAATACCCGTTTCCAGTATCCTGTCTAAGTCAAAATAAGCTGATGGTAATTCAATCATCGTGCCGACTTTCCCGGTAAAACCATACTGACGCAATACTCTAATAGCTTGTTTTAATTGTTCAGCATCATTGACAAAAGGAAAAATAACAGACAGATTGGGATTGGTTTGATAAACTTCTGTAACGACATGTGCCTCAGCCTGAAATTCATCTGGACACGCCAACAAACGCCTGATACCTCTGTATCCAAATAAGGGGTGGCGTTCGTCAAAATACTCTTTAGTCCCGTCTAGAATATTTGCTTCTGCATTTGTTAACTCTGAAAAGCGATACCAGACTTCTTCATCTGAGTATAAACGGCAAATAGTGTCTAGATAATCTTTTACAAATTGTCGACAACTTTTTAGCAGTATATTTTGACTGACCTCCCTCACCAAATATTCACCACGAATCATACCAACATGATGAAATAGTTGTGGGTAAACTTTTTCATCAATTCTTTCGCCACTAAGAGCTAGTTGATTTTGCATGTTTTACCTTCCAATTCATGTAAGAGCTCTTGTCCAATTCAGGAAATCCTCGTAACTCTGCCTTCACCTTTAATACTAAAGGTGAGGCATTTTCTTCGGTCAACTGCTCAAGAGAAATCCAAATGGCATTTGCTGAATCATTACTTCCATCAAGAACTTCATGAGGAAGGGATTTTTGAGAGCCTTCGAAATCGAGTACGATATCATAAAAGGCCATGATATGATGTACGGCGAAGTCTTGCTCTTCTTCATGAACCAGCACATCATAAATCCTAGGATTGCAATAACTGATAAGCGTATAGCCCGTCTCTTCCAGAACTTCTCTCTCGAGGGTTTCTGTCAACCCCTCACCGAGTTCCTGACTACCACCCGGTAGATCAAAACGATGTTGATAGGGGCCTCTTGTTTTTTCAATGCAAAGCAATTTCCCATTCTCATAGCAAATGCCGTATACCCCAAAGTGTTTTTTGATTTCCATATTCTACTCTTTCTAATACTCAATGAAAATCAAAGAGCAAACTAGGAAGCTAGCCGCAGGCTGTACTTGAGTACGGCAAGGCGAAGCTGACGTGGTTTGAATTTGATTTTCGAAGAGTATAAAAATCCAAGATCGATAACTTACCTTATCCCTTAAAAGGAAAGAGGCTATAGATTTCATGCTCCTTGATATACTTCTTTAGTATCTCCATATTCTCCTTGATTTTTGCTTGGATATCTGTCTCTTCACAAGTTGACTCATCAATAAAAAGGTGAATCTTCAATAAATCTGTCAGGTATAGCAAACGGCGTTCCATTTCCGATTCAGGACTTGAGGCTTGCTCGATTTTTGCAAGCTTTTGCTCCAAGCTATCACCATTCAAAAATCTCTGATGAACTCTCCTTCTAATTTTTTGAGTGGATTCCTCCCCTTGTTCTAATGGAGATAAAAGAAGTTTTTTATAGACGATTACCTGATTTTCTGCCTCTCTTTCCAGATAAGCCAATAAAACCAGAGAGCCATCAACAAAGGTCCAAGTGTTATAATTCCCTTCAAATGTAATCTGTACGATCCTATCTAATAATTCCTTAGCCATTTCCTCTTGGCCATCCAGATAAAGTAAATAGGCCAGATGATTTAACGATTCGAGATAGCTAGCTCGGGTTTTCTTATTCTTTTTTAAAAATTTATCTAAATAGAGATGTAGGTCTGGATGTATTTCCAGTTGTTCAACTACTTCTGGTAGCTTCATCTGAAATCCTTTTCTATTATCTTCCCAATAATTTAAAACAATTTTAGTCAATTAATCCAACTCTGCTCGACTAAACAAGTCTTTCATGGATTCGATATCGTCACAAAATTCTTTAAATCCTAAAGCGAATTTAGCCAAGGCGTCCACCTTGGAAGAATAGGCGCAAAACATACTTCCTTCAGGATCAAAGTCGATAGTATCGCTTAATTCAGGCATTTTTTCCTCCAAAAATACCAAAGCCAAGGATGCCCAATCGTAGCCATTTCCTTCAAATCCCTCCTCTTCTCGAGTGTCATACACTTCCTGTCTGTATTCTCCATCAGGGTAATAAATGAGCGACCCTCGAACATTTTGAGGATCCTCATCATATACAAGCAGGCTAAAAGGGGCAATTTTTTCATTTATGTTTTCATAATCTATCATTTCTTAACTCCTTGTTGTATTTGTTAATTATCAATGAAACTGCATAAATCTAGTATGCTTACTAGCTTTCAAAGTTCATAAAGATATCGTGCTGATTATAATAATTCAAAGCATCAACCAAGTCTTGGAGACTTGCATCTGGCTTTTCCTCAAGTGCAACCGAGAGAACATCAAGCAACTGCTCTCCATAGTAGACTAGCTGGAGATCTTGCTCCACTACATCAGCAGGGTAGACATCACGATCTTCCACAACACCTGGATAATCTGATACCCAATATAGGCTATTAAGTCTCAGTTCTCCATACTCCTTAGCATAGAGGCAAAAATTATCTGATACCAACTTGTCCAAACGTACCTGCTCGATGATCTGCTCTAGTGAAAGTTCTTGGTGTTTCCGCATCTCTTCTCCTTTTTAGTTTCACTCTTCAACAAAGGAATTCAAAAAATCCTCAAAAGATGGCCATTGACCATACAACTCAGCTTTTTCTTCTAAAACATAGAAGTAAACCTTGCCATAATCTTCTGCCCTTAAAGAAAGAGCATAGTGACCCGATCCAGGATCATAGGCAAAATGGAGAAGATCTGCGCCCTTAAATCCCTCAGGCACAGCCTCATCGTCAAACCATGTAAGAGAGTTCCTCATCTCATCAAGTGAATTAAAGGAATTGAAAGGAAAGAGATGATGGTCATCGTGAACACCCCTTACTTGGGGCTGGCCACCGTTGTACTGGAGATAAAAATCCTTCATAGCTTCCGGTAATTTCTTTCCAAGAATCTCCTCAAATTGTAAAAGGTCTTCTTTTAAAATCGGTAAATCCGAATCTAGCACTCTAAACATGACTTCTACCTCCCATTTTTACAATTCTTCCTCTAAAATATTGCCAATAAAGTCATAGACGTTTGCAGCTACTTTTTGCATTTCTAAGGTTCCTAAAGCTCCTAAGTCATTTTCATAAATGCAATCATCTGCATTTTTCTTGATGAAGTAGGCCAAATCTCCTTCCTGTCCAATCATAAAATAATCTGGCTCTACCTCCTCAATCTGATAAGTCTCATTACGCTCTTCTAGATCCTCCTTAGCATACAAACAGATACCTGTATCTCCAATTTCATAGGGGTCAATCTCTTTCCACTCCATTAAAAACTGAAAGTAGAGATTGGGCAAGACAAATCCAAACTCATCTCTTTTCATAGTTCACCTCCACATATTCACTGAGTATCAACTATATTACTTCAAAGACCAACCACCATCAATAGTCAAGATTTGTCCCTGCATGGCGCTTGCTTTTCCACTTGCTAAAAAGAGGCTGACTTCTGCCACTTCCTCTGGCTCAATCCAGCGTTTGATGGGTGTTTCACTGGCTACCCAGTCTGCCAGACCGCCTGGCTCAAAGTCAGTTGCTGTCATACCAGTTTTAACAGCACCAGGAGCAATGCCAAAGACCTGAATCCCAGCTTCAGCATAGTCTAGAGCTAATTGCTTGGTAAAACCAGCCAAGGCGTGCTTAGACGAGGTATAGGCGTGTCCACCTCCGCCTGCTAGACTTGAGGCAATGGAACACATATTGATGATGATTCCTCGCTTATTTTCTAACATGTTCATCAAATAATAGCGGGTTAACTCCACAGGCGTTACATAGTTGATTTCAAAAATCTCTTGGATTTCTTGGGCGGATTGTTCTAGTAAAGGTTTGTAGTCATCCAAAACCCCAGCTGTATTGCAGAGAACATCTACCTGAGGACACCAGTCAAAAATTGGTTCCAAGTCAAGCGTTAAATCACGTTGTAAAAAGTGAAAGTCACCCTGTAATTCAGGATTTTCACCCTGATCCACTCCAAAAACCTGATAACCTTTTTCTAAAAAGAGTCGAGCTTGAGCCAGACCAATCCCTGAGCTAACGCCTGTCACCAAAACTCGTCTAGTCATGGACTTCCACCCAATCCGTCGCTAAGACATCACAAGGAGTTGGACTCCACATAGAAAAAAACCTTCTCCTTCACCAGATACGTTGATAAGGAAATAGGGTGTCACTTCAAGGGCGACGCCATTTTTGCTCGATGGTGTCAAAAAAGCTGCACATAGTTTTTCAGCTCCCACCCCAACCAGTACGCACATATTTCTTCTTAGACTTTAGTCCAGGTAAAATTTCTTCAAATGTCATGTTTTTCTCCTTAATTATCTATAAATCTTAATTTCATTATAACAAAAAAACCGCTTTCCAACGGTTTTTTTTGACTGTGATTATTCTAATTTATGTAGCTTGAGAAAAACTATCACCATTGCAATCCAGCTTCTCTAATTTCTTTTTTTGGAAAGCAAACTTACCATTTGGTCGATACCATCTTCCATAGCTATTTCAAGAGAAGAATGGAAAAAAATTTATCAATATCTTGCTTTTGGGCTGGGAAGTTAAGTAGTTCTGTGCTAAACTGAGTCATAGGAATAAATCTTTTTCTATATTCCTTTTTGTGTTTACACAACTTATTTTACACTACCTATATTTTTGGTAAAATAAAAGAAATATAAGAACTTAGGGGAGCTTATGTCGCAAATAACAAAAAAAGAGCTTTAGAAGATTCATTAAAACATCTTCTTTTACAAAAAACCTTTACCTAAAATTACCATTCAGGATATTACTGATGATTGTGGTATTAGTCGAATGACCTTTTATTATCACTTCAAAGATATTTATGATTTAGTAGAGTGGTCTTTTGAAGAAGATGCTCAGAAAGCGCTTGGAGAAAACAGACATTATGATAGTTGGGAACTGGGTTTGTTACATATTTTTGAATCCGTTAGAGAAAATAAGCCTTTTATCATCAATGTATATCATTCAGTTAGTCGTGAACAGATTGAAACTTATCTTTATCGTCTCACTTACCAGTTAATGATTGATGTAGTAGAAGAGAAGTCAGAGGGCTTGCCAGTGACTCATGAAAATAAACAATTTATTGCTGATTTTTATAAGTATGCTTTGGTTGGGTTAATGCTTGATTGGATTAAAAAAGATATGCAGGAAGAGCCAAGGCTGATAGTTAAGAAACTAGATTTATTAGTGCAGGGTAATATAGTGACAGCTTTGGAGCGCTACAATCAAAAATAATTTATTTTTTTATCAAAAAGAAGCCAATTGATAAGAACTTTATCACTTGGTCTTTTTTTGTCTATTGTTTTGCAAGAAATTCATTTCTATAATAAAGACATCATTAATGCTTGGAGGTTTTTAAGATGTATTATTCTAGTGGTAATTATGAAGCTTTTGCACGTCCCTTAAAACCAGAAGGTGTGGAGCATAAGTCCGCTTATATTATTGGTTCTGGTTTAGCAGCTCTATCCGCAGCTTGCTTTCTTGTCCGTGATGGACAGATGCCAGGAAAACAAGTTCATATTTTAGAAAAAGATCCGATTCCTGGAGGCGCCTGCGATGGTTACCAGTATAGTGATATTGGCTATGTCATGCGTGGTGGTCGTGAAATGGATAATCATTTTGAATGTATGTGGGATCTCTTCCGATCTATTCCCTCAATTGAAACTGATGGTGTCAGTGTCTTGGACGAATATTATTGGCTCAATAAAGCAGATCCTAACTATTCGCTCTGCCGTGCAACTGAAAAACAAGGTCAAGATGCTCATACAGATAAAAAGTTTGGCTTGTCAGACAAGGCAGCTATGGAAATTATGAAGCTTTTCTTCACACCTGATGAAGATCTTTACAACAAACGGATCAATGAAGTTTTTGATGATGAGGTGTTTAACTCTAACTTTTGGCTTTATTGGCGGACAATGTTTGCCTTTGAAAACTGGCATTCGGCTCTGGAGATGAAACTTTATATCAAACGCTTTATTCATCATATTGGTGGTTTGCCTGACTTTACTGCTCTGCGCTTTACCCGCTACAACCAATACGAATCCATGATCCTGCCTATGGTCAAATATTTAGAATCGTTTGGTGTTGTATTCCATTACAATACCAAGGTGGTTAATGTGCTCTTTGACTGTCAAAAAGACAAGAAAGTTGCTAAAAAGATTGAAGTTGTTCGTGATGGGGAAGAAGATAGTATTGATTTGACTGAAAATGATTTGGTTTTTATCACCAATGGCGGATGTGTAGAAAATTCAAGTTATGGTAGTCAAGATAAGCCTGCTAGTTTTAATAAGGAGATTCGTTCTGGTGGTGGCTGGGATATGTGGCGCAAGATTGCGGCACAAGATGACAGCTTTGGTCATCCAGATAAATTCTGCTATGATCCTGAACAATCTAATTGGATGAGCGCCACAGTAACAACGATTGACGATAAAATACCAGCTTATATTCAAAAAATTTGCAAACGTGATCCTTTTTCAGGTAAGGTTGTTACAGGCGGAATCGTTACTGCTAAGGATTCAAGTTGGTTGATGAGTTGGACGGTTAACCGTCAACCACAATTTAGAAAACAAGCTAAAAATGAATTAGTAGTTTGGGTTTATGGTCTCTTTTCTGATAAAAAAGGTGACTATATCAAGAAACCTATGCGTGATTGTACTGGTCAAGAAATTTGTGCTGAATGGCTTTATCATATGGGAGTTCCTGTAGCAGAGATTGATGATTTATCACGTCATAGTGCCAGAACAGTTCCTTGTATGATGCCTTACATAACAGCCTTCTTCATGCCACGTGAAAAGGGAGATCGTCCAAATGTTGTCCCAGATGGTGCTGTAAACTTTGCTTTTTTAGGACAGTTTGCGGAAACACCACGTGATACTATCTTCACTACTGAATACTCTATTCGTACGGGTATGGAAGCAGTTTACACTTTATTAAATATTGACCGTGGTGTACCAGAAGTTTGGGGTAGTACCTACGATATCCGTGATTTACTTCATGCGACTGTAGCACTTCGTGATGGTAAATCAATTACTGATATGGAGCTAAATTTTGTAGAAAAATTTATCCTCAAGCAAGCTCTACGTAAAACTGAAGGTACAGATATAGAAAAATTATTGAAAAATTATCATATTATTTAATTTAGAACAAAGCATATTTTAAGGAGTTTTCATGGAGTTTCAAGCATGAGGCTCCTTTTTTGTATACTGTCAATAATTATGTGTAAACACTCAAGTAGAGTTACGGAGTGATATGTGATATTGATTTATTGGAATTATATGAAAAAAATAAGCCAATTCTTCCGTCATCAATTACACAATGGGAAGACTTGTTTATAGGCCAGGGATATTAACGATTGAATAATTTCCTCCACTAAAATCTTATTTAGTATTTCTTTAAATCTAGATGTTATTTAAATCTCTACCTTTTTCTCTAAAAAGGGAAAAAAATCTGATATAATAATCTTTGCAGGTGTATTGTTTAATATTTAATGACCTAAACTATTCCCTGTTTAGAAATATTGATTCAAATCTTATGAAAATCAATCAGTAAATATCGTTCTGAAAAAAACCTTGATATTACGCTGTTTTTTTAGTCCAACAGAAACCCATACTTTCCAAACCAGGTCTTAAGAAAGCTCGTAAAAGCATCACAATTTAGTAAACGTTAAAAACTTATTTACACTTATTGAAAGCATTTCGTCTAATACGAGATGCTTTTTTTCTAACTAATTTTTACAAATTGGGAATTACATATAATTATTTGAAAAACAAAAAAAGTTAGTTACAATAAAAAATGTAAAAATCACTTACTCGATTATGATATAATACCTCTTAAGTAGACATGGTAAATAACCAAAATCTACTTAAGAGGTATTTTTATGTCTAGAAGAGAAAAATTCACCCCATACGAGAAAGAACAAGCTTGTCTTGATTATATTAAATGAAGGTCGACTTTTATCACGAATATAGGGACTAAAAAAAGCAGGCAAACCTGCTTTTTTGCTTATTCACCAAACTTTGCCAGGGCATTCATCAAGTAGACGATTCCGTCGTAGATAAAGCCAAGAGCTACCAGGTAAGACACGAAGAGGCTACCAGTCATTGGGTTAAAGAGTAGGATGACTCCCAGAACTAAGCCCAAAACAGACAACCAGGTCATAGATGATCCTAGGCGTGGCAGAAGGACCTTGATCCGGTTGGCACGGAAAAGACCACTAATGGAAGAAATCAAAAGAGTTACCGCAAATACTGTTGGCAAGACCAAAGGCAGAGTCCAGTAGCCGTAAGCCAGAAAAATCCCTGCAAAGATCACGTTCAAGATAGAGAAGAAGAGGTGACCACGGCGCTCTGAAGCGGGCGCAGACAGGTAGCTAAAGAAGCTAGCCAAGGCACCAACAAAGAGAGAAAAGGCAAAAAGCCAGCTCATAGCCACAAGGTTAGCCAGAGGATTAAAGAAGAGATAAAAGGCAAAGATCACATAAACAATCCCTGCCAAAACAGACAAGAGTTTTCCTAAAAATTTCATAGTTGAATCTCCTAACATTTATTTTGATAGCCTATTCTAGCATTTTCAGAGATAAATTTCAAGAATAGGTGCAACTTTTATTAACACTCTTCAATAAGAGCCTCTAACGCTGTTTTGTAACCCAAACGTTTTTCATGGTCAGCTATTGATCTTGTCCAGTGCATCGGCTAATTCTTGCTCGCTAATAGCTGCTAAATTTATCTTCTTAGGAAATACTCCCGAAGTAAAACCATTGGAATTTTCATTAATGCCTCTCTGCCAAGAAGAATAAGCATCCACAAAATAAAAGATAAAAGATTTTTCTTTTTTTACAAGAAATCTTGTGCAAAAAAAGACAGATTTCTCAAAAATTTTTGAATCTGTCTTTCTTTACTTAATATACTGTTCGTGTATGGACCCGCCCGTTTGGAGCTTCAAATTCGTATTCTAAGTAATCCTGATAGGTCCCTGGTGCAATCACTCCACGCACATCTAATACAGCCGTTCCCGCCTGTCCCACAATGGAATCTGCTAACAGGCAGCAATTCGTAGACAGAACAAAGTAAGATTTAAAAACGCGAAGAAGTAAATTTATATAGCTCAGCCCCTAAATCATATTTCAATTTGTAAGCGTAGGTCGGCTGACCGTCTTCCAGTAACCTACTAGGTGGATCCCAAGGTTCTAACAACTGATCAATTTCAGCTAGACGCTTCTCTACTGCCTGATTCTCTTCTTCGGTAAGGGATAGGCTGTAGCCAAACAGCGTCTTTTGACTCTCTTTTTACATAGTTCGATGTATGGTTCCTTATCCACTTTAAACAGTACGCCATCCCCAATCGTCCCAAATAGACGCTCTGAAAAGGGATCGTAACTTCCGTAAGAAAATGACCTTCCCCTGATAACAAATATCTACATGCCCAATCGCTCCAAATAAGTTGCTGTCAGAAGTATGAACCAAAATTTCTAATTCCCTTGCCTCTTCTTCTTTTTTTCACCAATCGATAAGGGCCTGTGTGTCCCGCCGAGCTCCCTTTTTTGAAGAAACTGGTTAAACCGTTTTAACTCCTTAGCAGGGATAAAAGGCTGCAAAAGATAACCGGTAGAGCTAATACGAAAGCGACGTTTTTAACTCTTGGCCTTGTTGGTCTTTGTCAAATAAAATACCATCTCGAATATTAGAAATCCCCAACAAGACCAGATAAGCCCCCAAGAGGATAAATTGGAAGTGCCCATCTGAACCAGGTTCCAAGACAGTTGCTAGACCAATCCCACCGTTTAAAAGCGCATCCCATAAATAGAGCCAGCCTCCTTTTACCCGATTGGCCTTATAAAAGCCAAAATGTGATCCCATAGACAATGGCACTCCCCAACTGATATGCCCCTAAACAAATCACAACTAAGTTTACGGGCAGACTACTCAGTCGATTCAACCAGATCAACGCAAGTGAAAGAAAAATAAACCAAATAGAGTGGCTATAGGAAATAGACTTGCTACGTAACAAAAAGCGAAGAAGAAAGCTTCCTAGTCCATCAACTAAAAAGTAAATGGCTAATAGATCCAAGGAAAAATTTTGTGAAACCAACACCGTTTCGAAAAAAATGAGGATCCCAAAAAAATGACGGCAAGAACCCCAAACAATAAAGTCCGTCTTCTTGCAACTTCTTCAACAGATAATTTTCTCACCATGACACCCTCCTTCAGAGATCAAGGTCTTTAGACAAATACTATTTTTATCACGTATAATATAGAAGTAAAGAATTTGCATTTTCAAACAATTATATAATTTTTTTAATTAAAGATAAAAAAAGAGCGAGTATCACCTCGCTCTTAATAAAATATTTCTTTAGTCTCTACGGCAAATCATTCCCTGCAGCGAGGTAAATCTCATACCATTCTTTTCGTGTTAGAATCAGGTTACTTGCTTGGCTAGCTTCTAGCAAATGTTTTGGATTTGTTGTCCCTACCACCGCCTGCATCTTAGCTGGATAGCGTAACACCCAAGCGATAGCAATAGCTGATGGGCTCACACCGTATTTTTAAAGGCTAATCGATTTAGGGACTTGGTTTAGTTGCCGGAACTTCTCATTGCCGACAAAATTCCCTTTAAAATATCCAAACTGTAAAACTGACCAAGCCTGAATAACCATGTCGTTTAATTTGCAATATTCAAAGACGCTACCATCACGCAAAGCTGCCTTGTCACCTTCCATATTGACATGGAAACCTGATTCAAAATCCTGGCGTGAAAAGCTGCGCTTAGTTGTAATTGATTGATAGATAAAGGTTGTTTGACCTCTTTCTTCAGTAATTCCATCATCATAGGATTTTTGATTGGACACACCGAAAGTCTCGAACTTTACCTGATTTGTGTAGTATTTCAAAGGCTTGAGCCACTTGATCAGCTTCCATCAAAGCATCTGGACGATGGAGAAGCAAGCTATCTAGATAATCAACCTGCAATCGTTGTAGAATTCCGTCTACTGATTCTAAAATATAATCTTTTGAAAAATCAAAATAGGTAAATTCTTCTATGCGAATGCCACACTTGGACTGGATCCACATCTTTTCTCGCAGGTCAGGACGATTGTTTAACACTTGACCCAGTAATTCTTCGCAACGACCTCCACCATAGATATCTGCTAAGTCAAAGGCATTGATTCCTACAGATAGGGCTGTTTCAACCAACTCCTCAACCTCTTTAACCGACTTGTCACTGATTCGCATCATGCCGAGAACGATTTCGGACAATTCTCTTTTCTCTTGACCAAATGGAATATATTTCATGGCAATTTCCTCCGTTTTTCTTCATTATAAAGTAGAATGCCACTTTTATCAACTACTACCTTATAAAAGAAAGAGAGTGGGACAGAAATCGGTAATTCGTTAGAATTCGATTTCGTCGTCCCACCTCCGCACAGTTGAGTAGGGCTGTAAAAGCTGATGAAATCAGCGTAGTAGAGACCACTCAACCACTGCGTCCTGCTCGAAACTCCAAAGACAATTGAGAGGCTAGGACTTTTGTCCCAGCCTCTTTAAATCTTAACCGATCACACTTCCATTTGGTACAGCTGGATCAACTGTTAGAAGGGTTAATTTGCCATCATGTTCAGCTGAGAGAATCATCCCTTGGCTGACATATTTTTTTCATCATTTTACGTGGTTTGAGGTTAGCAACGATTTGTACTTTCTTGCCGACCAATTCTTGTTCGTTTGGATAGTATTTTGCAATACCAGAAAGGATTTGACGATCTTCACCATCTCCAGCATCCAAGCGGAATTGAAGCAACTTATCAGAACCTTCTACTTTAGAAACTTCTTTTACTTCAGCAACACGAATTTCAACTTTGTCAAAGTCTTCAAACTTAATTTCTTCCTTGTTGAGTTTGAGTTCAACTTCATCTGGATTCCATTCTTTTTCGACGGCTGGCTTGTTGCCTTCCATTTGTTCCTTGATATAGGCGATTTCTTCTTCCATATCCAGACGTGGGAAGATTGGTGTTCCTTTGGCCACTACAGTCACACCTAGAGGGAAATCAGCCAAGCTCAAGTTTTCAAGGCTAGAAACTTCTGCTAGACCAAGTTGTGTCAAGACTGCACGACTGGTTTCCATCATAAATGGCTCAATCAAGTGCGCTACGACACGAAGGCTAGCTGCCAAGTGGCTCATCACACTTGCCAATTGGTCACGGTGCGCTTCGTCTTTAGCCAGTACCCATGGAGCTGTCTCATCAATGTATTTATTGGTACGTGAGATAAGAGTCCAGACTGCTTCAAGTGCACGTGGATAGTCAACTGCTTCCATGTAGGTATGGTAGTCAGCAATTGATTGTTCTGCCACTTGAGCAAGTTCATTGTCAAAGTCTGTTACACCTTCTACATAGGCAGGGATTTGACCATCAAAGTACTTGTTAATCATTGAAACCGTACGGTTGAGGAGGTTTCCGAGGTCATTTGCCAATTCATAGTTGATACGACCTACATAGTCCTCTGGAGTGAAGGTTCCGTCTGAACCAACTGGAAGGCTACGCATGAGGTAGTAACGAAGCGGATCGAGACCATAGCGCTCTACTAACATTTCAGGGTAAACGACATTCCCTTAGACTTGGACATCTTGCCATCTTTCATGACAAACCAACCATGGGCAATCAAGCGGTCAGGTAATTTAACATCCAACATCATAAGAAGGATTGGCCAGTAGATGGAGTGGAAACGAAGGATGTCTTTTCCAACCATGTGGAAGACTGTTCCATTCCAGAACTTGTCAAAGTTGCCATGTTCATCTTGACCGTAACCAAGAGCTGTCGCATAGTTAAGAAGGGCATCAATCCAAACGTAGACAACGTGTTTCGGATTTGATGGGACTGGTACACCCCAGGTAAAGGTTGTACGAGATACTGCCAAGTCTTCCAAACCTGGCTCAATGAAGTTACGCAACATTTCATTAAGGCGACCATCTGGAGTGATGAAGTCAGGATGTGATTTGAAAAATTCGACCAAGCGGTCTTGGTATTTGCTGAGGCGAAGGAAGTAAGATTCTTCTGAAACCCATTCAACCTCGTGACCTGATGGAGCGATACCACCCGTCACATTTCCAGCTTCATCACGGAAAACTTCCGCAAGTTGGCTTTCTGTAAAGAATTCCTCATCGGATACTGAGTACCAGCCAGAATATTCACCTAGGTAGATGTCATCTTGAGCTAGCAAGCGTTCAAAAACTTGTGCTACTACTTTTTCATGGTAATCATCTGTAGTACGGATAAATTTATCATATGAGATATCCAGTAATTGCCAGAGTTCTTTAACACCAACTGCCATTCCGTCAACATAGGCTTGAGGCGTGATGCCAGCTTCTTCTGCTTTTTGCTGGATTTTTTGGCCATGCTCATCAAGACCAGTCAGATAAAAGACATCGTAGCCCATCAGGCGTTTGTAGCGAGCTAGAACATCACAAGCAATGGTTGTGTAGGCAGAACCGATATGAAGTTTACCAGATGGATAGTAAATCGGTGTTGTAATATAAAAATTCTTTTCAGACATAATATTTCCTTTCCAGGCTAATGAAACCTGTTTTTCTAACACTTCATTATACCACATTTTTTTAGTGATTTTCGATAGAGAAATCCATACAAAAACAAGACAGACTAATGTCCATCTCGTTTTTTATCTTTTAAATTATTCATAGCGAAGTGCTTCGATTGGATCAAGCTTAGAGGCTTTGTTGGCTGGTAAAACACCGAATATCATACCGATACCTGCTGAAACCGCTAAACTAAAGAGAGCGATTGGGATGGATACTCCAACCTCGATTCCTGCAATCAAGTTTTGAAGAAGAACTCCTGCAAGCATGGTCATTCCTGCAGCAAGCAGAAGACCAATGAAGCCACCTAACATGGTTAAAATCATGGATTCAATCAAGAACTGGACTAGAATATTCCCACGTGTTGCTCCTAGCGCTTTGCGTAGACCAATCTCACGGGTACGCTCTGTCACCGAAACAAGCATAATGTTCATAACACCAGTACCACCAACAAAGAGTGAAATTCCCGCAATGGCACTAATAATAGTTGTTATAAAACCAAACATTTGTTGAACTTCGTTGAAGGCTTCCGTTGCATCTGCAACCTGATACTCCCCTTGTTGGAGGCCTGCAATTTCTGTCATTTTTCTAGCCAGCTCTGGTCCTAAAGTCTGAGTCAAGCTAGTATCATTGACACGAAAGACAATATTTGAAATCTCATCTGTGTTAAAATTGACCGCAAGAGAAGTATTGGTCGTAATTGGTAGCCCTCCAACGCCAAAGGTTTTTGCAGCCTTAGCTTCTTTACTTGCATAAACACCAATAACACGGTAACTGATTTCATTTACTTCAACAATCTGGTTGAGGGCATCTTTTGCTGAACCAAAAAGGCTATTGGCAAGCTCTTCATCTAAAATGATCACACTTGCAAAATCTTTATAATCTTGTGCTTTAAGTCCACGACCTGCAATGATTTCATTTTCGACCGCATCCATATAGGTGACATTCCCACCCGTCATGTTAGCGTGTTCGACCTTTTTATCCTTATAAGTCAAGGTAACATTGGCTGAGTTGGTTACGTAATAACTATCTACTCCCTTGAGCTTTGCAGCTTCTTTAACCCAAGCTTCTTGAGGTTTTGGTGGTTCAACAAAATCTTCTTCTTGACCGCCAGACAAGGTCAGGGCAGATTGTCTTTGGGTAAAGGAACCGTCCTTACTCTTGGTAGGTGAGAAGAAGACATGGATGTCTTTTTGAGACTTGGTCATGTTTTTATTGACCTGGCGAGACATAGAATCTCCTAGGGCCATGATGACAACGACGGATGATACCCCAATGATAATCCCGATCATGGTTAAGAATGATCGCATCTTATGAGCCATGATAGATGAAAAGGCAAATTTCAGATTCTGCATCTTAGTTTTCCTCCTTTTCTACTTGGGCGCTATCAGACGAAATGACTCCATCGCGGATGACAATCTGACGTTTAGCGTAGGCAGCAATTTCAGGCTCATGCGTTACCATAATGATAGTTTTTCCCTCTTTGTTTAATTCAACTAAGAGTTGCATGATCTGATTACCCGTTTTGGTATCCAGAGCTCCAGTTGGCTCATCGGCCAAGATAATAGATGGATTGTTGACAAGAGCACGCGCTATGGCTACTCTCTGCTTCTGACCACCTGATAATTCTGATGGTAAGTGATGGCTGCGCTCAGTCAGTTCAACCTTTTCCAGATATTCTTCTGCTAATTTGCGACGTTTTGAAGCTGAAACTCCCGCATAAATCAAGGGAAGTTCGACATTCTGGAGAGCATTCATTTTTGGACAAGAGAAAAAAATTGCTGAAAGACAAAGCCAATCTCTTGATTTCGCACCTTGGCTAATTGTTTTTCACCCAAACCAGCCACTTCTTTTCCGCCTAGGAAATACTGACCACTTGTAGGTGTATCCAACATACCAATGGTATTCATGAGGGTGGACTTACCAGAACCAGATGGTCCCATGATAGCCACGAATTCTCCCTCGTGAACTTCAAGGTTAATGTTTTTGAGAACTTGAAGCTCTTGATCACCATTTCGATAGCTACGGCAGATATTTTTGAGGCTAATTAGTTGCTTCATCAGTCTTCACCTCTTTTCCTTCTTCTAAGGAAGCTGTCGGATTACTGATGACTTTTGCTCCATTTGTCAAACCAGATGTAATTTCTTGGTTTTCTGCGTCCGCATTTCCCAATCCAACTTCAACTTTTTTAGCTTTCTTATTCTCGTCAAGAATCCATACAAAGTTCTTTTCTTCTTCCATGACCACACTAGTAATTGGAACAATCAAGGCCTTGCTACTATTCTTAACTTCAATGCTCACAGTAAATCCTTGTTTCAAATCTCCAACTTCACTTGTAACATCGATAGTGAAAGGATATTTAGATCCTGAATTAGAAGTATTTAAGTTTGAGCTTGATTCACTGTTATTTTTTTGGATAGTTTGAGATATAAGAAATCTTACCAGTCCAAGTTTTATCAGGATAAACCTTAGTAGTAAATGTAACTTCTTGACCGACTGAAAGGTTAGCGAGATTATACTCAGATAGTTCTCCTTTAACCTGCAAATTATCATTACTTACAATATGAACTAGAACTTGACTATTTCCAGTTGGAGATTTTGAAACATTTCGGTTTACCTCGACGACCGTTCCTTCAACTGTGCTTAATACCGTCGTTGCATTCAACTGAGCTAATGCTTTTTCTTGTTGAGCTACTGCATCTGCACGAGTATCACGAGCATCACTAATTTGTGAATCAATAGAAGAAACTGATGAACCAGAAGTTTGAGCTTGGGCTCCATCTACACCACCTTCGATTCCTGCTTGAGGAGTAGCTGGCATTGCCTCAGCACTATTGCGCGCTTGGTATAATTCATTGATATGACGGTCAGCCTTAGCAATGGCGCGAGAAGCAGCATCATAGGCAGCCTGAGCTTCAGTACTACTATATTTAACAAGTGCTTGGCCTTCACTTACCTTATCTCCTACAGAGACCGAAACCTCATCCAAGTCACCTTTACTAGCATCATAATAAACATATTGCTCATTTTGAGCTGTTACGGTACCAGATAAGAGAACCGATGAAGCCACTGACCCCTCTTTGGCAAGAACGATTTTTGCAGTTTCATCTTGTGTTGCAGCTTGATTTGGTTGTCTCAATAGAAGAACAGCAGCTGCTCCTACTACAAGAACTGACGTAACTCCTATAGCTGTAAATAGGGGCCATTTTTTAGCTTTTGACTTCTTTTTCATATCCATACCTCTTTTATAAACATATATTAAGATTATAGCACAAGTCCTAAAAATGGACAATTGCCTTCTGACCATCCAAAAATAATTGCCAAATCTTTTATTGTTGTGTTAGTTACATAATACAACTTCTTTTTTATTTTTGCAAGCATTTTCTTAAGAAATTTAAGCGTAGCAGATTTTTGCATTGACCTCCAAAAAAAGATAGAATATGACTAGAAAACAACTAAAGGAGCTTTCAATGAGAGAATATGATATTATCGCCATCGGTGGAGGTAGCGGAGGTATTGCTACCATGAATCGTGCTGGTGAACATGGTGCTAAGGCGGCAGTTATTGAGGAAAAGAAATTAGGTGGAACTTGTGTCAACCTCGGCTGTGTCCCTAAAAAAATCATGTGGTATGGAGCGCAAATCGCAGAGAGTATCCACAAATATGGACCTGACTATGGATTCACAAATACTGGTAACGAATTTGATTATGCAACTCTTCGTAAGAATCGTGAAGCCTATATTGACCGTGCTCGTTCTTCTTATGATGGAAGCTTCAAGCGTAACGGGGTTGATTTGATTGAAGGACGTGCCGAGTTTGTCGATGCCAATACTGTCAGCGTTAATGGCGAATTGATCCACGCTAAGCATATTGTGATTGCGACTGGAGCTCATCCTCATATTCCTGCTATTCCTGGTGCTAAACTAGGTGGTAGCTCAGATGATGTCTTCGCCTGGGAAGAGTTGCCTGAATCGGTAGCTATTCTAGGTGCTGGTTATATTGCTGTCGAACTGGCTGGTGTACTCCATACACTTGGTGTTCAGACAGATTTATTTGTACGCCGTGAACGTCCGCTACGTGGATTTGATAGCTATATCGTTGAGAGTCTAGTTCAGGAAATGGAAAATACAGGACTAAACCTCCACACACATAAGGTTCCTGCTAAACTTGAAGAAACTGAACAAGGTATTACCATTCATTTCGAAGATGGCAGCACTCATACTGCCAGTCAAGTTATCTGGGCAGCTGGTCGCCGTCCAAATGTTCAAGGACTTCAACTCGAAAAAGCTGGTGTTACCCTCAATGAACGCGGCTTTATCCAGGTTGATGAATACCAGAACACAGTCGTTGACGGAATCTACGCTCTTGGAGATGTCACAGGTGAAAAGGAACTAACTCCTGTTGCTATCAAGGCTGGTCGTACCCTATCCGAGAGACTTTTCAACGGTAAAACCAATGCTAAAATGGACTACACTACTATTCCAACTGTAGTTTTCTCACACCCAGCAATCGGAACAGTCGGTCTGACTGAGGAAGAAGCTATCAAAGAGTACGGCCAAGAAAACGTTAAAGTCTATACTTCAAAATTTGCATCTATGTATTCTGCCGTTACTAGTCACCGTCAAGAAGCTCGCTTCAAGCTCGTAACAGCTGGTGCAGACGAAAAGGTTGTTGGTCTTCATGGTATCGGCTATGGCGTCGATGAAATGATTCAAGGTTTCGCAGTCGCTATCAAGATGGGAGCTACAAAAGCAGACTTTGATGCTACTGTCGCTATCCACCCAACTGGCTCAGAAGAATTTGTGACCATGCGTTAAAAGAAAAGAGAGACCCCTTGGTCTCTTTTTTACTCTAAATCGGCCGTTACAAAAAGAGTTAACTATTTCAAAATTAACGGTTGACTTTATCTAGCAAGATTATATAATAGTTACTATAAATAAAAAAGAGGTTAACTATTTTGAAAAAAGCACATATCTATGCCATTCCTGCTATAGGAGCTGCTCTTATTGCAGTATTAGCCCAGATTAGTATTCCCATTGGTCCAGTTCCTTTCACTCTGCAAAACTTTGCTATTGGACTGATTGCTACTGTTTTTAGACCTAGAGAAGCCGTCCTCTCTGTTGGACTATATCTATTACTTGGCGCCATTGGTCTTCCTGTTTTCGCTAGCGGAGGAGCTGGTTTTCATGTTTTGGTGGGCCCAAGTGCTGGTTATCTTTGGTTCGACCTTGTCTATGCTGGACTTGCTTCCTATCTCATTCACACAAATAGTGGCGTATTACGTATTTTCTTTACAAATCTCTTGGGTGATTCTCTTGTCTTTGTAGGTGGTATTCTCAGTCTCCACTTCTTAGCTGGGATGCCTTTTGACAAGGCACTCGCTGTCGGTGTCATTCCATTTATCATCCCTGATCTTGCTAAAATTGTAGCAATTAGCTTTTATCAGCCGACCACTACTTCAACGTCTCCGTACTCAACCCTATTTTTCAAGCAAATAAAAAAGAGGCCGGGATTTTCCCTGCCTTTTTTCGGTTCTTCTTAAATGAATACTTATTGATTCTTAAAGGCATCCACCATCACTTGAAACTCTTCGTTTGAAAGTGTAATTCCTTTTCCCATCTTTGTGTGGTCGGGGCTCCAACTACGAATATCAAACTTTGCTGGTGCTCCATTAAAACTAACACGATTGATTTCTTTAGTCCATCCTTTTTCATTTTCAGATAGAGTAAGTAAGTGTTCTTCAATTTCAAAAGTAAATTCAGCCATGTTTTTCTCCTTTTTTTGTATTCTACTGATTATTCGTAAAAATCTTGTAGATTTTCTATAATTTTTATATAATAATGATAGATTAGAAAGGAGGCTCTTATGAAACTTTTTATTCAAAAACGCTAGAAAAAAGTCCAAAGCTTCCTTTATGGACAAGATGAGCCTACCCCAATCCAAAATAATTCATTAGCCACTACTATTCAGCAAGCCATTCAGAAAAAAACAGCTGTTCATATTATTTTTTCTGAGACTAGCTTTTACTGGAGATATCATAAAATACGATACTGATCGCCAGCAACTGATTGTTAAAAATTTTGCAAAAAATATTACTCGTATTATCCGAATATCCGATATTCGGAGGGTTAGTTTTGTCCCTTCAACCGTTCAAACTGCACAAAAAAACAGATTTAAGAAAGAGTGAGATGATAGAAACATCTCACTCTTTTTAGCTTAGCGAATTTGTTCAAAATGTAAGTGAACAGCTATGTGATCACCATAGCCACTTCTCTCCAAGTCGCGTTGCAGACGGTAAGAGATATAGTGTTCAGCAATAGTGATGTATCCTGCACCTAGTAAGCGGTGCTCAACCATTGATTGGATCATGCTGATAGTTGCACGTTCCACTTTTGCTTCTTCTAAATCCAAAACAACCTTTTTAGTAACTTGAGCTAGATTTTGGCGCAAATCGTCTGTCAAAACATAGACTGTCTGAGCCGCTTTCAGGATAGCCTGATAGATTTTATCTGGGTTAAAGTCTGCGACTTGTCCATCACGTTTAATTACTTGCATAAGTTTCTCCTTTTAATCGTTTTTTTCTTTAATTTCAGCCAACATTGTTTCTTCTTCTGCTGTCAATTCATAATCTTCCAGCAAGTCTGGTCTACGTTGGTAGGTTTTCTTAAGACTTTCATAGAGTCGCCATTGTCGAATCTTCTCATGGTGACCACTCATAAGCACCTCTGGAACCACCATACCACGATAGTCATAAGGTCGTGTATACTGAGGATATTCGAGTAGGCCTGATGAAAAACTATCATCTTGATGACTAGATTCTTTACCAATCACCTCTGGTATCAAGCGAACTGTAGCATCAATCATGGTCATTGCTGCAAGCTCTCCTCCAGTTAGTACATAATCTCCAAGAGATATTTCATCTGTAACTAAGGTCTTAATACGCTCATCATAGCCCTCATAGTGCCCACAGATAAAGATGAGTTCCTCTTCTTGAGCCAAATCTTCAGCATAGGCTTGGTCAAACTGTTTTCCAGCTGGGTCTAAGAGAATCACGCGCGGATTATTCTTTTCAATGGCATCAAAAGCATCAAAAATCGGTTGTGCTCGAAGTAGCATACCTTGGCCACCACCATAGGGTTCGTCATCCACATGACGAGCTTTTTCTGCGTAGTCTCGAAAATTATGATAGTGGATATCTAAGAGTCCTTTTTCACGAGCCTTGCCAACGATGGAATGTTCTAAGGGTGTGAACATTTCTGGAAAGAGAGTTAAAATATCAATCTTCATCGTCTAACCCTTCTAAGAGTTCAACATCCACACGGTTATTAGGAATATCTATATTGAGAACTACAGGTGGGATATAAGGTAAGAGTAGGTCTCGTTTGCCTTTTCGTTTGACTACCCAGACATCGTTGGCCCCTGGCTGAAGGATTTCCTTGATAGTTCCAATCAAGTTATCTCCCTCATAGACTTCTAAACCGATAATCTCGTGGTAGTAAAACTCACCCTCATCCAGGTCATTGAGATTCTCCTCAGCAACCTTCAGACTGTAGCCCTTATATTTTTCGATATCATTGATATGGTACATATCTTTAAACTTGATGATATCGAAGTTTTTTTGTTTACGGTGGCTTGCAATGACCACTGTTCGCACAAACTGATCTTTTTCATCAAATAAGGCAAGCTCTGCCCCTTTTTTAAAGCGTTCTTCAGCAAAATCTGTCACTGACAAGACTCGCATCTCACCTTGCAAACCCTGAGTGTTGACAATTTTCCCAACGTTAAAGTAGTTCATCTTGTCTCCTGTATCTGTTTCTCCCTTTATTTTATCATGTTACAGGGATTTTCACAAGTTGGAGAAAAGAGCAATTATGGATGGTTTCTTGCTAAAAAGCCTTCCAAATCTTGTTCATGCTGATACTTAATGGCTGCCTTCTTGTCTTTTTCAAAAATGGTCTTCGTTAGGTCGATATGGTTGATAGCTGCAATTGCCACTGTGTAGTGAATGATATCTGCCAACTCCTTTGCCAATTCCTCGTTTGAATCTTGGACACCCTCTTTTCTACCTGAACGTCCATTTAAAACCTCAGCGACTTCTCCAACTTCTTCCACTAATTTGATAAAAAGTCCTTCTTCTGTTCTAGATTGTTGGTAATGATCAAGTAAGTATTCCTCTAGTTGTCTAACTGTTAAATCTCTCATTCCTTCTCCTTGCAAAAAAAGCGAGACCTCGTCCCGCTTTTCTTATTTTTCATCAATAACGATTCTTACTTTTTTGTCTTCAGTTGGGACAGAGTAGACAATCGTTCTTATCGCAGAGATAGTGCGACCCTTACGACCGATTACACGACCCACATCGCTCTGGTCAAGATCCAAATGATATTCCAAAAATTCTGGTGTATCTTCAATCTTGATAGTTAAGGCATCTGGTTGTGAAATCAAAGGTTTCACAATTGCAATAATGAGATTTTCAATCGTATCCATCTGTCAACCTACTTTAAACTTATTTAGAGAATTTAGAATCGTGGAATTTTTTCAATACGCCTTCTTTTGAAAGGATGTTGCGAACTGTATCTGAAGGTTGAGCTCCATCAGCCAACCATGCAAGAACGCGGTCTTCTTTCAAAGTTACTTGGTTTTCTTCAACAAGTGGGTTGTAAGTTCCAACTGTTTCGATGAAACGTCCATCACGTGGTGAACGTGAATCTGCAACGTTAATACGGTAGAAAGGTTTTTCTTAGAACCCATACGAGTCAAACGGATTTTTACTGCCATTTTTAATATCTCTTTTCTTTTATTTTTTTGTTCGGTCAAATAGCTAGGCTATTTACCACATGTTCTATTATAGCAGATTTCTAACAGGTGTCAAGAAAAAAACTTGACAGATGGAAATTTTTTTTATTTTGCTACCCTACTATTTCCATTTACATTTGAAATCCACTTCCTTTTAGGGTACAATGATAGAAATGATTTTTGAAAGGACTAACATGAAAAAACTTGCTACACTACTTCTCATTTCGACTTTTGCTCTCGGTGGATGTACAAGCATCCAACGTGCACTTCGTGGTGATGATTACGTGGATTCTAAGATTGCTGCTGAGGAAAGTTCAAAAGCGACTGCCCAAGCAGAAAAAGATTTGAAAGACGCCTTAACTAATGAAAATGCTAATTTCCCTCAACTTTCTAAGGAAGTTGCTGAGGACGAGGCTGAAGCTATCCTCTACACCAGCCAAGGGGATATACGTATCAAGCTCTTTCCAAAGTTAGCTCCACTTGCCGTTGAAAACTTCCTTACTCACGCTAAGGAAGGCTACTACAATGGTGTTACCTTCCACCGTGTGATTGATGGATTTATGGTACAAACCGGAGATCCAAAAGGGGATGGTACAGGCGGTGAATCTATCTGGCATGATAAGGATAAAACCAAGGACAAGGGAACAGGTTTCAAAAATGAAATCTCTCCATACCTCTATAATATCCGTGGTTCACTATCTATGGCCAATACTGGTCAACCAAGCACAAATGGTAGCCAATTCTTCATCAACCAAAGTACAACAGACTATTCAGCTAAACTTCCTACAAATAGCTATCCTAAGAAAATTATCGAAGCCTACAAAGAAGGTGGAAATCCAACTCTTGATGGGAAACACCCCGTCTTTGGACAAGTGATCGATGGGATGGATGTAGTCGATAAAATAGCAAAAGCTGAAAAAGATGAAAAAGACAAACCAACTACTGCTATCACTATCGATAGTATCGAAATTGTTAAAGACTACGATTTTAGTAAACAATAACATCATTAATTTTAAGGAGATTATCAAATGATTCTATTTTGGGGGTCAAAAGGTTACCAAAAAGTGTTGGGACATACACAAACTGCTATCGAATGTGACCATTGTAACAATGTTGGTACTTGGGAAATTACGGAATACGGACGCAAGTTCACTCTTTACTGGATTCCGCTCTTCCCTTATGGTAAAACTTATTTCGTTTCTTGCCCGATTTGTCACTACGGAAAAGAAATCCAAAAATCTGAGATTGATCAATATCTCAACTATTAAAAAAGATAGGTCATAGGGCCTATCTTTTTTAATTGTTCTTTCCATGTAAGCGCTCTATTTTCCTATCCAGTTATGATATAATATAGTTAACAGTAATAAGAGGCTCTCCTATGAAACCATATAAAATAAATCTATTCCGACTTGGTCTACTCTTACCAACGTATTTAATCTTTAATTTTGTTTATTCGATTACTTATGATTCCGGAGGTATTGCTCTTATACTCTTGTGGCCAGTATTTTTACTTGTCATATGCAGGAATTGCGCTAGGAAATATTTTTATATTTAGAGACATTACAAAATTAAAATCCTCCTTTGAAGATAATGAGTTAATCCAAAAGTCTTCTACGATACAGTTAGTTCTGGCTACAATTGGATTTTTCATGCAAATAATAGGTTTTAAGGGAGTTCCACTTAATTACATTGATAGTTATCCAGTACTGGTTTGCGCTAGTATTGTATACTCTATCATTCTCATTATTGCTATTTATCAGAAAATAAAGCTAGGGGAAGGAAAAGATGTTTCAGCTATATTTGGTTTTATCTTTGGGGGTATGGTCATTTTTATCACTAGCCTTGCACTGTTTACAACCACTTCTCCATCAATAAAATACACTACTCCTTCTTTTGCTGAAGAATTCCAATCACTTGGGCTTAAGGGAAAGGTTGAACTACTTGGCAAACATAGACAGATTGAATCTTTTAACGGAACAGTCTACGAGCTAAGATATACAGAAAATTTATCTGATGGGACTACTTTAGAAGAAAGGACTTACGCAAAAATTCATAAAATAAGCGGAGAACATTTATCAAATTTCTTTCTTACTGATGAACATGCAAAAGATATAGATCTCGAAACCCTTCTTAACGACAAAGAAAAGGCACTGTTTCACACTGTCAAACAAGACGAGTTTTCGTTCTTGCTACATGAATACAAAGAGAGACCGAATCTTGAACAAGAAGAAGATAGTATCAAAAATGCTACTGCTGACAAAATAAATAAGCTTTTTGATACACCAGGAGAATTTGCTTCTAGTTTTTAAATTTAGAACATATCCTATAGAAAACTACTATATTGCAATTATTGCACAGGCTGTCAAAAATCGAGAAAAAGGGGATTCTGATGCAGCTGGTTTTTATAATATTACAACAAAAGATCTCATGAAAAACAAAGGTCTTACTCTCGATTTTACTTGTGACCTTGCGGGCATTAAGGTAGAAAATGCTAGTCCTTTTGGACGTCTTTAAGGAAAGAATCTTATCTTTACCAAAAATTCATTTTCCGATGGAATCTATAACATCAGTTGTTCCTATGTTGAAAAATGGAATCAAAAAGAAAGTTACTTGCCCATTTTGTTGTTGAAGATGGTGTGGGACACTTTGAAGAGGATGTAATCGAAGGAAATCAAACAAATTAGGTATTTTTGATACTAAAAACAAGTTAATAGCAGTACGACTTCTACTATTTGTAACCCTCATAAAAAAATCCAAGTCTCGTCGACTTGGATTTTTTATAACTATTTATGTTAGCTCATTAAAGTCCCAGATTTGGTCCATCCAGCCTTCATAAAAATCTGGTTCGTGGCAGACCATAAGGATAGATCCTTTATATTCTTTCAGAGCTCGTTTGAGCTCATCCTTAGCATCTACATCCAAGTGGTTGGTAGGCTCGTCTAGAACAAGAACATTGTTCTCACGATTCATCAAGAGACAGAAACGAACCTTGGCTTGTTCCCCACCTGAGAGAACTTGAATTTGGCTTTCGATGTGCTTAGTCGTCAAACCACAACGTGCAAGAGCTGCACGAACTTCTGCTTGATTGAGAGCTGGAAAGGCATTCCAAACTGCTTCTAAAGGTGTCTGGCGATTGCCACCTTCCACTTCTTGTTCAAAGTAGCCGAGTTCTAGGTAGTCACCACGTTCAACTTCCCCAGCAATGGGTGGAATAATGCCCAAAAGACTCTTCAAGAGAGTTGTTTTACCGATACCATTGGCACCAATGATGGCAACCTTCTGATTGCGCTCAAAGGTAAGATTTAATGGTTTTGTAAGTGGGCGGTCGTAACCAATCTGCAAGTCCTTGGCTTGGAAAATAAATCGACCTGGTGTACGAGCTGGTTTAAAAATCAAAGGACGGCTTTGGTTTCTCACTTTGAAGCTCGATAATGTCCATCTTGTCCAATTTCTTCTGGCGAGACATGGCCATATTACGAGTAGCAACACGCGCCTTATTACGGGCTACGAAATCCTTGAGGTCAGCAATTTCCTTCTGTTGACGCTCATAAGCTGCCTCTAGCTGCGATTTCTTCATGGCATAGACTTCTTGGAACTGGTAGTAATCTCCAGAATAACGAGTCAACTGTTGATTTTCCACGTGATATACGATATTGATAACGTCATTCAGGAATGGAATGTCGTGCGAAATAAGGACAAAGGCATTCTCATAATTCTGCAGATAACGCTTGAGCCAGTCAATATGCTCAGCATCCAAATAGTTGGTTGGCTCGTCCAAGAGCAAGATATCTGGCTTTTCAAGAAGAAGTTTGGCCAAAAGCACTTTAGTTCTTTGTCCACCAGACAAGGCTGTTACGTCTGTATCCATACCATAATCCATGACACCGAGGGCACGCGCAACTTCGTCAATCTTTGCATCTAATGTATAGAAATCCCGACTTTCCAAACGATCCTGAAGTTCCCCGACTTCTTCCATCAGAGCATCAATATCAGCACCCTCTTCTGCCATTTCCATATAAAGGTCATTGATGCGGGATTCCGCCTTAAACAACTCATCAAAGGCTGTACGCAAAACGTCACGCACGGTTTGACCTTCTTTGAGCACAGCATGCTGGTCTAGATAACCTGCTGTCACATATTTGGACCATTCCACCTTACCTTCATCAGGTACCAACTTACCAGTCACGATACTCATGAAGGTTGATTTTCCTTCACCATTAGCACCAACTAGTCCGATGTGTTCACCTTTGAGGAGACGGAAGGACACGTCTTCAAAAATCGCACGGTCACCAAAACCGTGACTCAAATTTTTAACTTCTAAGATACTCATTTTAATTCCTTATCTTGTTTTTATGTAGTAGTTTATAGAGGAGCCAAGCTAGATAGCCACCTAAAGTATTGGTCCATAAATCATCAATCTCAAAGACCCGATTAAAATCAAAGAAAAAGTCTAAAACTAGCTGTGTGCACTCGATGCTCAAGCTCAATAAAAAGCTTAACAAAATCACTCTCTTGGTTTTTCTTAGATTAGGGATGAGATAGAGAAGCTGGAAAATCAATGGGAAGAGCAAGAGGATATTTAAGGTATTTTGCAAAAAAATCCAAAACAGCTGTAAAAGGCTGGTTACTTCTCCCAGTTGCCATAGAGAGTTAAAAGGCATCAAAAGAAAAACCAGGCGTCCAAAAGTTTGAATACCTGGAGTTTCCACTCCTGTAGGAAGTTGAGGCTGGGGACTAAAACAAAAACAGACGATACAAAGACTGTATAAAAGAACTCCCAAGCTAAGTATTTTTTTTCGTTTCATCTTATGGATTTACTTCTGCTACTGCTTTTTGGCGATCTCGTTTCATGGTATTTGAACGCAATTGTCCACAAGCTGCATCGATATCAGTACCGTGCTCTTGACGAACGACACAGTTGATTCCTTTTTTCTTAAGTGTATCATAGAAAGCCATCACGCGTTCTTTAGGACTACGGCTATATTGGTCATGCTCACTAACTGGGTTGTAAGGAATCAAGTTGACATAAGACAATTTCTTAATGTTTTTAAGCAATTCTGCCAACTCGAGTGCCTGTTCTACTCCGTCATTGACTTCATTGAGCATGATATATTCAAAAGTCACACGGCGGTTGGTTGTCTCGATGTAATACTCGATAGCTGCAAAGAGTTTTTCAATTGGAAAGGCACGGTTAATCTTCATGATGCTTGAACGCAGTTCATTGTTTGGCGCATGAAGAGAAACAGCAAGGTTAACCTGTACTCCTTCATTAGCAAACTCACGAATCTTGTGAGCCAAACCAGAAGTTGATACGGTGATATGGCGAGCACCGATAGCCATTCCCTTGTCATCATTGATGGTACGGATAAAGTTCAAAACATTATTGTAGTTATCAAATGGTTCTCCAATACCCATAACAACGATATGGCTAACACGCTCATCTTGACCACGTTCGTCAAAATATTTTTGAACAAGCATAATTTGAGCCACAATTTCCCCATTATTGAGGTCGCGTTGCTTCTTAATCAAGCCTGATGCACAGAAAGTACAACCAATATTGCATCCTACCTGCGTGGTGACACATACTGATAATCCGTAGTGCTGACGCATAAGGACAGTCTCAATCAACATCCCGTCTGGTAACTCAAAGAGATACTTTACAGTACCATCAGCTGACTCTTGAACAATACGTTGTTTCAAGGGATTGACTACAAACTGCTCGTTAAGCTTGGCAATCAAATCCTTAGACAAATTGGTCATTTCTTCAAATGTCTGAACGCGTTTACGGTAAAGCCATTCCCAGATTTGATCCGCTCGGAATTTCTTTTCTCCTTGCTCTAAGACCCATTCTTGCATACCTTGGCGTGTTAAACTATAAATTGACGGTTTCATCTTTTCTCCTTATTTTCTAGTCCTTCTTACGGATGACGAAATGACGTTGTTCCTTTTCTACATTCTGAGGTTTCTGTTCTTTACGGCGACGTCTATTTCTCTTATCCGTATGATTTTTTTTCCTATTTTGAGAAGTCTTCTTCCCTTTTCGGTTGTCTTTTTCTTCTTCTTTTTGCGCATTTTTTTGATCAAATGGCGCTCGTTTAGGGGTCTCGTTTTTCTAAGACAAAATAGGCACATCCATAGCTACAATACTCGAGTAGATAATCTTGTAAACGACTGATTTTCTCAAGAGATTCTTCAGCTCGCTCATTTTTTGTAGAAACCACGTAAGCGTAACTGTTCATTACTCCAGTCTCCTACAATATAATCATACTTAGTTAAAAACTTCTGAAAAGCGTTGAGTAAATGCTGTTGCATCAAAAAGCGTCCTTGCTATTTTCAACCAAGGTAAATGTAAACCCTTCAGCTTCGACTTTATCTCCAGATAGATGAAATTCAGGACCAGGGAATTTATTGTAATTATATAATTCAGGTGCAATCTCTTTACGCATAATATTCCTTTTTAACGTTTACTTAATACTCTATTTTACCATATTTTTGCCATATTTTCACCTATAGTTTTAAAATGAAAAAAGTCTGACGATTTAAGCATTTAGGAGTTGAAGAACATTTCTAGTTTTGAAAAAGAAAAAAACTGGGAATTCCCAGTTTTTTAAAGATTACATGTAAAGTAATTTGAAGAGTGCTACTGCGGCAATACCAGCTACAATCGGTGCAACTACTGGTACCCAAGCATACCACCATTTTGAATCACCCTTGTGTTCACCAAGGATTGATTTTGGAAGTACTGCGTGAAGAAGACGTGGTCCAAAGTCACGAGCTGGGTTCAAACCTGGTCCTGTAGGTCCACCTAGTGAAGTAACCAAGGCCATTACGAGGAAACCAAGAGCCAAGTGTCCAACAGCAAGTCCTGGTGACAAGAATGGAGCTACTTGAGTTTTTGCTTGTTCAAGAGCTGCAGTAACTTGTTCTTGAGGAATTGTTTGACCTTGGGCAGTCGCTTGTGCAACTTGATCGTTAATCAATCCTTGAGCTTTAGAAAGCAATTCGGCACCAAAGAAGTTCTTTGTCATACCGAGTGCTGCAAAGAAAAGTACAAATGAACCAACGAACTCGTTGATAAAACCGTTAACTGAAGCTGCAAAGCGTGATTCTTTTGTTCCGTGGTCAATACTTGAAATTGTTGAGAAAGTACCCAAGATGTTGTTTGGGTTTTCTGTCTTCAAGTAGTATGGACGGTGAGTTGCAACAACCAAGGCTTGTCCAAAGATTGCTCCCAAAACTTGCGCGATGATGTATTGTGCTACTTGTGACCAAGGGAAGAGACCGCTAACTGCAAGTCCAAGAGTGAAGGCTGGGTTGATGTGGTTTCCAGAAACGTTACCAAACATCAAGGCAGGGATCATAACCCCCATACCGTAACCAACAGCGATAACGAGCCAGCCACTTTGGTGACCTTTCGTACCTTTAAGTTCAACGTTAGCAACAGCACCATTTCCCAAGATAATCAAGATGGCTGTTCCCAAAAATTCAGTGGCATATTTGACTGCCCATGTGAAATCCATTGATAGATTCTCCTTAATATTTTTTAGACAATCTCTATTCTATCAATTTTTTTAAACCTTTTTAGCAACAGATTTTTCTAAAAGAATCCCGTGAGAAAAACGCTTTTTATTTCAAGTCTGCAAAAAGACCCTAACAAAGAGAGTTTGTTAAGTCCTAATTTTGATTATTCTTGGCGCTGACCAAAGTCCTGAATCATCTGCTCCATCTCCTCACGACTTGGTGTCGTAAGCATATAGAGATAGTCTCCTTGCAATTCAGCAAAAGGCTGCTGGCATGATTTTTTTGACCTTAAACTGCTGACCGTATTTAGCAAGTAAGTCTTCTTCTGAATAAACATAGTTGGCATTGGCGCGACGAGATGTTGCCAAGCAATACTGGGTTTCAAATGGGGACTCTGGGAATGCTTCACCTGCAACGATAGCTACGTATCCCTTGTACAAGTCAAAAGAATGGGCATAGTTATAGACATCAATTGTGAAGCCACCTGCTGGACGGTTATTGTATTCAATAGCAATATAATCATCACCCTCACGGAAGAACTCGATGTGGAAGAAGCGTTCCTTCATGCCAAATTCTTTGACAATTGCCTCACCATATTTACGCAATTTAGGATCCATATCTTTGAGAACGTAATAAGAATTGTCCATCTTGTAAATCATAAGATCAAGGGGTGTATGTACATAGTCAAAGGTAGTTGAAAAGACAATATTTCCATCTCTATCTACCAAACCATCGAAGGTGCAGATCTCACTAGAGGTGACAAATTTTTCAAAGAAATAAACGGTTGAATGGTCCCATTCAGCCATAAAGTGATTGACATCATCTGCTGTTTCAAGCTTGAATGTTGCGGCAGCTCCTACTCCATTATCAGGTTTTGCAATCATAGGAAGTCCAATTTCTTTCACAGCTTTGTCAACATCTGCTTCTGTTTCAATGACAGCACCTGGTACAACAGGAACTCCTGCTCTTTTGAAGAGTTTTTTCATTTCAGACTTAAACTTGGTCTTCTTGAGGTCTTCTGGTTTGGCACCAAAAACATTGAACTGTTCACGAAGGGCCGCATCCAACTCTAGCCAGTATTCATTGTGTGATTCGATGCGATCGATTGGACCATGCTTATAGAAAAGAAAGGCTACTGCACGTTTAACTTCATCAAGATTTTCGAGATTATCAACTCGGAAGTACTCCGTTAAGCTATTGCGCAATGGTTCATCTAGTTGTTCGTAGGGTTCTTGACCAATCCCTAGAACGGTAATTCCTTTATTAGCTAACTCAATACTAAACTGCTGAAAATTTTGTGGATAATAAGGTGAAATTACAAGATAATTCATAAGCAACTCCTTTTATAGACTCATGTGACCGAGGAAATATGGCATTTGTTTACGCCACCACTCCCAATCGTGGGCAACATCATGTCCCCATTCTGCAAACCAAGCAGGAATTTGTTTTTGATCGAAGGCTTCTTTCAATTTATAGTAAGAAGGCAACCCATCCTGCTCCCAGGCTCCTAGTCCAGTACAGACCACAATCTCAGCTTGACGATAACGATCGATAAACCAACCGTCATTTTGATTCCAGATATAGTCTACTGGTGAATTTTGATAGATAGCATCATCATTATAGTAATCACCTACAAAGAAGCGGGCATCGTAGACACCACTAAGGGCGATGACCTTGGTAAAGACATCTGGATGTTGGAGGAAGAAGTTGAGGGCATGGTAAGCTCCCATAGAGCAACCTGTCGTCATCATGCCATCAAACCAGCCTGTCTTATGCTTGATAAAAGGAATAGCCTCTTCAATGACGTAACGTTCATAGGCACGGTGCATTTCAGCTTGGTCATGACCATTTTTCCATGTCGCAAGCCAGCTCTCGCTATCGACACTTGATAGTGTAAAGAACTGAACACGACCTTCTTCGATGAAGGATGCACAGGCATCAATCATTCCAAAATCATAGTACTCATTATGGCTACCACCTGAGGAAGCAAAGACAACAACTGGGATACCTGCGTGTCCATAACGATTAAGGTACATTTCACGATTTAGATGGCCACTCCAATGGCTAAGATGTTCGATATTCATATCCTGTCTCCTTTTTACTATTTACCAATTTTCTGCAAAAAAGCGTAGGCAAGCTGGAAGATTTTCTGCCCATGGCACTTCATGGTGGATAGCCCCGGCTTGAACCTTGAGAGAGAGATTTTCCAACTCAACTCCTCCTGCTATCAAATCATGATAATAACGAAGAGAAGAATCAATATAGGCCTGCTTAATATTACCAGCCATTAGAGTCTTATCTGTGTCATCTGCTTCTTCCGTTCCAACATAGATAAAGATTCGTTGGTCAGGCAAAAGTTTTTTACGCTCGATATAGCGATCAAAAGCTTCTTGGTGCAGCCAGTTAGCTGAAGAGAAAACTCCCAAGCAACCAATCTGATCTTGATACTCCAAGCCAATAAACTGGGTAATATTTCCACCAAGTGAAGATCCTATCATGGCAGTGTGTTTACGGTCTGATTTTTGTCCGATAGTTTTCATCGATAAAAGGCTTAACCACTTCCATGACAAACTCTGCGTACTCAACTCCCTTACCACCAAATTGTTGACCAGGGATGTTAGACTCTTGGAATTTCCATGCTGCATACTCATTCATCCGTCCAAGTCCATCATTGTCAATGGCCACGATAATCATGCGACTGATATCAGGATTCCGCTTGATGGCTGGGATAATCTTCCAGGAATGGCCGACGTAGGATTCCTTACTGTAAAAGACGTTTTGTCCATCATGGAAATACACGACTGGGTAACTTCTATCCGTATCTTTCTCGTAGTTTTTAGGGAGGAGAACACGTACGCGGCGCTCCTTACCTGTGTAGGGAACCACCAATTTATGCTCTCGCATTTTTAAAATAAAAATAAGATTGATTCATTGTCAGAAAACTCTCTATATTCAAAATTTTACCTAATTATATCATAAAAATAGAAAAAAAGTCAGTTTCCGTCCAAATTTAAGACAATAAACCAACTTTTTACTTATTCTATCTTTTCCTCTGGTTTTTCTGATTAAAGGAGATCATCAATCAACTCATCGACTGCATCCTTCTCAGCCTGAGGGGTGATTTCAGTAATCATGATTCCCGCTACTGCTCTCTCAACCAAGCCGTCGACATCCATACGTGCTTCATATTGCTCCGCATTCTTAATCTTTGGATTTGTTTTTGGACGATCTGTGCAAAAATCGTACAACAGTCTTCAAAAAGGTTGGATAGAGATTTCAAAGGTATCAATTTCCTGCGCAATGTCAATGATTTCCAACTTATCCATGGTCACGACTGGACGGATAATTGGTGTATTGGTCACGGCATTGATAGCTTGCATACTTTCAAGGGTTTGGCTAGCCACCTGACCAAGACTCTCACCATTGATGATAACCAAACCATTTCGGACCTCACGGATACGGTCTGTAATGCGCATCATAAAGCGACGAGTCAGAGTCATGAGGTAGGCTTCTGGAGCTTTGGCTTTAATTTCTTCTTGAATCTCCGTAAAAGGTACTTCGACAAACTGAATATTACCACCGAACTTGGTCAATTTACGGGTCAAGTCATGGGCTTTCTTGAGGGCACCTGGACTTGTGTATGGAGGGCTAGCAAAGTGAACAGCCTCGATATCTACCCCACGTTTCAGAGCTAGGTAACCAGCTACAGGAGAATCAATTCCCCCTGACAACATGAGCATCCCTTTCCCTGAAGTTCCGACAGGCAAACCACCTGCACCACGAATGGTTTCATATGAAAGGTAGGCTGCTTCCTCACGAATCTCCACCTGAAGGTTAATATCAGGATTTTTCATTTGTGCTTGCACATTTGGAATGGCTTCAAATACAGCTCCACCAAGCGTTTGATTCAACTCACGACTGTCTAACTCAAAGTTATGGTCACTACGCTTGCTTGAGATTTTAAAGGTCATCCCTTCCTTGTAGATATCTTTCATAATATCTTGGACAGCAGACTTAAGAACCTCGACAGATTTTTCAACCTTGTATACTGGTGAAAAGTTTTGAATTCCAAAAACTTGTTTGAGGGATTCAGCTACTGGCTCATAATCTGCCCCATTCAGATAAGCGTGAGCACGATCGCGATCTGCTGTAACTTTGACTCGAGGATAGATGGATAAAACATCTGAGATATTATTACGTAGTTTATTGATGAAACGCATACGGTTTTTACCTTTGGTTGAAAGCTCACCATAGCGAATCATAATTTCTGAATACTGCATGAATGCTCCTATCTTACTTTTTTAGTTTGATTGTAAATTAATTTTAGTTTGGTCAAAAATTGCTCCACTTGACTCATGTCATTTTCTAGATCTAGGCTGAGGCGTACTGCTGACTGGGCTTTATCTTTTTCAATGCCCATAGCAATCAAGGTTCCAGCAGGTTTTCCTGCCTTGGACGAGCAGGCTGATGTTGAGAAATGAAAATATCATAATCTTCAAATGCATGCACGATAACTTCCCCACGAACTCCCTTAATCCCAAAGGTCAGAATATGAGGGGCAAAGTCTTCCTCACCTGTAAAGACAAAAATATCTGGATAGTCGAGAAGAGCTTTACGGATGACTTCCTTCATCTGACATGTTTTACTAGAAAACAATTCTAGTCTCTCCATAGCTAGACGCAGAGCCTTGGCAGTCGCTGCAATACCAGCTACATTCTCAGTCGTTGAACGATAATCGCTCTCTTGTCCACCACCAGTTAATAGTGGCGTAATCTTCTTGCCAGATTTGACATAGACAAAGCCAACACCACGAACTCCGTGGAACTTATGACTAGAGAAGGAGGCAAAATCTACTCGATCAGTTAGGTACGTTTCTGTCGGAATCTTAGCTAAAGCTTGAACAGCATCAACGTGGAAAGAAATGGTTGGTTTATCCGCTAAGAGTTCTGAAATAGCTTCAATAGGCTGGATAGAGCCGATTTCATTGTTGACTGCCATGATGGAAACCAAGGTCGTATCAGGACGAAGTAGGTTTTCTAAAGCAGCTACATCTACAAATCCCTTTTCATCTACAGGTGCAAAATCCACCTCAAATCCTTGAGTCTTCAGCCAAAGAGCTGACTCCTTGACCGCTGGGTGCTCAATGTCTGACACGATGATATGTTTACCAAATTGCGCTTTTTCAAAAGCCACACCTTTGATAACCCAGTTATCCCCTTCAGTACCACCAGATGTAAAGAAGATTTCTTCGCTTTTCTTGCCAATCAAATCTGCAATCTGCTGACGAGAAGCTTCTAAAATTCTGGTAGACTGGTCCCCCAAACGATGCAGACTAGAGGGATTTCCAATAATTTTTGCAGATACCTGCATATAGGTTTCAAGTGCTTCTGGATACGGCTTGGTCGTTGCAGAATTATCAAAGTAAATCATGGTTTCTCACGCTTTCTAAAATCACTTCTTCTATTGTAACATGAAAGGAAGGCTGGAACAAGAAAGAAAAAGCCCTAAATTCTAGTAGAACTTAGGGCAAGTTTCAACAGTCATAAAACTCATGTAGCAAATCAAAAAGTTCTTGTTGCTGAGCCAGCAGCATTTGTCCAATGCTAGTTGATTTAATCAAAGTGCGTTGCTCAACATTTTCAATAACTCTCTTCAAAGATGTTTGAGCAAAAGGATCTTCAACAACCTTTTGCGAGCCTTCAAAAGGCTGATGGGTTACCAATTGAAAACCGTAAGAATTATTGAGTAAGGAATATCCTGCTGTTCCTGTCTTCTTTTGATAAGCTTTACATAGACCTCCGTCAATGACAAAGAGTAAACCACCACCACGAATAGGAGATTCTCCCTTCACAGTCTTAACTGGAGTATGGCCATTGACCATTCTAGACTCTTGAGAGAAGAGTCCAAATTCTTCCAAAATAAGCTGGCAGACTTTCTCAGAAGTCCGATAAGAAAAAAATATGAATTTTTCCACTTCTTTTTATGAGTGTCCTTATCTTCAATAAAATAGCGCTCTAAAGTTGTCATCTTATCTTTGCCAAAAAGTGGTGAAACTGCCCCTCTCCAACAATACCAAATTAAATCTGTTGAAAAATCATCTCCAATTTCCTTATTCTTAGCTGCTTGACGAATATGGTATTCAAAGAAATCCAACAATTCTCTTCCAGCATAACGAGACTGGTTAATAATTAGAGGTTTCAATTCTCCAGACGGTTCAAGTGGTATACAACCATGAAAGAGTAAATGCTGGTTATAAATTTTATACATGGATCCTTTTTTCATTAACAGTTCTATATGCTCAGCCAGTTTAAGTGACCCTTGAAAGGAAGCTAGGAGACTGTCAACTGCCTGAGACTCCTCCAAACTCAATTCTGCTGGATTGGCTGGATTAATCGTTTGAAAGCAGGTATTCGTAAGATTATATCCATCAATTGTCACACACTCTTTCAAATAATCAATATTATCCAGTTTAACCTGATCCTCCATTTGAAATTCTGGCCTTCTGTTTATCAGTTGAGTTTCCAGTTTAAATTGGATAATAGAAAGAGCCTGATGCACCTTTTCCAACTGTAAAATTTCTTCGCTTGTGAAATCAGCCTCTCTATTTCCCAGGATAGGCCTAAACTTGGGATTGGCCTTATAGATCCTGTCAGCAAATAGTGTTAAGGACCGAAGATTTAAGCCGTAAGCTTTCTCAATATCCCATAAATATCCATAGCGGGCAGCAATACGTAGTGCATTTAACATACAGGCTTTTGAACCGAAAAAGCCTCCCATCCAGATAATGTCGTGATTCCCCCACTGAATATCCAAAGAATGGAATTGCAAGAGTTCATCCATAACTTGCGGACTACCAGCTCCTCTGTCATAAATATCGCCAACCACATGTAAATGGTCAATCAATAAGCGACGAATACTGCTAGAAACACCAAGAATAAAGGGAATAGCTTCTCCTAGCTCGATGACATAGGAGAGGATATTTTCAAAATATGACTTTTTATCTGCTAAAGCTATATCACTGTATACTAATTCTTCGATGATATAAGTATACTGAGGTGGCAATGCCTTCCTAAGCTTTGACCGAGTGTACTTGGCAGCTACAAAAGTCAGTAGAGTCAATAACTGAGGAATCGTTTCTTTGTACCAATCTCTGATTTTATCGTCTTGCTTCAAAACAAGTTCAGGATATGAAACCAAGGCTGACAATCTGTTTTTATCATCTTGTGACAAGGAATCCCCAAAGCAGTCCTTTATTTTCTCATTTAGAATACCAGCACAGCTTCTTAAAATATAGTCAAAGGCCGCAAATTCACCATGAATATCACTGATGTATAGCTCTGTCCCTTTGGAAGGTTCAAAGTGCTTCAAGGTTGGTCAATTCTGTGATCACCTTTTGTCGAGAATCAAATTCTTTCAGTAAAATACGCTTGTATTGCTCCATTTCTGCCCTCCAACGCTCTAACCTAGTTACGAAAATCTATAAAGTCTTCATTTACTTAATTTATTTTCTTTAAATGCTCCTCGATCAAGAAAAGCTGTTTCTTCAATTGATTTATCAGACATATTAATGACTTTAGCTCCATATTTTCTGAAGACCTTCTTAGAGTAGTCCAGTTCCTGATAAATCTTCTCAAGATCTGTGTAGCTTGTTTCCTGGACCAAGCCCAAAGAATCTAAACGATTACTGCGAATCTTAACCAATTTTTCTGGCTCACAAACTAAACCAATAAGGCGGCGAGAATCAACTTTTTCCAAGACCTGAGGGCAAGGGAACTTCTGGAATTAAAGGAAGATTCGAAACCTTATATCCTTTATTTGCTAGATAAATACTGAGCGGTGTTTTTGAGACGTACAGGGAAATCCTTAGTAGGACTATGTCAGATTCTAAAAATCTCGCGGTGCTTTTACGTCATCATATTTGACTGCAAACTCAATCGCTGAAATTTTATTAAAGTATTCGCTATCTAAACGGTGAAGGGTGCCAGGTACTTCTATCGGATCCCTTCCTGTCTTTTCTTTGATAATTTCAAAAAACGGATGCATCAAATCCAAATAGGATAACCCATGCATCAAGCTAAACTCCTTGCTACCGAAGCTAGTTTGCCATCGACCAAGGTACTGATAACAGGGCATCATCCTTGATGGCATCACGTAAAATTTTCTAACAATTCCTCTTCCTTGTTGATAAAAGGAAACGATAGCTATTATTAAAAATGATGTCCGGATATTGAGCTGTAACGGCTGATAATAATTTTTGGGAAGTTCCACCCAAAGAATCTGAAATACTATAAACAATCATTTCTTTTTCATATTTATTCTCTTCTCTATTTACCTCGGTGCTTCTAGCTTGCTGAATAATATAGTCCAACAAGGCTGACTTGGTTACATACCTAAAATCTGACGTTCATTCTTTTCGTCGACAATCGGTAAGGAAATCAATGGCGTAATCTTGAAGGAGTACAGCAGCTTCCAAAATATTCATATTTTTTTATGGCATGTTTGTAATATGAGGCATTCTGGTCATGCAGACAGCAACTGAGTACTGGCAATATTTGAATTGAGAGAAGCCCTCAGAAGATCTTTTACGTGACATAATTCAAGAAGAAGCTTTATCTTCATCGATGACATAAATAACGTCTGCATCGTACATAAAGAGTAATAATAGCATCCTGGATATAGGAATCACTGGTGACCAAGACTGGTGAAGTCATAATATCTGCCACTTCTTTCCTAAAGGTATCAAAAAGAAGACCGATTCTAAATCAGAGCCTGAATATGTATACCCAACTTTAGGAGTGGCTCTTTAGAATTCCAACCAAGGTTAAGAAGGAAAGATCCGACCGTAGCGTTGCTCGAGAAATATCTAGTAAGTCAGATATTTTCTCACCACTCAAAAAGGTTGCTGGTCTTTAACAATTTCTACAATCTTTTTGTCGTTCGCTTAATTTCAATTCTCAGAAAACCTTTCTATATTCTATATAGGATCCAAATAACGATTGGAAGAACATGCATATTTTTATTATACTAAACTAATTTTAAAAATAAGCATCATGTTTATTGAATATTATAGCAATTATTTGAAATATGTCAATCATTACATACGGTTTTTCATTTTGACAAAGATATATGATGTATATTACAATGGTTTTTGTCTTTAATTGTGACACATATTTAATATTTTTGGAGTCGACTATGACAAAATGGATTTATTCCTTCGAGGAAGGAAGCGCAAACGACAAGGCACTCCTTGGTGAAAAGGGCCAATTTAGCAGAGATGAGCAATTTGGGATTGCCTGTTCCTCCAGGTTTTACCATTACTACCGACAGCTGTATTAAGTTTCTCGAAAATCCTGATTTCTTTTGATTCTTCTTTAAAAGACGATATTTTGGAAGCGGTTTCTAAATTAGAAAGAAAAACCGATAAATCGTTTAGCGTAGAAAGTTCAAGCTCTTTTAGTTTTCAGTTCGTAGCGGAGCAAAAATTTTCTATGCCAGGAATGATGGATACCATTTTAAATCTTGGACTTAATGACCAGAGGACAAGAATACTTGCAGAACAGACTAATCCTGAGTTTGCCTATAATTGCTATCGACGTCTACTTCAGATGTTTGCAGATGTTGTATATGGGATTTCTAAAGAACTTTTTGATGAACTACTAAAAGACTTTGAAAAAGGTCATGGTAAACCAGTTAAAGAGCTGACACTAGATGAGCATCAAGACTTGGTTAAGCAATATAAAGAAATCTATCTTAAAGAGAACCAATCTTTTCCTGAAAAATCCTATGGACCAATCTTTTGCCGCTATTCAAGCTGTCTTTAATTCTGGAATAATAATCGGGCCAAGGTCTACCGAGAACTTAATAGAATTCCTCATGATTTGGGAACTGCCGTTAACGTCCAGGCAATGGTCTTTGGAAATAGTGACCAAAACAGCGGAACAGGAGTCTGTTTTACTAGAAATCCTGCTAGTGGAGAAGATCAACTATTCGGTGAATTCCTACTGAATGCTCAAGGAGAAGACGTCGTAGCTGGTATACGAACTCCAGAACCAATTGCCGCTTTAGAAAAATCTCAACCTCAAGTTTTCAAAGCCTTTAAAGAGTATGCTAGAATCCTTGAAAACCACTACAAGGACATGCAAGATATCGAATTTACCATTGAGAAAGGAAAACTGTATATTTTACAAACTAGGGATGGCAAACGCACAGCTAAAGCTTCTTTAAAAATTGCTTTGGACTTAGTAGACCAGGGTATTATTAGTAAAAAAGATGCCCTGATGAGAGTATCCCTTCTTCTATTAGTCAGCTCATTCACCCAGTCTTTGAAGAGGCTGCAATGGAAAAAGCAACTCCTCATTGCACTGGGTTTACCAGCTAGCCCAGGAGCTGCTACTGGGGAAATAGTTTTTACAGCAGAACGAGCTAAAGAATTCCACAATTTAGGAAGAAAGGTTATTTTAGTAAGACAAGAAACATCGCCCGAAGATATTGAAGGCATGGTCGTTAGCTAAGCTATTGTTACCAGCCAGGTGGTATGACTTCTCATGCAGCAGTTGTTGCTAGAGGAATGGGTACCTGTTGTGTAGCTGGATGTGGGGAACTAAAAATCAGGAGGAAGAGAAGACACTTTCTTGTGGTAATCTTGTTTTAACAGAGGGAGATATCATTTCTGTTGATGGTAGTTCCGGTTGTGTTTATATCGGAGAAATTCCACAGTCTTGATTGAGAATAATGAAGACCTTCAGCGCCTTCTTTCTTGGGCAGATAAAGTTGCCCGTCTTAAAGTTCGTGCTAATGCTGAGACTGTCAAAGATTTACAGACAGCTATGAATTTTTGGTGCCCAAGGGTAGGATCTAGCCCGTACTGAACATATAGTTCTTTGGTCAGGATAGAATTACAGAGATGCGTCGCCTCATTTTAGCTGATAAGGATACAGAAATGAAAGCCGCACTCAAGAACCTTTAGCCTTCCAAGCAGAAGACTTCTATCGATGTTCAAAACGGTTGAGGATAAAACTCTGATTGTCCGACTTTAGATCCACCCATGCATGAATTTTTACCTAAAGATTCGCAGGAAATCAAGGTTCTAGCTGAAAAAACTAAATAAGTCACCTGAAAATCTTTCCCATCAAATTGAGAGCTTGCAGAAAGCAACCCTATGCTGGGCCATAGAGGTTGTAGACTTGGAATCACTCAGCCAGACATTTACAAGATGCAGACGGAAGCTATTTTCAGAAGTGCCATCAAATTATACCAAGAGGGAATAAAAATTAAACCTGAAATCATGATTCCTTTAATTGCTGATAAAAAGGAGTTAGAATTTGTAAAAATCTATCTGACTCAACACATCCAGTATATCTTTTAGAGAACATAAACAAAGAGCCCTTCCCATATGAAATTGGTACCATGATTGAGTTACCACGCTTGTCTGACTTCAGACAAACTAGCTCAAGAGGCTGATTTCTTCAGCTTTGGTACTAACGATTTGACTCAAATGACCTATGGTTTTTCTCGAGATGATATTGGAAAATTTATAGGTCATTACAAAAAGATGAGCATTCTCTCATCTGATCCATTCCAACATATTGATCAGGAGGGAGTCGGTGAATAATGCGTATTGCAATCAGCAGGGCTCTAAGCAAAACCAAACCTGTCTATCGGTATTTGTGGAGAGGTCGGTGGTGATCCTGCTTCTATCTCTTTCTTCCAGGAAATTGGTGTCACCTATGTTTCTTGCTCACCTTATAGGGTCCCTGTAGCTCGACTTGCTGTCGCTCAAGCCACTTTCGAAGAGAATAAAGACTAGTTTCCTTTATATTCATTCAATAAGGCTGTGATGATTGATTTCCCAGTCTTACTTAATAGTAAAAGCATCTTTTAACCTTCAATCCACCAGTTATGATTTATCACCAAACTTTTTGCTTTACATTTTAGAGAAAAATCTACTGGTTGCGTTTTCAAAACTAAAAGTTTTATTTTTAAGACAATTTAAAATAAAAACGTATAATGAAAATATGAAATGAATCCAAAATTCATATTTAGTTTTGCAAAGGAGTTTGAAAACCATTATGTCTAACTATTCTCGTCAAAATAAAAACAAACAAAGACAGTCAAGAAACTGGCAAGGCTAGCTATCACATCAAGAAAGGTTTATCTGCTTTTCAGAAAACCTTAACCTTAATAGGTAGTATGTTGGGAATTATCACTGCGACGATTACCATTTCCAATGCAATGAAGTCCAATGAACAAAAGAAAGCAGATACTAGTCCTGTTACGCAAACAACCATCATCAAAGAGATCCAAAGGAAACTCCTGCTGAATCTAATTCCCTGCACAGAGCCAACTAAACAATCAAGAAACCACTCAAAAAGAAGAAGTTCAAACTCCGAATAAGAAGGAAGATACAAAATCAGAAGACAAATCTCAACAAAAAGAGCAATCTGATAATTCGGTAAATACTCCAACCACTGAAGCAGGAGTTAGCGCTAATAACGGAGCATCTTAGCATTTTTCAATACCAACAGTTACTTCGTTGGTATTTTATTTGCAGTTTTCTATGCTTTGAATCACAAAAACCAGAACTAGTGTCCTGGTTTTTCTTTTTAAACAAGCTATTCTGCATCGAATTAAGATTCGTACTTAGTCTTCTTTCCTTTTTGATAAAGGTTGCAGAAAGAACCAATCCAAGACTAGCTAGGAATGCTAAACCCTACTGAATCTTGCTCACCAGTTGCTGGAAGTTGAGCTTTTGGCTTCAGTTGCTGGTGCATGTGGTTGTTCTTGTTTTTGGTTTGTTGAAAATTTGAGTTGCTTGTGTTCCGTAAGTGGTGTAGCTGGGATTTGAAGCAGGTTCTTTGTATTCTGGAACATCATTCTTAGCTGCTTCAACTGCGTTCACGCCACCCTTGAATTCTGGGAGCTCATTCTTGTCCGCTTCAACCAATTAACGCCACCCTTGAATTCTGGAAGCTCATTCTGTCCGCTTTAACTCGCGTTCACGCCACCCTTGAATTCTGGAGCTCATTCTTGTCCGCTTTCAACCCAATTAATACCACCTTTGAACTCTGGGATTTCATGAACAGCCACTTCTAGCAGTAACTCCACCTGTAAATTCAGGAATTTCAACTACTGGTGGTTCTTGATCTCCCTTTACTTGTTAGTACTTCAGGCTCTGGAGTTGGTTTTGGAGTTGGCTCTGGGTCCGGAGTTGGTTCTGGATCTGGAGTTGGCTCTGTTCGGAGTTGGCTCTGGATCTGAGTTGGCTCTGGATCTGAGTTGGCTCTGATCTGGAGTTGGTCATCTGGCTGGACGTCTGGAGTTGGCTCTGGATCTGAGTTGGCTCTGGATCTGAGTTGGTTCTGGATCTGAGTTGGTTCTGGATCTGAGTTGTTCGGATCTGGAGTTGGTTTCGATCTGAGTTGGTTTCGGATCTGGAGTTGGTTCTGGATCTGAGTTGGCTCTGGATTTGGAGTTGGCTCTGGATTTGGAATTGGCTCTGATCTGGAGTTGGCTCGATCTGGAGTTGGCTCTGCTCGGAGTTGGCTCTGGATTTGGAGTTGGCTCTGGATTTGAGCTGGCTCTGGATTTGGTGTTGGCTCTGGATCTGAGTTGGCTCTGATTTGGAGTTGGCTCTGATTTGGAGTTGGTCTGGATTTGGAGTTGGCTCTGATTTGGAGTTGGCTCTGGATCTGGAGTTGGCTCTGGATCTGAGTTGGCTCTGGATTTGAGTTGGCTCTGGATTTGGAGTTGGTTGCTCAGGTTCTTCTGAAAGTTCTGGTAGTAAGTCGTCATTTCATAGAACTCTGGTTTTGCCACCTTCCCAAATGAGTTTGACATCAGTAACTGAGCCTTATCTCTGACTGCAAATGTTTGAAGGTTGAGTCATTGCACCCAAATCTGTCCAAGCACCGTCTCTGTCTGTTTTCAGAGTGCGAGCAGAGTACACGAGCTGCCACGCCTTGAGGTAGACTAGAAAACAAGTCGGATGTGGTTAGCATCTGTTGGTTCTGACAAGTGGTAAACCAGCTCACCTTGGTCTTTTCTCAGCCTTATAGCTTGTCAAGACTTTGCCATCTACAAGATTGGTGTAAAGATTGCCTCGACTTTCTCCACCATTTCTTGAACAGTTGGATCGTTAATTGGTTTCATAAATTCGCCATCATTGATAACTCAACTCAGTAAATCCAACAAAACGAGCATCGTAATTAGCAGTGAAAAAGAACACGGAGATAATTTAGCTTTAACTGACTGCAAGTTCACCCTCGATGTAGCGATTTCCAGGCATCTTAGAATCAGTGTCCATCCATTCTGTCAATGAATCATCACGCATTTCATTAGCAACACCATCACCTACTGTCACAACATCTGTCCATGTCTTACCATCTTGACTGACTTGAATCTTACCATCACGAAGATAGTTCTTAGTACCATCTTTGGATGTAGGCTCTAATCTTCTTGATTTCACGTTCACTACCAAGTTTCAAGGTGATGTGACCATCTTTACGTGCATAGTCTGAGAACTCTACAAAGTTATTGTAAACACCATCAAACAACTGATCCAAAATTCTTGATCTTAGAACATCATTTGCACCATAGTAGCATCAATTCCCATAGAAGTAGAATCAAGTTTAGTTGGTTGCACTCTTTTGTCTTAACAAGTAGAGATGTAGCTGTCACTGCTTTGTTCTTGGTCGGTCTTATTAACCAAACGAGCATAACGTACCAAGGACTTATCAGTCACTTGGCTAGCTGGATACCATTCTTGTGCATTTGGAGAATTCTAAGTCAAGGGCTGGATTTCCAATACCAATAGCCTGAATGCTTTCAGCTTGGTGTAGACGGTCTAGCTTCATACCCAAGTAGCTATGAGCTGGAAGCTTAGTTCCACTTGAATTTGCATGTCATAACGACTCGAGACTGTCATATACTGGAGTTGATTTCAAACTTTTCAACATTAGTATCTCGTCATCTCGCTATTGCCAGCACGTGTTTCAACTGAGAAGTCAGCGATAGCCACCATAGATTGATATTCTTGTGTTACGAACACGGATGTAGCGAGTTGAAATTGGAGTTTCAATTTCTTTTTGGTTTGTTCACCAGTCAAACGATCCAATTTCCTGCCATGAATTTCCATCTGTAGAATACCAAGAACACCTTCTGCTAATTTATCTCCTGAACCTTGAACGAGGCGAACCTTAGTTACAGGTTTGACTCCGACCCAAGTCTAGTTGAACCCAACCATCGACTGAGTTGTATCTGTTCTATCGACATTTGCTAGCATTGCTTTCAGTATTGTCACGACCATCTGTAATCTGAGCAACTGTCGTATTGTACTTGTACTATGAGATTTGGACTGATGGTCACTGTAGCTGCCTCGTTTAGGGACGACTCTACTTTCCACAGGACGGTTCACAGCGATTTCTCGTACAGCAAACCAAGTGTTATCACGATTCGAAGTAGCAATCATTCGAACAGCTTTAGCATTGATATTGAGATTTTCAAATTTAAGAAGAGGCTCATTACCAGTGTAGCTTGGTTCTGAAAGTGTTACCCACTCATCATTTTCATTGAGGTACTCAACCTTAGCATTGTTAAAGGTATCATGTGGATTTGCTTTGTGTTCTACTGCAAATGTCAAGTTTTGAATTGGAACAGCTTTTTATTAAATTTCAAGCCAATGTAATCACCAGTTTGAATACTGTTTGGTGATTTGATAAGGGCATGTGTTCCTAAATCACCATCAGTGACTTCAGCAAGTCCACCTTCTACACCTATATGGTCTGTAATAAAGGTGCTGATTACTTGGTCTGGGTGTAGGCTTTTTGAACTTCAGTTGCAAGGACTTTCACGAAGACCAAGCAAGAATGGATTTGGATATGTTGAACACCCAATTCAGCTTCTCATCATGGTCTACATAATGGAAAGTATAAGTTTGAGACTGTTCATAAAGTTTCAAGCCCTGTAATAGCTATATCCAAAGTCTAGTCAGAATCATTGTTTTCAATAGCTTCTGATCCATCTAGAAAGCACTCAAAGCATCCATTTGTCAATAGTCATTATCCAACCAGTACGGATTTGAGCAGCGCATCTTTTCGTCACCAGATGCTTTATAAAGTTGAGCTGCTGCTTCAGTTTAGCAAATTCAGCACGCAATTCAGCACGCTCTGCATTGACATCTTGACCAGCTTTCAACTTAGACATGAAAGGCCGCCAATTTTTGGTGCGAGTTCAACAGACTCTTCCACTCACAACACGACCATCCATGTTTTTGGTTGATCATATGTTTACCAAGTTCACGGAAGGCAATAGATGTTTCACTGTCAGTAATTCTACTCTGTTTCAACAAAGTTGAAGGCGATATCATTTACTTTCTTAGCTTCTTCTTCAGACTTCCATTGTTTCCATGCATACTGAGCTGCAGAGAAGAGTGCAATCTTAGAAGGCCCAGATTGTTGCATTGATTCAACATGATACCTGAAAGGAGACTGGGATCCACATTTGGATGAAGAAATTTCTCACCGCCACCCAAGATTAAGTGTTGTTTAGAGTTATCTGTAACAGGCCAGTTAATCCCATAGAGAAACTGAGCGGTAGGGTCTTACCATCCTGCAGTCAGGTTATTCTTAAGGTTAGAAAGGAAGCTTTCAGATACTTCACCCCAAATCTTACCACCAGTCAGGGTCATTGAGTTGAACTTGGAAGATTTTCTATTAGAGATCTCAACTCATCTTCACGACCATTACCCCAATACTGACCTGGGACGAAGATCATTTCCTTTCACGAAGACCAACATACGTTGCTTGTTTTTCAGTCAACCAGTCTGTCATGTCCTTCATCAAGCGGTTGTAGCTATTGTAGCCACTCAACTGGACTTGGAGCGTCATCGGCCAAAAATACCGAACTCACGAACACCGACATCCATCAATTGAGTGAATTTAGCTTAATGGTTTCAAGGTCTTTTGTGGTAATCAGCATCGTTACCAAAACGAATACGGTTGTTCATGAATGGGTGATGGTCCAAACATAGCGAGTCTTGTTTTGGTTTCCGACACGCGCCAATTCACGGATTTCAGCTAATTTTTCTTCTGGATAAAGTTCACGCCATTTCTTGTTGTGGTATGGATCGTCTTTGGTGCAAGAGAAGTATTGAGTCAACTTCAAGTCACCACCATAGCGCATCAATTCAGCACGATCAGCATTGCTCCAGTGGATTTCATAGTAACCTTTCGATAAAACCACGATTCTTAATTTCAGCGCAGTCTTCAACAGTTCATTACGTAAAACTGGAGCTTCACTTTTCATTAAGCATGTGTTTAAGAGTCGTCAATCCATAGAAGACAGCATCTGTACTCTTTACCGACGATAGATATGTATTGTTCTTGATTGACAAAGCATAAGCATCAATCTTATCAAAGAGTCCTTGAGAAATACCGATATTTCTTTTTCAGCCTGTGAATGCTGACCATGAACACCAAGATAGATATTTGCAGTACCTGCTACTGCTGTTGACTACTTGTATAAGAGATTTGACGATCTTGTAGTACACTCTTCAAGCGGTTGCGAGTATAAATATCAGCTGATTACCCATGACAAGATTCACTTGTTTTTGAAGTTTAGTGACACCTTCACCGTAAGTGACTTTTTGTGGTGTTGGGAATACCTTGTATTCTTTCTTGAGATAGTCTTGACTTTGTGCTGCAGCAGCAATCGCATCATCACTGGCTGGTTTTGTAGCTACAAAGCTATCAGCAAAGTTCTAGTTGTACCATCACCCACCTCTTCAACTCTTTGGCGGTTCTGGAGTCACCGGCTTTCTCAGAGTTGACAGGTTTTTCTGAGCAACTGGTTCTTCTGATTTCACCATCAGCAAGTGGCTGGAGTAGTTGAATTTCATGCGCACTACCAAATCCTGCGACACCCTGACTAGAACTTTTAAATTCACCCTTATTAGTTTCAACTGTTGCAAAATTAACCGTTTTTTTCTTTAGTATTATTTTTCCCAAGTTCCTGAAGCAACCTTAACCATCTGACCATCTTTTTGAGCATAGATTTCATAAGAGGTCACGACTCCGTTTCACCACCACCTGGACGTGGAAGATAAGTCAAACCATTGACTTTTTCAGGAGCGTTCAAATTCATAGCAACGGTATATGGAGCTTGATGTCCAGTCCACTTTAGAATGCCAGAAGGTGTTCGGATCATTGTCGAAAGCTTTTTCTACTGGTCCTTCAGTCTCTGTTCCTGGTGTTTCCTGACCAGTTGCAGAAACTGTGAAGTGATCTGTTGGGATTAAAACGTGGTTTACAAATGCTTCATCTGACAACTCTGCACTCATGCAAGATTCCTTGGAAGCCAATTTCGATTGTTTCAAGCGTGGAAGTACCAGCTATTGTGAGCCAAGCCGAGATGAGCTGGATTTGCAATACGCTCAACCTTTTCGCGTCTACATAAACTTCTGTTTTTTTGTGGTGTTTGTAACAACAGAGATTTGATAACGTTTATTTTTCTCTAGCTTTCTTGCTAAAATTGAATATGGAATTGTTCAAATTTATAAGCTAAGATAGCCATCCTTGTCTGCAAGATAAAGTTGGTTGTCCCCACTTGTAGAGAAGACTTGTTTCCATCACCTGTAACAGTTACATCCAATTTCAAAAACATGACTCGGACCAACATCACCTACTAAGCCTTCTGATGCTAGAATCTTTTTCAAAGATTCAAACTCGCTTCAGACTTCTGTACTTTCTTAGCAAGATATCTTGACAGTTTCTGGTTTAATCTGTGAACAGGTCTTCTTCAGCAACTGTCTTATCTGGATTAGATTGTGCATAAACACTTGTTGGTTGAATACGGTCTGCATAGGTCTTAGCTGCATCGATCTGAACCCCAAGTGCGTTCTGCAGTTGATTGCATACCTTGAAGAAGCGTTTAAAGATATCGTAAGAGGTAAGTCCTGTTTCATGCAGGTCAATGTTGTCATTCCAGACTGCATGACCACCACCGATGATATTTGGATTAGAGGCTTCTAAGCGTGGTCCTCCACCTGTTGAGAAGTCATTTGGTGTCCAGCGGTTGTATTGAATTTCATAGTTTGCATAATCCCCATAACCACCTTGACTATTGCTTCCGCTTGGGACACTGTAGGTTGAAATATCTGTGATATTGATAATCTTGGCACCTCTGAGCATTGCTGCCTGTGGACGTTGCCAACCAATACTCCAGATATCAACTTCACATCTTTCCAATCAACAGGTGTAGTTCCTTGTTTGGCAGAGAGTGAACCCCAAATACGCGGTGTTAGGCCTTTGCCTTTGATGTACTGGATCATATCATTGACATAGCGTCGATAACTTTCAGGACTTCCATAGTACTCATCTGTACCGATATGAACTGTTGAAACGCCACGAAGTGGTGCATCTTCACCATCGAGTAATTTATCATAGACTGATTTAACAAAAGCCAGCGTTTCTTCGTACTTGTTATCCAAGTCCAACATAGCTACACGTTCTACATTGTGTTTTCTCGTACTAAGTTGACCCTTTGTACATCAAGTCTGATCGAACCTTTAACAAATGAAAGGCGTGACCTGGTGTGTCAATTTCAGGAACAAGGTTGATATGCAAAGCTTTAGCTAACTTGATAATTTCTTGCATTTCTTCCTTAGTATAATGCTCGTCAGATGTTAATTTTTCACCATTTTCACCGACAACATCAGTCTCTACACGGAAGCCTGTCTTTAGCATTTTTAAGAACATAATCCAGTTCCTCTTGAGGAGTAAGATTTTTTTCCTGCTAAATGATCTTTTTAAGAAGATATAGTTGTCGTTCAAGTGCAACTGCAAGTCGTTCATCTTGTAGTAGGCCATGTTGAGCATGATATCTACAAGCGTATCATAAGGAATAAAACTTACGACCTGTATCTAGCATAAAAGCCACGGTGACTGAAAGCTTTGCAATCACGGATTTCTCCGTTTTGCAAGTCATTTTCCCCAATCTGAAGGAGGGTACGAGTTGCATAGAAAGCACCTGTATTAGTCGCCGTTTCTACAGTAATAACTCCATCTTTAATGGTGATACCATAGCCTTCTTTGCCATAACCCTTGTCTTTCAACCTTTTTAAACTCAATACGTTTTGTGCTTCTGACCACCAGTTGCGACTTCCAAACCACGATTTTCAAGGTCAGTTTGGTAGAACTTAGCTTCCTTGTCAAATCCAGAATTCTCAACGGAAATGACGGTTTCTGAAGTAATGAAGTTTTACCTTCAGTGCCATACCATTGTTGAACTGTTGGAGCAACTGCAGGTTTGGTCCCAACGCCTTCATCAGCGTGCAAAGCCTTTAATGACAACTTCAAATTCTTTTTGTGAAGGTATGGTTATCATTGGTTTGTTGGACCATCACTTTTGACATGTTGTTCTGTCAGCGGTGTGTAGATTTTATTATTTAGGTCGATAACACCTGTTTATTGCTCAATCCAACGCTTAACTTTGACCAGGTAATTTAGGTAATACAAGTGATTTTCCGTCTTCAGCAACCGCTATTTCTGTAACTTGACGAATATCTGTTGGTTTGTTGGTGTCTGGAGTGTTTGAGCAGCACGAATTTCTGAATTCCCACATTTTTCCATTGCATAGTACCAGCTTGATAATCTGTAATTTCAAGTTTGAGATACTTAGCTTGAACGGCTTCTTTTTAAGTCAACTTTTTCATCTAGAACCGGAGTTCCTGTTCGTTGATGAGCCAACTTCCATTCTCCAGGACCTGATCCATTGACTTCGTCTTGACCTGCATAATAGAGATTCCAAGATTTGATGTTTGATCATTTTGTTCACCACGAACACGACGATCCCAATCGATTTCCACATGCTTGATTAAGGTTGTCTTTTCAAGCTTAAATTGATTGTTGGTTTTACAACATCACGGTCAGTTGCCCATCGAGTATCTGGATTTCCGTCAATCGCCTTCTCAGCTGTAAATGGTGTGTTGGCTTCATGGTTTGATGCTGTCGCAGTAGCCTTTTCCAAATGATTGACATCTGGAGTTTCAACCAAATCTTTAGTCACTGGCTTTTCTGCTGGTTTAGCTACTGGTGCTGCTTCTTCTTTTGAAGTCTCAGCTGGTTTTGTGTCGCTTCTTCCTTAGGAACTGAGTTTCAGCTGGTTTTGCAGATACTTCTCCAGTATTTTCAGGCTGAGCTGTCATCAGTCTGATTCTGTTTCAGTAGGATCAGTTGGTTTTGCTGATTCAGCTTTTTCAATAGTGCTGCTATATCCGCTGGTAACTTATCCAGGGGTTGAACCTGTGTCACTGTGCTCTTCTGTCTCTGCAGGCCCTTCTGTTTCTGCTGCTTGAACCATACCAGCACCAAAAATGCTTGCACCAATCATGACAGAAGCAGCGCACATTGCAAACTTACGTATACTGTAATGACACCGTCTCTCAAAAAAATGTTTTCCCATTTTCTTTATTTCCTTTCCCACGCTTAAATTGGGTAAGCGTTATCATTTCCTTTTTAAAAAGGGAGGACCAAGAGGTCCTCTCTAGGTGTTTGGTTTTTCTCCATTACAATAAGTTAGGAGTTTGAGTTTTCATAGTATAAAAACTCTATTATTTTTTAATCTTCTTTCTTTTTGAAGAAATAGAGCAGACATTGCTAATGTAAGACCAGCTCAGGAAGAGGTGTTCAGTTGTGCCTTCACCAGTTTCCAGGAAGTTTAGGCTGAACTGCTTTCTTTTTGTGCTGCTTGCATAGCAGGTGTTGGTGTAAGAGCTGGTTTCTGATCAAGTTTTTCTGCAACTGGACTTGTCTGATTGTCTCCTGCACCTAATGTTTCTTTTATACTCAGGAACATCATTCTTAGCAGCTTTCAACCCAATTAACGCCACCCTTGAACTCTGGAAGCTCATTCTTGTCTCGCTTTCAACCCAATTAACGCCACCCTTGAATTCTGAAGCTCATTCTTAGTCAGCTTCAACCCAATTAACGCCACCTTGAACTCTGGAACATCATTCTTAGCAGCTTCAACTCCAATTAACGCCACCCTTGAACTCTGGGAACATCATTCTTAGCAGCTTCAACTCCAATTAACGCCAAAATTTCCTTGAACTCTGGAATGTCATAAACAGCTGCTTGCTGCATTAACTCCACCTGTAAATTCAGGAATTTCAACTACTGGTGGTTGCTGTTCTCCTCTACTTGAAAGGACTTCAGGTTCTGGAGTTGGCTCTGGATCTGGAGTTGGTTCTGGATCTGGAGTTGGTTCTGGATCTGGAGTTGGCTCTGGGATCTGAGCTGGCTCTGGATTTGGAGTTGGCTCTGGATCTGAGTTGGCTCTGGATCCGGAGTTGGTTCTGATCCGGAGTCGGTTTTGGATCTGGAGTTGGCTCTGGATTTGGAGTTGGCTCTGATCCGGAGTTGGTTCTGGTTCTGGAGTTGGCTCTGGATCTGGAGTTGGCTCTGGATCCGGAGTCGGTTTTTGATCTGGAGTTGGCTCTGATTTGAGTTGGTTTCTGGATTTGAGTTGCTCTGGATCTGGAGTTGGCTCTGGATTTGGAGTTGGCTCTGATCTGGGGTTGGTTTCGGATCTGGAGTTGGCTCTGATTTGGAGTTGGCTCTGGATCTGGAGTTGAATCTTTCAATTGATCCAGATACTCTGCAAAGAATGTCACCATTCGATCTGTTAAGAGGTGGTTATCTGTTGCATATTTCATGCTAGCAATAACGCTTGCCACTTCTTCTTGATTGCTCTTATCAGTCAATTTTTGAGCTTTTAGCCAAGGCTGCTTCATATGCACTTGTATCAAGACCTGCTTTCAGCAACTTGAGGACGAGCAAAGATTAATTCTGCAGCTGATTGATATTGATTACCACCATCTCCATAAGTTCTTGTTCCAGTTAGGACAATCTTCTTAGCTTTGATAGTCTTACCAAAGTCAATATCTTTTGGTTTGTTATTATCAGCCCAATTAGTTGCATTGAAGGTATGTTCTTACCTGTTTCATCAGTAACAACAAGAGTCACATCTCTCAAATTACCATTTGAACCTGAACCGCGTGGAACATAACGGAAGCCTGTAATTTCAGTTGGTTCTTTCAAGACCATGGTTGCTGGCTTGCCAACATCTCCTCCGCTCCATGATGTATGCCATAGGCTAGACAAGTTACCGTCAAAGGCATTTTCAATACCTTCACCAGCCTGAGCAGGAGCTGAAAGACTTGCAAAGTCATCTGCCACAAGAGCTGTTTTTCTTTCATTACTAAAAGCATCTTTAAGAGCATTGACCTTATCGATTTCTGCTTTAGCTTCTTCCAGACTAATGTCATCGTCTGCTTGGCTGAGGTTGAAGACAGCTTCTTTTCAAAGCATCCATTGTTTCTTTTGGTGAGTTAGTCATGGCTACAGTTGAAGATAATTCTTGACAGCATTTTCTGTCATCATCTTACCTGTCAAGACAATCTCTTCAATTTGAAGTTTATCCATGATGAAGTCATTGTAACCACGGAAGTTAGCATTACCACCAGAGTCTCCACGAGTGTTGCTAGCATTACCTGTAGAGTAGATACCTACCCAAGTATCGCCAGTTTCAGCACCTGTCACAAGGAAGGTTGCACGTTTCGCTTTTTGAGAATCTGTCCATGAGTTTGGTAATTCATGCATTTCGAGATCGCTTGCTTGGCTACCACGACGACCAGATTGGAATTCTCCTTACCTACAACAAAATGCGTAAGTATTATCTGATCCAGCTTCGTAGTCAAATGTGATACGGTAGGTCTTACCTGCTTCAAAGCGGAAGTTTTGTGGAATTGTTTGGTAAAACCAAGTTACGACGGCTAACGAGACCGTTTGTCTTGAGTGACCAATTTCCTTCGATAACGTCGTCAACTTTCTTGCCATTCCAATCACGTTGTGTGTATGGACCATGTTTTTCAGACAAGTGAGTACGGTTATCTTCAACACCTTCGATTCCACCGATGACAAATGGGAAGATACCTTGTCCGACATTTTCAAAAGTCTTGTTTGAAAGACGCCTGTTGCAGTATCATGACCATCACCATACATAGCAGAGTCATTTTCGAAGGTATGGATTTCATCGAAGTAGTTGCTTCATCTCCCTGCTTCACGACTCAAGGTCAAGGTTACATTTTGATACATCTGAACCTGTTGTGAAGAAGGCATACATGTTTTGGAAGTAACTTCTATCATTAACTGTTGCATTATCAGTACGAGTGTTAGTGAGCGTATGCTTTTAACATAATTGAGGGCCAGTGACTTGTTCGTGTAGTTGGTCACTTCTTTCTCACCAGTGTTAACAGTAATGCTTTGCTTTGGCATCACTACGGTTATCCACACCGACATAGACAGCATATTTAGTGTTTGGCTTCAAGCCATTTCAATTTTTGAGTGAGACTAACTTTTTCTGTATTGCCTTGGATGCGAGCATTTGGTTTGCGCCTTGAGATTTGACAACTGTCGCTTTTAGAAGCGTCACCTTCAATCTTCCAATGATCCAAAGATTCACTGTTAAAACTCCTTTGGTCATAGAATGTGCATTCCTTCACCCATGACATTTCAGGATTAGTTTGTTTAGAACGATAAAGAACATAAGGTTGATTTGCTAGAAGGTCGAGTGTAATCTTACCATCTTTGACAGCCACTTCTTGTTCTTCAGTCTTACCTTGGTCTGTTAGTTTGTAAAGGTAAACTTTGCCGCTTGCCCAATCGTTAGGAAGTGTCCAAGTTGTTGCACCTTTTTCAGTATTGAAGTAGTACATTTTTTCCTTGTCCCCAGTAAGCTTGTTACCATTGGCATCCCAGTTCCAAGGAGTCAAGTAGGCTGAACCATCCTGAATAACACGATCATTGAGTGTAACAATTCGTTCACGGTATTGTGGGCTATTAACATCATTAGATTTACGAGTAACAACTACCTTGTTGTTTTCCTCATCAACCAATTCAACCTTCATCTCTGGTGTCCACTTGTAAGTACCACCATTGTCAGTCATGGTTACTGGTTTACCATTTTCCCATTTGCTAACAGTGAAGTGTTGGAAGTATTTAGTCATAACATCGTGGGCAAACAAGTTGGTTACATAACCATTATAGTCGCTACGACCTTGCCAACCTTCGAAGTCTTTCATGCTGTATCCGCCTAGAAGTGGGTAGTTTGCCGCACCTCCGTAGCTTCTGTAATCACCAACCCAAGCATCTTTTTGGTGGTTACGGATAAAGCGAGTGATGGCACTGTTGATACCTTTATTGGTATAACCACCATAAGTCAAGTCAGCTGCCCAGTGATGGAAGGTGCAGAGTCATACCACCACCATGGCCCCACTCAATTGCGAAACGCCAACCTTGTTGGTTGATTTCTTTTGCAAGAACGTGAGTTGCCCAAGCACCATTATCTCCTGATTGACCGTTACCCCAAACGTCGACATAGATGAAGTCTAGGCCTTCACCCAATTCTTTCTTTCAATTCTTCCCAACGCGCTAAACGTCCATGAGCCAAGTCATAGGCTGCATCGATATTGATACCTTTGGTCAAGCTTTTCAGTTCCAACCATAGCTATAGCTACCGTCAGCATTTTTACGAAGGATATTTTCATTGAAGTATTTTTGATTCAGGATAGGTTTCTGAAGCGTTAACGTGGATACCCGAGGTGGGCACCATATTTCTTAGCTTTTTCAATAAGAGCTTTTAAAGTCTTCCGTACCACCGATACGTTTACCGATATCCGCGTAGTTTAAGTGACCTGAGTCATGTCCTTCACTACCGTAACCTTTTAAGGAGGACACCCTGTCCAAGACCATCTGTGTGGAGGTTAATCTTCTTGATACCATCCAAGGTCATCAGGAATGGGTTTTGTGCCTGTAGAACCAAAGTTCATGGCGATACGGTAGGCAGTGATATTTTTACTTTTTCCCAACCTTGAGGGTTGTTCATGATGCTACGGTATGCAATCGCATCCATCTTGCCAGTCTACTTTTATTATCAGCATTGGCATCTTCTGTGATGACAACTTTTAGCACTTGGAAGTTCCTTAGTATATGCTGGGAAGACAATACCATTGTGTGCTTTTTCCCATTGCCATTCAGAACTATGGATTTCAACGTAGTTAGCATTACCAATAGTATTCTTGTAGCTGTCAAACGTGTCCAGTCATAAGAACCACCACCGTAACTGTTTTGTGAGTTGCTCCATACACCAGCAGCAGAAGTTTATCTGTTGAAACAAATCCATACATGTAACCTTTGGCCAATTCTTTTCATTGGATTGGTTACTTCGATATGGTCGTCACCACTTACGTGAGTATTGTTTTGACATGGTTGCCCCATCAAACTTAGCTCCAGGTTGGTCACTTGAAACAGATACCAAGGCATTGCCTAGGAAGCTGATAGAAGAAAGTAATTTACGTTCATCATCAATCTTTCTGTCCTGGTGTTACTTGGTTATGGTTGACAATCTTAGTCACATCAAAGTGAAGTTGATTGCCCACTACTTGTAAACGAACAGTCATATCTGCATTGATGAGATTTTCCTCATCACGAAGTTTCATTTCGTACTCGGCAGTCGTTGCATTTACTTTTTTATAGGTAACTTCCGGAGTTACGGCATGCTTATTGATAACAACTTGATTAATTGGTTGAAGTTGACCTGGAAGCTTGTTGCCATTAAGGACATATTCTTTAATACGAGGGAAGGCTTGGTCAATGACTGCTTTCAAAACAGTAGACTCAATTGTATCGTATTTCACGTTACGATCATCGACTTCATCGCCTTTTTCTTTTTCAGCGACTTCTTGGTCTGCTTTAACCCCTTCTTGGTCATCTGTTTTAATGTTTACAATTGTTCTTTCACTACTATTGTATGTTCCAGCTTTAAGAACAATCTTCTTCTCATCTTTTAATTTGTCATTAACTGCAGAAGGCAAGGTAAGAGTGTCGAAAAGTTTGACATCATTGTTAGTAGCATTGAGCTGTCCGTCCGATTTGAGACTAATAGTCAAGTGGTTCTCTGATCCATTTACCGGTGCTGCAACACGTCCACCTTGGTACCAAAGTCCACTACCATTTGTCTTGTATTCCCAGAACCATCCACCTTGGTCATACCCTACAAAAACGTTGTTATCCGTGTCTTTAAATTTCATGAAGACACCAAAACGAGATTTGCCAGTTTCAGATTCTTCTTTGAAGGTCAAGTCAACTGTTGCATTTCCATTTTCATCAACAGTCAAACCTTCTTTTTCAAACAAGGCTGGATTTTTGCCGTTATCATTTTGAGCGGTTGAAGCTAGTTGATTGTATCGAACACCTTTTTCTTCACGAATTGCTACTGTTCCTTGTTGTTCCTTCTTATCAACAGTTTTCCATTCTGGTTTGACTTCTTTTCTTTCAGCCGGTTTGTTTTCCGCTGGTTTGTTCTCAGCTGGTTTGTTTTCAACTGGTTTGTTTTCAACTGGTTTATCCTCAGCCGGTTTGTTTTCTGCTGGTTTTTCTTCCCGAGGTTTATCCTCTTTTGGTTTTTCTTCTTTATCTTCGACTTGTTTATCAAGAGCATCTAGACCCGCTGGTTTAGTTGTTTCAATACCTTTGATATAATTTTGAATCCACTCTAATTGAGCAGGTGAGAAAAGAATACCTCCACTACGTTTACCAGATACACCGTTTTGATGAATCCCAATTAATTTTCCATTTTCATCAAAGATTCCGCCACCACTGGCACCAGGTTCACTTCCTTGGTAACTAATTCCACGAACGCCCTCTCCATGGTCATTAATATCTTCGACAGTAGTATTGAGGATTGGATCGAGCACTCCTTTTGGATAGCCAAATACATGTACCTTATCTCCTGTCTTGATAGTTGATGGTTTATCCGCAACTTCAACAGGAGCATTTGCAAGAGGACTGCGAAGTTTGACAATAGCTAAGTCATTTTTATAACCTTTCAGGAAGCCTTCACGATCCCAGTGTTTTACATCATTTTTACTAAATTTAACGTCTGGTGCACCTTCATAAGAAACTGTATACACATCTTTATCACTATCAATGTTATCAGCTACTTTACGATTATTCCCGTCTGGAACATCCTTTATAAAGTTATGAGATACTGATAAGACCAGATTTTCTCCAATAACAATACCACTACCGGTCCCAGCATCGCTCTTAATTTCAACAGTAGCACCGTAGTTCAATTCCCCATTTTTTGTTTTAGCGACATCTTCTGGAACTAAACTTTTATCTTCTTTTTCTAAATCTTCTTTTGAAGCAGAATGTCCACTATCTTCAGCCTTATCGAGTTTTTCACGCAAATCTTTTGGAAGTTCATTTTCAGTTGCTGAACTTGCTGCAACTTCTTTTTCTTTCTCCAGTAATTCTTCCTCAGTTTTTGGTCCCTCAGTAACTTCAGGAGAACCTTGGTCCTCTCCTGCTTTTGGCGCTTCAAAATCATGTCCATTATCATCTTTTGCATTTGCCAGAGCAGCTGCTAAATCGGCTGGCATATTTGCAGTAGAACCAGTTTGTGCTGTATCTGCTAAAACAGTACTTGTTCCAAAGAATGTTGCACCAATAACAACAGAAGCAACACCTAATGAAAAATTTCGAATACTATATTTACAACGTTTTTTTCAAATAACCTTTTATCCATTATTTTTTTATTCCTTCCTGCTTAAAAAAAGTAAGCGTTTGCATTTTGTCTTAAAAATAACCCCTTCATTATTTTTCGCTTATTTTTTTAAACATATAAATATTTCTTATACCATTTTAATATATCAAAAACCGGTTTAAAAATCAATACATTATTAGTTAAAATTAGTAAAAAGTAAAATCTAAATTCCGAACCAGACTGAAAGTTTTTTTACTACAAGAACACCTATAATCATAGAGCATAAAAGAAATCACCTTCGAAAAATTAGAGTAGATTATCCCCATTTTCGAAAGGTAATTTCTTGAATTTTTATTCCATTTTCAAACAATTTATTGTTGTAAGACTTTTCGAGGTTTTGTCCCTTCAGCAGGACCAATAACTCCTGCCATCTCTAATTCTTCCATCAATCGAGTAGCTCGGTTAAATCCAACAGAAAGACGGCGCTGAATCATGGATGCACTTGCTTTTTGGGTTTCTATAACCAAAGCCTTAGCTTCTTCAAAGAGTGGATCTCCCTCTTCATCACCAGAGCCAGATTCACCATCTGTCTCTGAAACTTCGCCAGGATCAAAACTTTCATCATAATCAGCATCAGCTTGGGACTTGATGAAGCTAACAATTCGTTCCACATCATCATCAGAGATAAATGAACCTTGCAAGCGAACAGGGTGATTTTCATCGATTGGTTTAAAGAGCATATCCCCTCGACCGAGCAATTTCTCAGCACCATTTTCATCCAAAATCGTCCGTGAGTCTGTTCCTGATGAAACAGCGAAGGCCACACGAGACGGCACATTTGCCTTAATCAAACCAGAGATAACATCAACCGAAGGACGCTGAGTTGCAAGGATCATATGAATACCAGCCGCACGCGCCTTCTGTCCAAGACGGATAATAGCATCTTCTACTTCCTTGCTGGCAACCATCATGAGGTCTGCCAATTCATCCACAATTACGACGATTAATGGTAGAGGTACTTGTTTATATTCGGACTTAGCATTAAATTCCTCAACCTTAGCATTAAAACCAGCAATATTTCGAACGCCGACTTTAGCGAAAAGCTCATATCGGTTTTCCATCTCATCAACGACTTTTTGAAGGGCCTTACTGGCTTTACGAGGGTTGGTCACAACTGGAATCAAGAGATGAGGGATATCGTTGTAGACAGACAACTCAACCATCTTAGGGTCCACCATCATAAACTTAACCTGGTCAGGGCGGGCCTTCATCAAAATACTTGCGATGATTCCATTAACTGCAACAGATTTCCCAGAACCTGTAGAACCAGCCACTAGCAAGTGAGGCATTTTTGCCAAATCAAAAGTACGAGCCGTACCATTAACTGCTTTTCCAAGAGGAATCTCTAAAAGATTTTCAGGTTTTGTTTGAGATTGTTCCCAAAGCTCACGGAAGGATACAGTTGCAATTTCAGAGTTAGGAACTTCGATACCGACCAAGGATTTCCCTGGAATCGGTGCCTCGATACGAACATCCTTAGCAGCCAAGGCAAGAGCCAAGTCATCTGCCAAGTTCGAGATTCGATTTACACGAACACCTACAGCAGGTTTTACTTCGTACTTGGTAACAGATGGTCCAATTTCTGCTCTTTCAACCGTTACCTTAATACCAAAGCTTGCGAAGGTTTCTTCCAAAATCTTGATATTCTCCCGAACGATTTTCTTTTCTTTTGACTGATCTTTTGGTTTATCTGGCGCAAAGAGTTGCAAGCTTGGAAGCTTATACTCCAAGGCCTTTTTAGCAGAAAAATCTACTTCAACCTCTTCGTCATCATCTTCTGGAAAAATCTTCTTCCACCGGATAGTTATCTTCCTCAGGATAGTCAAAAATCGGCTTGAGGGAGAATAATCTCAGGTTCCACCCATTCTTCCTCTGGTAGTGGAGGAAAAATCTTGAATTGGTTCGTCTGACAATATTTCTCCAGTTTCCATATCTACAGGAGGCAGATCAAGTAATGCCTGCTCTTCTCTTTCTTTTCTCAAGTCTTGCTTGCTCTTCAGCTTCTCTTCTTGCCTTTTCTTCTTCACGCTTGATAAAGCGCTCTTGTTTTTCTGCTCATGGCGCTCCATCCAGATAGCAAATCGAGCTGCTAGAAAAATCAGCGATATCATAGATAGACCATGGACTCATTAAAAGAGCTCCGATTAAGATTAGGATTGCTCCGATAAAGTAAGTACCGATGTTTGAGAACAAAAAGGCCACTGGAATGTAGAGTCCTACCCCTAACAAACCTCCCCTGCAAAAACTTGTCACTTGAAAAACTAGTTAAATCTTTAAAAATTTGTCCAATCGTTCCTTGAAAAACAGCATTTGCCATACTAAGCTTCCAGACAAGATAGGCTTGAAAGATTAGGAGTAAACCAGTAAAAATGAAGAAGAAACCTGCTAGCAATCCTTCTTGTTTATGGATCCATTTAAAAAAGAATAGATAGATCAAGAGTGAAAAAATAGCTAGATAAGCTAAACTCCCCACAAGTAAGCGGATTAGGTTGTAAACAGTGATTCCTACAGCTCCCCATTTAAGGGCAGCAAAAATTAAACAGATAGCCAAAACTAAGGAAATCAACATTCGTTGAATCGCTTGTTTTCTTTCTAACTCAGCTTTAGACGGTCTGCGTCTTGTTTTAGTTGTATTCTTGTTTGCCATTCTTCTATTATAACATATTTCATGAACTTTTCGAGGGGTTAAAAAAATGACTGCCCACTTTCGTGTTCAGTCATTTGAATATGTTTGTGATTATTTTTCTGATGGTTTACGAAGGTAACCGTAAACGACACCACTGACAATTGCTCCTACCAAGACAAAGACAAGGTAAAGAAGAGCATTTGAAGTAAGGGCGATAACGAAGATTCCTCCGTGAGGAGCCATGAGTTTGATATTTGCAAGACCAACGAGTCCACCTGCTACCGCTGAACCAAGGATGAAGCTTGGGATAGCACGAGCTGGGTCTGCTGCACCAAATGGAATCGCTCCTTCAGTGATGAATGACAAGCCCATAACGATGTTCGTCAAACCAGAGTTACGTTCTTCTTTAGTAAATTTATCTTTGAAAAGAAGTGTTGCCACAAAGATTGCAAGTGGTGGAACCATTCCTCCAGCCATAACTGCTGCCATGGCTACTGAACCACCTGTTGCCACTGTTGCTGCAAGAGTACCAGTACCAAAGACGTAGGCTGCTTTATTGACAGGGCCACCCATATCGACAGCCATCATTCCTCCAAGAACGACTCCAAGAAGGACAGCTGATCCACCTTCAAGACCACCAAGGAAGTTGTTCATACCAGTGTTGATTGCGGCCATTGGGATATTAACAGCTAGCATGACAAAGCCTGTCAAGATTGTTCCAAAAAGTGGCAAGAGAAGGATTGATTTAGCACCTTCAAGTGAGCGAGGAACCTTCACGTATTTCTTAACCAAGAGCACCAAGGCACCAGCGATAAATCCACCAACAAGGGCTCCAAGGAAACCTGATGATACTCCTGCAAGAGCTGAAGTTGCTTCACCACCCTGAGCGTAAGGGATTTTACCAAAGGCATAACCTTCTTTAGCGATAGCACCAGCTACGAAACCAGCTACCAAACCTGGTTTTTCAGCGATTGAGTAAGCAACATATCCTGCAAATACTGGCAACATCAAACCAAAGGCAGAACCACCGATTTTCATGAACATAGAAGCTAGCTCATGGTAAGAACCAAGATTTCCAAGGCTCTCATTAGGCACACCCAAAGCACCATCAATCAAGAAGGCGAGGGCAATCATGATACCACCACCAATAACGAATGGCAACATTTGTGATACACCACTCATCAAGTGTTTGTAGAAGGCACCACCTAGACTTTGTTTTTCATTAGATGCTGTTGAAGCTTGCGCTCCATTAGCAGCACGATATACTTCAGCATTACCAGAAAGAGCCAAGTTGATCAACTCTTCTGTCTTACGAATACCATCTGCAACTGGACGATTCACCAATGGTTTACCATCGAAACGATCCATCTCAACTGCTTTATCTGCAGCGATGATAACAGCTTTGGCATTGCGGATATCTTCTGCTGTTAATTTGTTGCCAACACCACTTGCACCGTTGGTTTCAACCTTGATACCAACACCCATTTCCGCAGCCACTTTTTGAAGAGCTTCTTGGGCCATGTATGTGTGGGCGATCCCTGTTGTACAAGCTGTAACTGCTACGATAAAGTCACCAGATTCATTTACAGGAGCTTGAACTGGTTCTTGAGCTTTTTCTGAAGCTTGGTCAAAGAGTTCAATGACTTGATCAGCTGATGTTACTTGACGAAGTTTATCAGCAAATCCGTCTTTCATCAAATATTGTGACAATTCTGCCAAGGCAGCCAAGTGAGTATCATTAGCACCTTCTGGAGCCGCAATCATAAAGAAGAGGTCAGTTGGTTGCCCGTCTAAACTTTCGTAGTCAACACCCTTGTTTGACTTAGCAAAGAGAACTGTTGCTTCTTTAACTGCAGCATTTTTGCTGTGAGGCATTGCGATACCGTCACCCAAACCTGTAGAAGTCAAAGCTTCACGCGCTAAAATTCCTTCTTTGAAGGTTTCAAAATCTGTCACATAGCCATGCTCCACCAAGCTATGAATCATTTCTTCGATAGCTGCTGTTTTTTCAGTTGCTTGCAAATCAAGCAACATGACATCTTTTCTCAATAAATCTTGAATTTTCATCTTTTTTCTACCTCAACTTTTTCATAAGTTTCTTTAATAAATGCTGCAGTTGCTAAATCATCTGAGAAGGTAGTTGCTGTTCCGCAAGCTACTCCCCATTTGAAAGCCTCTACTGCGTCTTTTGATTTGACAAACTCACCTGTAAATCCAGCAACCATAGAGTCACCAGCCCCCACTGAGTTTTTTTACGGTTCCCTTAATCGGTTTAGCAAAGTAGGCTCCATCGGATGTTACCAGAAGCGCTCCATCTCCAGCCATAGAAATAATAACGTTTTGAGCACCTTTAGCCAGCAATTCTCGAGCGTATTTCTCTATTTCATCAAGGCTTTCAAGCTTGACTCCAAAGATAGCTCCAAGTTCATGATTGTTTGGTTTGACCAAAAGTGGTTGATAATCCAAACTATCGATTAAGGTCTGACCTTCAAAGTCACAGACCACTTGAGCGCCTGTCTGACGCGTTAAAGCAATTAATTCTTTGTAAATAACATTACCCAAGTTTTTAGCACTCGAACCCGCAAAGACAACTGTATCTTCTGCTGTCAGACTTGAAAGAATGGCTTTTAACTCTTCAAGTTGTTCGGGCTCAACATTAGGACCTGTCCCATTGATTTCAGTTTCTTGGTCTGCTTTTGATTTTTAACGTTGATACGCGTATCTTCTGCCACTTGGACAAATTGCGTTTCAATTTGCTCTTCAGCCAAAGTATCTGTGATAAATTTTCCAGTAAAGCCTCCGATGAAACCTGTCGCTGTATTTGGAATATCCAAACGCTTCAAGACACGGCTAACATTGATACCTTTACCACCAGCAAACTTATCATCACTATCCATACGATTGACACTACCTACTTCCACTTTGTCCAAACGGACAATGTAGTCTATAGATGGATTGAGTGTGACTGTATAAATCATACTTCTATTACCTCCGTTTTCTCTTTGATAGCTGACAAGAGCTCATGACCCTTGCATGTAATGACAATAGCACGTTTTTATAGGAGCTACCTTAGCAAAACAAGACTGACCAATCTTGGATGAATCTGCCAAGACATAGGTTTGTTTAGCATTTTCTAAGATAGCTCGCTTGACCGCTCCTTCCTCCATATCTGGAGTTGTAAAGTAACCTTCATCTACACCATTCATTCCAATAAAGGCACGATCAAAGTGCAGTTGGTTAATCTGATTGAGAGCTACTCCTCCGATACTGGCATCCGTTGTCATCTTGACTCCACCACCGATAATGACTGTTGGGATTTGCTTATCCACTAATTGAACCGCATGGTGAATGGAATTAGTTACCACTGTAATGTCTTTTCGCTCCAATTCTTTAATGAGAAAGGCTGTCGTACTTCCTGCATCCACAAAGATAACATCTTTTTCTTTGATGAGGGAAGATGCTTTTTGAGCAATCAACTTTTTCTCTTGAAGGTTTTTGACAGATTTTTCTTGAATGGTTTCTTCTTCCTGCAGAGAGTGAGGCAACTCTGCTCCACCATGCACTCGACGAAGTTTATTTTCAGACTCCAATTCATCTAAATCACGTCTGACCGTTGATTCTGAAGTATCTAACAAACCTACCAATTTTTCTAGAGAGACGATTTTTATGCTTACTCAATTCTTCTAAAATCAACTTTTTTTCTCGCTTTTTAGCACTGAACCCACCTCCTGTTAACGATTACATTATTCATTCTATCATAAAAAAATATCAAAGTCAAGCATTTTTTTGTCAATTTCTTTCATTTTCTATCACTTTCCTTCAATTTCAAATAAATTTGCAAGAAAGAAAGGCTTTTATGGTAGACTAGGTTAGTAAACGATTGGAAGATTACTCAAGAGGCTTAAGAGGCCGTGTTGGAAACGCGGTAGGCGTGTAACAGCGTGCGTGGGTTCGAATCCCATGTCTTCCGTTTATTTTTCTAAAAAAGATACCCAGAAATCTTGGGTATCTTTTTTTTTATATGTTAGTAATAGAACAAGGATGACCTTTTTAAAAAATATCAAATAACAATTTCACATTGAGGATGGTCAAGATAATGGAAACAATATAACCAAGAATAGTATTCCATTTTGCATTGGTAAATTCTCCCATCAGTGATTTTCTTTTCGAGGTTAGATAAATCAAAGGGAAAGATTGAAAATGGAAGAGCGATAGAAAGAAAGACCTGTGAATAAACCAATAACTGATCCAAGGTTTTTTTCCTGATGACCAAAACAAAACTGCTACAATCGATGACAGGTAGCAAGGCAAAGAGACGAGTTGCCAAACGAATAAACCATTGAGGCAATCTCATATGCAAGAAACCTTCCATAACGATTTGTCCTGTCAAGGTACCTGTGATTGTCGAATTTCTGACCACTGGCTAATAGGGCCAAGGCAAACAAAGTTGACAAGGTTGAGCTAGCTATGGCACCCGCAATGGTTGAATCTTGCAAGGCATTATACATTTGAGAGAAGGCAGAAATTTCAGATGCATGTCCGAAGAAGAGGGCCGCCCCCAAAATCAAAAGTAGGGAGTTAACGACAAAGGCCAAGGATAACTGGAGATTAGAATCCCAAGTCATAAAGTGTACAGCTTTTCGAACATCATTTTTGTCCTTGTGATTGATTTTTCGTGTCTGTGACAAGGAAGAATGCAAATAGAGGTTATGGGGCATAACAGTTGCCCCTACAATCCCTAAGGCCAACGTCAATTGACTTTCATGTCCTGGCAAGGGACTCTCAAATAAGGTCGAATTGGGTAAATAACCCTCAGCGATTCCTTGGAGACTTGGATGTGACAAAGCTACCAGATAAGTAAAGATTGCTAGAATGGTTAAAATAAGTGTTGTAACGATCGCTTCGATTTTCTTAAAGCCAAATTTCATCAGAAGCAACAAGAGAAAGACATCCAGAACTGTCATCAAGATTGCTATCATAATCGGAATCTTAAAGAGAAGATTGAGAGCAATCGCAGAACCTAGAACTTCTGCCAGGTCTGTCGCCATCAAGGCTAACTCTAAAAATCACCCATAAGCTATAACGAAGCCATTTTAGGGTGAATGATGAGCTGTTGCTTGAGCCAGGTCCATCTGGGTTACAATCCCTAGCTTTCCTGCCATCTGCTGAAGTTGCATGGCAATGAGAGATGAAATCAGGATAACAAACAAGAGACTATACTTATAGGAAGCGCCACCGACTACACTGGTTATCCAGTTTCCTGGATCCATATAACCCCTACAGCCACAAGAGCACCCGGACCCTAAAAAAAGGCCTTTTAAATTTTTGCCAGAAATGATTGTTATTTGGAGTATCGATAGATTGATTAATCTCAGAGAGTGACACTTTTTTTATGAGAAGACATAGATACTTACCTCTTTCTAAACCTACTTTTTTTCATTATTTTCTATTAGAGAAAAAAATAAGATTGACTTTAAACTATTAAAACAATGAAAACTATATGAAAAAAACATTTAGTTTTTTTCATTATTTTTCTTAAGGCACCTTAATATTTTTTTCTTAAGGCACCTTAATTATAACACAAAAAAATGAAAACTATATGAAAAAAACATTTAGTTTTTTTCATTATTTTTTTCTTAAGGCACCTTAATTATAACAGAAAAATATGATAAAAACTTAAGAAAATTCAGGACTTGATTTAATATTTAGGATACAACAAAATGTTGTATTCTTTTTGCAAAAAGAATACCAAAGAATAAAATAAAAAACGTTGTAAAAACAACGTTTTAGAAAGATTTACAAAACAATGTAAATTATCAATGGAGCCGGTGGGAGTCGAACCCACGTCCAAACATCTGCTAACATATTTGTCTACAACCATAGGTTATGTATTGTTTTAACAGCTCCTCGACACATAACTCAAGCCTAGGAACTGCGAGTCTATCAATCTCTTATCAAACTGCTAGACAAAGTTTGATCGTATCTCGCTAATAATAAGACCCTGTCATCAGACACGAGCAATCTGAATCGGGTCACGCCTGCTGGTTTTTAGGCAGCTAGAGCGTAAGAAGTGTTATTTTTTGCAGTTATATTTAACTGAGCGTTTAACGTCGCCACACGAGTTGCAAAATATGCCTCATAATGCCTGTCGAATCCGTAACGACCCCAAAGACTATAAAGATATTATACCTTATCTAGGTAAAAAAAGCAAAAAAGCAAGTAAATACCTAGAAAAGGCTAGTTTGCAAGGTTTCTGATAGGGCCCGATAGCCAGAAACGCTGAGGTGAAGCCCATCCGTTGTATAGTCTGATTTTAGCCGCCCTTCTTGATCTAGTAGTTTCTCAAAAACAGACACATACACTACCTGCATGTAGGCAGAAGCCAGTTCTTGATAGGCTTGGTTCCATGCCTTGATTTTTTCATTAGTACGAATATAAACTGTCTGTTTGTATTCTTCTCCTTCATTGACCGGCAGTATCGAAAGAAGCTTTATTTGTGACAGCGGATAGTCACGAGAGATACTTTGAATCACACTCTCGAGATTGGTTAATGCTTGACTCATTGGAACATCTTTCCCGATGTCATTCGTTCCAATCAAAAGCACAATTTGATCCACTGCATCACCATAGAGGTGAGCATCAAGGTTATCTAGTAAAAGTCCAGTCTGATAGCCTCGAATACCTCTATTTACAATGGTCTTTGTAGTTCCTAGCAATTCTTGCAAGGGATAATATTCAACAATAGAATCTCCGATAAAGATGATATCTGGTTCAATTACCGATATTTGATTCAGTTCACGATACTTGGTTTGAATTTTTTCCTGCTCTTTTAAGAGCCAGTTTTCTAAAAGCTGTACTGCCAAGTTATTCTCCTTTTTCTAGCCAGTTTTCTAAAACTTGGTAAACACCTGCCTGACTGTTGGCTGGAGCTACTTTCTGTCGCAACTTTCTTAACAGCCTCTCTCTGCATTTTTCCATAGCATGAAATTCCTGCCAACTCTAACATTTCAATGTCATTTTCACTATCACCAAAGGCCATGATTTGTTCTGGTTTTAAGTTCCCAACGTTTGAGCAATTCTACTAGCCCCCACGCCTTTATGAATCCCTTCTTGTAAGATATCAATACAGCCATACCCACTAGAAACAGCTCGAACACGACCATCAAACAAATCATTAACTTCTTGTAAAACCGAATCCAATCGCTCTTCACCGACTACCATGCTCATCTTGAGAACACCACCGAAGAGACTGGAGTCAAATTCATCAACAAAGTTCATTCGTTGATAGAGCTTTTTCAATCATCTCCGGAGTCATAAATTTATCTAGTTCTGTAAAAACAGTGCCTTCCTTAACAAAGCCACCATTCATTCCAGTTACAACAAACTGATCCTGGCATTCTCTGCCTTTAAAATATCGCAAAGCCCTATCAACCATGGCATCATCCCAAGTTTGTGCTTGTAGTAATTCATCATTTTCAAATATCCGAGCACCATTAGCAACCACTAAAACTACTCTATCTGCTAAGTGCTTCAGTAATTGCCGCATGCGATGAACTTCATTTCCTGTTGCAATAACAAAGCGAATGCCACGTTGATCCAGCTTATCCAAGATTTTTTCTAGGCGGGGAAGATCTAGTTGTCCTTTTGGATCCAACAAAGTTCCATCCATATCCGTCGCAATGACTTTAATATCCATCTTACTCCTCTTCTTAGTCACTACCATTTCAAACCTACATGCTCATTCATTTCTTTGTAGGCTGTATCAATTCGTTCCTTGGTTGCCTCATCTAACTGATCACGGTATTTCCCACCTTCTATGAAATCATCCAAAATATAGGTTTGGTATAGATAAAGTGGATAGCCTTCTGGAGAATACGTTCCTTTTGGTGTTCTATTAACCCAGGTAGGATGAGCTTGAGCTGTATCAATTGTAGTCTTACCAGATTTTTTCTTAATGGTTACATCCATGAGAACGCCACGTTCTGTCCATTTTGCATTTTCCTCATCCTGCATGGTTTCAATACGCTGATTCGATAGGAAATTTCCCATAGAATAGATAATGAGTTTCTTGTCCCCATCTTTCTCAACTGTCTCAGCTGGCTCAACAACGTGAGGATGACCACCAAAAATAATATCTGCTCCCCAGTCAATCATTTTATGATAGAGTTGCTTTTGCTCTTCAGTTGGTTCCAATTGATACTCAATCCCCATCTGAGGCATAATAACCGTGATATCTGCTTCTTTTTCGGCTCTTTCAATTTCTGCCTTCATTTTTTCTTCATTCAGGTCAGAGAGATGGTTATCAAAATCTTCTTTTGAAATGTATTCTTCAATGCCGTTAAATCCATAAGAATAAGCTAAGAGAGCAACTTTAATCCCGTTAACTTCCTTGATAACTATCGGTGCTTTATCTCGTGGTTCATGGGTATAAACACCAATTGGTGTCATTCCAGCTTTTTCGATAGCATCTGCAGTCGAAAAAACACCCTCAATCTGAGAATCTAAGATATGGTTGTGAGCCAAGTCTAAGACCTGATAACCAGCATCCTTTTATAGCATCCATGACTTCTCCAGGAGCATTGAACAAAGGATAGCCTCCCAAGTAGTGGTCTTTGTTTACAGTGCCTTCAAAGTCCCCGATGACTAGATCTGCTTGCTTGAGCCAAGGTTTTACATACTCAAAATTTTCATGAAAATCATAAGTACCATCTTCTTTTTAGGGCAGTTCGATAAATCGGAATATGATAGAGGAGATCACCATTTGCCATGATGCGACACTTGTTTCTTCTTCCGTTACGTAGTTTCTTACCTTTAGAATCTGAATTCTGACTCACTGCAGTTGTACTACTATTCCACAATGGAACTCCCTTTAATTCCCTTGAGCTAATAAAGTCAAAGCCATCGAAATCGCAACAACAATCAACAAAACAACAATAAAGGTTTTATTACTCCACTGTCGATAGTTTTTGAAAAAAATTGGATAGACTCTCTGACAACTGGTAATCCTGATTGCTTTTGATTTCTATTACTACGTTTTTTTCCATATCTCTTTCTCCTTGCTTTTTTTGATGCAAGTCTCCTTACTTTATTATACCACAGACAAATAGCTATTTCCTTTTATTAGCAACTTCTGTGACTTTCTTTTCTCAACTATTTTGTGTTATCATGGAATTGTAATGGAAGGAAGGAGAGAAGATGTCTGCTATAGAACGTATTACAAAAGCTTCACATTTAATTGACATGAAAGATATTATCCGCGAGGGCAATCCAACCCTACGTGCAGTTGCCGAGGAAGTCACTTTCCCATTGAGTGATCAAGATATCATTCTTGGTGAGAAAATGATGCAATTTTTAAAACATTCACAAGACCCAGTTATGGCTGAAAAGTTAGGTCTACGTGGAGGAGTCGGACTTGCAGCACCACAATTAGATATCTCAAAACGCATCATTGCTGTTTTAGTTCCTAATATCACCGAGGAAGGTGAAACACCTCAAGAAGCCTATGACTTACAAGCTGTTATGTACAATCCTAAGATTGTCTCACACTCAGTCCAAGACGCTGCTCTAGGTGAGGGAGAAGGTTGTCTATCAGTCGATCGTAGCTGTCCCAGGTTATGTTATCCGCCATGCTCGAGTAACTGTCGACTACTTTGATAAGGACGGTGAAAAACATCGCATCAAGCTAAAAGGCTACAACTCCATCGTTGTACAACATGAAATCGATCACTTAAATGGTGTTATGTTTTATGATCGTATCAATGAAAAGGATCCTTTCGCAGTCAAAGAAGGTTTACTCATTCTGAATAAAAGAAAAATCCCGTTGAAAAGACGGGGTTTTATGTTATAATAGAGCCATGAAAACAAATGATATTGTCTATGGCGTTCACGCCGTTACCGAAGCACTGTTAGCAAATACTGGAAACAAACTCTATCTCCAGGATGATTTACGAGGTAAGAATGTAGAAAAAGTCAAGGAACTGGCAACTGAAAAGAAAGTATCCATTTCTTGGACTTCAAAAAAATCTCTTTCCGAAATGACTGAAGGAGCTGTCCACCAAGGTTTTGTCTTTACGTGTTTCTGAATTTGCTTATACTGAACTTGAGCAGATTCTTGCTCAGACTCGTCAAGAAGAAAAACCCACTAGTATTGATCCTCGATGGACTAACTGACCCTCATAACTTAGGTTCTATCCTAAGAACAGCCGATGCAACCAATGTTTCAGGTGTTATTATTCCTAAGCATCGAGCTGTTGGTGTGACACCCGTAGTTGCAAAAACAGCGACAGGTGCTATCGAGCATGTACCTATCGCTCGCGTTACCAATCTCAGCCAAACCTTGGACAAGCTAAAAGAAGAGGGCTTTTGGACCTTTGGTACTGATATGAATGGAACTCCTTGCCATAAATGGAACACCAGTGGAAAGGTCGCCCTCATTATCGGAAATGAAGGAAAAGGTATCTCAAGCAACATCAAAAAAAGCAAGTGGACGAGATGATCACTATTCCAATGAATGGACATGTACAAAGCCTCAATGCCAGTGTTGCTGCAGCTATTCTCATGTACGAAGTCTTCAGGAATCGATTATAAAAAGTTTCCAATCACTTGATTGGAAACTTTTTTTAAATGTGTTCAGTAATATATTTATAGGCTTCTTGACCTGCAATGGCGCCATCTCCAACTGCTGTTGTGACTTGACGAAGGTCCTTTTGACGAACATCCCCAACTGCAAAGACACCTGCAACACTTGTCTTCATGTGGTCATCTGTCACAATCCAACCTGACTCATCTTGGATTTGTAAATCTTTTGTAAAATCGCTAACTGGATCTAAACCAACATAGATGAAGACACCTCCAAAAGCATGTTCAGTCACTTGATTTGTTTTAACATTTTTAATGACAACTGACTCCACACGGTTTTCACCCTTGATTTCTTTGACAACAGAATCCCAAATGAAGTTGATTTTTTCATTGGCAAAGGCGCGGTCTTGCAAGACTTTTTGAGCACGGAGCTCATCACGACGGTGAACGATGGTTACAGTTTTGGCGAACTGTGTTAAGAAGATTGCTTCTTCAACAGCCGAATCTCCTCCACCTACAACCAACAAATCTTGGTCACGGAAAAAAGCTCCATCACAAACCGCACAGTAGGAAACTCCACGACTATTCAGTTCTTCTTCTCCTGGAACTCCTAAAAGACGGTGCTTAGAACCAGTCGCCACGATAACTGTACGTGTTTCAAATTCTTCATCGTCTGTGATTACTTTCTTAACATCATCGTGGTCTTCAATATTTTCTACAAAGCCATAGAGATGTTCAACACCTAGATTTTCAAGAGGTTCAAACATCTTTTCTGCTAACTCAGGACCACTGATATTGGCGTAACCTGGGTAGTTTTCAATATCAGAAGTGTTATTCATCTGACCGCCAGGAAGGCCACCTTCAATCAAAGCTACTTTGAGATTGCTGCGAGCTGCATACAAGGCTGCAGTCATCCCAGCAGGACCTGCACCGATAATAATCGTATCGTACATTCTATTTCCTTCTTTCTTGTTGTAACTATTCTTATTCTAACGGATAAAATCTATTTGACAACTATTAAGCCTTGAGAACCAACAAGATGCTCATGGTTGCAAAAGACAATACTGGAATTGTTAGAACTCCAATCATAATCATATCATAGAGGTGAGCTTGACGCTCCTTAGCAGTTTTATCCGCACCTGATAGAGCTCTAAAACCAATCCAAAGTCCTAAAACAACCAAGACTAGTAAAATCGTCAAAACCAAACTCTCTAAATACAAAGCAAATAGCTGAACTAACATGCTTTCTCTCATTTCTATTATTTTTAAAGAGCAAACCCAGTTAGCTTAGCCAACTGAGTTTTTCTTATCTTCTATTATATCAAATATAGGTCCGTTTGTAACTAGCAAAGAACTCTTTTTGTTCGTTCTTCTTTAGGGATGGTTGATAATCTCATCCGGTGTTCCAGATTCGATAATCTTTCCTTTATCCAAGAATAAAACCTTATCCGCAACTTGAGCAACAAAATGACATATCGTGACTAACTAAAATCATGGTTTGACCTGATTTTGCAGCATTGACAATCGATCTTTCTACCTCACCAACCAATTCTGGGATCCAGTGCTGAAGTTGGTTCATCCAAGAGTAAGACGTCTGGTTTCATGGCTAGAGCACGCGCTATTGCGACCCGTTGTTTTTTTGTCCCCAGACAAGTGACGCGGATAATGCTGTTCACGATCAGAAAGCCCAACCTTAGCCAGCTCTTCTTTGGCAATCTTAGTCGCTTCTTCGTCCGATAGTTTTTTTAACGACAACCAAGCCTTCTTTAACATTGTCTAGCGCTGTTCTACGCTCAAATAAATTGAAACTGTTGGAAAAACCATCGATAGTTTGCGACGAAGAGTCAGAATTTCTTCTTGCGTAATTTGAGAAAAAAATCAACTTTGAAAATCATCAATCTGAATAGATCCACTATCTGGAGTTTCTAGATAGTTTAGGCTACGAAGAAAAGGTTGATTTCCCAGCTCCCTGAAGAACCAATCAAGGCAACAACTTCTCCTTTTTTTGAATATCTAAATTCAGATGATCCAAAAAACGGTTTGACCTGAAAAAGGATTTGCTTAAATTTGAAATTTTAATCATTAGCGAAGCTCTCCTTTCACATCTGTCTCAACATTATCTGGTGCTGTAAATAGCCATTTTTCTTTCAATGAAAACGACCAAGATTTTCAATAGCGATATTTACCACCCAGTATACAAGAGCTACTGAGATGAAACGTTCAAAGTAACGATAGTCTGCACCACCCAAAATCTGAGCTTGGGCAAAGACTTCTACAACACCTGCACTAAAGGCTAGGGAAGTTCCCTTGGTCAAGCCAATCAAGGAGTTAATCAAGGTTGGTGTTGCTACAACCGCCGCATTTGGAATAATTACTCGACGATAAACTTGTCCGCGTGTCATACCAAGACTACGAGCAGCCTCAATCTCACCTGGATTTACTGAAAGAATAGCTGCACGGATGGTTTCGCTGGCATAAGCCGCCTCGTTAAAAGCAAAAGCCACAATCGCAAATGTTGCTGCTGGAATCGCATTAATGTTCAGAGAAGTTCCCCATTGTTGATTCAAGGCTTTCAAAGCTAATGGAATTCCCTAATAGGTCAACATCAGTTGAACTAGAAATTGGAGTTCCTTTTAGGAAACTAACAAAAAAAGGCTTGTAATGGGTAAATAAATCTAACTCGGTTGATTTTTAACGATAGCAAAGACTAGGGCTAGCATGATACCAAAAAAAGGCACCAAATACCGTTAACATCAATGTTGTAGGTAATTGCTGTACAATTCTTGGGAATCCCATCAAAGACAGAACGCCAACTAAAAGAGTTTGCCATCTGGGATATATTGCATCAAATTTTGATACCAATCAGATGCTAAAATCGTTGTAACATTCATAGAAACATCCTCTCAAGATAATGATTCATTCTATCATACTTATGCTCTAATTAAAAAAATATTTGCTACGAGCATATCAGATTTCATCTACCTTCTAGTTTATCATACTTTAAAAAGTGGGAGGTTATATATTTTATCTATCAAGGAGATAGAAAAAAACTAATTCAAATCCAAGTTATTGTATGATTTTACGATAGCCAATTTGTTTTACAAGACCATTTTTCAACTAGTATTGGACGTTTTCAATAGCATACCATCACTAGCTAAGAGTTTGGCTGCTTCTTTGTTTGACAATGTTCCAACCTTTATCTTTCAATCCGAGTTCACGATATTTTGATTCCACTAGTATTGAAAAAAATTGCTTCAATTCAAATCCCGAAGTTTCGAGCCAGTTTAAAATGACCTTTTCACTCGGAGTCTCTTCAACGATATGAACGTCTTTATATTCTAGTCCGAGTTGATCTAATTCTTTCTTAGCTTTTTTTACAAGTTGTACATTTTGGATATTCGATAAATTCTAACATTTTTCTTCTCTTTCTATTTTTTTATTTTTCTTGATAACTTGCACCTTCATGCCTCAAGAGCCAAGACTTCTTTTCGAGTCCCCAAGCATAGCCTGTCAGACGTCCTCCAGCACCTAGCACACGGTGACAAGGTACAAGAATAGACCAGGGATTGCGACCTACTGCTCCTCCGACTGCTTGAGCAGAAGCCACCTGCAAGTCCTTAGCTATTTGCCCATAAGTAACTGTCTGACCAAAAGGAATTCCTCGCAAGTAGTTCCAGACTCTTTTTTCAAAGTCACTACCGACAGGAGCTAAAGGCATTTCAGATAAGTCTTGATCTTGCCCTTTAAAATAAGTCTCTAAATAGGAAGTAATTTGATTTAAAATGGGATGACTTTCAACAACAGTCATATCATTTTCAGATAATCCCTTCTCAAAATCGCTCTCTTCTTCAATCCATATCCCAAACAGATAGTGGTCATCTGCTACCAGAGATAGGGGACCAATCGGTGACTTGTATAGCATCTTTGCATACTTCTTAGGCATTTGATTTTAATTTTTGATAGGCCAAGCGTTCCCCGTCTACTGGAACTTTACCAACCTGTTTTGAAAGCCAAGTTTTTTTCAAAGATATGCTGCATAGCTATGTTTTTTTAGCGTGCGTATCTGAACGAAAATCTAGGTAATCAAAGCCTTCAATCAAGCCTTCTAAAAAGGTCTGAGCAACACCTTGACCTTGCGCATCTCTAGCAACAGCAATACGGTGAAATACTAAGTATTCTGCTTCATTTCCCTCCCAGTTGCCATCATAAATTGCTTCATAAGCTTTTTCTGGGCTCTTAGTCACTGCTGCATAGGCTAAGAGGTCGCCTTCGTCTAGGGCTACATAAGCTTGACCAGAGATGATATCTTCAATAATGGTATCTGCATCTGGATAGCCGTTTTGCCACTGAGTGCTACCAGCTTCTGCCAAACATTTCTTGGCTCCCTCGATCACTTGCATAATTGCATCAACTTCGTTTGGAAAGGCTAAGCGAATCTCCATCATTTATCCTCTTTTCATACTATTTTCTCTCATCATAGCATAAATTATTTCTTTCTACAAGCACTTGAAACTTGACTTATTATTTCTAATATTTTATAATCTAGTTATTAAAACTAGATAAAAAGGAGTTGAAAATGAATACCACTTTTTCCTATCCAAAATGGGAAGAAATTCCAAGTATCAATCTCTATCTGGACCAGGTTCTGCTCTATGTCAATCAAATCTGTCCTCCAGCTTCTCCTGACAAGGAGAAAGGTTTGACAGCATCCATGGTGAACAACTATGTCAAACACGGTTATATCAGTAAACCTGAAAAGAAAAAATATCAACGCAAACAAATCGCACGATTGATTGCTATTACCACTCTCAAGTCTGTTTTTTCTATCCAAGAAATTGCTCAAACCCTTAATACCCTACACACAGACACTAATTCAGAAGAACTTTACAATGCTTTTGTGGACTATATGAATGAAAGATATTGATCCAGCTAATCCCATTATCCAGGCAAGTTGCCAAACGGTCAAACTCTATCATCAAACACTTACACTAGTCTATACAGAAACCGAAGAGGAGGAAACAAATGAATACTAGTTTCAAACTTAGTAAACGACTTAGTTTTGGAGAAGAAATTGCCAACAGTGTCACCCATGCTGTAGGAGCATTTATCATGCTCATCCTACTTCCCATTTCATCTACTTACAGTTATGAGGCCCATGGTTTCTTATCGTCTATCGGTGTTTCCATCTTCGTTATCAGCCTCTTTCTCATGTTCCTTTCATCGACTATTTATCATTCTATGGCTTATGGTTCAACTCATAAATATGTGTTACGAATTATTGACCATTCTATGATTTATGTTGCCATTGCAGGTTCTTATACCCCGGTGGTTTTAACCCTGATGAATAATTGGTTTGGTTATCTCATTATTGCTATCCAATGGGGGACAACTATTTTTGGTATTCTTTATAAAATCTTTGCCAAGAAGGTCAATGAAAAATTCAGTCTCATCCTCTACCTCATCATGGGATGGCTAGTCTTAGCAATCTTACCAGCAATTATCAGTCAGACAAGTCCAATGTTTTGGAGTCTCATGGTATCGGGCGGACTCTGTTACACTGTTGGAGCTGGTTTTTACGCCAAGAAAAAACCATACTTTTCACATGATTTGGCATTTGTTTATCTTAGCAGCTTCTGCACTACAATACATTGCTATTGTTTATTACATGTAAAAAAAGAAGTTGGGAGAAATCTCAACCTCTTTTTTTATTTACACATATTCATAAAGTACTGATGCAAACGAAGATCATTTGTCAATTCAGGATGAAAGGAGGTTACCAGCATATTTTTTTCTTGTGCTGCAACGATTTGATTGTTCACAATTGCTAGAACTTCAACATCCTCACCAACACTACTGATAATCGGGCCACGGATAAAGGTCATGGGAATTTTACCAACGCCCTTGCAGTCAGCTTCTGTATAAAAGCTTCCTAGCTGACGTCCATAGGCATTGCGCTCCACTACTATGTCCATAGTCGCTAGATGGCTTTCCTCTTGAGAAGTGATTTGTCTTGCTAGCAAAATTAAAGCCTGCACAAGTTCCAAAGACTGGTAAACCATTGAGAATAGCCTCTCTTAGAGGAATTAGCATTTGCTGATCTCGCAACAGTTTCCCCATGGCCGTTGACTCACCTCCTGGCAAAATCAAACCTGATAGCTCACTTCGATGTTGCTGAAAATCTTCTAGGTTTCGCAGTTCAATACTTTCAACTCCTAGTTGAGCAAGCATTTTCTCGTGTTCTACAAAGGCACCTTGCAAGGCCAATATTCCGATTTTCATCTATTTTTCCTCGCTCAGCCATGAGAATTTGGATTTCATTCTCATTGATACCAACCATAGCTTCTCCTAAATCTTCAGAGATTTGAGCCAGAATTTGAGGATTCTGATAATTGGTAACAGCTTTGACAATTGCTGCCGCACGTTTAACAGGATCACCTGATTTGAAAATCCCTGAGCCAACGAACACACCTTCTGCACCTAGCTGCATCATAAGAGCAGCGTCCGCTGGTGTTGCAACACCTCCAGCTGCAAAAGTTGACAACTGGTAATTTTTCCCATGTTTCGTGGACATATTGAACTAATTCTACAGGTACTTGCAAGTCCTTGGCAGCAACATATAACTCGTCCTCACGGAGGTTTTGAATGCGGCGAATTTCTTGATTCATCATACGCATATGACGAACCGCCTGAACGATGTCTCCTGTTCCTGGTTCCCCTTTTGTACGAATCATAGAAGCTCCTTCAGCGATACGGCGCAAGGCTTCTCCTAGGTCTTTAGCACCACAAACAAAAGGAACTTGAAATTCTTTCTTGTCCACATGGAAACGATCGTCAGCTGGAGATAGAACTTCGCTCTCATCAATATAGTCAATCTCGATAGCTTCTAAAATCTGAGCTTCAACAAAATGCCCAATTCGAACCTTAGCCATAACTGGAATGCTGACTGCTTCTGGATTTCCTTAATCATCTTTGGATCACTCATGCGAGAGACACCACCCGCTGCACGAATATCAGCTGGGATTCGTTCCAAAGCCATAACTGCTGCCGCACCTGCAGCCTCAGCAATTCTTGCCTGTTCAGGATTTTGAACATCCATGATGACGCCACCCTTAAGCATCTGTGCCAAATTCTTATTTAATTCATAACGATTTTCAGTCATTTTTTTCATCCTCAATAGTTGTATTGGTAGCTACAGTTTTATTGTAAGGTATAAAAGACTGCATAACAAGATAAAATAAATCGATTTGTCCGGGTACAATTGTCTCTATCACAAAAAAAGCACCCACATTGGGTACTTTTTATTTCTTAGATTTTTTTAATACTTTTCACAAGATAAAAGAGATATCCTGAAACCATGTAGGCAACAAAGATAGTTGCTGCCCATTTAAAGACAAAGCCCCAACCATGTTTGGTAGCATTCAAAAAGAAATAAGGGAAGGGACTATCCTTAGCATTAGGGACATCCATCTTTAGAACAAAACCGTTTAAGAGGGCAAAAATCATATAAAAGCAAAGGAAGGCTAGTCCAAAGCATGGGATCAACTAACTTATATTGACGACTCTTATCAAAAAAATAATTGTATCTGCTAAAAAACCAGAGAGGGACAATATAATGGCAAAGGAAATTTTCCAAACGGTAAAAAAATCTGTCGTCAAAGGAGCTAGCATGAAATGATAGATGACACAAGTAATCATAATACTCATAGTGACGCCACCTTTGAGACGTAGAATACCAGAACTCTGCCAACTATCACCACCACTACGCATCTTTAACAAAAGATAACCTGTAAAAAGTACAACCAAAAGGTTAGAAAGTACTGTGTAGTAAAGCAACATCCCTAAACCACCGCGTTTGGTAATCTCCAAGTATACACCGGTAAAGGCTGCTATAAATAAAAAGATACGACTATAAAATATTACTTTTTCATTTTTAATCATGATTAAATCTTCTTCACAAATTCTGATTTTAGCTTCATAGCTCCAAAAACCATCAATCTTACAATCGATGTTGTGGTCACCCTCTACAATACGGATGTTTTTCACACGAGTTCCTTGTTTGAGGTCTTTTAGGAGCACCTTTAACCTTCAAATCTTTAATCAAGGTTACTGTATCTCCATCAGCTAGTTTGTTCCCATTTGCATCAATAGCAACAATGCCTTCTTCAACTTCTGCTTGCTCAGCAGGATTCCACTCGTAAGCACATTCTGGACAAACTAGAAGTGCGCCATCTTCATATACATATTCTGAATTACATTTTGGGCAATTTGGTAATTGACTCATGTTATCTCCTTAAAAAAATTTATGATTATTTGATTGTCAAATTTTTCTTTCAACAGCAACTATTATACCTTAAAACAGACTATTTGACAAATTATGATAAAAAACGACAAACCGAAATTCAGTTCATCGTTTTTATAGTTCTTATAAATGTTTTTGAGCTTCTGATTTAATTCTTTCAACAACTTCTAAAATAGAGAGTCCAGTCGTATCCAAATAGATTGCATCCTCAGCTTGCTTGAGAGGTGAAGTTTCACGATGACTATCTTTATAATCACGCGCAGCAATCTCTTCTTTCAAAATTTCCAAATCTGTTTCGATTCCCTTTGAAAGATTTTCCTTGTAACGACGTTCCGCACGCTCATCTACAGATGCTACTAGAAAAATCTTCAATTCAGCCTGAGGCAAGACTACTGTTCCAATATCGCGCCCATCCATAACGATACCACCTTGTTTTGGGCAATTTCTTGCTGAAGGGCTACCAATTTTTTTCACGAACAGCTGGAATCGCTGCAAAAAGCAGAAACAGCGTTGGTTACTTCATTTTCTCGGATTGGATTTGTTACATCAACATCTCCAACGAAAAACAAGCTGTTCTCCATTTTCAGCACGTCCCAAAGCTAATTGGATATTGTTCCAATAATTCAAGAAGTTGAGATGGCTCATCTGGGCTAATTTGGTTTTTTAATGCGATGTAAGTCGCTGCACGATACATAGCGCCTGTATCCAGATAAGTATAGCCAAAGTCCTTAGCAATAATCTTAGCTACTGTACTCTTTACCACTGGAAGCTGGTCCATCAATAGCAATCTGAATTGTTTTCATTGTCACTCCTATCTTGTCTTAAGGACATCACCAGGATTTGCAAACCAAGTTCCTGAAGACATATGACCAGGATTCAAGGCTTCAAGTTGCGCAATAGAGATTCCAGCACGAGCTGCAATCGCTGCTTCACCTTCTCCTGCCATGACTGTAATTGTTCCTTCAGAGTCAGTATGCGCCTCTGTATGCTCTTGTTGGTTTGTTTCTGCTTCAGTTGTCTCTGTTGACTGAGTAGTTGTAGCCACTGTTGTAACTTCTTCTACTTTTGGAGCTGAAGAATCATAAAAATCTTTCAGAGCTGAAGTACGGTCGCTTCCACCTGATGACAAGTAGACTAATACAACTACCATACCAACAACAATGATAAAGAAAAGAACAGCTAAAACAGTTAAAATACGATTCGCAACAACTCCTGAGCCTTTTTTTCGTTGACGACGCTCTGTTCTTGATTCCTCTTCTTGGTTCTCATAAATATCTTCTTGCCACGGTTCCTTTTCCATACCTTACTCCTTGAGTTTTTTTTAGTTTCTTATTACAATATAAATATGAATATTAGACTGATACCTGAACGCTGCATTGCCTGTGGGCTCTGCCAAACTTATTCAGAATTATTTGATTACCATGATAATGGCATCGTCCGTTTTTTCGATGATTCTGAGCAATTAGAGAGAAATCACTTGCAGCGACGATGTTTTTAGAAGCCGTTAAAAATTGCCCTACCCGCGCTCTGATCAAAGATGAATCTTAAATTTTGGTGGAGCATAGACCTCTATTTTCCACTCCCTCTAGTTTAGCATATTTTTTTCTAGAAAAATTATAGTCTTTTTGCTAGCTATTTTTGATACAATTTTACTTTTTATTTGTTCTGATATTTTTAATAATACATAAACTGTTCTTTCAAGACGTTTTTTTCTATCACGCAAGCACTTATGCGAAATATTTTTATTTCAAGAACATATAAAGTATAAAAAAGAGGAATTACTTCCTCTTTTTTGTTAATCAAACGATTAATCTTCGAATCCATTTGGATGTTGACTTTGCCAACGCCATGCATCTTCACACATTTCTGTAATACCAAGTTCCGCTTCCCAACCTAACTCTTCCTTAGCTTTTGCTGGGTCAGAATAGCAGGCTGCAATATCACCAGGGCGACGTTCAACAATACGGTAAGGAATTGGACGTCCGACTGCTTTTTCCATATTTTTGATAATTTCAAGGACAGAGTAGCCTTTTCCTGTACCAAGGTTATAGACATTGAGTCCTGAGCCTTTTTGAAGCTTCTTAAGGGCTGCAACGTGTCCTTTTGCTAGGTCAACGACGTGGATATAGTCACGAACACCTGTTCCATCTTCTGTATCGTAGTCATCTCCAAAGACTTGAACTTGTTCCAACTTACCAACTGCGACTTGTGTAACATATGGAAGAAGGTTGTTTGGAATACCATTTGGATTTTCTCCTAGGTCACCACTCTCATGAGCACCAATTGGGTTGAAGTAACGAAGTAAGACAACATTCCACTCTGAAATCTGCTTTATGGATATCTGTCAAGATTTCTTCCAGCATAAGCTTGGTACGGCCATAAGGGTTGGTAGCTGAAAGTGGGAAATCTTCTAGGATTGGAACAGTATGTGGATCTCCATAAACTGTTGCTGATGAACTGAAGATAATGTTCTTACAGTTATTTTCTTCCATTGCCTTTAAAAGGCTAACTGTACCAGCAATGTTGTTGTCATAGTAGGCAAGAGGGATACGAGTTGACTCACCAACTGCCTTCAAACCAGCAAAATGGATTACACCTGTTGGTTCTTCGTGTTTGAAAATATCACGAAGTGTATCTGTATCGCGGATATCAGCTTCGTAGAAAGGAATCTCAACTCCTGTAATTCTTTCCACTACTTCTAAACTTTTACGGCTACTGTTAACCAAGTTATCCACTACGACAACTTGATGTCCAGCTTGGACCAGTTCAATGACAGTGTGAGTTCCGATAAAACCTGCTCCACCTGTTACCAAAATCTTTTCTTGCATCATTTTTCCTCAATTCTTGAATTATTTTTTTCATTTTACCATTTTTGATAGGGAAAGTCATTTACTATCCTAATCCTATCGTAAAAACTAGGTAAAAAGTTTACGATTGTTTCTCTTTAATATATCTTTCAGTCGGATAATCTGCTGGATCTAATACTCCACTTCTCCCTGAAGCATTTGAGCTAAATGATAGCCTATAATAGGGCCAGTCGTTAAGCCTGAAGATCCTAATCCACTCGCAGTATAGACTCCTGATAAGTTTGGAACCTGTCCAAAGAATGGAGAAAAATCACTTGTATAAGCACGAATCCCCACACGTTCACCACTTATCATTGCATCTTTTAAGCTAGGATAAAACGGACTTGCTGCTTCAGCCATTTGCTGGAGCAAATTCTCATCAACTGTAAGGTCAAATCCCATATCATTTTCATGGGTAGCTCCTAGAGATAACTTACCGCCGGGAAATGGTATCAAATCCCACTCACCTTCTGGCATAACTACAGGGTAAGCTCCCATGTTTTGTTTCACTTGGTAATCTCGGAGTTGCCCCTTTTGAGGACGAACGTCTACCTCATATCCTAAAGGCTCTAAGATGTGACCAAGCCAAGCTCCTGTGGACAAGATAACTTGGTCAAACATTTGATTGTCTATCTGATAACCCGGTGCTAGAGAAATTAGACTGACCTCTTTCTTTATGACCTTCACTTGACTGGCTTCGAGCAAGCAACTAACTAAAAGTTGTCCATCTACTCGAGCTCCACCAGAAGCATAGAGTAATTTTTCAAATCCCTCCAATCCAGGGAATAAGCTACTTGCAGCCGCTTGGTCTAGAATGGCTAATTCCCCTATTAAGGGAGATTCATCTCTACGTTGCAGGGCAAGTTGATAGAGTTCTTCCAACTTAGATTCATCTTTTTTCAAGAGAAAGACACCAGAACGCTGGTAAAAATCAACTTGTTGACCCGATTTTTCCAAGTCCGCTAATAAATCCACGTAGAAATCAGCTCCTAGTCGCGCCATCTTATACCAGGCTTTATTGCGTCGTTTAGAAAACCAGGGACTAATAATTCCTGCTGCGGCCTTAGTTGCTTGGCCCTTTCCATAATCAAAAACTGTTACTTCGATATCAGCTTCTTTAGAAAGATAGTAGGCAGCTGTTGCACCTACAATTCCTGCACCTACAATGGCAACTTTTTTCATTGTCCTTACCTTCTAACTAGATATGATGGAATGGATTGGTGGACGCTCGACTTGCGATAACCTCTAGAGACCAAAGCATTCTCTTCCTTCCATTCGTTCAAGAACGCTGCAATTTTTTTCAACAAAAAGCACTTTCGATATAGTGTCCCTGGATCCAGAGCCAACAAGCCATCTGACAACATATCTTGGGCAGTGTGGTAATAGATGTCACCAGTAATGTAAACATCTGCTCCTTTTGCTAAAGCATCAGAGTAGAAAGACTGCCCACTGCCACCACAAATAGCTACTCTTGAGATTGTTTTTTGCAAATCAGTCTCTTGATAATACACCATACGAAGACTATCTAGACCAAAGACTTCCTTAACATGATTAGCAAATTCTTCAAACGTCTGAGGGCGAATATTGCCAATACGACCAATCCCACGTTCAGGACCTGTTTCCTGTAGATAAGTTGTGTCCTCAATGCCTAGCATCTGGCAGAACCAGTCATTGAGACCATTTTCAACAATATCGATATTAGTATGACTGACATAGACCGCGATATCTTGCTTGATGAGATCGATATAAATCTGATTTTGAGGGCGACTAGCTACCAAGTCCTTGATTGGACGAAAGATAGGCGCGTGCTTGACGATAATCAAATCTACTCCCTTTTCAATGGCTTCTGCAACCGTTTCTTCACGAATATCGAGGGCAACCATGACCTTTTTGATTTCTTTGTCTAGGGTACCAATCTGCAAACCACGACTATCGCCTTCCATAGAAAATTCTTGTGGGCAATAGGTTTCATAACGCTTAATCACTTCACTTGCTTTCATGGAGCACCTCCTTGATGGCTTGAATTTTATCTACTAAAACTTGACGTTCTTCTTGATTTTTTTCGGGGATTTGGGCTAGAGCAAATTCTAACTTATTAGCTTCTTTTTGCCATTTTTGGACAAATACTGGGCTGACTTCTTTTGACAAGAAGGGGCCAAAACGGATATCACTAGCTGATAGATTCATTTCACCAGCTTCTGCAACTATGATCTCGTAAAATTTGCCAGCTTCTTCTAGGATACTTTCAGCAATAATTTGAAAACCATGCTCTTGTAACCAGCTACGTAACTCGTCTTCACGATTATTTGGTTGAAGAATCAATCGCTCAACAGTTGCTAGTTTATCTAATCCCTCTTCCAAAATCGTAGCAATCAAAGCGACCACCCATTCCAGCAATAGTGATGACAGAGACCTGGTCACTTTCTTCAAATGCTGCTAAACCATTGGCTAAACGAACCTGAATTTTTTCAGTTAAGCCATGACTCTCAACATTTCTGACTGCAGATTGGTAGGGACCCTCTACAACCTCTCCTGCAATGGCAGCTTCAATATGACCTTTTTCAACTAATTCAATAGGTAGATAAGCATGATCGCTCCCGACATCCAGCAAAACGGCTCCTTGAGGGAACAAAAGAAGCTACTGTTTCTAATCTCTTTGAAATCATCTTCTCTCACTTTCAAAAACTCTATTTCCCTTTATTATACCATATTTTATCTGGCAATCCTGCACCTAAAAAAGACCGCAATCATGGATTGCAGTCTTTCTTTATCTTTTAACTTGATAACGACTTGTCAGTATGAAAATCACAATAAAGACGAGCATCATAATGCCATAGACAGGCAATGTTTGACCTGTAAGTGTTGAAATTTCAAGCAATTTTTGGATTCTTGGGAATAGAGCTGTTCCAAGGAAACCTACAACTGACCAAATAATCAATAGCACACGCCACAGACTAAATGGCAAGCAAGCTCTAACTACAGACATGAAACCAATCGATGCCAATAGATAATACAAAAGTGTCGAAATTTCAATGGCTGTCCAGCCTTGACTTGGTTCCAAAAATTTTAACAAAGAGAACACTAAAGACTACCATCAAGGCACTTGGTAAAGCTCGAAGCATGGATTTTCTGAGGAAGTTTTGTTCCACAGGTTTGATATTTCGTTCAAAAGTTAATACAAACGGTGGGAAATCCTTCCACAAACTGGTCAATCATGGTAATCTGAATGGGAATGAATGGGAAAATCAAAATCCATTCAGTACGTCCCAACAAAGCACTTGCAATACAGATGACTGCTAGCAAGAAGGAATAGATGGTCTTAATCAAGAAAATTGGAGCAATGTGGGCAATGTTATTGACCACACGACGACCTTCGAAAGAGAATCTCAGGAACATCATTAAAGTCTGAGTTCAAGAGAACCAGATTTGCAATCTGACGAGTCGCTGGATCTCCTTCAGCCATCACGATGGAACAATCTGCCTCACGGAGAGCAAGGATATCATTGACACCATCCCCTGTCATTGCTGTAGTATGTCCTGCTTTTTTTCAGAGTTTGGATAATCAGTTTCTTTTGATGAGGAGAGACACGTCCGAAAATCGCTGTCTCCTCAGCCATGGCTATCAATTCTTCATCATTAATTTTCGAACAATCTACATAGCTATGATAATCTGCAAAACCTGCTTTTTGAGCAATACTTGAAACAGTAACTGGATTATCACCAGAGATAATTTTCAATCCCACTTCCTGAGAACGAAGATAGTCTAGCGTCTCAGCAGCACCTTCTCGGATTGGATCTAAAATCTCAAGCAGAGCCAAAGCCTGAATATCCGATGGCTTCTGTGGTTTATGGTGGTCAAGTTTTTCTTGACTGAGAGCCAAAACCAAGACACGAGATCCCTCGTTCAAGAGCTTCCCTAGCTTCAGGAACTTCAGCATCCAACAACATCTCAGGTGCACCTAGGAAAACAGTTCCGAGACCTTCCAATTCCATCGCTCCCCATTTTCGATCACTAGAAAATGGAAGACTAGAAATCATCGGATAAGCTACCTCTCCCGCAAAACGCTTTCGAATAGCTTGGGCAGTTGGATTTTTATCCTCACTGTGCGCCATATAGCTGGTTAGTATTTTGGCAATGGCATCTTTGTCATAAGCCTGGGTCAGAGGAAGGACCGTCTCAACTTGCATCTTCCCTTGGGTGATGGTCCCTGTCTTTATCCAAGCAGAGCATATCCACACGCGCCAAGGTCTCAACAGAATACATCTCCTGCACCAAAGACCTTTTTTTCAAACCCCAGCTTGATAACAGCAGTTAAGAGAGAGGTGATGGTCAAAAGGGCGATTCCCTTAGGCAACATTCCTAAAAGAGCTGTAGATGAATTGACTACAGAAGACTTGAGTGGTAGACCTTTTAAGACCAAGGCTTCAAGCAAGAGAGCAATACCAAAAGGAATGATAATTTTCCCAGTAAATCCGGCTAACTGGTCTAGCGATTTCATGATACGAGAGTTAATTGGCTTCACTGTCTTAGCTTCAAGCATGAGTTTAGCAGCATAGTTATCCGCCCCAACATGATGTACCTGAGCGAAGACAGAACCACTTGCAAGAAAGCTTCCCGACAACATTAAGTCTTCTACTTCTTTTTGTACCAAGTCACTCTCACCTGTTAACATGGCCTCATTGACTTCAGCAAAGCCTTCTAATACAACTGAATCACTCGGAATCTGATCCCCTGCAGACAAGCGAATCACATCATCCAAAACAAGCTCTTCAGGGTCCAAAGCAATCTCTTGTCCATCACGAATAGTCGTAATCTTTTCTTTATTCAAGAGATTGAGTTTATCAACCATATGCTTGGCACGTAATTCAGTTACAATTCCTGAAAAAGCATTAAAACAGATAACCGCAAAGAAAGACCAAGTTGCTCCATGCTTGAACAAAAAGCGAGCGCTAAGGCAATAGCAAAGTTTAAAGCATTGAATAAAGTAAAGACATTTCTCTTCACAATCTGCCATGTACTAGTACTAGCTGAAGCTTGGAAATCATTGACCTGTCCCTGTTTCTGACGTTCTTTTACTTCTGATTGGCTTAAGCCCAACATTTTATTTTTATCCATAAATTCTATCATATCATTTTTTTTTAATATTTCTAATTTCATATAAAAAAAGCTATTCCGCCTAAACAAAAAAACATTTGCCTGTCCTAGTATGATAAGGTATAATAAAAGAAAGAAAACTGAAGGAGACATCATGTTTTACACTTATCTGCGTGGGCTGGTTATGTTGATTCTATGGTCAATCAATGGAAATGCTCACTTTCACAATACTGAAAAAATTCCAAGTTTAGATGAAAACTATATCCTTGTTGCGCCACACCGTACCTGGTGGGATCCAGTCTATATGGCTTTTGCAACAAAACCAAAGCAATTTGTCTTTATGGCAAAAAAGAACTCTTTTCAAATCGCATCTTTGGTTGGTGGATTCGCATGTGTGGTGCTTTCCCTATCGACCGTGATAACCCAGGTTCTTCTGCTATCAAATATCCAATTAATGTTCTTAAAAAGAGCAATCGCTCACTGATTATGTTTCCTAGTGGTAGTCGTCATTCCAATGATGTTAAGGGTGGTGTTGCTCTAATCGCAAAGATGGCTAAGGTTCGCATCATGCCAGTTACCTATACTGGACCTATGACTCTAAAAGGACTCATCAGCCGTGAACGTATTGATATGAACTTCGGAAATCCGATTGATATCTCAGATATTAAAAAGATGAATGATGAGGGAATTGAGATGGTTGCAGACCGCATCCAATCTGAATTTCAACGCCTGGATGAGGAAACAAAACAGTGGCACAACAATAAAAAACCCAAATCCCACTGTGGTGGCTGATCCGTATCCCTGCCTTAATTCTAGCAATTGTTATCGGAATTCTGACAATTCTCTTTACCTTTGTTGCAAGTTTTGTTTGGAATCCAGATAAAAAGAGAGAGCAATTACAATAGTCTAATCTTCACAAGCCCAAGCAATAAACTTGGGCTTTTTCTAGTTGTTTAGAGACTCATTCACATATTGACAAAAGGCTAAATCTATAGTATACTTTCTAGGTAAGCTGATTTAGCTCAGTAGGCAGAGCGCATCCATGGTAAGGATGAGGTCGCCGGTTCGATCCCGGCAATTAGCATCATTCATCAGTTCCTTTTTAGGGACTGTTTTTTTCTTGACAAAGTATTGACCCTATAGTAAAATAAAGTCTGCGATGAGTCGATATGTAGCGAGAGCTACAATTGCGCAAAGGAGGTCATTAACGCAGGAGCGGACCTTGAGAAATTGTGTGAACCGGTTTCTCACATGGAGATGCTCTCATGCTTTCTGGTTTTCCAGAAAGCTTTTTTTTAATTCTTTTTATATTCCACAACAAAAAGCCTATCACCCAAGCTCGAAACGCTTGAAGTGATAGGTTTTTTTATTTTTTTGATTAACGTACAGTGCGGATACGCATAGTGTTTGTACGAACTGCTTCACCAAGTGGCACACCTGCTACGATAACGATATCGTCACCAGATTGTACAAGACCTGCTTCAACTGCTTTTACGTTCAGCAATTTCAAACATGTCATCAGTTGATGATGGAGTTTCCGTCAACATTGGGATAACACCCCAGTTCAACATCAATCCACGTTCTGTCAATTCGTCAAATGTCAATGCCAAGATATCAGCATTTGGACGGTATTTAGAAATCAAACGTGCTGTGTGACCAGTCTTAGTAAGAGTTACAACCAATTTGATGTCCATTGAGTTTGTAGCATCTTTAACTGCTGAAGCCATAACTTCTGTCTTAGAGTTACGTTCAAATGTATCTGAGTTCAAACGTCCGTATTCGTTAAGAAGAGTTTGAGCGTTCTTGTCGATTGTAGCCATTGTACGAACAGACTCAAGTGGGTATTTACCATTTGCAGACTCACCTGAAAGCATAGTAGCGTCAGTTCCGTCGATAACAGCGTTAAATACGTCTGATACTTCTGAACGAGTTGCACGTGGTTTTTCAGTCATTGTTTCAAGCATGTTTGTTGCAGTGATAACAACTTTACCAGCAGCGTTTACTTTAGTGATGATCATTTTTTGGTAAACTGGAACCATTTCGAATGGTACTTCGATACCCATGTCACCACGAGCAATCATGATACCGTCAGCAGCTTTCAATGATTTCGTCCAAGTTATCGATACCTTGTTGGTTTTCGATCTTTAGCGAACAATTGAACATGACCGTTACCAGTTTCTTCACAGATAGCACGAACTTCGTTCACGTCTTTTGCAGTACGTACGAATGAGATCGCGATGAAGTTGATACCTTGTTCAAGACCGAAGCGGATATCAGCGTTATCACGTTCAGCAAGAGCTGGGAAAGGAATTTTTGTGTTAGGGATGTTTACACCTTTTTGTTTAGCGATAACACCGTCGTTTTCAACTTCAACGACAAATTCACGAGTTGCATCGTCTTTTTCTACAACGCGAAGACCCAAGTTTACCATCGTCAACCAATACTTGGCGACCAACTTCAACGTCATCATAGATGTCAAGAGCTCCAGCAACGTTCAAAGCAATCACTTCACGAGTTGATTTGATTCCTTGTTTAGTTGCAACACGGATTTTTTCACCAGTTTTGTATGAATACTCTTTTGCATCGCCTTCGAACAATTCTGTACGGATTTCTGGTCCTTTAGTATCAAGAAGGAAACCAACTTTTTTACCTGCAAGTTTTTCTGCGAGTTTAACAGTTGCCATACGGTCACCTTGTTCTTGGTGGTCACCGTGTGAGAAGTTGAAACGGAAAGTGTTAGCTCCTGCTTCAATCAATTGAGCAATGTTTTTAGCTGAAGCTTCAACGTCAAGTTTTTCACCCCAGTATCCGTCATCACCGAATTTTTTACCACCACGGATTTCTACCGCAGGACCCAAAGTTGCAACGATTTTTACACGTTTGTTCATGATTTTTGTGACTCCTTTATATAATTCGACCTTTTATGGTCATTTTACCAGATTAGTTAAAGTTGATTATGACAAGCTCTTGTTCAAGTCAGAAAGCTCAATATCAGCTTTGTGAGGGTTATTGACAACAATCTTACCATCAGCTGTTAAGCTAAACAATGCTCCTTCTTCTGCTGTACCAAGAATTGGATTTTCAACCATTTTCTCGTTACGGATACCAACAGCGACACCACCGATTCCTTGTTTAAGGAGTTTAACAGCGTGTGCACCCATACGTGACGCCAATACACGGTCACGAGCAGTTGGTGAACCACCACGTTGGATGTGACCAAGTTCAGTTACACGAAGGTCGCTTGTATCTCCAGCTTCTTTTAGTTTTTGACCAAATTCAGCCGCTGACATAACACCTTCTGCCAAAACGATAATGTTGTGTTTTTTACCGTGTTCATAACCAGCTTTGATGCTTGCTACGATATCTTCAAATTTGAAACCTTCTTCAGGGATGATGATTTCGTCAGCACCAGTCGCGATACCTGCCCAAAGAGCGATATCTCCAGCGTTACGTCCCATTACCTCAACGACGAAAGTACGACGGTGACTTGATGATGTATCACGAATCTTATCGATTGCATCCATTGCAGTTGTTACTGCAGTGTCAAATCCGATTGTAAAGTCTGTACCTACGATATCGTTATCAATTGTTCCTGGAAGTCCGATAGCAGGGAATCCATGCTCAGTCAAGCGCATCGCACCATGGTAAGAACCATCTCCACCAATAACGACAACACCTTCGATCCCGTGTTTCTTCAATTGCTCGATCCCTTTTAATTGACCTTCGCGTTGTGCAAATTCAGGGTAACGAGCCGAATGAAGGAAGGTACCACCACGTGAAATGATGTCTCCTACAGAAGCAGCATCAAGAGGATAAATCTCACCAGCAACCATACCAGCGTATCCATCATAGATACCGAAAACTTCCATTCCTTCTGAGATTGCTTGACGAACAACAGCGCGGATGGCAGCATTCATACCAGGGGCGTCTCCACCACTAGTCAAAACAGCAATACGTTTCATTTGGTTTTTGCTCCTTTTTCTTTTTAACATTCTAACTGATTATACCATATTTAAAGTTAAAATTCTTTTTATTTTCATTGATTTTTAACGATAAATCGTTTTCATAGTTATTTGATTTAAAGATTCTTGTAAGCTTGCGTCTTTTGTTACAAAAATAACCCTGTAAAAGTACATTTTTTTGTTCATCCTCATAGCGAATGACGACAGGAATTTGGCCCTTATGTTGCTCCAAAATATGATAAATTTCAGCATCATGTTCATGGTTAGCAACTTGAATCCAAAAACGCTCACTCACTGCTTCTTTTAAATTATTTAAAACTAATTGAAGACGACCATCTCTGGCTTGCACTTTCCCATTTAGGTAATAGAAACTTCCTTCGTGCAAGAGATTTTTAAATTGGCGGTACTGTTCAGAAAAAACGGTGACCTCCAGACTTGTTTTACTATCAGTAACTTTCAAAAAGGCCATGTTTTCACCTTTTTTAGTTCGAATCACTCGGATAGACTGAATCTCAACGAGCACAGTAGCGGTCTGTCCCTCTGACAGTTCAGATAAACTCACAATTGGATACAAAGGGTTCTTTGCTAAGACTAGTAATGGATGTTGGCTGATTCCAACCCCTAACCAATCTTGCTCTTTTTGGAATTTTTCAATATTTGAAAAATCCTCTCTATCTGTCCAACTATAGCTAGAATCCGCAAAGAGGCTACCTAATTCTTCTACAAAGATAAATAGAGTTGGTAGATTGGTTAAGATTTTTTGACGATTTTTATCAAATCCATCAAAAAGTCCTACTTCCACTAAAGGGGTTAAGAGGCTAATCTTTTGATAATTCTTGGGCAATCGTGTGATAAAATCTTCAACACTGCTAAATGGACGATTCTCGATAATCCAGTAGGCAAAATCACGGGGCATTCCCTTGATATTCTTGAGTCCTAGATGGATTGTCTTATCTGCTAGCTTATCTTGATATGGAACCGTATTAATCGAAAGTGGAGCTAGTTCAAACCCCATTTCAAGCGCATCGAGAATATAATCTCCACTCGCATAATTGAGCATGACTTGATAAAAGATAGCTGGGTAATGTGTTTTAAAGTAGGCAAGCTGAAAGGCTAAAGCTGCATAAGCATATGCATGCGAACGGTTAAAACCATAACCGGCAAATTTTTCCATTACGGCAAAAACTTCTTGAGCCTGTTCTTTGCTATGGCCATTTTCAAGTGCACCTTGGATAAAACTCTCCTCCATTCGGTGCATCTCAGCCGCATTCTTTTTCCCCATAGCACGACGTAACATATCGGCTTTCCCAAGGCTAAAACCAGCATAGCGTTGAGCTACTTGCATGACCTGCTCTTGGTAGAGCATAATACCATAAGTCGGAGCTAAGATATCTTCTAGCACAGGGGCCAGAACTGTCACCTTTTCTTTGCCATGTTTTCTGGCCACAAAGTTATCGATATAGTCACTTGCACCTGGCCTGTTGAGGGAAGTCGTTGCCACTACTTCTTCAAAGCTTTCTGGTTTCACGCGCTTTAATAAGCGAATGGCACCAGGTTGTTCAAACTGAAAGATCCCCTTAGTTTTGCCAGCTGCAAAGAGAGCTAAAGTTTCTTTATCCTCAAGGTCTATATCCTCAATCCTTAGCTGAATTCCTTGAGTTTCATATAAGAGCTCCTGCATTTTTTGAGCGAAGGTTAGGTTTCGAAGACCCAAGAAGTCCATCTTGAGCAAGCCATTACCTTCAACTCCATGCGCATCATACTGGGTAATCAGCATGTCCTCACCATACTTGAGAGGGATATAATCTGTTAGATTTTTATCACTTATCACGACACCAGCTGCATGTATAGAAGTCTGTCGTGGATAACCTTCAATCTTTTTGGCAATAGAGAAAGCCTTTTGGTACTCCATCTTACTCTGAATCAGTTGTCTAAATCCTAGATTGCCTTCATAAGCTGTCGTTAAGGTATCTTTGAAACCAATTTTTTTTGTAATGGCTGTTAACTCATACTCTGGAACACCATATCGTTTAAATATATCTCGGATGGCTTGCTTGGCTCCAAAGGTTGAATAAGTGACAATCTGAGCAGCATGGATACTACCATATCGATCACGAACGTAGCGAATAAACTCAGGTCGATAGATATCTGGAATATCAATATCGATATCTGGCATGGTGTAACGTTCACGATTCAAGAAACGCTCAAAGATGAGGTTCTTAGCTACAGGATCAATCCCTGTAATATCTAAAGCGTAAGCTACTAAACTTCCTACCGCAGAACCACGACCCATTCCCATGTAATATCCCTGAGACCGACCAAAACGCAATAGGTCCCAGACAACCAAGAAATAGTCATCGAATCCCATATCATGAATCACAGATAGCTCTTCTTCTAAACGAGCCTGATAAATCTTGATTCCATAACCCTTTCTGCTTCAGCCCCTGAATAGCTCGTTCCCGAAGTTCTTCAGTAGCAGGTCTCTCTGGATTGAAAACGTGGAAGTTTGAGACTACTATCAATCTCGTAGGAAGTATCCTTGGTCAATCTTTCCAGGTTTTTCGAGTGCTTGTGAAACTTCTCTACAAAAACCTGTTCTAGACGATCAGCAGGTAAAAACAAAGCCCTGTTGAGATTGAACATCTACCTCTCTAAGGTCACGTTTTCCTTAATCGCTTTAAGCATCTGTAAAGGCTTCCAAATCCTCAGGTTCGAAAGAATTAACACGATATAGCGGGAGGATGGGGTGAGAAAAATTCGATTGAGGTGTTTCTGGATAAACCCCGATATAGTAGTCATATCCCAAATCTAAGCTAGCAATTTCAGGATAGTAGGGAACAATAACACAAATATCCTCTAGGTAAGAAGAAAAATCAGTCCATTCTTTTTTACCTGTCATCTTTAAAGACGACAACTTCATCAGGTTTTGATAACCACGGTTTGACAGGGCTAGAAAACGTAGATTGATCCATTCATCTTGATGATGAAGTGTCATCTCAAGACCTAACAAAGGCTGAAGCCCCTGTTTTTGGCATTCTTTGATAAAGTAATAGGCCCCGTAGAGATTGTCTTCATCCATGATTCCAAGTGATGAATAGCCATATTCCTTCCCTTGACTGACATATCTCTTAATCGAAACCATGCTCTCCATAAAACTATAGACAGTTTTTGTATCCAGTTGAGCAATCATTCTTTCTCACCTCCCTTATTCTTTCTCTATTATACCATTTTAAAAAATAGAAACACAATTTCTTTCTAATCATTAAACTAAAAAAACCACAGCCTTAAAGGCTATGGTTTTATGATATGAAATAAGTTCGAAGAAGAGTTGCGCCTAGCTTTTTTAACTTAGTTACTTGTATCTTTCGTTAAAAATATCCCGATTAAAACTAGAGCTAGGGAGAGATAAGGAAAAACCCTAAACATCTGCCAATCCGGGTCGAATGCTAAAAGTCCTGAAAGCAAATAAAATCCTGCACTTGTATACAAGACAGTTTTATTTACTTTCTTGATTCCTATCTGTGTTAAAACAGTTGCTATAGCGTAAGCAATTAAATTAGGACCTAGAAAAATCAAGAATACAATTCCCCATGGAGCAGTAAATAAAGCAAGAGTTATAAATAGAAGAATATAGGTAAGTGCCAAATAAAATGAGAAAGATAGAAGAGTCGAAGGGTTTCTTGACTGCTTTTTGGACCATTCTTCATATCTTTCCACTGAATTATTTTCTACAATTAGTTTATCTTCTTCTTTGTTTAGCTCTACATTTGGATTTTGGTCTGACATTTTTTTTTCTCCCACTAATTTGTTTAATTATTTTTATTATATCCCAAATTTGTCACATTAAGCTAGATAGAAAAAAGCCATCTATGTTAGTCTCAGATAAACGCTCACATTTGTCTGAAAGAAACTAACCTAAATGACCTACACTACTCCGTATCAAGTTTTTCTGAGTCAGGTGAAATTGTCTAACTCAATTTGACAAATGAGGAGTTTTTATTATTTTTCACGAATCACTTCTACCTTGTATCCATCTGGATCTTTGATGAAAGTAATAGTTTGGCTGAGTACCTGGAAGCCCTTTAGGTTCCGTTACTTCATAACCTTTTTCGCTATGTTCTTTGTGAAGAGCTTCAAGGTCAGGTGTACTTAGAGCGATGTGAGCAAAGCCGTCACCCACAACATAAGGTCCATGATCATAGTTGTAAGTCAACTCCAATTCATAGTCGTCACCATCAAGACCTAGATAAACAATGGTAAAAGCATAGTCTGGAAAATCCTTACGACGCAATTCCTTAAATCCAAAAGCATCTTGGTAAAAAAGCAATTGATTTTTTTCAAGATTTTCTACTCGCAAGCAAGTATGTAACATTTTTGAAGCCATTTTTTCTCCTTTGTTTAAAAAAGACTGGAACAAACTTTGCACCAGTCTTATGAATAATTATTTACCAAGTTTTGCTTTAGCTGCATCTGCAAGAGCTGTGAAAGCTGCTGCATCGTTAACAGCCAAGTCAGCAAGCATTTTACGGTTAACTTCGATCTCAGCCAATTTCAAACCATGCATCAATTGTGAGTATGAAAGTCCGTTCATACGAGCTGCCGCATTGATACGTGTGATCCACAATTTGCGGAAGTCACGTTTCTTTTGACGACGGTCACGGTATGCATAGTAGTAAGAGTTCATTACTTGTTCTTTTGCAGTACGGAACAAGATGTGTTTAGCTCCATAGTAACCTTTTAGCTAATTTTAAGAATACGTTTACGACGTTTGCGTGATACAACGCCACCTTTAACACGTGCCATTTATATTTCCTCCAATATTTCCTAGAATTCTTTACTTACAAATACGCGATTATTTCAAGCGAGTAAGCATTGCTTTGATACGTTTGAAATCTCCTGCATGCACCATAGATGCTTTACGAAGATGACGACGTTGTTTCTTAGTTTTTCCGTGGAAACGGTGAGAAGTGTAAGCACGGAAACGTTTAAGTCCACCAGAACCTGTACGTTTGAAACGTTTAGCTGATGCGCGGTGTTTTTTTGTTTTGGCATGATATTTTTCTCCTTTTTTTAACTTTCTGACAGATTATTTTCTTGTCAGTTGCTGGGCGCCAACTGCATGAACATTTGACGTCCATCCATTTTAGCACGTTGTTCGATGATTGCAATATCTTGAGTTGCTTCAGCGAAGTCGGCTAAAACTTTTGCACCAATCTCTTTATGGGTAATCATACGTCCCTTAAAGCGAATAGATACCTTTACTTTGTTTCCTTTTTCAAGGAACTTGCGAGCATTGCGAAGTTTAGTTTCGAAAGTCACCCTTGTCGATAACTGGGCTCAAACGAACTTCTTTTCACGGTAACAACGCTTTGTTTTTTGCGTTGTTCTTTTTGCTTCTTCTGGTACTCAAATTTGAACTTACCGTAGTCCATAATTTTCGCAACAGGAGGTTTAGCTTGAGGTTGAATGAGAACCAAGTCCACATTAGCTTCATCCGCAAGTGCTTGCGCTTCGCTTAGTGGTTTGATACCCAATTGCTCACCTTCAAGACCGATTAAGCGAACTTCACGTACACGAATTTCATCATTGATGAATAAGTCTTGCTTTTGCTATGGTTTTCACCTCTTTTTTTAGTTTAGAGAAAAACAAGAGCGGACTTGCTAACGCAAATCCGCACTACATGATTATATTTCATTTCTGAAACTTGATCTGTAGGGGCCAGACAACGTTAGTCGCAAGGCGAGAAGTTCTCACTTCTGCTTTTCTCATCTTGTATATGATATCAAGTTTTTCCCCTACTTGTCAAGATAAAAAAATATCTTTTTTTATTTTTTTTTCTCTATTTTTTGATTCAATACTTTGAAACTGATTGATTACGAGAATAGTAAATCTCATGAGGTTTCAAACGCGTGTTGAGCATTTCTGAAACTGTAACAAAGCTATATCCTTGTCCCTGCAAATACTCAATAACTTTTGGTAGTGAATTTACTGACGTCTGATGAATATCATGCAAAAGGATAATAGAACCATCAGTCGTTTGACGTTGGATTTCAGTCAGAATCGCTGCTTCATTTTTACTCTTCCAGTCCAAACTATCAACATCCCACATAATAAAACTTAAGTCAAGGCTGTTACGAATATCATCTGAAATTGCACCATATGGTGGACGCATCAATTTTGTACTTTTTCCAAGAACACTAGTAATTGCTGATTCTGTATCCGTAATTTGTTTTTTAGCATCTTCAATGAGAGTTGTGTTAAAACTGGATGGTTCCAACTATGGTTTCCCACTTCATGTCCCTCAGCCTGCATACGTTTGAGGATAGCTTCATTGCCTGCAATATTTTTACCTTGGACAAAGAAAGTTGCTTTGATTTTGTACTTAGCTAAAATATCCAAGGCTTGTGGTGTTGTGTTGCCATCGGGACCATCATCAAAGGTAAGAGCAACCACTTTTTTATGTTTTTCCGCTTGAACTTTTTTTATAAAGTTCAGCATCCTTTTCTGTTAGATAGGATGTCTGAATAAAATCAAAGAAATCTGAAATAGGCATTGCTATTTCTTCTACATTAGTCGTTGCTTTGACTGGATAAAGAACCAATTGACTATCTTTATAGGCAAATTTCCAGCTTGACAATTCTGTAGCTGAGAGATCAGCTGAAACTTGGTCAACAACTGATTGCTCTACTTTTTTATCTTGGAGAGTTGACTTAACATCCTCAAGGATTTTTTCTTTTGCCGTGGATGAGTCTGTAAAGAGTTGATCCAGGGTAAAGATAGAGCCATCTTCTTTTCAGATATAGCTGGTCTAGTTGTATTTTCTAATTCAACGACATTAGAATTGGCCAAGTCGTAAGCTTGTTTTTTTATCAAACGATTTTCAATCCCAGTTAAAGAGGATTCCCCTTTTTCTGAGTAATAAAAAACCAACTGGTCTTTACCTTCTACTTTGTCAGTGACATCTTTAACGATGACATCCTTGACAGAGGAGATAACGCTGTCTCCGACTAGTGGATAATAGGTGATAATTTCTGATTTCTCTTTGCGGAAATGCTCTTTTTGACTTCCCTGTGAGTAGGCGTCATCTTTTTCCTTCTTGAGACTTTCAATTTTCTGTTCAAAGGCTTGTTTGTTCAACACTTTATAGGTAATCACACTACCGAGTGCTAACATTGTTAGAAATAAAAAGCAAGACAAGAGTGCCAAGCTTTTTTTATTATTTTTTTCTTCTTTACTTTATTCTGGGGTAATCTCTTTTTTTGTCATAGTCTTATCATATCAAATACAGAACTATAATTTCAATGAAAAACATGGCATAGAAAATATTTAAAATAGGAAAGAAAAGTAAAAAGAACCCTAGGAAAAAAATCTAGGATTCTTTTTATAAATTAGAAACGAATACTTTCTCTTGTTTTTCTCATATGAAGTAACAAAAGCGATTTGGTCACGCCAGGCTCAGCAACTTCTAATGCTTGAGAGATTTTTTTCGAAAGATGCTTGGTAATCAAATGTTGTTTCAAAGATATTCAAAGCTTCTTGGAAAGCTTGTTGAATACGATCATCAAATGATCTGTAACGGTTCGAATATTGAAGCAATTGTTCTGTCAAGTGTTGCATTTTTGAACAATGCTGTATGTCTCTTCTTCCAACATATTCATATCATTTGTCGCAATCTCAAGGATACGATTTACAGATTCGATATTCACTTTCGCTTGTTCCAACTCAGCCATCAAGTCTTCTGTACTATGACTTGCATCAAAGAAGAGCTTCAAGAATTTTTGTGGAATTCCTGGAAGATTTCTTTTCTCCATGTAACGTTTAATCGTATGCAGACGGTTGACATATACATTTGCTTTTTTTGACGAGCATTGATGTCATCTTTTTCAATCTGAACGAGACGTTCACTAACACCGATTTGGTCATCTTCAATATCTTTTAATGTAGATTGGACATTTTCCAAACGTTCTTGTAATACAGAATATGCTTCTGAAACTTCTGTTTGGTCATTTGTTAACTCTTCAATTGTAGCATTCAAAGCTGAGATATCAGCTTGAAGACGACGAACTCGATTTACATCGCTTTCAGAAATCAGGTAGTTTTTCTCAAGACGTTCAATATCTTTAACCAAGACCTGATTGTTTTTCTTTCAAGTGGCTAAGATAAGTAGGAAGGGTAGTTACCAATTTTTCAAAAGCTTTATGCGCTGTAATTTCACGTGTAAAAATATCATAAAGTGCATTAATCTCTTCTTGGATTTGAGTATTTTCATACTCTGCATTGTCCAACTCCAATGTACGGATATTTTCGTGATTATTTTTCAAGGCTTCATAGAGAAGTTGAAGACGAGACTCGATATCTGTTTCTACAAAATGATAGTTCTCATCTAAAAGCTTACGGTAACCTGCTTCTAAATCTTCAAGTTGTTCTGGCAATTCAGTAGTAAGCTTGGCAACAATCGCTGGAATTCTTTCAACGATATGTGTCAACGCCAAAATATGATTTTCAGCGTTATCTAAAATGCCTGCTGCTTCAACCGGATCCCCTGATGAATTCAAGGTTACAAATTGAGAAAACTCAGATTGGATGTTCTCCAATTGTTTTTCAATTTCTGGAAGAGCTTGACCATATTTTTTTCAGAATCTTCAGCTACAGTATTTTTGTAGTTTTCTCAAATAAATCTAGGGCATGCAGAACACGTCCACTATTTTTTGATTCTTGTTTTTCCAACTCAGACAAGGCATTACGAATTGCTGCAATATCTTCTTCAACAAGTTGGATTTGACTTTCAATTTGATCAATCTGGTGCTTAGCTTTCAAGAAACGGAATGAGTTATTGTATCCTTCAGCTTCAAAGAGGTTATTCTCGATATCTGCAAAAGAGTTAAGAGACAAATCTACCCATTTTTGGTTCCATTCTCTAAAAGCAACCTGACTTTGACCAATCAGATGCATGTTTTTTACAACCTCTACCTCATCATTAACAGGAAGGTTATATAGTTCTTCTTTTTTTTCTTCTAAAGCTGCAAGTCTACTCTCATTTCGTTTACGTAGCAAAATTGCTACTGCAAAAGCAATAAGAAGCAGGACTGCAATTCCAATCAAAGTAATAATCAACTGATTATTTGACATATCAAACTCCTTTTATACATGACACAATTGTAATGATTATATCATATTTTTCAAACCTTGGGAACTATTTCCCAATTTTTTTATACGTCAAGAGTACTGTAAACAGCGTTTTCTTCGATAAATTCTCGACGTGGTTCTACTCGATCACCCATGAGCATATCAAAAATCTTATCTGCTTCTGCAGCGTCATCTACTGATACACGAGCCATAAGGCGATGTTCAGGATTCATCGTAGTTTCCCAAAGTTGGTGGTCATCCATCTCTCCAAGACCTTTATAACGTTGAATGGTTGGTTTAGAACGACCTTCGCTATAGCGAGCCAATGCTTCTTGTAGGCGTGTTTCTTGATCTGCGCCTGGTTGAATATACTCTTTGATTTCACTACCAACCTTAACACCGTAAATTGGTGGTTGAGCGATATAAACATAACCTGCCTCTAGAACGGGTTTCATATAACGATAAATCAGAGTTAACAAGAGGGTACGAATATGAGCACCATCGACATCGGCATCTGTCATGATAACCAGTTTTTGATAGCGAGCTTTGCTAACATCAAACTCAGCACCAAATCCTGTTCCCATAGCTGTAAACAAGCTACGAATTTCCTCATTAGCTAAAATCTTATCCATGCTCGCTTTTTCAACGTTAAGGATTTTACCACGAATTGGTAAGATGGCTTGGAACTCACGATTACGTCCTGATTTTGCAGAACCTCCTGCAGAGTCTCCTTCGACGATGAAAAGTTCAGTTTCAGCTGGATTGTTTGATGAACAGTCCGCTAATTTTCCTGGAAGATTTGAAATTTCTAAACCAGATTTCTTACGTGTAACTTCACGCGCACGCTTGGCAGCAACACGCGCTTTGGCAGCCAAAAATCCCTTTTTTCAACGATGCGCTTAGCAATCTGTGGGTTTTTCCAAAAGGAAGTCAGAAAATGCATCACTGAAGAGGCGATTGGTAATCTTTCACAACTTCACTATTTCCAAGTTTGGTCTTAGTTTGTCCCTTCAAACTGAGGGTTTGGATGCTTCACAGAGATAACGGCTGTCAATCCTTCACGGACATCCTCACCTGTTAGGTTATCTTCGTTATCTTTTAGAAGTTTGTTTTTACGAGCATAGTCATTGATAACACGAGTTAAGGCTGTACGGAAACCTTGCTCATGTGTTCCACCTTCATGGGTATGAATATTGTTGGCGAAACTCATGACATTCTCGTGGTAACCCGTTGTGTACTGCATCGCGACTTCCACTGTAATATCATCCATTTCACCATCTGTGTAGATTGGTGTATCAAAGATAACATCCTTGTTTTCGTTGATGTACTCAACGTAGCTCGCAATCCCGCCTTCGTAGTGATAATGCTTGGTTTGTTCAAGCCCTTCACGTTTATCAGTGATAGAGATTTGAAGACCGCGATTCAAGAAAGGCTAACTCTTGAATCCGTTTATTTAATTTGTCAAAATCAAATGTCGTTGTCTCAGTAAAAATTTCTGGGTCTGGAGTAAAGTGAACGATTGTTCCTGTTTTATCTGTATCCCCGATCACCTCAAGGTCTGCAACAACATGTCCACGACGGTATTCTTGGTAGTGAATCTTTCCATTTTTATGAACACGAACATCCAACTGAGTAGAAAGAGCATTTACAACGGATGAACCTACACCGTGCAATCCACCTGATACCTTGTACCCGCCACCGCCAAATTTACCTCCGGCGTGAAGAACAGTAAAGACTGTTTCAACGGCAGGACGACCTGTTTTTTTCCTGGATATCAACTGGAATCCCACGACCCATCATCGATAACTGTAATCGAATCATCCGGTTCAATAAAGACCTCGATATGACTAGCGAATCCTGCCAAAGGCTTCGTCGATAGAGTTATCTACGATTTCCCAGACGAGGTGGTGAAGACCCTCTTTCGAAGTTGAACCAATATACATCCCTGGACGCATACGAACAGCTTCCAGACCTTCCAAAACTTGAATTTGACTGGCATCATAATCTTGTGCCTGTTGGTTTTTAATATCTTCTGTCATGTTTTCCCTTTTTCTTACATGTCTATTGCTTGTTTTAAGGACACAACATCCTCAAAGAGATAGGCATCTAAGCCTGCAGCATGTCCTGCTTCTACATCAATGGCACGGTCACCAATGACTAGACCTGACGTTATATGATACTTATCACGCAAATAAATCATCGATTCAGGATCAGGCTTGCGTTTAAAACCTGAACTAGCTGTCACTACTTCTGTAAAGTAAGGAGCTATCTCAGTTTTTGCTAGAATCTCCAATACTTGATCGTTTCGATGAGAAACCAAGAAGTTACGGCCACCTTGGTCCGAAATATTTTCTAAAAGAGTAGGAATCCCATCAAACAAAACTGGATGTTCAAGCTCTCGGGCTTCATTTTCCTTATATTTTTCAAGAAAGTTTTCAATACCTGGAGCATACTTTTCGATGGCAAAGGCAGTCGAAACCTTCAAAGCTTCATAAACACTATCGTGTTCCTGCTCAATCCCGAACTCTGCTAATGTTTCTACAAAAGCTGCTGTAGAAGTTTCATAATTATCAAGCAGGGTTCCACCTAAATCCCAGATGTAATCGTGATATTTCATACCCTTCATTATACCATTTTTTTATAAAAAAAGCGATGTTTACCTTGGTTTTTGCCATTAAAAAAGAGAAGAATCTTCTCCATCAAGAAAGATTCTCCTCAGTTTGTTCATTATTTTTCAAATAGGTCTGTGTAGAGCATGCCATTTCTTAGAGATTCAGCATCTCCGCCCAGTGTTTCAACCAAGTGGTAAGCAAAGGCTAAAGCTGTTGCTGGCCCACGGCTAGTGATAACATTCCCATCCACTACTACTGTTTCTTTATGGTAGTGGCCGTCAGCAATTTGTTCTTGGACTCCATCATAGCAGGTGAAGTTTCTACCTTCTAGTAGACCTGCCTGATTCAATGCAATTGGAGCCGCACAGATGGCTGCTACCTTTTTACCGATTTTCTCAAATTTTTGAAGTTCAGTGATCAATTGTTCATTGTCCCGCAAGTGGGCAGAACCAGGCATACCTCCTGGAAGGACAATCATGTCATACTCTGATAAATTACCATCAAACACTCGATCAGCTTGAACTTGAATGGCATGTGAACCTGTCACTGTATCTTCAAATCCTACCATATGGCAGGTGATATTTGCGCGACGCAAGACGTCTACGACAGTCAAGGCTTCAATTTCTTCAAAGCCATTTGCTAGGATAACTGCAACTTTAGGCATAGCGACCTCCTTATTTCACTTTCTTCAGTACAACTTTTTTACGTTTGAATCTTGTTCGGCCACTCTTTTCATCAGCTAAATGAGTTTGGTAGCTCATCGATAAAAGCAAACCTATACCAATAAGATTACTGATAATAGCTGATCCCCCTTGAGAAATAAAGGGCAAAGGAATCCCTGTCAGAGGAAGAAGACCAGTAACCGCACCTATATTTTCAAAGATATGGAACAAGAGCATCATGATAAATCCAGTTGAGATGTAGGTATAAAATTGATTATTGGATTTTAAGGTGATTTTTAACATGCGATAGATAAGCAGTAGATAGAGTGCAACCACAACAACTGAACCAATAAATCCAAAATCTTCCGCAATTACTGTGAAAAATCATATCACTCTCGCGGACTGGAATAAGGAGATTAGACACATTAAAGCCTTGACCAAATACTCCACCACTACCGATAGCAATTTGACCTTGAGCCTGTTGATAGGTAGTCGTTTGGGCATAATCAAAGGGATTGAGCCAAGCAAGGATACGGTTAATCTGATATGTCGGCATCCCAATTTGGTGTATAAAAGGCACGCCCGTCTTTTTGTGATAAAGATTGCTAGGAAGCCTGTAATCGCCGATACAACTGCTACAAAAAAATTGGAATAATAATCTTCCAAGAAACACCAGACAACAAGACAAGTCCTGCAAAGATTGCAACAAAAAAACCATAGCTGTTCCCAAGGTCACTTTGCAAGGCTAGTAACACTATAACTGGCATCGTGAAAACGATCATCCACAAAAATCAATAGAAAATCTAAAGCCAATGGTTCGTTCTTTGTCTTTATGTTTCTTGGTAAAGGTTACGATAACGTATGCCAGCATCAAAATATAGGATATCTTCATGAATTCGGAGGGTTGAAAGAGTGTATAACCACCGATTGACACCCAGTTTTTCGCACCAGTTGCAGCTACTAAACTCGGGTTGTAGAAGACCAAAGGCAAGACCATCAAGGCTAGACCGAGTCCATATAAATAAGGTGTGGACTGCCAGAGAAATTTTGTGTTAAAAAACATGACTATGAAACTAAAAACAATCCCTAGCGAAATCCAAGCCAGTTGTTGTCCAAGTATGGGCCAAACATTGTTTGGGTAGTCATGACTAACTGCTATATAAATAGCTACGACTCCAATCACCAACAAACAAAATACTGGTAATATTAAACTATAATCGACCCTAGAGTCGAGAGAACGTTTCATAAAAGGCCTCCTTCATTCTTTCATGTATTCATTTCATTATTTATTTAAAAATTCTTGAACGTTGATATAAATTTGCTCTCGGCTAATGACTCTAACGCGATTGCTTCGAGCCAAAGCCTTGCTGATTTGCTTACCATAGCGTTTACTTGCCATGCGGCTATCTAGAATCAGAACTGCAGAGCGTTGCCCCACTCGACGCATGGTTCTTCCAATCGCTTGCTTGAGGCGAATAATGGCCATAGGAAGCTGATAATCGTAAAAAGGATTTTTCCCTTCAAGACGGAGCTCTTGGTTCATCTTTTTAGTAAAGGGATCTTCTGGATTTTGGAAAGGCAAACGAGTCACCACTTCAATCACTCGAGGATGTCTTGAAAAATCGACACCTTCCCAAAAACTTCCCGCACCAAGCAAGAGCTCCCGCTCGCCTCTTTCAAAGCGTTTTTTTAACTGGGCAGGTTCACCGTGCTTATACTGGGCCAGATGGGGAACCCTCAAAGCATCTGAAACTTGCAACAATAAATCTTTTGCAGTAAATAAGACTAAAATGGGTTCTTCAAAGCTGGAATAATTCTTCTAGAACTTCTACAATTGCTTGTGCATATTCCTCAGATGAAATTTCTGTCACCAACGGAAAAATCATTCACCAACAAGATTTCCTGATTTTCCTGAAACTGTTCGTCCATGACAGTAAAAAGGTTGCTTGAGGAAAACCTAACAAAGTTCTGGCAAAGAAACCCTACTACTAATTTCTAAAGGGTTGCAGAGATTCCTAAGAGCTGACAGGATTCTGGGAAAGATTTGAGAAAAGAGCAAACGATGATTGCGACTAGAAGTGATTTCAACCTTCTTACTAGACACATCTGAAGTCGATAACCAAAAATTCTCCCTCAGATGCAAAAAATCTCTGATAGTCTTTAAATTCTGGTAAATTCAACTCAGAAAAAAATCTTGTCGGAGCTTTGTCAATGCTACTAGCTGGGACACATCTTCCGTTTACCAGATAGAAACTGATCAAGTAGGTAAGAAACTTTCAAAACGAATACTTCTAGCAAGCGTCTTTCAAGCATACCTTCGTCCCTTGATAGAGCTTGGTCAAGTTGATCTAGCAAATCCGTTAGCAAATAAGATTTTCGAGAAAGATTTTCCAATGTCAACAAGATTTTCTGGGCTTCATCTAAAATCAAGAGACGTCCCTCTAAGAGACTGGGATCATCTTCAAGTCGAGTAACGAGGTAAGCATGATTGGTCACAAGCAACTTACAAGAACGAGCCTTATCCTGACCACGTCTCCAAAAATCCTCTAACCAAAAGAGAGAGTCTTTATGAAGATTTCCATCATGTACCAAGTTAGGTAAGAATTGCTGGTAGCGATAAAGCTGACCAATTTCGTCTAAATCTCCTGTATCTGTCTCAGTCAGCCAAACTAGAAGTTGCATCTTGAAACGCGTATACAAACGATTGGACTCTTCTTCCTCTAGTGCTGCATGAAAAGCATCTAACTTCAAGTAATTCTGAGGACCTTTGAGACTATGAATAGAGATATGGAAAATCTCTTCTAGTCTTTTAGCCTCCTCTTGCATCACCTGATTTTGAAGGATTTTAGTCGGAACACTGAGTAGGATTCCCCCTTCATTCTCAAGTGACAAGGCTGGCAGGAGATAGCCGTAGGTTTTTCCGATTCCCGTTTGAGCCTGAATAAAAGAAATTGTTTCCTCTTGTAAAAACTCTTGAACCTTTTGAGCAAATTCTTCTTGTCGGCTTCTTTCCTCCAAACCTAACAAGGCAATGTTGGTCTGGAAATCTTTGGATAGTTTTCGCGGAGAAAGGACTGGCTTTTTCTTTTCTTAAGAATAGAGCCTTGCACTTCTACCAAATCATGCTCAACGAGGAGAGACTGTTTCTGATAAACTTCCTCGATAACCATGTAAGATTCGTACAATAGGCTATCTGACAAACTCAATAAGCGCTCCAACAAACCTTTTGGAAGTTGAAACATCTTTTGTCTCATACAAAGAAAGAGTTCTGCAGTTGCTTGGGCGTCAGAAAGGGCTGTATGAGCTTGCTCAAGTGGAATCCCCAACTCTTGGCAGAGAATACCAAGATTATACTTCTCAAGCTGAGGATAAAATACTTGAGCTAATTCAACCGTATCGATACGAGGCGTGCGCAATTCATAACCTTCAAAGAAGAGAAATTCCGCCAGTAAATTGGCATCGAACTGAACATTGTGCGCAACAAAAATACCGTCTTTGACCAGTTCAAAAATCTTTCCAGCCACCTGAGAAAACTCTGGAGCCTTTGCTAAACGCTTGTCTGTCAAACCCGTTAATTCTTTGATATGAGAATCCAAGTGTTCATGAGGATTGACATCAGTAGCATATTGCTCAACAATCTCACCATCTTCAATGACTACAATTCCCACTTGGATGATTTTTGCCTTACTTCCGGTACTTGTAGCTTCTAAATCTACAACCACGTACCGATTATTTCTAAAATTCATCACTAAAAATTATATCAAAATTTGCACCATTTGACACCCCTGAACTTTATTTGAAGAGTCAAGTTTCTTGCAAGATTTGGAAAAAAATGATTGAATAGAATTGTAGAAAAGGAGGGAACTCATGAACCCATTAGATTTGTTTAACCAAGTAAAAGAACTCATTGAGAACAAAGATTTTTCTGCAGCAAAAACTTTTGTTGAAGAAAACAAGGATCAACTCGGTGAGTACCTAAGCCAAGCACAAGCTTTGGTCTCAGGATCAGAAGGACTTGACGGTCTTGTAGATAAGGTCAAAAGGCCTCTTCTAATCATCAAAAGACACCTGATATTTTCAGGTGTCTTTTTGTATTTTTTTCATGAATGCGGGAATATGTTGACTAATCGTGGTTGGCAGTACTACAAAGTTGTCCCTCAGCTAATTCTTGAGCAATTGCTGAGTGCAGATATGTTGCTACCGTCACTCTTTCATAGAGACTAACTTGTGGGAAATTGACCAGCAAAAGCCAGCAATCATCCCAGCCAGAGTATCTCCCATGCCCTCCCAGTCGCCTGATAGGGACCTCCAACACTCTAGCTGATAAAAAAATCTAGCTTTGCCCTGCTTGCCAGATTCGAGTCGCAGGACCTTTTTGAACCAAAATCGTTCCTGAAGGAAAATCTCTTCAAAGCCTCTCCTGTTTTCCTCAGTTCCTTGGGAAGTCAAATCTAAGCCTGACAAGACTTGCCATTCCCTTTGGTGTGGAGTTAAAACAAGATGAGCTTTGGGAAATTTCATTTCAACCTTCGCTAAAATAGATAGGGCGCCACCATCCAGTATGAGGGTCTGATCTTGATTTGAATGATGAAAGACTGTTTGGAGAAGCTCTTCTCCACGCTCATCATCCACTAGTCCAGGTCCGACCAAGACAACACTTGCTTTCTGTAACTGTTGCTCGAGCAATTGCTTATCACCAAGGTCAAAAGCCATAGCCTCTGGCAGATGGCTATGTAGAGCTGGAATATTTTCTTTATCCGTTGCTACTGTCACTAAGCCTGCGCCGCTTCTAACCGCCCCTAAAGCAGCCATAATAATCGCTCCCCCATAAGGATACGTTCCTCCGATCAAGAGAAGGCGACCGTAGTCTCCCTTATGACTAGAACGAGGACGCTCGATAATCACTTTTTCAGTAGAGTTTTATCAATAGCCTTCATTATTATTACTTCCTCACTACTTCTTATCTATCATTATACTACAAAAAATAAAGAAAAACATCAATTGAAATAAGTATCTTTACAGCAAATGAAAAAGTCGAGATATCACTATCTCGACCACTTTTTCATAATAAACTTAATCTTTTGATCCAAGCTACGTAGTGCAGCCTGATAAGTCTGCTCCATCAGCATGGTAATGGTCATAGGCCCAACTCCACCAGGTACAGGTGTGATATGACTAGCGACTGGTGCAACAGCATCGTAGTCAACATCTCCACAGAGCTTGCCATTTTCATCTCGGTTCATCCCTACATCAATGACAACTGCACCTGGTTTGACAAAAGTCAGCAGTCACGAAACTTAGCGCGACCGATAGCTACGACCAAAAATATCGGCTTTAGAAGCTACTTGGGCTAGATTGTGGGTGCGTGAGTGGGTCAAAGGTTACAGTTGCATTTTTAGCCAACAGTAACTGGGCCATAGGCTTTCCCGACAATATTTGGAACGACCAATGACAACTGCATTTTTACCTTCTAAGTCAATCCCATATTCATGAAACATTTCCATAATTCCTGCAGGGTGTTGAAGGGAATCATAACTGGGTGACCAGACCAGAGACGCCCCATGTTGAGAGGGATGGAAACCATCTACATCCTTTTTCTGGGTCAATGGCTAGTAAAACAGCTTCTTCATCGATGTGTTTTTGGTAAAGGCAGCTGGACCAAAAATCCCATGCCAAGCTGGATCTTGATTGTATGTGGCAATCAACTCCAACAATTCCTCTTGAGTAATGGTCTCCGGAACTCGCACGACTTCACTTTGAAAAGCCTGCAGCGATAGCTGAACGTTCCTTGTTGCGTATGTAAACTTGGCTTGCTGGATTTTCTCCGACTAAAAATAACGACCAACCCTGGAACCAAACCTGTCTCTTTCCTTTAACTTTGGCTGTTTTTTTCAGCCAACTGTCCCTAGTAGCTTGGCAGCTAAAGCCTTTCCATCAATAATCTGTGTCATGTATTTTTCTCTTTTCTAACAAATATTTTCTATTATAACAAAAAAATCGTTCTGACATTCTAACACTTCTTACCTAAGATACTCTATAGTCTGAAACTATAAGAAAAAGCCCCTTGGAGCTTTTTATGATATTCTTACAAAACCTTACTCAAGAAATCCTTGGTTCTTTGTTCTTGGGTTTGTTCAAAGACTTGCTCTGGAGTTCCGTCTTCAACAACAACACCATCAGCCATAAAGATGACACGATCTGCCACCTCACGAGCAAAGCCCATTTCATGAGTTACGATAACCATAGTCATTCCTGACTGAGCAAGTTCTTGCATAACTGCTAGTACTTCTCCTACCATTTCGGGATCTAGAGCAGAAGTTGGTTCATCAAATAGTAAAACATCTGGCTCCATGGCTAGACCACGTGCAATAGCGATACGTTGTTGCTGCCCGCCCGACAAGCTTTGTGGATAAGCATCTGCCTTATCTGGCAAACCAACCTTTTCCAAGAGCTCATGCGCTCTCTTCTCAGCCACTTCCTTACTTTCTCCCTTAGTCTTAATCGGAGAAAGTGTAATGTTTTTCCATGACTGTCATATTTGGGAAGAGATTGAAATTGTTGGAAAAACCATTCCCCATCTTTTTCACGCATGGCAAAGAGGTCGTTTTTCTTATCCGTAATGTCAACACCCTTCAAAGATAACCTTTCCTTTTGTAGCTTCTTCGAGAAGATTCATAGAGCGAAGGAGGGTTGACTTACCGCTACCAGAAGGTCCCGATAATGACCACTACTTCCCCTTTTTTTAATTTCAAGATCAATCCCTTTTTAAAAACTTCATTTTTTTCCCAAAAGCTTTTTATGAAGGTTTTCAATTTTTAATTAGCGTTTCAGTCATTATTTCTTATCTCCTTGTCCCATACGATTTTCAAAAAGCTTTCAAGGCCAGTGTCAAGATAGATGTCATAATCAAGTAGTAAAAGGCTGCAAATAAAAGTGGAGTTAAATGGTAGGTAAGTGGTTGTTGATACTGTAGTAGCTCCATTCCACAACTCCATAACCCCGATAGCTGACAAGAGCGAGCTATCCTTGATAATGGTAATAAACTCATTTCCCAAGGCTGGTAAAATATTCTTGATAGCCTGGGGTAAAATGACATAGCGCATGGCATTCTTAGGGCGAATCCCTAGTGAATATGCTGCTTCTAATTGTCCCTTTGGCACTGCATTAATCCCAGCACGAACCGTTTCTGATACATAGGCACCACTATTCATAGAGATAATGATAATCCCTGGGATCAAACGAGTAAGATCAACATCTAAAAATCCCGATTTGAATAGTCGGAGCACTAATATGCATCAAGGCAAAAGCAATCATAATCTGCACCATCATTGGAGTCCCACGGAAGACCCAGATATATAGATTAGCAAACCAGGCAAGCGGTTTAAACTTTGAACGTTGTGCAAAGGCCAACAGCACTCCTAGAATGGTCCCCAAGAAGACCACCAAGATAGATATGATAATTGTTACAACGGCACCATAGTTAAAAATATGGTAGATATTTTCGGTAAAAAAAGAAAAAAATTCATGGATACTCTACTTTCTGTTTTTAATATTTAAACTTAAAACTTGTATAAGGATAACATATTTTGCATAAAAATGCAACATTTTTCTCCTAATATTTTCAATAAATTTTTCAAAGACGATAGAAATAGCGAGAAATCTTAGTTTTTTTCTAGTCAAGTAGAGTCTGTTTATGGTAAAATAGTAAACGATAAGAAATGGAGGAGAATCAAAATGGAATCACATTTGGTTAGAATCATCAATCGCTTAGAAGCAATGACAAAAGATGGTGGTAACTTAAAAACGTAACTTTGAGCGCGAAGGAGTTGTTGTCGCAGAGGTTGCTTTTAACCACGACGAAGAAAAACGGACCACTCTTTACACTTCGTGACGTTGAAGCTCGTGAAACATATACATTTGATAGCATCGATCTTATTGCGATGGAAATCTACGAACTTTTATACTAATAGTTGAATATGGGCTGGAGAATACTCCTGCTTTTGACCAATGAAAAATCCTTTTTGCATGACAAATGGGATTTTTTTCTTTTTATCACTAAAGTCAACTATAGAATTGCCTTGTATGTTGAATTTGTAACAAGCAATCTTTTGCTTGCTTTCCCTTTTAATCATGATATAATGAGACTAAAGAACTTTGACTATTTTTTTGACCTTATATATCTAGTCAAAGCCAAGAAAGAAATGAGGTAGAGTGTATGCTCTGTCAAAACTGTAAAAATCAATGACTCAACAATCCATCTTTACACTAAATCTCAATGGGACAAACAAAAGCAAATCGATCTTTGCCAAAAACTGCTACAAAAATTATCAAAACAGATCCCTAACAATAGCTTATTTAAAGGGCATTACAGATTTATAATCGTGATTTTTGATCCATTTGGAGACTTCTTTAACGATCTGAGTAACTTTCAGACCATCTTCTAATAACAACATCCCTCCGACTCAGTCAGGTGGAGGTTTATGGTGGTAATGGTAGCTATGGTTCCCCAAAATCGTGGTCCAGCACAAACCCCTCCACCAAATAAAGAAAAAGGGACTCTTGGATGAGTATGGTATCAATGTGACAGAGATTGCTCGTCGTGGAAATATCGACCCAGTTATTGGCCGTGACGAAGAAATCATTCGTGTTATTGAAATTCTCAACCGTAGAACCAAAAACAACCCAGTCCTGATCGGGGAGCCTGGTGTTGGTAAGACAGCAGTTGTCGAAGGCTTAGCACAGAAAATTGTAGACGGTGATGTTCCCCATAAACTCCAAGGGAAAGAAGTCATCCGTTTAGATGTCGTGAGTCTTGTCCAAGGTACAGGTATTCGTGGTCAGTTCGAAGAGCGCATGCAAAAACTCATGGAGGAAATCCGTAAACGCGAGGACATCATCCTCTTTATCGACGAAATTCATGAAATTGTAGGTGCTGGTTCTGCTGGAGATGGTAATATGGATGCCGGTAATATCCTCAAACCTGCCCTTGCTCGCGGCGAACTTCAACTTGTTGGTGCTACTACTCTCAATGAATACCGCATCATTGAAAAAAAGATGCTGCCTCGAACGACGCATGCAACCTGTCAAGGTTGATGAACCAACAGTGGAAGAAACTATTACTATCCTCAAAGGTATTCAAAAGAAATACGAAGATTATCACCACGTTCATTATACTGACGGGAGCTATCGAAGCAGCTGCTACTCTTTCTAACCGCTATATCCAAGATCGTTTCTTGCCGGATAAGGCTATTGACCTCCTAGATGAAGCTGGTTCTAAAATGAACTTAACCTTGAATTTTGTAGATCCCAAGGTCATCGACCAACGCTTAATCGAAGCGGAAAATCTCAAGGCTCAAGCAACTCGAGACGAAGATTTTTGAGAAAAAGCAGCCTACTTCCGTGACCAGATTGCCAAATATAAGGAAATGCAAAAGACCAAGGTAACGGATCAGGATACTCCAATCATCAGTGAAAAGACGATTGAACACATTATTGAACAAAAGACCAATATTCCGGTTGGTGATTTGAAAGAAAAAGAACAGTCTCAACTGATCAACCTAGCAGATGACCTCAAGGCTCATGTTATTGGTCAAGATGATGCTGTTGATAAGATTGCTAAGGCTATCCGTCGTAACCGTGTTGGTCTTAGGTACTCCAAACCGTCCAATTGGTAGCTTCCTCTTTGTTGGTCCTACTGGTGTCGGTAAAACAGAACTTTCTAAACAACTAGCTATCGAACTCTTTGGTTCTGCTGATAGTATGATTCGCTTTGATATGAGTGAATACATGGAAAAACACAGCGTTGCTAAACTGGTCGGTGCTCCTCCAGGATACGTCGGTTATGATGAAGCAGGTCAATTGACTGAAAAGGTTCGTCGTAACCCCTACTCACTGATCCTCTTAGATGAAGTTGAAAAAGCCCATCCAGATGTTATGCATATGTTCCTTCAAGTCTTGGACGACGGCCGTTTGACTGATGGGCAAGGGACGTACAGTTAGCTTCAAGGACGCCATCATTATCATGACCTCAAATGCAGGTACAGGAAAAGGCTGAAGCTAGCGTTGGATTTGGTGCTGCTAGAGAAGGTCGTACCAACTCTGTCCTTGGAGAATTAGGGCAACTTCTTTAGTCCCAGAATTCATGAACCGCTTTTGATGGTATTATTGAATTTAAGGCTCTCAGCAAGGAAAAATCTCCTTCAAATCGTTGACCTCATGCTAGATGATGTGAATAAACGACTCTCAAGCAATAATATCCATCTTGATGTCACAGAAAAGGTCAAAGAAAAAAACTTGTAGACCTTGGTTTACGATCCAAAAAATGGGAGCTCGTCCACTCCGTCGTACCATCCAAGACTATATCGAAGATGCCATTACAGACTACTACCTTGAAAAATCCAAGTGAAAAAAGACCTCAAGGCTGTCATGACAAGTAAAGGTAAAAATCGTGATTAAGTCCAAAAAATAAAAACAGAAACAGTCGAGTCAAACGACTAGTTTCTCACATACAAAAGAATGTTCTTGCTTGACAGTGAGAGCATTCTTTACTATTATAGAAAGAAAGCGCACTCACGAAGGAGAATCTTATGGCAAATCCAACATTTGGAGAAAAAAAAGAGGGAGTAACCTACAAAAATAGATATGGCGTTTATGCAGTCATACCTGATGCAAACCATGAAAAAGATTATCCTCGTACAAGCTCCAAATGGTGCATGGTTCTTACCAGGGGCGAAATTGAAGAAGGTGAAAATCACCTTGAAGCTCTCAAACGAGAATTGATTGAAGAATTAGGATTTACAGCTGAAATCGGCACCTACTACGGGCAAGCGGATGAATATTTCTATTCCAGCCATCGTGATACCTACTACTACAATCCAGCCTATCTCTACGAAGCTACTTCTTACCAAGAAATTCAAAAACCTCTCGAAGACTTCAATCATCTAGCTTGGTTCCCAGTCGATGAAGCTATCGCTAACTTAAAACGTGGAAGTCACAAATGGGCGATCGAAGCTTGGAAAAAACAACATCAAATTTAAACTATCTCTACCAAATTTCCCAAAAAGTGCTATAATAGACATAGAAATACAGGAGGAAACCCTATGAAGCTTATCAATACTACAAATTCACACTCGCAACTTGTTAAAAGTCAGCTAGAAAGCACCGACGCAACGCTTGTAGAGGTTTATTCTGCAGGAAATACAGATGTTATTTTTACTCAGGCTCCGCTTCATTACGAAATCCTCATTTCCAATAAACATCGTGCAATCCGTGAAAAAGAAATTGAGAAAATCCAAGAATTCTTTTTAAATCGTAAAATTGATAAACAAGCTGTTGATGAAGCAAACATCAAAACCCTCTATTCTGATAAATTGATTGAAATTTCAATCCCTACAAAATAGAAAAATCAACTTTAAAGCTGGTTTTTACTCGTAAAAAAAGATTGGTCATTACACCAATCTTTTTCTTTTTTATTTCACTGCTTCTTTCAAGGCTTCTACCTTGTCCAAACGTTCCCATGGAAGGTCAATATCTGTACGTCCCATATGTCCATAAGCCGCTGTTTGACGGTAGATTGGACGTTTGAGGTCCAGCATTTGGATAATCCCTGCAGGACGAAGATCAAAGATTTGACGCGCTGCTTTTTCAAGCTTACTTTCAGCTACTGTTCCCGTACCGAAGGTATCGATACGCACTGATACAGGTTGAGCTACACCGATTGCATATGCCAATTGCACTTCTGCTTTCTTAGCAAGACCTGCAGCAACAATGTTTTTAGCAATGTAGCGAGCTGCATAAGAAGCCGAACGGTCAACCTTTGTCGCATCCTTACCAGAGAAGGCACCACCACCGTGACGTGAGTAACCACCATAGGTATCCACGATGATCTTTGCGACCTGTCAAACCTGAGTCTCCTTGAGGTCCCACCGATAACAGAAACGACCTGTAGGATTTGATGAAGAATTTTAGTCTCATCATCCAGGTAAGAAGCTGGAATCACTTCTTTGATGACCTTGTTAATCACATCTTGGTGGATTTGTTCATTGCTGACTTCTGGATCGTGTTGAGTTGAAATAACCACCGTATCCACGCGCACTGGGCTGGTCATTTTCATCATACTCAACAGTGACTTGCGATTTAGCATCTGGACGAAGATAGCTGATTTCACCAGACTTACGTAGCTCTGCCAAACGACGAACCAACTTATGGCTGAGTGAGATTGGCAATGGCATGAGTTCTTCTGTTTCATCCACCGCAAAACCAAACATGAGACCCTTGGTCTCCTGCTCCAATCAAAGTCAAGTGGATCTTGATCCGCATTTCCACGAACTTCCAAGGCTTCATTAACCCCTTGAGCAATATCAGGAGATTGTTCCACCAAATGATGGGTGAACTCCCTACTGTCTCAGCAGAGAAAACCATACTCAGTATTGGTATAACCAATCTCTGCAATCGTATCACGAACCACACGGTTAATATCGACATAAGCATTTGTTGAAATTTCACCAAAGACATGGACTGAACCAGTATAAACAGCTGTTTCAGCAGCCACGTGTGCTTCTGGATCTTGCTCTAAAATAGCATCTAAAGATAGCATCTGAAATTTGGTCTGCAATCTTATCTGGATGCCCCTCAGATACAGATTCAGACGTGAATAATTTACGTTCTGACATAAAAATGTCCCCCTAAAAAAATATTCGTTATAGAGTTACAAAAGAACTGGTAGGAAGATGATTTGCAATCAAGTCCAACCACCTTATCGGGACCATATAACCTAACTATTATAACACGAAACTTTGAAAAATTCTCGTATGATTGCTATTTTTCTTCACTAGGAAAATGCTTTTCTAATCTTAACCAAATAAAAACTCTTAAAAGTAGATGAGTTTCTACTTTAAGAGTGATGTTATAAACTAATTATTTTCTAGATAAAATTCAAAATCGTTCTCCGACGTATTGGCTCTTTACATACTCAAAAAGCTGTCCCGTCATCAAAGTAAGAAACCTGAGTCAGACCTAAAATGGCATGCCCTTTTTCTACTTCTAGATAATGAGCAATTTTTTTCCTTGGCTAAGCGAGCATAAATGGTCTGGTGAGATTTCCCAATTCGATAACCATGTTTCTGCAAGGTTTGGAAAAAGTGTTTGGTTACTTCTTCTTTTTTGAAATTTTTGATAAATTTCTCAGGAATGGAAGCTACTTCATAAACAACTGGTAGTTGATCTGCATAACGAACACGTTCCATACGAATAATATTGTCAGTTGGCAGTAACGCCCAGTTTTAGCCACTTCTGCTCATTTGGAATTGTTCGACGGTAAGAAATCAGGTGACTAGATGGCGTTTTTCCCTGAGCCTTTTGACAATTTCGTGAAAACTAGTTGTTCCACGCATTCTTTTCCTGAACACGAGTACTTGAAACGAAAGGTCCCGCTACCGACACGACGTTCCAAAAACCCCCTCTTCAACTAAAAGAGAGATTGCTTGACGTAAGGTCATGCGACTAACCTCAAATTCCTCAGCTAAATCTCGCTCGCTAGGAAGTCTCTCTCCAATTTTCCAACTTCCCTCGTCAATGTCTTTCTTGATTTGGTCATGGATTTTCATATAAGCTGGTAACATGCTTGCTCACTTCTTTTCTTTATTTTTCCATTGTACCGTAACTCATAGGGAAAAAGTCAAACCGCACTTGTTTAGTTGGTAATTCTAACCCTTTTATGATAGAATATTCAAGAAGATATTTCTTTGAGGAAAGGGAAAAAGATGAGCAACATTTCAACTGATTTGCAAGATGTCGAAAAGATCATCGTACTGGACTATGGTAGCCAGTATAACCAACTTATCTCACGTCGTATCCGTGAGATTGGTGTCTTTTCAGAACTAAAGAGTCACAAGATTTCGGCTGACGAAGTCCGAGCTATCAATCCCTATCGGGATTGTACTTTCAGGTGGTCCAAACTCTGTTTACGAAGAAGGATCATTTGATATTGATCCTGAAATTTTTCGAACTCGGTATTCCGATTTTGGGGATCTGCTACGGTATGCAGCTATTGACTCACAAAGCTTGGTGGTAAGGTTGTTCCTGCAGGTGACGCTGGTAACCGTGAATATGGTCAATCAACATTGACTCACACAGAATCTGCTCTTTTTGCTGGAACTCCAGAAGAACAACTTGTCTTGATGAGCCACGGGGATGCTGTAACAGAAATTCCTGCTGATTTCATTCGTACTGGTACATCAGCTGACTGTCCTTATGCATCTATTGAAAACCCTGATAAGAAAATCTACGGTATCCAATTCCACCCTGAAGTTCGCCACTCAGTTCACGGTTATGATATTTTGCGTAACTTTGCTTTGAATATCTGTGGTGCCAAAGGTGACTGGACTATGGATAACTTCATCGAGATGCAAATCAAACAAATCCGTGAAAAAGTTGGAGACAAACGCGTTCTCCTCGGACTTTCTGGTGGTGTTGACTCTTCAGTTGTTGGGGTTCTTCTCCAAAAAGCCATCGGCGATCAATTGATCTGTATCTTTGTAGACCACGGTCTTCTCCGTAAAGGTGAAGCTGACCAAGTTATGGATATGCTTGGTGGTAAGTTTGGTTTGAACATTGTCAAAGCAGACGCTGCCAAACGTTTCTTGGATAAATTGGCTGGTGTTTCTGATCCTGAACAAAAACGGAAGATTATCGGTAACGAGTTTGTTTATGTCTTTGATGATGAAGCAAGCAAACTGAAAAGATGTGAAATTCCTTGCACAAGGAACACTCTATACAGACGTTATCGAGTCAGGTACGGATACTGCTCAAACCATCAAGTCTCACCACAACGTTGGTGGACTTCCAGAAGACATGCAGTTTGAACTCATCGAGCCCCTCAACACTCTTTACAAGGATGAGGTTCGTGCCCTTGGTACCGAGCTTGGCATGCCAGATCACATCGTATGGCGCCAACCATTCCCAGGCCCAGGTCTTGCCATCCGTGTCATGGGTGAAATCACTGAAGAAAAACTTGAAACAGTCCGTGAATCAGACGCTATCCTTCGTGAAGAAATCGCTAAAGCTGGTCTTGACCGCGACATCTGGCAATACTTCACTGTTAACACCGGCGTTCGTTCAGTAGGTGTTATGGGTGACGGCCGTACTTATGACTACACCATTGCTATCCGTGCTATCACTTCTATCGATGGAATGACAGCTGACTTCTGCTAAGATTCCCTTGGGAAGTTCTCCAAAAAATCTCAGTTCGTATCGTAAACGAAGTTGACCACGTTAACCGTATCGTCTACGATATCACAAGTAAACCACCTGCAACTGTTGAGTGGGAAATGATTTATAAACATGATTTGAAGTGAAATGGTTGATTTTAACAGCATTTTCAGTTATTATAAAAGGTTAAAAATCAATCAAAATTGATTGGTTCCCCACTCAAAAACCCCACCAGAAATTTTTCTGGTGAGGGATTTTTATATATAAATTTTAATTCTTCTATTATTTGATGCTTTACGAGCTTTCTTAAGACCTGGTTGGAAACATTTTTATTTGAATAAGTTTCAATATCGGGCTTAAAATCAATGTTTTCCCACGTTTTCAGAAGGAACAATTTCATCTAATTTGAATAAATTTCAGTTGAATGGTGTGAATTTTTACCCTAAAAATACAGAGATTGAGCTGAGACTTTACCAAAAAGTTCACACCATTTGGTTATTATTAGTTTTATGTATTCTTTTTCTAGATTTGTAGCAACTCAAACCAATTTTTGGGAAAACCATAATTTACAAAAATCGATTTCATAGAGATGACTCTCGTCCAACAATCGTTTTAACTTATCATTCCAAAAATAAATGTGACTCTTCAGACATAGATCTTATGATATGCCTCATTGCCTAAAATAGACAAATAATTTTTATCATCATCATCTAAACAATCACACAACAATGATTCATCAGCATGATGAATCATTGGTAACAATGTCATCAACCGGCCATATAAATGTCACATTATAGAGCAGATATTTCTCAAGTAGCGTGAGCATTACACCATGACAACAATACCTTAGCGGTAATTTTTATTTGTTGAATCGAGGTGAACTCACAAGGAAGCAACACTTATCTCTATAAGAAGGTTGCAACGCGATAAGAAGAAATATTCCCAAATGTCATCAAGGAAAACTGTCGGGAAGCACTACCCCAAATTCAGATATCTGTTTTTGAACGATATTATCATTATTTTTGCAATATCAGGCTAGATAAATAATATTTTGTTCGAAGAACTTTTTCTTTCCTACAGTTATTCTTACTATATTTTAGATCTTATTATAATACAACTCATCATCTTCAAAAATATAAATTCTTTATCATATCCCAATGTTATAGCATCTGATGTACTCTTTTCACTGCAATACGTTCTAAAATCTCTTGAAGAAAATTTCTTAAATAGCTATCAAATAAATAGAGCAGATTTTTGCTTTGAAATAATTACGTTCCGTTAGCTTACCATACTGTGAGAATGATTGAAAAATCAATATCTCTTAAAAATTAACATAATCTTCTTTATAGAAATCATCGCAATCTTTTTGAAATCCATTTAGATATATCTTTCATGTGGTCATAAAAGCTTCTCTTCCGATAACGATGGTTCAATTTCTTTCTTCAATTGAGTTGGTGCTAAAAACCGGTTGATAACGTAAACAATCTTTATCAGAAATATCAACTTCAATGGTAAATATTCTTTAAAATCTACGAGTTCAAATATGTTATCTGACATAATAATATTCCTCTATGTATAGGCCTCTAGTTATACCTAACGGTACCTTCGATGACTCAAATCTAAAATAAGTATAACAAAACATAAAATATTTGTCAACAATATTCTATATCTTTAATGGTGAAAACTAAAGTATCTAAATTATTTCTAATAATAGAATCGAACTGTTTTGTATATACTTTTCTCTAAAACCTTTCGAATATCATTGGGCATAGCGAAATCTAACCACAATATGAACTTCTCTTAAATTATACCATCAACAATGACTATTTGACACTAAAATAATATTTTAATTTAGCAAATGTAAAATTACTTATATATTGTGTAAATAAGATAATGAGACTTCGATAAAATGAAAAATAAGTATTTATATTTTCTGCTTCTGTTTTATTCTAGCGAAACAACAATATATACTCCATAATCTAAAGGTCAGAGTTAAAACTTGACCTCTTTTT